>OBLV0100000002.1_pt1 | contig 391788 bp, 344 predicted proteins | sample 1520071 | NCBI WGS metagenome assembly OBLV01 (sample SAMEA3888446, study PRJEB22518) | metagenome | reverse complement strand
CGACATCTGCGGTCGAAGCCCATCATGCTTGTTCTGCCCACCCGAACGCGAACCAAAAGCAAGATAGAGGAAAGTGTCCGGACCGCGGTTCAGCAGTGTGCAGGTGCCAGCAGGCCAACGGTGCTGATCTTTACTGGATCGGATGGTCGCCCGGTACTGCCGCCGCTGCGGTTGTGGCTGGGTGGGTCGGTAGCCTTCGCTTCGGCGCGGTCAGCGCGGACGGCGGCAGGGGTGGGCAGCAAGGGTGGGCGTGGAACTGAGTCGGCAAGAGCGGGAGGCACTCATCGGGCTGCTCCGGGCGGGGCGGCCGCTGCCCGCCCGGTACCGCGCCAGCCTGTTCGAGGAGCCGCCCGACGCCGAGCTCAGTTGGCCCGGCAAGACGACCGAGGTCGAGCGGGTTGTGCTGCCCTTTCAGTGCCTGGAGCGAATCGACGGGCCGCCCGACAGCGGGGCGACGCAACTGGGCGCGCGTTCGGCGGGCTGGACCAACAAGCTGATTTGGGGCGACAACAAGCTGGCTTTGTCGGCCCTGACGAACGGGCCGCTACGCGAGGGCATCGAGGCCGCCGGTGGTCTCAAGCTCGTCTATATTGACCCGCCTTTCGACGTGGGCGCCGACTTTTCAGTCGAGGTCGCGGTGGGCGCGACGGAGATCACCGAGGAGCCGTCGGTGCTGGCGGAGCTGGCGTACCGCGACAGGTGGGGGCGTGGCCCCGACTCGTACCTCTCTATGATGGCCGAGCGGCTGCGGCTGATTTACTCGCTGCTGGCCGACGACGGTAGCATCTATGTCCACCTTGACCCGCGCATCGCCGCGTACATGCGGCTGCTGCTCGACGAGATTTTCGGTGTCGAGAGTTTCCAGCGGGAAATTGTCTGGCGGATCGGCTGGGTGTCCGGCTTCAAGTCCGCGGCACGCAACTGGATCCGCAACCATGACGTGTTGCTTTACTATGTCAAAGACCCAAAGAATGTCGTGTTCAACAAGGAATACCTGCCTTATCCGCAAGGGTACGTACGGCGGGACGGGAAACCACCAACCGGCCTGGGCTACCCGATCGACGACGTATGGAACGCAAGCCTGGCCGAACAGGCTCTCGTCGGCGAAGACAGCCTGGACTCGATCCAGATCAAGTCCTTCTCGGGAGAGAAGACCGGCTATGCGACGCAGAAAAACGAAAGCCTGCTGCGGCGGATCATCCGGGCCTCATCTAACGACGGCGACCTAGTGGCGGACTTCTTCGCCGGCTCCGGTACCACGATGGCGGTCGCGGAGAAGCTCGGTCGAAGATGGATCGGGGTGGACCTTGGCCGGTTTGCCATACACACTTGCCGGAAACGGTTGGTCCAGGTACAGCGAGAGCTGCAAACCAGCGGCAGCCCGTACCGTCCCTTCGAGATCCTCACCCTCGGCGGAGCCGAGCGACGGTACTCCGCTGGTACCGCCACGGTGACCGACCTGGTGCTGCCGGCGTACCGGGCGACCCGCTGCATGCACATTCCGCCGTTTCACGGTGATAAGGACGGAACACCGGTGTTCGTCGGGCCGTTGGACCTGCCGGTGTCCCGAGACGACATTCGCACCGTCATTGGCGCGGCCAAGGCGGCCGGGATCAGCCGGGTCGACGTGCTGGGGTTTGAGTTCGCGACCGACATCCAGCCGATCATGCGCGACGAGGCACTCGCTGCCGGTGTCGATGTGACCCTGCGCTGGATCCCGAACGATGTGTTCGCCCGGCGGCCGACCGGCAGTGGTCAAGTGCCGTTCCACTACGTTGGCTACGTTGCGGTCACCCCGCAGGTCAGCGAGCACGGCAAGGTCACGGTCCGGCTGAGCGACTTTGGTGTCTTTGCGGCCCAGCGGGACGCCAATGCCGCAGCCATCGGCGGGCCGCCGGGCACGTCGACGATCGCGGTTGACGGTGGTCAAATGGTACGCGTCGCAACGGACCGGACCGGTACCGTCACCCGCCAAGTGCTGACCCGGAAATGGTCGGACTGGATCGACTACTGGGCGGTCGACTTCGAGTACGGTGCGCGCCAGGTAAAGGCCGGCCGGGGCGTCTTCGCAAGTCAGTGGCAGTCCTTTCGTACCCGCAAGGACCGTGACCTGGCACTGGAGTCCGCCGCCTACTGCTATCCCCGACCGGGTGAGTACACGATCGCGGTCATGGTGATCGATGTCTTCGGCAACACGCTGAACGTGTGGACGCGACACGCCGGTTAACGGGCGTGTCGCGTCCACTCGTTGCGCAGCCGGAGCGCGAGGCGGGGGCACTGGCTGACCGCACGGCGGGCGTGGCCGACCAGCGGGTCGGGGACGGCGACTTCCCGGGTCGGCCCAGCTCGAGCGATCGGGTATCCCCACGGGTCCCGGTCAAGCAGTTCGGGCAGCAGTTCGGTACACAGGCCATGGCCGTCACAGGCGGTCCAGTCGACCTGCAACAAGTATCCGGTGGATGCGGTCATAGCTCTCCCTATCGGCTCGTCGCCGCAACGCACCGGCCGGTCAAGTGCGCCCGCACATCGGCGTCGAAGGTGCGCAGCGCGCTGCGTACCATCCGCGCCGTTCCGTCCGGGTGGTGGCAAGCGCCGCGGCCCTCGACCAGCGCGGCCAGCCGAGCCACCTGTGCAGGCAGCAACGGATCCGGTTCCCCGCGGGCCAGCCGGGCCAGCGTGCCAGCAAGCTGCGGCAGCCCGTTCAAGCACGGCCCGCACTGCCCGGCGCTCTGCCCAGCCAGGTACACCGCGATCCGTGCGGTTGCGACCAGCCCGCAGTCCCGGGCCGGCAGCGCCACCACCACGCCCGCGCCCGGCGAGGCACCCCACGGCGCTAACGCGGCCCGCGAGACCGACACCCGGAACCCCGGCTCGGCCGGCAGCCAGGCCCCGTGGTAGCCGCCGACCAGCACCGCACCCACCGGCACCGTGCTCCCGCCAGCCAGCGCGACCAGCTCCCCCAGCGGTATGCCGTACGGCACCTCGACCACCTCGGACGCAGCCACTGCACCGCTGACCGTGGCCAGGAAGGTACCCGGCTCGGCAGCCGTACCGACCTGCCGGAACCAGCCCGAGCCATACCGCGCGATCAGCGCTAGCTGGCCAAGCGTCTCGACGTTGTGCACCAGCGTCGGCCGCCCGCGCAACCCAGACTCCACGGCCAGGGTCGCCTTGTGCCGAGGCAGCGCCGGCCGGCCTGACAGCGCGGCGATCACCGCCGTCTCCTCACCGGCCACGAAGGTACGCGGAGCCTCCCGGACCCGCACCTGGCACCGGTCCCAGCGGCCCTGCCGCTCGGCCAGCGCCCGGCGGGCGGCCACCGCCGCGTCACCGGCCGTGACATACAGGTACCCCTCGGTGCTGCCGACCGCTGCCATCGCAAGCTGTAGGCCGTCCAGCACCAAGTGCGGGACGCAGGCTAGCAACGTCACGTCCTTAGCGCTGGCCGGCTCACCCTCGGCGGCGTTGGCGATCACCACCGGCTGGGGCTTGGTGGCGACCGCGGCGAGCTTCCGCCAGGTCGGGAAAGCGGCGCCGCCCCGGCCGGTCAGCCCGGCGGCCTCGACCTCCCGCAGCAGCGGCTCGCCCGCAACCGGCCAGGGCAGCGACCCGTGCCGGGCATGGTGCGCGGCCAGGTCCGGCCCGGCCGAGGCCAGCAGCCGGCTGGTCGCGAAGCTGGCTGGGTCGGTCACCGGGCTGCCGGGCGGGGCGCAGGTCCCGGTCATCGCGGATACCCCGTCTGGTACGGCGCCGTCTGGTACGGCGCGGGCCCGCCGGTCGGCACGGCCCGGACCTGCCCGTACTCGGTGAACGAGGCGGATACCCGCCAGCCCACTGCAGCGAGCACGGCCAGCACGCAGCCGGCCACCACCAGCCGCAGCCAACCCTGACCGGCGTCCGTGCCAGCACCCAGCCCGTGCAGCAACGCCACCGGCCAGGCCGCGTACGCCGCCCAGTGCACCGCCCGCCAGGAGCGCACCCCGAGCCGGTGCCGCAGCAAGCTGGTCACGACCAGTGCGAGCAGCAGGTCGCTGGTCACCGCGCCCAAGCCGACCCACAGCGGCCGGTAGGTCGCGGTAAACGGCAGCACGACGTTGATCAGCTTCAGTTGCGCGTACGGGTCGAACAGCAGCGTGGTCACGTGTACGGCGAGCAGCGTCACGGTGAGCAGGCTGGCGTTGCGGTGGATCGCGGCCACCGCGAACCGGGGCAGCCCAGCCAGCGGCCGACCAGACCGGGTGGCGATGCCAAGCGCGACCACCACGGTCAGCAGCAGCAGGGTGACCACACCGGTGCCGCGGGCGGCGTACCACAGCGCGCTGGTCATGATGTGCTGTCCGCCGGCCAGTTCGGGGTCCGCACCACCTCCCGGCTGGCGGTGACCAGCCGGGCCGGCATGCTCAGCTCGCGCAGCCAGCCTGGCGCGGCAAGCCCGCGGACCAGCGCAGCGGTGGTCAGCGTATTGGCGTACAGGCAGGAGTAGGCCGCGACAGTCACCGACCGCCACACCGGCTGGGCCGGCTGGCAGGTCCGCGGATTCAGGACGTGATGCAGCACCCGATCGCCCCGCCGCCACTGCCGGCTGACCGTACTGGAGGTCGCGATCGCGGCCCCCGCCGGCAGCGCGACCCGGCAAGCTCGGTCGCTGGGATGGTCCTCAACCCGCACCTGCCAGCCCCCGTCCGGTCCCGGCCCAGCGGTGGCAATATCGCCGCCGAGGCTGACCAGCACGCCGACGCCGAACCGGCGGGCGATTTGCTCCGCGCAGCGGTCGGCGGTCACCGCCTTGGCGGTCGCCCCGAGATCCAGCAGCACATCGGGCGGCACGGTAAGCCACTGGCCGGCCATCTGTACCCGCTGCCAGCCCGGCGCCGGCCGGACCGCAACCCGTACCGAGCCGGCTTGCTTCGGGATCCCAGTGAAGTCGCGCTGGTAGCCGAGTTCGACCAGCGCCCGGCCAATGGTGGGATCGACGTCGCCGCCGGTACGCTCGGCAGCCACCAGCGCGGCGCCGACCAGCTCGGCCAGCAGCGGGCTGACCTGCTGCGGTTGGCCGCCGGCATGCTGCAGCCGGCTGACCTCAGAATCCGGCCGGAACCGGCTGGCTGCCTGCTCCACGGCCCGTAACTGGCTGATGACCAGCCGGTACGCCTCGCTCAGCGCGGCCGGGTCGGTGACCACCAGCCGGGCGATGGTGCTCCACACCGGCCACTGCGTGGCGGCCGGTCGGCGGGCGGTCGAGGTCGGCGGCATGCGAGTCACGACCCGCCGGTGACGGCGTGCGCGGGACCGGTGCCGTTGGTCAGCGTCGGTCCGTCGGCGGTACCGGAGCTGGTCGAGCTCTCGCTAGGGTTGGTGCTGCTGGTCTGGGTTGAGCTGGTGGCATCCGTACCGGTGGCGTACGCCAGCCCGCCGACCGTCGTCGCGCCCACCACGGATGCCACGGCTAAGCCGGTGGTGACCGTACGGACCCGGCGCTGTCCCTGCTCGCGGATGTCCATGCATGCTCCTCGGCCGGAGCGGTTGGTCTTCCTCAACCGGCTGCCCTCAAGCCTCGGAGCTGCCACTGTGCCCCGACTGTGCCAACCCTGTGAATTGGCTGGGACGGCCCGTGCTGCCGCCGCCGACCACCCGGTGCGCCAGGCTAGGCTTCCTCAGCCAGCCGGATGGCGGCTTGCTGCACCCTGGCCCGAGCGGTGGCCAGGTCCACGGTCAGGCACTCCCCGCCGGCCACCACCTGCCGGCCGGCCACCCAGACATCCCGGACGCAGGACCGCGGCGCGGCAAAGACCAGATGCGCCACCAGGTCCGCGTCGGTGAGCACCGGTACGAAGCCGGGCTCGTCCAGCGAGATGTGCACCAGGTCGGCCCACCGGCCAGCGGCCAGCTCCCCGACATCCAGCAGGCCCAGCGCCTGCGCGCCGCCGCGGGTGGCCATCGCCAGCACCTGGCCGGCGGCCAGCGCGGTCGGATCGTGGCTGCGTAGCCGGGCCAGCAGCGCGGCCAGCCGCATTTCCTCCCACAGGTCCAGGTCGTTGTTGCTGGCCGGACCGTCGGTGCCCAGCCCGACCGGCACCCCGGCGGCAAGCAGGTCGGCGGTCCGGGCGATGCCGGCGGCCAGCTTGGCGTTGCTGCCCGGGCAGTGCGCCACCGCGACGCCGTGCCGGGCCAGCACCTGCACGTCGGTGTCGGACAGCCAGACCGCGTGCGCGGCCAGCACCGACGCCTCGAAGACGCCCAGGTCGGCCAGCACCTGCGGTACCGACGCGCCGCCGTGCCGGGCCGAGACCTCAGCACCCTCGTGCTCGGTCTCGGCCAAATGAATATGCAGCAGGGCATCGCGCTGCTTGGCCGCGGCGGTCACCTGCTGCAGGTACGGCTCGGGCACCGTGTACGCGCTGTGCGCGGCCAGCCCAACCCGGATCCGACCGGCCGGGTCATGGTGGGTGTCGTAGAAGTCGAGCACCCGGGTCAACTGCTCATCCAGGCTGCCCAGCCACGGCCAGGGCGCCTGCACGATCGCCGGGGTGAGCAGGCAGCGGGCGCCGCTGGCGTCCACTGCGGCGGCCAGCGCCTCGTTGCGGAAGTACATCTCGCAGCTCGTGGTCACCCCGTACCGGAGCATCTCGGCGCTGGCCAGCGTCATCCCCCAGAACACGTCGTCGTCGGTGATCCGGGCCTCCCGCGGCCAGATCACCTCGGTCAGCCAGCGCAGCAGCGGCAGCCCCTCGCCCTGGCCGCGCAGCAGGCTCATCGGCGAGTGGCAGTGCGCATTGACCAGACCGGGCAGCAGCAGCCCGGGCAGCCGCTGGACGGTCATGGTTGGATTGTCGGGCGCCTGCCTGGCCGGGCCGACGAAGCCGATCCGGCCGTCGGCGCTCACATCGACGGCACCGTCGCGCAGCACAGTGCCGGTGGCGTCGCAGGGCAGTACGACCTCGGCCAGGTAGCGGGTGCCGGTCACGGGGCGGTTCCTTCCAGGGTGCGTCGTTCGGTCACGATTGCGGTCACCAGGTCGGCGGGGGTGACGTCGAAGGCCGGGTTCTCGGCTGGTACGCCCGCCGCGACCTCGGCCGGGTCCCGGTACTCGATCGGGATGTCCGCCCCGGTCGGTGTCAATGTGTCCACAGTGGACTCCGGTGCGGCTACTACGAACGGTATCCCGGCCCGGTGCGCGGCCAGCGCCAGGGGGTAGGTGCCGATCTTGTTCGCCACGTCGCCGTTGGCTGCGATCCGGTCCGCGCCGACCAGGACCGCGTCGGCCGCGCCGCGGGCGAGCAAGGAAGCCGCCGCGGAGTCGACCAGCACCCGGTACTCCACACCCATCTCAGCCAGCTCATAGGCGGTCAGCCGGGCGCCTTGCAGCAGCGGCCGGGTCTCATCGGCGTAAACCCGGCGGACCAGACCGCGTTGGTGCAGGGTGCGTACGACACCCAGCGCGGTACCCCACTCGATGCAAGCCAGCCAGCCAGTGTTGCAATGCGTGAGCAGCCGCAGCGGCCGGCGGCCGAAGCGGTCCAGCAGCAGGTCGGCGCCGCGCTTGCCGATCGCCCGGCAGTTACCGGCCTCCTCGGCCACGATGGTCTGTGCCTCGGCCAGTGCGGCCCGGCCGGCGGCGGTCGGGTCGGCCGGGTCGAGGGCGGCCAGTGCCTGGCACAGTGCCCGGTCCACTCCCCGGCCGAGGTTCACCGCGGTCGGCCGGGCAGCCCGCAGCGCCGCCGCGGCGGCGGCCAGGTGCGTGCCACTCGGAGTGGAGCCCATCCCATCGGCGTACCCGGCCAACGCCACCCCGAACGCGCCGGCCGCCCCCAGCGCCGGCGCACCACGGACCGCCAGCCGCCGGACCGCAGCGATCAGATCATCCACAGTGGACAGTCGCAACCACACGGTCCGCTCGGGCAGCAGGGTCTGGTCAATCAGCCGGACCGCATCTTCCTCCCAGTCGATACAGCGCACCGTCCCAGTGTCGGGCAGCGGCCGCAGCGACACCGAGTTCCGTTACCGACTTCTCAGGTGGGATTCTCCGGCGCGATCTCCAGCCGGCGCCGGAGCGTCTCCAGTTCGTCCCGCAGCCCGGTAGGCAGCTTCTCGCCGATCGTGCCGAACCACTTCTCGATCAGCGGCAGCTCGACCTGCCACTCGGCCCGGTCCACCGCCGTAACCGCGGCCAAGTCCGGCGCCGAGACCGTCAACCCGGACAGGTCCAGCGAACCCTCCGCCGGGACGTACCCGATTGGGGTCTCCCGCGCGGCCGCCCGGCCCTCGATCCGCTCGACCGCCCACTTCAACACCCGGCTGTTCTCGCCGTAGCCGGGCCACAGGAACCGTCCGTCGGCAGCGCGCCGGAACCAGTTCACGTAGAAGATCCGCGGCAGCTTGCTGGCGTCAGCGTGCTTGCCGACCGCGAGCCAGTGCCCGAAGTAGTCGCCAACGTGGTAGCCGATGAACGGCAGCATCGCCATTGGGTCGCGGCGGACCACGCCGACCACGCCAGTGGCCGCCGCGGTGGTTTCCGACGACAGGGTGGCACCCATGAACACGCCGTGCTGCCAGTCCCGCGCCTCGGTGACCAGCGGGACGGTGTCCCGGCGCCGGCCACCGAAGAAGATCGCCGAGATCGGTACGCCCCGCGGGTCCTCCCACTCCGGCGCGATGATCGGGCACTGGCCGGCGGGGGTGCAAAACCGCGAGTTGGGGTGCGCCGCCAGCTCAGCCGACTCCGGGGTCCAGTCAGCGCCTTGCCATGAGGTGAGGTGGTCCGGCGGCTGCCTGGTCATGCCCTCCCACCACACGTCGCCGTCGTCGGTCAGCGCGACATTGGTGAAGATCGAGTTGCCCCGCTCGATGGTACGCATCGCGTTGCTGTTGGTGTGGTAGCCGGTGCCTGGTGCGACGCCGAAGAAGCCGTACTCCGGGTTGACCGCGTACAGCCGGCCGTCCGGGCCGAACCGCAGCCAGGCGATGTCGTCCCCGATGATCTGCGCCCGCCAGCCCGGGAGGGTGGGCTCCAGCATGGCCAGGTTGGTCTTGCCGCACGCCGAGGGGAACGCCGCCGCGATGTAGTGAACCTGCTGCTGCGGGCTGATCAGCTTGAGGATCAGCATGTGCTCGGCCAACCAGCCCTCGTCGCGGGCCATCGCGCTAGCGATCCGCAGCGAGTAACACTTCTTGCCCAGCAGGGCGTTCCCGCCGTAGCCGGAGCCGTAGCTCCAGATCGCCCGCTCGGCCGGGAAGTGGCTGATATACTTGGTGTCGCTGCATGGCCACGGCACGTCATCCTGGCTCGGCAACAGCGGCGCGCCAACCGAGTGCAGACCCTCGACGAACTCGCCGATCTCATCAATGCGAGCCAGCGCCCCGCTGCCCATCCGGGTCATGATCCGCATCGACACCACGACGTACGGCGAGTCGGTGATCTCCACGCCCAGCTTCGGCCGCTCGGCGGTCAGCGGGCCCATGCAGAACGGGACCACGTACATCGTGCGACCACGCATGCAGCCGTGGTACAGCTCGGTCATGATGGCCTTCATGTCCTCGGTGGCCATCCAGTTGTTGGTCGGTCCGGCATCGCGCGGGTCGGCCGAGCAGATGAAGGTACGGTCCTCGACCCGGGCCACGTCGGAGGGGTCGGAGGCACACCAGAACGAGTTCGGCTTCCGCTGCGGGTTCAGCCGGACAAACGTGCCGGCAGCGACAAGCTGCCCGGTGATCCGGTCCCACTCGGCCAGCGACCCGTCACACCAGACCACCCGATTGGGTTGAGTGAGCTCCGCGACCTCCTGGACCCAGGACAACAGCTTCTGGTTGTTCGTCGGCGGCCTGTCCAGCCCTACGATCGTCGGAGCGGTCATCGCACGCAACTCCCTCACGTTCTGCCTAAATGGCACGCCTGTCACAGGAAATGCCAAAGAAGCATGCCGTGGCAGGGGATGTTCTCGAAGAGTAGCGCTACCACCGGAAGATTCGAGCTTTTAGCATTGCGAGTTCGCTCACAGCTAGGGAGGCCGCACACCGCTGGGCAGCACTCCAGAGCGGCAGTGAACTGGTGCAGTGCGGCGACCAATGAGCAACGGCAGCGGCCCCGTCGCACCCTCCCCCGCAGGTTCGGTCGACAGCGTCTCAGCGCACGCCGTCAGAGCGAGCACTCTACTCTCGCCATGGCCATGCTGCGGGACCAGGGTGAGCGGTTCGGGCCGGTGGCCTTACGACCCACCCTGGGGCGGACCCTGAGCAAGAGCGGCCAGCGCAGCAGGACCGGACCCCCGAGCCTGGGCACTGGCCAAGACCCGCGCCAGCACGTGGGGCCTGACCGAGGCGCGGCACGGCCAGATGCCACCCTCCCGGGTTGGCGACGGGGATCTGAGGGCCTTCGATCGTGAGTGCGGAAGGGAGCCTCGATCCTGATCGCCCACAGCGACAAGGAACAGGCCGTGGGTACGTTCAAGCCGGAATTTACTCGCCGCATGGTCAGGCCGCGTGCCGCGAATCATAGGCCAGTCTCGCCAGACTGCTCATCGCCAAGATTCTCACTACGGCTGTCCGCCGATGCAATGACATACAGCACGGCTCCTGCCCCCCGAATCCGCTCCGCCAGCCTCTTCCGCACTTCAGGATTCCACGACAAGTGATGCACCGCCGGAATAACCACCCCGTAGGCATCAGGACGCGCCAACGAGTCCAACAACACACTAAACCCCGGCCGCACCAGCGCCGTACTTGAAACGCCATTGTCAGTAAAGACATAAGCCAGTGCCAAGTCTTCACCCTCGGCATACTCCGCCAGTTTACTCGTCAGCCGTGCCACCTTCACCGGATCAAACCGTGAGGACCGGATGTACTCAAAAACTTTTGGACGCAACGACATACCTCATCTGCTACCTGGTGGGACGCAAAGGATGTACCGCTACCATCTTTGTGTTTCTTGAGTGGAGCTAGCGAAAAGGTGTTCAGTGAACTAATACCTCCAACCTTCACTCATTTTCATACCTCGCCTTTTGGGTAATACCGCAGGTCATCGGCTTGCTCCCGCTCTCTCAGCTCTGCAACCGACACACCGCCCGCCTGTCTAAGATCCACAGTTCTCGCTATCCCACGTACTCGATTCCGCTCACCCCGATGCCTCCTTCGCCGTTCACCCTGCTCATGCCGTCCAGCCGGTTCGTGTCCTTCCCGATTTCCGCTCTGGACGCGCCGCCAGCTATGTCTCTGCACCAACACCAACAGTCCAAGCACCACCAGGCAGGCAACAATCAGGCCGCAGTCAACCATAATCAAAAATTGCACGAAAGGCATGGGCTGTCCTCTTTAGGAGGAGTCGGTGCGCGGGGCTGTTAGCTGGAGGGTGTTCCCTCCTAGCGGCTCCCTGTTTGCGAGGTAGCCCGTTTTGTCCAGGCCAGGGAACGAGCCAGGGACGGCCTACCCGCTATCCCCCGTGGCCAGTTGAGCCGGGCCTGCCCTCTAGGAATGCCGACCACGTGGGGTTCTAGGAGAGTGTCCCGCTCCCGTTTTCCCACGTCCCTCCAACGTGAGTCTCGTGAAGCGGAACACCCCCGTCCTTAAAGCCAGACCAGCAACGGGGTTACTCCTGTCCTCGCTCCTGGGACAGGTCCTCAAGCGTTGCCGGTCCGGCCACTCATGAGGCAGCGCCCTACAGCACTGCCAGGTTGTGCTCGGCTAGGAGGGCACGCTTGCAGGGGAAGACTGAACCGCAGTCTGCGCACCAACCCTCGTCGTTCGTATACCGATCAATCTCCCGGGTAGCCGTAGCCAGCAGCACCGCCAGCTCAGGTAGCAGGTAGTCAGTCGAGCCGATCTGCATGAGCAGCCCTTCGTATTCCGGGATGCGTTCCCAGTCGCGGCACGCTGGGAGTGCCTGCCGCTGACTCTTCTCCTGTCCCGCACCAGCCTCGATCCCCAACCAGTGATCTTTCGCTGCTCCCACATTTCCCGTCACTACTCGTAACTTCCCAGAACCGGGAAATTATGCCCCTTAACCTCCCACCGTGCGGACATCCCCGCTGCGTGGCCTCCATTTCGCGCGTTGCATGGGACGCGTACGATGCGTCGCAACGGACAGGCCGGATGTACGAGACAGGAGAAGGGGGACTTCTGGCATGGGTGGCAAGCCCCACGGAGATCGAAAAGATCTGGTCCGGCTCGGGTGCGACCTCCGCGCCCAAGGCTGGACATACGTCCAGATTGCCGGCCACATCCGTGAGATTGCGCATGTCAACTCTCGGGTCGCATTCCGGCTCGCCCACGGCCTGACCCAGCAAGCCGTTGCCGACCGCTGGAACGAGCTGTACCCGAGCGAGGACGGCAGCGGCATGATGACCGCCAAGCAGATCTCGTACTGGGAGAGTTGGCCGAAGTCCGGCCGCAAACCGGACATCGAAGCGCTCAACCGCCTGGCCCGCATCTACTGCTGCCAGGCGGCCGACCTGCTAGACGGCGAAGACTACCGCTACCTGGACGAGGCCACGCAGCAAGAGATCGCCAAACCAACCGTGGACACAGTGCGCTACCCACTACGCTCGCCGAGCCCTCTTACCCCTCTTGGCCTGTCTCCCGGTCCGGCTCTTTCTCTTTCTAGTGGCTCGGGTGGCAGCCGCAGTAGTCTCAGTAATCTAAGTCTTGACATTGTCCGCGCTCCAGAGGCGAACATCCTGCTTAGCCAAGTCGATCTAACCGACGAGCTTCTCGCTATGCTGTTGCGTCAGCTTGGTACCCTGGTAGCGTCTGCGTCAGAGGGTGGCAGCTCGGCTCGCCAGCGTGATGCTGCTTTTGCGCAGCTAGGACAACTCCTGACAGCTTGGGCAACGAATATGGATCGTCGCGAGGTACTGCGTATTTTCGGGTGGGCGGTGACCGCTGCCACCACCGCGCCACTGGCTGACGCACTGGACAGTGAACGCTTCGAGCGGATCATCAAAACTATTGAATCGCCGGGTAGGGTAGACGAGCAGGTTATTGCGCATATTGACGATGTGCTGTGGATTGCCCGATGCCAGGATGACACGCTCGGTCCGCACGCAGCGCTCGACACGGTGCTCGCCCAGCGCAACCTGGTCCGGCTGCTGCTTCCCGAATGCTCGGCGCGACTCCGGCCACAACTGCTCACGACGTTCGGAGTCTCTTCGACTCTAGCGGGGTGGCTGTCTTTTGACCTCAAGGACTTCACCAACGCCGAGTACTACTACGGACACGCTCGCACTACTGCCCACCAAGCGCACAATGATGAACTGGCCGCCTACGTGCTCTGTAATATGAGCCGTATGGCGACCTGGATAGGTAAGCCAAGAGAAGGCATTGAACACGCTGTAGCGGCCCAAGGTTGGGTCCGGAGAACAAGCAACCGACACCTGCAAGGATATGCCGGCGACGTTGCCGCAGATGCCTACGCGGCCGATGGCTCGCACGACGACTGCATGCGCGAACTCGACCACGCCCATGCCGTTCTGGACGGGCCGAACGGCGAGCCTAGCCGTATAGGTCCCTCCTACGACGTGGGCGCGCTGGCCAGTATCCGCGGCGCCTGCCTTCTCCGGCTTGGCCATACCCGGGACGCAGTGCAAACGATCGAAGCCTCGCTCTCGCTCCTTGAGCCCTCCTACGTCCGCGACATCGCCTTCACCACCATTGACCTCAGTCTTGCCTACGCCAAGGTCGGGGAGATCGAGCACGCGGCCGAACTCGTCGGTGATGCTGGTGTCCTCGCCACCCGCAACAGTTCCGGCCGGCTCATGGACCGAGTCCGTGCCGCCCGGGCCGAGCTGACCCAGTGGCAGCAGACACCAGCGGTCCGTGAGTTGGACGAGCGCTTGGCCGCCTGCCAGATTGTTCCGCCATCGCCGGACGTGCCTGACCTAAGCGGCAACACGTAAGTATCGAACAACGCTGACGGTTAGCCAGGCGCCCCTGATGAGTCAAGGCCGCCGGGGCGAGCGACGGTGCTCAGGAGTGGCTCAATGGTGTCAGACTCCCTTGCTGACCGTGGACATGTGGAAGTCGGCGACCCGGATGGGCGGCATCGCGGTCCGGGTGAAGAAGTCGTTCCACTCCCGGCACAGGGTGATCTCGGTACGGCCGACCTCGGTGACCCGGCCCAACATGCCTACCGGGCTCTCGTTGAACCGGTAGTTGTTGACCGCGCCGATCACCTCGCCCCGCTCGACCAAGTACACCCCATCCCGGGTCAGGCCGGTCAGCAGCAGGGTCTGCGGGTCGACCTCGCGGATGTACCACAGGCAGGTCAGCAGCAGGCCGCGCTCGGTATCCGCAACCATGTGGTCCAGATCGGCTGCCGGGTGGGCAGGTCCGGCGCCGGTAGCCTGGAGAATCAGGTTGTCCACCGGGATCACCGCAGCCTGGTCGGTCCGGCTGGCCCAGGACCGAGTCCGCATCAGATGCCGCAGCACCCCGCCGGAGATCCAGTCCACCGGCGGCGACGGTAGCCCGTTATCGAAGATCGAGACCGCCGAGTTGGACGCCGTGGTGGTGAGGAACGGCGCGCACTGCAGGCCGGCTGCGGTCGGGTCACTGCGCAGGGTTATCGGCAGGTCGGTGAGCTGCTCGCCGATCCGGGAGCCGCCACCCTTTCGGGAGAAGACGGTACGGCCCTCGTCGGCGTCGCGGGCAGCGGCCGTCCAGTACAGGTAGGTCATCAGGTCAGCGACCGCAGACGGTGGCAGCAGGGTCTCGTACCGGCCGGCCGGCAGCTCGATCTGGCGCTCAGCCCAGGACAGCCGCTGGGCCAGCGAAGCCTCCAGCGCCGTCACGTCGATGTCGGTGAAGTCCCGGGTCGCCTGGCCACCCCACACCGACCGGGCGAAGTCGGGCGACTTGGCGTTGAGCTCCAGCCGGCCGGTGGGCTGGTCGTGCCGTAGTCGCAACCCGGTGGAGGAGCCCAGGAACGTCGACTCCAGCACGTGCTCGGCGAACCCGAACAGCAACCGCCCCTCGGCGGCCGCCCGGTCGAACGCCTCGCCAAGCACGGGTGCACAGGAGGAAAACACCTGCACCGTGGTCTCCCCAGGCGGGTCGGCCCAACCAGCCGAGCCCGGCTGGCTGTCGGTGGGCTCAACCAGTGGCGCCGCATCATCGGCCGGCCCGGCGCTGCGAGCGGCGTGCTCGGCGGCCCGGACCAGCGGCTCTAGTGATTCGGCGGAGACCGCGCTGCGCTCCAGCACACTGGCCGCGGTGCCGGTGGCGCCGTTGACAACGCTGACCACCACGACCCGCCGGGACCGCATCTCGCCGTTGGTGGTAAGGGTGTTGTTCGCCCACCGCAGGTTGGTCTCGGTCCGGTCGGTGGCCAGCACCAGGCAACCGTCGGCCTTGGACAACGCCAGCGCCCGCTCGACGGTCTCCTGCGGTGTCGCGACCGTGCTCCCTCGCTGCCGGCTCACGTCCCCCCCTCCTGGACGGTGTTGAGGATGTTGATGCCGCGGAACAGGCTGGCCGGCGCCCCGTGGCTGACCGCCGCCATCTGACCGGGCTGCGCCTTACCGCAGTTGAACGCGCCACCAAGCAACCAGGTCTGCGGCCCGCCGACCGCCTCCAGCGCGCCCCAGAAGTCGGTGGTGGTCGCCTGGTAGGCGACGTCCCGGAGCTGGCCGACGATCGTACCGTCGCGGATCTCGAAGAACCGCTGACCGGTGAACTGGAAGTTGTACCGCTGCATGTCGATCGACCAGGACTTGTTGCCGACGATGTAGATGCCGCGCTGCACTCCGGCGATCAGCTCTTCGGTGGACGGGCCGCCGGGCGCGGGCTGCAGCGAGACGTTGGCCATCCGCTGCACCGGGATGTGGCCGGGCGAGTCGGCGAACGCACAGCCATTGGACCGGCCGAGCCGTTTCAGCCTCGCCATCCGGCGGTCGAGCTGGAAGCCGGCCAGTATGCCGGCCGTGATGATGTCCCAGGACTGGGTCTGCACGCCCTCGTCGTCGTAGCCAATACTCGCCAGGCCGTGCTCCACGGTGCGGTCGCCGGTCACGTTCAGCACCGGCGAGCCGTAGCGCAGGGTGCCCAGCTTGTCGAAGGTAGCGAACGAGGTGCCGGCGTAGGCCGCCTCGTAGCCGAGTGCGCGGTCCAGCTCGGTGGCGTGCCCGATCGACTCATGGATGGTCAGCCACAAGTTGGTCGGGTCAATGACGACGTCATAGCGGCCGGGCTGGACCGACGGCGCCTTCATCTTCTCCGTCAGCCAGCCCGGGAGCTGGCCCAGCTCGCCGGCCCAGTCCCAGGTTGGGCCGGTGAGGTACTCCCAGCCGCGACCAGCCGGCGGGGCGCAGGTACGCATGGTCTCGAACTGGCCGTGCACGGCATCCACCGCGACCGCCTCCAGCTCCGGGTGGACCCGGACCCGCTGCTGGGTGGTGATGGTGCCAGCAGTGTCGGCGTAGAACTTGCCCTCCAGCACCTGGCACAGCATTGCGTCGGTGTGATCCACCCCGTCGGCCGCCAGCAGCCGCTCCGACCAGTCGGTCAGCAGCGCGATCTTGTCCGCATCGGGCACCTCGAACGGGTTGATCTGGTAGGAGGACACCCAACACACGTCGGGGTACACCGGTTCGTCGGCCAGCTCGATCCGCTCGGAGTTGATCGCGGCGCTGATCTTGGCCACCGCAACCGCCCGCTCGGCCACCCGGGCTGCCTCGTCGGTGCTCAGCTCCACCCCGGCGGCGAACCCCCACGTGCCCTCGTGCACCACCCGTACCGCAAAGCCGAGATCCTCACCGTCGCGGGCGTTCTCCAGCCGAGCGTCCCGCAAGGTGATGTCCTGGGTACGGACCCGCTCCAGCCGGAAGTCGGCGTGCTCGACGCCGAGCTCCTGGGCCCGGGTCAGCGCGGCATCGGCAAGCTGGCGCATCGGCAGCGCTAGGAAGACCGGATCGATGTCGGGCACGCGGCCTCCTCGCAGCAGTATCAGCATCGGTCGGATAGGACCGACCAAGCTGGGCCGACCCTAGCCGGTCGGGATGACAATTGCCGGCGACTTTATCTGCCGGAGCCCGCCCGGTCCGGCACCGGAGCATCAGCCTGGGTGGGTCAAGCCGCTGGGGGACGGCGTCGGGCTCGGGGCGGTGCTGCTGGGGCTCGGGGGGGTGGGATCCGGCGTGGTCGGCGGCGGGGTCGGACTCGGCGCGGCCGAGCTGGGCGGAGCGGGCGGCGGCGGTACGAAAGTCAGCGTCGGTCCGGCCGGGCTGCTGTTGATGGCAGTGGCCGACGGCGCGGTCTGAGTGGGGACCGGCCGGGCAGCCGGCGCCTGCCGGGTTGGCCGCGGATCCCCGGTCACCACGGGTGCCGGGTAGGGTCGGGTCGGACTCGACGGGGTGGCGGCACTGCTCGCTGCCGGGCTAATTTGCTCACCCTGGGTAGCACCCCGCCCCCCCGCCACCAAGACAATCGGGATCGCGAAAGCGACCACCGCGGCTACCCCCAAGGTCAGGTGGCGTGGCCGCATGTCACCTCCGGCAGACTTTTATATACACTGTGTGACCGAAACGGGCGCTCTTCATCCCGCGGGGTCACGGCGGTTACCTCTGCATAACGCACGCCTTCACTACTGGTAACGTCATCTATCCGGGTACCGTCGCCAGCAATGATCAGGATCACCAGTACGAGGAACCCGCGGATCCGGGTTGCGCTGGAGTTGGCCAGCGCCCGCGGTCGGCAGCGGCATGGCGCGTTCGCGGTGGAAGGCGCCCGGGAGATCAGCCGGGCGCTGGCGGCCGGGCTGCAGCCGGTCGAAGCATTCTGGCTGACCGAGGAGGCGCTGTCGCCGGCCGCCGCAGCCGTACTGGCGCAGCTTCGGGACCAGCCCGGGCTGGCCGGCTACCAGGTCAGCGCCGCGGTGTTCGACCGGCTGGTGGTCCGGCAGGGCTCCGACGGCGTGTACGCGATCTTCACCCGGCCACCGCGGGTCGGGCTGGCCGAGCTCCGGCTGCCGGCTGCGCCGTTGCTGCTGGCGGTGCAGGGGGTGGAGAAGCCGGGCAACCTCGGCGCCCTGCTGCGGGTCGTCGATGGGGCCGGCGGGCACGGCCTGGTGGTCTTGGATGGCACCGTCGAGGAGGTCAACCCGAACGTGATCCGGGCCAGCCTCGGTACCGTCTTCGCGGTACCGGTGGCCGCCGCGACCTCGGCGGAGTTCCGGGCTTGGTGCGACGAACGTGCGATCAGGGTGTACGCCGCCGCGCTGGCCGATTCGGCCCGGCCGTACACCGAGCCGGCCTACGCCGGAGCCACCGCGATCCTGCTCGGCAGCGAGGCGACCGGGCTCACGCCGTACTGGCTGACGGCCGCCGACGCACTGGTACAGATCCCGATGCACGGCATTGCCGACTCGCTGAACGTAGCCACCGCAGGCGCGGTCCTGCTCTACGAAGCGGTCCGGCAGCGCTGGGTCGGAATCTCACCAGTGCTGCGGGCCAGGCCGGATCACGATGACGAGCCGACCTGACCGCGGTTCCGGTCGTCGAGCGCGGCGGCGGCGATCGAGACGATCGCAGCGACCGAGCCCAGTCCGCTGCTGCTGGCTCGCACCCGGGGCAGTACCGCGTCGATGTGCTGCGCCGCGGTGTTGGCGGTCGCGATCCGCCGGGTCAGCTCAGTGCGGCGACGGTCCTTGGCCGCCGTATCCAGCCGCAGTGCATCGTCGAGCTGCGTGATCTCTCGCTCCAGCGCCGCCACCCGCCGGCCAATCGCCTCATCCAGCGCCAGCGTGAGGGTTTGCTCGGCATCGACAAACTGGGCGGCGACCTCAGACTCCAGCGCAGCCCGCGCCTCGGCCAGCGTCTCCACCAGCCACTGCCGATAGTGCTGCCGGTCGGCCAGTTGCCGCCGGGACCGGATCAGCCATGCCGAGGCAGCCAGCCCGAGCCCAATCGAGACCGGCAGCGCGACCACCGCCGCCGCGCCCATCCCGGCCATCGCCGGCAGGAAGGCGACCAGCCGGCCAGCGCCGAAGCCGGCCATCATCCCGCCCAGCGCCACCACCCGGTCCTCGGCCCGCTGCTGGCGGGTACCCGGCCCGGTTACTGCCGGCCACAGCGCCGGGGCGTGCGCGAAGCCGGCGTACACCTCGGCCAGCTCGACCGGCCCGAACACCTCGCGCAGCACGTTGTCGGTGACCCGCCACAACCGGCCGAGCAGCCGCTCGAACTGGCACCGGCTCATCGCGTGTAGCACCGCGGCCAGCTCGCCAGGCAGCCGATCCAGCGCCAGCTTGCCGGCTGCGTCAATCACGCCGCGCCAGTGCTGGGTGGCTTCCCGTACCTCGCGCTGCAGTTCTGCCATCGACTCCAGCCGGGCCCGCTGGATCTCGGCCCGCAGCCGGACCTGCCAGCTCCGGCCGCCGGCCCGCCTGGTGGCGGCCAGTTCCTCCCGGCGCGCCCGCAGCGTTGCGGCCAGACCCGGGTCAGGATCGAGCGCGGCCCGCTCGGTAACCAGCCGCCGGCCGAGCAGGGTGAGCTGGGTACGGGCCGCCCGCAGCGTGTTCGCGTCGTGCAGCGCGGTGGCCTTAGCCGCCACCATGGTCTGTAGCGCGAGCTGCAAGGTGACCACCCGCGACTCGGTACGCAGCATGCTGGCCAGTTCCGCGGTGGGCGCGGCCGCAGCCAGCTCGGCCAGCCGGGCCGAAACCGGGAAGAACGGCGCGCTGGCTAACCGCGGCACCGCCCGGGCCAGCAGCGCCCGGTCGTCGGCCAGCACCTGCCGCCAACCGCGGTAGGCATCGATCTTGGTCAGCGCGACCAGCACCGTATCAACCGAGCCGCTGGCGGTCCGCAGGAAATCCAGCTCCGATGTAGTGAACGGGGCCGAGGCATCCACCACAAACAGCAGCGCGGCGGCCGGCCGGACCGCAGCCAGCACGACGTGCCCGGACACGGCGCGCAGGCCCCCGGCACCCGGAGTGTCGATCAGTATCAGGTTGGTCAGCACCGGCGCCGGGTGGCTGACCTCAACCAGCCGCGGTGCCGGCCGGTCGGCCGGCACGCTACCCAGCCCGGTCACCCAGTCCCGCAGCCGGTCGGTCGGGATCGGCACCGGCTCGGCCGTACCCGGCAGGGAGGCCCGGGTCCGAAGCTGCCGGCCGTGCCGGACGAGCAGGTACTCACTGGTCGCTACGTCGAGGCCCACCGGTGCCAGCCCCGGCGCCCCCAGCAGGGCGTTGACTAGCGCGGACTTGCCGCCTTTGGGCTCGCCGACCAGCAGCACGGTCGGCACCTCAGCCGGTCGGTCCCGGACCCGCAGCACCCCGGCTACCCCCTCGGAGCAGGCGGGATCGTCGGGGGCCGAGTTGCGCAACACCACCAGCGCGGCCTCGGTGGCGTCCTGAACCGACCCGGCCAACGACCCACCGGTCATTGGCTACCTCCGTCGTTTTCAAGCTGCTGGCTGAGCAAGACGTAGCCTCGGTGCACGACGTGCGCGATCCGGCTCTGTGCCGGCGTCGAGCCAACGGTGGCGAACGACCGCCAGGCACCGGCCCGCTGTAGCGCCCGCTCGCGTAACACCGCTACCGGTGCGTTCGGAGCGCCGAGCTGCTCGGCCGGGGTCTGACCGCTGACCAGGCCGGCCAGCTCAGCGGCCAACTCCGCCGGCATCGGCACGGTGCCGGCGCTGACCAGGGTGGCTACCGCCAGCAACCGGAGCTGGTGCGCTGCCGGAAGTTGCAGCAGGCCCTCCACCGCGTCCCGGATCCTGATCCGGTCGCTCGGCACCGGAGCCTGCGTCGCGACCACCTCCACGGCGGCCAGCGCAACGCTCGCCTTGATCCCGTCGGCCCGGCGCTGGAACGCGTGCTCGATGAAGTCCCGGAGCGCAGGGAAACCGGACCGGTCGACCAACCGGCGGCGCAGCTCACCGGTGGAAAGCCCCGGGTCGGCCACGATCTCGGTCACCGCCTGCCGGATCCCGTAGAGGTCCAGCCGTTCCAGCAACTGGCTCCGGTCCTGGGCCGGGATCGGCGCCGAAACCCGGACGAACAGGTCGGCGGAGCAGCACAGCAGGTCCCGCTGGGTCGGCGGCAGCCCGGCAAGCTGCCGGAGTACGTCGGCGTCGGCCGCGGTGAAGTGGCCGGTCTCGGTCGCCTCGGCAACCAGCCCGGCCAGCGGCAGCACGGTGCGGACCCGGTGCCGGAGCGCCCGGGCTTGCGAGCCGGCCAGCGCGCGGGCGGTCGCCATCGGGTCCGGGCCGTCGAGCTGGTCGGCCTTGGTCAGCAGCCCGACCGCGTTGATCGGGCTGCCGGCCTGCGGGAGGGAGTACGCCTGGAAGCGGCCCAGCGCCTCGGCATCGTCGGCCCGGACGGCCTGGGTGAGTACGTACAGCATCGCCTCGGCCGGCACTGCCTCGGTACGCCGGCGACTGCTCGGGTCGGTCGAGCCCAGCCCCGGGGTGTCGATGACGGTCACCGACTCCAGCAGCGCGCTGGTCAGGTACGCGTCGAGGTAGGCGATCTGGTCGACGGGGGTGCCGAGGTCGGTCGGGACCAGCCCGCTAGCGTCGTACGGGATCGTGCCGCGGGTACCGTCGGTCCGAATCACCTCGACCCGGTCCACCGTGCCGTACCGGAACCGGGTGACCAGCCGGGTGCATTCCCGGATGTCGGTCGGCGCCACCCGGCGACCGATCAGCGCGTTGACCACGGTGGATTTGCCGGACTTGATCCGGCCGGTCACGGCGAGCTGCAGCGGGCTGGCTAGCCGCCCGGCCAGGGAGTCCAGCCGGGCCGCCGAGATTGGCGAGAGCTGCGGCCGGAGCTGGTCGCACAACTGGGCCACCAGCCGGCACAGCGGACCGCCCACAGCGGTGCTCCGGTGCTGCACGGGCTCCTCCTCAACCGGTGGGGATGGACTCTGGGGTGGGTTCAGCCGAACCGGCCGCGCCACCAGCTCCGCAGCTCGGTGAGCTGCATCGTGCCGGTCGGTACCAGCGCGAAGCCGAGAATCCCAGCCGGGTTGTCGTCCCAGTACAGACCGACCACGCTGCTGCCTGGGTAGCCGTCCAGGTGGCCGTGCTGCCAGCTCCCCGTGCTGGCCGGGGCGCCGATCACGCCGGGCAGCAGCGCGGCCAGGGTGTCCCGGTACAGGTTGATCGTGCTGACCGAGGTGGCCCTGGCGAACGAGGCCACGATGCCGTTGGCGTAGCTGCAGGTGGTGCCGCTCGGCACCGAGGCTGCGGCTGGACCTGAGCCGAACCCGAGCCTGCAGCTCCGGATCTCGCCGAACGTCGGCCGGACGTAGCCGCGGACGGTGTCGTCGGCAAAGTACTGCTCCAGCGGCGGCTGGCTAGCCGAGCCCGACCCGGACGCCGTGACCGGCCCGGGACCGGCACCGCCACCCCGGGTGGCCAGTACGAGGCCAGCCACCGCCAGCACCACCAGCGCGCCGGCCCCGATCCCGATCAGCCAGCGGCTGGAACGGCTCGGCCGGGGCCGGCCCGGCGGCCGCGCCGCCGCAGCCGGTCCGCCGCTGGGCGGGAGCGCGGCATGCCCGCCGCTAGGCGGCATGGCGGCGTACCCGCCGCTGCGCGGCACCGGGACGCCCACCGGCAGCTCCAGCGCGCCGGTCACCACCGCGGTCTCCGGCTGGTCCAGCGAGCTGGGCGTGATGCCGAGGCCCTGCTGGATCAGCCGGGCCACCAGCGGGATCCGGGAGGAGCCGCCGACCAGGTACACCCCGGCAAGCTGGCCGGGGGTCATGCCGACCTCGGCGATGGTACTGGCCAGCAACTCCACACTGCGGGAAAGCTGCGGCCGGATCAGGTCCTCCAGCTCGGCTCGGGTCAGGTGTACGTCTGGGAACGGCGCCGGCAGCGGGATGTCCACGTGCGGGTACCGGGACAGCGCCTCCTTGCCGGCCCGGACGTCGGTGGCCAGCGTCCGGGCCTGCCGCCGGCCGGCCTGGTCGGTGGGGTACCGCAGTAGCCGCCACGCTGCGCTGCCCTCTGTGCTGTTCCCCGCGCCGGCCTGGCTGGCGCCGAGGTGCGCCAGGATCGCGTGGTCGAAGTCCAGGCCGCCCAGGTCGGGCAGCCCGGCCTCGGCCAGCACCTGGTAACCCGGACCGCCCCGGCACAGCACGCTGACATCGAAGGTCCCGCCGCCGAGGTCGTACACCGCCAACGCCAACCCATCGGGCAGCCCGCCCGCGCCCGCCGCCGCGGCGGCGAAGTGGGCGGCGGCCGCCACCGGCTCCGGGATCAGCACCGCAGCCCGGCCAAGGCCGGCCTCCCGGGCGGCGGCCAGCAGGGTGCCCTTGCGGTGCTGGCCCCAGCGCGCCGGGTGAGTCAGCCGCACTTGGTCCGGCTCGCCGCCGAGCTGCCGGCGGACCTCCGTGCCGACCCGCCGGAGCACCGCGGCGATCACCGTACAGACCGGTAAGGTCGTCCTGCCGAGCAGGAGGAACCCGTCGTCGATGCGGCGTTTGGGGTTTGGCTCGTACCGGCTGGGGTCGATCCCGGCCTGGCGGTCGGCGTCGTGGCCGACCACCAGCGAGCCGTCGATGCTCAGGTACACCGAGGACGGCAGCAGCGGCGAGCCGTCAATGGTCACCAGCCAGGAAGCGCCGCCAGCCAGGCGTAACGCGGCAACGGTGTTCGACGTACCGAAGTCGATGGCCAGTACCCGCATGGCCGAATCCTGCCATGTCATGCCGATATCGCCGGTCGCGCGTTGACTCTAGTGTCCCGCACCCACCGCAGGGGTTGGGAGAATGCCAGTATGCGTGTGCACCAGCCGTACCGGGTGTGTTTCGTCTGTACCGGCAACATTTGCCGGTCTCCGATGGCGGCCGTGGTGCTGCACCGGATGCTGGTCGAGGCCGGGCTAGCCGACCGGGTCAGGGTGGATAGCGCCGGCCTCGGCGACTGGCACATCGGCGAGCCGGCCGACCCGCGGGCGCTGGCCACGCTGGCCCGGCGCGGCTACCGCGGCGAGCGGCACGTCGCGCGGTGCTGGGAAGTGGCCGACTTCGCCGATCGGGACCTGGTGGTGGCCTTGGACACCGGGCACTACCGGGAGCTGACCAGCCAGGCGCCGGACCCGCAGCAACGCGCGAAGGTCCGGCTACTGCGCTCCTACGACCCGGCGGCCAAGGGTGAGCTGGACGTACCCGATCCGTACTTTGGTCGCAACCGGGGCTTTGAGGAGGTGCTGGACCTGGTGGAGGCCGGTTGCCGCGGCGTGCTGGCCGAGGTGCGGGTCGCGCTGGGGACCGGTGCCGCGTGAGCACCCTGCCGGCGGCCTGGGTGGCGGGCTGGGCGGCCGAGCCGGACCGGCTGGTGCTGCATACGGCGGCGACCGGCTGGCTATCGGCCGGCGAACTCGCCGAGCGGTCCGCGGCGGCGGCCGGCTGGCTGGCCGCGCTGGGGGTACGGCCCGGCGACCGGGTGCTGCTGTCCGGTGCGCCGTCAGCCGAGCTGGTCAGCGCGTACCTAGCGGTGCTCCGGCTGGGTGGCACGGTGGTACCGGCGAACACCGGGTACACCGACCGCGAGCTGGCGCACATCGTCGCCGAGGTACGGCCGGCCGCCGCGCTGCTGGACCGGCCGCGCGAGCTGCCAGGCGTATCGGTAGTGTCCACTGTGGACATCCCGGTGGCCGCAGCAGCGGAGCCGCCGGAGCTGGACCGGGCGGCGGAGGACGACCCAGCGCTGATCGGGTTCACCTCCGGCACGACCGGCGCGCCGAAGGGTGCCACCCTCAGCCACCGCAACCTGCACTCCGGCGCTGCTGCGGTGGTCCAGGCGTGGCGGTGGACCGGGGACGACCGGCTGGTCTGCGCGCTGCCGCTGTTCCACATCCACGGGCTGGGCGTCGCGCTGAACGGCTCGCTGCTGGCCGGCGGCTCGCTGGTGCTGCTGCCGAGGTTCGAGGTGGCCGCGGTGACCAACGCGATTGGTGCGCACCGCGGCACGCTGTTCTTCGGGGTGCCGACCATGTATGCCCGGCTGGCCGGCTCGGTCCGGCTGCCTGAGCTGGCAGCGTTGCGGCTGGCGGTGTCCGGCTCCGCACCGCTGCCGGCTGAGCTGTACCGGGCAGTAGCGGCCGGCTGCGGGCAGCGGGTGTTGGAGCGGTACGGGATGACCGAGACGATGATGCTGACCTCGAACCCGTACGACGGGGAGCGCCGGCCCGGCACGGTCGGCCTGCCGCTGCCAGGGGTATCGGTGCGGCTGGCACCGGAGGACGGGGTGGTGGAGGTACGCGGCCCGAACGTGTTCGCCGGGTATTGGCAGCGCCCGCAGGCCACCGCGGCGGCGTTCACCACCGACGGCTGGTTTCGTACCGGGGATATCGGCGAGCTGTCCGCAGACGGCTACTTGAGCCTAGTCGGCCGCGCCTCAGAGCTGATCATCACTGGCGGCTTGAACGTGTACCCGCGCGAGGTGGAGGATGTGTTGCGCGGCCACCCGGCGGTCCGGGATGTGGCTGTTGTCGGGCTGCCCGACCCGGAGTGGGGCGAGGTGGTCACCGCGTACTGCGTGGGCGACCCGGTGCCCGAGCAGCAGCTCACCGCCTACTGCGCCGACAAGCTGGCCGCGTTCAAGCGCCCGCGCCGCTGGCGCTGGCTGGCCGACCTGCCGCGTAACGCAATGGGCAAGGTGGTCCGCGCCGACCTGACCAAGCTGGGCTGAATCGGGTGCCGCTCCGGACTGGGAGCCGGTCGCGATTACCCCCGATGTGGCGGTGGGCCTTCTTCACCACTGGGACGTGGTCCGCCTCGGGGGGTGTTTCGTACCCGCGCCCCCTCGATCGCGGGCCGGCTGGGCGGGACCGGCGCCTACCCCCCGGTCGGACGATCGCCGCCGCCCCGACCCTCGCCGCGGAACGGGTCACCCCCTGCCACCACGGGCAGGAGACATGACACAGAACTCTCATCGCCACCCCGCCATGACCGGGCCAAGCGATCAGTGGGCGTTGCCATATACCTGGCCGGTCGGCTGCATCGGGGTAAGCAGGGCAACCGCAACGTGCGCGAAGTTGACCACCGCCGGGGTGCCATCGGCGGTCGCGATGAGCTGCGGGGTATCAGCCAGCAGCAGCTTCGGCAGCCGGTCGGTCAGTTGCTCAGCGGTCTCGGCGGTGACCGCAAGCCGGACCGGCTCCCCACCGCCGGACAGGTAAAGCACCAAGGTACGTCTCGCCGCTGTCATGGCGTCGACCGCAACACGACCGGTTGGCGGTGGCAAGCTGGGTTCGCGTACGGCGTAGCCGATACCGTGGACTACCGTGACCGAACTGGACCGGCTCAGCCGGCTGATCGGCACCGCGGCGCGCTCGGTCCGCCCGGTGAGCGGGGGGAGCATCTGCCGGGCGGCGCGGGTGGAGCTGGCCGATGGCCGCAGCGCGTTCGTCAAATCCGCCCGTGGCACCGCTCCGGCCGGCTTCTTCGCTGCTGAGGCGTACGGGCTGCGCTGGCTGGCCGAGGTGCCCGGTGGGCCACCCGTACCGGACTTGCTCGGCGTCGAGGACGAGCTGCTGGCGCTGGCGTGGGTCGAGCCCGAGCCGGCATCGCCGGTCGCGGCCGAACGCTTCGGCCGGGAGCTGGCTATGCTGCACGCTGCCGGCGCGGCCGGCTTCGGTGCGGGTTGGCCGGGCTTCATTGGCTCGGCACCGATGGACAATACCGCCGAACCGGACTGGCCCCGGTTCTACGCCGCCCGGCGGGTCATGCCGTACGTCCGCATGTTGCGCGACGAGGGCGTACTGGACCAAACCGGCAGCTTCGACCGGCTGGCCGACCGGTTGCCGGAGCTGGCTGGTCCATCGGAACCGCCGGCCCGGCTGCACGGCGACCTGTGGAGCGGCAACGTGCTGTGGTCGGCCGACCGGGCCTGGCTGGTCGACCCGGCCGCACACGGTGGGCACCGGGAGACCGACCTGGCCATGCTGCAGTTGTTCGGTGTGCCCCACCTGGACCGCATCCTGGCCGGCTACACCGAGGCGGCCGAACAAGCCGGCGCACCGCTAGCGGCCGGCTGGCCAGAGCGGGTGACGTTGCACCAGCTTTTCCCACTTCTGGTGCATGCGGTGCTGTTTGGTGGCGGATACGTTGGTCAAGCGGTAGCGGTCGCGCATCGGTATGCCGGCTGACCGGCGGCGCGCGATGGGGTCAGGTCCCTATTGCGTTCTCGGCCGTACCTGGCGCTGATCCCGCCGAACTCGGTCACTCGGACCCGCCTGGAGTATCCGTTAGGCCAACTGATGATTCCGGTTCAATTACCGCTCACCCGTCAAGTGGCAAAAGATGCGTCCTCATGGTGTAGACCAGACACCACGAAGCGGGGTAGGAACTGTAGAGCGGACAGCGACCGCCTGTTGGCAGCAGTAACCGCAACCTCAACCAAGGACCTGCTCCTGACCCGTCCGGGAGCAGGTTGGGCCACCCCGGACATGTGGTGGCCCACCCCGGAAGGCCCGGCAGCCGCTGCGGAGGCCGGGTCTTCCCCACGTCTTCCCCTCTTGGCAAAATTTTCGCCCCGCACCGCAGCACAACGACCGAGATGTACCGGCCCGTACCGGCTCAACATTGACAGCGCCGAATATCCAGACCACACCAATCGCGTGAAAAGTTCCGCCTTTTCGCGTCCGGGGCGCTGGATAAGAGCACCATAACCTGCCAAGTCGTCCAGCTACCGGGCGGCGGCCAACGTCGAGCTACCGACGATCATCCCAAGTTTCTGCACTCCACAACCGGTGGGCGGCGAATCCGCAGGTCAACGCGGGTGTCCAGAAGCCTCGCCGGGGTCATCCACATCCCTGTCCACATCCTGTGCACACTGATCCAGCGACTCCTCCACAGCTTCTGCACAGCACCGCGCACAGACCGATTTTGGCGGCCATCGGCACCCTCCTAGGCTGGCACGGCGTCCCTGGCGGCGAGCGCCGATCGGCGAGTCCGGGTCGGAAATGTCGGTACGCCGCCGTAGTAAGGACGCGTACGGACAACGCAGCCGCGCGGCTGGTGGGGACCGTCCTGGGTCAGGGCGCGCCGGACCAACCCACGCGGGCCAGACCGGTAAGGGGGAACGGGTGGCCGTCGCCAACGATCTTGGACCGGAGCCCGGCTACTCGCCGCCGGCCGAGTTCGACCGTCAACCACCGCAGGACATCGCCGCGGAGCAGGCGGTGCTGGGTGGCATGCTGCTGAGCAAGGACGCGATCGCCGACGTGGTAGAGACGCTGCGGGTGGGCGACTTCTACCGCCCGGCGCACCAGGCGATCTACGACATCGTGCTCGATCTGTACGGTCGGGGCGAGCCGGCCGACCCGGTCACCGTCTCGGCCGAGCTGACCCGCACCGGGCAACTGATGCGGATCGGCGGTGCGCCGTACCTGCACACCCTGATGACCTCGGTGCCGACCGCGGCCAACGCCGGGTACTACGCGCAGATCGTCGCCGAGCGGGCCGTGCTGCGCCGGTTGATCGAGGCCGGCACCCGGATCGTGCAGCTTGGCTACGGCGCGGCCGGCGGGTCCGGAGGCCAGGTTGACGAGGTGGTCGACCGGGCCCAGGCGGCGGTGTATGAGGTCACCGAGAAACGGCTGTCGGAGGACTACCTGCGGCTGGAGCAGTTGCTCACCGAGACCATGGACGAGATCGATCTGATCTCCTCCCGCGGCGGGGTGAGCAGCGGCGTACCGACCGGGTTCGCCGACCTGGACCAGCTCACCAACGGCCTGCATCCCGGCCAAATGGTGATCATAGCCGCTCGCCCCGCGCTGGGTAAGGCGCTCGCGCTGGACACCCCGCTGCCCACGCCCACCGGCTGGACCACCATGGGGCAGGTCGCGGTCGGTGACTACCTCTTTGGCGCTGATGGCATGCCGACCAAGGTCATTGCCGCCACTGAGGTGCTGCACGGCCGGCCGTGCTACGAGGTGGAGTTCTCCGACGGCACCGTGATCGTCGCCGATGCCGAGCACCAGTGGATCACGACGACCAGGGCGGCCCGGCGCCAGCAGGGCGGCCGCTGGGTCACTCAGCACTGGGCTCCCCAGCAGCTCGCGCACCTCCAGCAGGCCGCCACCACGGCCCGGACAGTGCCGGACCGGGTGCCCGCAACCACGGAGCACCTGCCTGCTATCGCCGGCTTTCCTCGACGAGAACTGTTGAGTCGGCGAGCCACCCCGGTATGCCGTCCTCTGGCGGATCGTCGGCCACCCTTGTCCGGCAGCCCAGTCACCACCTGCGAGATAGCAGCCACCCTGTACGACGAGATGTCGGGGAAACGCAGGCTTAACCACGCAGTAAGTTACTGCCAACCTCTGCAGTTGCCTGATTGTCGGCTACCGCTCGCACCATATGTCCTTGGTGGCTGGCTCGGCAACAGCGACCGGGCGGTAAGCCGCGAAGACACCCATATCCCGCTGGCGTATCTGCGTGCCTCGGAGAGACAGCGCCGAGCGCTGCTGGCCGGGCTGCTGGATACCGGCGGCACCGTAACATCCGCTGGCGCAGTCCAGCTTTCGGTCCCGAGTCAACGGCTCGCCGAGGACGTTCGAGAGCTGGTGGTGAGCCTTGGCTACCGCTACGAAATAGCTGCCACGACGGCCCCGGGAACCCAGGAAAAAAGCTCGGTTACTTGTACGGTGACGGGACCGGTCCGCGGCGAGAGCAACAAGACACGGGCTTATCGCCGAGCCGGTTCCCGGCCTATTGGCTCCCGGTATATTACGGACATCCGGCTGGTCCCGAGCGTACCGGTGCGGTGCGTCCAGGTGGACAACGACAACCACCTGTACTTGGCCAGCCGATCAATGATTCCTACCCACAACTCGACGCTCGCGCTGGATCTTGCCCGATCCTGCTCGATCAAGGGCGGCCAGTCAGCAGTGATCTTCTCACTGGAGATGGGCCGGACCGAGATCACCATGCGGCTGCTGTCGGCCGAGGCCAAGGTCCCGCTGCACCACATGCGGTCGGGTCGGATGAGCGACGATGACTGGGCCCGGCTGGCTCGCCGGATGGGCGAGGTGGCCGACGCGCCGCTGTACATCGACGACTCACCGAACCTGACCCTGATGGAGATCCGGGCCAAGGCCCGCCGGCTCAAACAGCGACACGACCTGAAGCTGGTCGTGGTCGACTACATGCAGCTCATGACCAGCCCGCGCCGGGTGGAGTCCCGGCAGCAGGAAGTCAGCGAGTTCTCCCGGGCGCTGAAGCTGCTGGCCAAGGAGCTGGCGGTGCCGGTGGTCGCGCTGTCCCAGCTCAACCGCGGCCCCGAGCAGCGCACCGACAAGAAACCAATGCTCTCCGACCTGCGCGAGTCGGGCTGCCTGATTGCCGAGACCCGGGTGCTGCGGGCCGACACCGGAGCGGAGACGACACTCGGCGAACTACTCGCCACCGGGGCGCGCGACATCCCGGTATGGTCCCTGGACGACCGGCTCACGCTGGTTCCACGCACGATGACCCACGTCTTTCCCAGCGGGACGAGGCAAGTCTTCCGGCTTGTGCTGGCCTCCGGTCGTACCGTGACGGCGACCGGCAACCATCCGTTCCTCAGCCAGCACGGCTGGTGTCCGCTCGCAGAGCTGGCGCCCGGCAGCCGGGTCGGAACGCTGCGGTATGTGCCGGCTCCGCTGGCGCCCCGGTCCTGGCCGGGGCCGGCCGCCGAGATCATCGACCTGGCATGCCATCTGAATGGCTGTATACCCAAGGTGGTGTTCGGGCTGCCTACCCCGCAGCTCGGGCTGTTCCTCCACCACCTGTGGGCCGTTGGCGGATCGGTGCGGTACGACCCGCCGGCTGGCCGGACTCGGCTGTGCTACTCCTCGACCGGGCGGCGCCTGGTCGAGGACCTGGCGCGGCTGCTCCTGCGGTTCGGCGTCGTCAGCCAGGTCAGGACGGTCCGTACGCCAGCCGGTGATGACCGGCACCAGCTTTACCTTGACAAGGCGGCCGACCGGCTGCGATTCCGCTGCGAGCCTGCAGTGCCCAGTTCTCGCGACGAGCTGGCAGAGGTGACCAGCGGACCCGCGGCTGCCGACCCGGAGCTGGTCGCCACCAACGATGTCTACTGGGACACCGTCACTTCGATCGACAGCCTTGGCGAGCGGCCGGTATACGACGCCACCGTGCTCGGTACGCACAACTTCGTGGCCGACGGCGTCGCCGTACACAACTCGCTGGAACAGGACGCGGACATGGTGATCCTGCTGCACCGGGAGGACGCCTACGAGAAGGAGTCACCGCGGGCCGGCGAGGCCGACCTGATCCTGGCGAAAAACCGCAACGGCCCGACCGGCACGGTCACGGTCGCCTTCCAAGGCCACTACAGCCGTTTCGTGGATATGCAGCAGGGCTAGCCCCAGGTTAGTCCTGGTGGCCCAGCCCACCCACCCATCCCGCCGATCTTGACGAAGTTGTCGTTTTCCGGGCCAGAATTCCAGCAACAACGTCAAGATCGGCACAAAGATTTAGCTGGGGACTACCTCTAGGGTGATCGTGGCAACGACCTCGGGGTGGAGCCGCACGGTGGCGGTGTGCGTACCGACCGCCTTGAGGTTGCCTGGCATCTCCACCCGGCGCCGGTCCAGTTCGGGTCCACCCGCGGCCTTGACCGCAGCCACCACGTCGGCCGCGGTGATCGAGCCGAACAGCCGCCCCCCCTCACCGGCCCGGGCCACCACCGTCACCGGCGTGGTCTCGATGGTCGACTTGACCTCCTGCGCTTGGCCGAGGTCGCGAATCTCCCGCGCGCCGCGGGCCCGCTTGATCTGGGCGATCTGCTTCTCGCCGCCACGGGTCCAGCCGATGGCCAGACCGCGCGGGATGAGGTAGTTGCGGCCGTAACCGTCTTTGACCTCGACGATGTCACCCGGGTCGCCCAAACCGCTGACCTCAGAGGTGAGGATGAGCTTCATTTGCCTCCCCTCCTAGCGGGCGGTGCTGGTGTAGGGCAGCAGCGCCATCTCGCGGCTGTTCTTGACAGCGACCGCGATGTCGCGCTGGTGCTGGGAACAGTTGCCGCTGACCCGACGAGCCCGGATCTTGCCGCGGTCGGAGATGTACTTGCGCAGCAGCGCGGTGTCCTTGTAGTCGATGTACTTCACTTTGTCCTTGCAGAAGGCACAGACCTTCTTTTTCGGCTTGCGAACCGGTGGCTTCGGCATATCAGTGCTCCGTCTGTGGTGCGTGGTCTAGAACGGGGGCTCGTCGGGGAAGTCACTGCTGCCGGCAGCCGGCGCAGCGGCCCACGGATCGTCGGCCGCGGAGGTCCGACCGCCGCCGTACCCGCCGAGCTGCTGGCCGCCGCCGGAACCGCGGTTGGTCTTGTTGACCTTCGCGGTCGCGTACCGCAGCGAGGGACCGATTTCGTCGACCTGCATCTCGAAGACGGTCCGCTTCTCCCCCTCACGGGTCTCGTAGGACCGCTGTACCAACCGGCCCTGCACGATGACCCGAGCGCCACGCTGCAGTGACTCAGCAACGTTCTCCCCGGCCTGTCGCCAGACACTGCAGCGCAGGAACAGCGCATCGCCGTCCTTCCACTCGTTTGTCTGCCGGTCGAAGGTACGGGGCGTGGAGGCCACCGTGAACGAGGCCACCGCCGTACCGCTGGGGGTGAAGCGCAACTCCGGGTCGGCAGTCAGGTTGCCTACCACGGTGATGATCGTGTCGCCTGCCATCTCAGGGTTCTCCTCCTGCCTACCACTACCGGGAAGGCGCCGGTGACTAACGCGTGTCGGGCCGGATAACCTTGGTGCGCAACACCGACTCGGTGAGGTTGAGCTGGCGGTCAAGTTCCAGCATGGTCGCCGGCTCGGCCTGCACGTCCACGACGGCGTAGATACCCTCAACCCGCTTGTCGATCTCGTACGCCAGCCGGCGGCGGCCCCACACGTCGACCTTCTCCACGCTGCCGCCGTCGGACCGTACGACGTTGAGGAACTGGTCGAGGGACGGAGCGATGGCGCGTTCCTCAAGGCTCGGGTCGAGGATCACCATCAGTTCGTAGTGACGCACAGTTGCTACCCACCTCCTGTGGACTAAGGCGGCCACGGACCTTCCGTGGCAGGAGGGCTCATCCGTCGCCTGCGCGACTGTAGGTCCCCACCCGAAACGCGGAGCGTCTCGTCGAGGACAGCGACGGCCGGGCAAGGATACCTGAGCCGCTGACTACCCGGGCACCGCGGTAGCCGGCGACGGTCGGAGCTAACGGAAGCCGACCACGGTCCGCCGCTGAGTGATCAGGATCCGGACCAAGGCTGCGGTGACCACGCTGAGCAGCATTATCGCAATGATCGCCGGCAGGCCGAGGCCGGTATGACTGGACACCGTGCCACTGACCTGCGCCGACACGCCGTTCGCGGGGCCATTGGTGGTGGCGCTGCCCTTCGTGGTGCTGCCCTTCGGGGTATTGCCGTCATGCTGCAGCGGGGCCGGGTTGCTGATGCTGCCGGGAGGCCGTTGGGCGGTGGTACCGAGTCCCGTGGAGCGGGCTTCGGTGGTGGCATCGGTAGTGGCTCCGCCCGAGCCTTGCGGGGCAAGCTGAGCGGCCAACCCCCGACCGGTCGGCGCGTAGCTGGCACCGCCGGCGGCCGGCTGGGTACCCGCCGCGGGCGTACTGGACTGGGTCTGTGGCTGCCCCGCCGCGCCACCCTGGGTGGGCGCCAGGACCGAGTGCACCGCCGCCACCGTGAGCTGGCCGCTGGTGGTCTGGTACTTGGTGACCGGAAGCAGACCGGCCACGATCCGCATCGTGTACTTGGCGGTGTAGCTCACCGTGATCGGCTGGGTGTAAGTCAGCGTCGCACTGCTGTTGTAGGACGGTAACGCCAGGGTGTTCTGAGCGACACCCACGGCATCGACCTCGACGTTCTGCACCGCACCCAGCAGCGGCAGCGTCGTACCTGCCTGCGCCACATGATTGACGAAGGTGACCGAGTCGCCCGCGTTGAGCTGGGCCGACCTCGGACTTGGGCCGTGGTCAGTGAACTCGACGGTTATCGTCTTGGCTGGTGCCGCGGCGGCTCCTACCGGAGAGCCGGACAGCAGCATCCCTACCCCGACCCCTAACCCTGCTGCTGCGACCAGTGCACCGGCCAGCTTCCCCGGCGTCCGGTGCCTGGACGCCCACCCCCTCCTTACCATAACCCTCTCCCGTAGGTAACAATATCCGTTAAATATGATGTATATCTTTTCATGGCATTCCGTGGCTGTGCTTCCAGTACGTGGGGCAAAGCGATGATTGAGCACTATGCCGCGACCAGGCAGAGTATGCCAGCCGCCAGCCGGTCGAACTGCATATACGCCACCATCCGCGCTCCCTCGGGAAGCGCAGGTACCCACGCGGGAACCCCGCGTAGGCTCGCAGGCATGCTCTCCATCGGTGCCCATGTCGACCCCGTCGACCCGCTCACCGCGGCTGCCGAGCGTGCTGCCGCACTAGTGCAGTTCTTCCTCTCCGACCCGCAGGGCTGGCAGAAACCAGAGCCCCGCCCCGACGCCGATGCGCTGCGCGGCGCATCGGTCGGGGTGTACGTACACGCCCCGTACGTGATCAACGTGGCCACCTTGAACAACCGGATCCGGATTCCCAGCCGCAAGCTGCTGGACCAGCACGCCGAGGCCGCCGCCGCGATCGGCGCGCGCGGGCTGATCGTTCACGGCGGCCACGTCAACGCCGGCGACGACCCAGAGCAGGGGGTGGTGAACTGGCGCAAGACGATGGAGCGGATCAGCTCCCCGCTTCCCCTACTGATCGAGAACACCGCCGGCGGCAACAACGCGATGGCTCGCCGATTCGACCGGCTAGCCCGGCTGTGGGACGCGATCGGCGAGTTTGGTCCCGGGTTCTGCCTGGACACCTGCCATGCGCACGCCGGCGGCGAGGACCTGCTGGGCGTGGTGGACCGGGTCAAGGCGATCACCGGCCGGATCGACCTGGTGCACCTCAACGACTCCAAGGATGCCTTCGACTCCGGCCGGGACCGGCACGAGAACCTCGGCGCTGGTCAGATCGACCCGGAGCTGCTGGTCGCAGTGGTCGTCGCGGCCGGCGCGCCGGTGATTTGCGAGACGCCCGGCGGGGCGGTCGGCCAGCGAGCCGACATCAGCTATCTACGCGAGAAGCTGCCGGACTAAGGTGCCGGCGTCCGCCCCACGGCCGGCCGCCGATCCCGGCATCCCGCTGGCGGCCGTGCTCGGCGGGTGCGGGCTGCTGCTGTTGATTGGTTACCTGGTCAAACAGCCGTGCGGCGGTTCGCCCTACGACGCGGTGGGCGCATCAGTGCATTTCCAGCCAAACAAGTACCGCGACCTGTGTTACACCGACATCCAACAGCTCTGGCCGTTTCGTGGGATCCGTACGCACACCGTCCCGTACCTGACCGGCGGGCTGTCCGGGGAGACGCTGACCGGCAGCGCACTGGAGTACCCGGTGCTGACCGGGCTGTTCATGTGGGCCACCGGTCTGCTGGCCGGCAACGACACCCAGTTCCTGGCTGTTTCAGCGCTGTTCCTGGCGCCGTTCGGGTTGCTGTCTGGCGCGCTGCTGCACCGGCTGACCGGCCGGCGGGCGCTGCTATGGGCCGCTGCACCGGCGCTGGTCTGGTACGCCTTCCTGAACTGGGACCTGCTGGTCACCGCCGCGGTAGTGGCCGCGGTGTACGCCTGGGCCCAGGGCCGGCTGGTGCTGGCGGCCGGCCTGCTCGGTGTCGGTGCCGCGCTGAAGCTGTTCCCGGCGTTTTTCGTGCTCCCGCTGCTGGCTGAGCGGCTGGCCCGCCGGGACGGGCGCGGCGCGGCCGGGGTGGTTGCCGCCGCGGCAGGGGTGGTTGTGCTGCTCAACGTGCCGTTCCTACTGGCCAACCCCGACGGATGGTGGGCGACCTACGCCTTCCAGCAACAACGCCAAGCCGACATCACCACCAACTCGATTTGGTTTTGGGGCTTCCCGGCGCTGAGTCGCCACACGCTGAACGTGCTCACCCCGGTGCTGATCGGGCTGGCCTGGCTGGTCGCGCTCGCGATTGGCTGGTGGCGGGCCAGCCGGGAGGACGGCCGGTACCCATGGATTCAGGTCTCGGCCGCAATGCTGTGCGCGTTCATCCTGCTGAACAAGGTGCACTCGCCGCAGTACACCCTGTGGCTGCTGCCGTTCTTCGTGCTGCTCGCGGTCCGCTGGGGCTGGTGGCTGGGCTTCTGGGTACTGGACACGCTGCTGTTTGTCGGGCTGTTCCGCTGGTACGCCACGATCCAGCACGGCGGCGACTTCGGGCTGGCCAAACAGGCGCTGATCGTCGGTATCTGGGGCCAGGCAGCAATGCTGGCGTTGCTCTACGTGGCCTTCCTGCTGGCCCCGTTGGCGGTCACATCGCCGCCCGGGCTGGCCCCGGACCGTACCTCCCCAGATCCTGGATTTCCGGCCGGCGCGGCCCGGTCCGGCGACGCCAAGCCTGCCGCCGCGACACGGCGGCTGAAGCCGACCGCGCCCGCCAGCGGACCGCCCGCGGGGTCGTCTGCCCCCCCACGCCGTACCAAATCGAACTCCGGTTGAAGGATGTCCCGCACCACCAAAACGACCAGTACCAGCACGGCAATGTCCCGCAGTACCACGGCGAGCAGGAACCAGTGCTCGTCGAGCCCTTTATGATCCACCCCGAGGTACCAGTACAACCGAGGAAACCACAAGAACGCCTCGGTGGCCTGCCAGGCCAAGATAGCCCGCCAGGACGGCCGGGCCAGCACCGCCAGCGGCACCAGCCACAGCGAGTACTGCGGGCTCCACACCTTGTTGACCAGCAGGAAACCGGCCACCACCAGGAACAGCAGTTGGGGCAGTCGCGGTCGGCGGGCAGCGACGAAAGCCAGCACTGCCACCCCGAGGCAGACCAGCACGAAGCAGAGCAACTCTGCCATGTTCAGCACCGTCGGCACCGCGGCATTCGGGCTGTCCAGTGTGGAGCCGCTCACGTACTGCAGCACGTTCCACAGCGAGTCCACGTCGGCTGGTCGGTTCCGGTTGAGGACGAAGAACTGCGCCCACGCCGACGGCCACAACCACCACACCGGCAGGTTGACCACCAGCCAGGCCAGCACCGCCGCGAGCAGGCACCGGCCGAAGTCCGGCATCCGCCTGCCGCGGAGGCATAGCACCAGTAGCGGGATGAGGAACAGCGCCGGGTAGAGCTTGGCCGAGGTACCCAGACCGATCAGCACCCCGGCCAGCCACGGCGTGCGGCGCTGCCAAGCCAGCATCGCGGTGCTCGCGAAGGCCACCGCGAGCAGGTCCCAGTTGGTGAAGGCGTGCACGAACAGCACCGGGGACAACGCCACCATGGCGGTATCCCAGACCCGGCGGCCAGTGAGCTGGTATACCGACCAGATCACCACCAAGGCGCACAGCACCAACAGCAGCGCAGTGACATCGAAGTAGGACTCGACCGAGTTGATCTTCGGCGCGAACCCCTCTGCGGCCAGCCGGTCATAACTGCCGGAAATAGTGTGCGCGCCGTACATGAACCAGCCGGTGAGCACCGGGTACTCCACCGCATGCTGGGCGTACGGGACCTTGCTCTCGTTCAGCTCCTCGACGTAGTAAAGCGGGATCACGTCGGAGTAGCACAGGTGGGTGTACTGCAGGTTGGCGGTCCAGACCCCGCTCTTGCATGGCGACTTCTGCACCCACGACAGCGCCAGTACGGCGAGGGTCAACGCCAGGCAGACCCGCAGCGGGGTCCAGAAGAAGGTACGGCCGACCAGCGCGTGCCGCCCCCATGGGCCGCCGATCACGGTACTGGCGGCCCGTACCACCGGGTCCTCCCAACTCGGGATGACACGTTCGGCCTGGGCGCTTCGGCGGCGGGTCACGGAATGCGAGCCTAGTCCGGCGCGAACCCGGACCGATATCTGTGGACAACTGCGAGGCCGGAGCCGACACTCGCGATATCCCGAGGTATCGCAGGAGGTATCGCAATGTCGTCGTTTGGGGAGCTGCTGGTCAAGGCCGTGCGTGGGCTGAGCGCCGAGGAGCAGGACCTTGTGCTCAGGCACTTGCTGGAGCAGCAGACCGGCCGGGCGCCGCAGCCGTTGTCGCGGCACGGGTTGTGGGGGCAAATCTTCAGCGGCGCCGAACTCGGCAGCGTGGGCCTGGGCAGCACCGGGCTCGGCCTGCTGCCCGGCGGGGAGCGGTCTGGTACGGAGCGGGAGCGGCCCAGCGGCGGCTGGCAAGTGGTGCCGGTACGGCTGTCCGCCGGGCAGCACGAGGCGCTTAAGCAGTGGTGCGAGGCCAATGACTTCTCGATGGCCGTGGTCGTCCGCGGCCTGGTGGACCGATTCCTCGGCCTGCAGAAGCCATCCGACCCGCCCAACCCCACCTAGCCGGCCCACCTGGAGTCCCTCGGCAGCCCGGCGGTCAGCCACTAGGGACCCCTGTCTTGACAGTGGTCGGCGCAGGGCTCGGCGGTGGGATAGGGCCGCAGCCGGACGGGCAGCTCGGTGGCGCGCTGATTGGCCCGGACGGCGTCGGGATCGGCACCCGCGACCACGTCGGGAGACCGGTCGGCAACGGGAGGGACGGCACCGGCAACGGCCAGGTCGGCGGCGGGGCGGCGGCCGGCGCTGGCACCGCGGCGGCGGCACCCAGGATCTGGACCGAGTCCGGCAACGGCCGCACCGGCTGCCCGGCCAGGTAGGCGTCCATGAACGCCCGCCAGGTCTGGCCGGGCAAGCCACGCCCGTACAGCGGGCCGCCGTTGGCGTCCTTCAACGGGCCGGGCCGGTCCGCGCCGACCCATACCGCGGCCGAAATCTGCGGGGTGAACCCGACCATCCAAGCGTCAGAGTTGAAATCGGTGTCGCCGAACTGCTGGGTACCGGTCTTGGCCGCCGACGGCCGGCCGTCGGCCAGCGCGTCGCCGGAGTAGTCGGCCACCGGCTCCATCGCGTACGTCACATCGTTGGCGACCTTCGGGTCGAGCACCCGCTGGCCGGCGTCCGGTCCGGTGTTCGTCCGCTGGTAGCGGACGTGACCGGCCGCGTCGGTGACCTTCTGGACAAAGTACGCCGGGTGCTGCACACCGCCGGCCGCGAGGGTGGCGAACCCGACCGCTTGGTCAAGCGGCCGCACCTCGTACCGCCCGATCCCGATGCTGCCGTCGGTGACGCCGTTGACCTGCAGGGTCGGTTGCCCGTTGGGCAGCGTCCCGGCCACCCCGAGCCGGCGCGCCATGGCAGCTACCTTCGACGGCCCTACCTGGATCGCCAGGTCGTAAAAGACGGTGTTGATCGACAGCTTGGTCGCCGTCAGCAGGCTGCAGCGCGGGCACTGCTCGCCATCGGAGTTGTGCACTACCACCCCATCGAAGGTCCGCGGCGAGCTGCCGTCGAAGGTGGAGTAGAGGCTCATCCCGGAATCCGAACGCAGCGCCGCGTCCAGCGCGGTGGCCAGCACGTACGGCTTGAACGAGGAGCCCGGCGGCCGCCAGGCCTGGGCATAGTCGAAGCTGGTGGTGCCGCCGTAGTAGGCGCGGACCGCCCCGGAGGCGGGGTCGATCGCGACCAGTGCCTGGCGCAGTCCCGCCGGCTCGCCCTTGAAGACCTGCAGCACGGCGGCCGAAGCAGCTTGCTGCGCCCGCGGGTCGATGGTGGTCTGCACCCGCATCCCCTCGCGGTTCAGCAGCGCCTCGTCGAAACCGAGGTCGGCTAGCTCGTCCTTGACCTGATCCACGATGTGGGTGGCCGCCCCGCTCGCCCGGTTCAGGCTGCTGGCCGTTTTCGCTGCCACCATCGGGTAACGCAACGTGGCCGCCGTGGCCGCCGGCAACCAGCCCTGCCCGACCATGCCGTCGATCACGAACTGCCAGCGGGCTCGGGCCGCGGTGGGGTGAGCCTGCGGGTCGTACAGCGCCGGCGAGCGGATGCTGGCTGCGAGCACTGCGCCTTGGCTGACGGTGAGCTTGGTCACGGTGGTTCCGAAGTAGCTCTCTGCCGCCGCCTCGATGCCATATGCGCCGCGACCGTAGTAGATCGTGTTCAGGTACCACTCGAGGATCTGCTGCTTGGAGTACTCGTGGCCGAGCTTCAGCGCGATGACTATTTCCTTGAACTTACGGCTGAAGGTCCGCTCTTGGGTCAGGTAGGCGTTCTTGACGTACTGCTGGGTGATGGTCGAGCCGCCCTGCACGTCCCGGCCACGCACATCGTTGTACAGCGCCCGGGCGATACCACGCAGCGAGATGCCCGGCTCAGTCCAGTAGCCGCGGTCCTCTGCGGCCAGCACCGCATCCTGCACCGGCTTGGGCACCGCGGCCAACGGCACATCGGTACGGTTCTGGGCGCCGATCCGGGCCATCTCGGTGCCATCGGAGTAGGTGATGATCGAGACCTGGTTGGCCGGGAGTTGGTCGGGCAGCGGGATCTGGGTGGCGACGTAGAGTACTCCGGCCAAACCCACCGCGAGCAGCAGGAACAACGACAGCAGCAGGGCCCCGATCCGGCGCCGACGGTGCCGCTTCCGGGCTGCCGGCAAGGAAGGCTTCGACCTCGGCCGACCAGGGCTGAGCGAGTCGGTCCGCACTGGGACCACCTTCTCCGGCTCATCCACTACCCCCACTCCCCCCATTTTCCGCCGATCTTGACAAAGATGTCGTTATTTGGCGCATGGTTCCGACATCTTTGTCAAGATCGGCGCGGAGGCGGCGGAAGCGGCGGAGGGAGCAGGGGTGGGGAGGTGGAGGGAGGCGGGCTATTCCCGCGCAGCCTCTTGCTGCCGGCGGTCCCGGGCCAAGCCCTTGCGACCCAGCAGGTAGGACAGGGCCAGATGGTTCCACCCGCAGGACCGGCACACCTCGACGACGTACACGGTGAACTCACCGAAGTCCATCGCCATCTTGGGCAACTCGGCAGCGGAGCGCGCCTGGCCGCTTGAGTTCTTCAGCTCATCGCCGTAGACGTAGTTGACGTAGGTCAGCCGCTCTTTGCGGCAGACCGGGCAGACCACCTCGGACTGCTCGCCGTGAAACTTCGCGGCACGCTGCAGGTACGGGTGTGCGTCGCAGACCTCCAGCACGCTGGCCCGGCCTGCGTAGAGATCCGCGAGCAGCGAACGGCGCTGCAACGCGTAGTCCACGACGGCCCGACGAGTTCCCACGGCAGCCAGCGTACGCCGGTGGTCGGTGACGGCGGTGAGGCCACGGCGGCTGACCAGATCAGCGCACCTCAGACGGTGTCGAGCGGTATCGCGGCCGCACCACCACCTCAAGCCGGCTGGTCAAGCGGCCAGCCAGCTCGGTCAGCGGCGACGGACCCGGCAGGTCTTCGCAGGTTGCACACCGCGGTCACGATTCGTATCGTTCCGATGTATCGGGTCGATACATCGAAGCGAGACACCTCAACGGGTGATGCGGATCGTGGCAGGAGGAGACCGGCATGTTGGAGTTCGCCGTGCTCGGCCTGCTGCACGAGTCGCCCATGCATGGCTACGAGCTGCGCAAGCGGCTCAATATGCTGCTGGGTACCTTCCGGGCGTTCTCCTACGGTTCGCTGTACCCAACCTTGCGCCGGCTGCGGCTGGCCGGCTGGATCCACGAGGACGGCGGCGACCCCCAGGCGGTGCCGGTGTTGACCGGCCGGCGTGGTCGGGTGGTCTACCGGCTCACCGCCGAGGGCAAGGAGAGGTTCGCCGAACTGCTGGCCGAAGAAGGCCCAGCAACCCTCGACGCGGGGCAGTTTGGGGTGCACTTCGCCTTCTTCGCACAGACCGACGCCGAGGTCCGGCTGCGGATCCTGGAGGGTCGGCGGCGTCGGGTCGAGGAGAAACGGGACGGCCTACGGGCCGCGCTGGCCCGTACCCGCGAGCGGTTGGACCGATACACCCTGGAGCTGCAAAAACACGGCCTGGAAGCGGTGGACCGGGAGGTCCGCTGGCTGTCTGAGCTGATCGACACCGAACGCCGGGAGCTCTCGGCCGGGCCGGCCCAGCGGGACGACCCACCCGGCTAGCCCGGTTGCACCCCCCTCTGTCCCGTACCCGCCCGGCGGGTACCCCCAGTCAAGGAGGCCCTCCATGGGATCCGTGCGCGTTGCCATCGTTGGCGTCGGAAACTGCACCGCATCGCTCGTGCAGGGCGTGCAGTACTACCACGACGCCGACCCGACCGGGCGGGTGCCCGGCCTGATGCACGTACAGTTCGGCGGCTACCACGTCCGCGACGTCGAGTTCGTCGCCGCGTTCGACGTAGACGCCAAGAAGGTCGGTCGCGACCTAGCCGAGGCGATCACCGCCAGCGAGAACAACACCATCAAGATCTGCGACGTACCGCCGCTCGGAGTGACGGTGCAGCGCGGCCACACCCTGGACGGGCTGGGCGTGTACTACCAGCAGATGGTCGAGGAGTCCGACGAGGAGCCGGTGGATGTGGTCCGAGCGCTGACCGAGTCCGGTGCCGACGTGCTGATCTCCTACCTGCCGGTCGGCTCGGAGGACGCGGACCGGTTCTACGCGCAGTGCGCGCTGGACGCCAAGGTCGCCTTCGTCAACGCGCTGCCGGTGTTCATCGCCAGCGACCCGGCTTGGGCCGAGAAGTTCACCGAGGCGGGCGTACCGATCCTCGGTGACGACATCAAGTCGCAGGTCGGCGCGACCATCACGCACCGGGTGCTGGCCACCCTGTTCGAGGACCGCGGGGTCGAACTGGAGCGGACCTACCAGCTCAACTTCGGCGGCAACATGGACTTCATGAACATGCTGGAGCGTAGCCGGCTGCAGTCCAAGAAGATCTCCAAGACCCAGTCGGTGACCTCCCAGATCTCGCACGATCTGGGCAAGGGGAACGTCCACATCGGACCGTCGGACCACGTGCCGTGGCTGGATGACCGTAAGTGGGCCTACGTCCGGTTGGAGGGGCGGGCGTTCGGTGACGTGCCGCTGAACCTGGAGTACAAGCTGGAGGTCTGGGACTCGCCGAACTCGGCCGGCATCATCATCGACGCGGTACGGGCCGCAAAGATCGCGCTGGACCGCGGCGTCGGGGGGCCGATCCTGTCCGCGTCGAGCTACTTCATGAAGTCACCGCCGCAGCAGTACCGCGACAACGAGGCTCGCGAGGCGGTGGAACGGTTCATCCGCGGCGAGGTCGAGCACTGAGCCGACGCGGTACGGCCGGGGGCGTACCGTCAGGTGTCCCGGCTGACGGTATCGGCGAGGTAGCGCCGCGGGTCCGGCGCCGGGCCGGCGAGCATCGCGGCCACCCATGCCTCCCGCTCGTGCGCGATCGGCACCAACTCCCAGGCGCACGGGAAGATCCCAGCCCGGACCGGGGAGTACCGCCTTGGCGCGGCCAGCGGCGCGGCAAAGATCTTGCTATCCAGAAAGATCTCGCCGACCCAACGGAAGATCAGGTAGTAGCAGGCTGACTCGCCCTCGTGCGCGATCAGGAACCCGTAGCCGTCCAGTGGGCTGGCGCCGGGCGGGTTCTGCAGCATCGCCTCGGCCACTTCCACCGCAGCCGCGACAACCTCCTCGCGCGGCTGCTCGGCATTGGCCGCGATGCCGTACAGCTTCATCTGCCAGCGCGCTAAGTCCCGCACACCGAGTGGGCGTACCGCCCGTGTCCGGTACGGCGTCGAAGAACTCATCGGGCTCATCCTCACCTCCGGCGCACTCGGGCACGATCTCTGATATTCCTACCCGCCCTCCGCCGGTTGCCGGCCAGCGACCCCGGGCACCTACGGTCGAGGCTGGCACCGAACAGGAGGAGGGCGAGTGAGGCGAGTACCACTAGGCAGCCAGGGGTTCATCGTCTCCCAGCAGGGGCTGGGCTGCATGGGCATGAGCGAGTTCTACGGCCAGACCGACGACACCGAGTCGATCGCTACCATCTACCGTGCGCTCGACCTTGGGTAACCCTGCTGGACACCGCCGATAGCTACGGCCGCGGCGCCAATGAGGAGCTGGTCGGCAGCGCGCTCAGGGGCCGCCGGGACGAGGTGGAGCTGGCCACCAAGTTCGGCATCGTCCGCGACGACGACCCGAACTACCGCGGCTTCCGGGCCGATCCGCTGTACGTACGGGACTGCTGCGAAGCCAGCCTGCGCCGGCTCGGCGTGAACCACATCGACCTGTACTACCTGCACCGGCTGGACCCGCAGACCCCGATCCAGGACACCGTCGGTGCGATGGCCGAGCGGGTAGCCGGCAAGGTGCGCTACCTGGGGCTGTCGGAGGTGTTGACCGACACCGTACGGCGGGCGCACGTGGTGCGCCCGATCAGCGCGGTGCAAAGCGAGTTCTCGCTGTGGGACGCAGCGTGGCCGACGACCGGCTGGAGCCGCTGGTCAAGCTGGTCCAAGGCGACCGGTACCCTGCTGGCGGGGCGAACCCGAACCGTAGCCGCTAGCCAGACTCCGGCGACGGGGTGCCGGACCCAGCAGGGATCAGTTCAGTGTCGGGTTCTCCGGGTAAGTGGCCAGCAGCGCCAGCCGGCCGCCCTGCCGGCGCAGTACCGCCCGCCACAGGTCGGTGCTCGGACTGGCGAACACGTCACCCGGCCGACCGGCGACTACCAGCCAGGCCCCTTCGGCGATCTCACCGGCCAACTGGCCAGCACTCCAGCCGGCGTAGCCGGCGAAGACCCGCAGCTCGGACAGCTCGGCGGACAACCGCTCGGGGTCACCGTCCAAGTCGGTCAACCCCACTGGGCCGGACACCGAGGTCCAGCCGACCGGCCGGGCCCCAGGCCGGACCTCGGACAAGCACAGTGCCGCGTTTATCTCCACCGGACCACCGACGAACAAGGTCCGTGGCGAGCTGGCCAGGTCCCACCACTGCGGCAGCACGTCAAGCAAGGTGACCTCACTGGGCCGGTTCAGCACCACCCCGACCGACGACTCGCCGCGATGCTCCAAGATATAGATCACGGTACGCGCGAAGTTCGGGTCGCCGAGCATCGGCGACGCCACCAACAACACCCCGGGCTCAACACCGGCATCCGGCCGCAGTGCACACATCGCCTCGATCTTGCCCTACTACCCAGCGGTTCCGAAGTGCTGGGGGTGAGTGACGTTTCCCGGCTGTCCCGCGTCCGTCCCAGGACGGCAGGTTAGCCTGCATCCCGTGCCCGACCGCTGGATCCTGCGCACGGTGGTTCGCCGAGCGGACTTCCGCCGGCTGCTGCTGATCCGGCTGGCCAGTCAGTGTGCAGACGGAATGTTTCAGGCCAGTCTGGCCGGCGCAGTGCTGTTCAATCCCGAACGGCAGGCCAACCCGGCCAGCATCGCGGCCGGATTCACCGTACTGCTGCTGCCGTACTCCTTTGTCGGGCCGTTCGCGGGGGTGCTGCTGGACCGGTGGAGCCGGCAGCGCGTCTTGGTGCTGGCCAACCTGATCCGTTGCGGGCTGGTCACGCTGGTCGCCGCGGAGACCTGGGCCGGGCTGGCCGGGCTGGCGTTCTACGCCTCTGCGCTGGTGGCGATCAGCGTGAACCGGTTCTTCCTGGCCGCTCTGTCTGCCGCGCTGCCGCACGTAGTCACCGAGACCCAACTGGTCACCGCCAACTCCACCTCGACCACCAGCGGCAGCCTGGCCACCACCATCGGCGCCACCCTGGCGCTGGGCCTGCTCGGGCTGACCAGCGCGGGCAACCACGGCTACGGGGTAGTCGCGCTGGCCTCGGCAGCAGGCTACGCCGCCTCGGCGCTGGCAGCCCGCGGGTTCGGGTTGGCCCAGCTCGGGCCGGATCATGTCGAGCGGTCCAACCGGGAGACGCTGGCCGAGGTGGCTCGCGGGCTGGTCAACGGCGGCCGGCATGTGGTGGAGCGCCAACCGGCCCTGCATGCCCTGGCCGCGATTGGCGGCCACCGGTTGGGCTACGGCATTTCGTTTGTCGCCACACTGCTGCTGTACCGCAACTACTTCGTCAGCGACGGCTTCTTCCGGGCCGGGGTGGCCGGGCTGGGCCAAGTGGTGCTGGCCGCCGCGATCGGGGCGCTGCTGGCCGCGGTGGTCACCCCGCCGGCCGCCCGCCGGATAGGCAAACCCGGCTGGATCACCAGCACCCTGGTGCTGGCCACGGCGACCGAGCTGCTGCTGGGCCCGCCGTACACCATGCAGGCCCTGCTGCCGGCCGCTTTCATCCTCGGCTTCGTGGCCCAGGGCGTGAAGATCTGCGTAGACACCACGGTGCAGGAGTCGGTCGACGACGAGTTCCGCGGCCGGGTGTTCTCGCTGTACGACACGCTGTTCAACGTCACCTTCGTGGCGGCTGCGGTGTGCAGCGCGTACACCCTGCCGGACACCGGGAAATCCTTCCCGATGCTGTTCCTGGTCGCCGCCTGCTACGCGCTCACCGCGGTGCTCTACCACTGGGCTAGCAGCCGACAGGCGCAGCTCACCCCGGCTGCGGGCCATTGATCGCGCCGCCACCCGCCAGGTCCATCGCTAGGCCCGCTCTTCCGGGCGGGCATGTGTGGCCGCCCCGGCCGGGAGTGCTGCCGATGCGGACCACGTCTGTTGATCCGACTGATGATTTCCTGCGTTCGTCGGCGTGGAGACGGCAACCGACGACGAGTAGGGCACAATGCGCGCATGACCGATGCCACTTCGGGTTCAACGCGCTGGCCTCCACCGCCGTCGGTTGGAGCCGAGTCAGAGGAGCACCTACGGCGGCTCATTCGCGACGCCTTTGACGCTGCGCAGCGCAGCGGTCGTGCGAACTGGCAGCAGATGAGTATCGCAGTGCTAAAAACCGTCTGCTCATCCTAACGGATCGTTCCTTCAACGAGGGAGACTATGGAGCGCACACAATCAGCGACGTAGTGCGCCGACTTCCCGACATGCTCGCCGTTGACGACGCCACCAAGCCACCGACAGTCCGCCTGTTGCTCGGCGACGCTCCCCGGCTGGATCAAATCCCTACCCAAGCTTCGCGCATACGCAGGGACCTGTGGAACGCCGTGGTTGACTACCGGTCAGGTCAACGGTATCTATGGAACGGCCTGCTGGCTCAACGCGAAGACGAATCCTCCCCGCAGGATAGGGCTCAGTTTCTGATCTTGCCAACCGTTTCTGAGTCTGAGCTGGACCAATGGCGTGCACAATTTGTTTCGACCCAGCTGCCACTTGTAGCGGATCGTCCCGCATTGCAAGCGCAGGCGGAACGCTGGCGTGACAAACGACTTGGCACTACTGATCTTCCGGCCGCCCTTCGTGGACGCTGGAACGCTGAACTCAAGAAGGCGGTCGCTCAAAGGCTCACCAACTGGTTCGTCGCTCAGTCGCTCTCGGTGCCCACAGACCAGGCAACGCTTCGCAGAGAAGCCCTGAGCCTAGCGCAGGACAGAAACATGGCTGCCGTGACACGACGCACGAAGCGCTGCGTGGTTGAGGGCAGTCCCGAAGCGCACAGACGGTTTGAACTGATCGAGCCACGTGATGCCGGCGAGTTGTATAAGGCGATGCACCGTCGAGACGTTCTGGTCTTTGCTGTCGTGGCGTGCTTCGTGCGCTCGGATCCTAGCGCGAGTCCTACGCGGCTGCGACATACGCGGCGACTTGAGGAATACGTACGCTACAAGGCCCGTTACGGACTTGCCCGCGGACCGGGGAATCCATCCAGTATCTTTACCTCATTTGCAGACTAGCCACCGCTTGGATCATGCTCGGATATACACGACCCTCGCATGCTGCCGCTTCACGTGTTTGACAACTCTCGCTGCTGGTCGAACCTCGACGAGGCTAACGGACTGTCGAGCTTCGCCTCAATCTACGGCAGAGCCATTCAGCGGTCGGACATGGATGGAAGAACATGGACCCCGTCACCTGTCGGCCATGGCGAATGCTGCCTGACCGTTTCCGGATATACCCTTCCGTCAGGGTTTCATCGGGACGTTCGGCGGAATCAATCCACGGGGCGGCTGATCACTTGCCACGAGGTTTGGAAGTTGACTATCGGTGGGTATGCAAATGTGTACCCGGACGCGTACGTTCGGGTTGGAAGGAACTACGGCAGGCGAGTTTGGCCGACGCAATAATGGCTCGACTTGGTTAGATCCTCGCGGACGGCATGGAGAGTACATCTACCATCTCAACGCAGAATGCCCCGCCATCAGGCGAGGCATTTGCCAGATCTAAACCCGAGCGCTTAGGCCACGAGGGCTACATGAGCAACGGTGTGAGCGGACCGCGGACCAGAAGTTTACCTTCGGGGCTCGGTTGATATGCGCCGCCTTAGTCGTCGCGAACACCCTGTGTAGCTGAGCGAGACGGTGGCCACCGTCTCTGCTCCTCCGGTGGGATGTCTCCCCGCGGATTACAAGAAAGATACCTCATGCTGGCCGTGGTCGGGAGTCAGGCGCGTACCAACATCGTTCACGTATCAAGCCCTAAGCTGGGCTGGGACCAGGGGCAGTAGCGTGGCGGACGGGGCGCTGGTCGGGTCGGCGTCCCCGATCATCCCGACATGAACCGGAGGCTGGTGCGCGATGCCGAAGCGGAGCACACCTGTTGACCCGACATCGGGGAGCGTATCCGGGCCCGGCGGCAGCTTCGCGGGTGGAGCGTGCGGTTCGCCACCGACCGGGCCGGCATCTCCAACTCGACGCTGTCCCGGATCGAGCTAAGTCTGATATCGGCCGACAATCGGTTTGTGCTGGCGGACATCACCGCGGCGTAAGAATGCTCGGTAACGGAGCTGACTGGGCAGCCGGTCGCACCGGGCGACGCGAGCACGCTAGTCGCCCAGACGGGTGCATGCGATCCGGCAGGCCCTCGTCGAGGCTGACTTCGCCGACCCGCCGACCGCCGCCCCCCGCATCATGGCCAGCTGGAGCGGGAGACCGCGCTAGTGGAGAGTCTTCGTACCCGGGTGGACTACGCGGGTGCCGGGCGGCTGTTGCCGCGCCTGATCCGCGAGCTGCACGCCGCAGCGGCCGAGCCCGACCATCGGGACACTGCCGCTGCGGTTGGCCGTACTCGTCGGCTTCGTCGCAGCCAACATCACGCGCTACGGCGGGTACCCGGCCGAGGGATGGCTGGCCGCCGAGTGGTCCAGGCAGGCCGCCGAGGAAACCGAGGATCCGGTCATGGAAGGCGTCGCCGCTCTGGCGCGGGTGTAGGCGGCGACCGGATGCGGGGCATATGCGCGGGGGTACGTGCTGACGACCCGTGCCGCCGATGACCTGCAACGCAACCTCAGCGCTCCGCACGTTCCCGAGACGCTCGGCATGTTGCTCCTGGCATCCGGGCGCGCGTCCTACGCCACTAAGCGCGCGTCGGATGGCGCGGAATACTTCGCCGAGGCCGCTCGGCTGGCCGAGCGCACCGGCGAGACAACCACCTTCGACATGTACTTCGGGCCGACGAACGTCAATTTTTGGAAGATCGCCACTGAGGTAGACACCGGCGACCCGGGTCACGCGGTGCAGATCTCCCGCGACACCAATCCGACCGCGCTGGCCGTGCCGGGCCGGCAGGCCATGTTCTCCCTCGACACCGGCCGTGCGCTGGCGCACGTGCGCCGCGACCGGGAAGCGGTCCGCTGCCTGCTGACCGCCGAGCGGATCGGACCGCAGCTCGTACGGTCCAGTCCCTACCCGACGGAGACCGCCCGGGAGCTGTGGGATCGGGCGCGACGAACGGCCGGCAGTAGCGAGCTACGCGGCCTGTGCGAACGGCTCCGCGTCCCCCTGTGACGCCGCACGTAGCCAGCCGGCGTGAGGTGCCCGTCGTACGATTGTTCTGAAGCAATGTCGGGGGTGGTTGAGCACCGCCGAGCCGGCTGATTCTTTGGCTAGGCAGGGAGGACGCATGGGACTCACTGGCGACCGGCCGTCGAACCCCCAGGGCCGCTTCATGGGGCTGCCCTGGGACTGGCGACGGCCCACTATGGAGCGGTTCCGCTCGCGGATATGGAACCCAAACGACCCGAGGCTGTTCACCCCTAAGACGTTCGGGTGGGGATACGCCCTTAATTTCTACTGGCTCGTCCACCCCATCCGGTACGCTCGGGGTCGCTTATCGAGGATGCCCTGACCCTCCAGCGCTCAGCTAGCACCACCCTTCCGGTACTACCCCGCTCACCGGGCGGGCTCCCCGCCGTCCGCCTCGCCGGGTGCATCCGCAGGCACCGCCAGCCCCTGCTCCTTGGCCCACCTGCGCAGCTCCGCGACCGCCTCGTCGTACGGCAGCGGACCGCGTTCCATCCGTACCGCAAGCAGGTGCTGGTAGGCCCGGCCGACCAGCGGACCCGGACCGACCCCGAGCAGCCGCATGATGTGGTGACCATCCAGATCCGGGCGGACCCGGTCCAGCTCCTCCTGGGCCCGCAGCTCGGCGATCCGCTCCTCCAGGGTGTCGTAGGAGCTGGCCAGCGCCGCGGCCCGCCGCCGGTTGCGGGTCGTGCAGTCGGAACGGACCAACAAATGCAGCCGGTCCAGCAGCGGACCGGCGTCGGTGACGTAGCGGCGGACCGCGGAGTCCGTCCACTCGCCCCGGCCGTAGCCGTGGAAGCGCAAGTGCAAGTACACCAACTGGGCAACGTCTTCAATGAAGTCCTTGCCATACCGCAACGCCCGCAGCCGCTTGCGGGCCAGCTTGGCGCCGACCACCTCGTGATGGTGGAAGGACACCCGGCCGTCCGGCTCGTTGCGGCGGGTGGCCGGCTTGCCGATGTCGTGCAGCAACGCGGCCATCCGCAGCACCAGGTCCGGCTCGCGCTCCAGCTCGATGACCTGCTCCAAGACGGTCAGGGTATGCCGGTACACATCCTTGTGCTGGTGGTGCTCGTCAATCTCCAGCCGCAGCGCCGGCAGCTCAGGCAGCACGTAGTCGGCCAGCCCGGTGGTCACCATCAGCTCAAGGGCGGGCCGCGGTGCCTGGCTCAGCAGCAACTTGGTCAGTTCAGCCTGGATCCGTTCGGCGGTCACCAGCGCTAGCCGGTCGGCCATTGCGGTCATCGCGGCAACCACTGAGGGATCCGGGACGAAGCCAAGCTGAGCGACGAACCGGCAGCCGCGCAACATCCGTAGCGGATCATCGGCGAAGGAATCCGCCGGTGCGCCTGGGGTACGCAGCCGCCGGTCCCGCAGGTCGGGCAGCCCGCCGTACGGGTCAATAAAAATGTGCTCGGGTACCGATAGAGCCATCGCGTTGACCGCGAAGTCGCGCCGGCCGAGGTCGGCCTCCAGTGTCTGGCCGTACTGCACAACCGGGTTGCGACTGAGCCGATCGTACTGGTCCGCCCGGTAGGTGGTGATCTCCAGCCGGTGGCCGCGCCGAAGCGCCCCCACCGTGCCGAACTCGATACCGGTGGTCCAGGTCGCCTCGGCCCAGCCGCTGACCAGTTTCAGCACCTGCTCCGGCCGCGCATCGGTGGTGAAGTCGAGATCCTCCGGCGGCTGCGGCTGGCCGGCCAACCGGGCCAGCAGGGCATCTCGGACCGAGCCGCCGACCAAGTGCAGTGCATGGCCGGCAGCGACAAACCGCCGACCCAGCTCATCGGCGACCTCAGGTACGTCAATGAGCGCGGACACCAGCGGAGATTCAGACGGCACGACTGGCCAGCCTACTGGCCGGCAAGGATGGTTCGCATGGCCGTGCCACCCGGGGTTGCGCACTACCATCGGGCCATGCCCAGATCGTCGTCGGCGCGGCCCCGGCTGCAGCGGGTCGAAGAGACCTCCGCCGGTGGCCTGATCGTTGATGACTCCGGCGAGCGACCGATGGCAGCCGTGATTGGCCGGTTGGACCGGCGCGGCCGGCTGATCTGGTCGCTGCCGAAAGGGCACATTGAGCCTGGCGAGACCTCCGAAGATGCGGCGATCCGGGAGGTTGCCGAGGAGACTGGGATCACCGGTCAGATCCTGGACGAGCTGGGCACCATCAACTACTGGTTTATCGCCGAAGGCCGGCGGGTGCATAAGACCGTCTACCACTACCTGCTGCGGGCGTACGCGGGTGAGCTGTCCGACGCCGACATCGAGGTGGACGAGGTCGCCTGGGTGCCGCTGGACGAACTGCCCGACCGGCTGGCGTACCCCGACGAGCAGGCGCTTGCCTGGCGCGCAGCGCAGTTGTTCGCGGACACCGCATGACCAGGGCCACGGGGGCCAAGCTGGCGCGGATCGCGGTAGCCGGGCTCGGGCTGGCGCTGGCTGTCTCGGCGGCACCCACTGCAGCAGGACTCAGGGCGGCAGGTGCGGCACCCGCGGCAAGGTCGGCGGCTAGCCTGGCTCTCGCGCCGGTGCCCGACCCGCAGCCGCCTGAGAGCACCGATCCGGCCCAACTCACGATAACTGGCCTGGAGCCACGCACTATCGGTCCCGGCGACCCGGTCACCGTGCTGGCCAGGCTGACCAACCGCGGAACGGCTCCGCTGGCCGGGCTGCGGGTCGAGCTGCGTACCGGCAGCCGACTGGTGACCCGTAGCGCGCTGGCCAACGCGGATACCGACCCGCCCTCGACCGAGCACGCTGCCGGTGGCTGGGTCACCCTGCCCGGCTCGTTGTCGGTTGGGCGTACCCTGCCGATCCGCTACCAGACCACCACCGCCGCCCTCGGTCTCAGCCAGATCGGCGTGTACCCGGCGGAGCTGGCGGTCCAGGGCACGATCCAGGACCCAGCCGGGGACACAGCCGGCCGACACCAGGTCGGCAGCGTCCGGACCTACCTGCCGTACTTCCCGGACGGGGTAGCCGCGCCCACCGCGGTGAGCTGGCTGATCCCGCTGGTGGACCGGCCGCACCGGCTCACCGACGACACCTTCAGTGACGACCAGCTTGCCGGTGAGCTGGGCGCGCACGGCCGGCTGACCAACTTGCTGCACGTGGCCCAAGTCGCGGACCACGCGAAGGTGCCGTTCACGCTGGCGGTCGACCCGGATCTGATCGACTCGGTCGTGGCCATGCGGCAGGGCTACCGGGTGCAAGTCGGTCACAGTACGGTCGACGGCACCGGCAAGCAGTCCGCCGCGATGTGGATGAACGAACTAGTCGGCCTGACCTCAGCCCACCGGCACATGGTGATCGCGCTGCCGTACGGCGATGTGGATACCGTGGCAGTGGTTCAGGTCGGGCTGCCCAGCCTGGCCCAGATCCAGCGCGAGACGATCACCAGGCTGAATGCGGAGTTGCGGACCACGGTCACCTCCCAGGTGGCCTGGCCGAACACCGGCCTGCTGACCAACAAGGCGCTGGACGTGGTAACCCGCAACCAGAACGCGGTGATCCTCGACCCGGCCGCGCTGTCCGAGCAGCCCGCCGGCATCACCCAAGACGCCACCTCGCCGCTGCGGTCGGCCGCGGGCGATGCGGTCGGGCTGATCGCCGACGGCGGGCTGTCCCGGGTGCTGGCCGAGTCCAGCACGATCCAGGGCGGCCCCCGGCTGGCCGAGCAGCGCTACCTGGCCGAGCTGGCCATGATCACCGCGGAAGCACCGTCGGTGCGCCGCCAGGTGCTGATCGCGCCGCCGCACCGGTGGTCGCCGAACCCGGTGGCGGCCGCCGCCATGCTGGTGGACACCCGGACCATCAAGTGGCTGGCCGCCGGCACCGTGAGCAGCTTGATCACCGCTCCCCCCGTGTCTCGCGGCACGCTGGTATACCCGGCCGATGCGCCATCCATCGGCGGTACCCAAGCCAACAAGGTACGGGCCGTACAGGCCCAGGTAGACGACTTCCGCAGCGCGCTGGACAATAACGCCGCGAACACGCTGCTCGAACCATTTACCCATGCGCTGGGTCGGGCGGCCTCCTCGGCCTGGCAGGACGACCTGGCTGACGGCGCCGCGTTTGTCTACCGGCTCGGTGCCCGGATCGTGACGTTGCGCAGGTCGGTGTACATCGTGCAGCCCGACAGCGGCCAGTACACCCTCGGCGGGCAACACAGTGCCCTGCCGCTGACGGCGGTCAACGAGCTGCCGGTGCCGGTCCAGGTCCGGGTCCGGATCACCAGCCGGAGTACGGGCGGCCTGCAGGCCAAGGACATCGGCGTGGTCACCTTGGCCGCGCGCCAAGTGGACGGCCCGGCCCGCCGGGTGCAGCTCCGCATCCCGGTCACGCTGACCCGGGCCGGTCGGCTCCAGGTGACCGCCGCGTTGACGACCCCGGACGGCAAGCCGCTCAGCCAGCCGGTCCCCCTGCAAGTGCAGAGCACCGCTTACGGCATGGTTGCGCTGGGCATCACCGGGGCCGCGTTCATACTGCTGTTGCTGCTTGTCGCACGCCGGGTGTACCGGCGAAGCCGGCACAGCCCGGACTTCAGCCCTGCGCCGGCCGGCAGCCCTGCGGAGCGGGCCAGATGAAGCCGCCGAGCAACCCGCCGCCGCGGCCGCGCCGGCCACCAACCGGACGCCCGCCGTACCGACCCCCGGTCCCGCCGGCGGCGCGCCCGCCATACCCGCCGGACCCGGCGCAGCGACGTGGCCAGGCAGCGCACCGGGCCACCGGCGCCGACCGGACCGAGGTCTTCCGGATAGCACCCGGTCTCCAGCCGGCCCGCAATACCTCCGATCGGCAAGCACCCGATCAGCAGGCACCCGACCGACCAGCCCGCAGCCGGCCCGGCGACGGCCAGAACCTGGTCCGCTCCAGCAAGGCGATAGTGATCGCTTCGCTGGTCAGCCGGCTGACCGGCTTTATCCGGACCGCTGCGATCACCGCCGCGATCGGCGCCACCGGCTTGGCGCCGGACGCCTACAACACGGCCAACACCCTGCCGAACATCGTCTACGAGCTGCTGCTCGGCGGGGTGCTCACCTCGGTGATCGTGCCCCTGTTGGTGCACGCCCAGGAGCGGGACGCCGACGGCGGTCAGGCCTACGCCCAGCGGCTGCTGTCGCTGATGACCACCGTGCTGGTGGCGGCCACCGCACTGGCGATCCTCGGCGCGCCGGTGCTGACCTGGCTGTACAACATCCGCGGCGACTCGGGCCAGGTCGCGCTGGCCAACACCTGGGCCCGGCTGCTGCTACCGGAAATCGTGTTCTATGGGATCGGCGCGATGCTCGGCGCGATACTGAACACCCGGGGGCTGTTCGCCGCTCCGGCCTGGGCGCCGATGCTGAACAACCTGGTGGTGATCGGTACCGCGGCGGTGTTCATGCTGCTGCCCGGCCCGGCCCGGCCGACCCCCGGGACGATCACGCCGACCCAGGTCTACACCCTAGGCATTGGCACCACACTAGGTATCGTGGTGCAAGCGCTGGTACTAGCGCCCGCACTGCGGCAGGCGCGATTCCGCTGGCGCTGGCGGTGGGACTGGACTGGCACCGGTCTGGGGGAGGCCCGCCGGCTTGGCGGTTGGGTGATCGGGTACGTGGCGGTCAGCCAGCTCGGGTTCACGGTAATTACCGCGTTGGCCAACCACGCTGGTCGGGAGGCCGGGATCGGCTCGTACGTGTACTCGCTGGCCAGCCTGCTGTTCCAGATGCCGTACGGCGTGCTGGGGGTGGCGCTGCTGACCGCGCTGATGCCCCGGCTGTCCCGGGCGGCGGCCCGCCGGGACCTGCGCTCGCTGGTCGCCGACCTGTCACTGGGTACCCGGCTGACCGTGGTCGCGCTGGTGCCGGTGTCCGGGCTGATGTACATGCTGGCCTTCCCGCTGGCCCGGGTGTTTTTTGCCCACGGCGCCACTTCGCCGTCGGCTGCCGCGGAGGTCGGCAAGGCGCTGGCCGCGTCCATGATCGGGCTGGTGCCGTTCGCGGTGACCATGCTGCAGTTGCGGGTCTTCTACGCTGTCAAGGACGCCAAGACCCCAACAATGATCAATATCGCCATGGTGGCGATGCGGCTGCCGCTGTGCGTACTGTTCGCGATCATTGCACCGGCCCGTAACGTGGTGGCGTTGCTGGCGCTGGCCAACGGCCTATCCTTCGTGCTGGGCGCCTTCCTGGGGACCGGGTTGCTGCGCCGCCAGTTCGGGCCGCTCGGGCTCAGCCAGCAGTTCCGGGTGCTGATCCGGATCACGGTAGCCACCGTGATCGGCATGTTTGTGGCCGGCATCGTGCACTTGGCGGTCACCGATGCCTTCGGGCTCGGCTTCGTCGGCTCGCTGGCCTCGATCGTCTCCGGTGGCGCGGCCGGGCTGGGTGTCATTCTGGCGCTTGCCCGGGCGATGCACATCCGCGAGCTTGATGAGTTGATCGGAACCGTCCGAGGCAGGTTCGCGAAGTGATAAACGGGGAAACATCGGGATCAAGGCCAACATCGGCACCGGACCCAGAGCAAACCAATACAACCGGTCGGGCGTCATCACCGGCGAGCAGGCTGCACTCTGATGAGAGGACGGCGAGAGACGAGGTCGTGAGTGTGGAAACCGCACCTCCCAGTGCAGAGCTGGGCACGGTGGGTGAGCGCTACCGGTTGCTGCAGCGGCTGGTCGCGCCCACCGATACTGGACCGGCGGTCTGGCGCGGCCGAGACACCGTGCTGAACCGTCAAGTGACGGTCACCGTCTGCGCGCCGGATGATCCGACCGGGCAGCTCCTGATGAAACATGCGCACGCGCTGAGCATGGTCGAGCATCCGTCCCTGCCCCGGGTCTTCGATGCCGCTGCCGAGGGCGGCCTGGCCTGGGTGGTGACCGAGTGGGTCGAGGGCAGCACACTGGCCTCGGCGCTGGCCGATGGGCCATTTGATGCGCGGGCCGCGGCCACCTCGGTGGCTAAGCTGGCCGACGGCGTGGCGCGGGCCCACCGCGCCGGCCTGACGGTGGGCCTACTGGACCCCGACCACGTGGTCATCACCCCCCGCGGCACGGTGACCGTGACCCGGCTGGCGGTGGCCGGCGACGGCACCAGCTACGACGACGTAAGGATGCTCGGCGCCCTGCTGTATGCGGCGCTGACCGGCGGCTGGCCAACCCATGGCGGGTCGCAGGCGGCGGGGTCCGGCCAGATGCCCAGCCCGCGCCAGGTCCGGGCCGGCGTACCGGCCGAGCTGTCCGCCATCGCGATGCGGGCGCTCAACCCGCACCACTCCGACCCGCTGGTCGATGCCGCCGCGCTCGCCGAAGCGTTGGGAAGCTGGCACCGCAGCGCCGAACCGGAGCCGTTTGCGCTGGAGCTGCCGGTTGAGGAGCGGTACGTCGAGGGTCGCCGGCGTCGTCGGCGCTGGGTGCCGCTGGCCGCGTTCGCCACCGGGCTATGCGCCATCGCGCTGGCCGGGGTGCTGGTCACCAACGTCCTCAATCGGGCTAGCACCGACACGCCGTCGTCCTCGCCGGTGGCTTCCGAGCCGCCCCAGTCGGTGGTCGCGCCGGGACCGGTCAGCGTACTGTCCACCACGATGTACGACCCGGCGGGCGACGGCCAGGAGAATCCCCGCGACGCCCACCTCGCCCACGACGGCGACCCGACGACGGTCTGGTCGACGCTGCAGTACCGGCGCAACGCGGAGTTCGGCAACCTCAAGCCAGGCGTCGGGCTGATCTTCGACCTAGGTCACCCCGCGCGGGTAAGCGCGGTGACTATCCAAACCACTAAGCCAGGGGCTGACCTGCAAATCCGGGTAGGCGATGAGCCGGATGGTCCGGTGGACAGCTACCGGGTGGTCGGACAAGCGTCCCAGATTGGTGTCAGCACGACCATCTCGCTACCCGCAGGCACGACCGGTCGGTACTTCGTGGTATGGATCACCAAGCTGGTGCCGGTGGGCGGCTCTTTGTTCCAGGCCGACCTGGCCGAGGTCCATTTCCTGCCGTAGCCCGCTCACCGGTGGTCGCCGCGGGTCGGGGGTGCCGGGAATGCGGTCGGGGCGCCGGCCGCTAGGAACAGCCCGGTAGGTGACCAGGCGGCGGCCAGGATCAAGGCGGCGGCCACGGCGGGAGCGTCGGGGAGCGGGCGGCGGGGTGGGACCAGCCACCGGTCCCGGCCGGCGCTGCCGCGGTAGGAGGGGGGTGCGGGTACCCAGCATCCGGCTCCGAGGCGGGTCACCCCGAGCCAGGCAGGCACGGGCAGGGGACGTTCGGCTGGGTCGGGGGCGGCGAAGAAGTGCCACTGCCCGGTCGGGGTAAGGGCCACCGGGGCGGGAGGAGCGACTCCGGCATCCATCAGCTCCAGGGTGCGGGAGCCGACGTGCGCAGGCGCAGTCCAGACCTCGAAGGTGTCTCCGCAGCACAGCACGATGTTGGGTAGCGGTCCGGGTGGGCGGCTCCACCAAAAAGTCGCGGCTTGGTGGGTGGTCACATGCTGGTCGGCCCAGTCGGGACTGAGCGGATGCGCCGCTGGCCAGCGGCAGTCGGCCTGCCGGCAAAGCAGCATTCTGGTGGTGACCCTGCGCTCAGCAGCGACCAGACCCGGCTGCGCCGGCGCTGGTCTGCGGGCATCGCACCCGGCACGATCGGCCACCCGGCATCCACATACGACAATGCTGCCTGCAGCATTGTCGTCTGCCGGCTCACCGCCCCCCCGCCCGCAAGAGGTAGCGCGCGGCCACCGCACCGGATCCCTGCATTCTCGGTCCGTGTCCTACACCCATCCCGCCTCCTTGACCGCAGCCGAGCCACAACTGGCTGGTATGACCCTTCCAGTGACGAGGCAGTACTTCTCGACAGCGCGATGGTCGCGTCCTGAACTTCTCGCAGTCAGCGCTGTCTCGGCTATGTCTCATCTCATGCTATCCTGCTGTCCACTACACGTATGGAAGGACCGAAACAATGGCGGGGGAAACTACGCTCCTGAGTGTGTTGCTACGCGAGAGACATTGGCAGAAGTACGCGACCTTCCGCGCGGAGTACGACAAAGCCGCGAGGTCCATCGACCCTGCTTTGATCGGCACTTGGCCGAGCCGGGCACAAATGCACCGTTGGCTCTCGGGCACGTTGAAGGGGCTACCCTACCCGGATCACTGCCGGGTCCTCGAAGAGATGTTCCCGGGCTGGTCCGCAGAACAACTGTGTGACCCATGCCCAGGTGGCAAAGCCACAACTCAGTCACCAACGGTCGGGTCCCCGACGAGGTACCGTGCTGATTCGGCCGACATCGCCGACGGCGAGCAGATACAGCTCGTCACCTCTGGGAGTGAACTCGCCCACACACTGCTGGACGTGGTTCGGGGCGCCCAAGAGTGCTTCGTAGCCGTCGGCTCGCGCTCCCGAGAACCAGCCTACCTGCAGGAGATTGAGCGCACGCTTCAGGACCGGCCGAACCTCGTCCACTACCGTATCCTGATAGGCCCACCTCACAGCCAGGTGTTCAAAGATCACTTGCTAAGGCTGCTTGAAATACGTGGCCCGCAGCACCAGCACAACGGTTACGAGACACTTTATATCAGCATCCTTGACGACCTGACGCACAACCATGAACGCTTCTTCGTAGCCAACGAGCAGGCCGCGGTTGTCACGTTGCCGTCAGCGAACTCGCCGGCGAACTTTGACACCGGCCTCGTCATCCGCAATCTGCGGTACGTACAGGGCCTTCTGCAGCACGGTAAGGCGTTGTACGGCAAATACAAGCTTGAAACGGCCGAGGCGATCAACGAGCTTGAGGTGCTACATCTCCACGGCCTAGCGCAATACCACTAAGTTACGAGTGGATCTTATCCACTTGCAAGGCGCTGACCTGCGAGTTTGACAAGATCTGGGCGAACGTGTTTCGGGCTAACTTAGTGGTATTACGGCCTAGCGCCCTGACGAACTCTCATGTAAGAAGGCGGACCACCACGGCATAGTACCGGTACGTACGAGCGAACCGAACAAACCCCGATCCCAGCAAGCCAGGTGACCTCACGAGGCAGTCCTCACCCTGTTAAGCCTGAAGCAAGAGGCGTACGGTGCCGCGGTTAGCCAAGGCTACCTGCCTCCAGCGCGGCCAAGTCCTTCGTCGGCTCGCGCACCACCGGCTGGCCGTGGTCCCCGTGGCTTGGATCCGACCACCTGGCTAGGCATTGACGCCCTAATCGGACTCTCCCCTGCCCAGCAAACCGGCTGTTGTTCGTCCGCCAGCTTGCTCGCCACGCCCCGGTCCGGACCAAGGTATGATCCGCCGGCCGGTTGGGGTAAATGATGGATATCCTCGGGCCGTGACCGGGCTCGAACACACCGACCCCGAACGTAGTGACGCCGAGCTGCTGCAGGCTCACGCCCGCGGTGACCCGTACGCCTTCGACGCGCTGGTCCGCCGGCACAAGAACCGGTTGTGGGCGGTCGCGCTAGGTACCCTGCGGGACCCGGAGGAGGCCGCTGACGCGCTGCAGGATGCGCTGATCTCGGCCTTCCGGGCGGCCGGCTCGTTTCGGGCCGAGTCCGCGGTCACTACCTGGCTGCACCGGATCGTGGTCAACGCGTGCCTGGACCGGATCCGCCGGCGGCAGGTCCGACCGACTGTTGCGCTGCCGGAGTCCGGACCCGGTGAGCCGGTTGAGCGGCGGGACCGGCTGGCCGAGCGGGACACCGCGCTGGTAGTAGCGGAGGCGATGGACCAACTGCCGGTCGAGCAGCGAGCGGCAATCACCCTGGTGGACATCCAGGGCTACTCGGTCGCCGACACCGCGAGCATCCTCGGGGTGGCCGAGGGCACGGTAAAAAGCCGGTGCGCCCGCGGCCGCGTGAGGCTGGCCGTGCTCCTGCAACCGCTGCGGAACCCGGATCAGGCACTGCCCGTCAGACCGGAGCCCGTCAGACCTGGATCCGGCAGACCCGCGGCGTCCGGCGTGGGGGAGGAGGCTCGATGACCGGCCCTGGCTTCCCCGCCCCACCTGGACATCCCGATCTTGAGACTCTCGCCGATCTTGACGCCGGTGTCCTCGATCGGGCCACGTCTAGCCGACTGCGCGCGCATCTGGTCAACTGCTCCCGGTGCCAGACAGAGCTGGCCGGGCTCGGTGACATCAGGGCGATGCTCCGTGACCTTCCCACGCCGCCGATGCCGGCCACGGTGGAAGAACGCATCTTCGCCGCGCTGGCCAGCGAGCGGCAAGGCTGGACCAGCCACCCGCCAGTCAGCAACCTCGCCGAGACGAGGAGGCGCCGCCGGTACGGGCTGATCGGCTTGGCCGCCGCCGGTCTCGTACTGGTCGCCGGAACCACCGTCGTACTCAGCCTGCCCGGCGGCTCGCCGCAACCCGGACACGCTCCGTTGGCCGATCAGAACACCTCCCAGCCCGCCCCGATCCCGGCGAACCCGCCGTCCTTTACTCGGGACACTCTGACCAACGCGCCGGTGCTCGCTGACATCCTCAACGGCAGGGGCGGCGGTCTGCGGCCCCAGTCCTCTACGAGTACGAGCATGCTGGCCGGGTCAATGGCCGACGCCCAGCAACGGCAGTCCTGCGAGACCGGGATCGACGCCGCGGTGCCGGGCATCACCGGTGCCGCGACCGCCGTGGAGTACATCCGGTTCGAGGGCACCCGCGGGTACCTGTTCGTCTACCTCAATGCAGACCAGCGCCGGACCGTGGTGGTCGGCACGGACTGTTCCAGTGCCGGGGTGCACGTGCTGTACACCGGGACCGCGCGCTGAGGCTGCCGCCGTGGCCCGGGCCCGGAATCTGTAGGCCAGCGGATCTGTTCGGGGGAAGGCGGATACTGTCCCGGTATCCCAGCGCGGAGGCGAGGATGAGCATCGACACCGAGGTACGCAACATCATCATTATCGGCTCGGGGCCAGCGGGTTACACCGCCGCGCTGTATGCCGCTCGGGCCGAACTTACTCCGCTGGTCTTCGAGGGCAGCCAGTTCGGCGGGGCACTGATGACCACCACCGAGGTGGAGAACTTCCCGGGGTTCCCCGACGGGGTAATCGGTCCGGACCTGATGGAGAAGCTGCGCAACCAGGCCGAACGGTTCGGGGCCGAGCTCGTGCCGGATGACGTGATCAGCGTGGATTTGACCGGCGAGGTCAAGGTGGTACGCACTCACGAGGCTGAGTACCGGGCGAATGCGGTGATCGTGGCCACCGGCTCGAAGTACCGCTACCTCGGGCTGGCCAACGAGCAGCGGCTACTCGGCCATGGGGTTTCGGCCTGCGCGACCTGTGACGGGTTCTTCTTCCGGGGTCAAGACATTGTGGTGGTCGGCGGCGGCGACACCGCGATGGAGGAGGCGACGTTCCTCACCCGGTTTGCCAGCAGCGTGGCGGTGGTCCACCGTCGGGACGTGCTGCGGGCTAGCAAGATCATGCAGGACCGGGCCCAGAACAACGAGAAGATCCGGTTCGTCTGGGACTCGACGGTCACCGACGTCGTGGGGGACGACTCGGTCACCGGCGTACGGATCAAGAACGTCAAGACCGGCGAGGAGACGACGCTGGACGCGACCGGCATGTTTGTCGCGATCGGCCATGAACCGCGCAGCGAGCTGTTCCGCGACCAACTTCACTTGGACGAAGCGGGTTACCTCCTGGTCGACCAGCCCTCTACCCGGACCAACCTGGCCGGTGTGTTCGCCTGCGGGGACGTGGTCGATCACACCTACCGGCAGGCCATCACCGCAGCCGGCACCGGTTGCTCGGCGGCGTTGGATGCCGAACGCTACCTGGCCGCGCGTGAACAGTCAGCCGCCGCGGCAGCTAGCACGGCGGTCACGGTCTGAGGCCGGAATCCTTCCACGTCACGCCGACGTTACACCGTCAACTGCACGCAAACCGAGGAGCAAACCGTGGGAAGCAGCCCGATCACCGTCACCGACGCGACGTTCCAGAGCGAGGTGCTGGACAGCGACAAGCCGGTGCTTGTCGACTTCTGGGCAGAGTGGTGCGGGCCCTGCCGGATGGTAGCGCCGGTACTGGCGGAGATCGCCAAGGAGCACGGCGACAGGCTCACCATCGCCAAGCTGAACATTGACGAGAACCCCAAGATCGCCCGGCAGTACCGCATCCTCTCGATCCCGACAATGTCGATCTTCGCCGACGGTCAGGTGAAGAAGTCGATCGTCGGGGCCAAGCCAAAGTCGGCGATCCTGTCCGACCTCGCAGAGTTCATCGCCTGACTTCCCTGCCTAAACCCACCCCCTCGCGCCGATCTTAACGAAGTTGTCGGTATTTCCGCCTCGGAAACGACAACAACGTCAAGATCGGCGCGAGGGGTTAGACCGGGCGCAGGGCCACGTCCGGCCCGGTGACCGAGCCAAACAGCCGCTCCAGCGCGTACTCCACGTCCTCTCGCCAGGACTGGAGGCCCTTCAACTCCAGCCGCAACCTCGGGTAGCGCGGATGTGGGCGGACCGTCTTGAAGCCCACTGCGAGCAGGTAGTCGGCCGGCAGCACGCAGCGTGGTGCTGACCATTTCAGGTCCCCAAACGCTTCCACCGCTCGGATCCCGCGTCGGGTCAGGTCCTTCGCCATCCCCTGCACCAGGATCCGGCCGAGCCCGCCACCAGCGAAGTCCGGCAGCACGTGCGCGGTCATCAGCAACACCGCATCTGCGCTGACCGGGCTGGTCGGGAAGGCCACCGCACGCGGAGCATGCATTGGCGGAGAATACATAACATAACCGGCTGGAGCGCCGTCGACATAGACGATCTTGCCGCAGCTCCCCCACTCCAGTAGTACGGAGGAGAGCCAGGCCTCCTTCTCCAGCCCGGTATCGCCGATATCCCCGGCGCGCTCCCCCTGGACCGGATCCAGCTCCCAGAACACGCACCGGCGGCAGCGCCGCGGAAGATCATCAAGGTTGTCGAGCGTGATATTGGCTAGCCTTCGGGACACCGCCTGTGCCTCCCCCAGGCACCCGAAAATGGGTGCGTGACACTGTCGGATCGAACGTATGGTAAGGCGGAACCCACCGGCTCCAAAAGAGGGTAACCGGTAGACTGACGGATGATCCTTGTCCGCCAACCCCGGGAGGATGCCGGTGAGTGGGACCAGTCTCGACCCGTACGCCGATCGGTACGCCGGCCGTACCCGCGGTATGACCGCCTCGGAGATCCGTGCCCTGTTCGCGGTAGCCAGCCGTCCGGAGGTGGTCTCGCTGGCCGGCGGGATGCCCTACCTGCCGGCGCTGCCCATGGACGCGGTCGGCGAGCTGATGGGTGAGCTGGTCACCGGCAGCGGCGCAGCCGCGTTGCAGTATGGGCCCGGCCAAGGCAACCCCGCGCTGCGCGAGCGGATCTGCGAGGTGATGGCGCTGGAAGGCATCGTCGGATCCGCAGAGGACGTGGTGGTCACCGTCGGCTCGCAGCAGGCGCTGGACATGGTCAGCCGGGTGTTCCTCGACCCCGGTGACGTGGTGCTCGCCGAGGGCCCGTCGTACGTGGGTGCGCTGGGCACGTTCGCCGCGGCGCAGGCCGAGGTGGTCCACGTACCGATGGACGGCGACGGGCTGGTCCCGCAAGCGCTGCAAGCCGCGCTGGAGCGGCTGCGGGCCGACGGCCGGCGGGCCAAGTTCCTCTACACGGTGCCGAATTTCCACAACCCTGGTGGGGTGACGCTGACGGCCGACCGCCGACCGGAGATCCTCGCCATCGCCGATCGGTACGACCTGCTGGTGCTGGAGGACAACCCGTACGGGCTGCTTGGCTTCAACCGCGAACCGCTACCAGCGCTGCGGGCGCTGAACGACTCCCGGGTGATCTACCTGGGCTCGTTCTCCAAGACCTTCGCGCCCGGCCTGCGGGTGGGCTGGGTGCTGGCCCCCCACCCGATCCGGGAGAAGCTGGTGCTGGTCAGCGAAGCGCAGGTGCTCTGCCCGCCGACCTACAACCAGCTCGCGGTGGAGGGCTACTTGCGCACCCAGCCATGGCTGGAGCAGGTCAAGGTCTTCCGCGAGCTGTACCAGGAGCGCCGCGACGCGATGCTCGAGGCACTGGACGCGATGATGCCGCCCGGGATCACCTGGACCAAGCCGGACGGCGGCTTCTACGTGTGGCTGACGCTGCCGTCGGGGCTGGATTCGAAGGTAATGCAGCCGCGCGGCCTGCATGCCCGGGTGGCGTACGTGCCGGGCATCGGGTTCTACGCCGACGGCCAAGGCCGCCGGGACTTGCGGTTGTCGTACTGCTTCCCTGAGCCGGACCGGATCCGGGAGGGCGTCCGCCGGCTGGCCAGCGTCGTTGAGGAAGAGATCGAGCTGCGCGCGACCTTCCTGGGCGGGGCCGGCTCCTGGCAGGCCCGGGAACGGCACAATCCGAGTGCGGACGCACCGGCACCGGACTTGGCATGACCCCACCACCCGAGGGAGGGCCACCCGGCCTCGCAGATCCGGCCGAGCTGCATGCGGTCGTGCTGGCCGGCGGGCTGACCTTCGAGCGGGAGGTGTCGCTGCGCTCCGGGCGGCGGGTCACCGACGCGCTGCGGCACGCCGGCTTGGACGTACCGCTGCTGGACACCGACACCAAGCTGGTCGACATCTTGACCACCACCCGGCCGGACGCGGTGTTCATTACGCTGCACGGCGGGGCCGGGGAGGACGGCGCGCTGCGCAGCGTGCTGGACCTGATTGACGTACCGTACGTCGGATCCACGCCGGAGACCTGCCGGGTCGCCTGGGACAAGCCGAACGCGAAGGCCGCGGCCCGAGCGGCCGGGATTAGTACGCCGGACTGGGTCACGCTTCCCCAGTCGACGTTCCGCGAGCTGGGTGCGCAAGTGGTGCTCGATCGGATCGTGGCCCGGCTCGGGCTACCGCTGATGGTCAAGCCAGCGCAGGGTGGCTCGGCGCTGGGCGCCCACCGGGTCGATGCGGTAGAGGACTTGCCGGCCGCGATGGTCGGCTGCTTCGCCTACGGCGAGACCGCACTGATCGAGCGTTTCGTCGGCGGGGTGGAGCTGGCCATCTCGGTGGTGGACGGACCGGATCGGCCGCGAGCACTGCCGGCGGTAGAGATCGTGCCGACCTCCGGGGTCTTCGACTACGCAGCCCGCTACACCGCGGGCACTACCACTTATCACACGCCGGCCCGGTTGGATCCGGAGATCGCGGTCTGCGCCGCGCACACGGCGGAGCGGGTCCACCAAGTGCTCGGGCTGCGTGACCTGTCCCGTACCGATGCGATCGTCAGCCCGGACGGTCAAGTGCACTTGCTGGAGGTCAACGTGGCCCCCGGGATGACCGAGACGTCACTGTTGCCGATGGCCGCCGAAGCTGCCGGCGTGGAACTCGGACAGTTGTGCATCTCGCTGCTGCGCCGGGCCGCCGCGCGCGGCCGGCTCAGGCTGCCGACCTGACCGCTGTGCAGGTCTGCGGTAGGCGGCAGGGTCAGCCCGCTGCCGGACCCGTAGCCACCGGCCGGTCCGGGTCGGCCACCCACTCGCTCCATGAGCCCGGGTACAGGGCGGCCTGGATGCCGACAGTCTCCAACGCGAGCACCTGGTAGGCCGCGGTGACCCCTGACCCGCAGTAGACGCCAACCCGGGCGGTCGGGGTGGCGCCCAGGGTGGCGAAGTGGCTGGCCAGCTCGGCCGGGCTGGCCAGTCGGCCGGCTGCGTCGAGGAGGTCGGCGACCGGTGCGTTGACCGCCCCCGGGATGTGTCCGGCGACTGGATCGACCGGCTCAACCTCACCCCGGTACCGGCCGGCCGCGCGGGCATCCAGCAGCAGTCCGGAGCGGGCCAGTGCTGCCGCGCCAACGGCATCCAGCACCGGCATCCCGCCCGATTCCGGCTGGTAGGCCGCTGGGTCGCCGGTCGCGGGCGGCTGACCCGTCTCGGTCGGTTGTCCAGCGGTACGCCAGGCCCGGTAGCCACCGTCCAGCACCCGTACCTTGCGATGGCCGAACCACCGCAACAGCCACCAGCAGCGGGCGGCCGCGACACCGTCCGCGTCGTCGTAAACCACCACCTCGACACCAGCCTGTACGCCGCAGCGACCCATCGCGGCGGCAAAGATGCCAGCCGGCGGCAGCGGGTGCCGGCCGGCCGATCCCGGTGGACCGGCCAGCTCGCGGTCGAGGTCGACGTAGTGCGCGCCCGGCAGATGACCAGCCTGGTACTCCGCTTGACCGGGCGGCCCACCGAGCCGCCATCGCACGTCGAGCAGTACCGGCGGCTGGCGGGTGCTCAGTGCCGCCACCAGCTCCTCAACTCCGATCAGCGGGTGCATAGTGACCATTGTCCCGATCACCGGTTCGGCAGCCAGCCCGGGGTGCCCTAGCGGGGATGTCCCAGCGGGATGCACCAGCCCGTAGCGTCGTTGGTGCACCGGACGGCCGTACGGCTCGGACCGCCCCAGTCCATGGGTCGCTACCGGTCGGCGGGGCGGCCACCCCGCTTGCCGATCTCGGGCGCCATCAGTCCGACGATGCGCTCCAGGTCGTCCACCGAGGCGAACTCGACGACAATCTTGCCTTTGCGGCGGCCGAGTTCCACTTTGACCCGGGTGTCGAAGCTGTCCGACAACCGGTCGGCGAGGTCGGTCAAACCCGGTGCGGTGACCCGCGGGGTGCGGGTCACCCGAGTCCGCGTGCTGTCGTTGTCGCGGTGGCCAGCGAGTTCGAGCGAGACCAGCTCCTCGGTGGCGCGTACCGACAACCCTTCGGCGACAATCTTCGCGGCCAGCCCATCCTGGCGTTCGTAATCGTCGAGTGCGAGCAGTGCGCGAGCATGGCCAGCGGACAGCACCCCGGCGGCCACCCGGCGCTGGACCGTCACCGGCAGGTTCAACAGCCGGATCGTGTTGGTCACCTGGGACCGGCTGCGCCGGATCCGCTGGGCCAGCTCCTCATGCGTTGCACCGAACTCCTCCAGGAGTTGCTGGTACGCCGCTGCCTCCTCCAGCGGGTTCAACTGTTGCCGGTGCAGGTTCTCCAGCAGCGCGTCCCGGAGCATGGCGTCGTCGGTGGTGTCGCGGATGATGGCCGGGATCCGGTCCAGACCAGCATCGGTGGCGGCCCGCCAGCGACGCTCGCCCATGACGAGCTCGTACTGATCCGGACCGGTCTCCCTGACGACCACCGGTTGCAGCATGCCGAAGGCTTGGATGGAAGTTCTCAGCTCCGCCATCGACTCGTCATCGAAGGCCTGCCGGGGCTGCTTGGCGTTCGGGCGGATCTGCGTCACCAGAATCTCCCGGAAGCTCGCCCCCGGAACCGCCACCGGCGCCTCGACCCGCTCCGCCGGCTGGTGCGTCGAGTCGGGCCCCCCGGCCGATTCCACTGGCCCTGGTCCGACCGGGGCGAGGGGGGCCGGTCCCGTGGCGGCTGACCCAGCAGCCGACCCGATTGGTGGTCCAGTCGGAATCAGCGCGCCCAGTCCCTTGCCGAGGCCGCCCCGTCGAACGCCGCTCATGCGCCCCCCTCGGCGGTCCAGCCGGTACCGGTCGGTGCTGAGTCCGGTCCGGTCCTGGATTGGTTCTCATTGTGCGGTGTCCGCAGCGTTGGGTACGCCCCGGAACCGTGGGTTGCCGGCTCAGGCCCAGCGCCGACCGCGCCACGCTCGGCGATCTCCCGAGCGGCGTCGAGGTAGGTGACCGCACCGCGTGAGCCTGGGTCGTAGGTCATCACCGACTGGCCATAGCCGGGTGCCTCGGATACCCGGACGCTGCGCGGTACCACCGCCTGCAGCACCAGGTCGCCGAAGTGAGCGCGTACCTCCTGGGCGACCTGGTCGGCGAGCTTAGTGCGTCCGTCGTACATCGTCAGCAGGATGGTGGAGATCCGGACCCCGTTGTTGAGATGAGCCTGGACAAGCTCGATGTTCCGCAGCAGTTGTCCCAGCCCCTCCAGCGCGTAGTACTCGCACTGGATCGGGATCAGCACCTCGTCGGCGGCGACCAGCGCGTTGACGGTCAGCAGCCCGAGGGAGGGCGGGCAGTCGATGAAGACGTAGTCCACCTCCTGCACAAACGCCTCGACGGCCCTGCGGAGCCGGGACTCGCGGGCTACCACCGACACCAGCTCGATCTCGGCCCCTGCCAGGTCGATAGTGGCCGGTACGCACCAGAGATTGGTTGTCACCCCTACTTGCACCACGGTCTCGGTGAGTTCGCGCTCGCCGATCAGTACCTCATAGATCGACGGCACCCCGGAATGATGGTCCACCCCGAGCCCGGTGCTCGCGTTGCCCTGCGGATCAAGATCGATGACGAGAACCCGGGAACCGTGCAGGGCCAGCGCAACGGCGAGGTTCACCGCACTAGTGGTCTTACCCACGCCACCCTTTTGGTTGGCGACGGTGACCACCCGGCGGCGGGGCGGGCGGGGAAACTCGTCGCCAACCGGGTTGAGTACCCGCACGGCCCGCAACGCTTCGGCGGCGATGGGGGTGTCGGCGAAGGTTTCACGTGAAACGTCGAGTGGAGGGTCAGGGTCGAGACCGTCAACTAGAGAGTGCGATGTTTCACGTGAAACGACCTCACCGAGCACCTGTCGGATTCGGGTGGCGCTCAGGTCCGGCTCCGAGCTTCTCCAACCGTCGTCATTCATCGGCGTCGCCCGTTCCTCTGTATTGCCCGCCATCCGGGTACGTCGGGATCGGCCAAGCCTCCCACAGTCTCCCGGTCGTCCTGGGGAGACCCACCCGAGGCACGCGGCGGGGATTTCCATTCCGGCCAACCCAGCCCGCAGTACCGCCCAGACCCGGCATCACCTTGCCCGTACCGGTCCTGTTGGTGCACCGGCTGTGCAGCCGGCCAGCCGAGCCCGCCATCCATCATCCCCTCCTCGCCCGGACCGTACGGACGATGTCGACCACTGTCGTCGGCGGATCGACCATCCCGATCCCACACCGGCGAACCGTGATCGGGGTACCACCAAGTCGAGCGATAACCGCCCTCGTCCGCACGACCTCATCGACTGCGGTAGTCCCCTTGACTGCCAACAACCGACCCCCGGGGCGGACCAGTGGCAGGCACCAGCGTGCCAACCGGTCCAACGGTGCCACCGCGCGCGCCGTCACCACATCTGCTCCGCCGACCCGCGCGACGGTCGCCGACTCCTCGGCGCGACCACGCACGATGGTGAGGTTGGCAAGGTTCAACGCGTCTCGGCACTCCTCAAGGAAGAGGATCCGGCGGGCCATCGGCTCGACCAGACTGATCCGGAGATCCGGTCTCACACTGGCCAGCACGATACCGGGAAGTCCGGCGCCAGAGCCGACATCGACGACGGCGCGCCCTGGATCGAGCAGTTCTTCGAGGGCGACACAGTTCAGCAGGTGTCGTTCCCAGAGCCGAGGTACCTCGCGAGGACCGATGAGGCCGCGCAGCACACCCTCGGTAGCCAGGAGTTCGGCATAGGCCTGGATCAGCGGCATCACCGCGCCGAAGGTCTCGAACGCGACCGCGGGTGGATGCGGCAGGGTAGCCAACGCGGATCTCAAGCCAGGATCCAGCGAATCCGGCACTAGTGCGGACCCACCGTCACAAGCAGTCATCTGCCCAGTCAATCTGAAACCCCGCCGGTCATCCGGCGGGGTTTCGTCTCCTGCCACCTTACGGGTTGGGGTCACGGGTCGAGGGAGACCACCACACGGCGCTGCGGCTCCTCCCCCTCTGACTCGCTGTGCACGCCGTCGACCTGGGTAATCACGTCATGCACCACCTTCCGTTCGAAGGGGTTCATCGCCGTCAACCGAACCGGCTCACCAGACGACAGCACCTTCTCGGCGGTGGTCCGGGCAAGTTTTGCCAAATCGAGCCGGCGCCGGGCTCGGTAGCCGTCGATGTCCAGCATCAGCCGGCTGCGTACCCCGGTCCGCTGCTGAACGGCGAGCCGGGTGAGTTCCTGGAGAGCCTCTAGGGTCGACCCGTTCGGGCCGACCAGTTGCTGCAGGTCCCCACCGACAATCGCGACCACGGCTCGGTCGCCTTCCACATCCAGGTCGATGTCCCCGTCATAGTCGGCAATGTCGAGCAGTCGCTCGAGGTAGTCGCCAGCGACGTCGCCTTCCCGGACCAGAAGCTCGTCGTCAGGCACCGCAGCGGTGTCTGCATCAGGCTCATCGTTCATCGGGTCGTCTGCGTTCATCGAGTCCGCGTTCATCCGGTCATCTGCGTCCATCCGGTCGCCTGCGGGCTCGATGTACCCGTCTACCTCGTTGCTACCGGACACCACCGCGGGCATCACATCGCCTTGTGGCGCGGTGGTGGACACAGGGGAGGTGTCAGTCACTGGCGTCCTCCGAAACAATCCCCGCGGGCGCGGGGGTGGTCAGGATGGCGATCATCGGCGGCGCTTCTTGCCGCTCTTCGACCGCGCGGCCTGCTTGGCGGGGGCACGCTGGGCCGGCGTGCCATTTGCCGCCCCCCCCTTACCCGCACCGGTACTAGCCTTCGACACCGAACCGTTCGGTGTCTGGCTGTTCGCTGCCGGGCTGACCGCTGCACTGCCGGGCGCGCCCCCAGCAGGCCGGTTTCCGGGCTTCGCCGGCGAGCCGTTGGCAGGTGTGGTGGCGGCGGCCTTGCCAGCGGGCCCAACGGGCTTAGCCCTGGGAGGTGGTAGGGACTTTGTTGGCCGCGTCCCGTCGCCCGCCGGTGCGGTCTGCGTACTCTCAGCACCAAGCGCCAGTCGCCGGTTCTTCGGGTGCAGCGGCTTGGCACCAGGCTTGGGTGCCAGCAGCTTCGGGTCGATCGTCGGCTTCTTCACCATGGCGGTCGGGGTCTTCACCGGCATCCGCCGCAGGATGTAGAACTGCTGCCCGAGCGTCCACACGTTGTTGGTGAACCAATAAACCAGCACGCCGACCGGGAAGAAGAAGCCGGATACGGCAAGGCTTGCCGGCATCCCGTACAGCATCAACTTCTGGATCATGGCCTGCTGCGAGTCAAGCTGGGTGGTAGTGCGGGACATCACCATCCGCTGGGTCAAAAACGTCGCCACCACCATGGAGATGATCAGCACCACCGTCACGATGTGGGTGGCCGTCATGCTGCCGCCGAGCTGCGCAAGCCGGTCGGCGGGACCGCGGAAGTCCGCCGGGATCGGCGCACCGAACAGCTTGGCGTTGGACGCGCTGGCCATTTGAGCCTTGGTCCAGGTGTACTCCACCCGCTGGTTAGGTGCGATCCAACGCAGCACGTGGAACAGCGCGAGGAACACCGGTGCCTGCAGCAGCACCGGCAGGCAGCCGCCGAGCATGTTGACCCCGGCCTCTTGCTGCAGGGCGAGAATCTCCCGAGACTGCGCCTGCCGGTCGTTCTTGTACTTCTGCCGCAACTCCTGGATCTTCGGCTGCAACTCTTGCATCGCCCGTTGCGTCTTGACCTGCTTGACGAAGAACCGGAACAGCAGGGTCCTAATCGTGATCACCAGGAACATGATCGACAGAGCCCAGCTCAGGCCACTCGACGCCGGAAGGAAGGTGGAAAACAGATCGTGCCAACGCAGCATGATCCAGGAGATGGCCGTGTACAGCCAGTCAAGCAACGGGAGACTCCTGCCGGGGACGGGACAACATCAGGCCGGGACCGGCACCGTCTCGACCAACGGTCGGCGGTGCCGGATCGTGCCCTCCAGCATGCCAGGGGTGGCAACGCAGCAGCCGCCACAGCGCCAGCCAGCCGCCGCGCACCGCACCGTGCTGGGCCAGCACCTCGACCGCATAGGCACTGCAGCTCGGGGTGTACCTGCAGGTCGGCGGGCGAACCGGGCTGATATACCGCTGGTACAGCCGAATCGGCTCGATCAGCAGCCGGGCCGCCGCCGAGGTTCTCGCCACCCGAGGCTCGCTCGCCATCGGCTCGCGGGACTCCTCTTGCTCACCTCCGTGCTCGCTCCGCTCCTCGCGGCCAACTCCCAGACCGCTGCGATGCTCACTCGCCATCGGCTCGCGGGTCATCGGCGCACCTCGCCCAAGAGCCGGGACAGCGCGCCGTCAAGGTCTCGACCAAGCTCGCCGGAGCTGCGTCCGAACGCCGAGGGCTGGGCTCGGACCACCAGCCGGCAGCCAGCCGGCAGCCGGTCCAACCGGTCCCGGACAAGCCCTCGGAGCTGCCGCACCACCCGGTGCCGGCGGACCGAGTTCCCGACCGCGCGGCTGACCACGAAGCCGACCTGCGGCGTCGGCAACCTGGCTGGCCCACTGTCCTCGACCGGGGCGAGGTAGTGCAGCACAACCGACCCACGACCAGTACGCCGCCCACGGCGCACGGCAAGGCCAAAGTCGTTGCGCTGCCTCATCCGCGCGGCCCGGGGCAGCACGGCCGGCTCAGGCGGACAGCCGCTCGCGACCCTTGCGGCGCCGAGCGGCAATGATGGCGCGGCCGGCGCGGGTACGCATCCGCAGCCGGAAACCGTGCGTACGGGACCGGCGGCGGTTGTTCGGCTGGAAGGTGCGCTTGCTCACGGTCCGGCTCCATCACGAGATTGTGGGGACTACCCGCTAGTGAAAACGGGCTGAGCCGCACCGACCAAGTACACCCGAAAGGAACGGTGACGGCATGGGCGAGAACATCAGAACCTCAACGGTACGGAGCAGGCTACGGCAGGTCAAACCAAGAGTACCGCCGAGCTACTCCGATCGCGTCCCGCTCCCGACCAAGCCAGCAGCACGTGCGAGCCCGCTCATCGGGCGGAGCAGGCTGCCGCTAGCCTGTGGACAACATGTTGTGGCACCCGCCGCAGGGTTGTTAGCGTCGCGCCCTACTGGACTTCCCCGCCTGGCCGGCGCGCCGGACCATCACCGGCTTCCGCTGGTCGGCGCCTCTACCAGTGTTCCGGCCCAGCGATGCACAGGGTGTGGACAGCGGTGTGGACAGGTGGCAGCACCCAGCACCGCTGTGCTGAACTCGGGAGGAGGAGGGGTGTCCGACGAGACCGTCGACCTCAACGCGGTGTGGACCCGTGCCATTGAGGGACTCGCCGACGGCACGGTCAGCCCTCAGCACCGTGCCTGGTTGCGGTTGACCCGGCCACTCGGCCTCGTCGAGGACACCGCGCTGCTGGCCGCGCCGACCGAGTTCGCCAAAGACGTGCTGGAGACCCGGCTCCGGCCGCTTATCGCCGCAGCGCTCTCCGCCGACCTGCAACGCGAGATCCGGGTCGCGGTCACCGTCCGACCGCCCTCGGAGGACTCGTCCCGCCGGGCTGAGCCAGTACCCGGCGTGCTCGGAACGGATCTTGCCGACGCAGGTCCGGCCGGTATCGCCGCCGAGCCGGCCGGCACGACCGTCGAACGCAGCTGGACCGCACCGCCGGCACCGGCACCGATCGGCAAGGTGGCCAGCGAGGCCGCCCGGCTGAACCCGAAGTACACCTTCGAGACCTTTGTCATCGGCTCCAGCAACCGGTTCGCGCACGCGGCCGCGGTGGCGATCGCTGAGGCACCAGCCAAGGCGTACAACCCGCTGTTCATCTACGGCGAGTCCGGGCTGGGCAAGACTCATCTGCTGCACGCCATCGGGCACTACAGCAAACGGTTGTTCCCGCAGATCCGGGTCCGGTACGTGAGTTCGGAGGAGTTCACCAACGACTTCATCAACTCGCTGCGGGACGACAAGATGCAGGCCTTCCAACGGCGGCACCGTGACCTGGACATCCTGCTGATCGACGATATCCAGTTTCTGGAACGCGCTGAGCGGACCCAGGAGGAGTTCTTCCATACCTTCAACACGCTGCACAACGCCACCAAACAAATCGTGATTACCTCCGACCGGCCGCCCAAGCAACTCATCACCCTGGAGGACCGGCTGCGTACCCGGTTCGAGTGGGGGCTGATCACCGACGTGCAGGCGCCCGACCTGGAGACCCGGATCGCCATCCTGCGCAAGAAGGCGGCCCAGGAACGGCTCAACGCACCGTCGGAGGTGCTGGAGTTCATCGCCAGCAAGATCCAGTCAAACATCCGCGAGCTGGAAGGGGCGCTGATTCGGGTGACCGCGTTCGCCAGCCTGAACCGGCAGGGGGTGGACCTGACCCTCGCCGAGATCGTACTGAAGGACCTGTTCCCCCAGTCGGAGGGGCCGGAGCTCACCGCAAGTACGATCATGGCTACCTGCGCGGATTACTTCAGCGTCAGCGTCGAGGACCTGTGCGGCACCTCGCGCAGCCGGGTGCTGGTCACCGCCCGGCAGATCGCGATGTACTTGTGCCGGGAGCTGACCGCCCTGTCGTTGCCGAAGATTGGCCAGACGTTCGGCGGCCGCGACCACACCACCGTCATGCACGCTGACCGCAAAATCCGGTCGTTGATGGCAGAGCGTCGCTCGATCTACAACCAGGTGACTGAGCTGACCAACCGGATCAAGCTACGGGCCCGCCAGTGACCAACCCCGGAAAGCTCCTAGCGCAAGGGTGTCGTACCGGCCAGCATGGGGTCAGCCAGCCGGAAGCTGACCGACCTAGGCTGAACCGGGCTGACCGAATCCGCCCACAGCAGGACAGTTTCAGCCATCATGTGACTGCATCCACACCGGCTGTACACAACCTGGGGAGAACGCTGTGGATAACTCTGCCCTAGCTGCGGACGGAGCTGTGCACTCCTTGGTGGCGCCCGGTGTCATCCACCTGTGTTACGTCCTATCCACGGCGTTGGCCACACTGCATCCACAGCCAGCCGGCCGGGCTGACCTGGGCGGACGCTCGTTGTGCACAGGATCCACAATCCTGAAGACGGCTACTACAGGGATCTCTTCCAGTAGAAACACCAAGAGCAGTCAGGCAGCACGCAGGGACAACCGATGCAGCGACCGAGACTCGCAGACCAAGCAGGAGGCGAAGAGTCGATGAAGTTCCGGGTCGAGCGGGACACGCTCGCAGAGGCAGTCGCCTGGACGGCGCGAGCGTTGCCACCACGGCCAGCGGTGCCAGTGTTGGCTGGCCTACTGCTGGAGACCCATGGCAGCATCCTGTCGGTCTCCGGGTTCGACTATGAGGTTTCTACCCAGGTCAGCGTCGAGGTGCACGCCAGCACTGCCGGCCGGACATTGGTCAGCGGCCGGCTGCTGGCTGATATCACCAAATCGCTCCCGCCGCACCCGGTAGACCTGGCTGTTGACGGTCCGAAGGTCACCATTAGCTGTGGTACGGCCCGGTTTACCCTGCCAGTCATGCCGGTGGAGGACTACCCGTTGTTGCCGGTAATGCCCACCGTCGCCGGCACTGTGGACAGCGAGGAGTTCGCGCATACGGTCAGCCAGGTCGCGGTGGCCGCCGGCCGGGACGACACGTTGCCGATGCTGACCGGCGTCCGGCTGGAGATCAACGGTGACCGGCTCGTCCTGGCCGCCACTGACCGGTACCGGCTGGCCGCCCGCGAGCTGGCCTGGAAACCGCAACAGGACGGGCTGTCGCAGGCGGTGCTGATCCCGGCCCGTACCTTGGATGCGACCGCCAAGACGCTGACCGGTGGGCCGGAGGTGACGCTGGCGCTGTCTGCCAGTGATGCCGGGGAAGGCATTATCGGGTTTGCCGGCGGTGCACCCGGCTCGGCCGGCAACGCCAGCCGGCGGACCACCAGCCGGCTGCTGGACGCGGAGTTCCCGCGCTACCAGTCACTGTGGCCAACCGAGTTCGCGGCCACCGCAGAGGTCGTTGTCGCACCGCTGGTCGAGGCGGTCAAACGGGTTGCTTTGGTCGCCAACCGCGGTACGCCGGTACGGCTGGAGTTCACTGAGGGCGGTGTCACGTTGACCGCTGGCGGTGACGACGAAGGCCAGGCCGAGGAGGACTTGGAGGTCATCTTCGAGGGCGAGCCGATGACCGTCGCGTTCAACCCGAACTTCCTGCTTGACGGGTTGAACGCGCTGGACGCCGAGAACGCCGTGCTGTCCTTCACCACCTCGATCAAACCCGCCGTACTTACCGGCAAAGAGGCTCACTCGGACTACCGGTACCTGATCATGCCGGTCCGGCTGCCGGGCTGAGGTGGGTTGGTCAGTGCAAGGATGGCGGTAACCCATTGTCAGAGGAAAAGGGGTCGCCGTGCAGATCGGGATGATCGGTCTGGGCAAGATGGGTGCGAACATGGCCGAGCGGTTGCGGCTGGGCGGCCATCAGGTCGTCGGCTACGACCGGTCCGATGTCGCCGCCCGAGATGCGGACAGCCTGCCCGCCTTGGTCCAGGGGCTGTCCGCGCCACGTACGGTCTGGTTGATGGTGCCGGCCGGCGAGCCGACCCGGCAGACCGTGCAGCAGTTGGCCGACCTGCTCGAGCCCGGCGACCTGGTGATTGACGGCGGCAACTCCAAGTACACCGAGGACGCCGTGCACGCCAGGACGCTGGCCGGCCGGAGCATTGGCTACCTCGACGTCGGTGTCTCCGGCGGGGTGTGGGGGCTGCACAACGGGTACGCCCTGATGGTCGGCGGCGAACCCGAGCTGGTGCAGCGGGTCCAGCCGATCTTTGACACGCTCAAGCCAGCGGGCGAGTCCGGCTTCGTGCACGCCGGGCCGGCCGGTGCCGGGCACTTCACCAAGATGGTCCACAACGGCATCGAGTACGGGATCATGCAGGCTTACGCGGAGGGCTACGAGCTGCTGGCTGCCAGCTCGCTGGTGCACCAGGTCACCGACACCTTCGCAAGCTGGCGGGAGGGTACGGTCATCCGGTCCTGGCTGCTGGACCTGCTGGTCCGGGCGCTGCAGGCCGACCCGAAGCTGGAACAGGTCCGCGGCTGGGCCGAGGACTCCGGCGAGGGCCGCTGGACGGTGGAGACCGCGATCGACCACGCCGTACCGCTGCCGGTGATCTCCGCGGCGCTGTTTGCCCGATTCAGCTCCCGGCAAGAGGATTCCCCGGCGATGAAAGCGGTGGCCGCGCTGCGTAACCAGTTCGGCGGTCACGCGGTGCTTCCGGAGACCGCTGCCGGCGAGGGTGAGCACACGGTGCCCGGCGACGAGCACCACCAGGCCGCGACCTCAGCCGACCAGCCAACGTCGACCGGTCACTGAGGCGGTGTACGTCCGGCACCTGTCGGTCGCCGACTTCCGGAGCTGGGTGGGCGCGGAGGTTCCCTTCGAGCCAGGGCCCAACGTGCTGATCGGACCGAACGGGCAGGGCAAGACCAACCTGGTCGAGGCGGTTGGGTACGCCGCCACGCTGGCCAGCCACCGGGTCGCTACCGACGTGCCGCTGGTCCGGCGTGGTGCGCAGCGGGCGGTGGTCCGGGTTGCGGTGGTGCAGGACGGTCGGGAACTTCTGATCGAGCTGGAGATCAACCCGGGCCGGGCCAACCGGGCCCGGCTGAACCGAGCCCCGCTCCCCCGGCCGCGGGAGGTGCTCGGTGTGTTGCGTACCGTGCTGTTCGCGCCGGAGGACCTGGCCATCGTGCGCGGCGACCCGGCCGAACGGCGGCGCTTCCTGGACGACCTGCTGGTAACCCGTAGCCCGCGGTACGCCGGGGTACGGACGGACTACGAGCGAGTGCTGAAACAACGCAACGCGTTGCTGAAGACAGCCGGGCTCGCCCGGCGATCTGGACCGGGCGGTGCCGGCACCGGGGAGTTGTCCACTTTGGACGTCTGGGACCGCCACCTGGCCAGCTACGGCGCGGAGCTGCTGGCTGGCCGGCTGGAGCTGGTGGCCGCGCTGGCGCCGTACCTGGCTGAGGCCTACGCCGAGGTCGCGGGCACGGCGCTAGCGGCTGGCCAGGCGACCGCCAGCTACCGGCCGGCGCTGGGCGAGGCGCTGGCCGAGCAGCTCCGCGAGCCGCCGGACCGGGAACTGCTGGCAGCGGCACTGCTGGCCGAGCTGGCCAGACTACGTAACCAGGAGGTGGAGCGCGGGGTGACCCTGGTCGGACCGCACCGCGACGAGCTGGAGCTGATGATCGCTGGCCTGCCGGTCAAGGGCTACGCTAGCCATGGCGAGTCGTGGTCGCTGGCGTTGGCCGGCAAGCTGGCCGCCTACGAGCTGCTGCGGGCCGATGGCGGGGAGCCGGTGCTCGTGCTGGACGACGTGTTTGCCGAGCTGGACACTACCCGCCGGGCCCGGCTGGCCAAGGTGGCCGGCAAGGCCGAGCAGGTTCTGGTCACCGCGGCAGTAGCTCAAGATGTACCCGAGGAGCTGCACAGCGCCCGGTACGACATCCTCGATGGGGAGGTGCGGCGTGTCCGATGAGGATGCCGATCTCCCGGCCGCGCCGGGTGGGACTGCTGAGGATCTCGGCCAAGCGGCCCTAGCCGCTGCCCGCCGGATGGCTCGCCGAGGCGACCCGGCCTCCGGCGGCAGCCGGCCCCGCCGACGCCGAGCCGGCGCTGCCCGGGGCGGTGGCTACTCCGGATCCGGTCCGGATGATCGCGACCCGAAGGCGTTCGGTGCGCTGGTGCGGGACATGGTCGCCGACCGCGGCTGGGACGGTACGGTCGCCTCGGCCGCGGTGGTGGGCCGCTGGGACACCTTGGTCGGCCGGGAGATCGCCGCCCGATGTCGGCCGACCAGCCTCCTCGACGGCGAGCTGGTGCTGACCGCGGAGTCCACCGCGTGGGCGACCCAAATCCGGTTGTTGGTCCCCACCCTGCTCGGTCGGATCACCGACGAGTTCGGTGCCGGCGTGGTGCGCCAGATCCGGGTACATGGACCAACCGGGCCGACCTGGCGGAAGGGACCGCTACGGATCACTGGCCGGGGCCCTCGCGACACCTACGGCTGAAAACCAGATGTTCCACGTGAAACCCCGACGGGGGTCGTTGCAGACAGCGGAGGCGACCAGTGTCGATCCGGCTCACCGCGGGCGGTTGCTGATGGCCAGTGGGTTGGCTGCGGTGCCCCGCCCGCGTGGGGGAGCATCCCACCTAGGCGTTCGGGCGGCACGGCTGCTCACAGCCGGTGCAATGACGGTCCCTGAAACCACCTAACGGTAGAATGGGCAGTGTCCCCGACGCGTACGGTGCCTCAGGTCGCCGTGCGCGCTTAGGTCGAGTGCCGTCTCAGCGGCGGAGAGAGCGGATCCGCGTGGCCTCAAAGGCTCAACCCAGCACGTACAGCGCGAGTTCGATCACCGTCCTTGAGGGTCTGGAGGCGGTTCGCAAACGCCCCGGCATGTACATCGGCTCGACCGGCGAGCGTGGCCTGCATCACCTCGTCTGGGAGGTTGTCGACAACGCCGTGGACGAGGCGCTGGCCGGCTACTGCGACACCATCGTGGTCACCCTGCTGGCCGACGGCGGGGTGCGGGTCACCGACAACGGCCGGGGCATCCCGGTCGACCGGCACCCGGTGGAGAAGCGACCCGCGGTGGAGCTGGTGCTGACCACCCTGCACGCTGGCGGCAAGTTCGACGGCAAGTCCTACGCGGTCTCCGGTGGCTTGCACGGCGTGGGCGTCTCGGTGGTCAACGCGCTGGCCAGCCGACTGGAGGTGGAGATCCAGCGGGAGGGGTACCTCTGGCGGCAGACCTACCTACACAGCAAGCCAGCCACCCCGTTGACCAGGGGCGCACCCACCCGCAAGACCGGTACCTCGATCACCTTCTGGGCCGATGACACGATCTTCGAGACCACCGCGTACTCCTTTGAGACGGTCACCCGGCGGCTGCAGGAAATGGCCTTCCTCAACCGCGGCCTGACCATCAGCGTTTGCGACGAGCGGGAGGAGACACCGGTCGAGGTCACCTACATGTATAAGGGCGGGATCGAGGACTTTGTCCGCCACCTGAACGCCACTAAGACCGAAGCGCACAAGTCGGTGATCGCCTTTGAGGCCGCCGGCGAGGGCATCTCGGTCGAGGTCGCCATGCAGTGGAACCAGTCCTACGGCGAGTCGATCTACTCCTTCGCCAACACGATCAACACCCACGAGGGCGGCACCCACGACGAGGGCTTCCGTACCTCGCTGACCTCGATCGTGAACCGCTGGGCCAAGGAGAAGAAGCTGCTGAAGGAGAAGGAGGACAACCTCACCGGCGACGACATCCGGGAGGGGCTGGCCGCGATCGTCTCGGTCAAGCTGGCCAACCCGCAGTTCGAGGGCCAGACCAAGACCAAGCTCGGTAACACCGAGGCCAAGACGTTTGTACAGAAGGTCTGCAACGAGTGGCTGGCCGACTGGTTCGAGCGCAACCCGACCGAGGGCCGGGTCATCATCAGCAAGGCTAGCGCCGCGGCCCGGGCCCGCAAGGCGGCCCAGGAGGCCCGCAAGCTGGCCCGCCGCAAGGGCGCGCTGGACTCGATGGGGCTGCCCGGCAAGCTGGCCGACTGCCGGTCCACCGACCCGCGCGAGTCCGAGCTGTACATCGTCGAGGGCGACTCGGCCGGTGGCTCGGCCAAGTCCTGCCGGGACTCGATGTTCCAGGCCATCCTGCCGATTCGCGGCAAGATCATCAACGTCGAGAAGGCCCGGATCGACCGGGTGCTGAAGAACACTGAGGTGCAGTCGTTGATCACCGCGCTGGGCACCGGCATCCACGACGAGTTCGACTTGGCCAAACTGCGTTACCACAAGATCGTACTGATGGCCGACGCCGACGTGGACGGCCAGCACATCCGTACCCTGCTGCTCACCCTGCTGTTCCGGTTCATGCGGCCGCTGATCGAGCACGGTCATGTGTTCCTCGCCCAACCGCCGCTATACAAGATCAAATGGCCGAAGGCGAGCCCGGACTACGCCTACTCCGAGCGGGAGCGGGACGCGCTGATCAAGGCTGGTCTGGAGGCCGGCCGCCGGCTACCCAAGGAAGATGCCGTGGCCCGGTACAAGGGTCTGGGCGAGATGAACGCCAAGGAGCTGTGGGAGACCACCATGGACCCGGCCAACCGGATCCTGCTGCAGGTCACCTTGGACGACGCTGCCACCGCTGACGAGCTGTTCAGCGTACTGATGGGCGAGGATGTCGAAGCCCGGCGCAGCTTCATCACCCGCAATGCCAAGGATGTCCGCTTCCTCGACATCTAACCCACTGCGGCCCCTCCACACTGTCCTTACTGGACGGTGCACTGTGGATAGTTGCGATAGGACACTGAGTTGACCGACATCACCACTGACAACGGTGGGCATGACCGGATCGAACCGGTCGACATCCAGATCGAGATGCAGCGTAGCTACATCGACTACGCCATGTCGGTCATTGTCGGCCGGGCGCTGCCGGACGTACGGGACGGCTTCAAGCCGGTGCACCGCAAGATCCTCTACGGGATGTACGACTCCGGCTTCCGGCCGGACCGCAACTATGTCAAGTGCGGCCGGGTGGTCGGCGATGTGATGGGCAACTACCACCCGCATGGCGACTCGGCGCTGTACGACGCGCTGGTACGGATGGCGCAGCCATGGTCGCTGCGCTACCCGATGATCGACCCGCAGGGCAACTTCGGCTCGCCCGGCAACGACCCGGCTGCCGCCTACCGGTACACCGAGTGCCGGCTACAGCCGCTGGCCATGGAGATGCTGCGGGACATCGACCAGGAGACGGTCGACTTCGTCCCCAACTACGCTGGCAACACCGTCGAGCCGACCATCCTGCCGGCCCGGATCCCGAACCTGCTGGTGAACGGCAGCTCCGGCATCGCGGTCGGGATGGCCACCAACATCCCGCCGCACAACCTGCGCGAAGTCGCCGAGGGAGTGACCTGGGCGCTGGACCACCCGGACGCGACCGAGGAGGAGCTGCTCGCCGCGCTGATGGAGCGGGTCAAGGGGCCCGACTTCCCCACCCATGGCCTCATCGTCGGGCGGGACGGCATTGACGAGGCCTACCGCACTGGTCGGGGCTCGATCCGGATGCGGGCGGTGGTCACCGTCGAGGAGGACACCAAGGGCCGTACCATCCTGGTGGTCACCGAGCTGCCGTACCAGGTCAACCCGGACAACCTGGCCGAGACGATCGCCCAACTCGTCAAGGACGGTCGGGTCGGTGGCATCAGCGACATTGCTGATGAGTCCAGCGACCGGATCGGCCAACGGCTGGTCGTTACGCTGCGCCGGGACGCGGTGGCCAAGGTGGTGCTGAACAACCTCTACAAGCACACCCAGCTCCAGACCACCTTCGGGGCCAACATGCTGGCCATCGTGGACGGGGTGCCGCGCACGCTGCGGCTGGACCAAATGGTGCGGCACTACGTCGAGCACCAAATCGAGGTCATCGTCCGGCGGACCCGGTTCCGGCTGCGCAAGGCCGAGGAGCGGGCGCACATCCTGCGGGCGCTGCTCAAGGCGCTGGACCAGCTCGACGCGGTGATCGCGCTGATCCGCGGCAGCGAGTCCGCCGAGGCCGCTCGCGGTGGGCTGATGGCGCTGCTGGACATCGACGAGGTGCAGGCCACCGCGATCTTGGACATGCAGCTTCGGCGGCTGGCCGCGCTGGAGCGGCAGAAGATTATCGACGAGTACGCCGAGCTGGAGGCGCTGATCGCTGAGCTGAACGCGATCCTGGCCAGCCCGACCCGGCAGCGGCAGATCGTCCGGGACGAGCTGACCGAGATCGTGGAGAAGTACGGCGATCAACGGCGTACCCGGATCATCCCCTACGACGGCGACGTGTCCATGGAGGACCTGATCGCCCAGGAGGATGTGGTCGTTACGATTACCCGCACCGGCTACGCCAAGCGCACCAAGACCGACCTGTACCGGTCCCAGAAGCGCGGCGGCAAAGGTGTGCAGGGGGCGGCCGTCAAGCAGGATGACATCGTCGCGCACTTCTTCGTCTCCTCCACCCACGACTGGATCCTGTTCTTCACCAACAAGGGCCGGGTGTACCGGCTGAAGGCGTACGAGCTGCCGGAGGCCAACCGGGCGGCCCGCGGCCAGCACGTGGCCAACCTGCTGCCGTTCCAGCCGGACGAGCGGATCGCCGAGGTGATCGCGCTGCGCGACTACACCGTGACGCCGTACCTCGTGCTGGCCACCAAACGCGGCCTGGTGAAGAAGACCAAGCTGACCGACTTCGACTCCAACCGGGCCGGCGGCATCGTGGCGATTAACCTGCACGACGACGACGAGCTGGTCGGCGTGGCGCTGATCGGGCCGGAGCAGGACCTGCTGCTGGTCAGCCGGGAGGCGCAGTCGATCCGGTTCCACGCCGACGACGAGGCGCTGCGGCCGATGGGCCGGGCCACGTCGGGGGTGTACGGGATGCGATTTGCGGGCACTGATGAGGTGCTGTCGATGATGGTGGTCGGCAGTGGGATGGACATCCTCGTGGCGACCGAGGGTGGGTACGCCAAACGGACTAAGATCGAGGAGTATCCGGTCCAGGGTCGGGGTGGCAAGGGGGTACTTACCGCCAAGATCGTGGCGAAGCGGGGTGGGCTCGTCGGCGCTCTGGCCGTAGGCTCTGACGACGAGCTGTACGCAATCACGTCAAACGGAGGCGTGATCCGCACCAGCGCGCGAGAGGTGCGGCGAGCGCAGCGGCAGACGATGGGAGTTCGCTTGATGAACCTCCCGGAAGGCGTCAACCTTGTTGCCATCGCCCGTAACGCCGACGAACCGGACGAGGACTGATCGATGACCGAGTCGCGCTATCCCGGCCTGGAGCAGGCCAACGGTGAGCATCGGGACGGGTTCGCCGCCCGATATACCAGCGGTTATGGGTACGACTCCGGTGAGCAGCCGGCGGTCGGTGGAGCCGCTACGACCAGCTACGACCCAGCGGCCACCCAGTACAGCAGCCCGCCGGAGGCGTACTCGCGTGCTGCCGACGATGCGCCTGGCTACGACAGCGAGGCGTCTCCGACGGTGGCCGGGTACGAGGGGTACGACCTGACGAAGATCGGCGGTACGGCGACCTACGGCAGCCCAACCGCCGCCGGCTCTGCCGCCACGGGGGTTGAGTCTCCTGGCGCGGACCAGACCGGGACCACGTCGTACGGCAGCAGCACGGTGACCAGCGCGGCCGGTTCGACTTACCGGGTCGGTCGGGACGGCAGCGTCAAGAAGCTGGGCGTGGACACCCAGACCGGCCTGCCGCCGGTCCCACCCAGTAGCGTCCCCCGGTCGCCGACCAGCCCCAGCAGCCGCACGCCGCGCCGGGCCCGGCTGCAGCTCAAGCACATCGACCCGTGGTCCATGATGAAGTTCTCCCTGGTCATGTCGGTGGCGCTGTTCCTGGTGTGGATGATCGCGGTCGGCGTGCTGTACGGCGTGCTGTCCGGGATGGGCGTGTTCGACAAGGTGAACTCGCTGTACGACCAGGTGCACGGCGGCAACCTGCTGTCCGGCTCGTTCGTGCTGGGCAGCGCGGCGGTGATCGGCGCGATCAACATCGTGTTGATGACCGCGCTAGCCACGGTCGGCGCGTTCGTCTACAACTTGTGCTCCGAGCTGGTTGGCGGCATCGAGGTAACCCTCGCCGAACGGGACTGACGGACCAAAGGTGCCAATCACGGAGCAGCAGGCACGCCTACTCGCTCTGTGCAGGGTGAAGGGCGTGAACTGGTACTTGCTTGCCCGCGAGGCGCAACGCCTAGGTGGCCTGGACCGACTCTGGGCGGGTGAGCTAACTGAGTCCTCTCCAGATGCTATCAAGACGGCCGCTGCGCTCGAACGACATGCCACCAGCCTCGTCGCAGTTCTGGCCGACAACGCCGCCAACAACATATATACGTTTCCTCGGCAGCCTGATAGAGCAGCAAGACTGGGTGATGAAGTACGTCGAAGAGCGGGAAGTCATAATGGTTGAAGACGTAGCAGATGTTGTGCAGCGCCTGCTACCTTCCGCCCGGATTCATACGGCCGATGACCGTAGGGTCCAGCTCGCTCTCCACTTCGGTTAGCCGACCCACCCGCAAATGGGTTTCTCCTTGGGCTAGCAAATAGCCAACAGGAACGACGAGATCGCCGCCGCAGCCCGGCAGGTCCTCAGCGAACCACCTCGTCACCCCGGGGGTGGGGCGCGGTCCCGGTGGCGAAGATCGACCACTTGGTCATGCAGACGTAGGTGATCTCGCTGGGCGAGCGGTTGGTCGGCAAGTTCTTCGGGGATCCGGCGGCAGCGCGGGTCCGGTTGACTTGCTCGGCTTGGTGGTCGAGGCGGTCCGTACCGGTACCGCGTCGGGAGGCAGGACGTAGCAGAGCCGGCCGAGCCAGCGCGCGACGAGGAGAGGATAGGGTGAGGTACCGCCTTCGCCGGTCGCCGGGGGGTACGGTAGCCTCATCCCTCGTAGCTTGGGCCTATAGCTCAGTCGGTTAGAGCGCTTCCCTGATAAGGAAGAGGCCGCTGGTTCAAGTCCAGCTAGGCCCACGTGAAGAAACTGACGTTGTTCATCGTAGCCGTTGCTGGTGGTCTGTTCGTGGCCCGGAAGCGCCGTGCCTCGCAGGTCGAGGCCGACCTGTGGCACGAGGCGACCACGGGCAACAGCCTGCGCTGAGGCCGGTGCCACCGCAGCGCCAGCCCTGCCCGAGCGGGCCGCAGCGCTTTCCTGGGACGTGACGGCCACGGCGAGCCCGCTACCATGGTCGCGGCTCCACTGGGGGACGTAGCTCAATCTGGCAGAGCACCGCCTTTGCAAGGCGGGGGTTAGGGGTTCAAGTCCCCTCGTCTCCACCAAACACGCCACCTTAGAACCACCGACACGATGGATGACCCGGGCGCGAAGCGCCCGGGTTCTTCCTTTTGTCTAGTTTGATTGTCTTCCACCTGTTCGCTGGCCAGCACCTGCTCGAAGGCGCTCGCCACGGACACCTCGTCCTGGCTGCAGCTTGCCGGACCTTCCTGCTCGGCCTTAAGGTCTCCCGCGCTCACCGGCTGCCGTACCTCCGCCCCCCGCAGTGCCTCGAACAACTCAGTCCGGGTGACGCTGCTGACTGTGGGACGACCTCGTTCACTGTCCACCACGGTGACCATCAAGAACCTCCTCGACCAGGCCCGCGAGCCCGGACACGACCTAGACCCCGACGCCGTCGGTGTCCAGCAGCGTCTGCTGCGCAGCGCCGCCGTGCTCGGCCAGACAGCGACCGCGGCCCGGCCACGACGCTGGAACGCAAGGACCACGCCCTGTTCATCCGGCTGACTGCCCGGTGGGAGGACTACCAGCGGTGCGTGGCCGACGCCTCGGTCCCGTGGGACAACAACCCGGCCGAGCAGACCATCAGGATGCCGAAACTACGCATCAAGGTCTCCGGCTGCCTACGGACCCTCACCGGCGCCGAGGAGTTCGCCGCGATCCGCTCCTACACCGCCACCGCCGCCCGCCACAGCCAGAACACCCTCGACGTCCTCATCCAAGCCGCCGACGGCCGGCCCTGGATCCCCGCCACCTGAACACACCCACACCAGCCGGAAGCCATCACGCCACCGGCCGATTCAGGCTGCCCCAAAATCCGGGACCTATCCAGTTACGACGACTTGTGTATTACACAACAGCGATTGGAACGGGGTGGACGGGGAGTGAAGAGCCTACGAGTTGTGAAAGTAGCTCGCGCTGGCCGTTTCCTCCCAGGAAGGCGGCGATCGCATTCGCCCGTAGCTTTCTTCAGGCGTTCAGCATGTCACCTTTCGGAGCATGCGGAAGTCATAGATGAACCGGATCATGGGCGGTCACCACCACCAACTACGCCACGCCCGCCACACGAAGACTCCCGCTACCACAAGCAGAACACCTGCCAGCACCGGCCAAATGGGTGTCAGCAGCTCCACGGTCATGCGGATGCGCCCGCACCCGCAGATGCTGGCCAAGCAGCCGACACTCGATCTCCTCACGCCAGCACCACACCGTGCAGCCACCGCCGATCGCGGCCAGAAAGAGCACGAAGACCAGAAAGGCCATCACAGGTCCCGGGTCAGCCGCCGCATCTCACAGCGGGCTACCAGCAGGAAGTCCTCCACGAGGCGGTGTAGCGGCTCGCCGCCACTGGGTCGCTGGCCCCGGCTGTCGCCTTGTAGTGGCTCAGCAGCTCCAGGTTGTGAATTGCCACCTGGGCCACGAACGACGCGGCCTGCACACGGGCGGCACCGACCAGGCCACGTCCGTGCTCGATGGCCACCGCCTGGTGGACAGCTCGCTAGACACGGGGTGGTACTGGACGGCGACCGAGGCTGACGTCCCGGCCGGATAGGGCATCAGTCAGGAAGGTGGGCATCAGGTTGGGCATGGGGGTTCCTTCCGTCGCATTCACGGCACTCAGACAAGCACCGTTGACATGACGCTAAGTGCAATTCCCCAAAACGGTCAAAGATTCACAAATCACTCCGCGAGTCGCATCACCAAGCAGGGCACCGAACCTTCACCGAACCTGGTACGAAACTTGGTATCTGCCCAGGCCAGCGGATCAGTCGAGACACGCTGAGAGCGTCATGGACGGGCGAGAGCAGAGGTTGCAGGCAAGAACCGCGACACCCCACAACCCGCGCTACCATGACGACTAGCGCGAAAGGAGCGTGAGACGACCCCGGACCTGAGTTGGCCGGAGGTCGCCTCCAGTGACAACCCAGCGGCACCTGCACGCTGCCGCGCATCTTCAGCCGCATGAGCTGGAGTTGCGTAGATATCAAAAAATGCGGGTATAGCTAAGCTTCGCCTATTACTTCAAACGACTGTAGCCTACTTGGAGGGTTATTAGAAAGTGGTACTGAAGAAGTAGAGGGCTCGGGTTGTTCTGAAAGCTTGGGTGAAGGTTCGGAGTGGTCTGCGGTAGTCGGTGTGGTAGATCCGCTAGGTCTTCAGGTGTGCGATTCCTCGTTCGACAGTTGCGCGGAGCCCGTTGATCTTTTTGTTGCAGTCCTTATCGTCGGTCGGTAGGTTCCCGCCTTGGGGTTTCTTCTTTGGGGTGAGGAGGTTGGTTGCGACGTATGCCTTGTCCCCGGTTCCGCCGTGGTCACCGATATGGCCGGCCCAGCTGGTCTCGGGGTAGGCGTGGGAGTCGTGCCAGGAGCCGGGGTAGGGACTGGAGATCGCTGGTACGTCACCGTTGGGGCCGGTGGCGGCCTGGATGAGGTGCCCGGTGGTGTGGTGCTTGCCGGATCGCAGCTCCGGGTGGCCCCGGTGGGACCAGCAGGGGTCCGTCGATGCAGGAGATCCGCCCGGGTAGGGACTCGGCGGGGTCGGGTACGAACTCGGCCAGGACGGCTTCGATGTGCGGTTCGAGGAATTTCGTCATGGTCGAGAGGTAGCCCTGGCTCACGTTGTATACCCAGCTGATCACTTCTTGGGTCATGTTCTGTCGTTCATAGAGTAGGATCGAATGCAGTGTCTGGTGTAGCGTCAGCTTGCGTGGGTGGCCCTTCTTGTGGTTCCACACGATCCGTGTTTCCAGACGTGTCGCGAGTTCTTCGAGCTGCTCGTCGTCAAGCCCTGTGATACGGTGAGTAGACAACGACCCCTCCACGATGTGATGAACTGTTAGCGCTGTTCACCGTATCCTTCCGGAGGGGTCGTTGCTCGTGTGGGAGGCGCGCCGGACACGTTCAAACTAAGGACTTTCTAATAACCCTCTTGGTTGGTGTGAACTGTCTGCAACTGCGTGATACCGTTGTGGATACAGCCATCTGGTTAGATGCCGCTCTGGTGCAAAACCTGCACTTCTTCGCGGAGGACTGACAGCGCACCGATTATCTCAGTTTGAAGAATAATCCATGCACCCGCCCAATCAGGGACTGGATATCTTATGCCGAGTTCATTGAGGGCTCGAACGCCTTTATGCTCAGTGCCCGAATGCTGGAACAGCGAATTTCGTACCTGCACGACCTTCTCCAGCACTTCAACTGCATCCGAGATGCGAGACAAGGCTCCATCGTCGGTCACCTCTGCATTGAGTGTTCTCAACCTGGCGAGTGGAGTTTTGCCTGTTTGCGGTTTGCTATTCACGCGAAGATTCTTGACTAGCTCACTGAGACTGCTGAGCTGCTCGGCAAACTCAGCAGAGCTATTAATCGGGAATGCTAGGCGTGCCGTGCGCTCGGCGTTGAATAGCCGAACAATAGGCTCTCCAAAGTGAAGCTGCCAGACGACATTGAAGTAGTCGATGGAGGCAACCAAGTCCAAGGGTGAAGGTACCGAGCGTATAGCCGTGGGCGGCATGGGCACGGCAACAAGCTCGCTCACACGGGCAACGTATTTCCTAAGGTCCTCAATATCCCCATAGTTAAGCAGGTCACGCCTCAACTCGCGATACCACTCGCCATCCATTAGAGTGCCGCTCGACCCACCCATTGTTGGCGGTTCGTGGCTAAGAATCTCCGGCAGAGCAGCGAGCAGATTTTCGGTTATTGATGGAAATGCCCGCTTGACGTCACCTCGTGTCACCTTGACTACAGTCGGCTCGATCGGTGAAAATGACGCGGAACGGTACCGCTCAACAATGAACCGCAGGAGTTTGACGAAGAATTCCCCTTGCTGATATAGCTCTGGCACATGAAAACAGCCGGCAACGGTAAGTTTGATCTGGGACTCAGCAGTTAAGATGAGTCGGTCAAACCAGACCAGTCCATAGCGGCGCCCAGGTGGCGTGCCATCCCCGAGTTCAGGCAGAGAACGCAGCGTGACCTCAGGATCGATCCCTTGTCTGTCCAGCTCGGCTTCAAGGTACTGCCAGATGGGCCACTGTCGATGCATCGAGAAAATTTTTGCAATGGTCGTAAGAAGAACCTGTTGATTTTTATCTGGTTGTGCCAGTAGATCAATCACTCTATATCCCCGATGGAATGAGTAGTAGTTGTAGGATTATTTACGGTCTGGCCTGAGACATACGGCTATCCGAGAGAACACCGAAGTTGGCTCTTTGGCTTTGACCAAAGGGTAGTTCAGCGTCACATTCTAAACGTATGCTTGATTGGGCCGCCCGGGTTAGCGGTTAGAAGTATTTTCGGGAGGTTCGGTACTAATAAGCTGTAAACAGTCCAAACTTCGCAATGTGCAATACGGCAGGCCCACCCTCCTCAGGCAGTGGACTCGTACCGCCAGCCCCCTACGCGGACGGATCACCACACCATGATCCATCAGCCTGTGCCGGACTGCCTCGTCGTCACAGTCGTACTGGCACCAAGCCGTGCCAACGACCAGCCTGCCTGGTACAACTTGGCAGCCGTAGGTACATCCTGGGGTTGCAGTCTCTTCCGACGGAGTGATACACCGAGCTTGCGTAGGCAGTTCGAGATTGTAGTCCGGTGGACACCGAACGTGGTTGCCAGCTCGCTCATGCCGGCACCAGCCAGGTACCTGGACCGGCGTCACGTGCGGGACGAAGTACTGATGGTTGACCAGCTCGTCCACCGCTTCGGCGTCCGACATGAGGGCACGCGGTACCCGCTGGTCCCACAGCCCGTAGGTGTGGCGGATGCAGTAGGCGCAGTCCAGCGGGCACCCCTGGATGTTGCTCGGCCGTTGCGCTACTCGGCCGGGCTCGACCGAGTTCGCGAGTTGGCGAGGAAACTGAGCGCATGCCGCAAGGTGACCGGCGTCGCCGAGTTACTGGAGCATATTGCTCTAATCGGCTAGCTCGTCGTTCGGTAGCGCTTTGCCACGGTTGCGATGGCATCCACAAACGGCTAGTCCTGGGCTTGCACGTCCGGGGCAAGCTGATCGAACGGTACGAGCGATTTGCTGTCTTTGCCACTGTGAGTTGCCCAGGCCGTCCAAGCGTTATGTACGTCTTCCCGTGTGACAGCCTCGCCTTGGCGAACATGAGCGCGGCGTAGATGAGGAACAGGAGATCGGTGTCGGCCTTGGAGAGTTTGTCTGGTGGGACTTCGGCCTTGATGGTTCGGGCGGCATGCTGGAGGTAGATCATGGGGGGTCCTTGGGGTTCGACTCGTCCAAGTTGACGGGCACAGAGCATAGCCGACGATGGACGTTCAGTCTGTTGCTCATCCCAACGTACGTATTCGGTGATCGCGTGGTAGGGCATGCTGAAGTCCGTGCGGAAGTCGGCTCTTTGGCTTCGCCAAGGGTAATCAGCGCCTCGCTCTAACGCATGCTAGATCGAGCTGCCTCGGTAGCGGGACCTAAAGGGCTTCGGGAGATTCGGCGCCAATAAGCTGTAAACGGTCCAAACTACGCACCGTAATACCGAGCCTGCGCCGGATCTCGAATCTCGGCAGGATGCGATCGCGTGACTCGACGAGTTCGGCCAAGACCGCAAGGGTCCAACGCGGAAAGCAAGTGGATGGCGACAGCGTCCTGCGGGGGTGACTGGGTATCACCGTTGGAGGGCTGCCGTATCGGCGTGGTGGCGCTCGGCAGTGGCGTGCTGCGGTGTGTCATGTGTGGTTTCGGACCAGTTCCCGCTCGTGCTGGGGTGTGTAGTCGTGGCGGGGTAGCAGGAGCGGGGTTGCCAGGACGAGGAGACCAGCGATCGTGATCGCGATGCGGGGGCTGGTGATACTGGCCAGCAAGCCCCCCAGGGCGGTCAGGGCCGCGATGGTGGCTTTGCCGGTGACCGACCATGCGGACAGGGTCCGAGCGACTCGGTACGTCTCGGTTTGGTCGAGCCGGTAGGTAGCGAACACCGGGTTGAACACGCCCATGCAGGTGACCAAGCCAAGCTGGACGGCGATGACGAGCACGATCCCGGCAGCACCGGGGCGGAGGAAGGCCAACCCGAGCGACCAGCACGCGCGCAGCGCTCCAGCAGTGAGCATGACCTTGTGCTGCCCGAACCGCGCGACGAGTCGGCGGGCCAGCCGTGAGCCGATCAGGCCGCCGACGCAGGGCGCTCCGAAGGCGAGGCCGTACTGCCAGGGTGCGAAACCGAGGCGGCCGAGCATGAGGACGGCGACTAGCGGCGAGGTCGCCATGATCAGGCCGTTGACCAGGATCGTGTTGACGAACAGCGGGCGCAGCGCCGGGTGGGTCAGGATGTACTGCCACCCGTCGAGCAGGTCGCCAGCTCGGAGCCGTGGTGCATCGGTTTGCCCGGGACGCGGCTCTCTCCCACCGATCGCACGGATCCCTACAGCCGAGAGCAGGTAGCTGACCGCATCGGCCACCACGGTCGTCACCGGACCCAACAACCCGATCGCGGCCCCGCCGAGCGGCGGTCCGAGCGCGGTGGCGGTCCAGGTCGTGGACTCCAACCGCCCGTTCGCGGCGAGCAGGTCCGCCGGCCGTACGAGCACCTTCAGGCATGCGCCGCTGGCCGCCTTGAAGGCGATGTCGGCTGCGGCGACGATGACCGACACGACCAGAAGCTGGGCGAAGCTGAGCCAGCCGAGCGCGAACGCGGCGGGGACGCTCAGCACCGCTGCGAACCGGGTCAGGTCCATCGCAACCATCACCGGCCGCTTGCGGCGGAACTCCACCCACGGGCCGAGCGGCACCGCTACCGCCGCTCCCACCGCCAGCCCCGCCGCTGCCAGTACCGACACCTCGGTCGGCCCGGCGTGCAGCACGAGGATCGCGATCAAGGGGAACGCGTCGAACGCGAGCCACGTGCCGAACGTGCTGACCGCGTACGCCGCCCACAGCCACCCGAACGACCGCCCCAGCGGCCGCCTAGCCACCATGTCGAGCACACCACTCGCGGTCTCGCCCGAACAACCTCGCGGTGACCAGCGAGCTCAAAGCGAGCAGACGGCCAACCGTCGAGCGCCGACGAGAACCCCAGCCCGCGGTCAGCTCCTCGCCGTAACGAGATAGCGGGCTTCGCAGCGTCTGGAGAGGAGACAACCAAAGGGGGTGCATGAGCCCATTACAACGATGTAGTTCTGACTGATCAAACAACAGGTCCACGAACGCGGCGAGGGCGGCGTCTTCGAGGGCGTCGGCGCGGAGGTGTTCGGCACTGCAGGCGCTGAGTTGTGGTCACCGCAGCACGTTGACGGCCCGGGCAATGACCAGCCCAACCGTACTCAGCGCGACCGCACTCTGTACGAGCATGAGCATCTTCGCCCACCGCGACAGCGGCATAGTGTCGGTAGGGCTGAAAGCGGTCGCGTTGGTGAAGCTCACGTACAGGTAGTCGATGAACTCCGGCTGCCAGTCGTTGCTGGCCAGCTCAGGCGTGGCCATCTGTGGGAACAGGAAGTCCGGCTGCATCCGGGTCGCCTCGGCCCGCTCGAAGGCACCACCCCGGTCGAACTCCCAGTACCACAGCCCGAAGGCGATGATGTTCGTCAGGTAGATCGCCGCCCCTGACCCCAGCAAGGCGGCCGCGTTGTCACTGGCGTGGCCGTTGATCAGCGTCCGGATGAGCAGGACGGCAGAGATCGAGTTGGCTACTGTGATGAGGAGGGTCAAGGCGAGGCTGGCGGCCCGCAGACTCGGGTGCCGCTGGTCCAGGCGGACGGGGTTAGCCACGACCAAAACGATCAGCAAGAGTAGTTCCAGCGCTGGCAGCAGCGGGTGGGGTCGCAGCACCAGCCGGTCCGGCAACACCAGTTGCAAGATCACCGCCGTGACGATGGCGAGCGCGACCGGGATCCGGTTCTCGCCGCTGGTGGGCCGCAGCCATGCCGGCAGGCCGTGCCGGCCGTCGCCGTACGGGTCGAGGCGGTAGCGTAGGCGAGCGGGCAGCCGGTCCAGGTCGCGCAACGCCCTGTCTGTAAAGTCACTCATCCCCGAATCCTCGCAGCACCAGACAGGACCAGGTTCAGCGCAGCGGGACGGCGCGGGCGGCCAGCGGGCCAGCATCACCGGCGACGGCCGCCGAGCAAGCGCGGAGCCAACGCCGGCCACGGGGAACGGAGGGGTTCGACCGTGATCGACCAGAATATGATCACTGAGGCGCGCCGGACGCTGGGCCAGCGGCTCGCAGCCTTCCGCCAAGCTGCCAAATTAGACCAGCACAAGTTCGCCGCACTTACCCACTACAGCCGCAGCTCACTGGCCAACGTCGAAACCGGACGCCAGAAAGGTACCCGTAACTTCTGGCAGTTGTGCGACGATCTGCTCCACACCGGCGGCGCACTCACCACAGCCTTCGACGAGATCGAAGCGATGGTACGCCAACGGCATCAGGAAATAGCCCGACGATCCGCCGCCAAACGTGATCCTACCCAATTCGGCATTCAAGCCCGAGTTGCCCGGGCCGCCGAAGAGTCCCAGGTATTCGCCGCACGCTGGGAATCGCGATGCCTCAGCCGTGAGACTGCCGACGAGTTCGGCGAGGATCTCAGCCGGCTCTCAGCCGAGTACCTCCACCGACCCTTGGACGGCCTCTTCGACGAACTCGTCGCCGTCCGGGACCGCGCCTGCGACCTCCTCGGCCGCCAACGGCGAACCAGTGATACCCGTGGACTGCTGTTTATAGCCGGCATCGCCTGCAGTCTGCTCGCCCACGCCTCCATCGATCTTGGCGACTACCGTTCCGCCGCCCACCAAGCCCGTGTCGCCTCCCGGCTCGCAGCCGAAGCCGGACACAACGGCCTGCTTGCCTGGGCACTCGGCACCCAGAGCCTAGTTGCCTACGGCCTCTGCCTGCCCGACAAGGCGGTCGAGTTTGCCTGCCGTGGCGAGGCCTACGCCACCTCCACCAACAGCACCATCCGGCTCGCTGCTCTTAAGGCTCGGGGTAACGCCCTCTGGCGCCACACAGACGCAGCCAGGCAAGCCCTGACTCAAGCCCAAACCACACGCGACAGCCTCAGCACCACCGACGAACTCGACACCTTCGGTGGTCTCTTCGTCTTTCCTCTCGCCAAACAGCACTACTATGCCGGCAGCACCGCCGCCCTCGTGCGAGATGGCGTAACAGCCGAGGTCTACGCCCAAGACGCCATTACCGCCTACCAGACCGGCCCCGAAAACCAACGCTCATATGGGGACCTCGCCCTGTCGCGTGCGTACCTCGCCGAAGCTCACCTGCTCAAGCCGTCACCCCATCAAGACCTAGCTGCCGCCGGAGAAGCACTGCGTGGTGTCCTGGAACTGCCACCCGAGCAGCGCATCGCCGGACTCTATGTATCACTGCGACGTCTCCAGACCGCCCTTGACCGCGAACCCGTACGGCGTGCAGCCGAGGCAAGAGACCTACATGCCCAGCTCGGCCAGTTCCTGGCAGGCAGCCGAACCATTCCCTCGGTATGACCGACGACCGGCTCGCGGCGCTGGCTGCAGCCTGCCGCCAAGTGCAGCTCGACTCCCAGGGCGTGGTGCTCCTGCGCGACCACGCCAACACTGTCTACCACTTGCCCCAAGCAGATGCCGTGGCCCGCCTCAGCGCATCACGGAATCTCGACCAAGCCCGCACCGGCCTCCACATCACGCGCTGGCTCACCGCCCACGGCTTCCCCGCAACCGTGCCGCTGGAGATTGAGCAGCCGGTCCAGGTCGGCGCGTACGTCGTCACCTTCTGGCACTATTACCACCAGGCAGACCGAGACGTGCCGCCTCCGGGTGAGCTGGCGCGGCTGTTGCGGCATCTGCACCGCCTTGATCTGCCCCCGTATCCCCTGCCGACCTATCAGCCACTCGACTCCTTCTCGCATGAGCTGCAGACCTCCGGCCCCACCATTCTTAGCCCGGAGGAGTACGAGTTCCTCCGCCAACAGGCGGACACGCTCCTGCGCGCCTATGCCAACCTCCACTCCGACCGCGGCCACGGCCTCATCCACGGCGACACTCGGATCGGTAACTTGCTGTGGGATGGTCCGGCCGTGGTACTCGGCGACTGGGACTCCGTCAGCATCGGCCTACGCGAACTCGATCTTGTCATCACCTACCAAGGCACCCGATACGGCCGGTCTCAAGCCGACCTCGACGAGTTCACCGCGGCCTACGGCTGGGACGTACGGACCTGGCCCGGCTACCCCCTGCTCAGAGACATCCGCGATTTGCACACCTTGAGCGCTCCGCTCCGGCTGGCAGTTGATCGCCCCGACGTGGCCGACGAGCTGCACCACCGCATCTATGGACTCCGCGCAGGAGACCACAGTCAGCAGTGGAGTTCCTTCTAAGCAACGCAGCAACGGTGACCGCTCGATAGTCTGCATTCGACCAGAAACGCAGAGCACATCTTGGGTGGCATGGCCGCTATCCCTGCGAGCATTTTACCGCTCCCGCTCCGGATAATACCTCAGCTCATCGGCAATGCCAATCGCCGCCAGGCAAGCTGCAATCAGGCAGCAGTCGGCAATGACGAGCAGCCGTACGAAAGCATCGGATGTTCCCCTATAGCTTTCGGGAAGACGGTGCGGGGGCCGGAGTTTGGAGGTGCGCGCCCCCACACCGTCTTCCTTGCAAGTAGTCCACGTCTGGCCGGGATCAACGAGAGCCAGCAGGGAGCTACCTGCCCTCCCACCGCAGCCGGCTGGCCGGTGACTTTCTCTATGTGCCGGTCGTGTGGGGTTCTAGCGGGGATGCTTCACTTCCCGATCCGTCACCCCTTGAGCAGCTAGGAAACGAAGCATCCCCGGTCTATCAGCCAGACCGGCAACGGGGACACCTCCCGCCCTCGCTAGTGGGGCGGGTCCTCACCATCGCCAGTCCGGCCGTCTACGGAGTCGCCCTACAGCAACGCAGATTCCGGCTCCTGGTCTGCCCGGATCGCGGTTATCGGGGTCATGTGACCACACCCACATCCACACCCGGTCGGACCTGCCAGCAAGAACACGGCGCTAACGGCCAAGGCGGCATGATGCTGACGACCGCCCCAACCACAGCAAGCTGAGCACGCATCTCGGTGTGCAGCATCAAGTCGGCGGACAGGTGGTCGAGGGTCGGCGGTCCAGAGATCGGTCGAGCGGGCAACGTCTCTTGCCAGCGTTACCGCACTCGTGGTGGGTTGCGGGGTCATAGCAGCACCCAACCCCAAGCGCTACCAGGTCGGATAGACCGATCGCAGCATCTGTGACAATGTGCTAACACGGCGTGACTGAAGGAGGTGAACCCGTGATCGACCCCAGTGAGATCGTCGCCGCTCGTCAGGCCCTTGGGCGGCTGCTCGCCAAGTACCGCAAGGCCGCAGGCCTCAACCAGCACCAGCTTGCCCCACGTGTCCACTACGGCCGCAGCACCATCGCCAACGTCGAGACTGGTCGGCAGAACGTCCCCCGCGACTTCTGGGTGCGCTGCGACCAAGAGTTCAACGCTGGCGGCCGACTCGTGGCAGCGTCCGAGCGCCTGGATGCGCTGGTACGACGCCAACGCGAGGAGACCGCCGGACTCGCGGACGCTGAGCAGGATGACGGCGCTACGCCGAGTTCTGACCATGACGGCCTTGTGACGGCTGCCGTTGACGACGACGCGTTCGAGCTTGCCGACGCGCTTGGGCATTCCAACATCGCGCCGCACGTACTTGATCTGCTGGAATCCAGCGTGATCCGGGTAGCGCAGACATATTCGACAGTGCCGCCGCCCTCCTTGTTTGAGTGGGGACGGACGCGCTTGGCTGCTGTCGTCACGCTGCTTCGTGGCAGCCAGCCGGTCGTTCAACGGCGACGACTGTGCAGTATCGCGGGCCAGCTTGCCGGCCTGCGGGCTTGGTTGGCGCATGATATGCACGAGCCGGTATCGGCAACCAGCTTCTACCGGGTCGCGGCAACGGCAGCGCGTGAAGCCGAAGATGAAGCGCTGTATGCCTGGGTACTAGGGAACCACAGCCGCATTCCGAGCTACGAAGGCAAGCCGCGTGCTGCGCTGACTCTTATCGAGGAAGCTCGCGAACGCGCCGAAGGCTACGCTAGCCCAGTCGCTAGGGCCTGGCTACTAGCCCAGGCTTCACGAGCATATTCTGTGCTCAACGATCACGCCGCGGGTGGCCGGGCCTTGGTACAAGCCGAACGGACGCTCGACGCTGCTTCGACAGATGCTATTGACGAAATCGTCTACTTTGATGGTGGCCGACTGGCAGCCTTTGTCGGGCATCATCACTTGCTGGCGGGCCGCCCGGCCGTGGCCGAAGAACAGCTCCGCGCCTCACTTAGTCGATTGAAACCAGAGCAGATCAAGCACCTAGTCCTTACGCGCCTGGACTTGGCTTCTGCCCTGATCGCACAAGGCGAGCTAGCCGAAGCCTGCGAGCAAGCCACCGCTGCGTTGACAATACCTGCAGAGCAGATGATCGACTTAACCGTCCAACGCGCCAGGCGTCTTCGCGGTCAGGTGGCCGCGAATGGTGGACGGTTTGCTCCAGCTCGTGAGGTCGTCGAACTAATCGATAGTTTGTAACACGACATCAGCCTGAGCGTCACGTCCCACAAGGAGCGACCTGAGTGAAATGGATTGAGCACGGTCGCCGACTGATCTACGAGAGTGAGTGGGTCGGTCTGTGGTTGGATGATATCGAGATGCCAGACGGCAGGCGCTATGAGCATCACGTTGTGCGCGTACCCAAGGAAGCCGCGACTGTGGCCGTGCTCAATGAGGCGAGTGATGTCCTCATGCTGTGGCGGCACCGGTTCATAATCGACCAATGGGGCTGGGAGCTGCCCTCGGGTTGGATCGACACCGGTGAAACGCCAGAGCAGACCGCTCGGCGCGAGGTCGAAGAGGAGACCGGTTGGCGGCCCGGTGAGTTGACCTATCTCGGCTCATGCAATGCCGACAACGGCTTGGTCGCTCTGCGGTCGCATCTGTACGTGACGCGCGAAGCCAGCCACTATGGGCCACCGAAGGACATCACGGAAGCGGAACAGGTCGAGTGGCTACCGCTCGCGAGCGTACCAGGATTGATCCGCCAAGGGAAGATCCAGGATGCGCCAGTGATCATTACGTTGCTCTTGGCGATCAACGAACATCCCATCAACGGAGGACCGGAGAATGCCAACATGAGTGGCAGCACGTCGCCCTAGCAAGCAGAGACCGGCCAAGCGGCTTGTAGTCGGCGCTTTCGCCGGGACGCAGGTCGTGTCGACAACGCTGCTCGATTACGATTCGATCCGCAACGGTAATGCGCCGGTTGTAAGCCAGCTCCCAGCTCGGCCTTGACCGCATGGCCGTCGCCGATATGTCTGCGACGGGGAAGGTCGCTAGGTCGAGGATGTTTGCCCGGTCGAGGCGCTTGGCGGCCGGTCGATGCCGATCAGAACGTCCTTGCCGAGGTGTTCCTTGATCATGGATTTCAGCCGCGGGCCGTCGAAGAGTTCCATCCGACCGTGTTCTCTGGCCTTCGTCCAGCAGCCGGCAGTGAACCAGGAGGTAGTGACGAGGATGCCGTGGCCGGCCTTCTTCTCTTCGATCGCGCCGGCCAACTCACGAACATGGGCGACGCCGACGGCCTTCGAGTATCGCTTGGCCTGCACGATGCTAAGCATCTTCCCGCCAGGGGTCTTGTTGATCATGACGGCATCTACGCCGTCGTCTCGGCTGTGCTCGGTGGTCCAACCCTCCAGACCGGTCGCCTCGAACACCTGCCGGACCAGATGCTCGAACTCGTCGGGACTCATGTCCATTAGGTCCGGCCGCGAGTCCAGCGTCGACACGGCGTCCAAGCCCTCCACGAACCGGTACTTGGACAGGTCGAAGTCCACGATTGGCCTGATAGGCGCCAAGTCGTAGGGGTGCGGCGACACCAGTGCCCGCAGGTACCTCAGACATACCTCGGGCTGCACCTCGCGCAGCACCAGTTGCTTGAAGGCCTCACGCTCGACGCTCAAGCTGATCAGGCAGGGATACTCGCGCCTTCCCGTCGCCGGGTTCGTCGCCCATACGTGCCCGTTTAAGGCGACCGCCTGCACGGCCGGATCGGCGTCGAACACGTCGCGCAGGCATAGCAGCGCCACCTGGCTGACCACCAGCCGGTACAGCTCGCCGATTTCCTTCGGCGGGCGGGGTAGCTCGCGCTGCTCGTCCTTCGTCTGGACAAACTGGACCGCCCTGACGGCCGGGGTCACGCCCGGCCCAGGAAGCTCGAACCTGACGACCACCTGTTCGCCTTGCGGGTTGTAGGTGACCTCGGCGGTACGGGGGAAGTCCGAAGGCAGCGGCACAGCCGACAGCACCATCCCCAGGTACCGTTCAACCGCCTCCCGCTCACGCTGGCGAAACGCGGTGGCGAAGGCATCAACCGACCGGTTGTGCTCATCGACATCGCGCTGCGCCGCCGCCAGCCGAGCGTTGTGCTGCTGGCGGGCCGCTACGACCCGGCCTTGCCGCTCTGACTCCTGCTGAGCATGCGCGGCCTGTGCCTGCTCGAAGGCACCGCGGGCTTCCTCCAGCCCACGCTGGTAGCGGGTCTCTCCGCCGAAAAGGCGCCCCATCGCGGACGGTGAAGGCGGAGCGAAATCCGACCACTCGGGCCGGGAAATCGGAACAGCAAGCAGACCAAGATCCAAGGCAGGCACGGCGACGCGTCGCCGTAGCGCCGAAGGTTCAATCCGCGCCGACCGCGAAAGGCCGCGGGTCAGCACCGTGCGCAGGACCTCGACACGCGCCTCCAGCTCTCGGGTTCGCCGATCAGCCTCGGCGCCGCGGGCTGCAAGGTACTGCTGCTTGGCGGCACGTTCCGCCGCCTTCTGCGCGGCCTCCGCCGCCTTGCGCTGCCGCTCGGTCTCGCGTTCCTGCTGCCGATGCCACCGCTCCCACTCCGAAGCGCTGCCCCCGCGCGAAGCTGGCATTGACGGATCCCCTCAGACGCTCCAGTAGTCGTTCAACCGTGATCCACACTACCGGCCGGATGCGTCAAATCGAACACAGTCCAAGCTGCCCGCTGCCAGTATCACCGGCTCGTCGGCCTATCACGGCAGTCATTGGTGGCGGTATTAGGTCACGACGGGATCTTGGAACGAGCGTAGCTGTCCCAGTTCGCGCTGTAGACAAATGCCCACGCCAGCTCATAGGCGTAGCTGGCGCGCAGGTCGGTGGTAGCCAACGGGGCAGCCACCGGCAGACCAGTGTGACGTGGTCTCGCAGTAGCGTCGCAAAGTCGGACATGACGCTTCCTCAGAAAAATCTCCCGTCGCCTCACCGCGGCGCTTCCAGTCGGCGTCCCCCGGCCGCCCACGGCTCGGCAGGACCAGAGTCGCTCGCTACAGCTAGCCCCGATTCTGTATTCGGCCCTATCCGGATCCGCAAGCCTGATCTTGATCTCCTCCAGTAGCACTTGGAGTCATGCGGGTAGCTGGTGGTAGGCGCGCGACATCGCTTGCTGGCCACGCTCGGGGGTCGGCACCCAACGCGGCGAGCAGCTTGACTTGATCGCGACACCACGGCGAGATGGGCTGCGTCGGATCGCCGGCTAGGTCGACAAGCTGCGGCCAGCTCACCCAGCGGACCCCGGCGACCTCGCCCGGATCAGGGGTGAGGCGCTGGGCAAGCGTGGTGCGCAGCACCGGGCACATCTCATTTTCGACGACGCCGTTCGGCATGACCGCCCGGTAGCGGAAGCCCGGCAGGATCAGTTCGACGTTGGCAGCGGTGGCGCCCAGCTCGTCGAGCAGCCGGCGACGCACGGCGGCGTCGAGCGGTTCACCAGGCAGCGGGTGTCCGCAGCAGGAGTTGGTCCACACCCCTGGCCAGGTCGGCTTGTCCTCGGCGCGTCGGGTCAGCAGCACCAGCCCGGCACGGTCGATCACGTAGCAGGAGAACGCCAGGTGCAGGGGTGTGTCGGCGTGGTGTACCTGGGCCTTGGGTGCCGTGCCGATTGCGGTGCCTTGCTCATCCAGCAGGACGACGTGCTCTGTCAAGGCTGCTCCTTGGCGGTGGGCGGCCGCCTGTTGAGGCACCTGCGTACGGCTCTGCTCAGCACCGGTCAGGTCTCAATTGGCCTCTTCAACAGGTACGTCGCGGGAGTGGATGGCCTTAAAGAGCCGGTCAGGGTCCCAGCCCGGCTCCACGTCCTCAAGCAGCGCGGCTGCGTGGCCCACGTCCAAAGTTGCGGCCCGGGTGCCGTCGGTGATCTGAATGTGGTAACGGATGAAGGTCGGTCGCCCCGCGCCGCCGGGGATCACGTCCGGCTGCGAAGTCTGGATCTCGACCGTCGCTGTGACTTTCGAGCCGCTGGCGGCGCTGGTGTTGATGCGGTCCTCGATCGCTGCTGCGATCTTGCGAGCATCGTCTGCGAGCATTGCTGTCTCCCTCGCATGGGGCGGAGGTGATCATGCGAGCTGTACGACCTACGACAGTCCACACTGACACTTTGCCGGTTCGGAGCCAGCCATCGTGTCACAGCCGTTCACGAGCAACTGGCTACTCCCGGTTGCAGAAGACTCGACGGCTTCCCTCCTATGGTGCCAGGGCTGACCTCGCTCGGGGAACTGATGAGGAGTCGGTGGCCCAACTCGTACCCATCATCTACTCAGCGGAGATGGCGGCTAGGCTGACTGCGGTCTGAACATCCTAGAAGGGAGAGAGTGGGTGCAGAGCCGTACTGCGTACGGGACCCTGCCGGCGCTGGCGATGATCATTTTGCTCGGTGGTTGCTCTGCAGGGCAGCGACCGGCACTGGCCCCGCCGAGCAGCACCGCACCGGCAACAAGCGCACCGGCGAGGGCACCACGCAGCACGGCCTCGGTCCGGCCGGTCGTCATCCGGGACGGACCCTGCCCGTACTTCAGCACCGAATTCGCCATGAACACCGTCGGTCAGCACCTGAGCCGCAGCACGGTGACCACCACCACGCCGTATCCAGGCTGCACCTTCTACCGGCCAGATGACGCCATGGCGATCGAGGTCCAGGTATCGATCCAGCCGACCGCTCTGCTGGCGCAGCGGCGGGCGGTCACTATGCTCGGAACGGCCGCCAACCCGGTCACCGACGTTGGGGACCACGGCACGGTCGCGATTGTCGCGGACGGGGCGCGGTTGGCGGCCAGCAAGGGGCGGGTACTGATCTTCGTCTGGGTCAACCAGCAGGTGTCATTGCAGGCGCACGACATCGCCGCCGCGGTCGCCGCCAAGGTGCACTGACCGCGGCGCGCAGTCTGGCCTGGGGAGTTCTGGCTGCCTGATTAGCTCTGACCCTGGCCGGGACGCAGCTCGCTGATCCCACCGTCGCCCGCTTCCGTGCCTGCCCGAGCGGTGGGCACCTGCCCATCGTCGGTCGGCCACTGCTCATCTTTGTCGTGCTGGCGCTTGTGCAGGATGGCGGCCGCCACGGCACCCGCCGCCATCCCCACACCTAGGCCGCCGAGCAGCCACGGCCAGCGCTTGGGCGGACGCTCACCGCGCGCCGCAGCGGCGACCCGGCCGAACCGCCAGCGGGCTTCGGCCAGTATCGGCGCGGTCTCGTCTCGGGCCCGGTCCCGGGCGCGTTCGGCTAGCGTGCCCGCCTCGTCCCGGGCGCGTACCAGCACCGGTGCCGCCTCCTCCCGGGTCCGCTCCAGCAGCGTGCCCGCCTCGTCCCGGGCGCGTTCGAGGAGCGCGGTAGCCTCCTCCCGGGCGCGTTCCAGCAACGACCCGGCTTGGCTGGCAGCTTGGCCGGCGGCCCGGTGGGCAGCGTCTGTCGCGGCATCGGAAACTTGCCCGGCCGCGTCCTTGGCGCGCCCGGTTACCTTCGCTATGGTCTTCTTTCGCATTATTTGCCTACCTTCCCGGTGGGCGGGATACCCGCTTGCTGCGGTCGTACCCTCGCATCCTGCACGGTAACCAACCGTGAGAGGATGGCGCGGTCCGGCCGTCCCGACAAAGGAGCCCTTCAGTGGCGAGCGAGCAGCACGCGACTCTGCACACCACCCATGGTGACATCCGGATCAAGCTCTTCCCCGACCACTCGCCGAAGACGGTACGCAACTTCGTGGAACTCGCTGAGGGTGGCCGGGAGTGGGTCGACCCGCGCAACGGCCAGAAGAGCGCCAACCCGCTGTACAGCGGTACGATCTTTCATCGGGTGATCAAGAAATTTATGATCCAGGGCGGCGACCCGACTGGCACCGGCAGGGGTGGTCCTGGCTACCAGTTCGCCGACGAGTTCCACCCCGAGCTTGCCTTCGACCGGCCGTACCTGCTGGCCATGGCCAACTCTGGGCCGAACACCAACGGCTGCCAGTTCTTCGTCACCGTCGCGCCGACCACCTGGCTGAACTTCAAGCACACCATCTTCGGCGAGGTGGATCCCGACAGCCGCGCGGTGGTCGACGCGATCGCCGTCCTCGACACTGACCGGTCGGACCGGCCGCTGCAGGACGTGGTGTTGACCTCGGTCAGCATCGAGCGCACCGACTGACCTAGGCGACAGCGAGTGAGTAGGTGAGCAACCAGCCGGAGGTCGCGGCGCTGCCGCACTGTTACCGGCACCCCAACCGGGAGACCGGCGTACGGTGCAACCGGTGTGACCGGCCGATCTGTCCGGACTGCCTGCGACCGGCGTCGGTCGGCTACTGGTGCCCGGTGTGCACCGCCGAGGCGAACGCCCGGGTGCGCCGGGCCAAGGCGCCGTACGGCGGCGCGGTGGTGGACGGCGCCCTGGTCACCGTCGTGTTGGTGGTGCTCAATGTCGCGGCGTACGTACTGACCGCGCTGAGCAGCCCGAGCGGGTTCCTGCGCAACGAGGACTCTGAGCTTTTCGGCCGGCTGGCCTTGTGGCCGTCGAGGATCGCGGTTGGCCACGAGTACTGGCGGTTGGCCAGCTCGATGTTCCTGCACTTCGGGCCACTGCACTTGCTGGTCAACATGATCGCGCTGGGCGTACTCGGGATACAGTTGGAGCCGATCTTCGGTCGGGTCCGGTTCGTCGCTGTCTACCTGATCGCCGGGCTTGGCGGGTCGGCCGCGGTCTACTTACTTGCCGACCCCAACAGCCTCACCGCTGGTGCCTCTGGTGCGCTGTTCGGCTTGTTTGGTGCGCTGCTGGTGGTGGTCCGCCGGCTGCGCTACAGCGTACGCCCGGTACTCCTGATGATCGGGCTGAACCTGGTGATCACCTTCACCATCCCGGGGATCAGCAAGCTCGGCCATCTTGGCGGGCTGGCCACCGGGCTGCTGGCCGCCTTGGTGGTCGTGTACGCGCCCCACGGCAGGAAACGCACCACGATCCAGGTGCTCGGCCTAGGGCTGCTGGTAGCGGTACTCGCCGGGATGGTGGCGTTCCGTACCAGTCAGCTCCTGGCGTGACCCTCCCTCCCCGTCGATCCACCCCTTTGCGTCGATCTTGACGTTCCTGCTGGTATCCGGACCGGAATAACGACAGGAACGTCAAGATCGGCGGGGGTTTGGGGGGCGGCGGGAGGGGGTTGTCCACACCTGTGGATAAGCCTGTTGATGAATCACACCTGTGTAATGCCACTCGGTCAGGGGGTTGCCCCGGGGAGCTGGCGCGGTTAGCGCCAGCGCACCGCCATCCCCAGGCCGAAGATGAGCAGGGCGAAGCCGATCGCGAAGTTCCACCCACCCAGGTCCTTCATGACCGGTATCCGGTCCCCAGCCAGGTAGTTGGTCACGATATAGAGCAGCCCCAACAGCAGCACCGCACCCATGGTGGCCGGGTACCAGGTGGGGCTCGGCCCCTTCCGCTTGGCTTGGGTGGCGGCAGACGGCAGCACGTCGCTGGGCGGGGTGTAGATGGTCTTCTTGCGGACTCGAGACTTGGGCACGGCGGGCACTCCTCCAACCTGTACGTGCCCGCTAGCGTAGACGTCAGCCGCCAGGAGGGAGTAGCGAGCGGGCGATGGCTGAGGTATCCGAGGGGTATCCGGAAGGCGCGACGTGAAGGAGTTGGCGTGAGGCGGCGGAGGCGGGACCTGGGCTGGTCCCTTACAGTACCGCTGGTCTGGCTGCTCGCCGGTCTGCTGTTCGCTACCAGCGGGGAGACCGCGCGAGGCACCGACCTGCGAGCTGACCGCCGGCCCGACCTGGCCAGCCTGATCTCCGATACCGAACGTAAGGTGGCCGGGTACACCAATCAGGTCACCAAGCTGGAGAACCAGATCGACAACCTCGACAGGGCCAGCGCGAAGAACGACAGCCGAGTGGCGATGGCCCAGCGGAAAGCTGCCGGGTGGGCCGACTTGGTCGGGCTGCGGGCTGTCCATGGCAGGGCGCTGACCGTCGTACTCAACGACGCCCCGCGGCGACCGGACGGCACGCTGCCGCCGAACGCCCGCAACGCCGACGACGTGGTGGTGCACCAGCAGGACGTACAGGCAGTGGTGAACGCGCTGTGGGCCGGCGGCGCGGACGCGATGACGATTCAGGGGCAACGGCTGATCTCCACCGGGGCGGTCAAGTGCGTGGGCAACACCCTGCTGCTGTACGGCTACGTCTACTCTCCACCGTTCCGGATCACCGCGATCGGTGACCCGAACCGGCTGCGTCGAGCGTTGGACCGTTCCGGCGGTGTCCAGGAGTACCGCCGAGCGGTTGAGTATTTCGGGCTTGGGTACCAGGTCACTGAGGAGCCGGACATCACCCTTCCGGGCTATGACGGCCCGATCCGGCTCAGCGAGGCCCAGCCTTTGACCGACAGTAGTAACTGACCGACCTGCGACTGGGAGAGACGACACTGTGGCGGACGATGAACTCGTCGAGCAGCTAGAACGGTTCCGGCAGGAGCAACGGGCGATCCGGGCCCAGCGGCACGGCCGGCATCGGCAGATGGTCGGTGGCTCCGCGACCGGGACCAGGCTGGGTGGGACGATTCCGGCCGAGGTAGGGCCGGCCGACGGGCAGGCGGAGGTGAAGCCGGCGGCAGCCGAGCCGCGCCCTGGGCTGCCTCGATACCGCGACCACGTTGGCACCGGGCCCGTACCGTACCCCCTCGTTGACCACGACGACGGCCGGTTGCTCGGTGGGTTCACGGACCAGCCCGAGTCGCCGCCCGACGCTCCGGAGGAGGAGCTGGCGTACGCGCCGGCGGGCCCGCCGTGGGGCGAGCGGCTGCGTACCGGGATTCGTGGGTTGGGCGAGACGCTGATCACCTTCGGCATGGTGGTCCTGCTGTTCATCGCGTACGAGCTGTGGTTTACCGATCTGACCAACCATCAGAAGCAGGGCCAACTACAAAATCAGCTCGCCCAGGAGTGGAACACCGGTGAGGACCCAGTCGTCGGCGAGCCAGGCGTGAAGGTCCGCAACATACCGCTCGGCCAGAGCATCGCGCTGATCCGGATCCCGGCGCTCGGTTTGGACTACGTACGGGCGATCGTCGAGGGCACCGGTCCGGACTCGCTGGCCGAGGGGCCGGGACATTACGTCAACAGCGTGCTGCCCGGCCAAGTCGGCAACTTCGCAGTAGCCGGCCACCGGGTCGGCAAAGGTTCGCCGTTTCTGGACCTGGACCGGCTGCGAGCCGGCGACCCGATCGTCATCGAGACCGGAAAGTACTACTACGTGTACCGGGTGCTCGGCAACCTTGCTACCAAGGATCCGACTGTACCCGGCCAGGACGGCATCCCAGGCCAGGAGATAGTCACCCCGAGCGACGTCGATGTGGTCGCGCCAGTGCCGGACCACCCAGGCATGACCCCGCACCGGCGCATGCTCACCCTGACTACCTGCAACCCGCGCTTCTCCGCCAGTCAGCGCCTGGTCATCCATGCCGAGCTAGCCGGCCAGCCGTGGCCAAAGTCCAAGGGCCTGCCGCCCGCGCTGAAGGGCTGACACCATGTACACCTGGATCTGGCGAAAACTCCCTGGCGGCACCACCGGAAAGCTCATCGGAGCGACCGTGCTGTTCCTGGGGGTAGTGGCGTTGCTGTTCTTCGTGGTTTTCCCCTGGGTCGAACCCCGGCTGCCGTTCAACAACGTCACTGTCAACCAGTAACACCCACCCTGCCGGCCGGGACCGTGCCGAGCGGGGGGCCGGCACGGTCCTCGCAGCGGTCAGCCGGATGTCGTGTCCCCGGTGGATGACGACGGGGGGAGGGATGACGTGGTCGGTAGCGCGGTGGGTGAGCTGGGTGATGGGCTGGGCGACCCGCTCGGCTCGGGAGTCGCTGCGACGAACAGCGTTACCGTGCTGTCTACAGAAGTCTGCGTGCCGCTGACCGGGTCCACCTGGTAGACGGTCCCGGCCGCGAAGCTGCCTTGCTGCGGGGTGCCCTGCTGTACCACGATGTTAGTGAAGCCGGCCTGCCGGAGCAGGCTGGTAGCCTCCGCCTGGGTCGTGCCGACCAGCCCGGACGGGATGGTCGCGTTTCCGGTGCCGTTGCTCACCAGGACCTTGACCACGCTGTTCTTCGCTACCTGCGTCCCGGCTTGCGGGGAGGAGCCGAGTACGGTGCCCTGCGGCTTTGCGTTGGAGACATCCTGCTCGACCGCTTGCAGGCCGAGGTTGGTCAGCGCCGCCGCGGCCGCGTCGTAGCTGGAGTACTGCTGCACGTCGGGGACCGGTACGGTGTCCGGCTTCCGGCCTACGACGAGGGTCACCGTGCTGCCCTTCTGCACCGTGCTGCCCTGCTGGGGGTCAGAGCTCAGCACGATGCCCCAGGCGCTTTGGGTGTTGGTCACCTGGTACTGGGTGGTGCCGGGATTCAGCCCCGCATCGGTCAGCGCCGACTTCGCGGCGGCCTCGGTCTTGCCCTGCAGGGTTGGCACCGCGATCGTGCTCGGGGGGGCGGGTGAGTTGAGCAAGTGAATGGTGATCAGTGCACCAATGACGAATACCGCGATAACCGCCAGCGCGAGCAGCGCGAACGCCCACCCCCGCCGGCTGCGGGTTGGCTGATCCAGCGGCTGGTAGAGCCCGGTGCTAGCCAGCGCGGTCGTCCCGGTGGTGGCCGGGCCGCCTAGCACGGTGGTCCGCTCCGCGTCGCTCATCACCGGCTCGGCCTGTACTGGCCGGCCGGCCATCGCCCGGACCAGGTCGGTACGCATCTCCCCGGCGGACTGGTAGCGGTTGATCGGGTTCTTGGCCAGTGCCTTCATCACGATTGCGTCCAGCTCCGGCGAGACGTCCCGGTTGGTCGCCGACGGCGGCGTGGCGGTCTCCCGGACGTGCTGGTATGCCACCGCGACCGGCGAGTCACCGGTGAACGGCGGGTGCCCGGTGAGCAGCTCGTACAGCAGACAGCCCATCGAGTACACATCGCTGCGGGCATCTACCGGCTCGCCGCGGGCCTGCTCTGGTGATAGGTACTGCGCGGTACCGATCACCGCGGCGGTAGCGGTGACGGTGGCCGCATTGTCGGCGACCGCGCGAGCAATGCCGAAGTCCATCACCTTGATCGCGCCGGAGCGGGTCACCATCACGTTGCCGGGCTTGATGTCCCGGTGCACGATGCCGGCCCGATGGGAGAAGTCCAGCGCCGCGCAGATGTCCGCGGCGATCTCCATTGCCCGCTGCGGATGCAGCCGGCCCTCGTTCTTGAGGACGTCGCGGAGGGTCTGGCCGTCTACGAACTCCATCACGATGTACGGGGTGTGCCCGTTCGCCCCGAAGCCGGTGCTGCCGCCTAGGTCCTCGCCGGTGTCGTACACCGACACGATGGAGGGGTGGTTCAGTGACGCGGCGGCTTGCGCCTCGCGTTTGAACCGGGCCTGGAACGACGGGTCGCGGGCTAGGTCGGCGCGCAGCACCTTAATGGCGACCTCACGCCCGAGCCGGACATCCCGACCGTGATGCACCTCGGCCATACCGCCGTAGCCGAGGGTGTCCCCGACCTCGTAGCGGCCTCCCAGCAGGCGTGGCTTTGTCATCGTATCCTCAGTGTTCGTCGTTCCTGATGAGGCGGCCGGCCGGGATCGCGGGCAGCAGTCCAGCCGAGCCGAGGGTCGCCGCCCCGGCACTCGGTCCCACCGGTCCCGAAGAGACGGCTGGCCCAGTGAGCCCCGAAGGCAGGACCGTCCCCGACGGGACAGCGTGGCCGGGTGCGGGCGTCAATGGCTGGATCGGTCCCGAGTCACTTGCCGGGGCACCGTTGCCGCCAGACTGGGTACGGGAGATCAGCATGATGACACCGGTGGTGACCAAAGCGAGCCCCAGCAGCCCCAGCAGCACCAGCACGAGCAGCCGCACCCGGCCGCCCCGACCGGGCGGGAGCCGGCGGGGACGCGCATGCCGGCGCCGGCCGGCTGGCCGCAACCCGCCGGGCTGGCTAATCGGGGACGGGCCGGCTGGACCGCCAATCATCGGCATTGGCGGCAGCGGACCGGTCAGCCACGGCATCGCCGCTGGCGGGGCGGCGCCGAGCGGGCCGTTGTACCAGCCCTCCCGAACGGCCTTGATCGCGCTGGCGAAACCCCCGCCGGTACCGAACCGTTGCCGCGGGTCCTTGGCCATCGCTTGCGCAACCAGCCGGTGCACGGCTGGCGGGATGTCCGGCGGTAGCGGCGGCGGCATGTCCCGGATCTGCATGAGAGCCACCGTGACTGGGCTGTCGGCCACGAACGGCAGCCGGCCGGCCAGGCACTCGTAGGCGACCACGCCAAGGGAGTACACATCACTGGCTGCGTCCACTATCCGGCCTTCGGCCTGCTCCGGGGAGAAGTACTGCGCGGTACCCACCACCATGCCACGCTGGGTCAGCGGCACCCGGTCGGCCACCCGGGCGATCCCGAAGTCAGTGATCTTCACCGTACCGTCCGGGCCAACGAGCAGGTTGCCCGGCTTGACATCGCGGTGCACCATGCCGGTGCGGTGCGCGGCCTCTAGCGCGGTGGCCGCCTGACCAATGATGTCCAGCGTCCAGTCGGTACGCAGTCGCCCTTCCCGGGACAGGATCGCCGACAGCGGCTCACCCTCGACCAGTTCCATCACCAGGTACGCGGTGCTGACATCCGGGGTACCGTCACCGTCGGTGTCCAGCCCGATCTCGCCGTAGTCGTACACGTTAGCGATCCCGCCGTGGGACAGCGACGCGGTGGTGCGCGCCTCGGTCCGGAACCGTTCCAGGAAGGTCGGGTCGGTGGTGAACTCGCTCTTGAGCACTTTGACCGCGACGAAGCGGCCGAGAAGCTGGTCCTGGGCGCGCCAGACCTCCCCCATGCCGCCGACCGCGATCCGGCCAATGAGCCGGTACCGGCCGCCGAGCAGGGTGTCCTGGGTCAGCGAGGCCACTGGACTCACCCGCCGCCCTGTAGGCCAAGTACCGCCTCCATGACCGCCTTGGCCACCGGCGCGGCGGCCAGCCCGCCGGTGGTCTCGTTTCCGGCCACCCCGCCGTTCTCGATCAGTACGGCCACCGCGACCTTCGGGTGGTCAGCCGGTGCGTAGCCGATGAACCAGGCATGTGGTGCCTTGCCCGGCGCGTTGTCCGCGGTCCCGGTCTTGCCGGCCACCTGGATGCCGGGGATCTGGGCTGCGGTGCCGGTGCCGTTGGCGACCACGCTGACCATCATTTGCCCGAGCTGGTCGGCGACGTCGGCGGACATCACCTCGTGCTGCGCTCCAGCGTTGGTGGTCTCCAGCGGGGTCAGGTCCGGAGCGCGGACCTCCTTGACCAGGTACGGCTGCATCAGCGTGCCGTGGTTGGCCACTGCGGCGGCGATCATTGCACCCTGTAGCGGGGTAATCGTCACGTTGTTCTGGCCGATCGCGGTTAGCTTCAGGCCGGGCTCATCGGCAATCGAGCCGACTGTGCTCGGGCTGACTTGCAGCGGCATCGAAAAGCCTTGGTCGTTAATCCCGAACGCGGCCGCCTGCTGCCGGATCGCCCCCTCGCCGAGGGTGTACGAGAGCTGCGCGAACGCAGTGTTGCAGGAGATGGTCAGCGCGTGCAGCAGGGTGTCCGGTGCGCCGCCGTTGCAGCTCTCGTCGCCGAAGTTGTGCAGGCTCTTGCTGGTCACCGGCGGGGTGGAGGTGGACAGCGGCAGCGCGTCCGGCGCCGGGATCGAGCTGTTCGGGTGGTAGTTGCCGGTGCTTAGCGCGGCGGCCGCATCAATGACCTTGAACACCGATCCGGGCGGATACCGCTGGTTGATGGCCCGGTTCAGCAGCGGCTGGCTGGGGTCTTTCTGCAGTTTGGCGTCGGCCGCGGCGACCTTGCTGGAGTCATGGCTGGCCAGCAGGTTCGGGTCGAAGGACGGGGTGCTGACCATGGCCAGGATCGCGCCGGTACTCGGGTCCAACGCCACCACCGCGCCGCGTTGCTTGGCCATCGCGGCGTAGCCGGCCTGCTGTGCCTTGGCGTTCAGGGTCAACACCACGCTGCCGCCCTTGGGGTCCCGACCAGTGAACAGGTCGGACAGCCGGCTGGTGAAAAGCCTGCTGTCGGTGCCCGACAGTATCGGGTCCTCGGCCGCCTCCAGCCCGGTCTCCACGTTTTTCCCGTCGGAGGTGCGGAACAGCGAAAAGTATCCGGTGAGCTGGGCGTACGCCGGTCCGCCAGGGTACTGCCGCAAGTAGCGCAGCCGGTCACTGGTTTCGATGGAGGTAGCAATTGCCTTACCGTCCACGACGATCTCGCCGCGTTGCCGCTGGTATTCATCCAGCAAGGTGCGCAGGTTGCTCGGGTCGTTACGCAGCGCGTCGGCGTGCAGCACTTGGACGTAATTGGCGTTGGCGATGAGCAGGCCGAACAGCACCAACACAGCGACCGCGACGCGGCGGACTGGGGAGTTCACGGCTTCACCACCTCGGTCGCCGCCTCAGCCAGCGGCTGTGACCGGCCCGGCGGCAGGGCCGGCCGGCGGGCCCCGTCGGAGATGCGCAACAGTAGGCCGACCAGTGCGAAGTTGGCTACCAGCGAGGAGCCGCCGTAGGACAGGAACGGTGAAGTCAGGCCGGTCAGCGGGATCAGCCGGGTCACCCCGCCGACGACCACGAACACTTGCCAGGCCATCGAGAATGCCAGCCCGGCAGCCAGTAGTTTGCCGAACGCGTCGCGGACCTGGATCGAGGCGCGGAAACCGCGCTCGACGATGATCGCGTACACCAGCAGCAGCGCGACCAGCCCGAACATGCCGAGTTCTTCGCCGACTGCGGCGAAGATGAAGTCAGTCTTGGCGAACGGCACCAGCTCCGGGTGCCCGTTTCCTAGCCCAGTGCCCAACACCCCACCAGTAGCCAGCCCGAACAGCGACTGCAGGATCTGGGTGGCGTCGGCCCGATGCTGGAAAGGATGCAACCAGTACTCCATCCGGACCTGCACGTGACCGAAAAGCTGGTACGCGAGGTACGCGCCAGCAACGAACAGCAGCACGCCGATAATCAGCCAGCTCATCCGCTCGGTGGCAATGTAGAGCATCACCACGAAGATGCCGAAGAACAGCAGCGAGGTGCCGAGGTCGCTCTCGCCAACCAGCACCAGCACGCTGGCCGCCCAAGCCACGATGACCGGGCCGAGGTCTCGGCCGCGGGGCAGGTCGACCCCCAGCACCCGGTTGCTAGCCAGCGACAGCACGTCCCGCTTGTCCACCAGATAGGCGGCGAAGAACACCAGCAACGCGAGCTTGGCAAACTCGCCAGGCTGGATGGAGAAGCCCGGCAGCTTGATCCAGATCTTGGCACCGTTGACCGTGCTGAACCGGGCCGGCAGCAGCGCCGGCAGGGCCAGGAAGGCCAGCCCGGCGAAGGCCAGCGTGTAGGCGTAGCGGGCCAGTGCCCGGTGGTGGCGGACCACCAGCAGGGTGAGGATGAACAGCGCCAGACCTAGCCCGGTCCAGACGATCTGTACCCCGGCGTCGCCGCGCGGCACCGGGTTGCCGTTCTGCCTGGCCCGGGCCGCCGTAGCCAGGTCCAGCCGGCGGATCAGCACCAGGCCCAGGCCGTTGAGCAGCGCCACGCAGGGCAGCAGCACCGGGTCGGCGTACGGCGCCAGCAGCCGGACCACGAGATGCGCGGCCAGCCACAGCAGCGCGAACCCAGCGCAATAGATCAATACGTCGGTGCTGACGTGGTTGGTGGTGTTCAGGTCGACGATCGCGTCGGCTGCGGTCACCGTGACCACCGCGAAGGCCAGCATGCCGAGTTCCAGGTTCCGGCCGGAGCGGACTGGTTGGCTCCGGACCGCCTCGGCGCCGGTCCCGGCCAGCGCGGTCATCAGCCCACCACCCGGCAGTCGCGGCCCGGCTCCGGCGTCGCGGTCACCGGCGGGGATACCGGCGCGCTGGTGGTTGCCGGGTGGCTGGCCGGATGCCCAGCGGGCAAGGGCGGGCCACGGGGCGGGCTCGGTGCCCGGGTTGGACTGGCAGTGGTTACGACCGGGGGCGGCGGGCATTCCGGCAGCAGTTGGTCCCGCCGCAGCCGGACGATGATGTCCTCGGCCTGGGTCTGGCTGCCGGCGGTCAGGCTGCCATCGTTGACCTTGTCCCGGGCCACCGGCTGTAGGTCGGACAGCGCCAGGTCGCTGGTCCGCTGCAGCCGGTACAAGTGCAGCGGACCCACGTTGGTGTTGATCCCGCGGTACACCGCGACCCGGTCCTGTATCGCCCCGACGAAGTACTGGGTCTGGGTCCAGCGCCACATCCCGTACCCACCGCCGACCAGCACCACTAGGGCCAGCGCAGCCAGCGCCAGCCAGCGAACCTGCCGCGACCGGCGTGGCGGGGAGACCATGTGGGCGGGCTCGGGTTCGTCGTCGTCGCGGTTCGGACTGACCGGGGCGGCAATCGCGGCCCGGGCCGCGGCGCTGGTCGGCGCCACCTCGCGGCGGCCGTTGTTGAGCCCGGCCGCACCGTCGACCACCGGCACATCATCGCCGAAGTCGCGGTCGATCACGTCGGCCACGATCACGGTCACGTTGTCCGGCCCGCCGCCGCGCAGCGCCAGGTCGACCAGCCGCTCCGCGCAGGCGTGCGGTGTCTCGATCTGCAGGGTGTCGAAGATCGTCTCGGTGGTGACGACGTCGGTCAACCCGTCCGAGCACAGCAGGTACCGGTCGCCGACCCGAGCCTCCCGCACCGACAGGTCGGGCTCTAGATCGCCGCCGTTGAGCGCGTGCAGCAGCAGCGACCGCTGCGGATGGCTGCTAGCCTCCTCGGCGGTCAGCCGGCCCTCGTCGACCAGTGCTTGCACAAAGGTGTCGTCCCGGGTGATCTGGGAGAGCTGGCCGCCGCGCAGCAGGTAGCACCGGGAGTCACCGACGTGCACCAGGCCGAGCCGGTTGCCGGCGAACAGCAGGGCGGTCAGCGTGGTACCCATCCCGTCCAGGGCTGGGTCGGCCTCCACCAGCTCGCGCAAGTGCGTGTTGGCCGACTCGGTGGCCTGCCGGAGCGCGGTGATCAGGTCGGCGCTGGGGGTGTCGTCATCGAGGTACGCCAGCGCGGAGATCACCACCTTGCTGGCCACCTCGCCGCCGACGTGCCCCCCCATGCCGTCGGCGATGGCGAGTAGCCGCGGCCCGGCATACACCGAGTCCTCGTTGTTGCCGCGGATCAGGCCGCGGTCGGACCGGACGGCGTAACGCATGGCGTATCTCATCGGCGACCCACCCAGACCTCGGTCATGAGCGCAGCTCGAGCACGGTCTTGCCGATCCGGATCGGCACGCCGGGTGGGACGTGGGTCGGACCGGTCACCTTGGCCCGGTCCAGGTAGGTACCGTTGGTGGAGCCGAGGTCTTCGACGTACCAGTCACCTTCCCGCTGGGTCAGCCGCGCGTGCCGGGAGCTGGCATAGTCGTCGGTGAGCACCAGGGTGGAGTCGTTGGCTCGCCCAATCATGATCGGCTGATCTCCCAGAGTGATCTTGGTGCCGGTCAGTGCACCGCCCACGACGAACAGTTGGCGGGGTGCCTTGCCGCGCCGTTTGGGTTTTGTGGGTTTGGCAACCGTACGCGGTGGGACCGCGGCCACTCGCGGCTGCCCGGTGTCGAACAGGTCGGCCCGGATCACCCGCAGCGCGGCGAACACGAACAACCACAGCACGACCAGGAACCCGGCTCGGGTGGCCTGGACCACCACGAACGGTGTGTTCATTCCGTGCTCCCGTGACGTTGTGCCGCGCTGTCGTGGGCTGGGTTGTCGTGGGCTGGGCTAGTTGGGCTCACCGGTGCACCATCATCTAGCGGCCTGCCGGTAGACAACCACGCTGTGTCCGATCCGGATCACATCTCCATCGGAAAGCTGCCAGCTCTGTACTCGATGACCATTGACGATGGTGCCGTTGGTGGAGCCGAGATCGTGCAGGGTGGCGGTCTGTCCGTCGAAGCGGATCTCGACATGCCGGCGGGACACCCCGGTGTCGGCCAGCCGCAGGTCGGCGTCCTGGCCACGACCGACCACGTTGGCACCTAGTCCCAATGCGATCCGGCGGTCGGTGCCGTCGACGAGGAGCCAGTGCTGGCTGGCTGCCGGACCGCCCGGCGCCGGCGGCTGCGCAGGATAGCCCTGAGCAGGTGACCGGGGCTCCGGATACTGCTGCTGGCGTGGGTAGCCGTTGGGCGATGATGCGTACGGATCGGGGTAGCCGCCCTGGTCGTAGCCTGGGTCGGGCGGCGGAGGTGCCGGCGATCCGCCGGGCTGACCCTGGTACCCGGGCTGGCCCGGAGGTCCGGGGTACCCGGACTGGTCGGGGTAGCCGGGGCGCCTACCGCCCTGCTGGCTGGGCTGGTAGCCGGCTTCCTCATCGCGATATATTGGCCGGCGTCGTGGCCCGGCGTCCGGGTCGACCCGGCTGGTGATCCGGAACACCCCGGTCGGCAGGTCCTCGGCCCGTGCCAGCGACACCTCGATGTCACCGAAGGTCGCCCAGTTCTCGTCATCGACGTGCTCTTGCACCATCTCGGCGAGAGTCTGGGTGAGCTGGCCCTCCCACGGCGCGAGCCGGTCGTAGTCGGTGGGCCCCAGCTCCACCTCGTACCGGTTGGGCACCAGCACCCGGCCGGAGCCGACGATGGCCCGCTTCTCCTCCGCCTCCCGCTGCAGCGCCTTAGCGACTTCGACTGGTTCCACCTGGCCCTTGAAGAGGCGGGCGAAGGCGTTGCCGACCAGACCCTCGAGCCGGCGCTCGAAGCGTTGCAACACACCCACGACTCAAGCCTCCTCGGACGGTCAGTTCGATCGTATCTATATGGTCGGATAGCTGGGTGGGCGGCTGCGCCAACGTGCTACCCTCCCAGCGCTGCTCGGGCGAGTGGCGGAATGGCAGACGCGCACGGTTCAGGTCCGTGTGTCCGTAAGGACGTGAGGGTTCAACTCCCTCCTCGCCCACCTTCGGGGCCCACCTTTGGTCCCACCCCCAGCCGTCGGGTTCTGTCACCGTAGCGGGTTGGCTTCGATCCGGCGATTGCCGGTTGTTTCTGGCTGCCCGCTGGCTGGGCTCGCCGGCCAGCACCGCTGCCTGTTGGCTGGTCAGCGCGGTCAGCTTGCGCTGGCCAGCAGCACCGCGCCGGTCAGCGCGGCCACCGCCCCGAGCTGCTGGATCGGCCGGAGCCGCTCGCCGAGCAGCCCGCGCGCCAACAGTGCGGTGACCAGCGGGTACAGCGACGACAGCACCGCGACGACGGCGACCAGCCCGGTCCTGGTAGCAAGCGCGTACGAGGCGTTGGCGGTCACGTCGGCCAGCCCGACGAAGGCCAACGTGGGCAGCTCCCGGCGGCTGACCCGGGGTGTTGTGCCAGTGGTCAGCAGCAGCGCGCTGCCGAAGACCAGGTTGGTGAGCCGCTGGGTGACCAGCACCATCGGCAGGTTCTGCTGGGCGGTGCCGGCCATCGTCTGGTAGTACCCGCCAATACAGACCGCGGCCAGCAGCGCGAGCAACATGGTGGTCCGGTGCAGGCGCTGGCCGGTACGAAACTCCGGCCCGCCGGCCAGTACGACTCCGGCTACGGCCAGCGCCATCCCGCCGTACCGCACCGCACCCGGCCGCTCTCCGGTGCTGATCCCAACCGTCACCGGCAGCAGCACCGCGGTGGCAGCTACCGCCGCGACCAGGCCCATCGGACCGACCGCCAGCGCCCGATACAAGGCGGTCAGCCCAATTGAACCGAGCAACCCGGCGATCACCCCGTAGGGTAGGTAACCGCCCGGCCGGGCCCAGGCCGCCTGCCCGGTAGCCAGCGCGCACAGAGCGAGCAAGGCGAATGCCTGCGAGACGACGGTGACCGCGAGCGCCGGCCGGCGCCGGCTGAGCAGCCCGCCGCCGAAGTCGGCCGAACCCCACAGCAGACTGGCCGAAATCGCCAGCAGCACCGCCATGTGACCTCCCCCGCAGTGCCGCTAGCCGATCTAGTGCCGTCAGCCGATCCAGGTCGAGCGAGCCGGTACCGCCCCAGGGCGAGCACGCTGCTGGTGGCACCGACACGGCTCCAGGGGCGGGGCTGCGGGTGATCAGACCGGCTGGCGGGTCCAGGCCCGGACGATGTCGCGAACCGACACGATCCCGACCACGTCGTCGCCGGCCAGCACGATCAAGTGCCGGAACGAGCCGCGTACCATCGCCTCGGCGGCCTGTTCCAGGGTCCACTCGGGCGCGGCGAAGACCAGGTCACTCGTCAGGTGGTCGGCGGCCCGCTCGACGTCTGGATCCTGCCCGGCGCCTAGCGAGTTGAGGATGTCGCGTTCGGAGAGGATCCCCACCCCGGAGGTGTCTGGATCGATCACCGGAGCCGCGCCGACCCCGCGGGCCGACATCAGCCGGGCCGCCTCTCGGAGGGTATGAGCGGGACCAACCGTCACCACTGTCGTATTCATCGCGTCCTGAACGCGCATGGCAGCTCACCTCCGCAGTGAGAGCTGACCGTGGATCTATGGTGATCCGCGCAGCGCCACGCCACAAGGACCAAAGGAGCGACCCGAACCGGGCGTTGTTGATCAGCCGGCGGCCAGCAGCGGGGTGATTTGCGGGTAGCGCTCCGGAGCAGCCAACACCTCCTTGCAGAACCGTGGCGAGTCGCGGATGTGCTCGGCGTACATGTGCTGCAACTGACGGTTCATCGTCGCCGCCACCGCCATCGAGACGGTGGCCGGCCGCCAGGCGAGCAGCAGCCGCCGGCTGATGTCCTCCGCCAGCGGCACCACCTCGAACTGGGCTCCCTTGAGTCGGGCCCCCTTGAGCCGAGCCCCGTAGCGTTCCGCGGTCGGCGATGCGAACCCGACCGCCCGGTTTTGCTGCAGCAACTCCAGCATCACCTCGGTCCGCAACGTCGTGTAGCGGATGTCCGGGGTGAAGCCGCCATACCGCTGGCACTGTGCGACGGTCAGGTGGTGCAAGGGGGTGCCGACCGGCCGGGCGAACCAGGTGTCCCCAGCCAGCTCACGCAGGCTGATCCGCTCGGCGCCGGCTAGCCGATGGTTGGCGGGCAGCGCCACCCACCACGGCAGGTCGGTGACGGTGGCCACCCGTACGTCGCCGGCTACCGTCATTGGCAGCAGCGGCGACTCGTAGCCGAACACCAGATCCAGCGCGCCGTTGCTGATCGCCTCGAAGCAGGCCGGCGGGTCGATCGTACTGATCTCGAAGGTAAGCCCCGGGAAGGCGGCCTCGACGGCGTCGACTTGGGCGGTCAGCGGGTGGTCGTCTGTCCCGAACCGCAGCCGTTGGACCTCGGCCGGCTGCCGCATTCCATCTTCGAGGTTGTGCATGGCTTGGTCGACGGATCGGGCCAGCGGCAGCATCCGGCGGCCCGCGGCGGTGAGGACCACCGTACGGGTGGTGCGCTCGAACAGGGGGGTGCCCAGGTGCCGTTCGATCCGCCGGATCTGGGTGGACAGCGCTGGCTGGGGGATGCCTAGCCGGACGGCGGCGCGGGTGAAGTTCAGCTCCTCGGCTAGGACCAGGAAGCACCGCAGGTGACGAACCTCTAGATCCATACCGCGAAAGTATAGGAAGGCGCCGAGGGTTGGTATTTCTCGTTGAAGATTCTGCAAGGAACCCTGAGATCCCTCACTTCAGTGCGGGTCGATCCTCTCCCCTCTCCAGGGGGATCGACTCCCGGCGATGCCCGGCGGGGCTCCCATCCCGACGGTCCAGCCGGGCTGCCACCGGAGTGGCTGTGCTGCCGAGGTCCCGGTCAGCCGGGGCCTCGGCGCACCCGGTGTTGCCGTCTTGCCGCCGCCCGCGGCTGTGCTGCCTGCCGCGTTGCTGGCCAGCCGCCCTGGCATCCACCTGGCACCAGACAGTGGACCGCGATTTGATAGCAGCCGAGGTGAACTCGGGTGAGACTCGTGGTTATGCACGCGACACATGAGGTCCACAACCAGCCGCCGGCACTGCTCGGTCACGACGTCTTCGGCACCGACCGGGCGCTGGTCGAAGGGGTCAACCGGCACGGCGCGAACTGGGCGGTTGACGGGCTTGCCGAACTCGGCACGCTGGCCGGTACCGAGCAGGCGGCGGAGTGGGGGCGGCTGGCCAACGCCTACCCGCCGGTGCTGCGCAGCCACGACCGGTTCGGGCACCGCATTGACGAGGTGGAGTTCCACCCAGCCTGGCACGAACTCATGCGGGTCGCGGTTGAGTACGGGCTGCACGCCACGCCGTGGGCCACCCCGAAGCTCGGCATGCATGTCCGGCGGGCGGCCGGGTTCTACTTGTGGTCCCAGGTGGAGGCCGGCCATGGCTGCCCGATCTCGATGACGTACGCGGCGGTGCCAGCCCTGCGTACCGAGCCGCTGCTGAACGCTGAGTGCGAACCGAAGCTAATCAGCACCTGCTACGAGCCGGGGCTACGGCCGCCGATGACCAAGTCCGGGCTGCTGGCCGGGATGGGGATGACCGAGAAGCAGGGCGGCTCGGACGTACGGGCCAACACCACTTGGGCGGTCGGGCAGTCGGACGGCAGCTACCGGCTGACCGGGCACAAGTGGTTTTGCTCGGCGCCGATGTGCGATCTGTTCCTGGTCTTGGCCCAGACTAGGCCGGCCGCCGACGGTGCTGACGCACCGAGCTGCTTCCTGATCCCGCGGGTGCTGCCGGACGGCACCCGCAACACCTTCCGGCTGCAACGGTTGAAGGACAAGCTAGGCAACCGGTCGAACGCCTCCGCGGAGGTGGAGTTCGACGACACCCTGGCCTGGCCGGTCGGCCCGGAGGGGCACGGCGTCGCCACCATCATCGAGATGGTCCGGATGACCAGGCTGGACTGCGTGATCGGCAGCGCGGCCGGGATGCGGGCGGCGCTGGCCCAGGCGATCCACCACACCACGTACCGCTCGGCCTTCGGCGGCCCGCTGCGGGACAAGCCGCTGATGCGCAACGTGCTGGCCGATCTGACAGTGGAGACCGAGGCGGCGACCGCGCTGATGCTGCGGCTGGCCGCCACGGTCGATGCGTCGATGGACGGCAGCGCCAACGACCCGAAGGAGCGCGCCTTTAGCCGGGTGGCCATCGCGGTCGCCAAGTTCTGGGTGTGCAAGCGGGCGCCAATGATGGTGGCCGAGGCGCTGGAGTGCCTGGGCGGCAACGGTTACGTGGAGGAGTCCGGGCTGCCCCGGCTGTACCGGGAGGCGCCGCTGAACGGGATCTGGGAGGGCGCCGGTAACGTCATCGCGCTGGACCTGCTGCGGGCGATGACCCGGCAGGCGGAGTCGGTGGAGGCGTTCCTGGCCGAGGTGGACATTGCGGCCGGCGCGGATCCGCGGCTGGATGAGGCCACCAAGCGGCTGCACGAGCAGTTGTTCTCGCTGGACGACATCGTGAGTCGGGCCCGCCGGGTGGCCGAGTTGATGGTGTTGTGCTTGCAGGGCTCCCTGCTGGTCCGGTTTGCTCCGTCGTACGTGGCTGACGCATTCTGCGCGTCCCGGCTGGAGGGCGACTGGGGGCACGTACTGGGCACCCTCCCGCCCGGGCTGGATGACGAGGCCATCGTGGACCGGGCCGCCCCCCTCGGCTGACCAGAAACCCACCGTGCCGAGGACTCGGCTCAGACGGCGACGTGAGTATCCGGCGTCGGTGCTTGAATGCGACCGACGTCTTTTGGCGGTCGGGGCCGATCCTCGGCTCATCTGGGCCCGGCTAGCGACGGCTTCCGCTGTAGTTCTCCGAACGAGAGCGGTATGCTGAACTCGTTGATAGGCGGGTGGTGCTGGAGATTTGAACCTGCGGGGGATTCGAAGTCTCCGCCAGGCCAGTCGGTCATTACTGAGGGCGAACTTGCAGGATGCACGGGGACCCCTGCCTGGACTTTCGGAGAGCCAAGCAGGATTTGTCACGCGCTGTGGGCAAGATGCTCGCACACCTCGCTCCCGACTCCGGCGGGAGTCGGAGGGTGCGTATGAAAGCCTTGGGCGCAGCGGTCGGCGGTAGCGGAGCCCTTGTCGCGCTGGCTGCGTCCGGGTGGGGTCTCATAGCCGTCGCCGTTATGGCGTTCGTGATTTGCGTGCTTGTGCTCTTCTCCGATGAGGTCAACCGGCGGTTCCTCCTTGCGATCGCCGCGCTGAAAGCGCGTCCATCCGAGCCGCCACCTGTCGGTCACACCAAGACTCACTGGACCCATGAGGTCGACCGGTTTCCCGGTGAAGAGGCCGAGCTAGTTGACCGGTGCAGACACGGCAAGAGGTCGCAGACGCTGACAAGAGCAGCCACATCTGATCGATGATGACGATCTTAGCCGACACCTTGGGTACTGCGCCTCCTTCCTCAGCGTCACCGGCTAGGTCGAGCGCCGCATCGCCTTGGCCAGGTCCAGCGCTGGGCTAGCCGCCACCAGTAGCGCGATCATGCACGTCGATGCCCGGGTCGCAGTCGAGCGCGGCTAGGGAGGGCACGGCGCCGATCCTGCCGCTAACGTTACGTTGTGTTCACCACGCGACCAGAGCTGGCCGGCACGTTTGGCATGGTCGCCAGCACACACTGGCTGGCAACCGCGGTCGGGATGGCGGTGCTGGAGGACGGTGGCAACGCCTTCGACGCGGCGGTCGCGGTGGGCTTCGTCCTACAGGTCGTCGAGCCGCATCTCAACGGCCCCGGTGGCGAGGTTCCGGTGATCTTCGCCACCGCTGAGGCTCCGACCCCGATCGTGCTGTGCGGGCAGGGCCCCGCGCCAGCCGGCGCGACCATCGAGCACTTCGCCGACCTCGGACTGGAGTTGGTGCCTGGCACCGGGCTGCTCGCCGCGACGGTGCCCGGCGCGTTCGGCGGCTGGCTGGCACTGCTGCGCGACCACGGCACCAAGCCGCTGCGGGAAGTGCTGCAGTACGCCATCGAGTACGCCGAGGCCGGGCACCCGCTCGCGCCGGCCGCGGCCGCGACCATCCGCTCGATGCGCCCGCTGTTCACCGACCACTGGCCTACCTCGGGGGAGGTCTGGCTGCCCGGCGGGCGGCCCCCGCGGCCAGGCGAACTGTTCCGCAACCCGGCGTTGGCGGCCACCTACCGGCAGGTGCTGATCGAGGCCGAGTCGGCCGGCGCGGACCGGGAGGCCCAGGTCGAGGCCGCCCACCAGGCCTGGTACGCCGGTTCGGTGGCTGAGACGATCGATGGGTTTTGCCGTACCGCCGTGCTGGACGACTCCGACCGGCTGCACGCCGGGGTGCTCGCTGGCGCGGACCTGGCTGACTGGCGGCCGTTCTACGAGCAGCCGGCTCGGCTGGACTTCCACGGCTGGACGGTGTGCAAGGTCGGCGGTTGGAGCCAGGGCCCGGCACTGCTGGCCCAACTCGCGATGCTGGACGCGCTGGGCGAGCTGCCGCCGGCCGGCAGCGCTGAGTTGGTGCACCGTGCGGTGGAGGTGGCCAAGCTGGCCTTCGCCGACCGGGAAGCGTGGTACGGCGACGTGCCGGATGTGCCGGTGACCGAGCTGCTATCTCGCCAGTACACGGCTGAGCGGGCCAGTCTTATCGGATCGACCGCGTCGTATGAGTTCCGGCCGGGCAGCCCGGCCGGGCGGTCGCCGAAGCTGCCGGCGTACGTCACCAGCGCGCGATCGATCCCGGCCGGGTCGGTGGGCGGGCCGCTGTCGGGTTTCGTGGCGCCGAGCCTGGGCGAGCCGACGATGTCTCCGCACGGCACCACCGCTGGCGACACCTGCCACCTTGATGTGGTGGACCGCTGGGGCAACATCGTCTCGGCAACGCCGTCCGGCGGTTGGCTGCAGAGTTCGCCGACCGTGCCGGGGCTGGGATTCTGCCTGGGCACCCGGGCGCAGATGTTCTGGCTGGAGGATGGCCTGCCCAATTCGCTGGCGCCGGGCAAGCGACCGCGGATCACCCTGTCTCCGTCGCTGGCGCTGCGGGCCGGCGAACCGGTGTTGGCGTTTGGCACGCCGGGTGGGGATCAGCAGGACCAGTGGCAACTCGGGTTCTTCGTCAACTACACCAGGTACGGGATGGACCTGCAGGCCGCCATCGACGCCCCTCTCTGGCATACCACGGCGTTTCCGTCATCGTTCCACCCGCGGCAGATGGAGCCGGGTGGGGTGGTGGTGGAGGACCGGCTCGGCTCGGTGGTGATCGAGGAGCTGACCCAGCGCGGCCACCGGGTCAGCCGTGCCGGCCCGTGGCGGCTGGGGCGGCTGTCCGCGGTAGCTCGGGATCCGGATCGCGGCTTGCTGTACGCGGCGGCCAACCCCCGCGGCATGCTCGGCTACGCCGCCGGCCGCTAATTCCCCCGCCGATCTTGACGAAGATGCTGAATTCTGGCCCAAATAGCGACAACTTCGTCAAGATCGGCGGGAAGTGAGGCGTCAAGATTCGGAGTGGGGCTGATCACGATCGGCGGGGTTCGGCGGTGGGCTGGCGGGGCGGCAGCTTCGGTGGGGTCAGCCGGGGTCGGGCTGGCGAGTTCGCGGCATGTGGGGGCTGCTCGGCCAGCCGTTGCAGGGCTACCTCGATCGCCTTGTCCAGTTGCGGGTCGAGACCACGAGCGTAGTCCTGCGGCGTGATATCTACGTCGATGTCCGGGTCGGTGCCGTAATTCTCCACCCGCCAGTCCACGTCGTCGAAGGCGAAGGAGTACTCCGGCTGGGTGGTGATCGTGCCGTCGGCCAGCGCATGCCGCGGGTTGATGCCGATCACCCCGCCCCAGGTCCGCTTGCCGATCAGCGGGCCGAGCTTCAACAGCTTGAAGGTATGGCAGAAGATGTCACCGTCCGAGCCGGCCCACTCATTGGTCAGTGCCACCAGTGGCCCGCGCGGCGACTCCGCCGGGTACGGATCCGGCTGGCCCCACCGGGAGTAGTCGTACCCTAGCCGGCGCCGGGCCAGCTTCTGCAGCAGCAGCGATGAGACGTGCCCGCCGCGGTTGTACCGGACGTCGATAATCAGTGCGTCGCAGTCGTACTCAGCCAGGTAACCGCGGTGGAACTCAGCGTACCCGTCCGGTCCCATGTCCGGAATGTGTAGGTAGCCAACCCGGCCGTTGGTCCGCTCGCGCACCGTGGCCCGGTTGGCAGTCACCCAGTCGCGATACCGCCCCGGCTGCTCGTCGGCGATTGCCTGAACGCTGATCGTCCACGGCTCGCCAGCGCCGCGCCGCACGGTGAGCAGCACTTCCTCGCCAGCCAGGTTGACCAGCCGCTCGCCGGGCGTGGCCGGCGCGACACCGTTGCGCCGCTGGTCGCCGACCGGCTGGCCGTTGATCGCCAGCACCTCGTCACCGACCTCGACCCCGGTGCCGGGCCGGTTCAGCGGCGAGCTGGCATCCGGATCCCACGGGTCACCTGCAACGATCCGGCCGATCCGGTAGCTGCCGGTCTCCGGGTCGTGCGTCCAGTCCACCCCCAGGAAACCTTGATCGTAGTGCGGCCGGACCCGGTACTCCCCGCCCATCTCGTACGCGTGCGAGGTGCCGAGTTCGCCCTGCACCTCCCACAGCAGATCGGAGAACTCGGCCCGGGTGCTGATCCGGTCCACCAGCGGCAGATACCGCCGGTACACCTCCTCCCAGTCCACCCCGGACATGTCCTCCGACCAAAAATTCTCCCGCTGCAGCCGCCACGCCTCCCGGAACATCTGCCGCCACTCGGCAGCCGGCCGTACCGAGACCTTGATCCGGTTCAGGTCGATCCAGCCAGTGGCGCGGCTGGGCTCCAAACCGTCGTCGGTGGGCTTCTCGCCGGCCCGCAGCACCCGCAGCCGATTGCCGGACTGGTACAGCAGGGTCTTGCCGTCCTGGCCGAGCCAGAAGTCGCTGACCTCTTCGGCGTGCTGGTCCTGCTCTTGGGTGTCGAAGTCGTAGCACTCCAGAGTGCCGTCGGCGACCCGGGCCCGGCGCGGCCAGTCCCGCTGCCGGGCACCCCGCACCGGGTAGCGCGAGAACAGCACCTTGCCCTTGACGCCGACTACCCGGCCGTACCGGCCTTCGGCCACCGGGAAGCCGACCAGCCGCCGAGTGATCCCGTCCAAGTCGATCTCCACCGGCGGGACCCGGTCGGTGGCGTCCTCCTTGCCCTTGCGCGCGTGCGCCGCGTCCTCACTTTCCAGCGGCCGCGGCCGAGGCACGAACGGCGACGGTACGTCAGCCCGCAGCGCGATCGCGTACGGCCGCTCGCCCTTGGGAAAGCTGAGGTCGAACTGCAGCCGGTCGTACACCGGGTCGAAGTCGCGCTGACCGATGAAGTACAGGTACTTGCCCTCCGGGTCGAAGGCCGGATCGCTGTCGGCCAGCACCGGCTCGGTGACCGGCCAGGTCTCACCGGTCTCCACTCGGCACAGCTTGATCGCCCAGGCCCGCGCGGTCTGCGCACAGGAGTACGCCAGCCAGCGGCCGTCGGCGGACCAGGCCAAGTCGGTGATCTCGTAGTGCGGGCTGCGGTCGATCTGCCGGCCGGTCGGCTGTGGCTCGGTCAGGTCAATCAGCAGCAGCTCGTGCCGGTGGGTGGTCAGCGCGACCAGGTCGGCCACCGGCGAGATCAGCAGGTTGACCACCCGGCCGACGTCGAGGCCGACCAGCCGTTGCGGTGCGGCGCTGCCGTCGGCGGTGAGCAGCACCAACTGCTCGCGCTCGCTGTCGTCGCTGACCGCAGCCACCAGCTGGCGCCGGTCGGCCAGCCAGTGCAGCAGCCGGTACCGTTCCCCGTCCGGCTCGCCGAGTTGTTGGACCGGCCCCTCCCAGTTAGCGAACGCGTACGCCTTGCCCCGGGTGGTGATGGCCAGCCCGCTGCCCTCGTTGTTCAACGTCGCGCCGTCCAGGTACCGCTCGGCGGAGACGAACCGGCGGTTGCGCTGGGTCCGCGAGCTGTCCAGCCGGACCTCGATCCGGGCCGGCTGCTCGGCCTTGGGAGTGAGCAGGTACAGCTCGCCGCCACAGTGGTAGACCAGGCTAGCGGCATCCGCCGACAGGTTGCGGGCGTAGTAGTCCTCGTGGTCGGTGTGCCGGCGCAGGTCGGTGCCCGCGGGGGCGCAGGAGTAGACGTTGCCGATGCCCTCGTGGTCGGACAGGAAGTAGATCCGGTCACCGAGCCAGCACGGGTTGGCCAGGTTGCCGGCTAGGTCGAGCAGCCGGTCGAACTCGCCGGACCCGGTGGGGTCGATCCACAGGTCGCCGGAAGTGCCGCCCCGGTACCGCTTCCACCAGGCCGGCTCCCGGCTGATCCGGCGGCCGATCACCATCCCGCCGCCCGGTCCGTAGCAGGCCGACCGGGCCGGCCCGAGTTCGATCCGCTCCGGCAGCCCGCCGTCCGGGCTCACCCGGTACAGCCAACTACGGTTGTTGGGCAGTTCGGCGTCGCTGGAGTACAGCACCGCGCCGGCCGGATCCCAGCCCACGACCGTGCAGGCGGCCGAGTGGTAGGTCAGCCGGCGGGTGACGCCGCCGTTGGCCGGCATCACGTACACCTCCGGTGGCCCCTCCTCCGCGCCGACGAAGGCGAGCTGCGAGCCGTCCGGGGACAGCCGCGGATAGCTTGCCTCGGCGACCCCGGCAGTCAGCCGCCAGGCCCGGCCACCAGCGGTCGGCGCCACCCAGAGGTCGTCCTCACAGACGAAGACCACAGTGTCGCCGTACACGGTTGGTTGCCGAAGATATCCGGATGTGCTGTCCCGCTGCGCGCCCATAATGCGACATTACAAGGACCGACTGACAGTCGAACATCCGTACCGGCCGCTGGTTGTCGGCCGAGCGACCTACCCTGGTGGCATGGCGTTCTTCCTTCGCTCCAAGACCCAGCTCCCGGCGCCGGACTCGGCGCTGCCCGGGCGGCCCACCCCGCTGCCGGTGCCACAGACGCACGCGGTCACCGGCCACCGGATCGTGCCGCCGTTCCCGGCCGGGCTGGCCACCGCGATCTTCGGGATGGGCTGCTTCTGGGGGGCGGAGCGGCTGTTCTGGCGGCTGCCGGGGGTGTACTCGACCGCGGTCGGGTACGCTGGGGGCTACACCCCGAACCCGACGTACGAGGAGGTCTGCTCGGGCCGCACCGGGCACGCCGAGGTGGTGCTGGTCGTCTACGATCCGGCGCAGGTCTCGTACGAGGCGCTGCTGCAGACCTTCTGGGAGGGTCACGACCCGACCCAGGGTATGCGCCAGGGTAATGACGTGGGCACCCAGTACCGCTCGGTCATCTACTACGCCGACGAGACCCAGCATGCCGCCGCGCAGCGTAGCCGGGAGGGGTACGCCAAGCGACTAGCCGAGGCTGGTCACCGTGACATCACCACCGAGATTGCCCCGGCCGGCGAGTTCTACTACGCCGAGGACTACCACCAGCAGTATCTACACAAGGTCCCCAACGGCTACTGCGGTCTCGGCGGCACCGGCGTGTCCTGCCCGGTCGGCCTGTTCGCCAGGAACGACGGCGAGCCTGCAGTGGAGTCCACCGAGCGGTAGCCACCCTGTTCGAGCGGTGGGCTGCTGTCGAGATTTACGTCCACCGGCGGGGCATACCGGCTGGGCTGTACCCACCGGGGCGCTTGGTCCGGCAGAATCGTTGCGAGGGAGGTCGCCGTGCACGAGTTGGTCGAGAGCAGGCTCGCACAGATCGAAGCGCTGTGTCGGGCGCTGGGCCTACGCCGGCTCGACCTCTTTGGGTCCGCCGCCCAAGGCACGTTCGACGTAGCGTCCAGCGATGTGGATGTCCTTGCCGAGTTCGCTGGCGGTGCTGACTTTGATTACCTCGGTACGTACTTCGCTCTGAAAGAGGGTCTAGAACAAATCCTAGGCCGCCCGGTGGACGTCGTCAGCGCCACGAGCATCCGGAACCCGTACTTCCGCGAGCAGATTATGCGGACCCGGGAGTTGCTTTATGCCGCCTGACCGGCGGAAGTACCTCTGGGACGCCCTGACCGCGGCCGGGCTGATGTTCGAGTTCAGCGCAGCCAAGTCGTTCGAGGACTACCAGGCCGACCCTATGCTGCGCTCAGCCGTCGAGCGCCAATTTAAGATCATCGGGGAGGCACTTAAACAACTTTCCAAGGTCGACGCAGACTCGCCGCCAGCATTCCTGATCTCCCACGAATCGTGGCGTTCCGCAACATCCTGATCCACGGCTACGCGGTCGTGGACGACGCACTTGTCTGGCAAGTCCTGACGGAGAAGCTACCGGGTCTCGCCAAGACGGTCCGAGACCTGCTCGAAGCTGACGGTCCGAGCCGCGAGGCAAGACCTGAGGGCGCCCATACGCAATGACCATACGGATCCGCTGGGCTTGAGCAGTTTACGGCTCGGTACTGCGGGGAGAGGACACCCCGGCCAGTGACGTTGATCTGCTCGTAGAGTTCGAGGAGGGTTGGATACCCGGTCTGCTCGGCATGGCTGAGCTGGAGTTGGAGCTTGGTGCGGCGCTTGGGCGGGAGGTTGAGCTTCGGACCTAGGAGGATCTCAGCAGATACTTCCACGAGGAGGTCCGGGCGCAAGCGTGTACTCTATGCCGCCTGACGACGAGGTCCGGGAGGTCACGACCCGACCAGGACATGCGCTAGGGCACGACGTGGGCACCCAGTACCGCTCGGCTATCTACTACGCCGACGAGGCTCAGCACGCTGCCGCGCAGCGCAGCCGGGAAGGGTACGCCAAGTGGCTGGCCGAGGCCGGCCACCGCGAGCCCACTACCCAGATCGCCCCGGTCGGCGAGTTCTACTACGCCGAGGACTACCACCAGCAGTACCTACACAAGGTCCCCAATGGCTACTGCGGCCTTGGCTGCACCGGCGTGTCCTGCCCCGGCGGCTTGTTCGCCGAGCGGCAACCCGGGAGAGCTAGCTGCCAGAGTTAGAAGTCCCGTGACACATTTTGTACAACCTGTGCATGACTGAGATGCCGATTAGTGATGCGCGTGATCATCTCGGTGAGATCGTGTCCAAGGCGGAGTATGCACATGAACGCACAATGCTGACCCGGCATGGCAAGGCGGTTGCGGCGGTTATCTCCCTGGAGGATCTGCGAGAGTTGGAGGCGGCTGAGGACGAGGCCGACCTAGCCGCCGCCCGCGAGGCGTTGGCTTCACCCGGGCCGCGGGTGCCTCACCGCGAGGTCCTGGCTGAGTTCGGCTTGGCCTGACGGGTGCGTTACGAGGTCGAGTGGACCCCTACCGCCCTCCGTGAACTCCGCAAACTAGACAACCAGACCGTACGGCGAGTCTTGGTGGCGGTCGGCAAGCTAGCGGTCGTACCTAGGCCGACCGGCTCGCGGTCTTTGGCCGGCCAGCCGGCCGGGATAGCTCAGGAGGTCAGCGGAGCTGGGCCAGGACCAGCTACCGGCTCGGCCTGGGTGGCGTCCTGTCAACCGAGCGCCCCGACGATGACCGCGAACGAGGCGATGATGTAAGAGATCATGAAAATGATCGTGCTGGTGAAGAAGGCGGCGTCGGCGATGCTGAGCGCCAGGCCGGCGACGACCAGGACGCGACGCGGCTTCATGGCTGACCCCACCGGCAGCCGAGAGGTTTCATAGCTTCGGACCGGCGACCTGATCACCTAGACACGTAGGACCAGTCAGCCCGATCCCCGTGACCCGGTTGGAGTAGTCCTGTGAGGTACGTACAGATCGGGAAACTCGATCGTCGGCCTAGCTGGTACCACGAAGCATTCGGTGGGGGTGAAACCGCAGCACCCCAGCGAGCCAGGACGGTCCCCCGCGAAGGTGACTGCCGTCACGTCGCCGCTACTGTACGGAAATCTGCAGGACCCGCATCTATCTGACGATCGGAACAGCCGACTTCGGCAAGTCCCGGCATGGGGAGGTAGCGATGGATCCTGTTCACGTGTCCGACCGGCAGCCCACCACTTTGACGAGGCTTGCCGACGCCCTGGCACATGCTGCCGACGTCAACCCGACCACGATGTCGGGTACGGTCGGCGAATGGATTGACTACACGGCGTCCTGCCCGTGCGGGCGAGTAGCCACCTGGTACTCCCGGGCGGTGCTGGTGGGCCGGCCTGGCCGACCCAGCGACCACCAAGGCGCGCGCTATACCCGGGTCGAGTATGTGATCGACTGCGCGTGCAACCCGCTGCAGACTGCAGCCGCCTAGCTCGGTTTGCTGGGTGACACTGACAGTTAGGTGATACTCACAGGGCAAGACCGACCAGCAGAGGTTCGGGCTGCAGGGTGACGCCGTAACGGTCTCGCACCCCAGCCCGGATCTCGCGGGCCAGCTCGAGCAGTTCCGCGGCGCTGGCCCCGCCGCGGTTGGTCAATGCCAGGGTATGTTTGCCGGACAACCCGACCCGACCCCGCCGGTAACCCTTACCAAACCCGGCTCGCTCGATCAGCCAGGCCGCGGACAGCTTGGTCGACCCGTTACCGGATGGCCAGTGCGGGTACGCCGTACCAGCCGGCAACCGCGCCTCGAACCCGGTAACCTCCACAGTGGACAGTACCGGGTTGGTGAAAAAGGAGCCAGCGCTCCAGGTGTCGTGATCGACCGGATCGAGCACCATGCCCTTACCGCGGCGTAGCCGGAGTACCGCGTCCCGGACCTCGGTCAGGGCGGCCCGCCCACCGGTCGGCACCCCCAGCACCCGGGCCAGCTCGGCGTACCGCACCGGACCGGACCGCGCGACCGGCCGCAACGCGTAGCTAACCGCGAGCACCACGTACCGCATGCTGTGCTTGAACACGCTGTCCCGGTAGGCAAAACCACAGTCCACTAAAGACAGTTCGCGCTGCTCGCCACGGTCCCGATCCCACACCGTCACCGCAGTGATGGTGTCGGCGACCTCCTGGCCGTAGGCACCGACATTTTGCACCGGAGTCGCCCCGGCCAACCCCGGGATGCCAGCCAGGCACTCGATACCGCCCCAACCCTCTCCAACCGCACGTGTCACCAGCTCGTCCCACGGCTCGCCGGCCTGCGCGGTCACCAGCACCCGGTCGCCGTCCCGGCGGATCGCGATACCGGCCGACCGCAGCAGCACCACCAGCCCGGGCCAGCCCTCGTCGGCCAGCACCAAGTTGCTGCCGCCGCCGATCAGCAGCACCGGCACCCCGCCGGCATCGGCCCGGCGTACCGCATCGACGATCTCTGCGGCGCTACCCGCCGCTACCAGCCGGGCCGCCGACCCGCCCAGGCGCAGGCTGGTCAGCGGCGCGAGCGGCACCTCGGTTTGCTCTTGCACGAGCGCTCAGCATAATGGTGTCCGGCCGGCCGGCCTGGGCGACTACGCTCGGCTGCCGTGAGACGTCCGGTCGCAGAACGGGTGCTGGGCCTGGCGACCCGCGGCACCACCAACCCCAACCGGCTGCGCCGCGTGGACCGCTGGATTGCTGGCACCCAGGCGTCCCGGCTACGCGACGCGACCGACCCGCTGGTGATCGACCTTGGCTTCGGCGCCAGCCCGGTCACCACCATCGAACTGGTCAACCGGCTGCGGGCGGTCCGGCCGGACCTCCGGGTGCTCGGCCTGGAGATCGATCCCGACCGGGTGGCCGCCGCCACCGGCTTGGCCGAGCCGCCGGCACTGACCTTCGAGCGGGGCGGCTTCGAGCTAGCCGGCCGGCGTCCGGTGCTGGTCCGAGCGATGAACGTGCTACGCCAGTACCCAGCGGAGGCGGTGCCCGAGGCGTGGCGGACGATGCGCGGCCGGCTCGCGGCCGGCGGCCTGGTCGTGGAGGGAAGCTGCGACGAGGTCGGCCGGCGGGCCTGCTGGGTGGCGCTAGACACCACCGGTCCGCTCACCCTCACCCTGGCGGCCAAGGTCGCCACCCTGGAGCTGCCCAGCGACCTGGCCGAGCGGCTGCCCAAGGCGCTGATCCACTGCAACGTGCCTGGCCAGCCGATCCACACGTTCCTGGCCGCCTTCGACCTGGCCTGGGCGATTGCCTCGCCGCTGTCTACTTTCGGCCCGCGGCAGCGCTGGATCGGTGCGGTGCAGCGGCTGGTGGAGGACGGCTGGCCGGTGGTCGGCGGGCGGCAGCGCTGGCGGCTGGGTGAGGTGACGGTGCGCTGGTCGGCGGTTAGCTGACCGCAGCAACGAAAGCCTGGTACGCCTTATCGTCGTAGAGTACGAACCGCACCTCGCCGACCGCGCCAGCCGCTGCCCGCACCGCTGCGACCGCGATCCGGGCGCCGTCCTCCAGTGGCCACCGGTACACCCCGGTGGAGATCGCGGGGAACGCCACCGTCGCCGCGCCCAACTCCGCGGCGACCCGCAGCGACTCGAGGTAGCAGGATCGCAGGAGTGGGCTGCGGTCCTCGCCCTCGACATACACCGGCCCGACGGTGTGGATCACCCAGCGGGCTGCCAGGTTACCCGCGGTAGTGGCCACCGCCTGACCGACCGGCAGCCCATCGGGGTAGCGCGACTCACGCAGCGCCCGGCACTCGGCCAGGATCGCCGGGCCACCCCGGCGGTGGATCGCGCCGTCCACCCCGCCACCGCCGAGCAACGCAGAGTTGGCCGCGTTGACGATCGCATCCACCTGCTGGCCGGTGATGTCGCCCTGGACTAGCGTAATCTTCATCGACCTAACGGCCCCCTCCGGCCAGCGCTGGCAACGACATTAGTTCAGCTCACCAAGCCGTGCCGCGGGTGGTGAGGCGGCATGTTTCAGACAAGTTTTCCCGCTTGAGCCCAGCCGGGTTTCAGGTTATTTCGGTAGCCTGATACTCGATGACTGCTGCCTTCGCCACCGCGCGACTCCATGCCCGCCCGTGGTCCCCGGCCACGGACGCGCAGGCGGCTTACGCGATCTACTCCCGGCCAGAGGTCACCAGCACCCTGGCCTCGATACCCGTGCCGCTCAGTTCCCCAGAACAGGCCCGAGATTACCTGACCGCTTGGGCGCGCCCGTTCGATCACCCGGCATACGGGGTGTGGGCGGTGCAGCCGAGCCAGGGCGGTGTTCCGATCGGCACCGCCTTTGTCCGTCCGCTGCCGCCGGATGAGGTGGACGTCGAGATCGGCTGGCACCTGCACCCGGACGCGTGGGGTCACGGGTACGCCACCGAGATCGGCTTGGCCGCCGCCGAGCACGCCTTTCGGCACGGTGTCGCGGAGGTGTACGCGGTGATCCGGCCGGGCAACGCACGCTCTACCGCGGTGGCCCGGCGGCTGGGCATGCAGTACGTCGGCTGTACCGACAAGTACTACCGGCTGGAACTGGACGTCTTCCGGCTGCGGCCGGCCGACCTGCATCCGGTGGACAGCCGTAACGACGTCGTCGGCTAGGGCAGCAGCACTGCGGGCCCTCCTAGTGCCCGCCGCGGCGTACCTCCCGGACAGCCGGCCGGACGTCGACAAGGTAGACAATCGAGGCGACCAGGGCCGCAATCCCAAACACCGATAGCAACTGGAAGAACACCCCCACCACTAGCGACCCAAGGGTCAGCACCAGCCAGGCCGGCTTGGTCAGCTTGCCGGCCGCGACGAACGCCGGAGTCGGCCGGATGATAGCATCGACAGCCGCCCAGACCTGCAGGATCAGGGTGCCGATCATCACGGTCCGCAACAACATGTCGCCCAGGTAGTCCACCCCCCCAGCGTACGCCGAGTGCCACCGGCCGCCGAGCAACGAGCAAGCGCGACCAGGCTGGCGGCGCGCTGATCCGCCGTGCTGGCGAAGGCGCTCCACCAGCCTGGTCCGGGAGGAGCCGACAGTCCACTCGGACCGTCCGGCACCCGACACTAAATGAACGACGTGACACCGTCCGGGGTACCCAGACCACTCGGCGCGTCGTAGCCGGGTAGGCCGGTACACAGGTAGTCTTCGCCGCAGTACCCGTTCGACCCGCCGACTACGTCGAAGAACGAGCCGGCTGGTTTGCCGTACAGCGACTGTCCGGTGACCCGTTCCGGGTGGCTGGCGAGCGCGATCACGCCGGCCAGCAGCGGCGATGACACGCTGGTCCCACCGACCACCAGCCAGCCGGCATCCGCGCCTAGCCCATAGGTGTCATACACCGCTACCCCGGTGTCCGGGTCGGCGACTGCGGAGATATCGGCGGTGGTACCCATCTGGCAGTTTGGGTCGTGTTGCCAGGCTGGCTTGGCCCACCAAGCCGAGCAACCGCTACCGGAACCGCTCCACACCGTCTCGGTCCAGCCACGTGAGTTCGACGCCCGGTGGAGCGTGGTGCCGCCCACCGCGATCACCGTCGGCAGCACCGCCGGGAAGGACGCCGCGGTAAACCCGGCGTCACCGGAGGAGGCCAGGATCGGCACCCCGGGATGGTGGTACGCGGCTGCGTACTGCTGCTGGCCGTTGTTCTCCTCGATGCCATAGCTGTTGGACACCACCGAGGCGCCCAGCCGGACCGCGGTGTTCTCGGCCGTGGCCAGCGCCTCGAAGCTCGGCTCGTTGCCCTCCACGATCAGCAGCTTGCAGGTCGGGCAGCCGGCGGAGGCCATTTGCAGGTCCAGCGCAGCTTCCACCGCCCAGCCGGCATCTGGCGCCGGCAACGGGCTGGCCTTACCATTTTGGTTGACCTTGCGGAAGCAGCCGCTGGCCGCGGTACAGGCCGGCAGGCCGTAGGTCCGCCGGTAGGTGGCCAGGTCCGCGGCCGCGGTCGGGTAGTCGTAGCCGACCACCACCGCGACCGTTTTGGTCGATCCGGTCGCCGGAAGCCGGTAGGCGGAGCGCAGGTCGGCCGGTCCGTACCCGGCCGGCGGCGAGCCCGCTGACCGCCCACTGTGGACGATAGGGGCGGGCCGGTAGCCGGCCAGGCAACGAGCCTGTCCCGGTCTGGCGACCGGGCAGGCGCTGGTGTAGGCCGGCTTGGTCGCGCCGGTCGCGGTGACGGTACGGGTGGTGGCCGGGCTGGCGATGGCTGGGCTGGCGGTGCGTGCCGGGCTGATCTGGTACGCCCGCCGTACGGTCTGGCTGATCGTCGCGCCGGTCGCGTCGGTGGCGGTCACCCTCATGTCCACCGGCCCACCGCTGGCCGAGGCCGGGTTGGTCCAGCGCACCCGATACCGGCCGCCACCCAGATCGCGCTGGGCCGCTGGCGTCCAGGTCGTACCGCCGTCGAAGGACAGCGCCACGCTGGCCGCGGTGATCGGTACCGCTGGCGCACCGGAGGCGTGGCTCACGGTGAGCAGCAGCGAGCCCGGCCCTGGTGCGGCTTGGTTGTTCAGGTCAACCCCGAGTTGGTAATTCACGGTGAGCAGCGACAGCGCCGAGCAGGCGGTGTCGCTACCGCGGCACACCCAGCGGTCTGGCACGGTCTGGCTGCCGGAGTGCGCCGAGCCGAACGTCCACTCGGTATGCGACTGGGTCGACTGGGTGAACCAGGGTGCTTGCCGGGTCTGGTCGTAGACGATGGTGTACTTCTCGGCCGCCGCCGGCACCGTGAACTCGCCGCCGGACTGGTCGGCGAGGTCGGCAAGCCGGGTTGCGCCCTGGAAGAGCTGGAACCGGCTGGTGGACACCACACCGTTACCCGGCGTGTCGAGGTAGCCGGCATGATCTGGCGTCGAGTCGATGACCGGCGCCAGCAGCACCGACAGGTCGTCGCCGTTGCGGCAGGCCGAGCAGAAGTAGCTGCCGACCCCGGTGTCGGCCGGGATGCCGGGCGCGAGTGGGCCGTGCAGCCACGCCGCGAAGACCCGCTCCGGCTGGCGGTAGACGCGGTTGCCACTGTCGGTGAACCCACCGATCTGATTGTTGGACAGGATTGCTACCAGCAACTCGGAGTAGATGATGTTTGGGTCGACGGTGACGTACTCGGTACGCCGCAGCGGCTGCACGATCGGGTAAATCAACTTGAGCTGGAAGAACTCCCAGGGCAGCACGCCGAACCGGGTGACGCCACCCGGCCGCCCTGGGTCGTCGGTGTAGTACGAGGTGTCGATGGCGGCCAGCGAGTCTTGGTGGACCCGGTAGCTCTGGTTGGCGGGGATCGCGCCGTCGCTGGGGAACTCCACGTCGTAGCTGTACGGCTGGGGCACCCCGGCTGGCGACTCCGACCGGGCCGCCACGTAGTAGTGCAACACCCCGGCGGAGACCACTGGGGTGGGCGAGACCCGCAGCGCCAGGTTGCTGAGGCCGATGCTAAAGGAGGACAAGTCTGCGTCACTCGAGCCGCGTGCCCAGCTACTGGTGAGGTCAAGCAGGCTGGCCGGCTTCGGGGTGTGGATGGAGACCAGGCTGGTCGCTCGGCGGGCATCCACGGTGACTTCTCGCGGGCCGCTGACCGCAAAGTCGGTCTGCACGAGCCGGACCTCGCTGAGGGTGCCGGCGGAGTCCAGCACCGGGTAGAACAGCAGCGAGCTAAAGTTGCCGGCCGGCACGCTGATCCGTACATCGCCGTCGATCACCGTCGGGGAGCCGCTGTAGGCCAGCGAGGAATCGACGTCGAGCACTGTCAAGTCGCCGAACGGTGCGAGCTGACCCTGCTCGCCGAGCACCTTGATCTTCACGGTGTGCATTGGGAAGTTCGGTTGGGCCACGCCGGTCGGGGTCGTCCCACCGTACCGGATCAAGGTCACGGTGCCAAACAGCCGGCGGTCACCCCGCCAATGGGCGGTGGCGTCGGTACGAAGCTGGCGGCTCAGCGCGGCCCCGAACTGACCGGCACTCGCTGGCGTCAGGTAGCCGGTCCGAACCAACGGGCCAGCCGTGCCGGTGAAGGTCACGCCGGCCGGGGCGGCTTGACTGGCCCCGCTGGCGAAGGTCACTTTGACCAGCAACCGGGCCGAGGCGTTGTCCCGCAGCAGCGCGGAGATGTCGAACAGCGCGCGGTCTAGGCTGCGGCCAAGGTAGGGCAGCACGCTGGCGGGGATCACGTACTGGTCGGCGCCAATACGCTGGGTGGCGAATGCATGCTGGGTGTCTCGAGCCTGGATGGCGACCAGTTGCCGGCCGCCGGCGCCGGGATGGACCACCACCCGGTCGCCGGTGATCAGGGTGACCGCGGGACCGGTCAGCGCGGCAGACCCTGCACTGGGGGTGCTGCCGGCGGCAGCGCGTGCACTGGGGCCGCCGGTCCCGAGCAACCCGGCGACCAGCGCGCCGATCGCCAGCCAGCCAAGGGCGAGATGGCGCGGACCGGCGGCCAACCGGTGGCTGCCGAGTGGTCGTCGGGCTAGGGACACGGCACATACCCCCGAGTTGGACGGCGCACGGGCTGGCAGCCGCAACCAGGGGCCCGGAGCAGCGTCGCGCCGGCCGGGTTGGTTCCATGTGCCGAGACCCCTTGGTCGGCGAGCCTAGAGATGGACTCCTACCACCAGTAGCCACCAAACAGGTGAAATGCCTTTTCTAGCTTAAAAACCCAGCTTGGGCAGTGACCGGACAGCAAAAGGTCCCCCAGCAGCCAGGGGGACCTTTCGTCTGGTGGTCGGCGTGTAGTTGGCTGGCTTGCGGGTGGCTTAGCCGGCCCGCGGACCACGCCCGGCGATGACCGGGGGCTACCTTGACGTGACCTTGCGCGGTGGGCTCTTGCGGGCTGGCGCCGTCTTGCGGGGGGCCGGCTTTGGCTCACCGGTTATCGCGTCCACGGCATCCTCGGCCGTCTCCTCGAGGACCTCGAACAAGTCCTCAGCGTGACCCAGGACGCGCTTGACGCCGGGACGGTCGCTGACCTTGGTCAGTACCTTCTCACCGCGCGTCGCCAGATCCGTGTAGGCCTCCTTGGCCCGGTCGACGTAGCCATCGACGGTGGCCTTGAGTTCGTTTGGCTTCAGCCCCTCCGCCTTATCCTGCAGTTGCGAGGTCCGGGCCTGCAGTGCGGCCAGTCGACTCTTCAGCTCTTCGCGGATGGAGGCCAGCAGGGCTTGCGCTTTCTTGACCTGAGAGTCGACGACGGCTTGCGTCTCTGCCGGCAACTCCTTGAGCTGGGCTACCGCCAGGTCGCCGGCGCCCACCACCGCGTACAGCGGCTTGCGGGGGTTCAGCGTTGCCTTGCCCTCGACGACTACGGTTTCGCCCTGGGTGTGGACATCGGTGTTAATGGACATGTTGATCCCCTCGTGTGTGGTCGTCCAAGTTATCGTTTATCGGAAACGGTTGGGCTTGCTGCCCCTCCGTCCTATGCGGACTGCTCGCTCGCGCTGGTGGACGACGAAATGTCCGAAGTGGGGGGTGGAGCGCTGTTGACGCGGACCGAGGTCTCGGCGCAGAAGGATTGGTAAATCTCCAGCAGCACCTGCTGCTGCCGTTCGGTCAACCGGCCGTCCCGCAGGATGGCAGTGATCACGTCTGGGTCGCCCGGCCGTTCCTCCAGGATCCCAGCGTGTAGGTACAGCGTCTCCGCAGAGATCCGCAGCGCTCTAGCAATCTGTTGCAAGATCTCAGCGCTGGGCTTGCGCAGCCCACGCTCGATCTGGGAAAGGTACGGATTGCTCACGCCAGCCAGCCTGGCCAGTTGCCGGAGTGAGACCTGGGCAGAATGGCGCTGCTCGCGGATGTACTCGCCGAGCCCCCGCATGTTGAGTGTCGCCACCGCCGATGCTCCCTTCTCACGCTGACCAGTTGCCACGCTACGTCCAGCCGCTAACTATTGCAAGCATCCAGCTAGCGGCCGACCGTGACCTCTCTCACCAGCGCGCCGGCTGTGGGTCACCGCCGGTCCTTGACCCCAAGCAGCGTCCTGGCCTGCTCCACCGGCATTGGTGGGCGCTGCGCGATCCTGGCCAGCCCGGCGGCCCGGGCAACAAGCTGGGCGTTGTCCCGCACCGGCTCGCCCGGCGCGTAGCTGAGGGTGTCTTCCATGCCAACCCGCAGGTGCCCGCCGGTGGCCAGGGCGGCCAGCGCGACCGGCAGTGTGCTGCGGCCTACCCCGGTTGCGGAGAACGTCGCGCCCGGCGGCAGCGCCTGGACCGCGGCCAGCAGGGCCGGCGCGGTACCGGGCATCCCGCCGGGCACCCCAAGCACTAGGTCGCAGTGCACGTGCCCGCCGTAGGGCAGCCCGTACCGGTCCAGCAGCCGGGCCAGGGTGCTGAGGTGGCCGAGGTCGAAGATCTCGTACTCCGGTACGATGTGCCGGTCCTGCATCCGGGAGTGCAGCTCGACGATGAAGTCCCAGCGGTTGGCGAACACGTCCCGGCCGAAGTTGATGGTGCCCATCGAACAGCTCGCGCTGTCCGGCTCACAGTCCAGTACCCGTAGCCGGTCCGACTCACTGTCGGTCACCGCGCCGCCGGTAGAGACCTGCACGATCAAGTTGGTTGCCTCGCGCAGCATGGTCACGGTGTCCATCAGCCGACCGAGGTCGAGGGTGGGTCGAGCGTCTTGGTCCCGGATGTGTACGTGGATCACACTGGTGCCCAGATTCGCGCAGTCCTGCGCGGTACGCAGTAGCTCCGTGAGGGTGACCGGCAGCGTGGGTGCGTCGGACTTCGCGGTCTCCGCGCCGGTGGGCGCCACCGTGATCAGGGTGGCCGTATCGGCCGCCGTCATGGCCGGATAGGGTCGGCCCGGCCGAGTGCGGCGGCTCGGGCGACCCGACCGGGCGCTACCCCGGCAGTAACAGCGGCTCCATCGGCCCCCGGGGCCGGGTCAGGGTCCAGCCGGACCGGCGCTCCGCCGACCGTCAGCTCATGGTGATCTGATACGGACCGTTTGATCAGGGCGAGCGCGATCTGGCCCAGCTCGTGGTGCCGTACCGCCGTACCGACCCGGCCGACCGCCCGACCGGCGGACTCCACCGGCTCCCCTGGCGTCGGGAGATCCTCGCTCTGCCCGGACAAGTGCAGCAGCACCAGCCGGCGCGGTGGCCGGCCGAGATTGTGCACCCGAGCCACCGTCTCCTGGCCACGGTAGCAACCCTTCTCGAGGTGCACCGCGGTCCCGATCCAACCCATCTCGTGCGGGATGGTCCGGTGGTCGGTGTCCAGGCCCAGCCGGGGCTGCCGGGCGGCTACCCGCAATGCCTCGTACGCCCACAACCCGGCCGGCTCGGCGCCGGCCTCGGTCAGCCGGTCGGCGACCTGGGGCGCCAGCTCCCGGGGGATCGCGACATCCACAGCAGCTACCACGTCGGTGCTGGTCAGCCCGTCCAGCGGCGGCATCCTGCGGACCCAGCCGCCACCGGCCAGCGAGACCACGTCGTACCGCGGACCGGCTGCGGCGTTGGCCGACCTGGGGACCGACGTCGGAGCCAGCTCGGGCAGCGCCGGGAGGCCCAAGGCGGCCAACACCTCGGCGGTCCGGGGACCGACCAGGGACAAGATCGCCCACTCTCCGCTGGCGTCTCGCGGCTCGACCCGGAGCATGAACCGCATCGACTCCAGGTAGGCTAGCAGCGCCGGCGCGGTGCCGGGCTCGACGTCCAGCCAGGCGGTGCCGCCCAGTTCGGTGACCATGGCGTGGTGCTCGACGTGCCCGTGCGGGGACAGCACCAGCGTTTGCGTTGCGGTGCCATCTGGTAGGCCACGCAGGTACTGGCTGGTCAGGTCGTGCAGCCAGCTCAGCCGGTCCGGTCCGGGCACTGCCAGCACGCCGCGGTGGCTGCGGTCCACCCAGCCGGCGGCCCGGGCCAGCACCCGCTGTTCGCGCAGCGGGTCGCCGTAGTGGGCCGCAACCGCGGAGTCCACCCCGTCCGCCGGGACCGCCCCGGGCTGCTGCAGCAGCGGGGAGGTCATTGCTGGCGGCATCGCGCACAGGTCCCAAAGATCGTGATGTGCCCGACGTCCACCTCGAAGTCCCGCTCCGCGGCCAACCGGCGGACCAACTCGCCGACCAGCTCGGTGTCTTGCTCAAAGACCTCGTCGCACATCCGGCAGACGATGTGCACGTGCTCGTCCTCAGCCGGGTGGTAGGTCGGCGCGCCGTGGTCCAGATGGGCGTGCCGGACCAGCTCCAGCCGTTCGAGCAGCTCCAAAGTGCGGTAGACGGTGGTGATGTTGACTCCGGGCGCAGTCACCCGGACGTGTTGCATGATCGCGTCGGGGGTAGCGTGCCCGAGCCGACGCACCGCGTCCAGCACAAGCTGCCGCTGCGGGGTCAGGCGGTACCCGCGAGCGCGAAGCTCTCGTTGCAGCTCCGTCGGCACCATGGGATTGATGATAGAGATATTGGCGCGTTGGTGCCCAAGGCCGTGGTGGGCGGGGAGCAGCGGTGGAGACCGTAGGCAGGCAGATCGTGATAGAACGGGTGGTCGCGGTACTCGGCTGCGGCCTGGTTGACCCGGCGGCGCCCCTGGTCCGGGCGGACGACCTGGGCCTGCTCCGCGGCGACGGCTGCTTCGAGACCATGCCGGCGCGACGGCATGGTCTTCGCGCTGGCTGCTGGCCGGGGTCAAGAGCTTGTCGTACGCGGCTCACGATCCGCGAGCTGTTCGAGGCGGCGCCGACGCATGGCCTGCGTACTGCTACCGCTCGGGCCACCGTACCGGCACGCCGCGGACGGCGTTTGGCTGATCTCCAGCCTGCGCCGGGCGGTGCCGGTCCGCAGCCTGGACGGCCGACCCTGCCCGGTCAGCCCGCTGACCGACCGGATTCTCGCCGCACTTGGCGGGAATTAGCGTTGCGGACGCCGGAGCGGGGACGTAGCGTCGCGGTACACGAGAAGGGAGGTGGTCCAGCGTTGAATAGCTATTGGACGCGTGAGGTGGCTGTCCGCTAGCCGCTTTCCAGTTGGGTACGCCGTGACGGACAGCGGCATGCGAATCTCCACAGTCACCCGACCCCCGGGCTCGCCGGTCTCGTCCAGCCGGCCCTCGATGGTTTCGCCGCCGAGGCCAGGCCCGGGGGTCGTCCACGTTTCTCGCCGATCTTGACGTTCCGGTCGGCATCCAGGCCGAAATTGCGACAACAACGTCAAGATCGGCGGGAGTCAGAAGCGGGCGATGATCGCCTGGATCGCGTTGAGCGCCGACCTGGTGACCTGCGGGTCGAGCTTGTTGATACCGCTGCTGACCAGCGTGACCACCGTGTCGCCGCGGCGGAACACGGTGAGCGTGCAGACCAGCGTCCCGGTCGCCGGGGACCGGCCGGCCAGGCTCAGCCCGACGGTCTGATCAGCCAGCCCCAGCAGCACCGTGCTACGGCCGACCGAAAACCGGACCGACCCCCCATCGGAGTCTCGGCTGGTGAAGGTCCGGCACCGGACCGCCGCCGTAGCGAGCCGGTCGAGCTGGCTGGCCGCGGTCCCAGCGAGTACGGCCACCCGTTCGACAAAGAACGGCCCGAGCTGGCCGCCGATGAACCCGCGAGCGGCCCGGACCGGCGCGTCCTGCAGCAGCCGACCGAAGCCGTCCAGCACCGGGCAGCCCGGCGGCAGGTCGGACCAGCGGTTCGGGCCGACGGCCGGATCGACCTGGTATCCGGTGGGTAGGTCGTCGGGTACCACCAGCAGCCCCGCCGCCTGGTCGGCGGTGACCCGCAGCGGGGCACCGGTCGGGGTGGGGGTAACCGAGCCGGTGGCCACCGACTGCGACGGCGCCGGTCCCGCCCCGGCCGGGGTGGTCGTGGCGGTCACCGGCCCAGGTCCGGACGGGGTCGTCGAGGCGCTGCGCGGCTCGTCCTGCCGACAGCCGGCCAAGGACAGCAGGGCCAGCCCCAGCAGGATCACGGCGACCGCCCTACCCCGCACCGCCGTACCCCCCCGCACCGCCTTAGCCGGCGACCCGGGCTAGCCGGGCGGACAGGTGCGGTTGCAGCGGTTGACCCATCGCCGCCATGTCGATGGCGTACATCAGGTCACCCTCGACAATGCCGTACAGCCGGCGGTTGGCGGTGACTTCCTTCGCGGTCCCGGTCCGGGCCACCAGGTCGGTGGCCAGCTCCCACTGGGTGGTGTCACGGATGCTGCCGAGGTATACCTCCACGATGCCGGTCGGATGAGCCAGCAGCACCTCAAACCCGCCCTCGCTACCCGGCCGCCACCAGCCGACCTCGCGGCTTGCCGGCCGGCTCACTGCACCGGCCGGGTCGATCAGCCAGCTCCGCGCCTGGTAGGCCAGGAACGGCCGGCCGTCGTGCCCGAAGCAAATCTCCTGGCCGTAGTCGAAGTCGTGCTCAAGGGTGGGATAGCCGCCCTTGCCGATGCCCCGCCACACTCCGATCAGCGGCAGGAACGGCTGCAGCGCCGGATGCAGCTTCGGGCCCTCGCGCACGTCGACGGTATCGGTCGGGATGGGCAGCTCGGTTGTGCTCAACTGCTCGCCTCCGTGCTCGCTGCGTCCCCGGGTCGCTGTTCCTGGGGGCGTCGCTGTCTTGGGGGACACTGTGCGACCCTGCGATGCTCGGTTGCCGCCGGTTCACGGCTTGCCTTGGAAGAGCTTGTACGCGGCATACCCTGACGCCCAGCCGATCAGCGCCAATGGCGCGACCAGAATGACCAAGTACACGGTCTCGACCACCCGCCGAGCATAGCCACCGACCGCAGATCCACCGACCGCCGGGCCGATCAGACCCAAGGTGGCGGGACGGAGATCTCCGGTCCCGTGCCGACCGGGTGAGCTGCCGGGTGAACCCGCGGCCGACCCCGGCTAGCGCCGACGTGGGTTGCACTAGGCTCCTACCGTGGCGGCCAGCCTGGTCATCAAGGTTACTGCTGGCGCGGAGGCCCCGGAACGCTGCGCGCAAGCGTTTACCGTGGCCGCCCTCGGGGTGGCCTCCGGGGTGCCGGTGTCGCTGTGGTTGACCGGGGAATCGGCGTGGTTTGCCTTGCCCGGCCGGGCGGAGGAGTTCACGTTGCCGCACTCCGCCCCGCTGGCCGAGTTGCGGGATACGGTGCTCGGCGAGGGAAAAATAACGCTATGTACACAGTGTGCCGCGCGCCGTGACATCACCGAGCCAGACCTCCTGCCTGGCGTGCGGCTCGCCGGGGCTCAGCAGTTCCTGGCCGAGGTCATGACCGACGGCGTCCAGGCGCTGGTCTACTGAGACCGGCAGCAGGACGCGCCAACCTGACCAGGCGCCGGCGCAGCGGCCCCGGTCCAGCCCTCCCGCCGGCCCAGACCCCTTGTCCAGACCAGCACATCTGGCGCGCGTGGCGACCATGAGCGCGACGCACGGCCGTCTGGGTCATGGAGGCCGCCCTCTCCCCCGTCGTGGTCGCCACGCGCACACGCATTGTGACTCTACTTACGGGTCTTGATCCTCCCGCCAAACGAGTGAAATGAGACCCACGTGTTGGGGTGATTAGTTCCCGCACGTGGGTCTCCGGTCACTTTCTGTAACCGTCAGGCGTTAACGACCTCCAACTCCAGGTCATTGATGCCCTGCTCTGCGGACAGCGTCTGCTGGCCGCTGGCGCCAGCGGCCAGCGCGCGCAACGTCCACTCCCCGGGTGCGGCGAAGAACCGGAAGGCGCCCGTCGCGCTGGTCACCACCTCTGCGGTGAACTCACCACTGGCGTCAAGCAGCCGGACGTAGGCCGCCGCCACCGGCGCACCGGCGTGGACCACCTGTCCCTGGATGACCGTTTCCTTCGCCACGTCAACACCCACCAATCCTGTGCCCTGGGCCGGAGCCCCGCACATCAGACGTCCTTCTCAATCGGCACGCCGACCAGCGAGCCGTATTCGGTCCATGAACCGTCGTAGTTCTTCACATCGCCGTGCCCGAGCAGCTCGTGCAGGACGAACCAGGTGTGGCTGGAGCGCTCACCGATCCGGCAGTACGCGATGGTCGACTTGCCGTCGTCCACCCCAGCCCCGGCGTACAGCGCACGCAGGTCGTCGTCGGACTTGAAGGTGCCGTCCTCGTTGGCCGCCTTGCTCCACGGCACGTTGATCGCAGTCGGGATGTGACCGGCCCGCTGCGACTGCTCCTGTGGCAGGTGCGCTGGCGCCAGCAGCTTGCCGGAGAACTCATCCGGGCTGCGTACGTCGATCAGGTTCTTGTCGCCGATCGCGCTGATCACCTCGTCGCGGTAGGCCCGGATCGAGCTGTCCTGGTCAGCCGCGGTGTAGCTGGTCTTGTCCCGGGACACAGCGTCCTCAGACAGCGGCCGGGAGTCCAGCTCCCACTTCTTACGGCCACCGTCGAGCAGCTTGACGTCGCGGTGCCCGTACAGCTTGAAGTACCAGTACGCGTACGCGGCGAACCAGTTGTTGTTGCCGCCGTAGAGCACCACGGTGTCGTCGTTGCTGACGCCGCGCTCGGACAGCAGGGCCTCGAACTGCTCCTTGCTCACGAAGTCCCGGCGTACTTGGTCTTGCAGTTCGGTCTTCCAGTCCAGCTTGATCGCACCCGGCAGGTGGCCCTTGTCGTAGGCTGTGGTGTCCTCGTCAACCTCGACGAAGACCACGCCTTGAGTGTTCAGGTTCTGCTCGGCCCAGTCAGCGGGGACGAGCACATCGTCGCGGCTCATGCGGTAACTCCCTTGGGGTTCTTGATGGTGATCCGGCGGGTAAACGGGTAGAACTCACCGCCCAGGCAGATGCCGGACGCCGCGTTCCGGAACGCGACGGCCGATGTGCGGCTGATCGTGGCGGGGGGGTCCAGCCGGGGCGTTATCAGGTGGCGGAACAGCCCACCGTACGGCTGGTACCGCAGCCCGGCGAAGGCGCCGAACGCGAAGACCGCGGTCTGCGCGCCAACCAGCCAGGCAGTGCGGGTGACTAACACCACGGCGAGTGCCGCGGTGGTGATTGCGGTGATGATCCAGGCCCCAAAACGCGGGCCACGAGGATCGACGTACATGATCTTCAGCTCCTGACGACGCAGCAGGTGCGGGCACGTCAGAGCGGCCAGAACCCCAGGGATCCATCTAGCGGGGAGGGGCCGCCCGGGTCAGGAGCGGCGACACAGGGAGCTGCGCACGCGGCAGTAGTCCACCGCGCGTCGGGAGGTCAGCAGCAAGCCCACGTTAAGCACCGTACCAAGTTGGTAACGACCCGCCCAGGGTGATGAGCTGAGGATCATTGCCGGGACGGCCCGACCGCGGCGCTCACGTCCGCCTTGCGGGGGCAGGCCACGAGCCCGCCAGACCACCCGCTACACCGGCTCGCGGTGCCTCGTTCTGTTGCCTCTGCGGGGCTCGGCGGGACTCAGCGGCTGGTCGAGATGAGGCCGGGCTGGAGTACCACGTGGTCAGCCTGGCCGGCTACCTCCAGCGCGCCAGCCGCCGACCGTACCCCGGTCAGTTGCAATCCGAGCGGCAGGCGCGGCACCGACAGCGCGAAGGACAGTCCGCGAGCGACCAGCGACAGCAGCGCACTTGGCAGCCGCACGCCAAGTACCTTCGCCTGGCCAGCGGTGATCATAATCGTACCGTTGCGGACTGTCACCTGAGCCAGCGCGGTAGCGGTGAGCTGCTGCCCCAGCACGGTGACCTGGCCCTGCACCCGGACCCCGTCGCCCTCCTGGGACAGCGACAGCCCGCCCACGCCCGCCAGCGACACGACCTCCTGGTAGGGCAGCGTCACGGTGCCGGTTAGCTGGTCGACCGGCAGCTCACTGAGGTTGCCCGAGATGAGCTGGGACAGTGGGGCGTGCAGCCCACGCAGATCGGCGTGCACAGTTATCCCGGTGAGTTCATGAATCGTGATGCCGGCCGCCCGCACCTCCACGTCGCCGTACCGGCCGGCCGCCACTTGGGTCAGGAACGGGAAGCCGTGCGCGGTGACCGACGGCTTGGCGGTCAGCGCCAGGTCCTCCTGCAGCCGGCTGGCCACTGCCGACTGGGCCAGTGCGACGCTCACCCGGTCGGCGATCACCGCGAGTACGCAGAGGAACACCACAACTACCAGCACGATGCGAAGTCCACGAGACACGATTACCGGATCACCACCAGACCGAGCAGGTAGGCCACCGGAGCAGTGACCGCGAGCGGAAACAGCACCCGAAGCGCCGGTAACGTAGCCGGCGCGAAGGGGGTACGCCCTGACTGCACGGTCTGGGTGATGTAGGCGGCTCCTACCGCCATCACACCGACGGTGGCGCCCAGGCCGGCACCGAGCAGCAGAACGGCCGACACCGGCAGGTGCCCAGGGTGCAGTCGCAGCAGGGTGGTTCCGGCGCCAGCCACGACCGCGGCGAGCACCCCGGCCACGCTATGGAACACCCCCTCGGCAAAAGCCTGGGCCGGCCGTACGATGTCCACCAGTCGACCGGCCAGTAGCCCGACGCTCGCTGCCAGCAGGGCCGCAGCAGCCACCGGTCGGGAGTCCTGCTGCAACTCCAGGTAGCAGGCTAGCGCGGTGACCGCCACGCACTGCACCGCCACGCCGGCCAGTGACTCGGTCAACCTGATCCGGCCCACCCCTCGGCTGAGCTGGTGCACCAGCATCAGCGGGAAGAGCAGGCCGTAAACGGCTACTAGCGGGGTCACGCCGTCGCCAGCGCGGGCCAGCATCAGGACGTCGGCCGCGACCGCGCTGGCCAGGCCGAGCAGCAGCGCGCCTCCCCGGCCGGGAGTCGCGGTGCCCAGCACCCAGACCCAGATCAGCGTGATCTGGAGGGTCGCGATCACGCTGATCTGCCAGCCGGCGCCGAGCCTCGGCAGGGCCAGCCCGAGGGCGGCGACCATCGCGGCCACGGCCGCTGCGGCGACATGGGCGGAGCGGGCTTGGTCCTGGACCGAAAGTTGCGCGGCGTGGCGGCTCACCCAGAAATCGTGCCAGACCCGCCGCCCACCCTCGCCGATCTTGACGAAGTTGTCGGAATTTTGGGCCGGCGGGCGACAACAACGTCAAGATCGGCGCAGGAAAGGGAGTTGGACACGTGCCGTTTCCGGCCGGATATCCATGCGTTACGCTGGGACCAATTCTCGGGACCGGGCGGTGTAGCTCACCTCACGGTCCCGTTTCTTGTTTCAAGATCGCGGAGGTGGACCCGTGGACCTGCTGCTCATGACGTCGGCCCAGCAGCCGACCACTGAGGTACTGCCCGCACTTGGCCTGCTCTCCCACGGCGTACGGGTCGCCGTGCCCGATGTCTCCGCGCTGCTGGACACCACGGCCGGCGACGTGGTGCTGATCGACGCCCGACACAACCTGGCCGCGGCCCGTACGCTGAGCCGGCTGCTGGATGCCACCGGGGTGTCCGCGCCGGTGGTCGCGGTGCTCACCGAGGGCGGCTTGGTCGCGCTGAACGACGAGTGGATCGTCGATGATGTCCTGCTGGACACCGCCGGCCCGGCCGAGTTGGACGCCCGACTGCGCTTCGCCATCGCGCGCCGGGCTGGGGTCGGAGGCACCGAGGCCGGCGTGGTACGGGTCGGCGACCTGGCCATCGACGAGGCCACCTACACCGCGCGGCTGCGCGGCCGGGCGCTGGACCTGACCTACAAGGAGTTCGAGCTGCTGAAGTTCCTCGCCCAGCACGCCGGCCGGGTGTTCTCCCGAGCGCAGCTCCTGCAGGAGGTGTGGGGCTACGACTACTTCGGCGGCACTCGGACGGTGGACGTACACGTCCGGCGGCTGCGGGCCAAGCTCGGTCCGGACTACGAGGTGCTGATCGGCACCGTACGCAACGTCGGGTACAAGTTCGTCAAGCAGCCCCCGGCGAACGCGGCCGATCCGAGTACCGTCACGGTGTGACCGCACCGGAGATACTCAGGCGTCGCCAGCTCGAACCCACTGAGATCTCCCAGGTGCAGCGACTGGTTGCCGCGGTCGCTGACGTAGACGGGGTCACCCCGGTCAGCGAGCACGTGCTGCTGCACCTCGACCATGGTGGCGACCAGGAGGCGCTGAGCTTGCTGGCCCGCGCCGGCAGCACCCTCGGCCCGAGGGACAGCCTGGTCGGCTACGCCCACTTGGATGTGACCGACCGGATTGATGGTCCCAGCGCCGAGCTGGCCGTACACCCCGAGCACCGGCGCTCCGGCATCGGCGCTGCACTGGTCGCGGAGTTAGAGGCGGCCAGCGAGCAGACCGGTCATCATGGCCGGCTACGGCTGTGGGCGCACGGTCGGCGCTCGGGTGCGGCCGCGCTGGCCGCCTCCCGCGGGTACGTCGAGGAACGGGCGCTGTGGCAAATGCGCCGTTCGCTGCTGTCCGAGCTGCCGGCACCGCACTTTCCGGCCGGGGTACGGCTACGCAACTTTCAAGTCGGGGTCGATGAGCAGGCCTGGCTGGCCCTCAACAACCGGGCCTTCGCCGACCACCCCGACCAGGGCGGCTGGACCACGGAGGAGATCCGGATCCGGGAGAAAGAGCCGTGGTTCGACCCGGACGGTTTCCTGCTGGCCGAGCAGGGCAGCGAGGGCCGGCTGCTCGGCTTCCATTGGACCAAGGTGCACGGTGCGAGCACCGCCGCACACCATCCGCACCAGCAAATCGGCGAGGTCTATGTGGTTGGCGTCGATCCGCAAGCGCAGGGCCAGGGCCTCGGTCCGGCGCTCACCCTGGCCGGGCTGCGGTACTTGCGCGGGCGCGGACTGTCGCAGGTGATGCTGTACGTGGATGAGTCCAATGCCGCCGCCCGGCGTACCTACGAGCGGCTCGGCTTCACCCGTTGGGACATTGACATCCGCTACCGTCGCCGGATCGAGTCCCGCCTCCCGGCGGCGTTTACCTGACGGCCACCGGATGGCCGCTGAGTGGCCAGAGTCGCAACGGTTTGAGTTCATTCATCGTTCATCCCGTCACCGAGACAGCGCTACCTCCCATCCCTACCGTCACGGACGATCCCCGGCGTGTGTCCGTGGGACAGTGATTTTCGGGGAAGGGAATGACCGACGTGACGCTCCTCCGGTACGCCAAGGTTGGCTGCCTCGCGCTGGCCGGCGCGATGGCACTGGCCGCCTGTGGCTCGGATAACTCCACTACCCCCTCCACAGGCAACAGCTCCTCTGGCGCTGCTATTGCCTGCGGTAGCGGTACCTTGAATACGGGCGGGTCCAGCGCTCAGACGCGCGCGGTCACCGCTTGGAGGCAGGCATACCAGGATAAGTGCGGGCAGGCCGCGATCAACTATGATGGCCAGGGCTCTGGCTACGGGGTTACCCAGTTCACTCAAGGCCAATTTCCGCTGGCCGGGTCGGATGCTGCGCTGACCGCCGCCCAGCAGGGCCCGGCTAACAAGCGCTGCGCTACCGGCACCGCGATCGATCTACCGATGGTCATTACGCCGGTGGAGTTTATTTACAACGTCAAAGGCCTGAGCACGCTCACCTTGACCCCCGACATCCTGGCAAAGATCTTCACCGGTAAGATCACCACCTGGAACGACAAGGAGATCGCAGCCGCCAACCCCGGCGTGACGCTGCCGAGTACCACGATCGCCCCGGTGCACCGCTCGGCCGACTCCGGCACGACCAAGAACTTCACCAGCTTCCTGGCCGCGCAGGCCAAGCAGTCCTGGAGCTTTGCCCCCTCGACATCCTGGCCGAGCCCGCTGACCAGCATCGGTGTGGGTGGTAAAGACTCCTCCGCGCTGGTCCAGCAGGTGAAGTCCACCGACGGTGGAATTGGGTACGTGGACGGGCCGGACGCGACCGCCAACCAGCTCACCCCAGCCTCGCTGGACACTGGCAGCGGTGCGGTGGCCCCGTCTGCCGACTCGGTGGGTAAGGCGGTGGCCGCGGCCACCGTCAAGCAGGACGGTCAGGACATCAAGGTCACCTTGAACTACGGGCTGAAGCAGGCCAGTGCGTACCCGGCGGTCCTGGTGACCTACGAGATCACCTGTACCACCGGGCTGCCTGCCGACCAGGCGACACTGGTGAAAACCTTCCTGACCTACACCGCGAGCAGCGACGGGCAAGCGAAGCTGTCTCCGGTCGGGTACTCCCCGCTGCCGGCCGACCTGCTCGGCAAGGTGCAGGCCGCCATCGCGCAGCTTTCCTGACCTGCTGCCGATGGGGCCCTCGGGTGCGCCCCGACGCCGTGGTGGGCGGGGTGCACCCGAGGTTGCGTCTCAATGATCATCCAAAACTGAGGACACCCGATGGCTGATACCGCCACCGCACCTGCGCCGATCGAGACACCAGGGATCGCCGGCCGGTCGGTCCGGCCCGGCGACCGGGTCTTCCGCGGCCTGACCATCAGCGCCGGTGCCCTGGTGCTGGCGATCATGGTCGGAATTGCTATCTTCCTGATCGCCAAGGCGGTTCCCGCGCTAGGCACGAACACGGCGAACTTCTTCACCACTACTGCCTGGGCGCCGGATGCGCCCGCAGCAGCGTTCGGGATCGCCGCACTGCTGTTCCACACCCTGGTCACCGGGTTTCTGGCGATGATCATCGCGGTGCCGGTGGCGATCGGGATCGCGCTGTTCATCACCCACTACGCGCCGAGCCGGCTGGCTCAGCCGCTGGGCTACCTGATCGACCTGCTGGCCGCGGTGCCGTCGGTCATCTACGGGCTGTGGGGGTACACGGTGCTGGCCAGGCACTTGTCCGGACTGGTGCTGTGGCTGGACAAGGTGCTGGGTTGGACGGTGATCTTCGCCTACCGGCCGACCAACACGCCGAACAACTTCTCCGACTTCACTGCCGGCATCGTGCTGGCCATCATGATCCTGCCGATCGTCTCCTCGATCTCCCGGGAGGTGTTCCGGCAGACGCCTAACGACCATATCGAGGCTGCGCTCGCGTTGGGGGCCACCCGGTGGGAGATGATCCGGACCGCGGTGCTGCCATTTGGCCGGAACGGGGTGGTCTCAGCCTCCATCCTGGGCCTCGGTCGGGCGCTGGGCGAGACACTGGCGGTCACCTTGATCCTGGCCTCCGCCTACAACGTGAACGTGCACATTACCGAGAACGGCGGGATCACCTTCGCGTCCAACATCGCGAACAAGTACGGCGAGGCTGGCAACGTCGGGGTGGGCGCGCTGATTGCCTCCGGGCTGTGCTTGTTTGTGATCACCCTGGCCGTCAACTTCAGTGCCGAGCTGCTGATCCGGCGCAGGACGGGGAACGCCCGGTGAGGATCTTGCCGACCAACGGCGCCCAGCGGACCGGGCTGAACCCGACCGAACCGGACCCGACCGGACCGGATCCGATCGCGGCGTTCCACGCACCGCTGGCTGGGTCCCGGCTGCCGCGGTGGATGCTGCCAGCGCTGAGCGTCGGGTCACTCGCCCTGACCGTCCTGGTGTTCGCGATCACCCCGATGCAGGGGCTGGTGGACGCGCTGGTATTTGCGGTTGCGGTGTACCTGGCCGCGCAGACGGTGGCCAGCTTCGTAGTGGAAGGTCGACGGCAGGCGGTGGACCGGCTGTTCACCACTGCGATGGCCGTGGCGTTCGTGCTGGCCGTGCTGCCGTTGCTGTCCATCCTGTGGACGGTGCTGCGCAAGGGCGTCGGGGTGGTGACGCCCGCCTTCCTGACCCACTCGATGTTCCGGGTTGACCCAGACGGCCCCGGCGGCGGCATTTACCACGCGATCGTGGGCACCCTCGAACAGGCCCTGCTGGCCACCATGATCGCGGCGCCGCTGGGGATCCTGGCCGCAGTCTACCTGATCGAGTACGGCCGCGGGAAGCTGTTCGCCCGGGTGGTCACCTTCTTCGTGGACGTGATGACCGGCGTGCCGTCGATCGTGGCTGGGCTGTTTGTTTACGCGGCCTGGGTCTTGTTCCTGGGCTTCCCGAAGTCCGGCTTTGCCGGTGCGCTGGCGCTGTTCATCCTGATGCTGCCGACGGTGATCCGATCCAGCGAGCAAATGCTGCGGCTGGTGCCGGATGAGCTGCGGGAGGCGGCGTACGCGCTGGGCGTACCGAAGTGGAGGACGGTCCTGCGGATCGTGCTGCCGACCGCGGCCAGCGGGATCATCACCGGGGTGATGCTCGGGCTGGCCCGGATCATGGGTGAGACCGCGCCGCTGCTGCTGCTGGTCGGGATCAACCAGCGGATCGAAAACAACCCGTTTGCCTTCGGCCACGTGCAACGCAGCCAGGAGACGCTGCCGACGTTCATCTACGAGCAGTTCGGGCTGGCAGCCGGCAACACCAGCAGCCCGGAGTTCGCCCGTGCCTGGGGGGCCGCCCTGGTGCTGATCGCGGTGATCATGCTGCTGAACCTGATCAGCCGGATCATCGCCCACTTCACCCGTACCCGCTGAAAGGCATGACGTTTATGGCTAAACGCATTGATGTGTCCGGGTTGAACGTGTACTACGGCGACTTTCTGGCCGTCTCGGACGTATCGCTGGCGGTCGAGCCGCGTACGGTCACCGCGTTCATCGGGCCGTCCGGCTGTGGCAAATCCACCCTGCTGCGCACCCTGAACCGGATGCACGAGGTCATCCCGGGGGCGCGGGTGGACGGCAAGGTGTTACTCGACGGGGAGGACATCTACGGCCAGCAGGTCGACCCGGTCAATGTCCGGCGGACCATCGGTATGGTTTTCCAGCGGCCGAACCCGTTCCCGACCATGTCGATCTACGATAACGTGGTGGCCGGGCTGCGACTGGCCGGGGTACGGAAGAAGGTGACCCTAGACGCCGTGGTGGAGCGGTCGCTGCGCGGCGCCAACCTATGGAACGAAGTCAGGAGCCGGCTGAACAAGCCTGGCGCCAGCCTGTCCGGCGGGCAGCAGCAGCGGCTGTGCATTGCCCGGGCCACCGCGGTTGAGCCGCAGGTGCTGCTGATGGACGAGCCGTGCTCCGCGCTGGACCCGATCTCCACGCTGGCCATCGAGGACCTGATTGGGGAGCTTAAGGAGCGCTACACGATCGTGATTGTCACGCACAACATGCAGCAAGCCGCCCGGGTCAGCGACCGTACCGCGTTCTTCAACCTCTCCGGATTCGGCCGGCCCGGAGAGCTCGTTGAGTACGACGACACCGCGAAGATCTTCAGCAATCCCAGCAACACCAAGACCGAGGAGTACATCACCGGCCGGTTCGGGTGACGCACCGCTGCGACTCTCCCCGTGCCCCTGATCGTCAGCCGCAGCACCCATCAGCCGCGGGCACCCGTCATACGCAGCCGGCCTGCCCGGCATTGATCGACGGCTGCGGGCTCGGCGTGGCCACCGGCCCAGCTTGGGCTGGCAGCACTTGTTGGCCGAGCTGAACGGGCCGTACGCCGTGGTAGGAAGAGCCCACCACGAGCTGCAGGGTCGCCCCGAGGGTTGCGTCTTCGACCAGCTCCGAGCCGGGCACCGCGGCGGCCAGGGTGAGCGCGGCGGCCTTCGCCTCCGGTGCGTACCGGATCACCGAGGCGGTCTCGCCTACCGTGGTGTTGGCCGGCGCGAGGGTGCGGAAGCCCTGGTCAGCGAGCGCGGTGGTCACCATAGTAGCCAAGCCCTCGGTGCCAACCCCGTTGTGTACCTGCACGGTGACCTGCTGCGGCAGCACGGTGACCGTATTGCCGGTCGTACCGTTGGTCGCTGACGCGCTGGGGCTGGCCCGTTGTCCAGCAGCGGTCGCCGGCTTGTCGTTGATGATCGACTGCCAGAGCAACTGGCCCTGCGCAGCATCCAGCAGCACCCGACCGCCGCCAGAGCTGCGTTTCCCGGTTGGGTCGTAGTCGCGGTTGGCGACCGGCGCGGTCAGGAAGGTCACCCGGTGCGGGTCGAGGCCGTGCAACTGGCTGGCCAGCTCCCGCAGGTCGGACAGCGAGGTCTGCCGGTCCAGCGTGACCGCCTTGGACGCCGCGTCCAGGAAGTCGGTCAGCCGGATGGGGTTGAACAGGATGCCCTTGCTGCTGGCCACTCGGACCATCGAGGCGAGAAACTGCTGCTGGCGCTTGATCCGATCCAGGTCCGAGCCGTCCCCGAGGTTGTGCCTGGCCCGGACGAAGGCGAGCGCCTGCTCACCCTGCAGGGTCTGCATGCCTGGATGCAGCCGCAATCCGCTGTCGGCGTCGTAGACATTCTCGGTAGCACAGATTGGTACGCCGCCCAGCGCGTCCACCATGGTCTTGAAGCCAGTGAAGTCCACTTGCAGATAGTGCTTGATCTCGATCCCGGTCAGCTTCTGTAGGGTAAGGATCGTGCACTGCGGGCCGCCGACCTCAAACGCGGTATTGAACATCTGCTGGTGCTCGGGGATGACCCGGCCATCGGGGCCCGTGCAGGCCGGGATGGTGACCCACGCGTCCCGCGGAAAGCTGATCAGCGTGGCGTGCTGGCGGTCCGGTGACAGGTGAGCCAGGATGGTGGTATCCGAGCGTTGCCCAGCGACCAAGTCGCCGCCGTACTTGGCATCCGGACCGGCTCGGGTGTCAGAACCGATCAGCAGAAAATTCTCAGCGGCAAGCTGTAGTGCCGGATTCTTGATCGACGGGTCATTGGGGGCCAGGACATCAATCCGCTTGATATTGCTGCTGATCTTTCGGTACTCGTAGAACGCATATCCGCCGACCGCTATGGACAGCAGGCCAAGGAAGGCCCCGGTCCAGCCCAGCACCCGCAGCCAGCGAGACCGTCTCCTCTTGACCCGCCGGACGCCAGCCCGGTGGCCAATGGTGGGCTGCCAGGTCGGCTCGGGGGCTGGCCAGGGGCGTGGGCTGGGCGGGATGCGGTGCCGGCTGGGCGGCCCGCCGGCAGCAAGTCCGGGTGGCTCGGTGGGTGCTCCGGGATGCCGTATGGCGGATGCGATTTCCTCGGTCGGCTCGTCCAGCGGGCCGTCGTCGTACCGGTTGCCGTACCGCCGCACCGGGTGCCGTTGGGTCGGGTCCGGGTCGGCCGGCGCGACCGGTACCGCGAAGAACCTGGTCGCGGCGTGGTCACTTGGCGGCTGCCCGGAGGCTGGTGGCGGTGGATACCGCAGGGTTGGATCCGCTCCGAGGGGGGGGCCGCTGCCGGCTCCCGGGCCGCCGGTCTGCCCTAGCGCTCCGCGTCGCAGATACTCCTCAAACGGGTCACTCGCCGGGTCGTTCGGCGACGATCCAGGCCCGCGGATGTCCCCGCCGCGCAGGTACCGGAGGTAGTCCTCGTCGCTGAGCGGTGGGCCGCTAGCGGAGGAACCTCCGTCGTGCTGCATATCAGTCACGACGAACGAATCCTCCTCTCGGGGTCCATGGCGCTGTCGGCCATCTCAGTCTCGGCCCATCTCAGTCCGGCTCAGTCAAGGGCGAGCAGGCAAGCGTCACAAGCCCGGCCCCCGATAGTACGGATTCGGTGCTGAGAAGGCGACTCCGTGTTACCAAAGATTTCCTCGGTGACCACCCGAATACTGATCCGACCCATGCTGCCAGGCTCGTCCCATGCGGTCTGGCCGGCTCGGGACCGCAAGAAGTGAGCCGTTACCCGCACGGAGAAACAGTACTCGCCCACCTAGTTGGTTAAGCAACAACAAGTGACACGTCAATGACACCGGGTGACAGACCGCACATGGGAATGCGGATGGGTACGCATAGCGTCGATCAAAGCGGCGGCCCGGCTGTCGGGCGGCCAGCGGCCGGCAGTGACACAACCATGGTCAGCCCGCCACCCGGGGTGTCTTCTGGGGCGAGGGTGCCACCCATCGCCTCCACCAGCCCGCGGGCCAGCGCGAGACCCAGGCCCACCCCGCCGCCGGTAGCCGCGCCAGCGCCCCCGCGACCGGTGCCCCGATCCCCGAGCCGCTGGAACGGCTGGAACACCCGGTCCAGGTCGGCCGCCGCGATACCCGGCCCGAAGTCCACCAACCGCAGTTCGACCCGCCCCCCCAGTGCGCTACCGGTCAGCCGCGGCGGCGCGCCAGGCGGCGAGAACCGCAGCGCGTTGGACAACAAGTTCGCCACCACCCGCTCCAGCAGCGCCGGATCGGCGTGCACCGGCGGCAGGTCCTCCGGCACCTCAACGCGTACCCCGGCGGCCAGCGGACCCAGACCGTGCAACGCGAGCGGCACCACCTCATCCAACCCCACGGACCGGTGCACCACCGGCAGCGCGCCGGCCTGCAGCCGGCTCATGTCCAGCAGGTTGGTCACCAGCCTGGCCAACTGGTCCAGCGACTCATCCGCGGTGGCCAGCAGTTCGGCTCGGTCCGCCGGCGACCACTCCACCTCCGAGTGCCGCAGGCTGGAGACCGCTGCCTTGGCCGAGGCCAGCGGGGTACGCAGGTCATGGCTGACCGCCCGCAGCAGTGCGGTACGGGTCCGGTCCGCCTCGGCCAGCGGAGCGGCCGCGGCAGCCTGCTCGGCCAGCCGGCTCTGGGACAGCACGATGCCGGCTTGGGCGGCGAAGGCGTGCAGCACCCGCCGGTCCTCTGCCGGCAATGTCCGTCCACATAGGACGATCATCAGTGAGTCGTCCACCGGCACGTCGATGTCCCCGTCGCCGGGCTTGGCACAGGCCGGCGAGCCGGACCGGGCCACCTGCCGCCACTGCCCGGACTCGGTCCGCTCCAGCAGGGTGGCCGAGGACATCCCGAAGGTCTCCCGCAGCGAGTCCAGTAGCGCCGGCAGCCGGGCCTCGCCGCGCAGCACCCGGCCGGCGAGGGTAGCCAGGGTGGCCGACTCCGCCGAGGCTCGGGCCGCCTGCGAGGTACGCCGGGCGGCCAGGTCCACCACCGAGCTGACCATCGCGGCCACCGTGACGAAGACCACCAGCGCCAGTACGTTGTTCACCTCGGCGATCGCGAAGGTATACAGCGGGGAGACGAAGAAGTAGTTCAGCAGCAGCGAGCCGAGCAACGCTGCCAGCAGCGCCGGGAACATCCCGCCGACCAGCGCCACCCCGACCACCGCCAGCAGCAGCAGCAGCGCGTCCGCGGTCAGGTTCAGCGCGTACGGCAGCAAGTGCAGCAACGCGGTCAGCGCCGGCAGCCCGACCAGCGCCAGCAGGTAACCGGCGACCCGGCGGCGCGGCGTCAGCCCCCGGGACATCGTCGGCAAGCCACGGCCCTTGGCGGCGTAGTCGTGGCTGACCAAGTGCACGTCGATTGGCCCGGACCGGCGGACCACGGTAGCGCCGATGCCGGCTCCGGTCAGCAGCCGCTGCAGCGGGCCCCGCCGGCTGGCGCCGAGCACGATCTGGGTGCAGTTCTCGGCTCGGGCAAACTCCAGCAGCGCGGTCGGCACGTTGTCACCAACCACTTGATGGTACGACCCGCCAAGGCTGTCCACGAGCTGCCGTTGGCTGGCCAACGTGTCCGGCGACGCGCCGGTCAGCCCGTCACTGGTGGCCACGTGCACGGCCAGCAGCTCGGCACCATGAGTACGCTCAGCGATCCGGGCCGCCCGCCGGATCACCGTCTCACCCTCCGGGCCGCCGGTCAGCGCCACCACGATCCGCTCCCGGGCCTCCCAGGTCTCCTCGATCCGGTGCTCGGTGCGGTATCGGCGCAATCCCTCATCGACCCGGTCGGCCAGCCACAGCAGGGCCAGCTCGCGCAGCGCGGCCAGGTTGCCGGGCCGGAAGTAGTTGCTCAGCGCGGCGTCGACCTGCTCCGGGGCGTAGACGTTGCCGTGTGCCAGCCGGCGGCGCAGCGCCTCCGGCGACATGTCCACCAGCTCGATTTGGTCGGCCGTGCGGACCACCTCATCCGGTACGGTCTCCCGCTGCGGTACGCCGGTGATCCGCTGCACCACGTCGTTGAGCGACTCCAGGTGCTGGATGTTCACCGTGGTGATCACGTCGATGCCGGCGTCCAGCAGCACCTCGATGTCTTGCCAGCGCTTGGCCCGCGACGAACCCGGCACGTTGGTGTGTGCCAGCTCATCGACCAGCGCGACCTCCGGATGGCAGGCCAGCACGGCGTCGGTGTCCAGCTCGGTGAAGGTATTGCCGCGATAGCGCAGGGTGGCCCGTGGGAGCACGGCCAGCTCGCCAATCGCCGCTGCGGTCCGCTGCCGGCCGTGCGTCTCCACCAGCCCGACCACCACGTCGGTACCGCGGTCCCGGCGGCGCCGGCCCTCGTGCAGCATCGCGTAGGTCTTCCCCACCCCGGGAGCCATCCCGAGGTAGACGCGCAGTTGGCCGCGGCTCATGGGTCGTCTCTCCTGCCTGCGGGTTTGGGTTGGCCGATGACGTGGACCCGCCAGCGGCCGGCGTCCCGGCGCACGGTTGCGTACGGCCATGGCGACACGCCGATCGGGGTTTCTACTTGAATCTACGAAGATTCCTAGATCTCGGCATACAGTCCAAGACCGTGGACCCAGTACGCAACCCGTACGCGCCCGGGGCCGGCCAGCGCCCGCCAGAGCTAGCCGGCCGGGACCGTGAGCTGGCCGCATTCGAGGTGGTGCTGGAGCGGATTGCCGCTGGCCGGCCGGAACGCAGCCTGGTGCTGACCGGGCTACGCGGGGTGGGCAAGACAGTGCTGCTCAATACGCTGCGTTCGGCCGCGCTCGGCCGGTTGTGGGGCACCGGCAAGATCGAGGCGCGGCCAGAGCAGTCGATCCGCCGGCCGGTCGCCGCTGCGCTACACATGGCGGTCCGGGAGATCGCGCCCCGGCACCGCGCGCCGGACCGGGTCGAAGAAATGCTCGGTGTGCTAAAGGCGTTCGCGTTGCGAGACACCGCTGGGGCCAAGCCGAGCACGCCGCGCTGGCAGCCCGGCATCGACGTACCGGCCAGCCGCGGCCGGGCCGATACCGGCGACCTGGAGATCGACCTAGTCGAGCTGTTCTGCGACGCCGCCGAGCTGGCCCGCGATCTTGGCGTGGGCATCGCGCTGTTCGTCGATGAGATGCAGGACATCCCGACCCCGGACGTGTCCGCGCTATGCGCGGCCTGCCACGAGCTGTCCCAGCGCGGCGCGCCGCTGATCGTGGTCGGCGCCGGCCTGCCGCACCTGCCGGCGGTGCTGTCTAGCTCCAAGTCGTACTCCGAGCGGCTGTTCCGGTACCTGCGGATCGACCGGTTGGACCGGCCGGCCGCGGATCGGGCCTTGGTCGCCCCGGCGAACCGCGAGGACGTCGCCTTCGACCAGGACGCACTCACCGCGCTGTACGCCGCGGCCGACGGCTACCCCTACTTCGTCCAGGCGTACGGCAAGGTCACCTGGGACACCGCGCCGCGCTCCCCGATCACCGCCGCCGACGTGCGGGTGGCCGCGCCGGACGCGGAGGCCGAGCTGGCGGTGGGCTTCTTCGGCAGCCGGTACGAGCGGGCCACCCCGGCGGAACGAGAGTACATGCGGGCAATGGCAATGCTCGGCGACGGGCCGGTGGCCACCGCAGACGTGGCCGGCGAGCTCGGCCGCAAGCCGTCCAGCCTCTCGCCGGCCCGCGACAGCCTGATCAAGAAGGGATTGATCTACAGCGCGGAGCGCGGCACGGTGGCGTTCACCGTGCCGCACTTTGGCACCTTCCTGCGTCGCCAGCCGTGTTAAGCCGGCGGACCGGCCGCTGGCTGCGTTACCAGCACGGCAGCGGCACCAGCACGGCCCAGACAGTCGTGCGGCGGTCGCGGAGGTGGTTCTTGACGGGCCGCGACCGCCGCACGATGGCGCGAGCGAGAGGGGCTACTCGCGCACGTAGGTGATGGAGAAACTGCCGCCTGCCAGCGGACCGGTACGGTCTTCGTACCCGCCGGCGTTGCTGGCGTCCAGCGCGACCGGGTCATACGCCGACAGGTCCTGGCTGTCGACGGCGCTGCCGGAGAAGTTGACCACGCCGAAGTCCGGGTACGCGGCCGCTGGCGACTCGATGACGACTTCGGCACTGAGGTTGCTTGCTGGCAACGACTTGGTGGTGGTTTTGGACCAGCCGGTGGTCTGGTCGGACAGCGTAAGGGTATAGCTGGAGCCGCTGCGAGTCACCGTCGCGCTGATCGCGTCACCGGGGTTGACCGGGTTGCTGTAGTACACCGGCGCGGCCGGGTACATCTCGTACCAGCCCTGGTAGGTGGGGGTCCCGCTGGAGCAGTCGGTGGCCACGCCGGTCTGCTCGACTGTGCTGCTGGCGTACCCGTCAATACCGACCCACGGGGCGAACAAATCGTTGGTGGAGTTGCAGGTCACCGCTGGCTCGGTCCAACTTGTGGTGACCGAAGTGAAGCCGTTGCCCTGCGCGACGTAGCCGGACCAGTTGCCACCGTCGATGTTGTCGTTGCGCCGGGCAGGGCCGAAGGGAGCACCGCCGGGGTGCGCGCCATAGCGGACCTCGGACCGGTCAGCCGGCGGGTGCGCGGCCGGCTGACGAGACGCGGCGAACCCGACCGGGCAACCGAGCATGGTCGCGATGACCGCCGGTCCGGCGAGCGCCGGCCAGCGCAGCAGGGGTGGCCGCATAGGAATCCTTCCGCCCGGAGAGGCTCACGGCGTAGCAAAAAGTTCTGCGCCGTTCGGTCCTCAATATTAGGTCCGGGTGGCCTATTGCGGTACATAACATTTGACCATAGCTCCGCGCACGTGTGTCTGCACGTGCACGCGGTGGATCTTTCTAGGGCCATCTAGCCGGTCCGCTAGAGAGCCTAAGAAACGTCTCGTCGCCGGCCCCGACCCGGCCCCGACCGCCCCGACCGGCCCGAGCGGGCTGGCAGGATGCTGGAGCATGGCCGAGGAGGAGTTGCGCGCGCTGTGGCGGGCCCGCTCCGCTGACCCGCGGTGGGTGCTGCTGGTGGGCCTGCACCCGGTCAAGCATGCGCTGCGGTTCGGCGCCGAGGTCGGCCCGCTGGTCACCGACGATCCGGACCGGGTGCTGAGGCTAGCCGCAACGCTGGCCGCCGACGTGGTGCCGGTCCTGCGAGACCGCCTGCTGCCGGTGGATCGGGCTACCTTCGGTGAACTGGCCGGTGGGCTGGCTGGCGGATCCGAGCGGACCGGGGTCCTGGCGCTGGCCCGCCGGCCGGAGGTTGTGCTACCGGGGCAGCGGTCCGCTCCGGTCGTGCTGCTGGAAGATCCCCGCCAGCTCGGCAACATCGGCGCGGTAGTCCGGGTGGTCGCCGGCTTGGGCGCGGCCGGTGTGCTCACCACGGGGACGGTCGATCCGTGGCACCCGGCCGTACTGCGGGGCAGCGCGGGGCTGCACTTTGCCACTATGGTCGCGCGGCTGACGGACCAGCAGTGCGCTGGGCTGGCCGGACCGGTGTACGCCCTGGACGTCGCCGGGTCGGCCATTCGCGGCATGAACATTCCCGACAACGCCGTACTCGCCTTCGGCTCCGAGCGCCGCGGCCTGTCGGTGTCGTTGCGGCAGCGGGCAGACGTCCTTCTTGCGCTGCCGATGCGTAGCCAGGTGTCCAGCTTCAACCTGGCCACCTCGGTGGCGATGACCCTGTACCACTGGGTGCTGCGCCGCGGGTCGGGACCGAGCTGACACCTTGCTGGTCCGTACCGATCTCCAGAAACGCACTTTTTCCGGTTCAGGCATCGACCTGCCGGGTTGTCCAGTACCGCGGTTGGCCGGTACCGCGAGTAAGGTGACGCGGCGTGATCGATGCGATCGACGTGGGTCAGGTCAAGGTGCTGGCGGTGGTCATCCTGATCGCCCTGGTAGTGGTCGGCATCATCGTGGGCGTCGTGGTCCAGAAGGTCGTGCTCAAGCTCGGCCTGCTGGTGGTGCTCGCGGCGCTGTTCGGGCTGGTGTGGTGGCAGCGGGCCGCGGTCGTGAACTGTGCGCGGACCGGCTCCTGCACCTTCTTCGGAGTGGACGTCAAGTCGGTCGCACACCACGTCCCGCGGTGAGCCGAGCCCGTGACCCGGCTGACCGTGGTGGGCAGCCTGAACTGCGATCTCGTGGTTCGGGTGCCAGTGCTTCCGCAACCGGGTCAGACCGTGGTGGGCGACGACCTGCGGCGCGGCCCCGGCGGCAAGGGCGGTAACCAAGCAGTGGCGGCCCGCCGGCTGGGCGCCGAAGTGGTCTTCATTGGTGCGGTTGGTGACGATCCAACCGGCGCCGACCTGCTGGCCTGGCAGCGCGCTGAGGGCGTGGACGTGGAGCGGGTCGTGGTCATCCCGCAGCAGCCGTCGGGGGCTGCTTTCATCACCGTCCGGCCCGACGGCGAGAACACCATCACGGTGCTGCCCGGCGCGAACGGCCGGCTCGTACCGGTGCACCTGGACCCGCACCGTGCCGCGATCGTTAGTGCCGACATGCTGCTGCTACAGCTTGAGCTGAGCTGCCCGGTATCGGCCGCCGCCGCCTACATCGCCCGGGCGGCTGGCGTCGGAGTGCTGCTGAACGCCGCGCCGCTGCCCGCGCCGGTCTCGAGCAGCGTGCGAGCCCTGGTGGGCGCGGTCAGCGTGCTGGTGGTCAACGAGGTAGAGGCCGCGGCGTTGGCCGGCGAGCAAGCCAGCGCGGCGGACTTGGTCAGGCTCGGCCCCCCGTTGGCGGTGCTGACCCGCGGCGCGGGCGGGGCGGAGTGGGCGCACCGGGACGGCAGCACCGGGACCGTACCGGCCTTTGCGGTCGAGGCGGTGGACGCAGTGGGGGCCGGCGACACGTTCACCGCCGCGCTGGCGCTAGAGCTGGCTGGGCAGCGTACGCCCGCCGAGGCGGTACGCCGGGCCTGCGCTGCCGCCGCGCTGGCCACTACCCGGCCCGGTGCGCAGGCTGCGATGCCGACCGCTGCGGAGGTGGCCGCGTTCCTGGCGGACCGGCCGCACTGAGGCTCGGCTTGGATGTTCCTGCTTTGGTGCTACCGCTGGGCAGGGGTCTCCGGCGACACGGCGGTACGCCCGGTACGCCGTACCCGCCGGCGCCGCACTACCTCGACGGCGACCGGCAAGAACGCGAAGAACACCACGACCACCACCGCGCCGAACAGGATGAGTTCAACGTGATCGCGGACCAGCGAGATCTTGCCCAGGTAGTAGCCGAGCACCGGCACCGCAATGCCCCAGGCCACCCCGCCGAGCACCGAGAACAGTGCATAGGTGGACAGCCGCATCCGGCTGGCGCCGGCCATCGTGGTGACGAAGGTCCGGATGATCGGCACGAACCTGGCCAGCAGGATGGTCGCCGCGCCCCATCGCTCGAAGAACGCGTGCGCCCGATCCACGTGTTCGTGCTTGAACAACGCCGAGTCCGGCCGGTTGAACACCATCGGCCCGGCCTGATAGCCGATCCCGTAGCCGACGAGGTTGCCGGCGATCGCGGCCACCGCGACCAGCAAGCACAGCAACCACAGCGGCACGTGGAAGGAACCCTGCGAGATCAGCAGGCCGGCTGAGAACAGCAGCGTGTCGCCGGGCAGGAAGAAACCGACCAGGAGGCCGCACTCGGCGAAGATAATGACCAGGATGCCGAGCAGACCGAAGCTGTCGACGAGGTAGCTCGGGTTAAGCAGTTGCGGAGCGGCCAGCAGATGCACGATCGCCAAGGTACCCGAATGGCCAAGGTGCCCGAATGACCAGTCCGGACCTGCTCGCTCGCCGGCCGAGCGGGCAACCGGCCGAACGGGCATGATCGAGCCATGGCACCGGAACGGTTGGTGGTGATTGGCGGCGACGCCGCTGGGATGTCCGCGGCCTCGCAGGCCCGGCACCGGCGCGACTGCGACGATCTGGAAATCGTGGCGGTCGAGCGCGGCCGGTATACCTCCTACTCCGCCTGCGGCATCCCGTACTGGATCGGTGGCGAGGTGCCGGATCTGGACAGCCTGGTGGTCCGTACCCCGGAAGCCTTCCGCGCCAAGCAGCAAATCGAGGTGCTGCTGTGCACCGAGGCGGTTGGGCTGGACCTGGCCCGCGGGGAGGTGACGGTCCGCGCTGACGGCGAGGAGCGTCAGGTTGGGTACGACCGGCTGATGCTCGGGCTGGGCGCGGTGCCGGTCCGGCCGGAGCTACCCGGGCTGGCTGCGGATGGCGTGTACGGCGTGCAGACCCTCGACGACGGCGCGGCGGTGCGGGCCGCGGTTGAGGCCGGGGCGCGCCGCGCGGTGGTGGTCGGCGGCGGGTACGTCGGGCTGGAGATGGCCGAGGCGATGGTACGGCGTGGGCTGGCCGTCACCGTGGTCGACCAGGCTGACCAGGTCATGTCTACTGTGGACAGTGACATGGCCGCGCTGGTCGCCGACGCGATGGTGGGGTTGGGCATCCAGGTCCGGCTCGGTACGGCGGTCCGCGGGGTGGAGACCGGCCCGGATGGCCGGGTCCGGCGGGTGGTCACCGCGGCCGGTGGGTACGACGCGGACCTGGTGGTGCTCGGGCTGGGCGTCCGGCCAAACACTGCGTTGGCCGCCGACGCGGGGCTGCCGCTCGGCGAGTCTCGCGGGGTGCGTACCGACCGGCGGATGCAGGTGGTTGGGCAGCCGAACGTGTGGGCTGCCGGGGACTGCGTGGAGACCTTCCACCGGATCCTGCAGCGGCCGATGCACTTGCCGCTGGGCACCCATGCCAACAAGCAGGGCCGGGTGGCTGGCATCAACATCGGGGGCGGGTACGCCACGTTCCCCGGCGCAATCGGCACCGCGGTGACCAAGATCTGCGCGCTGGAGATCGCCCGGACCGGGCTGAGCGAGCGGGAGGCGGCCGGCGCTGGCTTTGAGTACCAAGCGGTGACAGTGGGCTCGACCACCCGGGCCGGGTACTACCCGGGCGCGCAGCCGATCACCGTCAAGGTGCTGGCCGAGCGCGGCTCCGGTCGGCTGCTTGGTGGCCAGATCGTCGGCCGGGAGGGCGCGGCGAAGCGGATCGACGTGCTGGCCACCGCGGCCTGGACCGGGATGACTGTGGCCGATCTGGCCAGCCTGGACCTGTCCTACGCGCCGCCGTTCGCGCCGGTGTGGGATCCGGTGCTGATCGCCGCCCGCAAGGCCGCCGAGCAACTCAGCTGACCGACGCGCTCCCGGCCCGTTAGGCGAACTTGGTAACCGGACGCTGCTGCGGCACGCCGTCCAGGGTGACGTCCACCTTCTCGTCGTAGAACGCGATCAGTCCGGCGATCTTCTGGCTCTCCGGCAGCGGGGTGCGGTACGCCCAGGCCAGCCCCTCGTACACGCTGTCGCCAAACACGACGTCCCAGTAGCTCGCGGTGCCCTTGTACGGGCAGTGGGTGGTGGTCGCCGAAGGCCGCAGCAGATCCAGCCGGACGTCGGTCATCGGCAGGTAGTACCGCGGCGGCAGTCCGGTCTCGAACAAGATCCGCGGCTGGTGGGAGTCGGCGATCAGCACGCCGGCCACCCGTACCTCGATGTGCCGGCTGCTGGCCAGGATGTCCACCCGGGTGTACGGGTCGCGTGGGTGTACGTAGACCGGCTCGTCCTCCTCCAGCCACTCATCCATCGCGTGCCAGTCCAGCCGGATCAGCCCGCGCAGCGCCTCGATCGGTGAGTCCGGGTAGCTCAACGCCGCGCCGGCCACGGTGCGCCCGCCGATCCGGACGTCGTGCACCCGCCCATCGCCCCGGCTCGGCGAGTGGTGCGTTAGGCCGGTGTCGAGCAACTCGGCGCGGACGTCCTGCACCGGCAGGTAGTAGGTCGGGAAGTATGGGACCTCCCAGACCAGCACCGGCCGGACGGTGTCGGCGACGACCTGCCCGCCGAGCAGCGCCCGGACCCGCTTGCCCGCCACCTCGACCCGGATCCGGCCTCGTTGATCGGTCTGCGTACTGGTCATCTCGCTCCCTTATCCGGGCGCGGCCCGTGGGTGAGCGCACGCTTCCTCACCGACAACCCCCCGCCCGGCCGACGCCTTCCATCCGCGGCGGCGGCCAGGGTTTACTAGGGTGACTGCACGTCGATGAGCACCTTGCCGACGATCGACGACTCCACCGCGGCGTGTGCCTCGGCCGCCCGCTCCAACGGGAAGTGATGCAGCGGCAGGCCAGCCTCCTCGCCGACTCCGATCGCCCCGTCGGAGAGCGCGGCCGTCACGCTGCCGATGGCGGCGTCCTTGGCCGGCTCCGGAACGTTGTAGATTAGGACGAACTGCCAGCGCGCGTTCGGCACCATGAACGGGCGGATGGGTAGGGTGAGTTCGCCGCCGTCATCGGCGTACACCGCGACCGAGCCGTACCGGGCCAGCACCTGCGCGTTGAGCTGCGCGTTCGCCGCCGGCGCGACCTCGACGATCGTGTCGACGCCGTCCGGGACAATCTTGTGGATGGTCTCGACCACGTCGTTGGTACGGTAGTTGACCACATGCTGCGCGCCGGCCGCGGCGGCCAGCGTCGCCTTCTCCGGGCTGCTCACCGTCGTGATGACTGTCCCGCCGGCCCACCGGGCGAGCTGGATCGCGGCGTTGCCGACCGCACCGGCCCCGCCCGCGACGAGCACCGTCCGTCCGTCGAGCGCGCCCGGTCCGAGCCGGTCCGGGCCGCCCTCGGTCACCGTCAGCCCGCGGTGTGCGGTGAGGAACGGGATTGGCAGGCTGGCGGCCAGGTCGTAGGACGCGGAGTCCGGCAGCGGCACCGCCTGCCGTTCCGGCAGCACGACGTACTCCTGCGCGGTGCCGCCCGGCCGCTGCCAGGCAGCCTCCCAGACCCACACCCGCTGCCCCACCCGGCCCGGCTCGACGCCCGGGCCGACCGCGTCGATGACGCCGGCGCCGTCCTGGTTGGGTACGACCTCGGGGAAGCCGAGCGGCTGGCCGGCTGCGCTGCCGCGCCGCGACTTCCAGTCCGTCGGGTTTACCCCCGAGACGTGGATGCGGACCCGTACCTCGCCGGGTCCTGCCTCTGGTACCGGGCGGTCGACGAGCCGCAGCACGTCGGGTTCGCCGGTCCGCGTATACACGATCGCTCTCATAGCAGCCCCAAGCCGAGGCCCGCGCCCGGTGTTCCCATGCGGCTACCGGCCGAGCAGCGCGGCTGGGATGACAGCGATGCCGTCTGGCCGGCAGTACGCGTACGGACCGGTGGTGATGACGCGGCATCGAGGAGGTCGGCGCCGAGCCGGTCACCAAGCCAGTGCAGGTGGGTCACGTCGGAGCCCACGACGGTCGTGCCCAGCTTCACCTCCAGCACCACGACCCGGTGGTCGGCTCGTTCGACGATGAAGTCCACTTCGTGGCCACCGTCGCGGGAGCGCAGGTGGCGCACCGTTGCCTCGGCTGCCGGGGCGTAGACTCGGAGGGTGAGGGCGACCACCAACTAGAACGAGGCTCCGAGCAGGACGCCGTTTCGTGCCAGGGCGGGTCGGGGGGCTTGCCGGCCAGCAGTGCGGGGGTGTTCACCCCGAGCAGGCGGGCCGCCAGCGCCGGATCGACGAGATGGTGCTTGGGTGCCTGGGCAAGCCGAGCAAACGTGTTGCCGGTGGGCAGCCAGCCCGGTACTGGATCGAGCAGCCAGAGCTGGGTGAGCACGTCGCGGTAGGCGATCGTGGTGGTCTTGGTCGTCCATCAGTTCGTCGAGTTCGGCATCGACAGTCCGATCCAGGTACTCCCCACGTCGCTTCGACCGAGGTCTGCTCAACCAGCATCCCTCGGGAGTGCGAGTTACCGAGTTAGCTGGAAAGCTACCGTCATAATGGAATGTCTGTACTCTATAGCCGACGTGCGTCACAGGAGACGTTAAGGATGGGGTGCCATGACACAGCTCACGCCGGCTGTTCCGTCGCCCCTGCGTGGCGACCTGGACGTTAAGCAATCCATGGAGACTCTGCAGGACGGTTATCTACATGCTGTCGCCGCTGCGGCTCGCTGTTCACTAGCAAAACCCAACCGCGACCGGGGAATTGATTGGATAGTCTCTCACCAGTCGACATATCACACGCACGACTTTGAAGCAGAACTCCGAGTTCAGCTGAAGAGCACCTATCAAGTCTCTCCAACTCCTTCGGTCGTTGAGCTTCCAATATCGATCAAGAATTCCAGGCTCGAACGCTTGGTTCGATCGCCAGTAACCGTATCTACGATTCTCGTGGCAATGCTTATTCCGCGCGAGATAGAACAGTGGTCACTGCCACTGGCGAGTATTTACTTCTACGGCACTGCGCTTACTGGATGAACCTAGAAGGCCGCGAAATCACTGGTCAGGAAGAAACGGTGGTGAGAGTCCCGACTCGCCAGGTCTTTGACGATGTCGCCTTGTGTGCAATAATGAAACGTATTGGTGCTGGAGGTAAGGCTTGAGCAGCGGACCAGAAGCCGTAGAAGTCCAGGGTGCCTGGATTAGTTCCGCGCGCCTAATTCTCTGGCTTGATCGGAGGGGCTGGGTTGCTCGCGGCGGCAGGGAGGGCCTATACAGGCGATACTCTTCCCCACCCAACTCTGATGCAGATCTGAGTATTCTTGTGCCACTTAATCCGGCAATGGCTGACTACAGGGATCTGCTCGATGACGCGGTGGCCAGTCTTCTGAGTCTTGTAGGTACCGATGGCCGGAGCCTAGTGGCAGAGTTGGATGTGGGCGTTGGTGATGTCATTAGATTTCGCAAGGAGGTGTCGACCGTGCATGGCTCGGTCCCGTGGTCCACGGGTGAAGGGCACGTCATCGCGGCGACAAAGATGCTGGAAGCTGCAGCTAAGGCTGAGCGCTCTAAAGCACCCTACTTTGGGAACCGTCATTGGCCGGCTGCACGTGCCTATCTCGATGCCGTACATATGGGTCAGACGGAACCGGGGAGCTATGTTTTGATTGCTTTTTCACCTGTTCATGAGCTACAAGTCATGGAGATTCCAATTCCCGAACTAGCTCCGGTACCAACTGGCAGGGCGGTAACGGAAACGCTCTGGACGGCACTTGAGTCAACGGCGGAAGCGATTGAGCATTTTAACTCGGCTGGCTCGCTGAGTGGCTTTGAGCATGCAGTACAGACTGGAGCGTCCTATGAACTATCCCAGGCCCTAATTGGCTTGCTGCAGGGTTCCGATGGAGCGGATGTTGCCATCGACTGGAGTTCGTCTACCGAGCTAGTACGCCCATCCTCAAAGGTGGCATTCGAGCCCTCGGATGTGAATGCGCTTCAGCAGGCGAGTTCTCGATTCGCTCGAACCGAGCCAGCAAGCCAAGTGACGGTGACGGGTACGGTCACTCTCCTTGATCGACCCCGTCCAGGGACGCCAGGTGTAATCCGCCTGAGCGTCTTGGACGGTTCACCTGCGAGGAAGATTCGAGTTCGCATTCCGGAGGAGGTGTACGACCTAGCAATTCAGGCTCATCGCGAAGGGCTGGCGGTACGCATGAGGGGACGTCAGGAGCGGGAGGGAAGTTTGTACTGGCTTTATGAGCCATCCGATATTGAGTTGGTGCAGTTGCCCCCAGGAATCCAAGCTGAGCTGGAAGCAACCTTGTTTGACGAACTTGATGATGAGGGCTAAGGCTGTTCGCTTAGCTGGCGGCGGCCAGCAGGGCCTTCTCCTGTTCCTCCGACATCCCGGTCGGCCGCAGGGCTGGGTCGTCTGCTCGCTCCCCGGTACGCAGCCAGGCCCACGTGTTGGTGATCGTCTCGGTGATCGGTCGGTGGGTCAGCCCGGCGGCGTGCGCCGGGGCAACGTCCACCGTCCAGGCGAATTCCATGGTCGAGGGCAGCCACAGCGGCAGTTCGGTCCAGGGTTCCACCTCGGCATCCAGGATGGCCTGCTCGGGGGTCCAGACCAGCTCAGCGTCGGCCCCGGTGGCGTCGCGAGCGGCCTCGAACATCTCGCGGTAGGTAGTGAAGTCGCGCGGTGCAGTGGCGTTGTACGCCCCCGCGACCCCAGCCTGCCCGCAGTGCAGCATCCAGCCGGCCAGATCCCGTACGTCGATCAGCGCGAGGTGCCGGTCGGGCGGACCGGGCACCGGGACCCGGCCGCCGCGGCTGATCCGATCTATCCACCAGGCCAGCCGGCCGGAGTTGTCGTACGGCCCGATCAGCAGGCCGGCCCGGATCTGGGTGCAGCGATCCGGGAAGTGTTCCTCGACGGCCCGCTCGCAGCCGGCCTTGAGGTATCCGTACGGGCCGGCCCCGGTCAGCTCGGCTGGCGCCTGCGCGACGTCCGGCGGGCAAGCGTAGACCGTGGAGTCGGCTCGTACCGGTTGCCCCGGCCAGCCCGGGTAGACGTTGATGGTGGAGACGAACACGTAGTGCCGGGCGGTCTCGGCCAGCAGCCGGGCCGCGGCGCCCACCACTGTCGGTACGTACCCGCTGGTGTCGATCACCACGTCAAAGCGCCGCCCGCGCAGCACCTCCAGCGCGGCCGGCTCCCCTCGGTCGCCATGCAGCGCGGTCACCTGCGGCGGCGGCGCGCCGGATATGCCACGGGTAAAAGTGGTCACCGAGTCGCCGCGCCGCAGTGCCTCGGCCACCACCGCCCGCCCGAGAAACCGCGTCCCGCCCAGCACCAGAACATCCATGCCACCGACCCTGCCCGGCCGCTAGCCAAGTGGGAAGAGCCACCAGCCAAGACGGAAGGCATGTCCGCGGTCGGCGAACTCCTCGGCGCTGGTACGCCATCCGTCAGGTCCTCAATAGTCACCCGGCAACCTCGGCAGCCGCTGCGAGGGTGCCCGAAAGGTGCGCGTGTGCTGTCGCCGCGGTCAGCGGGTCACGCTGCGCTCACCTCCTCATTACACTTCGCTTCCACCAGAATGGCGCGATCTTCAGGGGGTTGAGCAGATGCGGATGCCTACCCGGGTGGCGAACCCGGCCCTTGCTGTGCTGATCCGGGATAGTGGGTTCTCCTCGCTGGAGCGGTTCGCCGATGCCGTGAACCTGCGGGGCTGGCAGATGTATGGCATCAAGCTGTGCTACGACCACGTCCGGGTCAAGCGCTGGGTAGCCGGCAGTGTTTGCCAGCACGGGGACGTGGTGGCGGCGGTGCTCAGCGACGCGTGGGGAGTCCCCGTCCCGCTTGCGGTGCTGTGGCCGAGACTGCGCGAGGGCGCCGGGCCGGTGCCGGCGCACCTGCAACCTTGGGTGGCTGCTCGTACCCTGGAGGACCTGGGGGTCTTCCTGAGGAGTGACATGCTGACCAGGCGGGAGCTGCTGGCCGACTCGGTCGGCGTGGCTACCGGTGCGGCGCTCGTTGACCCGATCGCGCGCTGGCTGGGCGGTGAGGCGTGGGGGCTGGCGCCCGGCGAGGGTGGTGGTCCGTGGCAGGTGGGCATGGGTACGGTGGTCGGCATCGAGCAGGCCACCCGGCTGTTTGCCGCGGCCGATGCCCAGGGCGGTGGCGAGCTGAGCCGGGAGGCTGCGGTGGGGCAGCTTCGGTACGCCGTGGACCTGGCGGCGCAGGGCAGCTACAGCCACGCAGTCGGTGATCGGCTGCTGGCCGCCACGGCCGAGCTGTCGGCGGTGGCGGGCTGGATGTGCCATGACGTGGGCATGGAGGGTCCGGCGCAGCGGTACCTGGTCTACGGCTTGCAGGCCGCCCGCGAGTCGGGTGACGAGCGTGCCCCGTTGCTTGCCGTCGGCATCCTGGCAGACATGGCGCGGCAAATGCGCTCGCTGGGCCACCCGGACACCGGGCTGCGGCTGGTGAACCTCGCCTTCGAACAGTTGCCGAATGACCGGCACCGGAACGCCGTGCGCGCAATGCTCTGGAGCCTCAGGGCCCGGATGCTGGCTGGTATGGGCATCAGCTACCTGCCCGAGATGCGCAGCGCGGTCGGCCTGTCGTTCGAGCTGTACAGCGACGCCCCCGACGAAGACATCGCCGACTCCATCGCCGCTAGCCCGGTGTTTGCCCACACCAGCGATGCGGAGCTAGCGAGCTCCGCCGCTTGGTGTTACAACGATCTGGCTGAGGAAGAGCCCCGGCTCGCTGCTGACGCTGAGCAGCAAGCATTGTACGCGCTAACACACCGCGGCGATGGCTTCACCCGCGCCAAGGTATTCAACCAGATCGCACTAGCCCAAGCCCGGTTCCGCGGGGCCGAGCCTGATCAGGCCTGCTCCGACGGGCACCAGGCGATCGAGATGGCCGCCGATGTCACTGCCTCCCAGCGTGTCACCTCCCGGCTGGCCGAGCTGATGACCGACTCCGAGCCGTACCAGGATCGGCCCGCCGTACGGGACCTCCGCGAGCGGCTGACGCTGGTCGGGTAAGCCATCGTTTGAGGAGTGACATGCTGACCAGGCGGGAGCTGCTGGCCGACTCCGTCAGCCTGGCGACCGACGCGACGTTCTCCGACCCGGTTGCGCGTTGGTTGAGCGTCGAGGCGGCAGGGCTAACGTCCGGCGACAGCGGTCTGCTTTGTCGTCGGTGTCCTTGAGGACATGGCGCATCAGATGCGGTCGCTGGGCCACCCGGACGTGGGGCTGCGGCTGATGAACCTTGCCTTCAACCAGTTGCCTACCGACCGGCACCGGAACGCCGTATGCGCAATGCTCTGGAGCCTCAGGGCGCGCACGCTCGCCGGCATGGGCATCAGCTACCTGCCCGAGATCCGCAGCGCGGTCGACCTGTCGTTCGATCTGTACGCCAACGCCACCGATGACGACGTCGCCGGCTCCATCGCAGCCAGCCCGGTGGTGCAGAGCTAGCTAGCTCCGCCGCCTGGTGTTACGACGATCTGGCTGAGGAAGCAGGGCATCGGACGCTCAACGCCCCAGGCGGGGCGCTATCCCCGCGCCTGGGCGTTCGTTTGTGCGGTGTCAGGCGTTTCGTCATAGCTGAGTACGAGTCGGCTGTGGGTTTTGTCGATGATGGTGCCGTTGAGGTCATTGTCCGGGGTACTCGCGGGGTAGGCGATCAGTTTTGGCTTGCGTTGGTCGCGTTCGACGGACCAGAAGCGGACCTCGTTGCACAGGTGCTCGGCCAGTTTGGCGGCGGTGGGTCCGTGACCGATCGCTCCCAGCTCCCAGCGCACGTGGTCGCCGTTCTCGCGGCGGCGGGATGTGAGGTAGGCAAGGGAGTCGCCGTTGACCAGGACCGGTGATCGGTACGCCTGTACCGGGTCGCACACCTCGGGGGGAGTGTCGGCGGGAGCGTTGATCCGGCACACGCGCGGGTCGGTGACGGTCAGCCGCAACCACACCCCGTCGTGTGGCTCGTCCCCGGCGATCGTGGTCCCCGACCATGCGGTGGTGCGCGGTTGGTCGAGGATTCCGCGCAACGCGTCGGGATTCACGTTCTGGTCGCGGTCCCAGTGCAGCGTGATCGTCTTGTCGTCGGTGATCGGGGCGGTGAGTTCTCCTTCGTCTTCGCCGACGAGATAGACGAATCCGCATAGTTCGATGGCGTCGGCGACGAGCCGCCCGTCCTGATAGGCGAAGGCGACGCTGCGCGCCTGCCCGCGCCAGCGCAACGGGACGACTAGGCGCGCGCCGGGTACGAGCTGGTCCCACCAGGCTTGCGGGATGTCCCAGGGGGAGACGGTGGCGATGATCCGGTCGTAGGGCGCGTGCTCGGGCACGCTGGCCGCGCCATCTCCGGTGATCACTCGGACTTCGTGGTAACCGGTGGCGGTCAGTGCGTGGGCGGCTTGCGCGGTGACGTCGGCGTCGATGTCGATGGTGACGACGTTAGCGGCATCGCCGGTTAGCTCCGCGAGTAGCGAAGCGTTGTAGCCGGTGCCCGCGCCGATTTCGAGGACGCGGTTTCCGGGCTGGACGTTGAGCTGGTCGAGCATCATTGCGACCACGAACGGCGCGGATGCACACGACAATGACGCGCCGTCGGAGAACCGGTGGGTGATCACCGCCTGGTAGGGGTCGTAAGCTGCGTCGGGGCTGGCCTCGGGCACGAACTCGTGTCGAGGCACATCCCATAGAACGCGTTCGACCTCGGGACGTTGCGCGTAGCCCATCTCCTTGACTTTTTTGATCATGGTTTCGCGTAGGGCCTCGGGTGAGGCGGTGTTGGTGTTCATCGCTTCCTTTCAGTTGTTGAGCAGTAGGCAAGCGTCCCACTGCGTGATGGGTGGTGTGTTGGTGGTCGCGGTGTGCTGTGCCAGCAGCGCGCCGGTTTTCCCGACCAGCAGGCCGTGTTCGCGTGGCGTTAGGCGAAGCAGTGAATCGGCGAGGCCGTCGAGCAAACGGGGTATGGCGGCCCGGATGCGTTCGTCGTGCGCGCCCGCCCGCCAGGCGGTGTGGAGGAGTCCGGCCCAGCCGTGGCACAGCGACACGTCGCTGAGGTGGGCGAGCTGGGCCTCATCGGTGACGCACCAGATGAGGGCATCCTCGGCGAGATGTTGCCGCTGTGCGTCGCCGAGCGCGAGCCCGGCGAGTTGCTGGGCTCGGGCAAGACCGGGGGTGCCGTAGCACCAGCTCGGCCGGTGCGGGCCGTGCCGGTGCGCGACACCGCTGTCGTGTTCGGCGCGGGTGATCGCGCCTGGCCACCAGGCGTGTGGGGATTCGCCGCAGCGCCAGTGGTCCAGCCATCGGCATATCCGCCGCATCGCCTTGGCGTGGCCGTCGATGATGATGCCTCGGCGCATCGTCGACGCGAGCAGCGCCAAGGGGCCAGCGATGCCGTGCGCTATGCCGAGGTTTCCGTGTCCGCTCCGCCAGTCGGGGCCGGATCCGGTTGGTCCGTCAAGCGCCCACCATCCCGGCAGTCCGTCTGGGCGTGGTTCGGTCAACCGGACGAGGTAGGCTAGAACATCGCGCAACAGTGCGCTCTCGCCGTGCCGGTGTAGCAGGTAAGCGCCCAGGCCGGTTAGCCCGGCGATGAGGTCGAACTCCCGTTTGGCGGGCAGCGTGCCGCGATCGATGCGATGGTGCGCGGCGCTCAACCGGGTCCGAATGATCGACTCGATGTACTCGTCGGTACCGGGCGAGCGCGCCCGCGCGGTCATGGTGTGCGCTGGCGACCTCGGGCCATCCGAGGATGTCGTGCCACAACCCGCCGCGTGCCAGGCGGGTGACCTGTTCGACGTGGGCGCGGTCGGGCGCGGCTTTCGGTGCTTGTCCGGCAAGCCAGGTGGCGGCCTGGTCGCGGTCGCCGAGGAATGCGGCGGCCACGTCGAACATCGACAGGGCTGTGACCACCAGCGGTGACGGCTCTCCGCTGTGCCGGTGTGTCAGTAGCGCGAGTACGAATCGGGAGTCCGCCGCGAACACCGCTTCGGCTTCCTCGATCGCCAGATATCGACCGGTCTCCGGGTAGTAGGTATCGAACGCCAGTCGGCTTAGCCGCCCATCGGCGCGCAGCCGTTCGGCCCATGTTGTGACGGCGGAAAGCACCTTGTCGGCGTCGCTATCGACCCGGATGCGCAGCCGCAGATGGTCGCTTTCCTCACCCTCGCGTGCCTGCGGATAACGGACGAACCAGTACGCGCGGTCGCCGAGGTCACCCAGCAACGCGGGAAGCTCGCCAACCAGTAGCGGGTTTATCCGGTGCTCAGCCACGTACAACTTTGCGTACAGCCATGCCGCCCCCGGTGACCCGGGGACGTGTCCGTGCTCGCGCCCGAGAACGGGCAGCACGTCCACACGCGGCTCCGGCACTGGCTTTCGGCGCGAGGTCATCGGAAGCACGACCGTGTGTGCGCGTCCATCAAGCCAGCCGTCCGTGCCGGGCTCGGGTGCCTCGACAAGGACGGCGTCGTCGTTGCCGCGCACGTGGCGGTACAGGACCTCGCGGTGCGCGGGCATGTCGAGGTTCAGCGGCAGGAGTTGATCGAAGTCCCGCAGCTCGATCCGCGACGGGCAACGCCACGTCTGCCGCCAGTGGTCAAGGGTCTGGTCCCATTCCGCCGCGTCAGCGGGGAGGTCTGCGCGGGTGAGCCGCCATCGCGCCGCTGACAGGATCGCCCGCCTGTACCGCACACGGGGCCGGAACGGCAACGTCTCAGCCGCGCCCCAATCGAACCCAATCCACCCGCCATCCAGTGCGCGGGACAACTCCCCGACCATGCGTGCCATCGGCGGCTGCTGTTTGGGCGCAAGCGCGTGCAGGATAAGCGGTTCCACCACGCGGCGGCGCGACAGGCTCACCAAGTGCAGGCGTCGCGAGGTCGCGGTGACCGCGAGGTCGTCAACGCTGATCGCCTCGCCCTGTGCGTGCTCGCCGAGCGACACGACATCGGGTAGGTAGCGGGGAACGCGGGCGACATTCTCGGCACTGGGGAACATCGGCGTGAACGACAATTGCGCGGGCAGCGCGCCCGCGACCGTGGTCGGCACCTCAGCGAATATCGCGCCAAGGCCGGAGTCCGGCACAAGCGGGATGAACCGCGACGTGAGAGTGCCAGCCGCGCGGCCCGGCACGACGGTGAACGTGTACTCGCCGCGATCAAGCGCAGCTCGGCTGGTCGCATGAATCCGTGCGCCAAGATCAACATGTGGCGGGACCGCATCGGGCTCGCCACCCGCAGCGACCAAATTATCAACGGTCGCGTCGTTTAGTTCGATCTCGCGGTCGCCGCGCGCGGTCGCCTCTACGGCCAAGGCGAACAGCAGCCGATCCCGCTCCGAGAACACATGCCGCCCGCTTCCCTCCGGGCTTCCCTGATAGTCGCGCGGCCAGCCGAGCCCATGATCGGGGTCCACCATCATCCGCAACGGCACCAATGTGCCCGTGCCGTATCGGTCGCAGAACGCGGCGAAGTAATCCCGCCACTCCCGGCTGCCGGTGTGCTCGCGCACCAGCCGAGCCAGCACCCCCGCTGCGCGTTCCATCTCGTGCGCGACCGCGTGCGGGATCTGCACACTGGCGTCAAGGCGAAGATCGACCGACAAGGGGACCCGTGCGGAGTCAACGACCTGCCGCAGCCGGGCAACGATCGCGGCGCGCGCTGCCCCGCTGGGATTGTCGTTATGCGCCTTAGTCGCCTGGTGAATCTCTCCCAGTTCGCGTGCGAGCGTCGCGATCGGGAGATCGTCGGTATCGAGCCCCCGCAGACGATCTACAACGAAGGCAAGCGGGTCGGTGATCGTGCTCGGCGCGCGAAGCGAAGACAGGAGAAATCCTTTGTCCAGCAAGGAAAGCAGCATACGCGAGGGAGCGCCGGCGTTCGGGAAAGCCTCAGCGAGCACGTCAGCCAGCACCCGGAAGCGCACCGGTAAGGCCGCAGTGTCACGCACCAACGCAACCGCCGACGTGTAGCGGATGCTGACGAACTCCGCGCCGGGCAGCGTCAGCCGCCCGCCGGATTCCTCGGCAGCGTCGGTGAACACGACATCGAGCTGAGCCAACAATCCCGAACACGCCTCAAGGCGCTCAACCACCTGGCGCAACCAACGGCTATCCACACGAACAACCGGCCGGTGTCGCTCGCCCAACCGTGCAGCCGCCGTCGACCCGACCGAGGCCCTACCGACCCCGGCGAACATGCCGAACGGCGTCGACCGGCCAAAACGCAACACGTACCGGACCACCGCGAGCGTCGCCCGCCGCACATCCCGCCCCGACGTAGCAGCGTCGTCTAGGATCGCCGCGACGCGCGCAGCAAGGACCGGGCTCGCGTGCTCAACCGCCGCCGCAATGGCAGGCCAGACCTCCCGCAGCCACAACCGGCAATCATGCTCATCAGACAGAGCAGGCCAACGTGACGGCATGAGGACGGTCGCAGACGCACGCAACAATCCCGTCCTATGGTGCTGGTAATCAAGCATCCCCGAACCTTCCAAGATGGAAAGCGGGTGGCCGGACACCAGCACCCGGCCCACCCACCCACCGCTGTCACTTCTGCGAATGACAAGCCGAAATCTGACAGGTCTGTCCACACCCGTCGTCGGTCTGACACCCCGTGGTCGCGGGCCTGACCCGTTCAGTCTCCACCTGCACATCCAGGTCGAAGACATCCGCCGAGGCATCCACATCGACTAGAGCCACAGTCATGTCAACCCAACTCCTTTCCCCACAAATTGTTCAATCAGAATTCAGATACACATGCTCGGAACCTGTATCAGCCTCTCATCGAGGCCAAGCTTGGCGCTCCGCAGGAGGCTGTCGAGTAGGCTAAGCCACCAAGAGCCCCTATCGCCACTACAGACGTATGCGTGGAAGACCCTACGCAGCGGTACCTGGTCTACGGCTTGCAGGCAGCCCGCGAGTCGGGTGACGAGCGTGCCCGGTTGCTCGTCGTCGGCATCCTTGAGGACATGGCGCATCAAATGCGCTCGCTGGGTCACCCGGACGCCGGTCTGCGGCTGGTGAACCTTGCCTTCGAACAGTTGCCGAATGACCGGCGCCGGCTGAACGCCGTACACGCGATGCTGTGGAGGTCCAAGGCTCGCATGCTCGCCAGCATGGGCACCGCCTACCTGCCCGAGGTCCGCAGTGCGATCGGCCTGTCTTTTGACCTGTACGGCAACGCCAGCGGTGAGGATGTCGCCAGCGTCGTAGCGGCCGGTTCTCGGTTTGCCTACGCCAGCGATGCGGAGTTGGCTTTCGCCGCCGCCATGTGCTATGGCGATCTAGCTGAGGAAGACCCCCGCCTCGCTGCCGATGCTGAGCAGCAAGCGTTGTACGCGTTGGCGCATCGTGGTGATGGCTTCGCCCGCTCCAGGGTGCTCGACCAGATCGCCCTGGTCCGAGCCCGGTTCCGCGGGGCCGAGCCTGATCAGGCCTGCGCCGACGGGTACCAGGCGATCGAGATGGCCGCCGATGTCACTGCCTCCCAGCGCGTCACCTCCCGGCTGGCCGAGCTGATGACCGACTCCGAGCCGTACCAGGATCGGCCCGCCGTACGGGACCTCCGCGAGCGGCTGGCGCTCGCAGGCTAGCTGGATGCGGTTGTCCGCCGACCGGGGATTGGTGCTCCTCGCCCGTCTCGCGGGATACTTGGCAGACACAGGTGGTTCGATCGCAGGAGGGAACGCTCATGCCCATCGCCACGCCCGAGGTATACGTCGAGATGCTGGACCGGGCCAAGGCGGGTGGCTTCGCCTTCCCCGCGATCAACGTCACCTCCTCCGAGACGCTGAACGCTGCCATGCGCGGCTTCGCCGATGCTGGCAGCGACGGCATCGTGCAGGTCTCCACCGGCGGCGCGGAGTTCCTCTCCGGCCAGCACGTCAAGGACATGGTCACCGGCGCGGTGGCGTTCGCCGAGTTCGCGCACGTGGTTGCCGCGAAGTACCCGGTCAACATCGCGCTGCACACCGACCACTGCCCCAAGAACAAGCTGGACGGCTTCATGCGGCCGCTGGTGGCGATCTCCGCCGAGCGGGTCGCCGCCGGTCAGGAGCCGCTGTTCGGCTCGCACATGTGGGACGGCTCGGCGGTGGAGCTGGAAGAGAACCTGCAGATCGCGGCGGACCTGCTGGAGCAGTGCGCGAAGGCTCGGATAATCATGGAGCTGGAGATCGGCGTGGTCGGTGGCGAGGAGGATGGCGTCGTCGGCGCGAGGGACGAGAAGCTGTACACCACACCGGGCGATGCGATGCGTACCGCGGAGATGCTCGGCACCGGTGAGAAGGGTCGCTACATCCTGGCTGCGACCTTCGGCAACGTGCACGGGGTGTACAAGCCGGGCAACGTCGAGCTCCGGCCGAAGATCCTGGATGACATCCAGCGGGCGGTCGGCGAGAAGACCGGCAAGGACAAGCCGTTCGATCTGGTCTTCCACGGCGGCTCGGGCTCGACGCTGGAGGAGATCCGGGAGGCGCTCGGCTACGGCGTGGTCAAGATGAACATCGACACCGACACCCAGTACGCCTTCACCCGGCCGATTGCTGACCACATGCTGAAGAACTACGACGGTGTACTGAAGATCGACAACGAGGTCGGCAACAAGAAGCTGTACGACCCGCGGAGCTACCTCAAGCGGGCCGAGCAGGCGCTGACCGACCGGGTCGTACAAGCTTGCGAGAACCTGCTGTCAGCCGGCCACAGCGTCGCTGGCTGACGCACCGGCAGTCCGTTCCGGCGCTGGCCGTCCCGCGCGGGTAGCTAGCGTACGGCCAGCCGACGGAACACCGTGACGAACAGCGCCGCCGCGACCACCTGGATCGGGAAGACCGCAATAAACCGATCCTGGTGTAGCGCGTGTGCCGCAGCAGTGCCGGCCAGCGCGGCTACGATGCCGATCAGCAGGGTCAGCAGCAGCCCCAGGCGGGCCGGCCGCTCACCCTTCGGGGCCAGCCATCGACCCAGGTAACCGACGATCACACCCACGAAGATCGCTGAGAAGAACCCGCCGACCGTCATGTCACCAGGGTAGCGGTGCGAACCGGGCCCAGGCTGGTCCGATTCGCCGCTGGTCGCGGGGCGGCAGTGCTACCGTCCGGGCATGGCGCCAGCCTGGCCGGGTGCAGCGGTCCGCGGAAATACGCGTTGGCTAGCCCGCGCGGCCGGCCAACGGGCGGTCGCCATCGTCAGCGCGGTCACGGTCGTGGTGCTGCTGATCAGCGGGCTCGCACTGGCTGCGGTCGGGCCGCCGCCCGGCACCCCGACCGCCACCAGCTTCACCGGCCTGCCGACCGTGGGCGCGGTGTTCCCGGCTGGCACCGCGGCCGGGCACACCTGTACTGCTAGCGTGGTGGACAGCCCGCACGGCAACCTGGTGCTCACCGCCGCACACTGCCTGGCCGGGGCGGGCACGGGGGTGCAGTTCGCACCGATGTACCACGACGGGCAGGCGCCGTACGGGGTGTGGACGGTGCTGCGCGCCTACGTACCCTCGGCTTGGCGGGCCAACCAAGACCCGCACCACGACTACGCCTTCCTGGTGGTCGCACCGAAACTCCAGGACGGCCGGTTGGTGCAGGTGCAGGACGTGGTCGGCGGCAACCTGCTGCTCCACCAGCCGGCGCAGCAGCGGGTGGTACGGGTGATCGGCTACCCGACCGATGGCGACCAACCGGTCAGTTGCCGCAACCGCAGCTACGACGAGTCCGGCTTCCCGGCCTTCGACTGCCATGGCTACCCGGAGGGCACCAGCGGCGGGCCATGGCTAGTCCGGGACGGTCACGGCGGGACCGGGGTGGTCGGGCTGATCGGCGGGCTGCACCAGGGCGGTTGCGTCGAGTACACCTCCTACAGCCCCACGTTCGATGACGACACCTTCGCCACCTACTGGCGCGCGGTCACCGGTGCCCCGGCCGATTCGCTCCCGGTACCCGGCGGCGACGGCTGTTGACCGGTCGGCAGCGGTCGGACCGGCGAGCAGCCAGGATGTAGGCCAGGATGAGGGTATGGACATGCACCAGAACTTGCTTAGCGGGCCACCGCCGACCCGGCTGCCGACCAATGTCGAGGCGGATGCCGCTCTAGCCAGCGGCAACCTACCGGCCGACGTCGCCGCTCGGTGGCCGTCCTACAGCGGAGCCTGGGCGGAGCTTGCGGACCGCGCCTTCGAGATCGGCTCGGTGGTGGAGTCCTACGCGTACGCCCGGGTCGGCTACCACCGCGGGCTGGACCAGTTGCGCCGCAACGGCTGGGCCGGGCACGGTCCGGTGCCCTGGTCCCACCTGCCCAACCGCGGTTTCCTGCGTTGCCTGCATGCGCTGTCCCGGGCCGCCACTGCGATCGGCGAGGCAGATGAGGCAGACCGGTGCGCGCAGTTCCTCCGGGACTGCGACGCGGAGGCCGCCCGGCTGCTGGCCGGCTAACCCGTTCGCGCCAACGCGCAGCGCCAGCACATCTCCGGTCGGCTACCCTTTACTCGTAAGAGGCCCGGGCGCTTGCGCTGCGGGCCCGCACCATGTCGACGGCGAGGGAGCATGGGGCCGAAGCAAATGAGGGAGCCGGGCAGATGAGTGCCATCGTGCTGATCGGCGCCCAGTGGGGGGATGAGGGCAAGGGCAAGGCCACCGACCTGCTCGGTGACAAGGTGTCGTACGTGGTCCGTTACCAGGGCGGCAACAACGCCGGGCATACAGTGATCACGCCGGATGGCGAGAAGTACGCGCTGCACCTCATCCCGTCTGGGATCCTCAGCGCCGGGGTGACCTCGGTAATAGGCAACGGTGTGGTGGTGGATCCGCAAGTGCTGCTGGCCGAGCTTGCCGAGCTGGACCGGCGCGGGGTGGACACCTCCCGGCTGGTGGTCTCTGCCGACGCGCACTTGATCATGCCGCACCACCGGGCGCTGGACCGGGTCTCTGAGCGCTACCTCGGCAAGGCCCGGATTGGTACCACCGGCCGGGGCATTGGCCCGGCTTACGGCGACAAGGTTGCTCGGATGGGCATCCGGATGCAGGATCTGCTCGATCCGGGCATCTTCCGGGCCAAGCTGGAGCTGGCGCTGCGGGAGAAGAACCAGGTGCTGGTGAAGGTCTATAACCGGCGGGCGATCGAGGTCGACGCGGTGGTGAGCGAGTACCTGGGCTACGCCGAGGCGCTGCGGGACCGGATCACCGACACCCGGCTGCTGCTGTGTGCTGCGCTGGACCGCGGCGAGCACGTGCTGCTCGAGGGCTCGCAGGGCACCCTGCTGGACGTGGACCACGGCACGTACCCCTTCGTCACCTCCTCCAATCCCACCGCCGGCTATGCCGCCACCGGCAGCGGCATCGGCCCGACCCGGATCACTGGCGTGGTCGGTATCCTGAAGGCGTACACCACCAGGGTGGGCACGGGTCCGTTCCCGACTGAACTGTTTGACCAGTGGGGCGAGTATCTGCGCAGGCACGGCGGCGAGGTCGGCGTGACCACCGGCCGGGACCGCCGCTGCGGTTGGTTCGACGCGGTGATTGCCCGGTACGCGGTCCGGGTCAACGGCATCACCGACTTCTTCCTGACCAAGCTGGACGTGCTGTCCGGCGTGGAGCGGGTGCCGGTCTGTGTGGCGTACGAGATCGACGGGCGGCGGTGCGAGGAGATGCCGGTCTCGCAGACCGAGTTCCACCATGCGACGCCGATTTATGAGTATTTGGACGGCTGGTCGGAGGACATCTCTTCAGCCAAGACCTTTGCCGACCTGCCGATGAACGCGCAGGGTTACGTACGCACCGTGGAGGAGCTGTCCGGCACCCGGGTCAGCGCGATCGGCGTCGGCCCGGGCCGGGACGAGACCGTCGTAGTCCACGACCTGATCTAAACCTCCCCGCCAAGCTAACTTCCCGCCGATCTTGACGTTCCTGCTGGTATTGGGGCCAAAATAGCGACAATAACGTCAAGATCGGCGCAGAGTTGGGGGGTGGAGGGAGCGGGCGCCGGTGACGGTCGCGCCGAGGGCTTGGACCCGCTCGCGCAGGCCCCGGTCGCTGGTCACCACCAGGCAGCGCCGCCCCGCCGCCGCGCGGACCGCCTCGACCACCGCGTCGTCGCCGGAGCCTTCGGCCGCCAGCACCCGGACCTCGCCCACCTGCCGGACCGAGCGGGCCGCGCCCTCCACCACCAGCAGCACCTCCAGCGGTGGCTCGGTGGCCCAGTCCGGCAAGCCGTCTCGTACCACCGGCTCCAGCCGGTCCCGCAGCCGGGCGGCAGCACCGGCCCGGTCGCGCCACCAGCCGTCCGGCACCGAGCCCACCACGTTCGCCGCGTCCACCACCAGCAGCGGCCGGTCGGAGCCGGCCGGTTGTCGATCCATCGCTCTACTGTGCCAGCCGGGCCGCCGTCCCAGCCCGCCAGCCCGCTGTGGCTATGCTGCGGCGCGTGCGAGTCCTCGTTATCGGCTCCGGCGCTCGGGAGCACGCGCTGTGCCTTGCGGCCGCCGGCGATCCTGCCGTCACCCGCTTGGTCTGCGCTCCCGGCAACGCCGGTACGGCGCTGCTGGCCGAGCAGCGGCCGGTGGGACTCACCGAGCCGGCCGGGGTGGCCCGGTTGGCCACCGAGGTGACCGCCGACTTGGTGGTCATCGGCCCGGAGGTACCGTTGGTGGCCGGTGTCGCGGACGCCGTCCGGGCCGCCGGCATCGCCTGCTTCGGGCCGGCTGCGGGGGCTGCCCGGCTGGAGGGTTCCAAGGACTTTGCCAAGCAGGTTATGCGGGCCGCCGGGGTACCCACCGCGGCCGCTCGCACCTGTGAGACCGCCGCGCAGGTCGTCGCCGCGCTGGACACCTTCGGCCCGCCGTACGTGGTCAAGGACGACGGGTTGGCCGCCGGCAAGGGCGTACTGGTCACCGACGATCGGGCCGCCGCACTCGCACACGCCGCCCGCTGCCCCCGGGTGGTGGTGGAGGAGTACCTGGACGGCCCGGAGGTGTCGCTGTTCTGCCTGACCGACGGCGAGACCGCCATTCCGCTGCTGCCGGTGCAGGACTTCAAGCGGATCGGCGACGGCGACACCGGCCCGAACACCGGGGGGATGGGCGCGTACTGCCCGCTGCCCTGGGCGCCGCCCGGCCTGGTCGAGGAGGTGCTGGCCCGGGTGGTCCGGCCGACGCTGGCCGAGCTCGCCGGCCGCGGCACACCGTTTGCCGGCCTGCTGTACATCGGCTTGGCGCTAACCAAGGACGGGCCGAAGGTGATCGAGTTCAACTGCCGGTTCGGTGACCCGGAGACCCAGGTGGTGCTGGCCCTGCTGGAGACCCCGCTGGTCGAGCTGCTGTACGCCGCCGCCACCGGCACGCTGGCCGAGCTGCCGCCGTTGCGCTGGGCCGGCGGTGCCGCGGTCACGGTGGTCATCGCGGCGGCCGGCTACCCGGGTCCGCCCCGCGGTGGCGACCCGATCACCGGCGCCGACCTGCCGGGCGTACTGCACGCCGGCACCCGGCGCGGCGAGGATGGCGCGGTGACCACGGCCGGTGGTCGGGTGCTGTCGGTCACCGGCACCGGGCCGGACCTGGCCGCCGCCCGGCAGGCTGCGTACCGCCGGGTCGGTCAGGTCGACTTCGCTGGCGCGCAGTACCGTACCGACATCGCGCTGCGGGCGGTCCGTGGCGAGATTGCTGTGCCGTGATGGAGGCTGGTCCAGGGGTCGGTAAGGCGCGGTAACCTCGGCGGGTACCGGCAGTGCGGGTTGCCACCGGGTGCGCGACCGACGGAGCCCGACATGGTGATCCGCAAGACCCCTGATGAGATCGAGCAAATGGCCCGTGCCGGCGCGATGCTGGCCCGGGTGCATGAAGTGCTGCGGACGGCGGTACGCCCCGGCATCAGCACCGCCGACCTGGACCGGCTGGCCGAGCGGGAGATCCGGGACCGCGGCGGCACGCCGTCATTCCTCGGCTACCGCGGCTACCCGGCGACGATCAACGCCTCGGTTAACCACGAGATCGTGCACGGCATCCCGGCCCCGGACCGGCGGCTGGTGGCCGGTGACGTACTCAGCATTGACTGCGGGGTGCTGCTGGCCGGCTTCCATTCCGACGCGGCCTGCACCTGGGTGGTTGGCGGTGAGCAGCACGCGCCGCCGGCCGTCCTCGCGCTCATCGAGGCCACCCGGGAGGCCCTGTGGTGCGGCATCGAGCAGTTGCGACCGGGCCGGCGGGCCGGTGACGTTTCGGCTGCGATCGCCGCGGTGGCCGACCGGGTCGGGTACGGGGTGGTCGCCGACCACGACGGCTGGCAGCTTGGTGGCCACGGCATCGGGCGCAGCCTGCACGAGGACCCACTGCTGCTCGGTCGCGGCCGGCCCGGCCGGGGGCTGCGGATCCGGCCCGGCCTGGTCTTCGCGGTGGAGCCGATGTTCACCCTCGGCTCGCCGGCGTTTCGTACCCTGGCCGATGGTTGGACGGTGGTCGCCACCGACGGTTCGGTTGCCGCCCACTGGGAGCACACCGTGGCGGTGACCGAGGACGGCCCGTGGGTGCTGACCGCCCGCGACGGCGAGCCGATCCGGCCGGGGGTGGCGACCACGGGCTAACCGAGGGTCAGCCGCCCGTTAGGCTCGCACTCCAGGTTGGACGGGCGAGACGCCCGGACGTCGGCGAGGAATTCCGCCAGCTCCTCGTCGGAGTCCCACAGGTCAGCGCGCATGTCCCCGACATTCTCGATCGGGCGCACGCCCTGTTGCCGGGTCAGCTCCTCGACCGGTACCGCGTGGGCACCCGGCAGAAGCTTGGAGAAGTCCTTGCCGCTTATAGTCACCACATCCTCCCGGTCGTCCACTGGTTGTCACCCGCGCGCTAGGGTCGGCGCATGGTGCGTCCTGGTCAACAACGCTGGCGACCTGGCCGGGAGCTGCAGGTCGCTGCTGGTCGGCTGAGTTGAGCGGGGGACGCTGATGCGGGCGGTGTTCGGGACACTGGCCGGCGCTGCGGTACCGGCGCTGGACCGGCCGGATCTGCTGGCCGAGCCGGTACGGGCCGCGCTGACCGGCTGGCCGGATCCGGCCACGGTCGAGGTGGCCGAGATCGACCCGGCGCTGGCCGACACCGCGGCGTTCTGCGAGCGGTACGGCTCGCCGCTGGCGGGCTCGGCGAACTGCGTCGTGGTCGCTGGCCGGCGGGAGGGCCAGACCCGGTACGCGGCCTGCCTGGTGCTGGCCACCACCCGGGCCGACGTCAATGGCGTGGTCCGCCGGCAGCTTGACGTCCGGAAGGCATCGTTCGCGCCGGTGGCTGAGGCGACCGAACTGACCGGCATGGAGTACGGCGGGATCACCCCGATCGGCTTGCCCGCTGACTGGCCGGTCCTGGTGGATGCCCGGGTAGCAGCGGCCGAAGAAGTGGTGATCGGCTCGGGCCTGCGTCGCTCGAAGCTGGCGCTGCCCGGCGGCGCGCTGGCCGGGCTAGCCGGCGCGGTGCTGCTGGCCTACCTCGCCCGTTAACCAGGGCCCGTTAACCAGCGCCCGGTAGGCCGCGACCTCAAGCGTCCCGGCACTCCACCAGGATCATCGCCACCATGAAGACGCCCACGGCGTACAGGAAGCACACCGCAAACCCGCCCCAGGGCGTGATGCCCAGCCCACCGGACGGCTGGGTGATCCGGGCCCCGGCGGTGAACGGCAGGTACTCTGCGACGTGCCGGGTCTGGGGGATCAGCAGCAGGGTCTTCTCCACCGCCAGCGACACCAGCGCCAGGATGGTGATCGCGGCCGGGCTGTTGCGGATGATCGCGCCCAGCCCCAGCGCCAGCAGCGATGCCACCGCAAAGTACAGCGGCAGCCCCCACACCATCCGCAGCGCACCCGGATCAGACAGCTCCAGCCGGTAGCCGGCCGGCAGCAGCGGCTTGGCCAGCAGTACGCACAGCCAGGACGTGGCTGCGCCGACACAGAACGCGGCCGCCATCGTCACCGCCGCCTTGGCCAGCATCACCTGCCAGCGGCTCGGGGTAGCCGCCAGCGTCATCCTGAGCTGGCCGAACCGGTACTCCGAGGTGGACACGATCACTGCCATCGCCAGCACCGCGAGCAGCGTGAGCTGGGCGGGGACCAGGAACAGGGTGGCGAGGTTGTCCACCGTCTGGTCTGCGGTCCCGGTCACGTTGGCCGCAATCAGCAGCGCGCTGGCCAACGACACCCCGACGGTCAGCGACATCGTCCACCAACTGGACCGCAGCGTGGTCAGCTTGATCTGCTCGGCGCGGATGGCGTGCAGCATCAGCGGATCCCGCTGGGCGGCTCGGGGTGGTACGGCGGCGGGCGGTACCCCGGCGGCGGCTCGTACCCGGTCGGCGGGCTGTACTCGGGTGCCAGACCGTACTCGGGTGCCAGACCGTACTCGGACACCTGACCGTACTCGGCCGGCAGATCGAGCCCGGATGGCAGCAGGTACTCATCGGAGTAGAACTCCTGGACCCCTCGCGTGGCGGCCAGGAACGCCTCCTCCAGCGAGGCCCGCTGTGGGGACAGCTCGTACAGCGTCAGGCCGTGCTCGGCGGCCAACTCGCCGACGGTCTGGATCTGCACCCCGCGGGCGGCCAGCGCGCCGTCGGCCTCCCGATACACGGTCAGGCCCTTGTCGATCAGCAACTGCTCGATCATGTCGAGCTGCGGGCTGCGGATCCGGACAAAGCTGCCGGCGCTGCGGTTGAGAAACTCACGGGTCGCCACATCGGCGATCAGCCGACCCCGTCCGATGATCACCAGGTGGTCGGCAGTCTGCGCCATCTCCGACAGCAGATGGCTGGAGACCAGGACGGTACGACCCTGCCCGGCGAATTTCTTCATGAACCGCCGGATCCACTGGATGCCCTCCGGGTCCAGGCCGTTGGTCGGCTCGTCCAGCAGCAGGATCTGGGGGTCGCCGAGCAGCGCGGCGGCCAGCCCCAGCCGCTGTGCCATGCCAAGGGAGAACCCGCCGGCCCGCTGGTCCGCCACCGCCACCAGCCCGACCAGCTCCAGCACCTCACCGACCCGCCGGCCTGGGATGCCGTTGCTGGCGGCCACCCAGCGCAGGTGTGCCCGCGCGGTCCGTCCTGGGTGGAACGCCGTCGACTCCAGCAGCGCGCCGACGTGCCGTAGCGGCTGGCGCAACTGGTGGTACGGCCGGCCCTCGATCAGCGCGATGCCGGCGGTCGGCCGGTCCAGCCCGAGGATCAACCGCATCGTGGTCGACTTGCCGGCGCCGTTCGGCCCGAGGAAACCGGTGACCCGGCCCGGCTGCACCATGAACGACAGGTTGTCCACAGCGAGGGCAGGTCCGTACCGCTTGGACAGACCCCGCGACTCGATCACGGAGAGCTACCTTACCTCGGCACCGGGTCGTCCAGAACGGTCGCCCACTTGCCGGATCGACCCCACCCCCGGCAAGTGGGCACCTGTTGTCCCTACGAAGCAACCACAGGTGACCAGTTGCGTCAGACTGGCCGCCGCGTACAGGCCGAGTCGATGCGGAGTGTCGGGCCAGCTCCGGTCCGAGCTGGTGTTAACGTCGACGCAATACGGTCGACTGGAGGGTGGGATGTCCGCAGGAGCGTCACGCCAGCGCCGCCCACATGGCGAGCTCAAGGCGGCCATGCGGGAGTACCTGGCCAGCAAGAAAGGGGAGCCTGCCTCCATTGCTGAGATCAAAGCCGCCCTGGAGCCCAGGATCGGCATCGCGCCGGCCTCGTCCTACCGCAGCGCCCTGCAGGACGAGCACTACTTCGAGCGGGTCTCCCGCGGCGTGTTCCGGCTTCGCGACCAGGGCTGAGCCGACTGCCATGGCCACCCGCTCGTCCTGGTCCACTCCGCTGGATCCGTGGCTGGGATCCGTGCCCAGGGGGGTCTGCGCCTACCGTGCTGGCGCCCGCCGATGACGGGCACCGAGTCTGAGCTGGTCCGGCTTGCGCTTCGGCTGGGCGCTGGTACGACCGGTGGACCGCTGTCTGCGGGTGAACGCGCGGTGGTGGTGGCCGCCAGGGCCACCGCTGGCGACACCCCCGAGCCCGAGCTGGTCGAGGAGGCCAGCCGGCAAATCCTCGCGGGTGGCGACCCGCTGGGCGGCTGGTTCTGCGAGCTGCGGTCGGCGGTGCAGCGGCGTACCGCCGGTGCGATCTATACCCCGCCAGCCCTCGTCGAGCCCATGGTGGCTTGGGTGCTGGAGCAGACCCCGGACCGGGTGGTGGACGCCGGAGCGGGATCTGGCCGGTTCTCGGCTGCGGTAGCGCTCAAGGCGCCCCAGGTGCCGGTGCTGGCCATCGACTCAGACCCGGTGGCGACGCTGATGACGAGGGGCTCGCTGGCCGTACTGGCAGCCTCAGACGCCACCGTCATACACACCGACTACACCACGCTGAGGCTGCCGGCGGTGGGCGGGCGTACCGCGTTTGTCGGGAACCCGCCGTACGTGCGGCACCACCAGCTCACCCCCGCCGCGAAGGGGTGGGCGCAGCGGACCGCCGACCGGCTGGGGTACCGCATCAGCGGGTTGGCCGGTCTGCATGCTTACTTCTTTCTCGCCACCGCCAGGCTGGGCCGCTCCGGGGATGTCGGCTGCTTCGTGACCTCGGCGGAGTGGCTGGACGTCAACTACGGTGCGATCGTCCGCGACCTGTTGACCGGGGTGCTGGGAGGGGAGGCCGTCCACGTCGTCGAGCCCACCGCCGCCCCGTTCGAGGGCACCGCGACCACAGCGGCGATCACCCAGTTCCGGATCGGCGCGCGGCCGGCGGCGATGCGGATCCGGCCGGTCGCCGACCTGGCCGACCTGGGTGACCTCGCGACCCGGGGTGAGCCGGTGACCCGGGCGCGGCTGGTCGAGACGCAGCGGTGGTCCTCGTTCGTCCGGACCGGGAGCCAGGTGCCAGCCGGCTTCATCGAGCTCGGCGAGCTGTGCCGGGTGCACCGTGGGACCGTCACCGGCTCGAACTCCACCTGGGTGACCAGCGGCGGGGTGGACCTGCCCGAGTCGGTCCTCTTCCCAGCGGTCACCAAGGCGCGCGAGCTGTTCGAGGCCGGCTCGGTGCTCGACGACGCCGGGCGGCTCCGCCGGGTGATTGACCTCCCCACCGACCTCGACGTCTTCGATGCGGCGGAGCGGCGGCTCGTCGATCGGTTCATCCGCCGGGCCAGGCGAGCCTCGGTACACACCGGCTACATCGCCGCGCACCGGCGGGCCTGGTGGTCGGTCGGGCTCCGCGAGCCGGCCCCGATCCTCGCGACGTACATGGCCCGGCGGCCGCCGGCGTTCGTCCGGAACGAGGCCGGGGCGCGGCACATCAACATCGCGCACGGCCTGTACCCGCGGCTAACGCTGGGTGAGCATGCGCTGCGGCGGCTGGCCCAGTACCTGCGCCAGTCGATCTCGCTGACCCATGGGCGTACGTACGCCGGTGGGCTCACCAAGTTCGAGCCGAAGGAGATGGAACGCCTGCCAGTGCCTGACCTGGCTAGCCTGAACGGCCATGAGCCTCTCCCCGCCGCGGTGGTCCGCTGAGCAGCTTGAGGCTGGGCGTACCAAAGCCATTGAACTGTTCCGCGAGCAGCGCATGGCTGAGCCGCTGGAGGCGTACCTGGCGCATGTCGACGAGGTGCGCTCCACGATGGAGCACCTGCTGGCCGAGACGGCTGACCTGTCGCGGCTGATGGACGAGGCAGTGCAGATCCTCAGTGACCGGCGCCGGCAGGAGGTGGTCCGCTACCTGGCCGGACCGCCGATCTCCGCTGACGACCTCACCGTGGTGGCCGACGCGACACTGTCGCCCTCGGCAGTGGCCGCCGATATGGACATGGCCAAGCGCGTAGTCCAGACGGTGCTGTTGGGCTTGGACCGGCAGCGCTTCCCCTGGGTGGCCGAGGACCGCGCGCCGACCGAGCCGGAGAAGGCGGTCGCGATCATGGCAACAGCGTCGCTGGTGGCCGCCCGGCGGGTGTTGACCGCCCGCGCGAACGAGGCCAAGGGCATACAAGAGCAACAGGTGAAGGATGCGCTCTCCGCGGCCGGTCTGCAGGAGGTGGTCGCTCGGGAGATCAGTACGCTGCACACCGCGCCGGCCGTGGGAGAGTTCTGCGGCGAGAGCCTGTTCGGGACCCGCAAGGCGGACATCGTGATCCGCTTGTGGGATCACCGGGTCATGGCGCTGGAGTGCAAAGTGAGCAACTCCAGCACCAACTCGGTCAAGCGGCTGAATAACGACGCCGCGGCAAAGGCTCGGGTCTGGCTGGAAGATTTCGGCACCGCCCAGACCGTGCCGGCGGCCATGCTGGCGGGCGTCTTTAAGCGGCACAACCTGCAACAGGCCCAAGACCGCGGGCTCATCATCTGGTGGTCACACGACCTCGACCAAATGGTCAACTGGATCGCCCGGACAAGGTTATAGCGCTTCGTGCTTGCTGACTTGTCCGCCAGGTACCGGGACTAGACCGGCCAGCTTAATGTGGCGATGCCGTTGCATTTCACGACCCGCGCGGTCTCGTCGATCCAGTATGAACAGAACACCCCGTTCCCCTGACCGTCATCCGAGTCCGGCACCACACCGGACCACAGGTTCGGAAAGCCGCTCTCGCGCCGGACCCCGTGGTAGGGATCGGTATGACGGTTCACGACCCACGCGGTCACGAGCAGCCGCAGGTCGTCGTTCGGGGACTCGCGTTCCACCCAGGCGTCGAGGCGGTCGAGGAAGCCGGCAAGCTTCCAAGGTCCCGGTTTAGGCACCGTGACGCAGTCGGGCCGCCAGCTCGGTGACCTCGTCGATGCCGGTGGGCTCCGTGCGCCGGCTCACGGCATCCCGAAGCCACGCCGTTACCGACGCGGGAACCTGCTGGGCGGCGTGGGCGTCGTCGGTGGCGAAGTACTCCTTGATCCACTCGGGCTCGATCCGGACCCGGCCGCCCGGCGGGCGGTCGGCGTTGGCTTGCCGCCACGGAGCCTCGGCGTGGGAGAGGTTCTCCAGGTCCCGGCCGGTCAGTGCGCCGTAGCGGCTGACAACGTAACCGACGGTATTCAAGTGAGCTTGGTCAAGGTTGCTGCGGTCTGCTGACGCTTCGCCGCTCTTCTCCTGGTGCCAGAGCTGGCCGACGACTGGGCCCATGTCCCAGGCGGAGATGGTCTCGGCGAACAGTGGAACGCCGAAGGTGGCGAGGTGGTGGCCCTGGCAGTAGTAGAGAAGCTTATGCAGCTTCTTGACGCCCACGCCAGGCAGCCGGTCGCGTAGCGCCGCGGCCACCGCGTGCGCGGACACCGGCCCCGGCGTACCGCGGAGATCCTCCTGCACGACGCCACCACCCTCCCTGATCGGTCTGCCAGTTGTCATGGTCTCGCAGCATCAGTCTGCTGCGCAGCAGCGGCGCGCGGGTGGACGCGGTGCAGGTCAGAGAATGTCGGCGGGGGTGTACGCGGCCGCCTCGGGATGCTGGCGGACCACCTCGGCCACCCGCTCGGCGACCATGGCGACCTGCGCGCCGGCCGCGCCGGTGAACGACAGCGGCCGGGCCAGCAGCCGGTCCAGCTCGGCGCGGGACAGCCCCAGCCGCTCGTCGCCGACCAGCCGGTCGATCAGGTCGTTGCGGTCGGAGCCCTTCTCCCGCAGGTCCAGGGCGACTGCGACGGCGTGCTCGCGGATCACCTCGTGCGCGGTCTCCCGGCCGACGCCGTGCCGGACCGCAGCGATCAGCACCTTGGTCGTCGCCAGGAACGGCAGGTAGCGGTCCAGCTCGCGGGCGATCACCGCCGGGTACGTGCCAAAGTCGGCCAGCACCGTCAGGACCGTCTCCACCAGCCCGTCCAGCGCGAAGAACCCGCCCGGCAGCGCCACCCGCCGCACCACCGAGCACGACACGTCACCCTCGTTCCACTGATCACCAGTCAGCTCGCCGGTCATCGAGGCGTACCCGCGCAGCACCACGGCCAGCCCGGTGACCCGCTCGGCCGACCGGGTGTTCATCTTGTGCGGCATCGCCGAGGAGCCGACCTGCCCGGCTCGGAAGCCCTCGGTCACCAGCTCGTGCCCGGCCATCAGCCGGATCGTGGTGGCCAGGCTGGCCGGCGCCGCGGCCAGTTGCACCAGCGTGGTCAGCACCTCATAGTCCAGCGACCGCGGGTAGACCTGCCCCACGCTGGCCAGCACCCGCTCGAAGCCCAGGTGCGCGGCCACCCGGCGCTCCAATGCGGCTAACCTGACAAGATCACCACCGAGCAGGTCGAGCATGTCCTGCCCGGTGCCGACCGGCCCCTTGATCCCACGCAGCGGGTAGCGGCCGAGCAGCTCGCTAGCCCGTTCGTACGCCATCAGCAGCTCCTCGGCCGCAGTGGCGAACCGCTTGCCGAGCGTGGTGGCCTGCGCGGCCACGTTGTGCGAGCGGCCGACCATGGCCACCTCGGCGTACTCCACCGCCAGCCGGGCCAGTCGGGCCAACACCGCCACGCTCCGGTCCCGGACGTGCCGCAGGGAGTCCCGGATCTGGAGCTGCTCGACGTTCTCGGTCAGATCCCGGGAGGTCATCCCGAGATGGATGTACTCGTGCCCGGCAAGCGCGCAAAACTCCTCGATCCGGGCTTTCACGTCGTGTCGGGTCACCCGCTCCCGGGCCGCGATCGAGGCGAGGTCCACGGTCTTGATCACCCGCTGGTAATCCTCGATCACGCCGGCCGGTACGGGTACGCCGAGGTCGCGCTGGGCCCGCAGCACCGCTAGCCACAGCCGCCGCTCCAGCACCACCTTGTACTCCGGCGACCACTGCCGGACCAACGCGGCCGAGGCGTACCGGTTGGCCAGCACGTCAGCGATCAACGGCTTGTCGGACATCCGGGACCTCACAGCTCGGGGGTGGGCGCGCCTCAGCCATTGTCTCCCAAGCCGTCGCCCCGTTGTCTCCAGCCGGCCGCGGCGCCCGGCGGCTCGCCGAACGTCATCCGTACGTCGCTTCGCGCTCACGGATAAGACGTACGCCGCTGGCACCGTGACGTTGTGCGCGTGGCCCTTGTCGCCGAGACCTTCCATCCCGACGTCAACGGCGTGTCCAACTCCGTCAGCCGGGTCTGCGAGCAGCTTGCCCGGGGCGGCCACCAGGCGCTGGTCATCGCGCCCGGGCCGCCGACCGATCGGGAGACGCACCGCGGGCACCCGGTGGTCCGGGTGCCATCGTTCCGGCCACCGGGGTACCGGTCGGTGCAAATTGGCCGGCCGGGTGCCGCGTTGACCGGGCTGCTGACCCGCTTCGCCCCGGACGTGGTGCATCTGGCCTCACCGGCCCTGCTCGGGTACGCCGGAGCGCGAGCCGCGTACGAGCTGGGGGTGCCGGCAGTCGCGGTGTTCCAGACCGACCTGGCCGGCTACGTTGCCCGCTACCACCTGTCCGCGACCCGGCCGCTGGTCTGGCGGTACCTGCGCCGGCTGCACGGGCTGACCGCGCTGACCCTCGTACCGTCCAGCGCAGCCGCCTGGCTGCTGCGCCGGAATGGCATCGGCCCGGTCGCCCGGTGGGCTCGCGGGGTCGACCTGGACGCCTTCCACCCCCGGCACCGGGACCAGACCCTGCGGGCGGCGCTGGCCCCGGTCGGCACCGTCCTGGTTGGCTACGTCGGCCGGCTGGCCGCGGAGAAGCGGGTACGCCTGCTGGCCGCGCTGACCGATCTCCCGGGCGTACAGGTGGTGATCGTCGGCGACGGGCCGGCCCGCGCTGCGCTGGAACGGCGGCTGCCCGGCGCGGTGTTCCTCGGCTTCCGCCACGGCCCGGAACTGTCTGCGGTGCTGGCTAGCCTGGACGTGTTCGTCCACCCCGGCGCCGATGAGACGTTCTGCCAAGCAGCCCAGGAGGCACTGGCCGCCGGGGTCCCGGTGGTGGCGGCGGCCCGGGGCGGGCTGCTGGACCTGGTCCGGCACGGCGAGAATGGCTGGCTATGGACCGACGACGACCCCGGCCTGCTGCGCGAGCAGGTGGCCGCGCTGGCGGCCGAGCCGGAACTGCGGCAGGCGATGGGCCGGCAGGCCCGGGCCAGCGTCATCGGCCGGACCTGGCAACGGTTCGGCGAGGAGTTACTGGACCACTACCGGTCGGTGCTGCCAGGTACCGCCCCGCCGGCCACGCTGACCGGTACGAGCATGGAGGCGGGCAGGTGAGCCCCCGGTTGGTCGTCTCGGTGCACGATGTCGCGCCGGCCACCGCAGCCCAGGCCAGGCGCTGGTGTGCCGACCTGGACACCCGTGGTGTCCCGGTCGCGCTGCTGGTGGTGCCGGGACCGTGGCGGACCCCGCCACTGCGGGACGACCCGGAGCTGGTTGGCTGGCTACGCGAGCGGGCCACCGGTGGCGATGAGGTGGTCCAGCACGGCTGGGACCACCGCCAGCCAATGGATGTCCACCGGGCCCAGTGGAGGCAGCGCGCGGTGGCCCGATTGGTGGCCCGCGGTGCGGCCGAGTTCGCCACCTTGACCGAGGCTGAAGCGATCACTCGGGCGGTGGCCGGCCGGACCGAACTGGCCGCACTGGGGCTGGCGGCGGCCGGGTTCACCCCGCCCGGCTGGCTGGCCTCCACTGCGGCGGTGACGGTGCTGCGCCGACTCGGCTACCGGTACACCACCAGCCACGCCGGGATCCGCGACCTGTACACCGGTCATTGGCACCCGGCGCTGGCGCTGTGCCACCGGGCGGGTGGCCTTGGCGAGCGGGCCGGTGCCTGGCTGCTGCCGGCGCTGGCCCACTACGCCCTGCGCGCCGGCCAGGACGTACGGATCGCGCTGCACCCCGACGACCTGGGCCGACCTGGCTTGCGGGAAGCTGCACTGCGCGCCATCGATCGCTGCTTGGAGCTGGATGCGCAGCCGGTGACCTACCTCGGGCTACTAGACACCCCAGCTTGGGCGGCCGGATGAGGATCGTCGCGCTGGCCAACTTCTACGCCCCCCACTCCGGCGGGCTGCGTACCTTCATAGACCAGACCGGCCGGCGGTACCGGGACATCGGCCACCAGCGCATCCTGCTGGTCCCCGGACCCTCCGACCGGGACAGCGAGACCGCCGCCGGCCGGCGAATCGTGGTCCGCAGCCCGCGGTTGCCCGGTCGCGGCGGGTACCGGGTGCTGGTGAACCGGACCCGGGTGCTGGACCTGCTCGCCGAGCTGCGCCCGGACTCGCTGGAGGTCAGCGACAAGCTGTGCCTACCCTGGGTGGCCCGCTGGGCCGCCGCGCGGCAGATCCCGGTGGTGTTGTGCAGCCACGAGCGGCTGGATGCGATCCTGGCGCCGCGGCTGCCCGGCTGGGTGCCATTGGAGTCGACTGCGGACGGGGTCAACCGCCGGTTGGTCCGGCTGGCCGACACCGTGGTGTGCCCCTCGGCGTTCGCCGCCGCCGAGTTCGAACGGGTCGGCGCGCAGGACGTGCGGCGGGTGCCGCTGGGGGTGGACTTGGCGGCGTTCCGGCCGCCGGAGCAACCCCGGCCGGGTGTCGGTGGCGGCCGGTTGCTGGTCAGCGCCGGTCGGTTGTCTCGGGAGAAGCGCCCGGAGCTGGCCATCGAGTGCCTGCGGACGCTGCTCGCCGATGGGGTACCGGCCCGGCTGCTGGTGCTCGGCGACGGTCCGCTGGGTGGCGAGCTGGTCCGCCGGGCAGCCGGCCTGCCGGTGCGGTTCCTCGGCCACGTACCAGACCGCGCGTCGATGGCACACTTGCTCGGCGCGGCGGACGTGCTGGTGGCACCGGGTCCGGCGGAGACCTTCGGGCTGGCGGTGCTGGAGTCGTTGGCCTGCGGTACGCCGGTGGTGGTGCCCGACCGCGGCGCAGCGGCCGAGCTGGTCGGTGGCCCGGGCTCGGGAGTGGTGACCGACGGCACCCCGGCTGGCTTGGCCGATGGGGTACGCCGAGCGCTGGCCGTGCCGGCGCCGGTCCGGCAGGCTGCGGCCCGCAGCCGGGCCGAACAGTACGGCTGGCCGGCCACCGTGACCGGGTTGCTGGCCGTACACACCGAGCTGCGGGCCGCCCGCCAAGCCCAACGCATGGACGCGACACGGGTGTTAGCAGGCGTGTCGCATCCACGCGTTGGTGGGTGACTACCCTTCGGGGCGGCTGACCGGTCGGATGAGGGAGTGCCCATGCTGCGGGTGGTTGTTGACGTCATGCTCAAGCCGGAGATCCTCGACCCGCAGGGCCAGGCCATCCTCGGCGCGCTGCCCCGGCTTGGCTTCGATGGTGTCCGTCAGGTCCGGCAGGGCAAGCACTTCGAGCTGGAGATCGCCGAGGAGATGAGCGAGGAGACGGTACGCCAGATCGCCGAGATGCTACTGGCCAACCCGGTCATCGAGGACTTCACCGTCCGCCCGTCCACCGGCTGAGCCAACTGCATGTCGGCAGCGCTACCTCCGACAGGGGCCGCGGTGCTGATTTTCTCCGGGGTGGCTATAGGTTATGGCAGCCTGGACCGGTGACCCGGGGGCAAAACCGCAGAAATCAAGTGGGACTTCTTTGTCTCGTACGCCTAGGTGGATCAGGCATGGGGGGCCTGGGTTCAGAGCCAACGGCCGCCGACCCCAACGCGTGGACGCGACACGCCTGTTAGCCGGCGTGTCGCGTCCACGCGTTGGGGATTCGGGCGTGGGACGTGGTGCCTGGGGCGTCGGCTGGAAACACAGCATCATGAGAGCGTGCAGCATGCGGAGTCGCCGGTGGCTGTGCTGTCGCCGGATTTTTCTACAGTAATCAGATGAGCCAGCCGATGTCGTTGGGGCCGGGTACTCGTCCATTGGAGATGGTTTTACCTAGCGCGATGGCGAGGCGGTGGATACCGCTGCGCGTACGTGGCCATCGTTGTCCGTGCACGAACAGGACACCGCTGTGGCTGGTATACCGTATGAGTGTCGCGAAGTCACGGATGTTCTCCGTGACCAAGCAGCGATCATCGGTGGTGGCGGCGTCCAAAACCACGGGATCATCGACACCACCGAGTTCCGGCATTGCCACGACAGCAACGACGTCGTGTCCTTGCTCACGCAATAGTTCCGCCAGAATCGGTGGGTACATCTCATCCAGCAGCAGACGAACGATCACGAAGCGTGGCCCCTGCCACGCAGGAGATCCTGTTCCGCACGCCAGGCCGCCTCGGCCTGCTCGGCTACCTCGCGGTTGGCGGCGATCCGGCCGTCCACCTCGGCCCGGTAGGCCCCGTAGTAGCGCACTGCCACCCGGACCTTACGCATCGGCAGCCCCAACGCCTCGGCGGTAGCCTCCGCGAGTGCGTCGTCGGCGAGATCCGGCTCGGCCTCACGCACCGTGCGCAAGGTGTCGATGATCTCCCAGACATCCGGGCCACCCACCAGCCCAGCACGTCGCCCGGTCGGACCCGGACGAAACACGATCCCCGGATGTTCCTCAGCGCGCAACGCCTCGTCCACAAACAGGTTCGTCACCGACGACGCCGACATTCCGGGATGGCTTCGTACATAGCGATCAAGGCGACGAAGTACCTCATCGTCAAACCGGACCGAACGCGGAGGACCCATGACTACATCGTAAGCGCCTGTAGCGATGGGCGCTATAACAGGAGTCGGGACGAGCCGCGCAGCACCGGCTGATGACTGCTGCATTGGTGGCTGACGGTCCGGCCTGGCTGCAGGCGGTCGCCGGGGCTGCGGTCCTCGATCGGTAAGCTCATGCAGGGGCTCGACCCCGGCGACCCCGGCGGTGGCGCGGCAGGGACCACCCGCAGCTCGGCTGTCCAGCTTTCGACACCCCGCAGCACCATCGTTAGTTCACTGTTGTGGTTATCTCAAAGTCCTACTTTCCAAGTGGCACGAGACATACTGGCCGGGGAGTGGGAGGCGTCAATCCAGGCTGGCCGTGGCGTCGTCACGACTTACCAGAACAGCGACGACTTCCTGCGCTCCTTCGAGGACTGAACCCCTGCCGACTTACGACTGCACTCAGCGTTTCGACGCCGACCGGCACAAGCTTACTGGCGAGCCTGGAAGGCTGAGCGCCCTCCATCGATAGGGTTCGCCTTGGCCGGACGGGTGCGGCATGAGCTGGGTCGCCGGGGTGCTGCGGCTCTCCCGCCGCGGCTGCACCCGACCTCAACGCCTGGACGCGACACGGGTGTTAGCCGGCGTGTCGCGTCCACGCGTTGGGGATTAAGGCGTGCCCCGCTGCACAGGAGTCGGGATGAGCCGCGCAGCACCGGTTGGGCGCTGGCGTTGGTTGGTCGGCTGGGACAGGTACGCTCAAGGCGGCTCTCGCCGACCTGCCAGTCCCAGCCCGACGACCGCCCGGAGGCCGTGTCCTCATGACCGTCCGCATCGGTGTCGTCACCTTTCCCGGCTCGCTCGACGACCGGGACGCTGCCCGGGCGGTACGGATCGCCGGCGGCCTGCCGGTGCCACTGTGGCACGGTGACGCGGACCTGCACGGCGTGGCCGCGGTGATCCTGCCCGGCGGCTTCTCCTACGGCGATTACCTGCGCTGCGGGGCGATTGCCCGATTTGCGCCGGTGATGGACCGGATCATCGATGCCGCCGGCGCTGGCTTGCCGGTGCTCGGCATCTGCAACGGCTTCCAGATCCTGTGCGAGTCACATCTGCTACCCGGCGCGTTGATCCGCAATGACCGGTGCCGCTTCGTTTGCCGGGACCAGCCGCTGCGGCTGGACTCCACCCGTACTACTTGGACCTCGGCATACGACGAAGGCAGCGAGATCACCATCCCGATCAAGAACGGCGAAGGCGGCTATGTCGCCGACGCCGTCACGCTGGACCGGCTGGAGGCCGAGGGCCGGGTCGTGCTGCGCTACCTGCGTGGTAACCCCAACGGCTCGGCCCGCGACATCGCCGGCATCGCCAACCAGACCGGCACCGTGGTCGGCTTGATGCCGCACCCCGAGCACGCCGTCGAGCCGCTGACCGGTCCCCGGACTGGCTCTAGCACCGACGGCCTGGGCTTCTTCGCCTCGATCCTGTCCCGGCTGGTCGCCGCATGAGCGCCTGATGGGCACCGCGAGCCGACAGCGAGTGAGCATCGAGCGGCTGGGGTGTGCCGCGAGGAGCGGAACGAGCGCGGAGGCGAGCAGATGAGTATCGACACCGTCGAGCGGGCCGCCGCTACTCCGGACGAGCCGCAGCCGTACACCGAACTCGGCCTGAAAGATGACGAGTACGCCCGGATCCGCACCATCCTCGGCCGCCGGCCGACCGCCGCCGAGCTGATCATGTACTCGGTGATGTGGTCGGAGCACTGCTCGTACAAATCCAGCAAGATCCACCTGCGGCAGTTTGCCGACAAGGCACCGGCCTGCGACGCGCTGCTGGTCGGGATCGGCGAGAACGCCGGCGTGGTCGACATCGGCGGCGGCTGGGCGGTCACCTTCAAGATCGAGTCGCACAACCACCCGTCGTACGTCGAGCCCTACCAGGGGGCGGCCACCGGGGTTGGCGGCATCGTCCGGGACATCATGGCGATGGGCGCCCGGCCGGTGGCCGTGCTCGACCTGCTGCGGTTCGGCCCCGCCGACGCGCCCGACACCCGCCGGGTGCTGCCGGGTGTGGTAGCCGGCATTGGCGGGTACGGCAACTGCCTCGGCCTGCCCAACATCGGCGGCGAGCTGGTCTTCGACCCGACCTACGCCGGAAACCCGCTGGTCAATGCGCTATGTGTAGGCGTGCTGCGTAAAGACCGGCTCACCCTCGCGCACGCTTCTGGGGTCGGCAACCAGGTGATCTTGTTCGGCGCGAAGACCGGCCGGGACGGTATCGGCGGGGTGTCCGTACTCGCCTCGGCGACCTTCGACGAAGCCGGCGGCCCGAGCAAGCGGCCCAGCGTGCAGGTCGGCGACCCATTTGCCGAGAAGGTGCTGATCGAGTGCTGCCTGGAACTGTTCGAGGCCGACCTGGTGGTGGGCATCCAGGACCTCGGCGGGGCTGGGCTGTCGTGCGCCACCAGTGAGCTGGCCAGTGCCGGCGAGGGCGGCATGGCGATCGAGCTGGACCGGGTGCACCTGCGCGAGGCGTCGATGAGCCCGGCGGAGATCCTGGCCAGCGAGTCGCAGGAGCGAATGTGTGCGGTGGTCGCGCCGGACCGGGTCGAGGACTTTCTCGCCGTCTGCGCGAGATGGGACGTCACCGCCCGGGTGATCGGCGAGGTCACCGGCACCGGTCGGCTGGTGGTCCGATGGAATGGGCAGACCGTGGTGGACGTGCCGCCGCGTACCGTGGCGCACGAGGGACCGGTCTACCACCGGCCGATCGAGCGACCGGCCACCCAGGACGCTCTGCTCGCCGCCGACCCGGCCCGGCTGCCCCGACCGCGCACCCCGGCGCAGTACCGGGACACCTTGCTGCGGATGGTGGCCAGCCCGAACCTCGCCGACAAGAGCTGGGTCACCGACCAGTACGACCGGTACGTGCAGGGCAACACCGTGCTGGCCCCGCCCGAGGACGCCGGGGTGGTCCGCGTCGATGAGTCCACCGGGCTCGGTGTAGCGGTGGCCTGTGACGGCAACGGCCGATACTGTCGGCTCGACCCGTACGCCGGGGCCCAGCTCGCGCTGGCCGAGGCGTACCGCAACGTGGCCGTCACCGGCGCCCGGCCGCTGGCGGTGACCAACTGCCTGAACTTCGGCAGCCCCGAGGACCCAGCCGTGATGTGGCAGTTCGAGCGGGCGGTCAGCGGGCTGGCCGATGGCTGCCAGGCGCTGGGCACGCCGGTCACCGGCGGCAACGTCAGCTTCTACAACTCCACCGGCGAGACGGCTATCCTGCCCACCCCGGTGATCGGCGTCCTCGGCGTCCTCGACGACGTGGCCCACCGGACGCCGATCGGGTTCGGCACCGGCGTGGCGGTGATCCTGCTGCTCGGCGAGACCCGCCCTGAGTTCGGCGGCTCGGAGTGGGCTTGGAGCATTCATGGCCACCTCGGCGGTCGGCCGCCCGCGGTCGACCTGAATCGTGAGCGGGCGCTGGCCGAGGTACTCATCGCCGCTTCTGCCGAGGGCCTGCTGACCGGTGCGCACGATGTGTCCGACGGCGGGCTGGCCCAGGCGCTGGTGGAGTGCTGCTTGCGCGACGACGTTGGCGCCCGGATCGAGTTGCCGGCCGGTGCGGACCCGTTCGGCTGGCTGTTCGCCGAGTCGACCGGCCGGGCGGTGGTCGCGGTACGGCCCGACCAGCAGCCGCGGTTCGTCGAGCTGTGCGGAGCCTACGACCTGCCGTGGGCACCGATCGGCGCGGTGGCCGCCGAGTCCGACCGGCTGGCGGTGGCCGGCGTGCTGACCGCGTCCCTGGCCGAGCTACGTGCCGCCTGGACCGGCACGCTGCCGGCACTGTTTGGCAGCTAACGCGAGGCCGAAGACCGCTTACCGGCGACGCAGTGGCCGGAGCGTCGGCTGTCCTGGCGGCAGGCTAGCCTTCGGTGCCGTGACCACCGCGGATTTCGTGGCGCTGCCATTAGCCGGCGCCGTGGTGGTTGCCCTGTCTGAACGGATCGGTACGCCGGTGCAGCTCACCCTCCGGGTGGCCGGTGCCGAGCATACCCTGGCTTTCCTCGACCCGCTGGCCTTCGAGGCGCGCTGGCTGCTGGACGTACCGATCGGTGCCGCGGCCGCGCGCCAACACGATCCGTGGCTGGCCGAGGTATGCGGCGCGTTCCACGAGAACCCGGCCGCGCACTGGTGTTTCGCGCTGTTCGGCGGTCAGCGCGACATCCGCTTCCGGATCGTGGCCCGCAGCTACCACTGGAGCTAAGCCGGCTATAACTGCTGGGTGGTTCGGCGGCGGTACGACCAGCAGCGGCTGCGCGCCGCGCTTGACGCGGTGGGACTCACGCCGCCGGCTGCCGCTGACGGCCCCGCGCTGGCGCAGGCCGTACTGGTCGCCGTGCTGCACACGGATGACACCGCCCGGGCCGCCGGGCAGGAGCCAGTGCACGATCGGGTTGCGTTGCGGGTCGCGGTGGCGGAGTTGGCGCACCGGCTGGCCGAGCGGGCACCGGGCCGGTCGGTGGAGCTGCGGGTACCGCCGTACGCCGCGGTGCAAGCGGTTGAGGGCCCGCGGCACACCCGCGGTACCCCGCCGAACGTGGTGGAGACCGATCCGCTGACCTGGCTGCGACTGGCCACCGGCCGGCTGTCCTGGGCCGATGCGGTGCACAGCGGGCGGTTGACCGCCAGCGGCGAGCGCGCTGACCTGTCCAGCTACTTGCCGCTGGGCTGAGCCTCCCTGCGGCCCGCTGCCGGCGTCACTAAGCGCTCGTCAGGTACCTGGCTGCGGGGGGTCCAGCGGCCGAACGGAAGGTGAGCGGTCACGTACTAGTACGGTCCCCTTGCCGGAGTTGCTCCCGGCTCGCTACCTTTGCTTACGACCGGTCAGCCGCAACCCCCCAGCGGCTGACCGGTTTGGCTTGTCGCGGGGACCAGGGACAATCTCGGACGGCTGCCCCAATATGCTGACGACGTGCCCAAAATCGTCGACCACGCCGTCCGCCGCCTCGAGGTGGCCGACGCGGTCATCCGGTTAATCCGGCGGGACGGGGTGGAGGCGGTAACTATCCGGCATGTCGCTGCCGAGTCAGGCTGGTCGCCGGGCGTGCTCGGGCATTACTTCGCCGATAAGGACGCACTCCTGCTGGCCGCTTTCCAGCGGGTGGCCGACGCGGTGGTGGAGCGGGTAGCTCGCCGGCACGTGGTCGGCGAGCCGCTGTCGGTGCTGCGTTGGATACTGCGCAACATGCTGCCGATGGACGCCGAGCGACGGGCCGAGGTACAGGTCTGGTTCGCCTTTCTCGGCCACGCGCTGGCCCGCCCGCCGCTGGCTGCGGCGCAGCGCGCAGTCTACGACGAGTGGCGGCGGGCGCTGGGCGCGGTGCTGCAGCAGGCGGCCGAGGCCGGCGTACTGGTGCCCGGCGTCGAACCGGCCGGCGAGGCAGCCGCACTGGTGTCCTTTGTAGATGGTCTGGCCGTCCAGGCGCTGTTCGACCCCGAGGCTTTCCCGGCCAGCCGGCAGGCGGAGCTGCTGGACGAACGGCTCCGGGTGCTGCGCGCCGCCTGCGCAGCCTGACCCTGGCCGGGCTGGCCCTGGGCCGGACGTGAGCGACCTGTTGCGACCGCTGCTAGTTTACGCCTTCCTGGTGGTCACGCTCAGAACGCTTCCTCGGACAGCTCCATCAGCGCCAGGTCCACCGTCTCGGCGATCTGCCGGCGGGCCGACAGCTCGGGCAGCACGGTGTGCGCGAAGAAGTGCGCGACACCGATCTTGCCCTGGTAGAACGGCACGTCCTTGCTGCTCGCCCCAGCATCCAGGGCGGCCAGCGCCACCTCAGCCTGCCGCAGCAGCAGCCAGCCGACCAGCAGGTCGCCCATGCTCATCAGCAGCCGGACCGAGTTTTGGCCGACCTTGTACAGGTTGGCGATGTCCTCCTGCGCGCTGGTCAACTGGCCGATCATGGCTCCGAGCATGGCCTGCATATCGGCCAGCGCCTGGCCGAGCAGTGCCCGCTCCTCCTTCAACCGACCGTTGCCCGCCTCGCGCTCGACGTAGGACTGGATCTCGGCAGCGAGTGCGGTCAGCGCCTGGCCCTTATCCCGCACGATCTTGCGGAAGAACAAGTCCATGCTCTGGATCGCGGTGGTGCCCTCGTACAGGGTGTCGATCTTGGCATCCCGGATGTACTGCTCGATGGGATAGTCCTGCAGGTAGCCGGAGCCGCCCAGGGTCTGCAGCGAGGCGGCCAGCAGCTCGTAGGCCTTCTCCGAGCCGAATCCCTTCACGATCGGCAGCAGCAGGTCGTTGATCCGGTCGGCCTGCTCATCCTGCCCGCCGGCCAGCTCCGCTGCGACCGCCCGGTCCTGGAAGGTCGCGGCGTACAGGTACAGCGCCCGCAACCCTTCGGCGTACGCCTTCTGCATCATCAGCAGCCGGCGTACGTCCGGGTGGTGGATGATCGTCACCCGAGGCGCGGTCTTGTCGGTCATCTGGGTCAGGTCGGCGGACTGCACCCGGTTCTTGGCGTAGTCCAGCGCGTTCAGGTAGCCGGTGGACAAGGTGGCGATCGCCTTGGTGCCGACCATCATCCGGGCGTACTCGATGATCTTGAACATCTGGGCGATGCCGTCGTGCACCTCGCCGACCAGCCAGCCGACCGCCGGGTGCTTGTCACCGAAGGTCAGCTCACAGGTGGTCGATGCCTTCAAACCCATCTTGTGCTCGACGTTGGTGGTGTACACGCCGTTGCGCTCGCCCAGCTCGCCGGTGGTCGGGTCGAAGAGGAACTTCGGCACCATGAATAGCGACAGGCCCTTGGTGCCCGGGCCACCCGCGCCGGCCGGCAGATCGTCGCCGACCGGCCGGGCCAGGACGTAATGGATGATGTTGTCGCTCAGGTCGTGCTCGCCGGAGGTGATGAACCGCTTCACGCCTTCCAGGTGCCAGGTGCCATCGGCCTGCTGGGTCGCCTTGGCCCGGCCGGCGCCCACGTCGGAGCCGGCGTCCGGCTCGGTGAGCACCATGGTGGCGCCCCACTGCTTGTCGACGAACAGGGCAGCCCAGTCCTTCTGCTCCGGCGTACCCAGCCGGTGGAAGGTGGCGGCGAAGGTCGGCCCTGCGGAGTACAGGAACACCGCCGGGTTGGCGCCGAGCACCAGCTCGGCCACCGCCCAGACCAGCGATCGCGGCGCGGTGAGCCCGCCCAGCTCCTCGGGCAGGCCGAGGGCGAACGTGCCGGCGTCCATCAGCGCCCGGTAAGCACGGTGGAAGGACTCCGGCATCGTGACCGTGTGGTTCGCCGGGTCGAACACCGGCGGGTGCCGGTCCCCGTCGGCGAAGGATGCGGCCAGCGCGTTGCTGGCCAGCCGCTCGGTCTCCCGCAGGAAGCTAGTCGCGGTGTCTCGATCGATGTCGGCGAACGGCCCCGAGCCGAGGCGCTCGTCGAGCCTGAAGACCTCAAAGAGGTTGAACTCCAGATCGCGGAGGTTGCTCTTGAAGTGACCCATCGCCCAGCTCCTGGCAGACTCTGTTGCTCGTTACCCGTCGGTAACTACACCATATTACCCGCGAGTAACGAAGGCAAGTGGGTTGTCCCGTGACCTCGCGGCATCCGCGGCCTGCCGAGCCTGCCGGCTGTCAGTTCCCGATCAGGGTACGGCGAGGTCCCCGCCGGGTTGCTTCCCTCGCCACCGCAGCAGCCGGTCAGCCGGCTGACTCTGGGAGGGTCGCCAGGCAGGCAGGTCGCCACATCGTGGAGGAGGGTCGTGAACGCGGTGATCAAGCTAGCCAGGCAGGAGAACCCGAAGGCATGCCAGTGGTGACCGCTGTGCCAACGTCGGCGGTCGGAAACGCGGCCACGATACCTTGAAGAAGGGTACGCAGTGCGCGTAGCAGCGCCATCTCGAGCTTGCTAGTGATTGTCGTACTGGAGGAGTTCCCGAGAAGCGCTGGCAGGGCTGCCATGACTGACGCCTTTTGCTCTTGTCCCAGCGGCCTTCTCACCAGGGAAGAGCAGCCCATTCGGTCGATAGATACCCCAAAGGGGCAGTGGGGTCGGTCCCGGCGGGGTCGGACTGCGGTCCGAAGCACGGTACGAGATGGCGGAGACCGCTCCGGCTTGCCGCTCCGTCTGGACCCCTGGTGGCGATGCCCGCGGCTCTATTACCGAACCTGTGGGTGAGTTGATCACCCTGCCCGCTGCGTGATCGTGGAGGGCGTACGCCGTACCTCGGCTAGTTTCCTGGCCTCTTGAAGGTCTGGCCCGACGGGAGATCGGCGCGGGGGAGCCCGTCGCTCCGACCTGCTGTGGTGTCGAGCCCAGGGTAGTCCAGGCTCCCGCGCCCACGCCGCAGTGAGGTGTGACGGTGGCGCTGGTCGGCTTGGCCGGTGGGCACCGGGATGGGATGAGGCTGGTGGCTGGGCAGCGGTCCGCCCCCGGCAAGTGGGTACCTGTTGCGCCTATGAAGCAACCACAGGTGACCACTTGCCCCATCTGGTCAAGATCCAGACTGGGCATTGACGAGCCGAGACCGTTGCCCAGGCACGGCATACCCACTCCGCGATCACGCAGCGGCTGGGGAGATCAGCCCACCCCCAAGTTCGGCAGTAGAGCCATACCCCCGTCGGTATGCCTTACGGGGTGCCGCGCCGACCTGGCTGTCCGCGCCGGAACGTGCCTGGCTGTGGCCGGCCGGGCTCCGATCCGCCCACCGGGGTCGTTTGCTCGGCGGAAGGCACGGCGGGATCGTTGTCAGGTCGGTGATGCAGAACTCGTCCCAGTAACGATGTTTCATACCGATCTCGACGGCCGGCGCTCACCGTCGCGTGTCGCTGGTAGCCAGATCGTCATCGACGTGTGGCACTATGTCAGCAGGTCGTCGTTCCACCGGGGGAGGCTGCGATGTCATCGAAGGCTGCGACCGAGAACGGGGTGGTCGAGCTCAGCGAGGACGACGCCGCAGTCGCGTTTGACCGGTTGGCTCAGCGCGAGATGGGCATCAGCGGGGCGGAGTTCCTGCACCGCTGGGATGCCGGCGAGTGGGATGGCGACAACTTGGATGCTGTGTCTGGTCTCGTGGATGTGTGGGCTGCCCTGCCCCTTGTGCGTGATGCCGACCAGAACCCCGGCTGACGCCGTCCGGGCGTTCCTCGATCCATTGGCCGCAGCACTACGGGTGCTGGACGGCCATGCCAGTATTACGGTCTCCGGCCGGGGGAGAAGCTACCGCACGGGCGTGCGGTACGGGTGGACGCTCAACGCTGGTGCCGGTATGCGGCTGTCTAGCGCGGGCATTTTTTACGCCACGATGGCATTCGAGATCGTCGAGTTGGATCCGCGGGAGTTCAACGAGGACTATCCGGGCCGTTTCCGCTGCTCGGCACGATCGTACAACTATAAGCTGTCAACGCAGCGTGGCGCGGATCTGTGGCGGATGCATTGGCACCCAATCGGCATCAGCCCGGCCAGGGAGCCGCATCTCCACCTGCCGCCCGACCTCGACCGACACCTGCCGACCGGACGAATCACCTTTGAGAAGGCAATCGTCTGGTTGATCGAGTACGATGCTCCGCTGCGCTACGGTCGGGAAGAGGCGTTCGGTCAGCTCGCAAAAACCGAGGTTTCCCACTTAACATACCGAGTAGTAGCTGAGTACGACCGAACGCCAGGTAAGCCCACCGTCCTCTTTCGGCGTGGTTTGGTGGCCGCGGGTCGCGTTGCGGTGCGGTGTCCGGCTGACCCGCGACCGGATCAGTTGGTGGCCGGTGGTGCGTCCCAGTCCTGGTTGGGGTTGTCCGGGTCCTGGCCGATGATCACTTGGCCGGAGCGTCCGTCGAGCGCGTCCTGGACGACGCCCTGGGCCTCGGCTGGGCCCTTGACCGAGGTGCAGGCCAGCCAGAACAGCTCGCCGGAGTACAGGCCGAGGATCCCGCTGCAGGTGTGCGTCGCGCCGGTCGCTACTTGGCGCGGATCGGTCGGGCAGGTCTCCGGCGTCCCGTTGCAGAGCAGGGTAGGGTCGGGCAGGTCGACCCCGGCTCGCAGCAGCGTGTGGCCGCTGAAGTCGGGGCTGTTCTTCAACTCATCGGCCCAGAGTTCGTGCGCGCTGTAGAGCGTCAGGTTGTACGTCACGTTGGTGGAGTCCAGGGCTGGCCACGGTGTGTTGAGCTGAGACCACACGTCGAGGTCGTCGCTGCCATAGACGAGCCCCTGACCGGTGTCCGCGTAGAACTGGATCGTGGTGCCCTGCGGGATCGCAACGTATTCCATGCCTCCCTGGACAGCGCTGGCATCAAGGTTGAGATCGCCATGACCGAGCAGTATGTAACCCATCTCACTCTCCCCCAGCTTCCTGGCCGGTGTCCAAACCGGTATACATCGTCGCCCTGTTCGGGCTGCCCGTAGATGACCTTTCGGGCAGCCGATCAGGCGTCTTGCCGGGCCGAAGAGGCGCCACCCGGTCGTCGCTGGCTAATCCAGGCAGTGGTCTGATTGCGGCCTGACAGTGGTTGGCTACGCGTTGTGTTCGGGACAGCGGGACAGTCCCCCGTGCCCGCGCGGCGTGTCGAGCCCGGAACAAATACGCGAGAGTACGTCGTATGTCATGACCCTTTGCGGTCGTGGATGATTGCAGAGAATTCCGGCTGAGACTGGCCGGTCAGCGCCGCGATCCGCTGCTGGCTGAACCCGATTTTCGGCAGCAGCCGGAACATGACCGCGATATCCCGTACCGCCAAGGTAGCCCGCATCTCGGGCCTATCCCATTGTTCCCGGTCGACCCGCCGCGTCTCATTCGGCAACGAGTTCATGACTTGCTCACCCCGCCGGCCAGTGGTCGTCTATCTCTAACCACCATTGCCATTTTCTGCCTCCTTGCCAATCTGTGGTCTACTACGTTCGCGAGGATCTGATCACCGTGACCGACTACTCCGCCAGGCGACCAGCCGGTGGATCCGGAGAACGTCCGCCGTGGGCGGTCGTGGGAGCTGCTGGCCTGCACGCTGTCTGCGCTCGGGAGGGTCAGCCTGGCTGGGCTCACGCCCCAGGTTGCCGCGTCACGTCGGATCGGCATGGCTGAGGTGGATCATCTACGCATCATGACCGCGCTTTACCGGGTGGCGGACTACCGCCACGGTGGTGGCGCGCTGCGGGGAGAACTAGCCGCGTTCGTCGACCGCGCTGCCCGGCTGCTGGATGGCCAGTACACCGAGGTGGTGATCAACGGCTACGCCAGGCCGTCGCAGCCGTCCATCAGCTTGCCGGCTGGCCATACCTCGATGCCGGCGAGTACAAGTGGGCACACGCACAGTGGCGGCAGGCCACCCAGCACGCACGGCGGGCCACCGGATGGCGCCCATGCTGGCCAGGCTGGGACACTGCCGATCCCGGCAGCACCGGCTCTCGACCGGACCGCCGACGCGCTGATGACCATTCGGGAGACTCGGATAGCAGCGGCCGGCAAGGTCACATCCACCGTCGAGGCGATGCTTGGCTGCGAGGAAAGCGGTCGTGCTAGCAATAAGCGGTAACCAGCGGGCCGCGCTGACCGCGGTACAGCGGGTGTCTCTCGCCTCCGAGCATGCGACCCTGGACCACCGGTGACTGAGGGACGTCGGGAGCTGGCAGCGAGTGGGAAGCTGTGATCCCGCCGGCTGCTGGACCGGCTGGGCAGCCTGTCCGCCGACCTCGCGCCGCACCGGGCCGGCTACGCCAACGTACCGGACCTCGTCCATGACATCCGGGTGGCGGCGTCAGGGGCGCGGTCGGCCGGTCGCTGAAGCACAGCAAACCCTCCGGCCGCCTCGGAGTGAGCGAGGTGACCGGAGGGTTACTGGGTGGCCGGTCAGCGGGATACCGCTGCTTCGTTGGTGGGTCAGCCGCCGAGCAGGGGTCACGGAAGCGTCCGATGCCGCGGACGTCGCCAGACACGGTCGGCTGCCGAGACTACTGGAAGGTGAGTTCCGGCTCCTTGTCCAGCTCATCCAGGATTCGGCAGCAGCGATGCAGGGTGCGTTCCCGGATCGGCTCCGGTACGCACAACAACTGGTCTGGGTGCAGTTGGTGGGCCAAGTCGGCTCGCAGCACCCGTACCGCGCCTGGCGTGTCCATCACCCGCTGCAACTGAGCCGCCTCGGCCTCCGCCGACCGGCGGCTCATTGCATCGACGATCGCGACCGCCCGGGTCGGTACACCGAGGTCTTCCAACTCCGAGATCAGCACCCCGCCGTCGCCAACGACGTGGTGCAACAGTGCAGCGACCTGGTCAGGCTGCTCCCCACCCATCTGTTGCACGCGTTCACGGACCGCCTCCAAATGTTCGATCAGCGACCGGTCGAACTCATCAAGCTGTCCATCGTGCAAGGTCCGGACGTACGCGCGCGCATCGGCGACGGTCCAGCCCATCAGGTTCCTCCCTGCGGATAACGGCAAGCGTCCTGCCGTGAGTGTGAGCACCACAACCCACGCGGCGATCAAGCGCGATGAGATGGCCGAGGGGCCCGATTCTGTGGCAACAAGGCATCACAAATCGGGCCCCCCGTTGCCTTGGTTACCCTGTTTGTCGACCGGCCAATCCTCGTCGCACGCCTGCACCGCCGCTACGGCTGGGCCGGGTGGCAACGAAGATTCACCCATCAGGGGATGCTGTTTCAACAGGCCGGCGGCCCTCCGAGACCAGCAACAGTGCCGGTCGCGACGGCCGCCCCTCCTTCGTTCCTACAACGCGCGACGCGGTCACCCGGTGCCCCCTCGCGTGTCCTCCGCCGATCCGGCGCGGGCGAGTCGTAGCCTGACCCGAAAGGCCTGCTCTCGGGAGGACGGATGCGCCGGCTGCGGTTCATCGGACTGGCCGAGGACGGCACACACCTCGTGATCCAGACCAAAGATGGGAAAGAGGGTTTCCTGCTGCCCCTCGATGAGCGGTTGCGCGCGACGATTCGCGGCGAGCGCAGCGAGGACCGGCTCACGATCACCCTGGACACCCCCTTGCGGCCGCGGGACATCCAGGCCCGGGTCCGGGCCGGGCACTCGGCTGAGCAGGTCGCCGCCGAGTCTGGGCAGTCGGTGGAACGGGTGCTCCGGTTCGCCTACCCGGTGCTGGCCGAGCGCAGCCGGGTGGTGGCCGAGGCGCGCCGGGCCAAGACGTATCGCGAGCCGTCCGCGCCCAGCCTCGCCGAGGTGGTGGACCAGCGGCTGGCGGCCCGTGGGGTAGATCCGGATGCAGTGTCCTGGGACTCCTGGCGACGGGAGGACGGTACCTGGATCGTGGAGGCCCGCTGGCGGTCGGCGGACACCGAGCGTACCGCCACCTGGATGTTCGACCTGGCCGGCAAGATTCTGGCTGCCGAGGACGACCTCGCTCAGCACCTTTCCGGTGAGCACGACCGTGCTTTCGCCGGTCGACTGACCCCGGTCACGCCGCTGGCCGCTGCGGCGCGAGCCGTAGCCAGTGGCGAGCACGCCACCGAGCCGATCCCACCGCTGGCCGACTTGGTGCCGAGCCGGCACACGCCGCCACGCCCGCTGGCGCCGGAGCCAGACCCAGATCCGGAGCCGTCCGGCGGCGACCAGGCTCGCGACGCGGCTGATGAACGCGATGGGGTGGACCGCCGGCAGGCCCGGGTACCGTCCTGGGACGAGATCTTGCTCGGCGGCCGGCGGCGGCCCCGCGACTGACCTCATCACGCGGCCGGGCTCGGGTAGTCCGCAACCGGCGGTGAAACTCAGATGAGACCGGAGGGTAGGTCCAGTTAGCCTAGGTTTCCGATGGATGAGCCGCCCCCTCCCCCTTCTCGGTTCGCGTCATTGTGGCGGATGCGGACCTTTGTCCGGCCATACCTTAACCAAATGATCCTGATGACCGTCGCGGCGTTGCTCGCCACGCTGGCCGGCATCGTTGTACCGCTGATTACTAGGCAGGTCATCGATGGTCCGATTCAGCACGGCAACCGGGCCGCGATCCTACCGCTCGGGCTGCTCGCGCTGGCCTTTGGGCTGGTCGAGGCGGTGCTGGTCTTTCTCCGCCGATGGACGATGTCAAGATGCTCGCTCGGCATGGAAGCCGATATCCGGGATACGCTCTACCAGCACCTTCAGCGGTTGCCGATGTCCTTTCACGATCGCTGGCAGGCCGGTCAACTGGTCTCCCGGATCACCAGCGACCTAGCCCAGATCCGACGGTTCGTCGGTTTCGGGCTGGTCTTCCTGGTGGTCAACGCGGCCACCTTCGTGATCATCGGTGCGATGCTGGTCGCTACCTACCTTCCACTCGGCCTGCTCACCCTGGTGCTGACCGCGCCGGTGGCCTGGGTGATGTACCGGTACGAGCGGCGGTACCGGATGCAGTCCCGGGCAGTGCAGGACCAGTTGGGAGAGCTGACCACGCTGGTGGAGGAGTCCGCCGGCGGGATCCGGACGATCAAGGCGTTCGGTCGGCGTCGACTGGTGGCCGGCCGGTTCGACCGGCAGGCTGTCGCCCTGCGCGAGCTGGAGCTGGGCAAGATCCGGCTGCTGGCGCTGATTTGGGCGACCGTTGAGGCGCAGCCCCAGGTGGTCCTGGGCGTGATCGTACTGATCGGTGCAGTCGCGGTCGCGCACAGCGTGCTGACCCTCGGCACCCTGGTTGCCTTTATCTCGCTGTTCCTGCTGCTGCTGTGGCCGATCGAGTCCATGGGCTGGCTGATGGCCGCAGCGCAGGAGGCCGGTACCGCAGCTGACCGGGTTTATGAGGTGCTGGACAGCCGGGCCACCATCGCAGACCGGCCGAACGCCGCGCCGCTGGTCGGCTGCCAGGGTCGGCTGCGGTTCGAGCGGGTCGGGTTCTGTTATCCCGGCAGCCACCAGCCAGTGCTACGCGGGGTGGAGCTGTCCATCGAGCCGGGCGAGACGGTCGCCCTCGTCGGGGCCACCGGCTCGGGTAAGACCAGCCTGATCTCGCTGGTGCCGCGGCTGTACGACGTGAGTTCTGGCCGGATCACCCTGGACGGCCGGGACATTCGCGACCTGCGGCTGATCGATTTGCGGAGCGCGGTGGGGATGGCGTTCGAGGAGCCGACGCTCTTTTCGGCCAGCGTCCGGGAGAACCTCACCCTCGGCCGGCCAGAGGCCGCCGAGGCCGAGATCCGGGAGGCGCTGGAGGTTGCCCAGGCGGAGTTCGTGTACGACTTGCCGTGGGGGCTGGCCAGCCGGGTCGGCGAGCAGGGTTTGACCCTGTCTGGCGGCCAGCGGCAGCGGCTGGCGCTGGCTCGCGCGGTGCTTGGTCGGCCGCGGCTGCTGGTGCTGGACGACCCGCTGTCCGCGCTGGACGTACACACCGAGGCGCTGGTGGAGGACGCGCTGCGCCGGGTGCTGGCCGATACCACCGGGCTGGTGGTCGCGCACCGGCCATCCACCGTGCTGCTGGCCGACCGGGTGGCGTTGCTGGCCGACGGCACGATCACCGCGGTGGGCACCCACCACGAGTTGCTGGCCGAGGTGCCGGCCTACCGCGACCTGCTGTCTCAGGAGGCTGAGCTGGACGCCGAGATGGGGATGCGATGAATACCCGCGGCAAGCCGGCGCAGGTGGTGCGCGAGCCCAGCACCCAGCCTGCGGCGGGCTGGCGCGGGGTGGCCGCCGAGCAGACCACCGACCTACCGCCGAAGGTCGGGCTGCTGCTGCGGGCCCGGTCCCGCCGGCTGCTCGGCGGCTTGCTGCGACCGCAGCGGCGGGCAATCTGGGTCGCGGTGGCCGTGGTGCTCATGCAGAACGCCGCCTCGCTGGCCGGCCCATTCCTGGTCAGTGTCGGCATTGACCGGGGCATCCCGGCCCTGCGGCACGGCCACGCCTGGCCGCTGGTCTGGGTGGTGGTCGCGATCGCCGGTGCGGCCGGGATCGACGCGCTCCTGCGGTACGCCTTCTTGGTCCGGGTCGGCCAGATCGGGCAGCAAATGTTGCTGGAACTGCGCCGCCGGGTCTTCGGGCACTTTCAGCAACTGTCGCTGGCATTCCACGAGCGGTACACCTCTGGCCGGGTGATCTCTCGGCTGACCTCCGACCTGGACTCGTTGCAGGATTTGCTGGACGCCGGCCTGGACGGACTGATCACCGCACTGCTGTCGGTGCTGACCATTGGGGTGCTGCTGATTTGGCTGGACCCACCGCTGGCCGCGGTGGCCATGCTCAGCTTCCCGCTGCTGCTGTGGCTGTCGCGGTGGTTTCGCCGGCACTCCGCAGTGGCGTACCGGCAGACCCGGGAGGCGGTCGCCCAGGTGATCGTGCAGGTGGTGGAGACCCTCGGTGGGATCCGGGCGGTCCAGGCGTTTCGTCGCGAGCCGCGCAACAACGAGATCTTCAGTGAGCTCAACACCGACTACCGGCAGGCGAATGCGCGGGCGCAGCGGCTGATCGCGGTGTTCGTACCGGGGGTGAAGCTGCTCGGCAGCGTGACCACCGCGGCGGTCTTGGTCTACGGCGCGTACCGGGTGATGGACGGCGCGATCGAGGTCGGTGTGCTCGCCGCGTTCTTGTTGTACTTGGTCAGGTTCTTCGACCCGATGCAGGACATCGCGATGTTCTACAACTCTTACCAGTCGGCGGTCGCGGCACTAGAGAAGCTGTCCGGGGTGCTGGAGGAGGAGTCCAGCGTGTCCGAGCCGGCGGACCCGGTCCGGCTGCCGGCACCGCGCGGCGAGGTCCGCTGTGAGCGGGTGGTCTTCTCATACCTGGACGGCACCGTGGTGCTGCCCGAGCTGGACCTGCATATACCGGCCGGGCAGACCCTCGCGCTGGTCGGTGCTACCGGTGCCGGCAAGTCGACGCTGGCCCGGTTGCTGGCCCGGTTCTACGATCCGCAGTCTGGCACCCTGCTGATGGACGGCGTCGATTTGCGCAAGCTGTCCGACGCCGACCTGCGCCGTGTGGTGATCATGGTGACTCAGGAGAACTTCCTGTTTTCCGGTACGGTCACGGACAACATCGCCTTCGGTCGGCCGGAGGCCAGCCGCGAGCAAGTCGAGGGCGCGGCCCGGGCGATCGGCGCGCACGGCTTCATCAGCGGGCTGCCGGAGGGGTACGACACCGAGGTGCACAAGCGGGGCGGGCGGTTGTCGGCCGGGCAGCGGCAGTTGGTCGCCTTCGCTCGGGCGTTCCTGGCCGACCCGGCGGTGCTCATCCTGGACGAGGCCACCTCCAGCCTGGACGTGCCCAGCGAGCGGCTGGTGCAGCGCGCGCTGCGTACCATCCTGGCCGACCGGACCGCGATCATCATCGCGCACCGGCTGTCCACGGTAGAGATCGCCGACCGGGTGCTGGTGATGGCGGGCGGCCGGATCGTCGAGGACGGTACGCCCGAGGCGCTGGTCGCCAGCGCCGGCCAGTTCGCCGACCTGCACCAGGCCTGGCGCGACTCCCTCGTCTAACCTTTCCCCGCCGATCTTGACGAAAATGCTGGAATTCTGGCCTGGATAGCGACAACTTCGTCAAGATCGGCGGGGGAGGGTCAAGATCGGCGGAAAGGAGGCTGATCAAGAAGGTAACGGGGGCGGGGAGGGTGTACGGGGCCGGTGGGGGCTGGGAGGGCGTAGAGGGCGACGGCGGCTGCGGTGGCGACGTTCAGCGAGTCCACCCCGTCCGCCATCGGGATGCGGACCCAGGCGTCAGCCGCAGCCAGCGCCGGCTCGGTCAGGCCCGGCCCCTCGGCACCCACCAGCAGCGCGATCCGCTCGGCCGTACCGGTCAGCTCGGCCAGCGCTGGCGCGTCCGGCCGTGGGGTCAACGCGAGCACTGTGAAACCGGCCGCACGCAGCAGGCTGAGGCCGCCTGGCCACTCCGGCAAGGTCCCGAACGGCACCCGCAGCACATGCCCCATGGAGACCCGTACGCTGCGCCGGTACAGCGGGTCAGCGCAGCGCTCGCCGAACAGCACGGCGCCCACCCCCAGCGCCGCGGCGTTGCGGAACAGCGCACCCAGATTCTCGTGGTCATTGACCCCCTCGCAGACCAGCACCCGGCGGGCCCGGGCCAGCAGCGTCGGCAGATCCGGTTGCGCTGCCCGGTCCGCTGCAGCGAGCACGCCCCGGTTGAGATGGAAGCCCACCACGCTGGCCATCAGCTCGGCCGAGCCGAGGTACACCGGCACGTCGACCGGGTCCAGATCGGCCCGCAGTGCCGCCACCCGGGCCGGTATGCCCAGCACCGCCCGGATCGGGTACGGCGAGTCGAGCAGCCGCCGTACTACCGGCACTCCCTCGGCGATCACCAGCCCCCGGCCGCCCGGTCGGTCCGGCCGCCGGTCGGCGCTGGTCAGGTCCCGGAAATCGGCCAACCCCGGATCGTCGGGATCCTCCACTGCCAGGTAGCTCGCCACGCCCGCGATTGTGCCGGAGGCAGGACGGTGCCTCCGGTTAGTTCAGCGTGCAGGTCAGGCCGCGGGCCAACTCATAGGTGGCGGCGATCAACACTGCCGGGTCCGCGCCGCGCTCCGGCAGGTACGGATCGGCGTACAGCACTCCCAGGCAGAAGCCGCCCAGCGAGGCGCAGGTCATCGGCACGTCCCCGGCCAGCACGAAGGCTTCCCGTACCAGCCCGTAGGCTGCCCCTGCCCGCGGGCCGCCGGTCAGTTGGGCGGCGACCCGCTCGAAGAACCCACGACCCGCGGTGAGCGCGGCTGGGCTGGCGTCGATGGGTAGCTCGCGGCCCAGCAGCAACACCCCGCCTAGTACCGGGAACATCGACTCCTGCTCCAGGCTATGCGCGGGTACGAAGCTGGTGCCGGTGAACAAGAACCCGTGCAGGAACCCGGCGACGGTGTCTTGGTGCAGCGGCAGGTCCGGCTGGCTGGTGAAGACCGACTCGATTCGGCAGCGGTGGTAGTCAAACAGCTCGCGGGATTCGCTGCCCTCAGCCAGGTCCGTCTGAAGAGCGCTGGCCAGACCCACAAAACAAGAACGTACACTCATGGCTGAGCACGCTAGCCTATCCAGCCGCTAAAAACGATCACGCGGGCATATATCAATCGCTCTACATCAGATCATGGCCAGCAATGGTCCGGACCGAGCGGAGGTCGTAGCCGACTCGGCCACGACTAGGTCTTGACACCCGACTCCGCAGCGGAGGGTCCTGGATGTCGCGGACGATATGTGCCGTGAGTCGGTCGCCGTCCGGGCCGTGCGGCTGCGCTGGTGCACGAGTTGTCCCGGTCACAATCCGGGGTACTCCCGTCAGAATCCAGTGCAACCCCCGTCTCTCCTGACGCGGCAACCACTTCTACCAAATGACCTTCTGGAGACCTCGTGCTTATCGAACTGCACCTGCTGCAGTCGTTCCCGGTCAGCAACCTCAACCGTGACGGCGTAGGCCAGCCGAAGACCGCGGTCTTCGGCGGCTATACTCGCAGCCGCATCTCCAGCCAGTGCCTCAAGCGATCCGCCCGGCAACTGTTCAGCGCCTATGGCCTGCACATGGCAGAGACCGGGGTACGGACCAGGCGGCTGCTCACCGAGGCGGCGACGTTGCTGGCCGAGCGCGGCCGGGATATCGAGGAAGCCCGAGCTGTCGTCTCCGCAGGTATGGCAGCGCTGGGGTTGGTCATTGATGCTAAGACTTTGCATACCCCGTACCTGCTGTTCGTGGGCAGCCGGGCCATCACGTTGCTCGCCGACTTCTGCGACCGTGACTGGGATCGGCTGCACAAGGCGGCGCTGGCGGAGCAGGAGACCGCCGACCGGTGGAAGGCTGACCCGGCAACAGCCGATCCGGCAGAGAAGAGAACCAAGATTAATCTGGACAAGGAGACGCTGGCCGAAGCGCGCCGCATCCTGGACGCGGGCCGGGTCGCTGACGTGGCCCTGTTCGGCCGCATGGTCGCCGGCAACACCGACCTCAACGTCGATGCCGCCTCGCAGGTCGCCCACGCGCTGTCGACTCACGCCGTAGCGAATGAGCTCGACTACTACACTGCCGTAGATGACCTGAATCTAGGCGCGGCAGACCATGGTGTGGCCGTGGTCGGCACGGTTGACTTCAACTCGGCCTGCTACTACCGCTACGCCAACCTCGACCTCGACCAGCTCGCCTACAACCTTCGCGGCGACCACGATCTGGTGTCTCGCTGTACCCGGGCCTGGCTGGGTGCGTTCATTCACGCCGTACCTGGCGGCAAGCAAAACTCGATGGCGGCTCGGACCATGCCCGACACCCTGCTGGCCGTCACCCGCGGGCGCGGCGCCTGGAACCTGGCCAATGCCTTCCTCCGGCCAGTCACCGGACCAGACCTGATGGTCGCTTCCACTGATCGGCTCGTCGAACACTATGAGCGACTGCACCGGTTCTACGGTGGTACGGATATCCATTCGACCACCGCGGCGTCGGTCGCCGGCCATTTGGCCACTATTGTCGCAGGTGAGGTGGTCACCAGCCTGGAGGACTTCACCGGCCGCGTGCTGGCCGCCACGGCAGCCTGAGCGGCGGCGCTTACGGCGGGGGCCTACGGTGGGGACGTGGAGCGTACCTATACGGTGGGGCAGGCGCGAGCGGTGCTCGCCCACCTCAGACCGGCCATTGAGGACCTGATCGTGGTACGGGCTGACGCGACGGAGCTCAGCTCCGCCCTGCACCGGCGGGTCACCTCACCGCTGGGCGGGCTGCCGGAGCTGAAGGCGGCCCAAGCCCGGTTTGATGAGCTGCTGTCCTCGATCGTAGCAGCGGACCTCCAGATCAAGGGGATTGCGCCGCTGCTGCTCGACTTCCCCGCAGAGCTGGCTGGCGAACCGGTCCTGCTGTGCTGGCTTGAGGGGGACGCTGAGTTGGCGTGGTACCACCGCTTGGACCTGGGTTTCGCCGGTCGCCGGCGGTTGCCGCCAGTGGCGTGATCCGTGAGCGGCGTACCGAGGGGGTCCGGGACGGCTGGCTCCGGTAGACGCCGAATTGCCGGCCGGCCGAGGTGTCAAACTGCCGATTGTGATTCCGGGAAGTACGACCCTGGCCGGGCCGAGAGCTGGATCCGACCGGCGGCAGCCGTCAAGACTTGCGGAAAGCCGCGACGGACTTCGGATCCAGGTAGATGCGGAGATCACGATGGTGCGCAGTCAGGGTGTTCAGGAAACGACTACGCAAGACTTCGTACGGGAGTGGTTCGACCTGCTCAGCAACCATGAGCCGGTCGACCGACTACTCCCCTACCTCTCCGATATCGACTTGGAGATGGTCTTTCCAGAACGGACGATCCGGGGCACCGCCGACTTCCTGGACTGGTATGCGGTGGTCGGCCGGGCCTTCACCGACCAGACCCACACGGTGGAGCGGCTGGTGAGTACGGCGAATGGTGACGGCATAGACGTCGCCCTCACCGTGGTATGGGCGGCGACGCAAACCTCGGACGGGACGAGGTCGGCGTTCCGGGTGCAGCAGACTTGGCGGTTGGCGACGGTACCGGGCCGACCGCGGCCGGTCATTGTCAGGTACCGAGTGGTGGACTTGCAAGAAATCTGAGCCGAGCTGCCGCCCATCGGGGCCAGCAGCGCGCTACTGCGGAATTGCATGCGGCGATTGTCCGGCGACCGGAAAATGTCGCCGGTTGGACCTGTGGCAGGAGTTCGGGTGATGGCGAGCAAACGTACGGTTGATTATGTCGTGGTTGGTGCAGGATCGGCGGGCTGTGTTGTCGCCAACCGGTTGAGCGCCGATGAGAACTGCACGGTCCTGCTGCTTGAGGCCGGTGGTTGGGACGACCGGCCGGAGATCCACAAGGTCGACGCGGCGTCGGTGTTGGCCTTGCTGTCCGCCGACTGGAGCGGGTCGCTCGACTGGAAATACCGCACGTTAGCCGAGCCTGGGCTGAACAATCGCAGCGTTGCGGTCGCGCGGGGCCGAGTGGTCGGTGGATGCAGCTCCATCAATGCGCTGATGTGGGTACGTGGTAATCGCTGGGACTACGACAACTGGAGCAGCCGCGGCAGCTCGGGTTGGGCTTTTCGCGACGTCCTGCCGTACTTCAAGCGGGCGGAGGACTACGACGGCGGGGCGTCAGCTTTCCGCGGCGCTGGCGGGCCGCTGAGCGTACGCTCACTGGGTGATCCGAGCCCAATCGCCGAAGCCTTTGTCGCGGGCGCGCAGGAATTGGGCTATTACGCGGCTGACACCGACTACAACGGCGCGACGCAGGAGGGCTTCGGCTTCTTCTACCAGACCACCCGCACCAGGGACGGTCGGCGGGCCAGCACTGCGGAGGCTTACTTGCGGCCATCCCGCAGCCGCGGCAACCTTCTTATTGAGACCGGAGCGCGGGCGACCCGGGTGCTGCTTCGTGGCAGCCGGGCCTGCGGGGTGGAGTACGTCAGGGACGGTCAGCGTCATTCGGTCGGCGTCGAGCGGGAGGTCGTCCTCAGCGCTGGCGCATTCGAGACGCCAAAACTTTTGATGCTGTCCGGCGTCGGGCCGGCCGAGCAGCTCGACAAGCACGGCATCGGTTGCCACCACAACCTACCTGGGGTGGGCCAAAACCTGCAGGACCACCTTTTCTTACCGGTCTGTTTTGAATCCAGGCGGGACCATCCGCACGGCGCAATGCTTTCCGAGGCGGGGCTGTTCACCCGTACCTCTGGCAACGCTGGCTCAGGCTCCCCGGACCTGCAGTTCACCTTCGGGCCGGTCAAGTTCCTGCCGGCCGGCGCGCCTACCGACCAGCAGGCGGGACCCGGATTTACCTTCGCTCCCGTGGGCATCCGCCCGGTCAGCCGGGGAACGGTCACGTTGCGTGACCACGACCCGTCTTCCACTCTTGCGGTACGGGCCAACTACCTGGCTGCGGACGCCGACGCCGATGTCCTCGTGTACGGGTTGGGGCTGGCTCGGGACATCGCTTCGACCCAGGCGTTCGACGATTTCCGCGGCGCCGAGCTCGGCCCCGGCGAGCACCTGCGCAATAACTCCGAGCTGCGCGATTTTGTACGGGCTAACGCGACGACGCTGTGGCACCCGGTGGGCACTTGCCGGATGGGTACCGACCCGCTGGCGGTGGTCGACCCTGAACTGCGTGTTCATGGCCTGGAGGGGCTACGGGTCGCGGATGCCTCAATTATGCCAGAGATCGTCGCCGGAAACACGAATGCGGCCTGTGTGATGATCGGAGAACGGGCCGCCGACCTGCTCAAGAAGTCGCCGCACCCCGGTCTGGAGCTAGCTCGATGACCGCAACGTCGAAGGAGCACGACATGACCACCCAGTATCAGCAGCCGACCATTGCCCTCTACCACCGATTTCTCGACGCGATGAACACAGCCGACTTCGAGGAGATCGCCAAGGTTATCGACCCCTCGTTCGAGGATCACCATCCTGGGTTCGACATTCATGGCCTCCCGGCGTACCAGGCTGCGCTGCGTGATGCGTGCGATGCGCTGCAGATCCAGGGCGAGCTGCTGGAGACTATCGCCATCGACGACAAGGTGATCACCCGTGTCCGGCTGACCGGCAAGCATGTCGGTACGGCCATTGGAATGCCGCCCACCGGCAAGCCGGTGACCTGGACGACAACCGAGATCTGGCGGATCGCGGACGGCAAACTCGTCGAGAGATGGGCCCAGGACGACCTGCTCGGGCTGCGCGAGCAGCTTTCCGAAGCGACCGAGAACGTCAAGCTCGTGCAGCGGGTCAGCGAGGCCGTGAACGCCCGGCGGTACGATGACCTGGACGAGTTATTCGCGCCTTCTTTCACCGACCGTAACCCGGCTTGGACCGTCACCGACCTGACCGAACTCAAGGGAATTATCCGGGCCGCCCACGAGGGGCTCGATTTCATCGCCCACCTCGATGACATCTATCCCGCCGAGGGCGGCAAGGTCGTCATCCACATCACCTTCACCGGCCGCCATATTGCCCCGTTCCTCGGTCAGCAGCCGACCGGCCGGGCGGTGATCTGGACAAGTATCGAGGTGTACCGGATCGAGCATGGCCAGGTTGCCGAGCGGTGGGTGCAGGCGGACACCACCGGACTCATGCGGCAACTGGGTGTGCCGTTGCCCTGATCCGACCGGGCGTACAAAGCAGGCCTCAGTGAGAGGAAGATCGTGGACACCAGCGATGTCGTGACGCGTTACTACGTCTTGGCCAATGCCGGCGAATGGGATGCCTGGTGCGACCTGTTCGCCCCCGATCAGGTCATGGACGAACAGCTCGCCGGGCATGTTGAAGGCCGGGCGAAGCTGCGCGAGATGATGAGTGGTTTTCCGGCCATGTACACGGCGTTTACCAACCAACCGGTGCATACCGTGGTGGCCGGCGACCAGGCCGCTGTGGTATCGCATATCTCGGCTCGCACCGTGTCCGGCGAGTCGATCGAGGCCGACGTCTGCAACTACTTCCAGGTGGCCGACAGCCAGATCACGTACATGGCGAACTTCCACGACAGCGTGCCGTTTCGGCCCATCCTCGGGAAGTGAGGCGGAGATGGCCGGTCCAGCGGGCACCCGATGGTCGCACGTAGGGCTGAACTGTCGAGACCAGCGGGCAACGGAGGAGTTCTACACCCGCTGGTTCGGTTTCCGCCGGGCCAGGGTGGTCGAGGCGGACGGCGTACGGGTGGTGTTCCTGCGTTGCGGCGATGCCTACCTGGAGCTGTTCGCGAGCAACGCCGACCCGGCTGCCGAAGCGGGCGCCGACGGACCCCAGAATCCTGGCACGGCCCGCCACCTTGCGTTCCAGGTGGCCGACGTGGATGCCTTTCTCGCCCGGGCCGGCGGAGCGCTGCCGATCTCGCTCGGGCCGCTGATGTTCGAGGAGTTCATCCCTGGCTGGAAGACCGTGTGGGTCACCGACCCGGACGGGATAGTGGTCGAGGTCAGCCAGGGCTACGTCGATCAGAGCGCGGCAGAGTTGCGGCAGTTCGGTTGATCCGAGTTCATCCCGCGAGCGGCGCGGCGGCCAGCGCGCCAGCGGTGCCGGCGAGTTCATCGAGCCGGGCGGCAGTGACCGCGTCGGCCGGCAAGTACGTCACCAAATGCAGGCTTGGGTTCTCGACCGGCGCAAGCTTGACATAGTCCAAGGTCAGCCGGCCCACAAGCGGGTGCTGAAACTGTTTGCGGGCGGGCGTGAACGCCTGGATCGGATGATCAGCCCACAGCTCACGGAACTCTAGGCTGGCGGCGTGCAGACCCTCCACCAAGGCGTGCACTCTCGGCTCATCCGCGTGCTGGCCGGCAACGGCTCGGAACTGGCCGACCAGCCGGCGGGCCTCCTCCGCCCAGTCGCACAGCAACTGCCGCCAGGCCGGCCGGGTAAACAGCAACCAAATGGTGTTGCACTCCTCCTCAGCCAAGTGGTCCAACCCGCCGACTAGCCGGTCCTGCGCGCGGTTCCAGGCCAGGATGTTCCAGTAGTCGTCGATGACGTACGCCGGGTTCGGGTTGAGCTGGTTCACCAACGCACGCAAGATCGGACCCACCTGTGGACGCCCGATGGACTCGGCCGGCAGTGGCTGGCCGGTGAGGGCGAACAGGTGCCGCCGCTCGGCCGGGGTAAGCCGCAGGGCCCGCGCCAGCGCATCGACGACCTGCCGGCTGACGGTGATGTCGCGCTGCTGCTCCAGCCAGGTGTACCAGGTCACGCCGACCCCGGACAGGTGCGCGACCTCCTCCCGCCGCAGCCCGGGGGTCCGCCGCCGCGGGCCCGGTTCCAGCCCGACTTCGCCAGGGCCGATCGCCTCCCGCCGGGACCGCAAGAAGGCGGCCAGTTCTTGCCGCTGTGCCGCACTGGCCATCTGGCCCTCCATCCTCGCGAAGGTAGTACCCCTGACACCAGCATGACTGCTTCTCTTCACCGCCGTCCATCAAACCGGGACCCTAAAGCAGCATGCCGAAGTGCTGCCGCGTCCCACGACGACCACGGATGGGGGATTGATCGTGCAAGAGACCACTACCGTATCTTCGGGGGTTGCGCCGGTCACCGGAAAAGCGTCGTTGCGGCCGGTAGCGGTTCTCGCGCTAGGCACCTTTGCGATGGGCACCGACAGCTTCGTCCTAGCCGGGATCCTGCCCGAGATTGGGCGTGGGCTTGCGGTCTCCACCGGGGCCGCCGGACAGGTCGTCACGGTCTTCGCGCTGACGTACGCGTTGCTCGCGCCGCTGCTGGCTGCGCTGACCAGCCGGCTGGCGCGCAAGCCGCTTATGCTCGCCGCGCTTACCATCTTCGTGCTGGCCAACCTGGCCTCTGCGGCGGCGCCGACGCTCGGCCTGCTGCTGGCGGCCCGGGTCGCAGCCGGGGTCGGGGCGGCGTTGTACACCCCGAACGCCTCTGCCGCCGCCACCGCCCTCGTCGAGCCGGGCCGTCGCGGCCAAGCCCTGGGGATCATACTCGGCGGCCTTACCATCGGCACCGTGCTTGGTGTCCCGGTGGGTACGGCGATCGGCCAGCGGGTGTCCTGGCAGGCCAGCCTGGTGTTCGTGGCGGGAGTGGCTGTGCTCGCGCTGGTCGGCGTGCTGATTTCGCTGCCGAAGCTGGCGCTACCGCCGGCGGTGCCGCTGCACAGCAGGTTCGCCCTGCTGGTCCAGCCGCGCATCCTCACCATCGTCTGCGTCATGATGCTTGCCAGTGCGGCGAGCATCAGCGTCTACACCTACACCGCCGAGGTGGTCGACGACACCGCGCACATCTCCGGCACCACGCTCGCCGTGGTGCTGCTGATGTGGGGCGTTGGTGGGGCGTTTGGCAGCTTCGGCAGTGGCGCTCTCACCGACCGTTACGGCGCGGCCCGGACCTTGGTCGTCACGATCGTCGTACTGACCGGTACGCTCGCGGCGCTGGCCATCGCTACCAGCACGCCGGCCGTGATCGTGGTAATGATCGTGAACGGTGCCGCCGCGTGGGCGGTTGCCACCCCCAACAACCACCGGCTCACGGCGCTGGCGCCCGACTTGCCCAGCGTGGTCATCTCCTTCAACTCCTCCGGTATCTATCTGGGCCAGGCACTCGGAGCGGGTGTCGGCGGCCTGTTGCTCGGTCTCCGCCTCGCGCCGCACTTGTTGCCACTGCTGGGTGTGGCATTGGGGGTACTGGCGCTCGGCGTGCACATGTTCACCATCAGGACCCCGATCCGGCAATCTGCCGTGGCTGCGGCGCCGTCGTCGTGACCGGCGGCCGGCTCGCCCCGTAGTCCCCGGGCTACACGGGTCCAGCGGCGTCAGCGGGCCGGTGCCGGGCGCGTTGGGAACTAATTCGAGATCACCCTCGGGGACGCGGCTGTGCTGTTTTTAGGGCGGCCTCGCAATCAGCCCGATCCATGGCGGCACGACCATTCGCACGGTACAATGAGGGTGGCTTGTGGCCGGCCCAAAGTGATGATGTCGGGGCCACGATGTCAGGGTCGTGATGTGAGATGTCAGACCACGATGTCGGGGCCATAACGGGGGGGACCGACGGTCGAACCCTGTGTTCTCCCCACCGTCGGCTTATTGTTCCGTCTCCGTGTCCCAACTGTGTCCGACGCCCACTTCTGCTCCGAATCCGCTGGTCCGAACCTCGGCGAGACTGTCGGCACCGCTGCCGTACGCCGGCCGCCATCGTTGAGCTAGGTATCGTAACTCGCTCGGCACCTGACCCGGCACTCGAGTGATCATCGAATCCATGATCGACGTACGATGCGCTTGGTCCGTCGTGGTGCCTACCTGCTGTCCTCGGCACAAGCGCTCGACTATCCGCCCGAAGGCCTCCACCGGTGCATGCCTTCCGCTCTTGCGAGCAAGTCCAACCAGGCAAAGCCGTCTAGCCAACTGGAGGTGCCATGATGGCGCGTGAGTGTGCAAGGTCTGAACGGATTACTATCGGGGAGTTACCGTTTGGCTACGACGAAGATCTGTTGCGTCAGTTTTGCGCCGAGATATTCGACTCGTTACCCCGGGTCGACCAACGACGGGCCGCCGACGCGTATGTGGGCGGCCTGCTCCGGCTCAGATGTGACGAGCGCAAGACGATCCGGCGAATTGCCGCCACCATCCCCTCGCACACCAGCCAGTCGCTGCAGCAGTTTGTCAGTCAGAGCCGCTGGGACGCCCAGCCGGTGCGGCGCCTCATGGCCACCTCGTTGGTTGAAGACATGCCGGTCGACCTGTGGGTGATCGATGATGTCGTCTTCCCCAAGAACGGCTGCCATTCGGCTGCGGTGGGCCGGCAATGGGTACCGGCGCTGGGCCGGATGGTCAACTGCCAGCTCGGCGTACCGGTCATGATGACCAACGACGACGTCAGCGTGCCAGTCAACTGGCGGCTGTACCTGCCAGAGTCGTGGGATGTGGACGAACAGCGGCGCAGCCGCGCCCGGATCCCAGCCGGGGAGCGGCACCGACCCTACTGGCAGTACCTTCTTGAGCTCGTCGACGACATGACAGTCGACTGGGGTATCCCGGTCGCCCCGATCGTCAGCGACCTTAGGCACCGGACCGGGATCGAGGACTACCTCACCGAGCTGGAGCGCCGCGGGCTGTGCTACCTGGTCCAGGTCGACGGCCGCGAGCAGGTGCGCGCGGTAGGCGATCACTTGGCGCGGGGGCGTGCCGGGTCGCTGGCGCCCGACCCGCGAACGCCCGCGCTGAGCGATCTGGTCCGGGCGTCGGGGCAGGTCGAACGGCAGACCTGCGTGTGGCGGGAGGGGCCAGCACAGCGGACGCTGCGCTCCCAGTTCCTCACGCTCCTGGTCGAGCAGCCGGCGAGCGCGGCCGGGCGACCCGCGGAGAAGTGGCAGGGACCTCGGCAGGTGCTGGTGGAGTGGCCGCTGGGTAAAGACCGACCGCGCGCGTGCTGGCTGACCAACCTGACCGACTGGTCGATGCCGGAGCTGGTGGCCGCGGTCAAGCTGCGCTGGCGAGCCCAGCATGGGATCGCCGACCTGACAAAGTATTTCGGGCTCCACGACTACGAGGGCCGGTCGTTTCGGGGCTGGCACCACCACCTGACGCTGGCCTCTGCCGCGTACCTCTTCCACCTCCGCTCGCACTTGCCCGACGACGGCGCCAGCACCGCGGTCGCGGCTGCCGGGGGATAGGACACGCCGCGCCACCGGCAACTGCGACAAGCGCGGGTTCGACTTGAATAAGTTCCCTACCCTATCCATTGCTGTGTCGGCGGCGCGGGGCGGTGCCGTTGACAGCAACTCCAGCCGCCGGTGACCATTCTTTACAAGCCGCGTTGGAGTCAGCGAGCGGTGTGTGAACAACTAACGGACAGCTATCCGAAATGGCCGGGTAGACCGCCTAACGCTGGGGAAGTCATGACCAAGAAAATCCTCGTTGTGTTGTCCGAGCATGGTTATTGGGGGGAGGAGCTCATCGGTCCGCTGTTCCATTTTGACCAGCGCGGTTATAACGTTGTCTTCGCCACCCCGACCGGTCGGCAACCGCACGCGCTACCGCCCAGTATGGACCCTGCTTACATCGACCCGCCGCTGGGTCGGTCGGTCACCAGCCAGGAGGTGGCCAAGCTGACCAAGGAACTCGACGAGTCCGACCGGATGGCCGACCCGATTAGCCTGCAGAATTGGATTCCGGAGCGTCCCTATACCAGCGTCAACGGTTATCTTCGGGCGTTGGAGGCCTACCACCGGGCGGTAGCCACTGTTGTTTCCGAGGTGGCCGACTATGCCGCCCTGCTGATCGTCGGGGGCAGTGGTCCAATTGTCGACCTGGCCAACAACGAGCGGCTGCACCAGCTCATCCTGGCGTTTGTCCGGGCCGGCAAGCCGGTCGCGGCGGAATGCTACGGGGTCGCCTGCCTGGCCTTCGCTCGTGAGTGGGAGGACCGGCAGAGCATCATCTGGGGCAAGCACGTCACGGGGCACTGCAAGGAGTACGACTACCAGGACGGTACCGGATTTCTCGGTACGGACTTCGTCATGGGACCGCCACCGTACCCGCTGGAGTACATTCTCCGCGACGCGACCGGTCCGGCCGGCCGGTACATCGGTAACTTCGGCAAAGAGACGTCAGTCATCGTCGATTACCCGTTCATTACCGGCCGGTCAACGCCGGACTCCTACCTGACCGGCGAGAAGGTCGTCGAGGTCTTGGAGAACGGCCTGCGCCAGTACGGCTGGTAACCCAGCGACACCGGTCAGGGACACCGGCATCGGAGGAGAGGAACGTGGACGTGGCCCGATCAGGGAATGTGGCGATCATCGAGCAGTTCATCGCCGACGGAATCAGCTATATGTTCGGCAACCCGGGGACAGTGGAACAGGGGTTTCTGGACGAGCTGGCGGGGTTCGCGGACTTCCACTACATCCTCGCCCTACAAGAGGCGGTGGCCGCCGGCATCGCCGATGGGTACGCCCGGGCCACCGGCCGGCCCGCCCTGCTCCAGCTCCACAGCGGGGTGGGGCTCGGCAACGCCATTGGCATGCTGTACCAGGCCAAGCGCGGCCGGACGCCGATGGTCGTCATCGCCGGCGAGGCAGGCATCCGGTATGAGGCGATGGATGCGCAAATGGCCGCCGACCTGGTAGCCATGGCCAGGCCGGTGACCAAGTACAGCACCCGGGTCACCGACCCTGCCTCGGTGCTGCGGGTGCTGCGCCGAGCGATGAAGATCGCGATGACACCGCCGGCCGGACCGGTCTTCGTCGCTCTTCCGTTGGACGTGCTCGATGCGCCCAACCACGAACCCGTACTGGCTACCTCGATGCCACACACCGAGGTGGTGCCCATGCCCGCTCTGGTCGAGCGGGCAGCGGCGCTGCTGGCTGGCGGCGACCGGCCGGTGGTGCTGGCTGGCGACGGGGTGGCGGCCGCCGGGGCGCAGCCACAGCTCGCCCGGGTCGCCGAGCAGCTCGGCGCGGACGTGTGGGGCGTGCAGTTCTCGGAGGTGAACCTCGACGCCCGCCACCCCCTGTACCGGGGTCAGCTCGGCCACATGTTCGGCGAGGTCAGCGCGTCCGTGGTCAAGAACGCCGATACCGTCCTGGTCGTCGGCGGTTACTTGTTCCCCGAAGTCTTCCCGTCGCTGGACAGCCCGTTCCGGCACGACGCGCGGATCGTACACATCGACCTCGACGGCGAGCAGATCGCCAAGAACCACCCGGTGACGCTCGGTTTGGTCGCCGACCCGGCTGCCACGCTGGCCGCGCTGTCGGCCGCGCTGGACCGGCGGCTTGGGCCAGCCGACCGCCGGGCTGCGGCCAGCCGGCTGGCGGCCCGGCGGGCCGAGCAAGGGCAGCCGCCCGCGGACGACACCGACCACCTGTTAAGTGTCTTCATGCGGGAGTTGGCCGCCCGGGTGCCCGAGGACGTCATGATTTTCGACGAGGCGCTGACCGCGTCGGACAGCGTCAATGCCTACCTGCCGGGCCGGTTGCCGGGGCACTGGTTCCAGACCCGCGGTGGCTCCCTGGGGGTCGGAATACCGGGCGCAATTGGCATTAAGCTTGCCCACCCTGGCAAGGTCGTCATTGGCTTCGCCGGCGATGGTGGGAGTATGTACACGATCCAGGCGTTGGCGACCGCGGTCCGGCACCGGATTGGCGCCAAGTTCGTCGTCTGCAACAACCACCGCTACCGGCTGCTCGACGACAACCTGGAGCAGTACCGGCGGGAGCGCGACCTCGAACCGCACGCCCATCCCAGCTCGTTCGATTTGTCCAGCCCCGACCTCGGGTTCACCGAAATCTCGCGCGGATTCGGGGTGGCCGCGCTGCGGGTGGACAAGCCCGAACAGGTCGAGACCGCCATCGAGGCGATGCTCGCCGACGACGAGCCGTTCCTGATCGATTTGATTACCGAGTAACCGAGTAGCCGAGTAGTCCCGAGCAGCCAGGAGAGGCCGAACCCATGACCGTGAACCGGAGAATGCGACATGGCTGACGTGCCGAGCATGGCTGGGCCGCTGTCAGGTGCACGTATCGCGATCCTGGCCGAGAGCGATTTCTTCGAGCCGGAGATCTTCTACTACCAACGCAGGTTCGCCGAGGAGGGCGCCCAGGTCGAGTTCCTCACCCGGCTGTGGGGTCAGCCCGCGATGACCTTCTACGGTCACGAGTACCGGGCACCATTGCAGGTCGACCACAGCCTGGAGGATATCGATGATGAGGGGCTGCGCGGGTATGCGGCCCTGCTTGTGCCCTCCGGGATGGTCGCCGACCGGCTGCGCTACACCGAGGACGTCGACGCGCTGGCGCCGGCCACTGACCTGCTCCGCCGGGCATTTGCCCGGCCCGGGCTGGTCAAGGGGATCATCTGCCATGGCATGTTTCTGGCGGCGTCAATTCCGTACGCCATACGCGACCGCAAGGTGGTCTGCCACAACAACCTGATCGGCGACATCCGCAACATGGGTGCCAATTATGTCGATGAGGACGTTGTCGTGGACGGCGACTTGGTGACCGCCCGGACTGGCAACCATTGCCACCTCTTCGCCCGAACGATCATCGACGAGCTCTGCCAGCGAAGGAGGTCCTGAGACAGATGGGCAACACCGTCGATTTCACCTTCTCCGATACAATCGCCGGTCAGGTCGCGGATTTTGACCGCGAGGCCGGGGTCGTCATCGTCCGGACCGCGGACGGCCGGACCTTTGAGGTGTCGATTTCCGGCGAGCCGGCCGCCGACCTGCTGCACAACCTTGGTGAGCCGGCTATGGACGCCGGCGGTCATCTGGAAGATATGATCACTCCCGGCCGGTTTTTATTTGCCTACGGGATCTTCTACCCGCAGCCCGACGCGGTGCGTTTCGACGCCAAACGACTGATCTTCGTCGGTCGGCGGCCGGACGATTACCGGTTTGAGGAGGCGAACTGGTGGATCGTGCAATTGGAGGCCATCGCGAGCTTCTACCGGGATGCGCAGTTCGGGGACGGTCCGGTGGACTTCCACGAGTATCGTACGGAACTCAGGCTTGACGGGCGCAAGACCGACAGCCATGTCCAGGAGACCGATACGATCTCACGACTGGTATACGGCATGGCGTCGGCCTACCTGCTGACCGGGAACGAGGAGTACCTGGAGGTCGCCGAGCGGGGCACCGAGTACTTGCGCGAGCACATGCGTTTCGTCGACACCGACGAGGACATCGTGTACTGGTACCACGGGATTAAGGTCGACGGCGATCTCGAGACGAAACTGTTCACCTCGGAGTTCGGCGACGACTACGACGCAATCCCGATGTACGAGCAGATTTACGCGCTGGCCGGCCCGATCCAGACCTACCGGGTCACCGCCGACCCGCGGATCAAGAGTGACGCGGACGCCACGCTACGGCTTTTCGAGCGCTGTTTCCGCGATCGTCGCTACGGCGGTTACTACTCGCATATCGACCCAATCCTGCTCAGCCCCGAGCACGAGTCACTTGGTCCCAACCGAGCCCGGAAGAACTGGAACTCCGTTGGCGACCACGCACCCGCGTACCTCATCAACCTCTACCTGGCCACCGGTGACCCGCGGTACGCGGCTATGCTCGAGGACACCTTTGACACCATTATCGAGCGGTTCCCCGACCTGAAGAACAGCCCGTTCGTCCAGGAGCGGTTCTACCAGGACTGGTCGGCCGACACGACGCACGGCTGGCAGCAGAACCGAGCCGTGGTGGGCCACAACCTGAAAATTGCCTGGAACCTGCTGCGGATGCATTCGCTACGACCCAAGGACAGTTATCTCCAAGCGGCGGTGGATATCGGCGAGCGCATGCCCGAGGTCGGTAGTGACCGGCAACGCGGCGGCTGGTACGACGTGGTCGAGCGGCTCCGGTACACCGGTGAGGACCGGCATCGCTTCGCCTGGCACGACCGGAAGGCGTGGTGGCAGCAGGAGCAGGCGATTCTCGCCTACCTCATCATGTACGGCCGCACCCAGCGGGACGGGTTCCGCACCGAGGCCCGGGCAGCCCAATCCTTCTACAACGCGTTCTTTCTCGACCATGACGCGGGAGCCGTCTACTTCAACGTGCTGGCCAGCGGTCTGCCGTACCTGCTGGGCACCGAGCGGCTCAAGGGCAGCCACTCGATGAGCATGTACCACTCGTCCGAACTCTGCTTTTTGGCGGCCGTCTACAACAACCTGCTCATCAACAGGCGGCCGATGGACTTCTGGTTCAAGCCAGACCCCGCCGGGCTGCCGGACCGGATCCAGCGGGTCGCGCCGGATCTGCTGCCCGCCGGGTCGGTACGAATTATCGAGGTCGAGATCAACGGTTCCGAGGAGCACCGTGACTTTGACGCCGACGGGCTGACAGTGCGACTGCCGGATGTCGACGGCCCAGTCCCGCTCCGGGTTCGGCTGGCGCCGGTCGACAAGCCGCAGGTGACACCATGACTGTCGAGATCACGGTCCGCTCGGTCGAGGCGACCACCGTCGTGGAGCTGCACGGTGAGATCAACAGCGTTACCTCCGGTGCGCTGCACACCAACTTGCTGCCGCTCGTCAAGGAGCCGACCGAGCTGCTGATCGACCTGTCTGGAGTGAGCTATATCTCCAGCGCCGGGCTGCGCACCCTGTTGCTGATCCACCGGGAGGCCGAGCAGGTCGGCACCCGGCTCATCCTGGACGGCTTGTTGCCAGAGGTCCGGTTCGTGATGTCCGCCACTGGGTTCCTCGGCTTTTTCCGGCTGCGCAACGACGTCGAGGCGGGCCGCGAGGGGGGTCAGCCGTGAGTACCTTCGGCACCAGCGACCGGGTCGATGGGTTCCCGACCCACCAGATCGGTTCCTACCAGGTCCGACCCGGTCGCCCGATCCCATTCGGTGCCACGACGGTCGCCGGTGGGATCAACTTCTCGGTTTACTCCGAGCGGGCCACCTCGATGCGGCTGGTGCTCTTCGAGAAAGGGGCGGCCGTACCAACGGCAGAACTGGAGTTCCTGCCAGAGTTTCGGGTCGGCAGCGTGTACGCAATGACTGTCTTCGGCCTCGACCCGGAGAACCTGGAGTACGGCTTCCGCGCCGACGGCGCCTTCGACCCGGCGCACGGCGACCGGTTCGACGTTAACCAGATCCTGGCCGACCCGTACGCTCGGTTGATGTCTGGCCGGGCCGTGTGGGGGGTGCCGCCGGACTGGGACAACGTCTACCAGCACCGCTGCCAGGTCCTACTCGACGACTTCGACTGGGAAGGTGATATCCAGCCCCGGATCCCGTTTGAGGATCTGGTCATTTATGAGACGCACGTGCGCGGTTTCACCAGACACCCTTCGGCCGGGGTACAGGCCCCCGGCACCTACGCCGGTCTGCGCGAGAAGATTCCCTACCTCACCGAGCTCGGGATAAACTGCGTTGAGCTGCTGCCGATCTTCGAGTTCGACGAGTTCGACAACCCGCGCACCGATCCGGTCAGCGGCAACCGGTTGTTCAACTACTGGGGCTACAACACGGTCGGGTTCTTCGCCCCCAAAGCCGGATACGCGGCCAGCGGGCAGTTCGGTATGCAGGCCGATGAGTTCAAGACATTGGTGAAATCCCTGCACGCGGCAGGCATCGAGGTGGTGCTCGACGTGGTGTTCAACCATACGGCCGAGGGTAACGAGCAGGGCCCGACCATCTCCTTCCGCGGGCTGGACAATGCAACGTACTACATGCTGACGCCGGACGGTTACTACTTTAACTACAGTGGCACCGGGAACACCGTCAACTGCAACCACCCGGTGGTCCGCGACTTCATCCTTAACTGCCTGCGGCACTGGGTGGCGGAGTATCACATCGACGGTTTCCGGTTCGACCTGGCCGCGATCCTGGACCGGGCACCAGACGGCACCCCGCTGCCTAACCCACCGCTGCTCGAACAATTGGCGTACGACCCGATCCTGCGGCATTGCAAACTCATTGCCGAGGCGTGGGACGCCGCCGGACTCTACCAAGTGGGCAGCTTCCCCAGCTACGGTCGCTGGTCGGAGTGGAATGGCCGGTTCCGGGACACGGTGCGCCGGTTTATCAAGGGCGACCCGGGGCTGGCCGGCGACCTAGCCACCCGGATGGCCGGCTCGCCCGACCTTTATGCCGGCCGTGGGGCCATTGCCTCGATCAACTTTGTCACTGCGCACGACGGGTTTACCCTCAACGACCTGGTCTCCTACAACGACAAGCACAACGAGGCCAACCGTGAGGACAACCGGGACGGCGCCAACGACAATTACTCCTGGAACTGGGGAGCGGCGGACCCGAGTCCTGCGGCGAGTGTCCGTGAGCTCCGGGTCCGCCAAATGAAGAACGCGCTGGTGATCCTGTTGACCAGCCACGGCGTGCCCATGCTGTTGGCCGGGGATGAGGTGGGCCGGACCCAGCACGGCAACAACAACACCTACTGCCAGGACAACGACTTGTCGTGGTTCGACTGGACCGCGGTGCAGGCTAACGCGGAGCTGCTGCGGTTCGCCCGGCGGCTGATTGCATTCCGGCGCACCCACCCGGTGCTGCGGTCGGCCTCCCACCCTGACGGCCAGGACCGGGTGGGCAGCGGCCTGCCGGACGTGAGCTGGCACGGCGTACGAGCCTGGCAGCCGGACTGGTCCTGGGACAGCCGGCTGCTCGGCATGCTCCGCTGCGGCCGGCACGCCAAGGGCGGCACCCAGCCCGACGCTCACATCTACCTGGCCATCAACGCGCACTGGGAGGCGCACGACCTGGAGCTGCCCGTGCTGCCTAACGGCTGCCAGTGGCGGGTCTTCGCTGACACCGGGGCGTCGTCGCCGGACGACGTGCACCCGGTGGGCCGCGAACCCCGGCTGCCAGACCAGGAGCACTACCGGCTAGCCGCGCATTCGACCCTCATCCTGCTCGGCCGGCTGGCCACTGATACGCCGGCCGAGATGGACTCACCAGCCTGGTCCGACGACGACGGCGAAGGAGCACTCCGGTGGCATTTACCGCCTCTTTAAGCACCGACATGGACACTGCGATCATCGAACTGACCGGTGAGCTGGACGCCTCTACCGTACCGGCATTCCATGGCACCATCGACGCCGCCGCCGACCGGGGCGTCAACCGCTTGGTACTTCGGGCGGGCGAGCTGACGTACCTGTCCAGTGCCGGGCTGCGGTCGCTGGTCTTCGCCCGGCAGAAGATGGGTGACGGGGTGACGATCGTCATGGTCGGCGCCATCGAGCCGGTGGCCCGAACAGTGCGGCTCGCCGGGTTCGACCGCAGCATCGTGATGCTTGATGAGTAGCGAGGGTGGGCCGGGTGGGCTGTGCCACACCGAGGTGGGCATGGCCACCCGAGCGGACGGAGCCTGCTGCGAAGACGGCGGACCCGCACCGGGACTCCGGGTCTTGCGGATAGCGGCAGTACTGACCGCTCTGGAGGAGGTGTCCCGGTACGTCCTAGACGTGGCCGGGCAGGCCGGGTTGCCAGCCGCTGCCGCTTACCGGTTGCGGCTGGCGGCCGATGAGTTGGCCACCAACATCGTGGTCCACGGCTACCACGAGTCAGGGGAGGAGCTGGTGGTCTCGGGCGGGATGGACGAGGAACACGTGTGGGTGCGGTTCAAAGATCACGCCCCGCCCTTCGATCCTCGGGAGGGCATGCGGACGCCAGATCTCGATATCCCGCTGGCGGATCGGCAGGTAGGTGGGCTCGGCGTCTTCCTCATCCTTAGCTCCGTGGACGATTTCAGCTACCGGCTGGTCAGCGGGTGCAATATCAGCACACTGCTGGTCCGCCGCCAAGACGAGCGACGGACGGACTGATATGGACAATCTTGCGGTACTAGTCCTGGACGAGCAGGGATCCGCTCCCCCCGAGCTGCTCGCAGCGCTGGTCGAGGCGGGCGCCTCGGTGACGCTCCGACGGCCCGAGGAGGTACTGAACACTGAACCGGGGCAGCTACCTGTCCCGGCCGCTCTCCTGGTCTCGGCGGCGATCCCGCCGCACATCGTCCGGGCGGTCGGCCGGTACCTTGTGGGCGACGGCGACGAGCCCCTCACCGTGGTTTTTACCGAGCGCGACTTCGGCTTCCTGGATCCCCATCTGGCCAGCGGTTTTGAGTACTTGGTGCCGCCGTTTCTCGCCTCCCTCATCCGGCACCGGCTGACCAGCAACCGGGAGCGTGCCGCGCTGAGCTTTACCTCTGAGGAGCTGCAGGCGCACGCCGAGCTACTCAGCTACGAGCGCGAGTTGGAGATCGGCCGGGAAATCCAGCTCGGCTTCTTGCCTGAGGCGCTGCCGGACCCGGAGGGTTGGGATGTCGGCGTACGGTTCCGGCCGGCCCGAATGGTGGCCGGCGACTTCTACGACGTGTTCGAGCTAGTCGAGCGCCGCCGGCTCGCCTTTGTGGTGGCCGACGTCTGCGACAAGGGGGTTGGGGCGGCACTGTTTATGGCGCTGATCCGGAGCCTGCTGCGGCATACCGCCGAGCAGAGCGGGCTGCGTAGCCTGATCGCCGCCGACCTGCTGGCCGGGGAGGTGCCGCTGGGGCACCAGCCCGACTACCGGACCATCCCGGCGGTCGGCGCGACACCCCTGCTCAGCGCCGTCGCGGGCACTAATACCTACTTGACCAGCAACCATCTCCGGCAGGGGTACTTCGCCACGCTCTTCTTTTGCGTCTTGGACCCGGTGACCGGCAGCCTGGTCTACATCAACGGCGGCCACAACCCGCCGGTACTGGTGCGTTCCGGCGGCACCGACCAGCAGCTCCTCGAACCCACCGGCCCGGCCGTCGGCGTCATTCCGAACACCGGCTTCTCATTCGGGTACGCCCAGCTCGACCCAGGCGACACGCTGTACATCTACACCGACGGGGTGACCGAGGCGCGGGCGCCATCCGGTGACTTTTTCGGCGATCAGCAACTGTCCGATCTGCTGGTGGCCCCGGTGGTCTCCGGTGAAGAGCTGTTGGAGCGGGTGGACCGGGCGATCCGTACTTTCACCGCTGGGGCCGACCAGTCCGACGACATCACGATGATGGTCGTCCACCGGCTGGCCGAAGCCAGTTGACCGGCTCAGCCCGAACGGGGATGAGAATGCCTCAGATCATCACGCTGTACTCCTACCGTGGCGGCACCGGCAAGACCAGCACCGCGGCGAACATGGCGTATTTGATGGCGGCCGGCGGTCTCCGGGTGGGGGTCGTCGATACCAACCTGCACTCGCCGGCAGTGGAGGCGATGTTTGGGATAAGCGGCTACCCGGGCCAGCGCTCGCTTGCCGACTACCTCCTTGGCCGGTGCGAGATCGAGGACGCTGCTTACCCATTTCGGGTTCCCGGCACCGGCTGCGACATCTACCTTGTCACCGGCCGGATCGGCACCGCCGGGGTCGATGAGATCCTGGAGCGTGGTTACGACGTCGGCTTGCTTGGTGAGTGCTTCGACCGGCTCATCAACATCTTGAAGCTGGATTTCCTGGTGCTGGATACGCACGCCGGTTTCAACAACGAGACACTTACCGCGGTGGCCCGGTCGGATACACTGATCATCATGGCCCGGCCGGACCGGCTCGACCTGACCGGTGCGGGCGAGATGGTCTCGCTGACCGGCCGGCTGGGCCGTACCAACCGGTTGATGGTGGTGAATATGGCCCCCGGCGGGAGGGTGCCGTCGGATCTCAAAGAGAGCCTGGAAACGACATACGAATCAGTCATCATCACCGTCCTGCCGTATTCGCCGGAAGCCTCGGCGCTCGCCGGGGAGCAACTGTTCGCTGTTGCGGATCCGGCCCATCCGCTGGTAGCCGGATACCGCCACATGATCTCCCGGATCTCCCGGGTGAAAGACGAGGAGGCTGGCCGGCCCCAGGCCGACCGGGTGGGCGACGCTAGCTCAGGGGTGCAGCTCTGAGGACTCGGCGGTCCGGGCCGCGGCTGGCGATGGCGGCCCGAGCCAGCGGGTCCGGGCCGCCGGGGACTGCCGGCCGAAGATGTAGTACAAGACGATCGCGGCGATCAGGCCGAGCGATCCGACGGGGCTAAGCAGGGCGAGCCCAGCGGCCATCAGGTAGCTGAGTGGTCCCAGCACTGCCCGACGCCGGGCCTGGCGTACTTGGTCTAGGAGGTCGGGCTGCACGAGGTGCGGCTGGCCGTACAAATGGTTCCACAGCAGGGTGAACCACAACGACACCGCGGCCAGCGACCCGGCGTAGAAGACGGCGGCCGGCACCGACTCTGACCCGGCCAGGTGAGTGCCGAGGACGGCCGTCGGCAGCGGCAGGAAACCAATGGTCACCAGCATGCCGAGGTTGAGGAACAGCACGGTACGGTCCACGTGCCGGACGTGATGGAACAAGTTGTGATGATGGATCCAGGCGATCCCGATGACCAGGAAGCTGATCACGTAGGAGACCAGCGCCGGCCACTCGTCGGCCAGCGCCGACCAGACCCGCTCGTTACTTCCTGGCACCCTGATGTCGATGATCAGCAACGTTGCCGCTATTGCGAAGATACCGTCACTAAAAGCTGTCAGCCGGACGGGGTTGACCCGTCCGATCGCTGCCGGATCGTGGGGAATGGCCACGTGGTGCTCGTCTGACATCGGGTGCGGGCTCCAACATGGGTCCGGGCTGCCGGCTGCCCGGCGACCGTTGGTTCGGTGGGGGATGGTCGGCCAGGATGGCCGCCCGGTGTGGGATGGCTACGGTGCCGGCTGCGCCGCCGGAATACCCCGACTCGATGGGCTTCGATACCCAAGGAACTCAGTCCAGGTTGACGTAGACGGACTTGTACTGCAAGTACTCCTCGATGCCTTCCGGCCCGAGTTCGCGCCCGTAGCCGGACGCCTTGTAGCCGCCAAAGCTCGTACAGTTCTCGAACTGGGCCCAGGTATTGATCCAGACAATGCCTGCCTGGAGCCGGGCGGCGACCCGGTGCGCGCGCTGGACGTCACGGGTGTGCAGGCCGGCGGCCAGTCCGTACGGGGTGCCATTGGCGATCGCGACCGCCTCGTCGTCGGTGTCGAACGGGATGACCGTGAGGACCGGGCCGAAGATCTCCTCTTGGGCGATCCGCATGCCGGGGGTCGCGTCGGCGAAAATGGTGGGCTGATAGTAGTAGCCCCGCCCGTCCCAGTCCCCGGGCAGTCCCGCGGAGCCGCCGGCGCGTAGCGTGGCGCCTTCGGCCGCACCGATCCGGACGTACTGGATCACCTTGTCCAGTTGCGCCTGGTGGGCCAGCGGGCCGAGCTGGGTACCCGGGTCAAGTGGGTCGCCAACCGTGGTCGCCGCCACCACGGCGGTCAGCCGCTGGACCAGCTCGTCGTAAATCGCGCGCTGAGCCAGTAGCCGTGACCCGCTCATGCAGAATTGCCCGGTGTTGAAGAAGGCTGCCTGGAATGCCGATCGGGCCGCTGCATCGAGGTCGGCGTCGGCGAAGACGATGTTCGCGCTCTTGCCGCCCAGTTCGACGGTGACCTTCTTCAGGGTGACCGCCGCGGTGGCGATCAGTCGCTTGCCGGTGCTGGTAGATCCGGTGAACGCGAGCTTGTCGATGCCGGGGTGCTGAGCGAGTGCCGCCCCCACAACCGAACCTGCACCGGTCACCACGTTGTAGACCCCTGCTGGCAGGCCTACCTCGGCCATGATCGCGGCCAGCCGCAGCGCGGACAACGGGGTCTGCTCGGCTGGCTTGTGGACGACCGTGTTGCCCGCGGCCAGCGCTGGTGCGAGCTTGTTGACGGCAAGGTTCAGCGGGAAGTTGAACGGCGTGATGGCACCGACCACACCCACTGGCTCGCGGCGGGTGTAGGCGAGCGAGTGCTGGCCGGCCGGGTGGGCTGCGCCCGCCAGTTGTTCGACCATTCCGCCGTAGTAACGGAACAGGTCGGCAGCGGCTGGCACATCGAAACTGCGAGTGTAGGAGATCGGTTTGCCCACGTCGAGCGTCTCACACAGCGCCAGGGTCTCGGCATTCGCCTCGATGGCCGCGGCGATCTCGATGAGCAGCCGACCTCGCTGCTTCGGGGTCAGCGCCGGCCAGGGGCCCTCGTCAAAGGCCCGCCGGGCCGCGCGTACCGCTCGGTCCAGGTCGCTTACGGTACCCCAGGCGACCCGGCAGATTGGCTGCTCGGTGGCTGGGTTGAGATCCGCGACCGTCTCGCCGGTCTCCGCTGGGCAGAACTGCCCGTCAATGAACAGGTGACGCTCAAAGATGGTACGGACGAGTTCAGCCGTCACGGCCCCTCCTAGTCTGGTCCCTGCGCTGCCTGCGATGGGTGCCGACGGGCTGGCTGGTCACCGACCGCGGATCAAGGTACGGATGTGACGCTCGGCTATTCACGCTACGGGGCGGCTCCGCCAATCGCCTGCTCCCCGGCGCCTGAACGGCGATTGGCGGCATACTTTGTCAAGTCGGGCCGGACACTTCCCGTAGTCCGCCTGCTGCGGGGTCGCAGTGGGGCTGACCCTCGACAACGCACTGCCCCTCGTCACACTCAGTGTGGCAAATGGCGGCCGGTGCTGCGGTGACTCACGGCGGTTCTCGCCGGCAATGTCGGTGGGAGGCCGTAGGCTCAGCGCGGTCGACAGCAGGCAAGGAGTATCGCGTTGGTGGATCATGATTCCGGCCGTTCGCTCACCTGAACGCGCCCAACGCCGAGTTGTACCGCGGGGTCATGGGGGTCTTCGGGCAGGCCAAACGCAGGTTCGCGGTGCATTTGCGGCCGGAGGACGTACACGAGGCGCTGGCCGGCCCGAGCGTACCCCGGCTGGATCTGCCGACAATCAGCGAGGCGCTGGCCAGCCTGGAGGGCTGGGGCAACCTGCGGTCGGACCCGGATACCAGCCGGGTCACCACGGTGGAGGACTTCCACCGGGCCCGCTACCTGTACCAGCTGACCCGGCGCGGTGAGGCCGCGGAGGAGGCGCTGGCCAGCTACCAGGAGGCGCTGGGCCGGCGTGGTGCCCTGCAGGCGGTGGCGCTGGCCGACATCGCCGCCCAGCTTCGGGCCCTGCTGGAGCTGGCCGAGCAGCCCGACGCCGACCCGGCCAAGGTGCACTTGTTACTCCGCGGGCTGGTCGACCGGTTCACCGACCTGGCCGGCAACGCGCAGGCGTTCATGGGGTCGCTGTTGCGCTCCATCGACTTGCACGATGCCGACGCCGAGGCGTTCCGGGCGTACAAAGACCGGTTGATCGACTACCTAGAGCGGTTCATCGCCGATTTGGTGACCACCGGAGCCGAGATTGCCGCGCTGGTCGGCCACATCGAGCAGGCGGGGGTGGACCGGCTGCTGGGCCTGGCGGCGTGGCGGGAGGCCGCCGATGCCGCCCCCGGCGCCGGCGATGGGGCTGATGACCCGCGGCAGGCCGAGTTCGAACGCGGCCAGGGGCTGTGGCGGGATCGCTGGCAGGGCTTCCGGACCTGGTTCGTCAGCCAGCCGCACCATCCCAGCCAGGCCAAGCTGCTGCGTTCCCAGGCGCGGGCCGCGATCCCGCAGCTACTGCAGGTGGTAGCCACCCTCAACGAGCGGCGAGCTGGCCGCTCGGACCGGTCCGCCGACTTCCGGATGCTGGCCAGGTGGTTCGCCCAGGCTCCAGATGAGCCCGCCACTCACCGGCTGTGGCGGTCGGTGTTCGGGTTGGCCTCGGCCCGGCACCTGACGGTGGACGGCGACACCCTTGCCGAGCGCACCGAACACCCTGTTGCGGCGGGTACCTCCTGGGCCGCGGCGCCGCCGTTGCAGATCAGTCCCCGGCTGCGCAAGACCGGCAGCTACGAGCGGCGGGGCAAGCCGAACCGGGTGCTGGACCGGTCGGAGCAACGCCGGTACCTCGCCGAGATCGCGGCCCGGCAGGCAGCCGAGACCGCGGCCGCGCGGACCGCGCTGGTCACCTCGCGGCCGACCCGGCTGGCCGACATCGGCACCCTCGACCCGGCCGCGTTCGCGCTGTTCCTCGGGCTGCTGGGTGACGCGCTGACCGCCCGTACCCCGGGCCGGCGCAGCATCATCACGACCACCTCTGATGGCACCATGCAGATCCGGCTGACTGCGTTGGAGTCCGGGTCGCCGGCCGAGATCCATACCCCGGACGGCGTCTTCCGCGGGCCGGACCACCTCGTGGAGATCCTTGACCTGACCGCGCCGGAGCTGGCCGAGGAGCGCAGCGCATGAGGTCGCTGTCCGATGCGCTCGTCGCGTCCCGTACCGAGGAGCAGCGCAAGGCCGCCCGGGCGCTGCTGCGGCGCCCGCTGCTGCGCGCCAGCGGGCCGGATGCCGAGTCCTTCGTCCTGGTCCGCCGGCATGCCACCGTGCTACGCGAGTGGTTCGACCGCAACACCGGTTGGCGGCTGCTGGTGGACAGCGAGGTGGCCCGGCTGGTGAAGATCGCGGCGGACACCGACGACCACACCCACCCGGCCCGAGAAATGCGCTCTGGGCAGCCGTTCGGCCGTCGCCGGTACGTCCTGACCTGCCTGGCACTGGCCGCCTTAGAGCGAGCCGACACCCAGATCACGCTGGGCCGGCTGGCCGAGCAGGTCGTCCTCGGCGCTGCCGATCCCGAGCTCGGCGCGGCCGGGGTGGTGTTCACGCTGGAGCACCGGGACCAGCGCGCCGACTTGGCCGCGGTGGTCCGGTTACTGCTCGACCTCGGCGTACTGCGCCGGGTTGCCGGCGACGAGGATGCCTTCGTGAAGGACACCGGTGACGCGCTGTATGACGTTGAGCGGCGGGTGCTGGCGAGCATGCTGGTCACCCCGCGCGGGCCATCCACCGTCGAGGCCAGCGACTTCGCTGGGCGGCTGGCGGCGGTCACCGCAGAGATCACTCCCAGTACCGACGAGCTGCGCAACCGGATGCTCCGGCACCGGCTGACCCGCCGGCTGCTGGACGACCCAGTGCTGTACTACGACGAGCTCGACCCGGCCGAGACCGCCTACCTGACCAGCCAGCGGGCCGCCATCACCGCGCGGATCACCGAGCTGACCGGACTGGTCGCTGAGGTGCGCGCCGAGGGCATCGCGATGGTGGACCCCAGCGATGACCTTACCGACGTCCGGATGCCAGAGGCCGGCACCGAGGGGCACGTCACGCTGCTGCTGGCCGAGTACCTGGCGTCCCGGCTCGGCCAGCCGGTCAGCGTCGGTGAGCTGCATCGGCAGGTTCGGGAACTGGCCGTCCGGCACCGGTCGTACTGGCGCCGTAACGCCACCGAGCCGGGTGCCGAGATCGCGCTGACCACCGCGGCGCTGGACCGGCTGGAGGCACTGCGGCTGATCCGCCGGGAGACCGGCGAAGTGGTTGGGCGACCCGCGCTGGCCCGCTACCAGCTCGCCGAGCCGACCATCCACGACCCGAACGCCGGGGGGTGAGCTTCTCGTGAACCGCCCGCTTCCCGAACCATGCCGGCAGCGCTGGCAGCCGCTGCGGGCCGGCTTGGCCGACCTGTTCTACTACGACGCCGAGGAGTTTTGGTTCCGCGACGGCCGGCTGTTGCTGCGTGGCAACAACGGCACCGGTAAGTCCAAGGTGCTCGCCCTGACCCTGCCGTTCCTGCTCGACGGTGACTTGTCCGCACACCGGGTGGAGCCCGATGCTGATCCGAAGAAACGGATGGAGTGGAACCTGCTGCTCGGCGGCGACCACCCCTACCCGGAGCGGCTCGGCTACACCTGGCTGGAGTTCGGTCGGCGTGCCGAGGGCGGCGCCGAGGAATTTCGTACGATCGGTTGCGGGCTGAAGGCGGTGGCCGGCAAGGGGATCGCCCGGCACTGGTTCTTCGTGACCAGCCAGCGGGTCGGGGCCGACCTGGAGCTGATTGATGCCACCGGCACAGCGGTGTCCCGGGACCGGCTGGCCGAGGCGCTGGCCGAGCACGGCACGGTGTACGACAAGGCGCGGGCGTACCGCCGGGCCGTCGACGAGGCGCTGTTCGGGCTCGGCGAGCAACGCTATGGGGCCCTGGTGGACCTGCTCATCCAGCTCCGGGCGCCGCAGCTTTCCAAGCGGCCGAGCGAGCGGGCGCTGTCCGATGCGCTGACCGAGGCGCTGCCTCCGTTGGACCAAGCGGTGATCGCCGATGTGGCCGAGGCGTTTCGCAGCCTGGAAGAGGACCGCGACGCGCTGGCCACCATGACGGAAGCCCAGCGGGCCGCGCAGTCCTTCCTCGGGCACTACCGCCGGTACGCGCAGATCGCCTCCCGCCGGCGGGCCGCGCTGCCCCGCAAGGCGCAGTCAGCCTACGAGGCGGTAAACCGGGACCTGACCGAAGCGGAGGCGGCCTTCGCCCGGGCGGCTGCGGAGCTTCGCGCGGCCGAGACCGCGCTGGCCGACCTGGAGCAGGAAAGCGGCCGGTTGCGGGCTCGCGAGGAGGCGCTGCGGACCGGGCCGGAGGCGCGGGAGGCCCGCCGGCTGCGCGAGGCGCAAGAGGTGGCTGCCCGGTCAGCCGCGGAGGCGAGCCGGGCCGCCGGCGACCGGGACGCGGCAGCGCAGTGGTTGGCATCCCGGCAAGCCAAGGCGGCGGCTGCGGCCGACCGGCTAGGCGTGGCCGAGGGCGCTGCCCGGGCGGCCCGGCAGGCCACCCTGGACGCGGCGGCCGATGCGCTGATTGAACGCGGACACGCCGACCAGATCGATGCCCGGCTCAGCCCCGATCAGGCGCCCCCCGATCAGACGGTCGGCGACCAGGTGGCTGCTCCAGACCAGGCCGCGCTGCCTACCGGGCAGCAGTACGCCGAGCTGCGCGCGGAGGCCGAGCGCATTGCCGACCGGCAACAGCGCGCGGTGGCCCACGTCGAGGGCTTGGTCCGAGTCGTCGAGGACACCCAGCGCACGGTGGCCGATCTCCGGCGCCGGCTGGCCGAGTTCGACTCGCACGCGGCCGAGCTGGCTGACCGGCGCGGCGAGATGGACCAGATTGTCGTCGAGCGGGCCGCCGGGCACGTGGCAGCGACGCGTACCCATCTCGCCGGCCTCCGCGAGCTGCGGATCGAGGATCCGGCCGCGGTGCTGGCCGCCCTTGAGCTGTGGGTGGAGACCCTGGCTGGGCCGCACCCGGCCCGTACCGAGATCGACTCTGCCGGCCACGTCGCCGCCACCGAGCTGGCCCGGATCGAGGCCGGTCTCGACCAGCGGCAAGACCGGGCCCGGCAGCGGCTGGCCGAGCTGACCGCGGAGATCGACCGGCTGGAGGCCGGCGAGCACACCGCACCACCGGTGCCGCACACCAGGGCTCCGGTCCGGCCGGCGGACCGGCCCGGCGCACCGTTGTGGCAGTTGGTGGACTTCGCTGAGCCGGTGCCGCCGGCCGATCGGGCCGGGATCGAGGCGGCACTGGAGGCGGCCGGGATCCTGGACGCCTGGGTGACCCCGGCCGGTGAGCTGATCGCGGCCGACACCGATGACGTCGTACTGCGCGCCCTGCCCGAGACCGGCCGGCCGCGCCGTGCCCTCGCGCAGATGCTGCAGCCTGCGGTCGACCGGGGTGACCCGCGCGCCGACGCGGTCAGCGACCAGACAGTCGCGGCGATCCTGGCGTCCATCGGTCTCGACGAGGACGGCGGGACCTGGGTCAGCCCGGACGGTCGGTTCCGGATTGGGGTGCTGCACGGCGGCTGGCGCAAGCTGGCGGCAGAGTACGTCGGCCGGGGGGCCAGGGAGGCCGCCCGCCGGGCCAGGCTCGACCAGCTTCGCGCCGAGCTGTCCACCGTGTATGAAGAGATCGCCGCGGTGACCGGGGAGCGCGAGCGGCTGGCTGGCCGGCGTGACGTGCTGGCCGCCGAGCTAGCCGGCCAGCCCGACGACGAGGAGCTGCGCCGGGCGCACGCGGCGGTGGCTGCCCTGACCGAGGAAGGCGTCCGGCTGGCGGCTCGGGCCGAGCAGGCCAGGCAAGCCCTGGCAGACGCGACGACCGCGGCCGAGCAGGCGTACGGCGCGCTCACCGACGGCGCGGCCGAGTTCGGCCTGCCCGCGGGCCGCGACGACCTCGGCCGGGTCCGCGAGGCGCTGTCCCGCTACCGGCTTACCCTCGCCGAGCTGTGGCCGACGCTGCGCGCCGCGGCGGAGGCCCGGCGGCAGGATGTCGAGGCCCACGAGGAGGCTGACCAGGCTGGGCTGGACCTGGCCAGCAGGCAGGACTACCTCATTGAGGCACAGCGACTGGCGGCGATCGATGACGAGCGGTACCGCACCGCCGCCGAGACGGTGGGCGCGGCGGTCGCTGAGCTGGAACGCCGGCTCGCCGAGGCGGCCGAGGAGCTACGCCGTAACGACCGGTCCCGGCGGGCCGCCGACACCCGGCGGGTGGCCGCTGCGGCGGACAAGGGCAAGGCCGACGGGCGCCGGGAGGAGCTGGCGACCATCCTGGAGTCGGTGACCGCCGAACGCGCCGCGGCCGCCGAGGCGATGCGCCGGTTCGCCGCCACCGGGCTGCTCGCCGTCGCGCTGGCCGAGCTGGAGCTGCCCGACTCTGACCTGCCGTGGGCGCCCGACCCGACCGTGCGGCTGGCCCGCCAGGTCGACCGCGAACTCGCCGAGGTACCCGACGACGACCCGACCTGGGACCGAGCCCAGCGCCGGGTCACCGACGAACTCAAGACGCTGACCGACACCTTGGCCAGGCAGGGCAACACCGCCTCGGCGCAGTTGCTGGAAGACGGCATCGTCGTTGAGGTGATCTTCCGCGGCCGACCGGCTACCGTACCCGAGCTGGCTGGCGCGCTGCAGGCCGAGGTCGCTGAGCGGCAGCGGCTGCTGGACGAGCGGGAGCGGGAGATCCTGGAAAACCACCTGGTCAACGAGGTGGCGAGCACCCTGCAGGAGCTGATCTCAGCGGCCGAGGCGCAAGTCACCTTGATGAACGCCGAGCTGGCCGACCGGCCCACCAGCACCGGGATGCGGCTGCGGCTGCTCTGGCAACCGCGCGATGACGGTCCTGGCGGGTTGGCTGTGGCGCGGGAACACCTGCTCCGGCAGACTGCCGACGCCTGGTCGGCGGAGGACCGGGCGGCCGTCGGCGGGTTCCTGCAGGCGCGGATCGCGGAGGTACGTTCGCACAACGCGGCCGGGACGTGGCTGGAGCACCTCACCGAGGCGTTGGACTACCGCACCTGGAACCGGTTTGTCATCCAGCGCCACCAAAACGGGCAGTGGCGCTCGGCCACCGGCCCGGCTTCCGGCGGCGAGCGGGTGCTAGCGGCCAGTGTCCCGCTGTTCGCTGCCGCCTCGGCGCACTACGCCTCGGCCGGCAACCCGTACGCACCGCGGCTGGTCACTTTGGACGAGGCGTTCGCCGGCGTCGATGACAACGCCCGGGCGAAGTATCTCGGCCTGCTGGCCGCATTCGACCTCGACGTGGTGATGACCAGCGAGCGGGAGTGGGGCTGCTACCCGGAGGTGCCGGGGCTGGCGATCGCGCAGCTCGCCCGTACCGACGGAGTGCCGGCGGTGCTGGTCACCAACTGGGAGTGGGACGGCCGGCGGCGGACCGCGCTGGACCGCCCGCTGGCCCGAGTCGGCGCCGGAATGCCGCCTAACGGCCCCGGCAGTGGCCTGGCCAGTGGCCCAGCCAACGGTGCGGCGACGGCCAGCTCCCAGGAGGGGCTGTGGGGTGAGCACTGACCGTGACCGGCTGGCCCGCCTGCTCGGTACCGAGGAGCTGGCCTGGCTGGTGGCGCGGGCCCGTTGGCGGCTGGAGCACGGCAAACCGCTGGACGGTTCGGTGACGCTGGCCGGCGCGACGCCGCACCAGCGGGCCGCGGTGCACCGGCTGCTTGGCCGGCGGCCCCGCCCGGGCACGGCGCTGACCGTACCGCTGACCGCGGTGGATGAGGTGTTGCGCCGATCCGGCGCCTGTGCCGGCGGGCTGGCCGACGCGGTGATCGTGCTGACCGGCGCGGTGACCGACCGGTCGCTGGCCGCCGCAGCGACCGAACGCGCTTGGCAGCAGGCACTGGACCCGCTTGCCGCGGCGGTGGCCGGCCGACCGGAGCTGACCGGCTGGCACGACCGGGTGCTATCCACCGGGCTGTTGCGCCGGCTGGCCCGGACCCCCGAGCAGGCCGTCCCGCTGGTCGCCGACCTGGCCGCGGTGCTTCCCCGGCTGCCGGCCGCCGGGGTGCCGCTCGGCCGGTTCGCTGCCGAGCTAACCGGTAATGCGCACGCGCTGGACGAGGACCGCCCGCTGGCCACCCTAGTCCTCGGCGCGGCACAGGCGTTGGCCGGGCTGCCGGACGGCACCGGGGCCGAGTGGCGCCGCGAGGTGCTGGCGGCGGTGGGCCTGCTACGCGACGACCTGTCTAGTACGGTGCTCACCCTTGGCCTGCCCGGCGAGGCGATGACCGCGACCGGCCAGGCGCTGGCGGCCTGGCACGCAGCGGCCCAGCCCGTCGTACTCACCCTGCGCCAGCTCGTCCGCGACCCGCCGCGGCCCGACCTGCGCGACCGGGTCGTCTCGATTTGCGAGAACCCGGTGGTGGCATCGGCGGCGGCCGACCGGCTGGGCGAGTCCTGCGCACCGCTGGTCTGCACCAGCGGCCAGCCCGGCGCCGCGGCCATCCACCTGCTCCGGTTGCTGGTCGAAGCCGGCGCGCACCTGCGGTACCACGGTGACTTCGACTGGGGTGGGTTGCGGATCGGCAACGTCGTGTTCGACCGGTTCCCGGTACGCCCCTGGCGGTACGACACGGCTGCCTACCAGGCCGCCTGCCGGGCCGGGCTAGGCCGCGAGCTGGTCGGTGAGCCGGTCATCGCCCGCTGGGACGGCGACCTGGCCGAGCAGATGCTCCGCGTCCGGGTACGCATCGACGAGGAACTCGTACTCGACGACCTCCTCGCCGACCTGGCCACCCACCCGTGACCCGGCCGAGCTCCGCGATCCCAGCAGAGCCCCACACCGGACGGGCGACGATGCGGTCCGCTGCTGTACGTGCGTGGCACGTGGTGCCCGGCACTCAGTCTGCGGTTGTGGGCAAGTGTTCGGCGGTGGCGAGGTGGACGGCGTCCAGGGATCGCAGATAGGGGTCGGTGTATGCGGCTGCAGTGGCGCGTACAGCCGGCCCGATTCACCAGCAACGCGGCGGCTAGCGTGGGGATAGTTGCGGACGAATCTGCCCGCCAGCGCGCCTCCTTGCCCCCGATGCTTCCGTCCAGCAAACTCCCCTCCGTGCCTGCTACCGCCGTCCACGAGATCGAAGTTCAAGTACTACGTCCCCGACCCTGACGCCTTGGTGGCAGCGCTGGAGGCTCGCAACATTCAGCTCAGCCCATCCATAGCGCAGGACGACCAAGCGTATGCCCCGGCGGGTTGGCGCTACGGGGACAGCAAGCTCGGTGTCTGCTTCGCTCGCCTTCGCACCCAGGCTGGCCGGCACCTCTTCACGGTCAAGCGTCCCGTGGACAACGAACTTTCTTGCATCGAGCACGAGACCGAGGTAGCCAACCGTCAGGCCACACACGACGCTATTGTGGCTATGGGATTCTACTCGACCGTACGCATCCACAAGACCCGACGCACCAGCCGGCTCGGTGACCTGTCTATCTGCGTGGACGAGGTAACTGGTATCGGCTGCTTTCTCGAAGTCGAGACGATGAGCCACGACGGCAGTGCCGGCCTGGCTGAGCAACGGGCCATGCGCCGGTTCGTCGAGCAGCTCGGCGTCGAGGTCGAGGAAACCATTGCCACGTACGACTCGCTGGTATGGCAAGCGCAGCTCGCCTCGGCTTAGAAGAGGGTGGCCTCCGCCGATTCGAGTGGGCTTCCCGCGGGTACCCGTACGGTGCAGCCGACGTTGAGAGTGAGTGTTACAGCCGCGTGGTCGGTTAGCCGTCTCTCGTGTGTCTCTGGTAGGTAGTCACAACTCTTGATCCGTTCAGCCAGCCCTTTCCCGACATGAAAGTAGTCGTAGCGGTAACCGTCGCCGGTACGCCCGATCCACGAGTATGCCTGCTCGTCCGGAGCGCAGCGTTGGTGAGCATCCGCGAAACCGTGGCGCTCCAATGCTTCCAGCAACCCGAACTCGAACGGCAGGAACCCCGGATGTCGAGGCCGATGACTCCGGGCGATGACGTTGTAGTCCCCGCCAATCACTAGGCTGTCGCGCAGCTCGGCCGGCAACGCATCGAGACCCGCGAGCAGCGATGAGATAAACGCCTGCTTCTTCTCGGTCTTGTCGACAGAGCGGTCCCGTGACGGTACGTAAATGCTGAGTACCGCAATACGTGGTTCGGTGTCGAGCACCGCTCCGGCAATGCGTCCGGGTAGGCTGACGCTCGCAAAGTATTGAAAGCGATCACCGCGCAGCTTGACGCGGCTGATCAGAGCAGTGCCGCGGTCGCCGTTGCTGCCCCGCGTGTGCACAACGGCGTAACCGGCGCTGCGGAACTGGCTGAGTAGGTAATCGGTGCCAGGCCCGGCGCTAGTTTCGGTCAGTAGGAAGACATCCGCCGGCCGCCTGCTCAGCCAACCAAGCATGGCTTCTGCCCGGTCGCGTGCGGCCGCCCCAATATTGACGGTCAGGAACGATAGCATGAACTTCTCGCTTTGCCTCACGTATCCGGCCGGCCAAGGTGGTGAAGGAGGACGTCAACGATCGACTCCGGTGTCTGGCCGTGGCAGTCAACCTTGACCTGCCGCCAATCGTGTTTCGCCAGCAAGGCGAAGGCTTGCTCATATAGCTCCAGCGATTGCCTGCGCTGTGTCACCCAGCTTCAGGTGGCACTCGCTGCGGAAGGAGACATGAAGACTTTCGCCGTAGTCGTAGGTGTAGTCGGAGTAGCGGGCGGCCTTCTGGGGCACCCGGGCCAGCGCCGACTCGGCGGTCTCGAGAGCAGCCATTGAGGCGGTGACCTGATTGTCCGTAGCGTACGCGCGGGCTGCCGTGTCGGCGGCGAAACCCCATAGCCGAAGATCGTCGGTGTGTTGAGCCCAGCTCTCGGCTGCCACGGCGTGGTCGATGCCGATCCGGGGGGTACCTTGCCAGGTCGCTAGCTGGCTCATCTGGCATAGCACGAACGCCCCGAGCTTGGTGTCCTCGGCCTCGTGCGACAGCGTCCGCGCGTCCTCGTAGTAGTACTTGGCACCGTCAAAGTCCTTCAGGTCGTACGACAGCCACCCCGCCTGCCTCGTCGCGTTGCTCAGCGCCGACAGCAGCCGCGGGCGCAGCGCGGGCGGGCACTGCGGCAGCAGCGCCCGGGTCAGGCTGCGTTGACCAAGCACAGTGTCCAGCGCGGCCAGCGGACCAAGCGCATAATCTTGGCGCGCAGAGCGCCACAGCACCTCTTCAATGTGCTCGATGCTCTGCGCATCCAGCCGGCTCGGGTTGCTGATGACAGCCGCCAAGCGCTCCTGCTCGTCGAGGTTGAGGTGCTGGAAGGCTGGCGTGGTCGCAGCCGCGGTAGCGGCCCAGCCCAGGATGCGCAGCACGTCGCGACGCTCCATAGTGGATCCCCAGATCGTGAGGAGTTCGACAAGATGGCCAAACATCGCATCGCGCTGCCGGGGCAAGGCAGCCGCGACACCGTTCACAGAACCCAGCGGTGACCCGAACAACCGTACCAACAGCATCGCGATGTTCTCCGGAAGCCGAAACCCCGCCGCAGCCGCCAGCACCGCAGCTTGATCATGAAGCTGATCCACAGCCGGGGCCGGGGTTGAGGCAACAGTGCCGGTCGCGGGATCCAGATGGCGGTAGTCCGGCAGGTCGCTGACCAGGTCAGCCACGCTGCACTCATACAGTAGCGCCAGCCTGCCCAGCACCTCCAAGCTGGGCTGGTGCCCGGTCGGGCTGGGCCAGCTCTCCCAGTAGGAGAAGTTCTTAAACATCTTCGGCTCATCTGGCCATCGCAGGTTCCACTGCTCGGCGGCCTCCTGCTGGCTCCAGCCATGCGCCCACCGGAATGCGATCCGGGCGTTGACCTGGTAACGCTGCTGGAAGGTGGCGGCGATCTCCACCCAGGTCTTGCCCGCGCGGCGCAGCTCAGCGGCCAGCATCGCACGCTCCCGCTTCGTACTGCGGGTCTTCTCAGCCATCGGCTCCCCTGATCGAGTACGTCATCTGGTACGTCGGGCCGACCGTACCGTGTGACAGCCCGTATACGTAACGTAAGCAACCCCTCCCCATCTGGCAGGGATAAGCAGCCCGCAACCTCCCCGGCCCGAGGGGTGGTCAATGCCGCTGCATCGCACGGCTGACAGTGTTGATCTGTATGTGCCTCAGCGTGGGGGGATCAGGCGGTCGAAGCGTAGGCCAGTCAGGCGGGCCAGCTTCTGATAGACCGGGCAGGTGACCAGCGGCTCACCTGCCCAGCAGCGGGGGAAGTCCAGCACCTGCGGATTGCGTGCGGACGGGCCGTGCAGGTCAGCGAGCTGCGCGAGGAACCAGCGAAGCTCGGCAATAGGCACCGCACACACGCAGGTCTGCCAGCCGCCGCACTCACACGGTCCCGGTACCGGCTGGGTCGCGTCTGGCGGTAGCAAGGGTGATCCGCTCCTATTCTTCTTGCCGTTCCGGTTCATGATGGTCCGGCTTGTCCGATAGCACCTGACCGTTGACGGGGTACGGGCGGTCGGACGGCGGCGTGACGGTCTGGTCTGCTGGCTGAGTGTCATAGCTCAAACCCATGTACCCGCGCGGCGCGCCCAGCCCGTTGCATATTCTGCTCAGTACGTCGTAGGCCATCACCTTGCGACCGTGAATAATGGCGGACACCTCGGGTTGGGACTGGCCGGTCATGGCGGCGATGCGTTGCTGGCTGAACCCGATCTTCTGGAGCAGCCGATAAACGCGAGTGATATCGCGCTCCGCCAAGGCCGCACGCATCTCGGGCCGTTCCCACTCCGCCGGATCCACCTGATCGTGCTGATATCCAATGGCGTTCATGTCACCTTGGTTTCCTTTCCGCCTGGCCGGCGCCAAGACTGCAGTTAGTGTGTTGACCGGCATGGCTTGCCACTATCCCACGGTGCCGTAATTTCGGGGCGATCTTCCTCCCCGCCAACCGGGAACGGCCTGCGACGCCGGCAGGGAGCCTGCTGACGTACCGTAATCCGTCATAGTCGTCCACTGTGGACAACATCTGAGACCGACTGGCCGGCGGATCCAGGTGGTTCGGGATGCCAGGCTGAGATTGCAATTTTTTGACCCGTTTCCAGGCGGCGCGGCCGGGAGTCGGTAAGGATGGTGGGCGGCCGGCTTTCGTAGTGCGGGAATGGGGCTTCGAGCGATGAGCCAGGTGTGGGGGGTGGTCCGCGGTTGGGTCCGGCCGGTGGTGGTCCGGCTGGTTGTAGTCGTGGCATTGGCGGCGCTGCTACCGGGTGCGGCGGGTGGTGGCGTGCCGCCGGTCGAGGTCCAGGCAACCGGTCTACAGGTGGTAGCTCACGGTGGGCTGACCGAGTCCGGTTGGCGGTTGGAGCCGCGGAATGTCCAGCTTGGGGAGCTGGTCGCGTTACCGGGCGTACGGGCGGTCGCGCGGTCGAGTACGCAACCGTTCGCGGTTGCGGCCTCGGTAGGTGCCGACGCCACCGGCCAGGATTTGCTGGCCGCAAGGTTGCTGCATGCCGCTGCCGTGAGCGTCCGCGGTCTGGCGCCAGCACCGACGGCGCTGGCAGCGCTGGCGTACGCGTTGGACCAGATCGGCCGGTCCTATCGGTGGGGAGGCACTGGGCCGGCCGCGTTTGACTGCTCCGGGTTGACTCAGCAGGCCTACCGGCACGCTGGGCTGGCCATTCCGCGAACCGCGGCTGAGCAGGCCGGCGTCGGCATGCCGGTGCGGTTGGCCGACCTATTACCCGGCGACCTGCTCTTCTATGCCTACGACGTACACAAGGCAGCCACCATCCACCACGTCGCGATGTACGCCGGCGCCGGCTTAGTTGTACACGCGCCGCAGACCGGCGAGGTGGTGCACCTCAGCCCGGTGTGGCTGGATGAGTACATCGGAGCCGTCCGGCTGGTGCCTGCCATCGGGCACGCCGCTGGCAACCGGCCCATACCGGCGACATCACCGACGCTGCGGCCAAGCCCGACCACGACCGGACCGACGGCGCAGCAACTGACGTCGACCGTGAGTTCGGCATCGCCGTCCTCGACCCCAGCGCCCACCACGGCGCCACCCGCCACCTCAGCGCCGCCGGCCACCTCAGCGCCACCTGCCACCTCAGCGCCGCCCGCGACCACGACGCCGCCCCCCACCGCGACCGATCCGCCGCCGACCGCCACGCCGACCGATCCGCCGCTGACCGCGACTCCCACCTCGACCGGAACCGCACCGGCCAGCCTGCCCAGCCAGCCGCCGACCGCTAAAGTCGTCGGCCATGTCGAGTGATCGATGGGCAGCGCAGATCGCTGAGTTCGAGTCCCAGCTCGAGCAGTGGCCGGAGGAGCGGGGCGAGATCCTGCTCGATCTCGCCCATGCGTGCCGCCGAGCGGGGATGCATGAGCGGGCGGAGGGTATCTGGCGGGAGCTCATCAGCGAGGGGGGCGAAGACGGCGACTTTGCCCGGGTCGAACTGGCCAGCCACCTCTTGGACGTGGGTAGCGAAGAGGCCTGGGCCGAACTCGCCGTCCTGAAGGCGCAGGAGCAGACCGACGGTGGGCCGTGGCGGCTTGCCGCCGAGTTGTTCGAGCGGCACGGTGACCTAGCCGAGGCCCTGGAGTGGTTCACCATGGCCACGGATCGGTTCGGCGAGCAGGAACGGGCCGAACTCACCAAGAAGAGCGGTTGGGCATCGCTGCCGGGCATGCTAATCCGGGCCAGGCGGCGGGTTCGGGAGGCAATGCAGCTACCACCCGACGACATCGACAAGTCAGTACTCAGCCAGGACGAGATCGAACGGCTCTTCACATCGCTGTCCCCCGCAGGCGAGGCGCCGGCAGCGCCGCAGGAGTCAGCCGGGGTGCTGGCAGGGGTGCCGGCAGCGCCGCGGGAGCATCCAACCGTGCGTCTCGCGGAGATGCGGACGTTGGCCTGGCAACGCGCCGAGCTGCCCGCGGCAGCCGAGCACTGGCCGGCTCTCCTCGGCGAGGATACGGATCCAGATAACTACCACCATTTCTTGGAGGCCAAGCTGCGGAAGATGGCGGCGGAGGGCATCACCCGGTTCGTCCTGGTGCCCGGCACGGTGGACAGCCTCGTCCGCTACGTCCGGGAGACTGGCCGCGAGCCGGTAGACGCCGCGGCCCGGCGTGCCTACCTCGAGCTGCGGTACGCCCAAGGACACCAGCTCGGCTGGCCGCCACCCCGCAACGCACCGTGCTGGTGCGGATCCTCGACCAAGTACAAGAAGTGCTGCGGTAAGCCCGGCGGCTAGCTGCCGGCCTCGCTCAGGGATCGCGCAGCCGGCCTAGGGTCTCCCACCGCGGCTGCCCGCTGGCGTACGACAGATACTCGATCTCGACCGGGATGTAACTGTCGCTGTACCGGGGGTCGAGACCCTCCGGGGGCAGTCGACGCAGCCCGCGCGGGGTCAGCTTGCCGTCTCGCCGCAGCACAGCCTGCTCCACTTCGATCGTGCGGCACAGCACCGCCGAGACCCGGGCCCGCACCCGCGGCGAGTCGGTTGGCACCTCGGAGAAGAAGTTCGCCGCCGGGTCACGGCGCATGGCCTGCACCATCATGCTCAGCGCCAAGACGGCGCCGCTGGTACCGAGGCTGCGGGTGCCAGCGACGAAGGCGCACCAGTGCGAGCGACCGACCGCTGCGGCGAACGGGTTGCGGCAGGCAAGGATCATGCCGTAGGTGGGGTAGAGCCGCTCGTCCAGCTCGGCGCGCTCCTCGCGGGTGTGCTGCAGGACCGAGCTGATGCCGGCCAGTGTGACCGACATCGAGCGCGAGCCGTAGGTCGGGAAACCGGCTGATCCGTCGCGCAGGTCCAGCGCCAGCGGCACCGAGCTCGGCGGCGAGGCGAACTGCATGGCCATCGGCTCGTACAACGCGCCGTGCCAGAAGTTGGTGTCCGGGCCCCCGACCACCACCACATCGCGCTGGGCGAGCTGGGCTGGATCGACGCAGTGTTCCGGCCACATCAGCGGGGCATCCGCCATCGGGTTGGTGTCCCGCAATGCGGCGGCCAGCTCCGGGATGAAGACGAGGTCCTTGACCGCGAGGGTGTGGTCCACGTCCTGCACCCCCTCGGGCAACTCGCGCTCGAACTCGTATGGCGAGATCGGAATTCCGAACGGCCGCAAATCGATCTCGACGTGGGTCCGGCGGCGGCGCTCGGCGAATAGCGGCAGCGGCAGCTCGTGCTCGCGGCCGACATCCCGCCGGTTGCTCGGGATAATCACCATCGGCCGACTGGGCGCTAGCAGCACCCGTAGGCCCGCCGCGTACACCGGGTCCACGCACTGAGTCGCCGCCACCTGCCGGGTCGGGGCACCGGGCTCCGCGATCAGCTCCAGCGGCTGGGGGCGGCCCGCTGGCGTAGCATCCAGCCGGGCCCAGGCCGCCAGCGGCAGCCGCCACACCTGCCGGAACGACGACCCCAGCGCGATCAGGATCAGCAGCGCGGACCCGGCGGCCACGCCGATATAGGCCAGCAACGACCAGTTCACGTTTGTCGCGGACAGGAAGCCAGCCAGCACGCCGCTGGTGGTCACCCCGCCGAGCAAAGCCTGCGAACCGTTTGCCCGCAGATGCCGGCTCAGCCGCTCGCCGGACGACATCAGGTAGTACCGGGTCGGCGGACCGGCCTGCTCCACCGTGCCTCCTCTGCCTCCCCCTCCCCTGACTTCCGCCTGCCTCCCCGCCCTCTCTTCCCAACCCTGCCAAGGCACCGCAGGTCGAACTGTAGGCTAAAGCTCGGATCAGCGGCGCAGATAGGTGACGTGGTTAGGTGACGTGGATGGGCGGCAGGCGCGATCTGCGGAAGACGAGGGATCGACGGCTACCGCCGGGGGAGCGATGAGCGGCAAACGATACGCACCTGAGGTCGGCCCGTTCGGAAACCCGGATGGCTCCCGGGCTGACCTGGATGAGGTGCTCGGCGAGTTCGTTGACTTTGGTGGGGACCCCGCCTACGGCGCGTTGGCCACCCGGGCGGACGACTCCAAGGTACGGGTCATCGCTGGCAAGCTCGGCGCCGGCAAGACCGTCTACATGCGACGGTTGCAGGACTTCCAGGCCCACAAGGACTCCGTGTACGCCGACATGCCGCAGCAGAGCCTGCCCAAGACCGAGGTGATCGTCAAGGCGTGCCAGTGGTTCTCCGGCCAGGTGTTGGTGGAGAAGTGGATGCAGATTTGGGAGCGGGCCATCGTACGTTCGCTCGCCTCGCACGTACTGCTGCATCCGGAGCTTCGGCAGCAGGTGCCGGCCGAGCAGCGTACGGAGATCGTCGAGAACTACCGGAGGTTGCTGGACAGCTTCCGGCGTCCCAGATCGGTCTACAGCCAGGTCCGTGACCTGATCAACGAGCAGCACACCGCGCACCAGCTCTCGGTCTACCTGGACGACCCGCTGTGGGACGACCTCGAGGACACTCTCGGCGAGGTTATCGCGCGCTGCAAGCCGATCTACTTCTACCTCGATGCGGTCGATGAGGAGTTCGGGCACGCCCCGATGTACTGGCTAAAATGCCAGGAGGGTCTGTTTTACCAGGTGATGCGGCTATTGCGGGACCACCGGTTCGGCGGTCGGTTGCACGTCGTGGTTGCGATCCGGGACATCGTGATGTCGTCGGTCTACCGCTCCGAACACGCCCCCCGGTATTACAACGAGCCACACATTCGTGTCCTGAACTGGGATCGGACCGCCCTGCTGTACTTGCTCAGCGACAAGCTGTGCCGGCTGCCGCCCGCATTCCTGATGCGGGAGCCGGCCAACGGCAGCACGGTCCGGGACTGGTTGGGCCTGTCGACGGTGACCAACGAGATGGGGAGCCGGGAACGGATCGAGGACTACCTGATCCGGCACACCCGGCTGATCCCGCGCGATGTCGTCTCGCTGGGCAACGAGCTGGCCGAGGAGGTCTTCCGGCAGAAGCGGGTCGGCCGGGACCGGTTGCCCGAAGCGGTGTTAAAGGAGGTGGTGGCCCGCTGTGGCAAGCGGTTCGGCGACTCCCAGCTCGCTCAGTGCGCCAACCAGGTGTCCTCGGACCTGATGCCCCACAACGCCGCCCTGCACAGCTACTCCGAGCTGTACACCAGCACTCAGACCTACACCCGGGGGATCGTGGAAGAGATGCGGTCCATCTTGCGGCTGATCGGGGCCGCCCGGTTTCCCCGGGCCGATCTGGAGGGGCTGCGGGAGATCGCCAACCCGCACTTTGAGGACGCCACGGACGTTGCCTCGGTGCTCTGGCTCAACGGTCTGCTGGGCTATGTCGACACCGATGGGCGGGACCGGTTCTACTCCCTCGGGGACATTGAGGACTTCCACCTGCCACCCGACGTCGATACGTACGTGATCCATCCCTGCTTGGTCAGCAGCATCGGTCTGACCGCTATGTCGGAGACTGCGGTGCTGCGCGAGCCATGAAAGCCGCGCGCCAGTGAATTCCGTACGCGTGATCTTCTATCGCGACTGGCCGGAGTTCCGGCGTGACCTGTTCGTCGAGCTGTTCGAGGGCGGGCTTTACCGGCCGGGCCGGTACCTGTTCCGCGGCTGTGGGGACGCGGACTGGCAACTGTCGACGGTCTTCGACCGGCGGTTCGCGGCGGTGCCACTGGAACGCCGGATGGCACTGTGGGACGGCCTCATCCAGCAATGGAGGGAGGGCTGCGAGGACGCCGGGGTGCCGAGTTCGGTGACCACCGATGACCGGAAGCTGTGGGCGCTCGGCCAGCACCATGGCCTACCCACCCGGATGCTGGATTGGACGGCGAGCCCGTACGTGGCAGCCTTCTTCGCCTTCCGTGACCACCTGCTGGCCCGCGCGGAGCGGCTGGATCAGGTCGCGATCTGGGTTCTGCACTTGGACGACCCGGTGTGGGGGCGGGACCGTGGGGTGGAGGTCGTCAACCTGCCGACGTTCGACAACGTCCGGCTGCGCAACCAGGGCGGCCGGTTCACCTTGTGCCGCGCACCTTTCGGCTGCCTGGAGGACTATGTCGAGCGGTTCGCCACCGGGGTGGCGCTCACCAAGTGCGTGCTGCCCGCTGCCGAGGCGCGACTAGCGCTTGCCGAACTCGACGCCATGGGCATCAACAGCTACGACATGTTCCCCGACCTCGCCGGCCTAGCCGATCTGGCCACCATGCGAGCCTGCCTGGCGGCGGCGACCGTGTCGAGAACCTGACCCACAGCCCATGGGACCGAGTCCGGGATTTGCCCATAGTCCTGCTTGCATGCGGATCTCGGGCGGCTTTCGTGGCAATTCCGGCAGGTCTGTTCATCCTCCCGGCGGAGGCTATTGAGTGTACTCAAAAAGGATGTCCGGCCGGCGTTGAGCTGGCCGCCTCATCTGCTGAACATCACCGAGGACTCGCTATCCGCCCAAGCCTTCAGCAATTTTGACCTGTCGGTTCAACCAGACCACCCGCAGGGCGTAATCCACCATCCGTGCCGGCACGTTAGGATGAGTCGTTTGAAATTGAGCCAGGGAGCGGCATGGCGGAGGCGGCCTTCCGAGTCAGCTTGGCGGAACGGCCGGTGCGTGGTTGGGTGTCCCGGCGATCCGATCCGGACGGCAGCACGGCCCAGCCCAGCAAGCTGGCCGCACAAGTCGCGCGGCAGATCGAGGGCGAGATCATCGCTCGCGACTGGCCGGTCGGCAGCGTGCTCGGGTCGGAGTCGGAGCTGATGTCGCGGTACGACGTAAGCCGCGGTGTGCTGCGCGAGGCGGTTCGGATCGTCGAGCATCACGACGTCGCGATGATGCGTCGGGGCCCGTCGGGCGGGCTGATCGTACGGGCTCCGGACGTCTCTGCGGCGACCACCGCCATGGTCATTTACTTCGACTATGTGGGCACCAGCGTCGAGGACCTGCTCACCGCCCGGAGTGCGGTGGAACCACTCGCAGCGGCACTGGCGGCCCGGCGGATCACTGAGAACGGGATCGCCCGGCTGCGTGCCGCGGTGGAAGCCGAGCAGATCCTCAGTGGCCTCAGTGGCGCGCTGCCCAACTCGCTGGCGGGCGACCTGGTGCATCGCACCATCGCCGAGGTCAGCGAGAACCCGGCGCTGGAACTGTTCGTCGGTGTGCTGAGCCAGCTCACCCAGCAGTACGCCCAGCCGTTGCGCCGGGCGGCGAAAGCGGTGCTGGAAGAGGTGGTCCAGGCCAGCGACCTCGCCCATCGGCGCATTGTCGAGGCCATCATCGCCGGAGATGCCGACCTAGCTCGCTACCAAATGGCCATCCACGTCGAGGCGATGGGGCAGTGGCTGCGGCCCCGCCGTGGCTCGCACTCGGTCCCGGTTTCGGCCGAGGGTAAACTCGGCGAGCAGGTGGCGCGGCGGATCCGGGCTCAAATTGTTAGCGCGGGGTGGCCGGTCGGGCGGATGGTGGGGTCTGAGCCCGACCTGCTGCTCCAGCATGATGTGAGTCGGGCGGTGCTGCGCGAGGGGGTACGGCTGCTGGAACACCACGGGGTCGCCCGAATGCGCCGCGGCCGCGGCGGCGGGCTGGTCGTCACCGCGCCGGACCCGACCGCGAGCATCGAGGCGATAGCCCTGTTCTTGAACTACCGCCGGACCGGCGTGGAGGCGCTGCGGGTGGTCCGCGACGCCGTAGAGCTGGTCTGCATCGATCGGGTCGCAGGACGGGTCGGCGAGCCGGCAGTCGCCGACCGGCTGACGGCGAGCCTGGTTGTCGACGCCGAGACGCCGCTGGAGCAGCTCGCCGAGTGTGGGTACGAGCTGCATGTGGCTATTGGGGAGCTGAGCGGTAGCCGGGTGCTACCGGTGTTCCTGCGTATCGTGATGTCGCTGTGGGCCCGCTATCCGCAAGACCCCTCTGTACCCGTGCTAGTCCCGCCGGCGGAGGCACCGACGATCCTGGCGCAGCTCCACCGCAAAGTCGTCGAGGCGCTGCTCGTCGGTGACCCCGGGCTGGCCAAGCATCGGCTGCGCCGGCACTTGGAGGAGGCCACCGCTTGGTGGCACTGAGTTGGCTGCCACTGAGGGTGGCGGACTGAGTGGGGTGGCACTGACGTTTCTGGGAGCCGGCTAACGACAGGTCCTTGTTACGCAAGTACTGTTGACAACGGAGAGTGTTCAGACAAGGCGGCTACTACCCATCCGATTGGTTCGTTGAACCACATCGACCATCTGGCAGGCGCTGTGCCGCCCGGTTGCGCTGCCCGTGGTGGCCACCACAGATCATCTCAAGATGACCCCTCAAGGGATGATCACGCGGTGGCCGTCCACGTCAGGGCATGGAGCGCGAGATCGCGGCCCCCACGACAGCGGTCTAGCTGTCACTCATCGTAATCACCCCCTGTAGCTAGGTAGCTTACCTAGCAAAGGGGGATACAGCAAGAGAGGCGAACTATCTTCATCGGAGAGTAAGGTCTCTAACCATGACAGTTACAACTGCCTGGTCAGCGGGGCCGTCTCGACTCAGCGAGCGCCCCCCACCTGCACTGCCGGACGTCGAGGACCACGATAAGCCCCTGCGCTCCGACAGCGTGACCGTTGACGCGGCGGTCCGGCTACCACGGCAGAGTTCGTCCCAAACCAGGACAGACCTGCTGAATGCGGCCACCCGCATCGTCAATGGATACGTAGCGGATGGGCCACGAAATACCGACCCGCCGGTAGACCTGTTGCCCTTCATCCGACTCGACGAGGTGCTGGAGGGGGCCTCTGAGCTAGCTCGGCAGCGGCTCGTCGACGAAGGCGGCATGCAAGAAGACGAACGCGTTGCCCCACTGACCCCAGGCGCCTTCTACAAAGCTTTTGCCGCCGACTACCAGGATAGCGGCAAAGGCGCTGCGTTGACGGCGTTCCGGCGAATCGTTACCCGGCAGATGATCGATAACCCCATCATCACCACGGCCGATGCCTATATCGAGTGGGGCAGGCACGTGGCCGAGGGTGGTCAGCCGTGGACGGAGTTTGTCCGGCGGGGTGCCGAGACAGAGTATGCGCGCTGGACCAGCTCGCCAGCCCTCATCCTGATGTACGCCTTGGCGCTGCATGCCGAAGATGCTGACGTGGGCTGCTGGGCGCGGGAGGTCGAGGCTAAGCAGCTTGCGGAGCTGGCCCGGATCTTCGACACCCTGCTACCGGTGTTTGGCAGGCAGATGCGCCCAGGACTCACCGTGGACAACATGGCTCTGGTCATCTCAGACCTCATCGCCGGGATGGCGGTTGGCTCCCGCTTCACACCGGACCTCAGGCAGCACCGGGTGTCGATCGACATCGAAGAATCCGGCAAGCAAGACTGGCACTTGTGCGCGCTAGCCATCTGGGCCATCTACAACAGCTTCACTGAAGCAATTCAGGAGGACGCACCGCCCTCCTGAGCCGGTCAGTAACCCTCCACGACACCGGCTCGGTCGAGCTGTTGATATAGTGCGCTTGTGGGCTCCGCTTCCGGGGTGTCTTGAGTTCCTGTCAGCGATCACCCATGACGACCACCTCCTCATCCGCCTGTCAGGATAGCATAGTTCGGCCATTCCCAGGCGAGTCCATAGTTCCGGCCCTCAGGAATTCCGGTAAACAAAAACGATACATAACCGACGGGACTGACCGAAAGCGTGCGCTCTGGGCTGCCCTGGAACTCGCCGCCTATCTGGGTCCACCACCACACCTCCTGCGGCGTGAAACGCGGATCAAATTGCAGGGTCATACGGGCGGCCAAGGTCGCATTTGTCGCGATGCACCGTATGCGCGGTACACACTGAACCTTGGATGAAATGTCAAGGTTAACTACGAACATACGCTCTTCGCCCCGGTTGAGTGGCGGTTCGAGAATGATCTCGGTAAAATGTCCGCCGGCACTGTCCTGTTGCCGACCAAGGGCCGCATTCAGTACCCGGGTAGCACCGATGATCCCTGCCGAAGAATCTGAGTAGTACTCTGTCCAAAATGCTACCGACCGCAACTTCTCGATGTTGGAGCGCACCACTTCGAGCCGCTCGAAGTTTACTATTCGACCAGCATCGTCAAAGAAGATTGTCCGGTCCACCCTGACCTTGGTCGCAGCGGCCTCGCCTCGTTCCAGCACCTCACTGATTGTTCCGTCGAGCCGGGAGTTGAGCGCCCGCGGGTCGTCTTGGTGGGACACCAGGAGCACGGCGACCTCGCGCAGCGCCTGCTCTTCGTACTTGGCGAAAGTTGTGCCGGCCGCCTCGATCGTCACCGCTGCGTCATTGCGCCGGTCCATCTGGCTGTCGTTGGTGAAACGACCTATCCCGAGCGCGGCCTCAGCAACGAGGTGGGCGGGGAAGTACCGCTTCGGGCTGCCGAGCTTTGTGCCGTTTTGCCGCAGCACTTCGATAACCGCCCGAAGTGCCACCCGCAGCCCCTCCACCATGGAATCTTGGCCGGAGTCCGGTGCGGCGACCCGGTAACCGAGGGCCACCAAATTTTCCTGGCGGAGTGCCTTGATGCTCGTGAAGCCCTGGCCGGCTGCCAAGGTCCGCAGCTCCTCGACAAGCGTGTCTACCCCTGCTGGGTGCGGCATCTTCGCTCTGAACCCTTCCAGACACCCGCCATCAGCAAAGTGCTAGCGAAGTCAGCAAAGTCATACGGTGGACAGCTAAAGCTGTGCCGGTACAGACGAAACATCAGCCCTTAACACCTCCTAACTCAGCTTGCTATCCAGAACACGTGTGTTATAGCCCTCGGATCGCATCGACGCCGAGGAGCAAGCACACACCGGCCGTGAGGAGGCTGTAATGCGCAAAGAAGAGTACCCAGAGACACCCGTCAACTCAAGGAGCCCGCTCTGGCGGGGACGCCGCCGTGCCCGCCGCGAGCAGCGTCTCCTCTTCCTCCTCGAGCAGAACGCCAGATGGGTCAAGGAGGCCCAGGAGACACCGTCGCTGTCTGAGTTGATGGCGGGGTCCACCTACGGAGTCGCTAGCGACTGATCCGGGTGACAGCGCAGAACCACGACACGACCGGAGTTCGCTCGCTAGCTGGGTGCCAGCAATGCGGCGCAGCGGCGCAGCCGCGAACTGGGCCCAATGGATCTCGGCCACCCCGTTCACCGGGGTGGCCGAGATCTGTCCAACCAGACCAAGATCCTCCTCGGTCACGCCACCAGCGGGGTGCGTGCTGCACCGGGAGGTCGGCGTACGCCACCGGCTGGTGATGTCCGGCTGGTGATCTATCGTGATCTATCGCCGCAGCCGATTCCGCCACCCGGACAGGGCTTCGGTCACCTCGGCGGTGTCCAGGCTCGGCCATTGATATCACTCCTACGGTGTTAGCGTGCCACGACTACATAATACTTCGACCCCCGGTACAGCGACCCCTGTCTCAGCGACCCCTGCCTCAGCACCGACCGAGCCGGGTGTGGATACCGCCACCCCGCGGTCACCGCAGGTCGTGGTCGGCGTCGCGCTGACTGACGGAGCGGGCCGGGTGCTGGCCGCCCGGCGGGTCGAAGGTGGCTGGGAGTTCCCTGGCGGGAAGGTCGAGCCTGGCGAGTGCGAGCCAGCCGCGGCGGTCCGCGAGTGCGCCGAGGAACTCGGCGTACGGATCATGGTCGACCGGCGGCTGCCGGGCAGCCAGCCATGTGGTGACCGGTATCTGCTGCGGATCTGGACCGGTCGGATCGTCGCGGGCACGCCCCAACCGCGGGAACACGCCGAGCTGCGCTGGCTGACCGGAGCCGAGCTGGCCAGCCTGGACTGGCTGCCTGCCGACCGCCCATTCCTGACATTACTCGCCGAACGATTGTGAAACACGGTAGGTATCTGCTTCACTACTGCACCATGAGTCCCGTGTTGCCAGCCGCCCCGGTGCACCGCCGCGGAGCGATCACGCGCTGGCTCCGGGAGTTCTGTACCGACCACTGTTGTGGCTGACCGCTCCCGGTCCGTACGGACCAACCTCAGCCACCCACTCCAGACGGTCAGGTACTGCTATGCGCGGGGATACCATTATTTTTTTCCACGCCCACCCCGACGATGAGGCGATCTTCACCGGGCTGACGATCCGTCGGCTGACCGATGCGGGCGTCCGGGTCGTCCTGGCCACCGCCACCTGCGGCGAACTCGGTGAACCGCTGGTCCCGTTGGCACCGGGCGAGTCGGTGGCCGACCGGCGACGCCGGGAGCTGGAGATCGCTGCGGACGAGTTGGGCGTGGCCCGGCTGGTCCTGTTTGGCCGCCGCGATTCCGGGATGCCCGGCTGGGCGGAGAACGTCCATCCCGATGCGCTGGCTGCCTCGTGCGTCCGGGCGCTAGCGCAGAAGCTGGCTGAACTTTGCCTGGCCGAGCGGGCCTCCGCGGTGGTGTATTACGACAGCCAGGGCATCTACGGCCACCCCGACCACCTTGCGGTGCACCGCATTGGCCGGCGCGCGGCCCGGTACGCCAGGATCACTGGTTATCAGGCGACGGTGGATCGCGAGCACCTGCACATCGCCCAGCAGACCGCCGAGGGCGACCACCTGATCCATGGTGCCAGCCGTACCCTGCCCGCGCCTTATGGGCGGGTTACGGTAGAGATCCCGCTCGCGGTCGCGGGCGACGGCCCGGTGTTAGCGGCTAAGCGCCGGGCCATGGCCGCACATGCCAGCCAGATCGCGCCGAGCTCGCTGGACCTGGTCGGGTTCGCTGACGTGTACGGCCTGGAGTGGTACCTGCGGGACGGTCCAGCCGCGGCGTTGGACCGGCTCGGCAATGCTCACGCGATCGTGTGACACCTGACCGGTGTCGCCGGGGGAGGCACCAACCGCGCGGCGGCAGGCCGGTACGGTGGCCGGCATGCACGATGCGGCCCCTCCCGTCCTGCCGGCAACCGAGCAGCACCGCATCCCCTCCGCTCCGCGGGGTCGATCAGCCGCCGCCGACCAACCACTCCGGATCGGCATCTACAACCGCTGGCTCAATACCCTCGGCGAGGGTGAGCGGTACATGGCAGCGTTGGCTGGCGTGCTCGCCGAGCGGCATCCAGTGGAGCTGATTGGGCACGAGCCGGTGGAGTTTGCCCGCTACCAGGAGGTGCTCGGCGTCGACCTTGCCGGGCTGCCACAACGGGTACTGCCGCTGGATGTGGACTACCAGTCGGTACAGCAGGCATCCGCCGACTACGACGTGTTCTGGAACGTCTCCCAGGGTGACATCTTCCCGGGTCTGGCGGCGGTCAACGCGCTGGTTGTCTTCGTACCCGGCCCACTGCCCGCGCCAGAGCCCGCCGGGTCCACTGCCGAGCCCGGGGCGGACGCCGGATCGGGCCGGCCGCGGGTGGTGCCGCTGTCTGGGTTGTACCAGCCGGAAGCTGGGTTGGGCCGGTTCGTCCGGTGGTCCGGCCCGGAGCTGCGGCTGCTGCTGACCGGCCTGCCGACTCGTGGTCCGGCGGCGCTGCGGCTGGTAGTCAGCGGGCTACGCGGCCGCGGCGTGCCGAGCGCGGAGATTGCGCTGTACGACGCGGGTGGGCTGCTGGAGCGCTGGCGGCTGCCGAACCGACGGTTCTTCGGGCTCACCGTGCCGCTGCCCGAGCCACGCTCCAGCCGGCTGGTGTTGCGGTTGGTGACCACCACCTTCGTACCGGCTCAGTTCGGCGCCGAGGACCAGCGTGAGCTGGGAGTCGCGCTGGCCGACTTGTCGGTGCTGACCGGTCCGACCCGCCGGCACGTGAGCTACTTTCCGCAGGTCGGGCCGGCGTTGCGAGGCTGGACCCCGCGCCAGCGCGCGTTGTGGGAGCAGGCCAGCTACGACCTGCTGATCACCACCTCGCGGTTTGGCCAGCACTGGACCGAGCGACGTTGGGGCCGGCGTGGCGAGGTGCTCTACCCGCCGGTACCGGTGGAGCGGCTGGCGCCGGCGGCCAAGCAGAACGTGATCGTGGCCGCCGGACCGTTCGGCGGGTGCGGGCCGGACCCCGGGCATCGGACGATGATCCAAATGTTCCGCCGGCTGTGTGCGGATGGGTTGGCCGGCTGGCGGTTGCGGCTGCTCGGGCCGGTGGCGGCCGGTAGCGGCGAGTACCTGGCCGAGCTGCGTCGGATGGCCCAAGGGTACCCGGTCGAACTGCTCGCCGACCCGGATCAGGCCGCCGCGCACCGCACGTACGCCCAGGCCCGGATCTGTTGGGACGCTACTGGGCTGGGCGTGGACGATCAAGCCCAGCCGGACGGCTTCGAGTCGTTCGCGGCGGGGGTGGTGACGGCGATGGCGGCCGGCTGCGTACCGGTCGTGCTGCGCCGGGCCAGCCTGCCGGAGATCGTCGAGGACGGCCGGACCGGGCTGCTGTGGGACACCCCGGAACAGGGCAGCCAGCTCACCCGGGGCCTGATCGCCGATCCCGACCGCCAGCATGGGTTGGCCGCGATGGCCCGCACCGCGAGCCGGCGGTTCAGCGAGGCCACGTTCCGGACCCGGCTGACCGACCTGACCGACCGGCTCGACACGGTCTTGGAAGTGACCTACCCGAACGCGTGGACGCGACACGCCCGTTAAGCGGCGTGTCGCGTCCACGCGTTGTCGTGGCGGGCGCCTAGCGGCGGCGGATCTTGCTGCCGAGCCAGACCAGCGGGTCGTACTTGCGGTCCACCACCCGCTCCTTCAGCGGGATCAGTGCGTTATCAGTGATCTTGATGTGCTCAGGGCAGACCTCGGTACAGCACTTGGTGATGTTGCACAGGCCCAGCCCGTGCTCCTGCTGGGCTGCCTTCTGCCGGTCCGCGGTATCTAGCGGGTGCATGTCGAGTTCGGCGATCCGCATCAAGTACCGCGGGCCGGCAAACTGCTCCTTGTTCTCCTCATGGTCACGGATCACGTGGCAAGTGTTCTGGCATAGGTAGCACTCGATGCACTTGCGGAACTCCTGCGCGCGCTCCACGTCCACTTGCTGCATCCGGTACTCCCCGGGCGCCAAGTCCTTCGGCGGCGCGAAGGCGGGGATCTCCCGAGCCTTGACGTAGTTGAACGACACGTCGGTGACCAGATCCCGTACCACCGGGAAAGTACGCATCGGGGTGACCGTGATCGTCTCCTCCGGACGGTATATCGACATCCGGGTCATGCACATTAGCCGGGGCCGGCCGTTGATCTCGGCGCTGCACGAGCCGCACTTACCGGCCTTGCAGTTCCACCGCACCGCCAAGTCACCGGCCTGGGTGGCCTGCAGCCGGTGGATAACGTCGAGTACGACCTCGCCCTCGTTCACCTCGACGGTGAAGTCCTGCAGGTCACCCCCACTGGCGTCGCCGCGCCAGACCCGGAACTTCGCCTGGTAACCCATTGCTAGTGGACCCCTCTGGACTCGGTCGGCTGGTAGTCGGCGAGTTCCTCGACGGTGAGATATTTGACCAACTCGCCCTTGTCAAACAACCCGAGCAGGTCACCGCGTATGGGTACCTGCTCCTTTCTGGTCAGCACCACTTGGTCGCCGGAGCGCGCGCAGACCAGCAGGTAACGCCGCCACTCATCGCTCATTTCCGGAAAGTCCTCGCGGGTGTGTCCGCCGCGGCTCTCGGTGCGTTCCAGCGCGGCCCGCGCGATACCCTCCGAGACGGTCAGCATGTTGCGCAGGTCTAGAGCTAGGTGCCAGCCCGGGTTGTACTGCCGGTGCCCCTCGACGGACAGCCGGCTAGCCCGCTGCCTGAGGTCATCCAGCCGCTTGAGCGCTTGCTCGATCTCACCGGCCCGCCGAATGATGCCGACCAGGTCGTTCATGGTCTGCTGCAGCTCGGCGTGGATGGTGTACGGGTTCTCCCCGCTGCCGGTGTCGAACGGCTCCAAGGCGACCGCTGCGGCAGCCGCCACATCGGACTCGGCGACCGTCGATCGGGCCGGCCCGAGGGAGTCCACGTACGCCGCCGCGCCGGAGCCGGCCCGCTTGCCGAAGACCAGCAGGTCCGACAGCGAGTTGCCGCCCAGCCGGTTGGAGCCGTGCATGCCGCCGGCCACCTCGCCGGCCGCGAACAAACCAGGCACGGCTGCCTGCGCGGTGTCCGGGTCCACCTCGACGCCACCCATCACGTAGTGGCAGGTCGGGCCGATTTCCATCGGCTCGGTGGTGATGTCAACATCAGCTAGCTCTTTGAACTGGTGGTACATCGAGGGCAGCCGCTTAAGGATGAACGCAGGCGTGCGGCGGGAGGCGATGTCGAGGTAGACGCCACCGTGCTCAGTGCCGCGGCCGGCCTTCACCTCGGTGTTGATGGCTCGGGCCACTTCGTCGCGGGGCAGCAGCTCCGGCGGCCGCCGGTTGCGGTCTGGGTCGTCGTACCAGCCGTCGGCTTCGTCCTCGGTCTGCGCGTACTTGTCCCGGAAGACATCCGGTACGTAGTCGAACATGAACCGCTTGCCCTCGGAGTTCTTCAGCACCCCGCCGTCACCGCGGACGCTCTCGGTGACCAGGATGCCTTTGACCGATGGCGGCCAGACCATGCCGGTCGGATGGAACTGGATGAACTCCATGTTGATCAAGGTCGCACCGGCCCGCAGCGCCAGCGCGTGCCCGTCGCCGGTGTATTCCCAGGAATTGCTGGTCACCTTGAACGACTTGCCGATCCCGCCGGTGGCCAAAATTATGGCAGGCGCACTGAATAGTACGAACCGGCCGGACTCCCGCCAGTACCCGAACGCGCCACTCACTGCGCCCGAGCTGAGCATCAGCTCAGTAATCGTGCACTCAGCGAAGACCCGCAGCCGGGCTTCGGCCTCGCCGTACTCGGCGAGATCCTCCTGCTGCATTGAGACGATCTTCTGCTGCAGGGTACGGATCAGCTCCAGGCCGGTACGGTCGCCGACGTGCGCCAACCGGGGGTACTCGTGCCCGCCGAAGTTCCGCTGGCTGATCCGACCATCCTTGGTGCGGTCGAACAACGCGCCGTAGGTCTCCAGTTCCCAGACCCGCTCGGGGGCCTCCTTGGCGTGTAGTTCGGCCATCCGCCAGTTGTTCAGGAACTTCCCACCCCGCATGGTGTCGCGGAAATGCACTTGCCAGTTGTCGCCAGCGTTGAGGTTGCCCATTGCCGCCGCGATGCCGCCCTCGGCCATCACGGTGTGCGCCTTGCCGAACAGCGACTTGCAGATGATAGCGGTCTTCTTGCCCTGCTCGCGGGCCTCGATCGCGGCCCGCAGTCCGGCGCCACCGGCACCGATCACCACGACGTCGTAGTCGTGCCGTTCGATCTGGCTGGTCATGGTAGGTGTCACCTCAGTTGACGATGCGCAGGTCGCTGAAGGCGCCAGCAGCGACCAGCGCGATGTAGGCGTCGGTCAGCATCAGCGTGCCCAGCGTGATCCAGGCAAGTTGCATGTGCCGCGCGTTCAGCTTCGAGACCTGGGTCCAGATCCAGTACCGGACCGGATGCCGGGAGAAGTGTCGCAGCCGGCCGCCGGTGATGTGCCGGCAGGAGTGGCAGGAGGCGGTATACGCCCACAGCAGTGCCACGTTGGCCAGCATGATCAGCGTGCCCAGCCCGACACCAACTCCACCGTCGCCGCCTTGGAAGGCGCGGACCACGTCGTAGCTGTTGACCAGCGAGACCAGCGCCGCCGCGTAGAAGAAGTAGCGGTGTACGTTCTGGATGATCAACGGGAACCGGGTCTCGCCGGTGTACTTGCGGTGCGGTTCGGTGACCGCGCAGGCCGGTGGGGATGCCCAGAACGCCCGGTAGTAGGCGCGCCGGTAGTAGTAGCAGGTCACCCGGAAGCCAAGCAGGAAGACCAGGCCGAGCAGGGCGAACGGGACGAGCGGCGGGAAGTGCCCAAACCAGGTGCCAAAGTCGCGCGAGTCCGGCACGCACGAGGCCGTCACGCATGGTGAGTAGAACGGCGTGAGGTAGTGATACTTCGGTACAAAATAGTCCCGCTGGGACGCCACGCGGACCACGCTGTAAGCCACCCAGAGGCTGAGCAGCACCGCGGTGGTCAGCGGTGCCTGCCACCAGCGGTCGGTACGTAGCGTCCGGGCGGCAATCTGGGCCCGCCCTCCGCGTTCGGCGACGGCGAGGGAACTTTCAGTGGTCATGTGATCTCCGGTTCAGTGCCGTGATGCGTACCGGTGGCAGTCCCAAATGGATCATCCCAGCCGGACCCGGACTAGCTCGGCCGTAGGGTGCCCTCGCAGGCCGGCCACAGCGACCGACTCGTACCGGCCGCCGCACCGACACCGGCCTTAACATCCGATGCCCGCAGTCTGTCGCTCCGGACGGCGCACGTCCAGCCGATGATCAATGGAGTTGACCACATTCAGGTTCCGCGGTTGCCCGCCGGCTGCACTCTGGGTGCCCTCCCCGCCCACCCTTCCCCGCCGATCTTGACGTTGTTGTCGTTCTCGGGGCCTCGATACCGACAGATACGTCAAGATCGGCGTGAGGGGTGGTGGAGGGGTGGTGGCGGGAGGGTACGGCGACGGCCGCCGCGCAGGCCGGGAGCATGTACCGAGCCGCAGCGGCGGTAGATCCGCCGGCTCGACTCACCCCTGGTACTTCCCGCCTGCGCGGCGGCCGCTCCTCTTCATAGCGGCAACCGTGACCCTCGCGGTTCCATCGATAAACACTCCAGCCAGAGCGGGCCGGTTGACCGCACCGGACGATTGTTACCCGACAGACATCGGATATCACCCGAACGGGCAGCGTGGGTAGCCCGACCGGTCCTGGGCAGCACGGGCTCCGCAGTCGGATCCGCCACCGAGCGGAGTCGGGCAGGTGGTGGTGATCCTCCCGCGGCAGGTGGTTGCTCGGCGATCACCACCTCGGCGCAAGCGTTCATCCGGTACCTTTGCGTCGCCCGGCGGGGGCGAGCGCGCAGGTCGCGATGTCTTCGAGTAGCGAGCACAACCTCTCGACTTCTTCCTCGGTGTTGTAATAGTGTACGGAAGCCCGCACAAGACTTGCCAGGTTGCGTGTCTCCATATCGACGCAGGCCGCGTTTCCGGAACAGACCCATACATTTACGTCCTGTTTGGCGAGTTCTGCACGAATGGCAAACGGGTCCTGCCCGGGAATCATCAGGGAGACAATCCCGCAAAGTTCCTCCCCGTCGTCAAGGAGCCGGACGGAAGGAATAGAGGCCAACCGTTGGCGCAAGTGGTTGGCCAGCTTTTGGATGCGCCCCCAGGTCTTCGCAACTCCCCATTCTAAGGCGTATTCGATAGCTACTCCCAGGCCGATCTTTGCCGCGGAGTTGGCTTCCCAGGTCTCGAACCTGCGGGCGTCCGGAGCGATTTCATAGCGTGTCCCGGTCAACCATCGGGCGCCATCCAGACCGATTTGCGGAACGTCGACCCGGCTCAATGCTTCCCTCCGCGCGTAGAGAAAACCGGTGCCCCGAGGTCCACGGAGGTACTTCCGGCCACTCCCGGCGAGAAAGTCGCACTGGATCTCGTCGACGTCTATGGGCAACTGGCCAACTGACTGACAAGCGTCCACCAGGTAAAGGATATCGGCTTCTTTTGCCACCTTGCCGATCTCAACGATCGGGTTGATCAGACCGCTGTTGCTCGGCACGTGGGTCATGACGATCGCCTTGACTCGGTCATCCAGCAGCGCCCGTAGCGCGGCTGGGTCGGCTTGCCCCGAACTGTCATTTGGAATGATCTCGATTGATGCCTGGGTACGCTGCGCGACGTGGAGTAGTGAAAGGTAATTGCTCCCGTACTCGACCGAGGAAGCCAGGATACGGTCGGCTGTCTGTAACGGTATAGAGTAAAAGGCCATGCTCCATGCCCGCGAAGCGCTATCCGTCACCGCGATCTCCTCCGGCGCACAACCGACCAGGCGAGCTGCCGCATCATAGGTGTGGTCCAAGGCATCCTGCGCATGCTCAGCTGCCTCATACCCACCGATCTGTGCCTCCAGGGTGAGGTGGTCAACCATCGCGTTGACCACCCGCGTCGGATTCAGCGCCGCGCCGGCGTTGTTAAAGTGCAGGACCCGCGCCACGCCGGGCGTTTCCCGGCGTGCTCGGGCCACATCGAGTTCCATGCCCACCTCCAGGCTGCGCCTGCGGCAGCCTTTACCGTCTTGATGATGTCGGTACAAAATCTAGTCCCGACTATTGCATAATCGTGGAGTTTCCGGTAACTGGCTAAATGGTGTGGTGGAGGTTCGCGGGAACTCGAAGCACATCGATCAGCGCAGTCACCGCGTCGGTGGCCACCAGCCCCCGATCTGTTCGATTCTCTAGAAAGGCAAGTTGGACCTCCGTTGGTGCTTTTTTATGACCCAGCACCTGATCTATGCTGTCCCCCACGAGGGCAAGCTCCGGTGGTGTGAGGTGGCCGGCTGCAACTTCCCACACGCGCTGCGCAAGCTCGCCAGCAGTTACCTTTCCGAGCACCGCTCCAAAGCCGTGTCCCGGCCCGATACCGTTAGTCAGATGCGGCAAGGTGACAGTGAGTTCTTCCCAGCTCAGTCCGCTCGCCCGCAGGACCGACCATACCTCCTGGTGCGCTCGGAAAACCGCCGTCTGCAGGATGAACGGGATCGCCATCATCGGTTGTCCGGCCTCCGCCCACAGCGGTGCAGGCAACGCTGTGGCCGAGGCTCTGCCTTCGATGCAGAGCGCGCCATCGCCGGTCGCGCCAATCCCGGCAAGGACGAACATCTCAGCAAGCGCCGTATCGTCATCATGGCGAACCGCTTGGGCGAACGCCCAGGGATCGATTTGCTCAGGATACGGGGCCAAGACGCGTAGCCGACCACCAGTGGCCGGCCAGTAGAACCAATCGCCACCGTTGCAGAAATGAGCAAATTGCGGTTTTACCCAGCGAACGTTGCCGTCGAGGCCAACGACCTGACACCGATCGAGCTCAAGGAAATCGAGCATGCTCCAGTCTGACGAGCCCTCAGCCGGCGATATCACCGCAAGCGGATGGTCCCACGCAGCACCCCCGGTTTCGACGTCCGGCACGGCAAGTGGACAAAACGAGAGTACCCACCGGAAATAGTCAGCCAAACCACCCGGCCGGTGCGGAAGTGGTCGCCCGATAAGCAAGTCCCGCGAGCAGCGACTTGGTGCGAGAAAGCGATCCCAGGTGGTCAGCCGGACATCCCGAGCAACGATACGGCCATGCCGAAGCGGCCCGTTCGCTGTGATCAGGTTGAACATCCACCCCAGGGCATGGATGAGCGCGAGATGCGATCCTGCGGATTCCGGAGTAGTGCGCGTCCACACGTGTACGCCAGCGGACAAGCTGTGGACGCGATGGTCGAAGCCGCGACCCAGCTCGGGCTGGTCAGGCCACGCCGCGGCGAGCATGGCCTGCTCACCTGCGGTCAGATCGTCGGTCGGACCTTGCCGGGTGCCCCGGAAAAGTCGATAAATGGCCTTGTTCGTGACCTGACGGTAGGCGTACTCCTCAGTATCGCGAGGGTGGTAGGCGGTGGCAAGAAGCGAGAGCCCGTGCCGACTCAGGACATGGTTCAGCGTTGCCACGGCTAACCACGCCCAGCGAACTACCCCGGGCAGCGTACGGTGTACGCCCAAATTGAGCTCTGCGGTACTCATGGCGACGTCCCAGCTCAGCCCGGGCGGCTGGGCATACAGGTCGAGGTCTCCTCGTAGCTGCGTCTCTGCTGTGATGGCCGAAACCGCCTCGTCCCGCAGCTCCGGTGTCATCGGCGCTAGCTGACCATCAGCGCCGATGACGAGCGCTTCGACTTCGCCTCCGAAGGTTGTCGACGGCAGGACACGCCCTTGACTTGAAGTCATTTCTGAAAAAACATACCGGCCACGCTCTGGAATGCTTGCAGGGGTCATGGCCCCGAACCTCGCTTTGACGCGCTAAGGGTGATCAGGCCCTTTCCGTATGCGGACACTCCTGGTTGTCCTATCTTCGCAGCATAGATCATGACGTTTGTTTAGACGTACCACAGGGCTTAGCCCCCCGGCAAGCGGCAGTTCTGGAGTAATTGTAAAAAGCGTCTCCAATCGGTCAGTGCATCACCTGAAATGATGAAATCCCGAGTGTGCTCGGCGGGGGGTGTGCTGGCTTGCCAGGGTGGCACCGCCAGCTTGTGCTCCTTAGCCGGCCTCCCATGTCATTAACGTAGCGGCGGGTAGCAGCCGGCGCTGGAACGCGGTCTCGGTACAGCATGGGAGGGTTTCTTGGCGGCAGAAAGCGGCTCTATTGCCGAAAACCTGTGAGTGGGTTGATCACCCTGCTCGCTGCGTGATCGTGGCGGAGGGTACGCCGTACCTCGGCGAGGTTCCTGGCCTCTCGAAGGTCCGGCCTGCCAGGAGGTCCGGCGGTGGGGAGTCCCGTCGTTTCGACCTGCCGTGGTGTCGAGCCCACGGCAATCAAGGCCTCCGCACCCGCGCCGCAGTGAGGTGTGCTGGTCGGCCTGGCTGGTGGGCACCGGCTTGGGATGAGACTTGTGGGCTGGGCGGCGGCCCGACCCGGCAAGTGGGCACCTGTTGCCCCTACCAAGCAACCACAGGTGACCACTTGCCCCCACCCGGTTGGATCGGGACTGGGCCTCGACGAGTCAAGACCCTTGGCCAGGTACGGCGTACCCCACTCCGCGATCACGCAGCGGCTAGGAAGATTAACCCACCCCCAAGTTCGGCAGTAGAGCCCAGAAAGCGGCGGCCGGGTCGGTGCACCGCCTCGGTCTTGGTAGCGGCGCCGGCGGTGCGAGCGGGACGGCGTATGCGCCGCCGAGGAAAGCGAGTTGTTCGATCTCGGCAAAAGGGGGCGCAAAGTAGGCTTCAGCCAGGCATCCCGGCGGCTACCTCGGCCCTGGGTGCACCTGCCACATCACTGGCACCCTCCTCGGTCCTGTGACCTCTTCGGGGGCTGGCTTCCCAGGGCCGGCCTAGCCAGCCGGCTAGGCCACCGGGCTGGAACGTAGGATTGCTGATGCCGTGTCCCTGAGGGGCCAACCACTTCAGCGCCGTACCAGTGCGCGCTGCACCCGAGCCTGGAGTCGCCGCCCGTGCCTGTCCGTACCGACCTGCGCAACGTCGCGATCATCGCTCACGTCGATCATGGCAAGACCACCCTGGTGGACGCCATGCTCTGGCAGTCCGGGGTCTTCCGGGACAACCAGGACGTCGCCGACCGGGTGCTGGACTCGATGGACCTGGAGCGGGAGAAGGGCATCACCATCCTGGCCAAGAACACCGCGGTCCGCTACGGCGACACCACCATCAACATCATCGACACCCCGGGGCACGCCGACTTCGGCGGTGAGGTGGAGCGGGCCCTGTCCATGGTGGACGGTGCGTTGCTGCTGGTGGACGCGAGTGAGGGTCCGCTGCCGCAGACCCGGTTCGTGCTCCGTAAGGCGCTGACGGCCCGGCTGCCGGTCGTACTGGTGATCAACAAGGTGGACCGGCCAGACGCCCGGATCGTCGAGGTGCTGGACGAGACCTACGAGCTGTTCTTGGACCTGGACGCCACCGAGGACCAGATCGACTTCCCGATCGTGTACTGCCAGGCCAAGGCCGGCCGGGCCAGCCTGGACCGCCCGGCCGACGGCACCTCGCCAGCGGCACCCGATCTCAAGGCGCTGCTGGACACCATCCTGACCACTGTGCCGGCACCGTCCTACTCCGACGGCGCGCCGCTGCAGGCGCACGTGACCAACCTGGACGCCTCGCCGTACCTCGGCCGGCTCGCGCTCTGCCGGGTCCACAACGGACAGATCCGCAAGGGTCAGCCGGCCGCGCTGTGCCGCGCCGATGGCAGCATCGAGCGGGTCAAAGTGACCGAGCTGCTGATGACCGAGGCGCTAGACCGGGTGCCGGTGACCTCCGCCGGGCCGGGCGACATCATCGCGGTGGCGGGCATCCCGGACATTACCATCGGCGAGACGCTGGCCGACCCCGACGATCCCCGGCCGCTGCCGGTGATCAGGGTAGACGAGCCGAGCATCTCGATGACCGTCGGCATCAACACCTCGCCGCTGGCCGGGCAGGCCGGCCGGAACCTGACCGCCCGGCTGGTCAAGAGCCGGCTAGATGCCGAGACGGTCGGCAATGTGTCGGTCCGGGTGCTGCCGACCGAGCGGCCGGACACCTGGGAGGTACAGGGCCGTGGTGAGCTGCAGCTTGCCGTACTGGTCGAGCTGATGCGCCGGGAGGGCTTCGAGCTGACCGTCGGCAAGCCGCAGGTGGTGACCCGGGAGATCGCCGGGGTGCACTCGGAGCCGGTGGAGCGGCTGACCATCGACGTGCCGGAGGTGTACGTCGGCGTGGTCACCCAACTGCTCGGGCTGCGCAAGGGCCGGCTGGAGCAAATGGTCAACCACGGCACCGGTTGGGTGCGGATGGAGTACCTGGTGCCGGCCCGCGGGCTGATCGGGTTCCGCACCGAGTTTCTCACCGAGACCCGCGGCACCGGCATCGCGCACCACGTCTTCGAGCGGTACGAGCCGTGGGCCGGCGAGTTGCGTACCCGGCCGACCGGCTCGCTGGTCGCCGACCGGGCCGGCGCGGTGACCTCGTACGCGCTGTTCAACCTGCAGGAGCGGGGCGCGATGTTTGTCGGCCCCGGCGCCGAGGTATACGAGGGGATGATCGTCGGGGAGAACTCCCGGCCGGACGACATGGACGTCAACCCGACTAAGGAGAAGAAGCTGACCAACATCCGGCAGTCCACCGCCGATGAGCTGGAGCGGTTGGTCCCGCCACGGGCGCTGTCGCTGGAGCAAGCGCTGGAGTTCTGCCGGGAGGACGAGTGCGTGGAGGTGACGCCGGCCGCGGTGCGGTTGCGCAAGGTCGCGCTGCCCGCGCACGAGCGGGAAAAGCTGCGCGCCCGCCGTGGCCGGCCCACCCCGGTCTGACCACACTGCCCTGTTCCGATCGGTATTTGTCCGTACGGCCATTCGGCGTACCTAATGTGCCGAACGTCGTAACGAAAGGCGCCGTGGGTCTCTCTATGGTCACGATTGCCAGCCAGCAGCCAAACCGTCCGGAACCGCTTACTAATGTGCGGCTGGCCGGGTGAATACGTCGGGCCGGCTTGCTACCCGCTCACCGCGCGGGAAATGAGGAGGAACTGGGAACGTGAAAATCAGAAGGAGCGTTGCCCTGCTCGCGGGCGGCCTGGCCCTGGCGATGGCTGCCGCCGCCTGCGGCAGCGGTGGCGGAACCGGTAGTTCCGGCAGTGGGCCGCGCGGGCAGCTCGTCTACGGCGAGGCGACCGACAAGGTAGCCAACTTCATGCCGCTCATCACGGCCGGCAACTCCACCGCGGTTGCCAACGTCGAGGCCAGGCTCTTCGTCGGGCCGTACCGGCTGTACCCGGACTTCACCGTGCGGCCGGACCTGGACCTGCTGGCCTCGAACCCGACCACATCGACGGTCGATGGCAAGTTCACGGTGACCTACCAGCTCAACCCGAAGGCGGTATGGAACGACGGCCAGCCGATCACCTGGCAGGACTTCCAGTTCTCCTGGCAGATCCAGCGGTCGACCGACCCGGCCAACGGCGGGTGCCCGGCGCTGCTGTCCACCGTCGGGTACGACCAGATTGCCTCGGTCACCAAGGGTAGCGACGATCGTACCGCGGTGGTCACCTTCGCCAAGCCGTACGCGGACTGGAAGTCGCTGTTCCAGTCCCCGAGCAGCCCGCTGTTCTCCAAGCACGTGATGGACCAGGGTGACCCAAAGAGTAACTGTGCCTATATCACCAAGGGTTGGCCGGTCCAGTCCGGCATCCCGGATGGCGCGATGAGCGGGCCGTGGGTGTTGCTGAAAAAGGACATCGACTCCCAAAACAGCGTGGAGACGCTGACCCCGAACCCGAAGTGGTGGGGCGCGCCGGTCGGTCTGCAGCGGCTGGTGTACCAGTACATCGGCAGCGACGCTGGCGTGACGGTGAAGAACCTGAAGTCCGGCCAGATCAACATGGTCTACCCGCAGCCGCAGCTCGACCTGGTCAAGCAGATCAAGGACCTGCCGAACGTCACCAGCCAGGTCAACTTCGGGCTGTCCTTCGAGCACATGGACTTCAACACCCGCAACCCGGACCTGGCCAAGCTGGCGATCCGCAAGGCCATCGCCCTGGCGCTGGACCGCAAGGCATTGGTGGCGGCCACGGTCGGCCAGTTCGACAGCCGCGCCTCGGTGCTGAACAACCGGTTCTTCGTCACCAACCAGCCGCAGTACAAGGACACCAGCGGCGGGTTGTACAACACGCCGAACACCGCGGCGGCGATCAAGCTGATCGAAGGCGCTGGCTACCACAAGGGCAGCGACGGCATCTACGTCAGCCCGACCGGGTCCCGGCTGTCCTTCGACATGATCACCTCGATCAACAACAAGCTGCGGGAGGACACCATCGACCTGGTCACCCAGCAGCTCAAGGCGGTCGGCATCGAGATCAAGAAGGACCTCGACCCGGACATCTTCGCCGCCCCGTCCAAGCCGAAGAGTCTGGCGGCTGGTGGCTTCGACATCGCGCTGTACGCCTGGATCAGCTCGCCGTTCCTGACCCCGAACATCTCCATCTACCACAGCGTCACGGGCAACGCGCAGGGTCAGAACTACGTGCACGGCAACGACCCGAAGGTGGACGCACTGCTGGACCAGCTCGCGGTGGAGACTGACTCGGCCAAGGCTGCCGACCTGGCCAACCAGGCCGACACGCAGCTCTGGCAGGACCTGTACACCATCCCGCTGTACCAGAAGCCGACCTTCGTCGCGTACAGCTCGACCTACGCCCCGTACGACGCCGCGACCGGCAAGGGCATTGGGGACAACTCCACCCAGGCCGGCCCGATGTGGAACTGCGACACCTTCGCGCTGAAGCAGTGAGCTGACCCACTGAGCAGTGAACTGACCTCCGGGCAGCGAGCTGCTCCGTCCCCCCGGGCCGGTGAATCCCGGCCCCGGGGGGACCCCGAATCGCGTTTTCCTTTACTGCCCTTGACGGCTCCACCCCGGCGACCCCGGGCCGGCCGCACCGGCACCGACGCGGCGTTAAGGTGACGATGTGCTCCTGTTTACCATCCGGCGGATCTTTTCTTCGATCTTCGTGCTGTTCGGCGCTTCGATCCTGACCTTCGCGCTGGCTGCGTCGGTGGTCGACCCGCTGGCTCCGCTCCGGCAACGCCAGCCTCCGCCGACCCCGCAGGAGATCGCCAACCTCCAGCACCTGCTCGGGCTGGACCAGCCCTGGTACACGCGCTACTTCCGGTGGCTCGGGCACGCCGTACGCGGCGACTTTGGCACCGACCTGGGCGGCAACTCGATCAGCACCGAGCTTTGGCAGCACTTGGCGCTGACGCTACGGGTCATCATCCTGGCGATGATCCTGGCGGTGCTGCTCGCGGTCGGGGTGGGTGTGCTCGCGGCGGTCCGGAAGAACAAGATCTCCGACTACGTCTCCACCACGATCTCCTACCTGTTGATCGCGCTGCCGGTCTTCTGGTTTGCCACCTTGCTCAAGGAGTTCGTCGGGATCCGGGTGAACAACCTCCTCTTCGGTGGCCGGAACGTGATCGGCGTCTATGGCACCGAGTCACCCGGCATCCAGTTCTACGGTACGAAGTCGCAGATCTTCTGGGACCAAGTCGGGCACTTGGTGCTGCCGACGATCTCGCTGGCCGCGCTGAGCTACGCCGCTTGGAGCCGGTTCCAGCGGGCGTCCATGCTCGACGTGCTGAACTCCGACTACATCCGGCTGGCCCGGGCCAAGGGCCTGACCTACCCCCGGGTGCTCATCCGGCACGCGTTGCGCAACGCGCTGATCCCGCTGACCACGGTCGTCGCGCTCGGTGTCGGCACGCTGCTGGGTGGCGCGGTGATCACCGAGACGGTGTTCGGCTGGAACGGCATGGGGCAGTGGCTGCTGGACGCGCTGAACCACAGCGACTTGAACATCCTGTTGTGCTGGTTGGTCGTGTCCGCGTCCTTCATCATCCTGTTCAACTTGATCGCGGACCTGCTCTACGCCGTCCTCGATCCCCGGATCCGGCTCGGTTAGCCGGCCGCCTGCGAGGAAGGCCAGTTCATGACCAGCGTCCAGCTTGATCCGCAGGCCGGGATCGGTACGGCGGCCGGTACGGTCATCGGTGAGTTCACCGTCGCTGCCCGCAGCCAGCGGCAGCAAATCATCAGCCGTTTCCTGCACAACAAGCTAGCGATGGCAGCGCTGATCATCTACCTAGGGATCGTGCTCGGCTCGTTCGTCGCTCCGTACTTTTACCGCTGGGGATACCAAGATCAGGATGGCGCCGCGCTGTCCCGGCCGCCGGGCACGCCTGGGCACCCGCTGGGCACCCTGACCATTGGCCAGGACCTGCTGGCGCAGTTGATGCGCGGGGTGCAGCGATCCACCGTGATCGTGCTGATCTACATGGTGATCGCGCTGGCAGTCGGCACCACGATCGGCTCGCTGGCCGGCTACTTCGGCGGCCGGGTCGACAACCTGCTGATGCGGTTCGTCGACCTGATCCTGGTCCTCCCACCGCTGGTGGTGCTGCTGGTGCTGGCCCGGAAGTTCGCCGGCGGTTCGGTGCTCGGCGTGGCCATCGTGCTGGGCGTGCTGGGCTGGATGGACCTGGCCCGGATCCTGCGTAGCCAGTTTCTGTCGCTGCGTGAGCGGGAGTTCGTGGAGGCCGCGCATGCCATGGGGGCCTCCAACTGGCGGATCATCGTCAAGCACTTGATCCCGAACTCGCTCGGTCAGATCATCGTCTGGACCACGCTCGGCGCGGCCACCGCGGTGCTGGCGGAAGCGGCGCTGGCCTACCTCGGCGTCGGCGTACAGGGCGACGTCTCGCTGGGCAGGCTGGTCGCCGACGGAGTTGATGCGGCGGACAGCCGGCCCTGGTTGTTCTACATCCCGGGCCTGACGCTGATGGTCATCGTGCTGTGCGTGAACTTCATCGGCGACGGCGTCCGGGACGCCTTCGACCCAGGACACACCCGGGTGCGCGCGTGAGCCGGGGCAGCATGCAGCCGAGCATTGAGCCGGCCGAGCGTACCGACCGCTCGGGTGTCGAGCCGGTCCTTGAGGTCACCGACCTGCAGGTGCGCTTCCCCACCGAGGACGGCGTGGTCAACGCGGTCCGCGGGGTGTCGTACGCGCTGTATCCCGGTGAGACGCTCGGCATCGTCGGGGAGTCCGGATCGGGCAAGTCGGTGACCTCGCTGGCCATCATGGGCCTGCTGCCGGGCGGCGCTCGGGTCACCGGCTCGGTGATGTTCAAGGGTCGCGAGCTGCTCGGCCTGCGGGACCGGCAGCTTTCCAGCATCCGCGGCAAGGGCATCGCGATGATCTTCCAGGACCCGATGACCTCGCTGAACCCGGTCTACCGGGTCGGCTTCCAGATCACCGAGACGCTACACCGGCACGACAAGGCGCTGTCCCGCAAGGGCGCGCAGGCACGTGCGGTGGACCTGCTGAGACTGGTAGGCATCCCGAACGCCGAGGACCGGGTCGCCGCCTTCCCGCACGAGTTCTCCGGCGGGATGCGGCAGCGGGTGGTGATCGCGATCGCGGTGGCCAACCAGCCGGACGTGATCATCGCCGACGAGCCGACCACCGCGCTGGACGTGACCATCCAGGCGCAGGTGCTTCAGGTGCTGAAAATCGCCCAGCAGGAGACCGGCGCGGCCACCGTGCTGATCACCCATGATCTCGGCGTGGTCGCTGGGATGGCCGACCGGGTCTTGGTGATGTACGCTGGCCGGCCGGTCGAGGTGGGCGGCGTGGACGACATTTACTACTCGCCCCGGATGCCGTACACCCTTGGCCTGCTGGGCTCGCTGCCCCGGCTGGACGCAGCAGACGGGCAACGACTGACGCCGATTCCTGGCAGCCCACCGTCACTGATCAGCCCGCCGCCCGGCTGCCCGTTCGGGCCGCGCTGCCCACTGCACATCGAGCAGTGCGATGTGGCCGAACCGCCGCTGGTGGCGGTCGGCCCCGAGCACCAGGCCGCCTGCATCCGGCATCAGGAGCTGGCCGGTCCGGAGGTCAGCGCCGCGGATGTGTACGAGGTGACCAGCGTCGACGACACGCTGGGCGACGAGCCCGTCGTGGTCCCGGCGACCCCCGAGCCCCCGCCGCCGACTGACGCTGACCCGACCGCGCCGGGGACGCTAACCGAGGAGGACAGGTGAGTGAGCCGGTGACCGAGGTAGCCGAGCGCCGGACGGCCGCCGAGCCGGTGCTGCAGGTCCGTGACCTGCGCAAACACTTTCCGATCAAGAGCAAGGGCCTGATCCGGCGTACCGTCGGGGCGGTCAAGGCCGTGGACGGGGTGAGTTTCGATCTGTACTCGGGGGAGATCCTGGGCCTGGTCGGCGAGTCCGGCTGTGGCAAGTCGACGACCGGGCGGGCGGTGCTGCACCTGCAGCCGGCCACCAGCGGGTCGGTGCGGTTCCTCGGCCGCGAGCTGACCGCGCTGTCCCGCGCGCAAATGCGGCCGCTGCGGCGGGAGATCCAGATCGTCTTCCAGGACCCGTACGCCTCACTGGACCCGCGGCTGCCGGTCCTCGACATCGTCGCTGAGCCACTGATCATCCACCGGCTGGCCCGGGGCAAGGCGCTGCGTGGTCGGGTGGAGGAGCTGCTCCGGCTGGTCGGCTTGAATCCCGAGCACGCCAACCGGTACCCGTACGAATTCTCCGGCGGGCAACGGCAGCGGATCGGTATCGCCCGGGCGCTCGCGCTAGAGCCGAAGGTGCTGGTGCTGGACGAGCCGGTCTCCGCGCTGGATGTGTCCATCCAGGCCGGCGTGATCAACTTGTTGGCGGACCTGCGGGACCGGCTGGGGCTGTCCTTCCTATTCATCGCGCACGACCTGTCGGTGGTCCGGCACATCGCCGACCGGGTGGCGGTGATGTACCTCGGCAAGATCGTCGAGCTGGCCGACAAGAACGAGCTGTTCGACACGCCGGCGCACCCGTACACCCAGGCGCTGCTGTCCGCGATCCCGCTGCCCGACCCGGTCCAGGAGCGGCAGCGGCAGCGCATCCTGCTGACCGGCGACCTGCCCAGCCCGGCCAACCCGCCGTCAGGCTGCCGGTTCCGTACCCGCTGCCCGAAGTACGCCGGCCAACTCAGCGACACCCAGCGGGAGCGGTGCCGATCGGAGGAGCCCGAGCTGGTCGCCCGCGGCGCTGGCGTCAACCACCCGACCGCCTGCCACTTCGCCGAGGTCACCCAGATCATCTGAGTGCTCGCCCGCCTCCGCTTACCCGCCCGCCCCCGCGTACCTAGCCACCCTCGTTACCGCAAGAGGTGCCCACTCGTCGCTTCGTGGCAGCAAGAGGTGCCCACTTGCTGGGGGAGGCGGGGTCTGGCGGGGGCAACTGGTCACCTGTTGTCGCTTCGTGGCAGCAAGAGGTGCCCACTTGCTGGGGGAGGCGGGGGGCGTTGCGTGGTGGTGCGCTGGGCAGTGGTGGGGCGCGTCCCCCGGGCGGCGCCTGGGAGTGCGGGGGACGCGCCCGTTATCACCCCGAGCCCGAACGGAGACTAGTCTCGTCCAGCGGGGGGCTAGGGTGGCCGCTGCGTACCTGCCCGCGCACCTGCCGCAGCAACGCCAGGTAGCCGCACAGCACGGCCTGCGTCCCGCATCCGGAGCACACCCCGTCGCGGGGTGAGTGGATGACGGAGATTTGCGCGAGGGCGTAGCGCAGCGCGTCCGGGTGGGCGGCGCACAGGCAGTGCTCGGCCGGTGCCCGGCACACCGGGCAGATGCCTGCCGTGGGGCGCGGCCGGTACTCCCCGGCGAGGAAGTCCTCAGCGCCCCGGCGCTCGTACTCCTCGATCCGGGTGCCCAGGCCGGGTCGCCGCCAGACTGGCTCGGTGTGTTCGTCCATGTACGGAACGTAAGAGAATCCGGCTGGTGCGCGGTGCGGGCACGCACCGCCCACCGCTACCCGGCGACGTGCAGCCGTTCGCACAAGCCACGGAGTTCACTGCCGCCGGCCGCCCGCCGCGCCCGCTCCAGCAGCCCTCGCGCGGTCTCGGCCGCGTAAGGGCTGGACCGCGTATGCTGCGGGGCGATCCGTTCGGCGGTCAGCAGGCAGCGGATCGCCTCCCGGTCCCGCCCGACATGGGCCAGGGCGCGGCCGGTGTCTAGGTAGAACATGACCTGGCGATGCGGCACGGCCAGCACGGTCGGGTTGGTGTCGCGGGAGATCTGCACCGCGCGGCCTGGGTCGCCGCCGTCCGCCTCGGCACTGATCTTCCAGAAGTTGACGTTCGTTGGTCCAAAGTACTGGTTGAAGGTCGTCGTCTCGCCGGTGCGTCCGGCCAGTCGAGCGGCTTCGGCGAAGTACTCCTCACCGTCCGAGGCACACTTGGTGGCGTAGGAGGTGTGCCCGGCTGCCAGCAGCAGCAGCCCGAGCATCTCGGGGGCGTGCGAGCCGCTGAGCTGTCGTTGTAGATCGTCTACGGCGCGGGTCGCCAGCGCATGCCCCCGGGCGTACGCCCCGCAGCCACCCGCCGCGAACACCCGCGTGAATGCGGCCAGACTTTGCAGGACGGGATCGTCGGCCGCTTCAGCGGCTTGCCTGGACCACTCCGCGGCCAGCCATGCCTCGGCGGGGTACCCGACGTAGCGAGCGGCTACAGCCGCAGCCGGACTGACGGAAACCGCGAGCCGTAGTGCAGTCTGGCGGTCCGGACCGGCCGTCGCGGCGTGCAGCTCGCGGATCAGGCGGGGCAGCAGTCGTCCAACGCCCGCGTAGTCCACCCGGTCAGAGAGGCTCTTTACCAGCGCGGTCTCCCGCGCTAGCTCGGGCGTCGGGCGCGGGTTGGCTACTGTCGGAGACTCGGCAAAGTCGGCGTCGAGGAGTGCCTCTCGGATCGCGTGCACGCCCGTCTGGGCGGCGAGGGTGGCCGCGTCAGCCGGCATGGCCGGCTGCCCGGTCAACTCCGCTACCGAGCACTCCAGCCCGGCAGCGATGTCGGCGAGGACGAACCGGTTGTCTGCGGACAGCAGGCCGCGCTCGATCCGGGACAGGGTGGAGTGTGAAACCCCCGCCCGATCGGCGGCGAACCGCACGCTCCAGCCACGAAGCTGCCGGCGGGCCCGGATCCGCTCGCCGATGGTCGAGTCCAGCGGTGTCAGCCGCTTCGGCATGGGCCAAGCCTCCCTGGTCGCGAGGGACGATCGGGGCGCCAACGCGGTCAGCACCCCCGTACGCAACGTTACCTGCAGGCCGGCCCGGTGATCAGCGGCTCGGTAGCGGGCATGCGTCGGCACCGTACCGGCCGGGGTTGGTTAGCCTGCACGGTATGACGGTGCTCGACCTGCCGGCCCGCCGGCTGCTGCTGGTGCATGCCCATCCTGACGACGAGGTCATCGGCAACGGCGCGACGATGGCCCGGTACGCTGCGGAGGGCGCGCACGTCACGCTGGTCACCTGCACGCTGGGCGAGGAGGGCGAGGTGCTGGTCCCCGAGCTGGCCAGGCTGGCTGCCGACCAGGCCGACCAGCTCGGCGGCTACCGGATCGGCGAGCTGGCTGCTGCCCTGCGTACGCTCGGCATCCGTGACCACCAGTTCCTCGGCGGCACCGGCCGGTGGCGAGACAGCGGGATGATGGGTACGCCGGCCAACGACAAGCCGCGGGCGTTCTGGCCGGCCGAGGTCGATGTGGCGGCCCACGACCTGGTGCCGGTGATCCGCGAGCGGCAACCGCAGGTGTTGATCACTTACGACGAGAACGGCGGGTACGGCCACCCCGACCACATCCAAGCGCACCGGGTCGCCATGCGGGGCATGGAGCTGGCCGCCGACCCGGCCTACGGCCCCGACCTCGGCGAGCCGTGGCAGGTCGCCAAGGTGTACTGGAACGCCATCCCGCGATCGCTGCTGGCGGCCGGGATCGAGGCGCTGCGGGCCGCCGGGCAAGACGTGCCGTTTGGCGTGGCGGGCAGCGTGGATGACCTGCCGTACGGCACCCCGGACGAGCTGGTGACCACCGCGGTGGACGGCAGCGCGTATGCCGATGCCAAGTACGAGGCAATGCGAGCGCACGCCACCCAGATCAGCCTGGACGGACCGTTCTTTGCGTTGTCAAACAACATTGGTCGCGAGGTGCTGGCGGTCGAGCACTACGCGCTGGTCTATGGCAAACCCGGTCCTGGCGTGGGGGAGCACGGCTGGGAGGACGATCTGTTCGCCGGGCTGGACTGAGATGGCCGGGCTACCGGTTGTGGCGGCGGGCACTGAATCGGCCGGGGTGCCGGCGGCTCGGCTGCCCGGCTGGACGCGCTGGTACGGCGGGCTGCTGGTCGCGGTTGGCGCGGTGCAGGCTGCCGTGCTGGAGGCGTTCTACCTTCCGTTGCGGATCGGCACCATCCTGCTGCCGGTCTCGGTGCTGGCCGCAGTGGTGCTGAACGTGGCACTGCCCCGGCTGATGGTCGCGGCAACGGGCAGCCGGCTGGCCGGGGCGGTGCCCGACGTGCTGTGGCTGCTGATCATCCTGGTGCTCTCGCTCGGCCGCCCGGAGGGTGATGTGATCGTGCCGGGCAACGGGGTCGGGCTGGCGCTGCTGTTCCTCGGCGCGCTGGCCGGCGCGGTGGGCACCGGCCGGGCGTTGTCCGGGATCGGTCCGGCTAAGCAGGGTCGGCGGGCTGGCCGAGCGCGTACCGGACAGCCATGATCGCCGCGTCCGGCAAGTCGGACTCGACCAGTGTCGCGCCCGGGAAGCGGGCCAGCTCGCGCTGCAGATCGCCGACCGACAAGTGGCTGACCAGCAGCGCCAGCGCGGTGCTGCCCGGCGGCACGGTCTCCCGCAGCGCCGCAATCCGGTCGTCCTTGATCCCGGTATCGATCAGCTTGGCCAGCAGCGCGCCGCCGCCCGCACTGGCCGCGCCGCTGATCAGGCCGCCGATTGGGCCGCCCAGCAGGGTGCCAATCAGCAGCCCCCAGATGCCGGCGCCGAAGGCACCGCGGCCGGTGGTCAGGTCCTGGGTCTCCCGTACCGTTGCCTTGCCATCCGCGTCGCGGTGCACGAAGACCACGTCATGGAGCTGGATCTGCCCGTCGCGCTGCAGCCGACTGGCCGCGAGCAGAAACTCGTTGGCACGCAGCACATCGTCGAACCCAATGACGAGCAGCTTGCGCGGGTCCGGGGTGTCGGTCACCGGCCTTCTCCTTTATGTGGCGTCTGGCCTGAGCTTATTGCCTCCGGGCGGTCTGCTGTCCGTTCTGGCAGAGTGACATGATGGGCTCGGGTGAGATCATCAGCCGGCTGGTCGGCGACCGCGCGGTACTGCTGGAGACTGGCGGCACTGGGCTAGCGCACCAGGTCCGGGCCAGGTTGGCTGCGGCCAAGCTGCCTGGCGTGCTTCAGACGGTGGTCGGCGAGGCCGGCGTACTGGTCCTGCTTGACCCGTTGGTCGCCGACCTGGAGTCGGTACGGGCGTCCGCTGAGCGGCCGTCTCCGATGGACGATGCCAAACCGAGGACGGTACGGATCGGGGTGCATTATGACGGCCCGGACCTGGCCGAGATAGCCGAGCTGACTGGGCTGCCGGCCGAGGAGGTGGTGGCCCGGCACGCCGCCGGCACGTACACCGTGGCATTTCTGGGCTTCTCGCCGGGTTTCGGCTACTTGACCGGGCTGGACCCGGCGCTGCGGGTACCCCGCCGGGACAGCCCGCGGGAGCGGGTGCCGGCCGGGTCGGTGGCGATCGCCGGTGAGCTCAGCGCGGTCTACCCGCAGCCGACCCCCGGCGGTTGGCGGCTGCTGGGCCGTACCGACGAGATCATCTTCGATCCGGACCGGCAGCCGCCGGCATTGCTGGCCGCTGGCGACCGGGTACGGTTCGAGCCGCAATGATCCCCCGACGGTCCCCGATGATCTCCCAATGATCGAAGTGCTGGCCGCCGGCCCGCTGACCACCGTGCAGGACGCCGGCCGGCTTGGCTGGCAGCACATTGGCGTACCAGCGGCCGGCCCGGCGGACTGGCTGTCGCACGCGTTGGCCAACCGGCTGGTGGGCAACGCCGATGGCGCGGCCGGGTTGGAGTTCACCGTGGCCGGGCCGCGGCTGCGGTTTACCGCACCGGCCACGGTGGCCGTGATTGGGGCCACCGGCACGGCCGGCGGTGCGCCGCTGCCGGCCGGCCCGGTCCGGCTGGCCGCCGGTGCGGAGCTGGCTGTCGGACCGACCCAGCCGGGCATCCGTGGCTACCTTGCGGTGGCCGGCGGGGTCGAGGTGCCGCCGGTGCTGGGCAGCCGGTGCACCGACACGCTGGCCGGGCTCGGACCGCCCAAGCTGGCTGCCGGCAGCACGCTCGGCATTTCCGCGGTGGAGGCTCCACCGCGGAAGGTACGCTCGGGCGCGCTGGATGAGCTGCGGCCGGATCCGGGGCGCGTGCTGCGGGTGGTGCCCGGCCCGCACCAGGACTACTTCGACCCCGCCTCGGTCGACCGGCTGTGGACCGAGGGGTACACCGTCACTCCGGCCAGCGATCGGGTGGGCGCCCGGCTGGCCGGACCGGCGCTGGTCCGGACCCGGGACGGTGAGCTGCCGGTGACCGGCATGGTGGCCGGTGCGCTGCAGGTGCCCCCGGCCGGCGAGCCGATCCTGCTGCTGGCCAACCACGGCCCGACCGGCGGCTACCCGGTGGTCGGCGTACTGGCCAGCGCCGACCTGCCCGCGGCCGGCCAGGCCAGACCGGGCACGGTACTGCGGTTCCGGCCGGTCAGCCGGCAGCAGGCGGTGGACGGGTACGCCGAGCTGCTCGCCGCGCTGGATGCCGCCGTTCGGCCGGCCTAACCGCCACCCTCGACCGGCCCGCCAGCCGGGCGGTCCGGCGCGTGCCGGATCCGGTACCGGTGGTGCCGGCGGAAGCCCAGTCCGGCGTACAGCGCCAGCGCCGCGGCGTTATCGTCCTCCACCTGTAGATAGCACCGGCCGGCGCCCTGCTCAGCACCCCAGGCCAGCAGCCCGGACATGATCTGTGTGGCCAGCCCGCGCCGCCGGTACTCCGGCCGGACCTCGACCGCTGCGACCCCAAGCCAGCGGGCCAGCATCACCCCGCGGCCGACCGCGACCACTCGGTCGCCGTCGAACACCGAAGCGAACCCGACCCGCTCCGGGGCGGTCATGATGTGCCGGCCGATTGGCGGCGCCGACCTGGCTCGGTACACCTCCTGCCAGGCCACCGACGGCACCGGGTCGATCCGTACGCCGGGGTCGATCCGGCCAGCATGCACTGGGCCGACCGGTACCGGCGCAACGAGTACCTCGATGTCCCCGCCAGCGGACCAGCCAGCGGCAACCGCCGCGTGGTCGGCGGCGGCCATCGCCGGCAGCGGTACGGCCAGCGTCCCGGGCAACTTGCGGGCGGCGTACCAGGTCTGCACCTGGACCAGCGCTTCGGTCAACGGCAGGCCGGGGTCACCGACCACCAACGCGGAGTTCGCCCGGCGGGTCCAGCCCTCGCCGGCCCGCAGCAGCCACTCGCCCAACCGGGCGGTCTGCGGCGCCGGCCAGCCGCGGGCCGCGATCTCCTCCAGCGCGAACACCTCGGCCCGGCTCGGCGGCACCGGCCGGAGCCGGTGCACGTGCCCGATCGGGATCGTCTCCAGCCGACCGTCGTCCCGGCGGACCTGCACCGACTCGGCACCGACCGACACCAGGATGCCCAGCAGGTCGGAGTACACCGGCCGGCCGTCCCGCTGGCCAGCCACCCGGCGCAGCACCACCCGCTGGCCAATCATGCCGTAAGTCACCACCCCAGGTGTGCCGATCCGCGCCATCCCGGCGATACTAGAAAGCCCGAGGCTGGATTGGGAGGATCGCGTCGTGACCTACATCATTGCCGAGCCCTGCGTGGATGTGCTCGACAAGGGGTGCATCGAGGAATGTCCCGTCGACTGCATTTATGAGGGTAACCGGATGCTCTACATCCACCCGGATGAGTGCGTCGACTGTGGCGCCTGCGAACCAGTCTGTCCGGTCGAAGCGATCTTCTACGAGGACGACGTGCCGGAGAAGTGGAAGGACTACTACACCGCTAACGTCGACTTCTTCGAAGATCTTGGCTCGCCGGGCGGAGCCGCTAAGGTTGGCAAGATCGAAAAGGACCATCCGCTGGTAGCCGCGCTGTCTCCCCGGGGCGAGGGCCACTGACCGAGCTCACCGGCGCTGATCCGGCGCGCTGGGTGGACCGGCTGCCAGACTTCCCGTGGGATGCCCTGGCGCCCTACGCGCAGCGTGCCCGGCAGCATCCGGACGGCATCGTCGACTTGTCCATCGGTACGCCGGTGGACCCGGTGCCAGCGGTTATCCAAGCGGCCCTGCGTGGCTGCCTGGACGCGCCAGGCTACCCGGCTACGTACGGCACCCCGGGGCTGCGGGCGGCGGTGGCTGGCTGGCTAGCCCGCCGGCTGGGCGTGACGGTGCCGACCGAGGCGGTGCTGCCGACGATCGGTTCCAAGGAGCTGGTCGCCTTGCTGCCGCTGCTACTCGGCGCCCGGCCGGGGGCGCGGGTGCTGCATCCAAGCCTCGCCTACCCCAGCTACGACGTGGGGGCGCGGCTGGCCGGCTGCCAGCCGGTGCCGGTTGACCGGCCGCCGGTCGCTGTTGCGGGGGTGCCGGCCGAGGGGGTGCCGCCTGACGGGGTGCCGGCCCACGGGGTGCCGGCCGACGGGGTGGCGCTGGTCTGGCTGAATTCGCCGGCCAACCCGACCGGCGCGGTGCTGTCCCCGGCCGCCCAGCGGGAGTGGGTGCGCTGGGGCCGCCAGTACGGCGTACCGGTGGTGTCCGACGAGTGCTACATCGAGCTGGGCTGGGAGACCACGCCGGTATCCGTACTGCACCCGTCGGTGTGCGGCGGCAGCCATGCCGGCCTGCTCGCGGTGCACTCGCTGTCCAAGCGGTCCAACCTGGCCGGCTACCGGGCCGGCATCATCACCGGTGACCCGAGCTTGGTCGCTGGACTGCTCGCGGTCCGCCGGCACGCCGGGCTGATTGTGCCCGCGCCGGTGCAGGCCGCGATGGTGGCTGCCTTCAACGATGACGCGCACGCCGCCGCGCAACGGCAGCGGTACGCGGCGCGCCGGATGGGGCTGTGCTCCGCGTTGCGCTCGGCCGGCTTTGCGATCGAGCATTCCGAGGCGGGGCTGTACCTGTGGGCCAGCCGCGGGGAGGATTGCTGGGCGTCGGTGGACTGGCTGGCCGGGCGCGGCATCTTGGTCGCGCCCGGCTCGTTTTACGGCTCGACCGGCAGCCGGCACGTACGGGTCGCGCTGACCGCCACCGACGAGCGGGTGGCGGCGGCGGTGGCCCGGCTGACCGCCGGCTGACCTCCTGGCTGACTCAGCCCGGCCAGACCGAGACCGTACTGGCCCGGACGTACTGGAGCTGGTGGTTGAACGCGATCAGGTCGTAGCCGCCCGGCAGCTCGGCCAGCAGCGGGTAGGACTGGCCAGCCTGGATGATGTACGCCCGGCTGGCCGGCTGACCGGGGGCGGAGTAGACCGCGCTGCTGCCCAGACCCGGGGCCGGCGTGACCAGCGCGCTGCGTACCGTACGGGTCAGCCCTGGAACGTCCCGGAACCAGCCGCGCTGGCCGCCGTACCAAATGGCGGTCCATTCCCCGCTGTGTCCGGCCACCGCGAAGATCTGCCCGGTGACCACCTTGTCGCCGGTGTCCGCCAGGTCGGGGCTGCCGGGTGCGGCGTCGGGGTGCAGCAGCGGGTCAGACAGCAGCGGAGCGGCGTCGCTGGGCGCGGTGTGCAGCGGGATGAAGTTCACCGGCTGGCTGGTCAGCGTGCTGCAGTCGAAGCCCAGCACGCTGCAGATCTGGGTCGGCTGGAGGTTCGGCCCGAAGGCCGGTACGAACGCGACCGCGTGCCCGAAGTCGTCGCTGGGCGGTGCCAGCGGGGCGCCCAGCAGGCCGAACAGCCGGCCCCAGTCGAAGTACGCACCCGGATCGTCGGTCGCCGACGTCGCGGCCGGGATGGTCGCCGCTGGGAGTGTCGCCGCTGGGAGTGTCGCAGTGCTGGCGCTCGGGGTGGCCGACAGCTCGTCGCGACCGAGCACATGCTGGCGATCCAGCGGGATCTGGTAGGTGGTGGCGAGATACTTCACCAGCGCGGCCAGCGAGGTGTAGGTCGAGTCGCTGTACTGGCCATTGTGCACCGCGTCCAGCGCGATGGTGACTGCCTGCCCGTTGACCGTGCTGTCGCTGGCGTACCAGGCGACATCGGCGGTATGTACGAGTTGGGTGACTTGACCGTCCGTATCGCTGATCAAGTAGTGGCTGCTGGTGAAGCTGCTCGGGTCGGTCATCCGGGAGACCGCCTGCTCGTAGGTCGTCCCAGCGGTGCCTATCACGATGTACCGGAGCTGGCCGGTGCCGCGGTGCGCCGGGTCGTCGTGCGCGGCGGCGACAAACCGGCAGGCCAACCCGGTCGGGCACTGCGCGGGCTCAGGAGACCCGGTGAACTGCTCGGTCGGGGCCGACACGCTAGGCTGCGCGGTCAGCACCATCCGCTGGCCGTCGGAGGTGGTGCGCTGCGCCCCGGTACGCAGCACGCTGAATACCGCGTCGGCGACCTGCCGGGCCGCGGGGGTGATGGTGCCACCACCGGCGTAGCGGGCCACCGCGTCGTACCAGCCGTCCAAGTCGGCTGGATTCCGGTCAGCCGGCTGGCTGGCGCTAGCGTAGGAGGACAGCAGCGCCGCGCCGGCCCGGATGTTCTCCCCGGCATCCCGCGATACCTGCCCCGGTGGGGCGTGCAGCAGCGTCGCGGCGGTATCCAGGGTGTGCAGCCCGGCATCGGCGTCAACAGCGCGCGCGATGCTGTCTGGGGTGTCGTGCAGCGGGCCGGTGGCCGTGAGGGTCTGCGCGTAGCTGAGGCCGTCCAGGAAGGTGAGGTGCATCGGGCCGTACCCGCCAGAGGCGTCGGCCTGCCCGTGGCCCGACTCCCATCGGGTCAGTACGTAAGACACCGCCAGCAGCACCGGTTCGGGAACCGAAAACTCCTGGGCGGCGGCGGCGAACTGGAGCTGTCGTGGTGAGAGGGGAGCAGCCGGGGCGCTGGCCTGCTGCCCGCCCCGGGCGCTGGCGATGCCGCTGGACACCAACAGTACCAGGGCGATCACGATGAGTACGGCGAGACGACGACGACGGCTACCCGGGACGAACCGCAAGGGTGCCCTCCAGATCAAGATGTCAGGGCGGACCTGGGGGAAGTAAGGGGGGCGGCGCACGTCGGGAATGCGCCGCCCCGACCTGACCCAACGAGATCCTCCCCTATCCAGTTGTGGTCCGATCGGGTGAACTTTTGACTGTAATAGCGCAAGTGGTACCCGGCTGAATACCGGCAGCAGATTAGCGCGGTCGACCGGCGCTCAGCTACTGCCGCTGCCACCCCCGTCTCGGCCCGCCAGCGCCGCTGCCGCTCAGCTCACGAGGACCGCGATCCGGTCGGTACGGGCGCTGGTCGCCTGCTCGGCGGTGGCCGCTCGCCAGCCACCGGCCGGTGTCCAGAGCTGGCCGGCGTAGCCGACCTGGCGGATGTGCAACCGCTCGGCTTGGGCGATCAGCCAGGTCGCGGCCCGCCAGGTGGCCGGCTGGAGGAGCAAGGTACGTCTATCGGTCCGGCTGACCAGTCGGCGCGCGGCCAAGTCGGTACCCGCCTCGCGCAGCACCGTGCTGGCCCGCGCCGTCAGTCCCGCGGAGTCGGTCGGCTGCGGGGCCACCTTGGTCGGCGTGAACTGGCAGGACAACGCGGCCGGCCGCTGGCCCAGCAGGGCACTGCTGAGTGCGACGGCTTCATCGTGCCACCGGTCATAGGCCGCCGGGAAGGCGCTTTGCTGGATTCGCTGCGCCACCGCGCCGGCCGGCAGCCGTTGCCAACCGTGGATCTTCATCAAGGCCTGGTAGAACCGGCCGGCCGAGTACCGCGGGTTCATGATCTGCTTGGAGTTCCCCCAGCCCTGGCTCGGCCGCTGCTGGAACAACCCGAGCGAGTCCCGGTCGCCGTAGTCCAAGTTGACCAGCTTGGACTCCTGGAGGGCGGCGGCCAGCGCGATCTGGACCGCCGCGTCGGGCAGCCGGCGAGCCACCCCGACCGCGGTGATGATCGCGGCGTTGCCGGCCTGCTCGGGGCTGACCGAGTACGGGGAGCCGGCGATTCCGCAGGCCGACGGCGACGGTAGCGACGGTAGGTCCAGCCGGCCGATCCAGCGCACCAGCGACAGCACCCCCAAACCGGCCAGCACGAGGACCAGGGTGGCGGTGGTCAACGCGGCCAGCCGCCAGCGGGTCACTGCCAACCCGCTCAGGCGTTGCTGTGCAGCGCGGTGTTCAGCGCAATGCCCTGACCGGTCCGCGGCACCGCTTCCAGCGCGCCGGAGATACTGTTGCGTCGGTACAGCAGCCCGGGCCGGCCGGAAAGCTCGGCCGCCTTGCGGACCGTACCGTCCGGCAGCCGGATCTTGGCCCCGGCGGTGACGTAGCAACCGGCCTCGACCACGCAGTCGTCGCCGAGCGAGATGCCGATCCCGGCGTTGGCTCCCAGCAGGCAACGCTCGCCGATCGAGATGACCTGCTGGCCACCGCCGGACAGGGTGCCCATGATCGAGGCCCCGCCGCCGACGTCGGATCCGTCGCCGACCACCACCCCGGAAGAGATCCGGCCTTCGACCATGGAGCTGCCGAGGGTGCCAGCGTTGAAGTTGACGAAGCCCTCGTGCATGACGGTGGTGCCCGGGGCGAGGTGGGCGCCCAGCCGGACCCGGTCTGCGTCGGCGATCCGTACCCCGGTGGGTAGCACGTAGTCGGTCATCCGGGGGAACTTGTCCACGCCGTGGACGTACACCCCGCTGCCGGCAGCGCGCAGCCGCAGCCGTACCGTCTCGAAGTCCTCCGGCGGGCACGGGCCGTGGTTGGTCCACACCACGTTGGCGAGGACGCCAAAGATGCCGTCCAGATTCGCACCGTGTGGCCGGATCAGCCGGTGACTGAGCAGGTGCAGCCGCAGGTAGCAGTCGCGGGGGTCGGCAGGCGGTTCGGCGAGGTCGGCGATGACGGTACGAACCACCTCGGTCCGGACCCGGCGCCGGTCGTCCTTGCCAGCCAGCGCGGTCAGTTTCGGGGGTGGCTGTGCCTCGTCGTCTGGCGCGCCGAGGGCGAGGATGGGGTACCAGGTGTCCAACACCCGGCCGTGTTCGGTGATGGTGGCCAGCCCGAAGCCCCAGGCTCCGACAGCGTCGCAGGTACACGTCACCGGTCAACGCTACCGCTGACCCGTCCGGGTGGTCGCGAATCGGGGTCACTGCGGCACCCATTCCAAGCTGTCCGTGGATGGTCCGGCAAAGAGCGAGCTTGCACCACCGGCTGCCCAGGAGTCAAGGTCGGTCCGGGCTGCGGCTATTTCTCGGCGGGCTGTGTCAAACGCCGCTCGTCGATCGTGAACCGTGTTGGCCAGCAGGCCAAGGGAAACGAAGACGAGACTCGCGGCTATCAGCAGCGATAAACCTCCGCTTGCCTGCGCCGCTACTATCGCTCCGAGGATAGTGACGATCACCCCAGCCACTTCGGCCGCAATGGACGCCCACATCATACGGATGTTGGACGCGGTTTCGCCAAGCTGCCAAGCGGCTTTGTCGATGAGACCGGTCAGGTGCTCCAGCCGCTTGGTCACGCTGGTGATATATCCTTCGAACGCGGCACAGGCATCACCGCTCCAGTGGAGTTTGAGTATAGCCAGGTTCCGGCTCAACAACTCACCGCCATCACCGATGTTCGACTGGATCTTCCTGAGCCGGTCCGCCTCGACCTCTAGCGAGTCGGGGTCTCCGTACAGCATGTTGAGCACGGGCAGGATCGGATCGTAGGGGATGCCCAGCCAGTCCGCGGCCTGGAAGATTGGCGACAGGTCGGGAAAACCGCGGGCAGTCATCACCACCTCCCGTTGACCGTGCTGAAGTATGCGTCGGAAACCAGGTCAGCCGTGAGATACATCTGGGCGGTAGCCCGGAGCCGGTCGGCGAGCCGGTAGAGGTGCCCCGGGGCCTGATGCATAAGGTCCGTCAGGTCGCCTGCCAGCCGGGCGTACTCGGTCGCGACCTCGGTACCCAGCACGCTGAAGTTCCCAGCGGGCGGACCGGCAGGGTTATCCCACAGCACGGCTTGCGCAAGGCTGAGCGAGGCTGCCGCGCTGTCCATGTCGCGGGCCGAGGTGAGGAGCACCAAGCCGTCGGCAGTGAGGTGCTGTTGGCCGGTCATCGTCGGTCCCCTCCGCTTGCTGGTCTGATGCCTGAGTTGGCTGGTCCGACGCCTGAGCGAGCGGCCACGTCGCGCCCGAGCCGGCGCCAGGCGTTGGCCTCGGCGGTGGCCAGGACACTGGCCAGGTTTTCCGGTGCGAGCCCGCGGGCCAGGCTGCTGTCGATCCTGATCGCCCGGACACCACGCCGGCTCACCCGCACTGCAACAATGCCGTCGGCGGCGGAGCCGACTGCGGCGAGGTCCCGGCCGCTATGGTCCGCAATGGTCAGGCCGGCGTAGAGGGTCGCCAGGGTGCTCTCATCCAGATCGAGCCCGAGCGTGCCGCGGGCGGATTCCCGCAGCGCTGTCATAGCCAGCCGCCGGGCTTCGTTCAGCGCGACCATCAGGTGCCGACCGAGTGTGGTCGGATCGAGGTTGTCCCAGGCCCAATCGGAGACATCCACCCGGCTGGGCCGCCCGGTGCCATCGCCGCTGACCTCAATGTAGTTGTCAGTATCGTGTCCGGTGAATGTCCGGGCGGCAAGTGCGTCCAGCAGGCGGGAAATCTCTGCGGTCCGCTGGTGCACTTGGGCGTCAAGATCCAGTCCACTTGATTCGGTCGGCATGGTGACTCCCCTCTACCACTCGGCTCGATGGGTTGATTCGCGACAAGCGTACTCGCTGCGAAGCACTTTTTTGAGTTATCCACAGCACTGACCCGAAGGCCGGTAGTTATCCACAGTCACCCGATCGGGATGCCCGTGGATTGGTAGAGTCCGACCGAATAAGTCATCTGTGATAACGGTACGGGGGAGGTGCTATGGCCGCGTCGAGTAGGACCGGTGGGAGACGAGCGGGTCGGCAGTTGCGGCTTGAGCTACTCGCCCACCCGCTTGGTAAGGCTGGGTGGACCGGCCGGAGCGCTGGTCCCGTGCCTGCCGGCTACCAGCCGCTGCCCGGCGGCCACCGCTCGGGTAGTCGATATCCTGCCAGCGTGATTGATCTCAGTGTGGATGGGCCGGCACTGACCGCGGCACTCATCGACATCCCGTCGGTATCCGGTGGCGAGGCGATGCTGGCTGACGCGGTCGAGGCTGCGCTCAGGTCACTGCCGCACCTCGTGGTCCGCCGCGATGGAAACGCCGTGCTGGCCCGTACCGAGACCGGCCGGGCTCGCCGGGTGCTGCTCGCCGGGCACCTGGATACTGTGCCGATCGCTGACAACGTGCCTGCCGTGGTGGAGGGTGAGCTGATCCATGGCTGCGGCGCCTCGGACATGAAGTCCGGCGATGCGGTGATGCTGCGGCTGGCCGCCACCCTTACCGCGCCGGCCTGCGATGTGACCTACGTGTTCTATGACTGCGAGGAGGTTGAGGCGGCCCGCAACGGGCTGGGGCGGATCGCCGCTGACCTCGGCGACTGGCTGGCTGCCGACTTGGCAGTGCTGCTGGAACCGACCGACGGGGCGCTGGAGGCCGGCTGCCAGGGCACGCTGCGGGTGGTGCTGTCCGTGCCGGGGCGACGGGCCCATAGCGCCCGGTCCTGGCTCGGCGTCAACGCCATCCATGCCGCCGCGCCGCTGCTGCAACAGTTGGCCGACTACCGAGCCCGGGAGGTCGACATTGACGGCTGTCTCTACCGAGAAGGGCTCAACGCGGTTGGTGTTACCGGTTGGGTGGCCGACAACGTGATCCCGGATGAGTGCCAGGTGACGGTGAACTTCCGGTTCGCTCCGGACCGCACCGAGCAGCAAGCCGTCGACCATGTCCGGGAGGTCTTCGACGGTCAGCACATCGAGGTGGTCGACTCCGCGCCCGGCGCACTGCCCGGGCTGACCGCCCCGCTCGCCCAGGAGTTCGTAGCCGCAGTCGGTGTCGCACCGCGCGCCAAGCTGGGCTGGACCGACGTGGCCCGGTTCGCCGCGCTCGGCATTCCGGCGGTCAACTACGGCCCCGGCGACCCTAACCTCGCGCATACCCGCGAGGAACACGTACACCGCCGGCTGATCGAGGAGTGCGAGCTCCGGCTGGCCGGTTACCTGGGCGGCACCGGGTGAGCCGCCGCATCCGGTGCTGGGTCCGGGCTTGCCTTGCTGGGGCTTGCCTTGTTGGGCTGGCTGTTGGGGTGCTGACCGGTTGCTCGACGACCAGGGTCGCCGGCGTTGGCCAGCACGCCGAGCCCGACCCCGACCGAGCCGCCAGCAACGGGTTGTTGGCCGGGTTGGCAGCCGGGCAGTACGGGTCGGCGATAGTGGCCGAACCGGACCAGCTTCCGACCAACCTGCTGCCGATCTCCGTCGCCGGAAACCTGCAAGTCAACGCCGACCTGCTGCCCCGGGTGCTGCTGGCACCGTTTCGTACCGGCGCCGACCACACCGTCGTACCCGACCGCGACCTGTTGGCCGCTGACCCGACCGCCCGGTTTCGGGCCGGCAAGCAAGTGGTCAGCTACCGGCTGAACCCCGCAGCAGTGTGGAGCGACGGCCGGCCGATCACCGCGCGGGACTTCGAGTTCACCTGGCGGCTCCAGCGCGACCGTGGTTGCCCGGGGTTGGTCAGCACTGCTGGCTACGACCAGATCGAGTCGGTACGGGCGGCCGACCGCACCGTCGAGGTCACCTTCCGGCGGCCGTACCCGGACTGGCGCGCGTTGTTCCAGCTCTATCCCCAGCATGTGATGGACACCGGTGGCTCGTTGTGTGGCGTGGTCCGACGCGGCTGGCCGGTCGCCGAGGGGCTGCCGCACGACGTCGCCTCGGGGCCTTGGCAGATCACCCGGGCCAGGATCACACCCGGCCGGCAGATCACGCTGACCCCCAACCCGCGGTGGTGGGGCGCCCGGCCGGAGCTGGCTTCGATCACGGTGACCGGCTACAGCGACGCCCGGGCCGCTCTGGCGGCGGTGCACACCGGCCGAGCCGACGTGGCGCAGCTTCGGCCGGCTGAGGGGCTGGCCGGGCAGCTTCGTGACGACTCCGGCCTCACCGTGCGAGCGCAGGCCGACCTGGTCTTTGAGCACCTCGACCTCAACACCCGGGTACCCGCGCTGGCCGACGTTCGGGTCCGCCGGGCCATCGCGCTGGCTGTTGACCGGCCGGCGCTGGCCGCCGCCGAGACCGCCGATGCCGGCATCCGGACCGACCTGCTGGACAGCCGGTTCTTCGTCCCTGGCCAGCCGGCGTACCGCGACACCTCCGAGGGCCGGTACGCCCATGCCAACCCGGCCGCCGCGGACGCGCTGCTGACTCAGGCTGGCTACCGCCGGTCGGGCGGCTACTTCGGCAAGGGTGGCAGGCGGCTGTCCCTGGTGCTGTCCATCTCGGCGGGTAACCCGTTCCGGCTGCACATCGGGCAGCTCATTGCCGGCCAGCTCAAGCGAGCCGGCATTGAGATCCGGCCGCAGCCGACGGCCAACTTGTTCCTCAGTTTCAGCCAGCCCGGCAGCCTGGCCTCCGGGCACTGGCAGCTTGCGCTGTACGCCTGGCTCGGCACCCCCTTCGTCGGCGCCGACCTGCCCATCTACCACAGCAACGGCTCGCTGAACTACGGCAAGGGTAATGATCGCCGGGTGGATGCGATCCTGAACCGGCTGACCGGCACGCTCGACACCGCTGGACAGACCAAGCTGGCCAACGCCGCGGATACCCTGCTGTGGCAGGACATGTTCAGCCTGCCGCTATACGGGCAGCCGGTATTACTGGTGCACCGGAGCACCCTGCACGGCCCGCAGGTCAGCGACAGCTCGGTGGGACCACTGTGGAACTGCGTCCAATGGTCGGTGCGGTGAGGTCACCTCGGTGCCGGCCGTACTCCCGCGGCTACCGTAGCCGGCATGACGACCGCCGAACCTGACGAGGTCGGCCAGCCGGACGAGGTCGGCCAGCCGCCAGAAAAGCACCGCGGCCCGGTGATCCTGCGCCGGGGGCAGGTAACCCCGGGTACCACCGACCAGCGGCTGCTCGACCACCGCGGCCCGTCGGACTGGGTGCACGCCGATCCCTGGCGAGTGCTGCGCATCCAGTCGGAGTTCGTCGAGGGGTTCGGGCAGCTCGCCGAGCTGCCCCCGGCGGTCAGCGTGTTCGGCAGCGCTCGTACCTCGCGCGAGGACCCGGAGTACGCGCTCGGTCAGCGACTCGGCTCGGCGCTGGTCGCCGCTGGGTTTGCAGTGATCACCGGCGGTGGTCCCGGGACGATGGAGGCGGTCAACCGGGGTGCCGCGGAAGCCGGCGGGCTGTCGGTCGGGCTGGGGATCGAGCTGCCGTTCGAGCAGCGGATCAACGACTGGGTTGATCTGGGCATCAACTTCCGGTACTTCTTCGCCCGCAAGACCATGTTCGTCAAGTACGCCCAGGCATTCGTCATCCTGCCCGGCGGGTTCGGCACGCTGGATGAGACCTTCGAGGCGCTCACCCTGGTGCAGACCCGCAAGGTCACCCGGTTTCCGGTGATCCTGCTCGGTACCGACTACTGGTCCGGCTTACTTGACTGGCTGCGCGGTACGGTGGCCGGACGCGGCAAGATCGGGCTGGCTGACCTGGACCTGATCACCCTGACCGACGACATCGAGGAGGCGGTTCGGCTCATCGTCGAGGCCGACGCGGCCCACACCGCGTACGAGCTGCCCGCAACCGACCCGCGACCCGCCGGCGGATGATGGCAGCTGCCGACTGATGGCCACCGTCTGCGTGTACGCCGCTTCCAGCCAACTGATCGCGCCCGCCTACCTCAGACTGGCCGAGTTGGTGGGCACCGAGCTGGCCCGGCGTGGGCACCAGGTGGTCAGCGGTGGTGGATCCGTCTCGATGATGGGTGCGGTAACCCGGGCCGCCCGAGCCGGCGGGGCGCGCACGGTCGGAGTAATCCCGCGGCAGCTATTTGGCCGGGAGTTCCCCGACCTCGACAGCGCCGAGCTGGTGGAGGTCACCAGCTTGCGCGAGCGGAAGGCGGAGATGGAACGCCGAGCGGATGCCTTCTTGGCCCTGCCCGGTGGGATCGGCACGCTGGACGAGCTGATCGAGGCATGGACCTCGGGGTACCTCGGGGTGCACGCGAAACCGGTGGTGGTGCTCGACCCGGACGGTTTCTACGCGCCACTGTGGCACTGGCTGCGCTCGCTCGGGGAGCGCGGCTTTGTCCGGCCCGAAGCGTGGCGGACGCTGATCCTGGCGAGCAGCGTACCGGCCGCACTGGACGCGGTGGAACGCGCGCTGAGCTGACCAGCGGCGCCCTGTGGAGGCCGACCCGGCAATCGTGACACGATCACTGTTGTGACCACGCTCCTGGTGTACCTACTCGGCATGTTGCTGGTAGGTGGGATGATCTTCTTGCTGGTATCGTTTGCCTTCGGTCGCGGTGAGGTGTTGGCGCCGGTGCCGCCGGACGCGGTCCCGGTCGAGCTGCCCGAGAGCCGACCGGTGGTCGCCGACGACCTGCGGCTGCTGCGGCTGCCAGTCGTCCTGCGGGGTTACCGGATGCACGAGGTGGACTGGGTGCTGGACCGGCTGGCCGCCGAGCTGGAATTGCGGGACACCGAGATCGCCCGGCTGCGCGCCGAGCTGGCCGGCGAACCCCTGCCCGAACAGGAGGAGGAACCGCCGATCTGGGTGGCCCGCTCCGGGGAGCTGCGGGATGAGTGACTGGCTCCGCGACCGGTGAGCGGGCGACGGTACGTGGTCGACGTGCCCGCCCCAGGGGGGCGGGTCTGGGCCGCCGCCACCGACTGGGCCCGGCAGGGCGAGTGGATGCTGGCCACCACCGTCGAGCGGCTCGGCGACGGCCGGTTGCGGGCGGTGACCGGATTCGCTGGGGTCGGTCTGGTGGACCGGATGGAGATCGTTGAATGGGACCCACCGCGGGATGAGCAGTCAGGAGGCGTCTGCCGGGTCCGGCACCTCGGACCGGTGCTGCTCGGCGACGGGATCTTCGAGGTGTGGCCGGCCGGTCCAGGCGCCAGGTTCGTGTGGACCGAGCGGCTGCGGTTGCCCGGCGGTGTGGCCGGCCGGTTCGCCTGGCGGGTGAGTGAGCCGCCGTTTGGCTTGTTCGTCCAATGGTCGCTCCACCGGTTCGTCCGATTCGCAGCCGGCTACCAGCAGTAGGCCACGGTGGACGGGGTGGTCGTCGGACTGGACGGTCGGGAGCGCTGCGGCTGGGTGGCCGGCGTACCGGAGTACCTCGACTACCACGACGAGGAGTGGGGTACCCGGCTGCGCGGCGACGACCCGTTGTTCGAGCGGCTGAGCCTGGAGGCCTTCCAGTCGGGGCTGTCCTGGTTGATCATCCTACGCAAGCGAGCAGCCTTCCGAGCCGCTTTCGACGGCTTCCGGATCGGCGCTGTGGCCGACTACACCGACTCGGATGTCAACCGGCTGCTCGCCGATCCCGGCATCGTCCGTAACCGCGCCAAGATCGAGGCGACCATCGCCAACGCGCGCATCGCGCGGGACCTCCAGCCCGGCTTGTCCACGTTGCTATGGTCTTTCGCCCCGGCCCCCCGGGGGCGTCCCCCGGGCAGCAACGCCAAGGTGCCGAGCAGCTCACCGGAATCGGTGGCGCTAGCCCGTGAGCTGAAAAGGCGCGGGTTCCGGTTTGTTGGACCGACCACGACGTACGCGATGATGCAGGCGACCGGCATGGTCAACGACCACCTGGCCGGCTGCTGGCGGGCGGCAGCACTGTCCTGATCGGACAGTCCGGAGTAGACCCAAGCGACGCTGCACCGGCCGCCGGCTCTGCGGCCAGCCGCGGGGACTCACCTCAGCAACCCGTCAGCGGCCGAGGTAGACCGGCCGCTTCTTGGCCACAAAGGCCGCAGTTGCGGTGTGATGATCCGCACTCGCGCCGCACCGGGCCTGCAGTTCCTCCTCCTTGATCAGGGTCTGCTCCAGCGTGCTGCTCTCCCCAAAGACCAGCGACTCCTTGATCGCCGCGTAGGCGAGGGTCGGCCCGGTGGCCAGCCGGGCGGCCAGCTCGTGTGCGGCGGCCTGCAGCCGATCGTCCGGCACCACCGCGTTGACCAAGCCCATCGCCAGTGCCTCCGGCGCGTGTACCGGTTCGCCGAGCATCATCAGCGCGGTGGCCCGGGCGTGCCCGATCAGCCGCGGCAGCGTCCACGACGCGCCGGAGTCGGCGGACAACCCGACCCGCGCGAAAGCAAGGACGAAGTTGGCCGACTCAGCAGCAATCCGGAAGTCGGCGGCGAAGGTGAGCGAGGCCCCGGCTCCAGCGGCCACCCCGTTGACCGCGGCAATGACCGGCTTGGGCAGCCGGGCAATGCCGGAGATGATCGGGTTGAAATGCAGATGCACAGTCTGCATCGGGGTCGGGTCGCCGGAGTCCAACATGGCCAGGTGCTCGCTGAGATCCTGGCCGACGCTGAACGCCCGGCCGTTCCCGGTCAGCACCAGCGCCCGCACCGCCGGGTCGTCCCGTACCTCGGCCAACCCAGCGATCAGGGCCTCCTTTAGCTCCACCGACAGCGCGTTCAACGAGCTTGGGCGATTCAGCGCAAGAGTCGCGACGCCGTCGGTACGATTGATCAGGAGCGTGTCGGACATCAGCCCTCCCGGCAGTGCGAGTGGCCACTGCTGACCCTAGTGGCTCGGCAGCCACGCTACCGCGTGTGCAGTTTCGCATTAGCCACCGGATGCGGGACAATGATCGGAAAGCACATCCGTCGTATCCGCCCGGGGCCGTGCGGGCACGACGTCGGCGCTCACAGCGACACCGCGGCTTCCGCTGGGGTCCGCAACATGAGGAGGCACGGATGGCGGCGATGAAGCCGCGGACGGGCGACGGTCCGCTCGAGGTCACCAAGGAGGGGCGCGGCATCGTCATGCGCGTGCCGCTCGAAGGCGGCGGACGGCTGGTCGTCGAGATGTCGGCCGACGAGGCGACCGCGCTTGGCGATGCCCTGATGTCCGCCGCAGGCTGATCTCGCAGGTACGCAGCCGGCCCCGACCGTACCGCCGACGAGCGGGCCGCGGTCGGGGCTGTTGCATGTAGACCGTGTCTTTGGTGGGGGGTTGAGGTGTGCTGGACGTACGGCTGACCGACCAGATCCCGGCGGCGGATGCGCTGGCGGTCGGGGTGCGACCGTCCAAACAGGACGGTCTGCGGACCGGGTTCGGCGCAGACCGGATCGGTGCCGACATCGACGCCTTTCTCGCTGATGCCGCGGCTACTGGGGATGCCGGCGCGGTGGACACCCTGCCGATCCCGGGCCGCCGGCCGCCGCTGGCCTACCTGGTCGGGATCGGTACGGGCGAGCCGGCCGAGCTGCGTAAGGCAGGTGCTGCCGTTGTCCGCGCAGCCAACAGCCGGGCTAGTCGGGGCCTGCGCCACCTCGTGGTCACTCTCGGTTACCAGGCGGGGCCGGCGGCGGTGCGCGGGCTGGTGGAGGGGCTGTGCCTGGCCGGCTACACCTTCAGCCTGAAGTCGCAGCCGGCTGCCACGCTGCGCCGGGTCAGCGTGGTGGTCGAGGCGCCGGATGCCTGCGCCGAGGCGGTTGCCGCCGGGCTGGCTACCGCGCGGGCGGCTTGCACCGCCCGAGACCTGATCAACACCCCGTCGCTGCAGAAGTCGCCGGCCTGGCTGGCCGACCAGGCTGAGCGCTGGCTGGCCCCACTCGGGGTGGACGTCCGGATCCGGGCCGAGCGCGAGCTGGCCGCTGAGGGGTTCAACGCCATCCTCGCGGTCGGCGGGGGGTCGGCCCGCGGGCCGCGGCTGATCGAGGCTCGGTGGGCGCCGCGCGGCGCCCGCGGTCCGCAGGTTGTGCTGGTGGGTAAGGGCATCACCTTCGACACCGGCGGGCTGTCGATCAAGCCGAACGACAACATGATGCAAATGAAGACCGATATGGCTGGTGGGGCGGCGGTCCTTGGCGCGTTGGCCGCCGTGGCTGAGCTGAAGCTGCCGTTGCGGGTCACCGCCCTGGTACCGGCCGCGGAAAACGCGGTGTCCGGCGGGTCGTACCGGCCTGACGACGTGATCCGGCACTATGGCGGGCGGACCACCGAGGTGAAGAACACCGATGCCGAGGGGCGGCTGGTGCTGGCCGATGCGCTGGCCTACGCGACCGCCCGGCTGCAACCGGATTATTTGCTGGATGTGGCCACCTTGACCGGCGCGATCCGGGTCGCGCTGGGTACCCGTACCGCCGGGTTGTTCGCCACCGATGACGGGCTGGCCAGCCAACTGCTGGCGGCCGCCGAACGCGCTGGCGAGCAGATGTGGCGGATGCCGTTGCCCGCGGAGTACGAGCGGCTGGTCGACTCCCACATCGCCGACGGCAACAACGCAGCGGGCGCGCCGGGCGCGATCACCGCGGCGCTGTTCCTCAAGCCATTCGCGGGCGGGCTGCCGTGGGCACATCTGGACATCGCCGGCGCGGCCCGAGCCAGTGCTGACGATGGCGAGATCAGCCGCGGCGGCACCGGGTTCGGCGTACGCACCCTGCTGTACTGGCTAGAAACTCCGCCTAGAACCCCGCCCCTAACCCCCCGCCCCTAACCCCGCCATACCCCCTCGCCGATCTTGACGAAGATGTCGGAATTTTGGGCTTGATAACGACATCTTCGTCAAGATCGGCGCAGGAGGGGCGGCGCAGAGACGGAGGGGGGTCAGTGCAGCAGGGAGCGGTACACCTCGACGGTCTGCCGAGCCACCCGGTCCCAACTGAACTCGCGCTCCACCCGGATCCGGCCGGCCCGGCCCAGCGCCGTCGCCTGGGCGGGGTCGCGGATGAGTTCGTTGACCCGCTCCGCCAACTCCGCCTCGAAGTCGGCCGGCGGGACGCCGTGATAAGGCACCAGCAACCCAGTGACCCCGTCCTCCACCACCTCCGGGATGCCGCCCACCGCGGAGGCCACCACCGGCACCTCGCAGGCCATTGCCTCCAGGTTCACGATGCCCAGCGGCTCGTACACCGACGGGCAGCAGAACACCGCGGCGTGCGAGAGCACCTGCACCAGGTCTTCGCGGGACAGCGACTCGGTGATCCACACCACGCCGTGCCGCTCGGCCCGCAACGTCTCGACCTCGCTGGCCACCTCGGCGGCAAGCTCCGGGGTGTCTGGCTCGCCAGCACACAAGACGAGCTGCACCGCCGGCTCCAGCCGGTGCGCGGCGTGCAGCAGGTGCGGTACGCCCTTCTGCCGGGTGATCCGGCCCACAAACAGCAAGTACGGCCGGTCGGCGGTGATGCCGTGCCGGTCCAGTACGTCCCGCTCGGCGACCGGCCGGTACATCCCGGTGTCGATGCCGTTGTGCACCACGTGCACCCGGTCAGGGTCAATGAAGGGATAAACCTCCAGCATGTCGGCCCGCATGCCTTGGCTGACCGCGATCATCCCATCGGCGTGCTGGTAAGCGGTGCGCTCCACCCAGGAGGAGATCCGGTACCCGCCACCGAGCTGCTCGGCCTTCCACGGCCGGCGCGGCTCCAGCGAGTGCGCGGTCAGCACATGCGGTACGTCGTAGAGCTGCCCGGCGAGCTGACCAGCCAGGTTGGCATACCACGTATGCGAGTGCAGCACATCGCAGCCGCTAACCGCCTGGGCCATTTCGAGATCCACCGCGATGGTGCGCAGCGCCTGATTTGCCTCCGCCAGGGAAGCCGGCGGCTGGTGTGCCGTGGCGTCTGGTCGGGGTTCGCCGAAGCAGTGCACCTGCACCTCGACCAACCGGCGCAGCTCACGGGTGAGGAAGTCGACATGTACCCCGGCCCCGCCGTAGATGGTGGGCGGGTACTCCCGAGTCAGCACGGCCACCTGCATGCCGACAGTCTGGCGTACGAACGATCTTCGTGCTGTTCACCGTCTCGCAGTGTGGGAGGTAGCCGCGGAAGCTAGGGTCGAACCCATGAGTGTGCCGCCCAGTGTCCTCGGCATCGTGCTTGCCGGTGGCGAGGGCAAGCGGCTGTGGCCGCTCACAGCGGACCGGGCCAAGCCGGCGGTCCGGTTCGGCGGCACTTACCGGTTGATCGACTTCGTGCTGTCCAACCTGGTCAACGCTCATTATCTCAAGCTGTGCGTGCTCACCCAGTACAAGTCGCACTCGCTGGACCGGCACATCACCACCACGTGGCGGATGTCCACCATGCTGGGCAACTACGTCACCCCAGTGCCGGCGCAGCAGCGGCTCGGTCCGCGTTGGTTCACCGGCAGCGCGGACGCGATCTACCAGAGCCTGAACCTGATCTACGACGAGCAGCCCGACATCGTGGTGGTCTTCGGCGCCGACCACGTCTACCGGATGGATGCCCGGCAGATGGTCGCCCACCATCAGGCATCCGGGGCGGGGCTCACCGTGGCCGGGATCCGGGTGCCACGCGCCGAGGCAGACCAGTTCGGGGTCATCGACTCCGCTCCGGATGGCCGGATTCGGCAGTTCCTGGAAAAGCCGCAGCACCCGCCCGGGCTGCCGGACAGCCCCGAGGAGTCCTTTGCCTCAATGGGCAACTATATCTTCTCCACCGACACCCTGGTCGAGGCGCTGAAGATCGACGCCGGGGACGAGGGCAGCATGCACGATATGGGGGCCAGTATCGTGCCGCTGCTGGTCGACCAAGGGGTCGCGCAGGTCTACGACTTCGCCGACAACCACGTACCCGGCGCCACCGAGCGGGACACCGGCTACTGGCGCGACGTCGGCACCCTGGACACCTACTATGACGCGCACATGGATCTGGTCGCCGTACATCCGATCTTCAACTTGTACAACCGGGACTGGCCGATCTTCACCTCGCACCCGCAGCTACCGCCGGCGAAGTTCGTCGAAGGCGGCTCAGCGCAGGAGTCGATCGTGTCCCACGGGGTGATCGTCTCGGCTGGCACGGTACGCAACTCGGTGCTCTCGCCCGGCGCCCGGGTGGAGGCCGGTGGGTACGTCGAGGGCAGCGTACTGATGGACAACGCCCGGGTCGGCAAGGGTGCGGTGGTCCGCAACGCGATCTTGGACAAGAACGTGGTGGTGCCGGACGGCGCGCACATTGGGGTCGACCCGGAGCTGGACCGGCAACGCTACCAGGTCAGCCCGAGCGGGGTGGTGGTGCTGGGCAAGGGTCAGCACGCGCTGCCGTGACATCTGGGTCACGGTTCGGCGGTATTCCCCCTTCTTGGCGCGTGGCGCAATACGGTGTCCGGATCGGCACCCGTTGAGAGCCTGGAGGGCAGCGCTGATGAGGCTCGGTACCCGCGGCCGGTGGGCCGCCTGTGCGTTGGTGGTCGTGGCGCTCGTCCTGGCCGGTTGCGGCGGCAAGACCACCGAGTCGCAGAACAAGCAAACCAGTACGCAGGGGGTCGTCAAGGACGACGCGCTAGCGGCGATGGTGCCGGCCACGATCAAGGCGGACGGTACGCTGATCATCGCCACCGACGCCAGCTACGCCCCGAATGAGTTCCGCAACGGCGACACCTTCCAGGGCATGGACATCGATCTAGGCAACGCGATCGGCAAGGTGCTCGGGCTGACGGTGAGTTTCGTCAACGTCCCGTTTGATGGGATCCTGGCCGGCATCGCATCCGGCCGGTACGAGGCGAGCCTGTCGTCGTTCACCGACAACAAAGAACGCGAGCAAACCGTTGACTTCGTCGACTACTACCAGGCCGGCACTTCGATCGCGGTCAAGCAGGGCAACCCATTGAACATCAAGACCATTCTCGACCTGTGTGGCAAGAAGGTCGCCGCCGAGCAGGGCACCATCCAGCTCCTCTCCCTGCAGCAGAACAAGGACACCAACGGCAACATCACCCTGCGCGGCGCCTGTCTACAGGCTGGTAGGCCAGCACCGGTGCCGGAGTCCCAGCCGGATCAAAACGCCGTCAACGCTGCGCTTATCGCCGGCCGAGCCGACGCGTTCACCGCCGACTCGCCGGTGGTGGAGTACCAGATCAAGGTCACCAACGGCGGCGTCGAGCAGGGTGGCCAGACCACCGATGTAGCGCCGTACGGCATGGCGCTGGCCAAGCACGACGGGCAGTTCGCCCAGGCAGTGCAGGGCGCGATCCAGAAACTGATCGACTCCGGCGATTACCGGAAGATCCTGGACAACTGGGGCGTCACGGCTGGCGCCATTGACAAGGCCACTATTAACGTGGCGGGCAGTTCGTGACCACGCAGGCGGCGTCGAGCGGCGCTGAGGATCTCACCGTCGTACCGGTCCGTCACCCGGGCCGATGGGTGGCGGTGGTGGCTGTCGCGTTGCTGGCAGCGATGGTGGTCAACTCGCTGATCCGCAACCCACGGTGGGATTGGGACTACGTCCGCGGCTACTTCACCTTCCCGACGATCATCCGCGGTGTCGGCATCACCCTGGAGCTGACCGTTTTTGCGATGGTGCTTGGCATCGTGCTCGGTGTCGTGCTAGCGGTGATGCGGCTGTCACCGAACCCGATCGTGTCCGGCGCGGCTTGGCTGTACACCTGGTTCTTCCGCGGTACACCGGTGCTCGTACAGCTTATTTTCTGGATCTACCTGGGGTTTCTGTACCCGAGGCTATCGTTCGGCATCCCGTTCGGGCCAACGTTTGTCTCCGGCGACACCAACGAGCTGATCCCGGTGCTGGTCGCGGCTACCCTCGGGCTCGGGCTGAACGAGGCGGCGTACATGGCGGAGATCGTCCGGGCCGGCATCCTGTCCGTCGACCAGGGGCAGACCGAGGCGGCCCAAGCCCTGGGCTTGCGACGACTGCAGATCATGCGACGGATCGTGCTGCCGCAGGCGATGCGGGTGATCATCCCACCAACCGGCAACGAGACGATCTCGATGCTGAAGACAACCTCGCTGGTGGCGTTTGTTGGGGTGTACGACCTGCTCGGCGCCGTGAAAGACATCTATGGCAACAACTTTCTGTACATCCCACTGCTGGTGGTGGCCAGCGTCTGGTATCTCGTCATGACCTCGGTGCTGTCCGTGGCGCAGTACTACATCGAGCGGCACTATGCACGGGGATCGGTGCGAGCCCTACCGCCGGCGCAGTTGCAGCGGCTCTGGGCCCGGTTCGCCGGGCAGGACGCCCACGGCCCAAGGTCGCCGTGGTCGAATGGCGCAGTTGCAGCGGCTCTGGGCCCGGTTCGTCGGAGGTAGGTGAGTACGTGAGCGAGCTGACTACTACCGCTACTGCTAACGTGCCGATGGTGCGGGCCGAGGGCGTACGGAAGAGTTTTGGTCCGCTGGAGGTGCTGACCGGCATCGAACTGACCGTTCAGCGTGGTGAGGTGATGTGCATTATCGGGCCGTCCGGGTCAGGCAAGTCGACGTTCCTGCGCTGCATCAACCACTTGGACAAGATCGACGGCGGGAAGCTGTACGTGGACGGCGAGCTGGTCGGGTACCGCCGGGTCGGCGGCAAGCTGTATGAGTTGCGGGAGCGGGAGGTCGCCCGCAAGCGGGCCGAGATCGGTATGGTGTTCCAGCAATTCAACCTCTTCCCGCATATGACCGCGTACGAGAATGTGGTCGAGGCGCCGCGCCGGGTCAAGGGCGAGCCGCGGGTGGAGGTCCGGGCCCGGGCTCAGCAACTGCTGGACCGGGTGGGGCTGGCGGACAAAGCGACGGCGTACCCGAACCAGCTCTCCGGTGGGCAGCAGCAACGGGTCGCGATCGCCCGGGCGCTGGCCATGCGGCCGAAGTTGATGCTCTTCGACGAGCCGACCTCGGCGCTGGATCCGGAGTTGGTCGGCGAGGTCTTGGACGTGATGCGCGGGCTGGCCGAGGACGGCATGACCATGGTCGTGGTGACCCACGAGATGGGCTTCGCCCGGGAGGTCGGCGACGCGCTGGTGTTCATGGACGCCGGGGCGGTGGTCGAGGCCGGTCCGCCTCGCGAGATCATCGAGCACCCCCAGCACGAACGCACCCAGCGCTTCCTGCGCGCCGTCCTGTAACCTCCCATTTCCCTTCGATCTTGACGAAGTTGTCGCTATTCGGGCTGGAATTCCAGCAACAACGTCAAGATCGGCGCAGGGGGGGATGCGTGGCACGGGTGGCGGCGAGCAGGCCGTCGCTGACCGGGAGCAGCGCTGGGACTAGATCCTCGCGGTCTCGTACCATCCGGCCGAGGTCGCGGATGGCCACCGTGTCTGGGTCGCGGGCCGAGGGGTCGGCCACCCGGTCGCGCCACAGCGCGTGGTCGAAGACCACCACGCCGCCCGGCCGGAGCAACCGCAGCGCTTCAGCCAGGTACTCGGCGTACTCCCGCGGAGCACCGGTGCAGAAGACCAAGTCGTACGCCGAGTCGGTCAGCCGCGGTAGTACCTCCATGGCGGTGCCGCTGATCAGCCGGGTGCGGTGCGCTGACACGCCAGCCTCGGCGAAAGTCTCCCGAGCCGCCCGGGAGTGCTCTGGCTCGGCGTCCACGGTGGTCAGTACCCCGTCGGTGCGCATTCCGCGCAGCAAGTACAGCCCGGAGACCCCCGTCCCGGTGCCGATCTCGACCACAGCCCGAGCGTCCAGCACCGTGGCCAGGAAAAGCAGGGTCGCCCCAGCGGCTGGCCCGACCGGCGGGCAGCCGAACTCGGCGGCGCGGGCCCGGGCAGCGAGCAACGGACCATCCTCGGCGAGAAACGACTCGACGTAACCGCGAGTCGCGGCGACCGCCGTTTCGGTCATCACGACCCTCCCGTTGACTGCCTGCGGCCTGTCAGTGCGGGCAGCCTATACAGGAGTGGTCGGGCGGATGGGGGTGGCATCGGCCACAGACCGTTGGCGACCGAGGGGGGAGCGGGGCACCATGGAGGCTTGGGTCGAGACAGGAGCAGCAATGGCGGGCCAGGTCGTCGAGGAGTCCACGCCACCCCGGTGGGTACCGCCTACCTGGGATGAGGTGGTCCGGCAACATGCTCCCCGGGTGTACCGGCTGGCTTACCGGTTGGCGGGTAACCCGCAGGACGCCGAGGATCTCACCCAGGAGACCTTCGTTCGGGTCTTCCGTTCGCTGGCGAGCTACCAGCCCGGCACCTTCGAGGGCTGGCTGCACCGGATCACGACCAACCTCTTCCTCGACATGGTGCGCCGCCGGCAGCGGATCCGGTTCGATGCGCTGCCGGATGACTCCGAGCGGCTGCCCGGTCGCGAGCGCAGCCCGGAGCAGGTGTACGTCGATACTCATCTCGACCCCGACATCCAGGACGCGCTAGCCGCGTTGCCGCCGGACTTCCGGGTGGCAGTGGTGCTGTGTGACATCGAGGGACTGTCCTACGAGGAGATCGCGACCACCCTCGGAATCAAGCTTGGTACGGTCCGTAGCCGCATTCACCGCGGCCGACTACAACTGCGCGAGGCGCTGCGGCACCGCGCTCCACGTGGTGGCGAGATCGAGCTTGCCCAGTCCGTTTCGACCCCTGCTCACGGAAAGCTGGCCGAGGGGAGCGGCTGATGACTCTCCCCGAAGTACATCTGGCCGGTGAGGCGGTCGCCGCCCTGGTCGACGGCGAGCTGAGCCGCTGCGCATTCCATCGCGCGATGAGCCACTTGGTCCGCTGCACCGAGTGCCGGCTGGCCGTGCAGTCGCAGCGAGAGGCCAAGGCGTTTCTTGGCAGCGCTGGCTTGCCGACGCTACCCGGCGATTTGCTCGGCCGGCTGCACGACGTACCGATGACCGCCGACCTGCACAGTGACTCCGACGATCCTGGCGGCTCGGGCCACAGCGGCGAGCTAGTCCTTGCGGTGGCCGATGGCGAGCTGGTCTGGAGCACTGTGCCCCAGGAGCCGCGGGGTGCTCCAGCGTCGAATGCCCCAACACCGGGTACGGCGGCGCCGGCTGGCCGGCGTCGGCCACGCGGCACCCGCCGCCAGCGGCGCGGCGACCCGCCCGACAGCTACCCGGCCGGTCGGGTACACAACCAGCGACTTCGCCGGGGGCTGGTCGGCACGATGGCCGGGCTGGCGTTCGGGGTCATCGCCGCCGTCTCGCCCACCACGACCGGTAACGCCGGGCTGCCCCAGCCGGCTGGGGCCGGTGGTTCCGGGCAGGTCGTACCGGCTGGCGTCGGTCTGCCGGGCAGCGACTCGCTGCATACGAGGATGCAGCAGGTCACCAGCCGGTCTAGCCGCAGCAGCTCGCTGGAGATCGAACAGGTGGCGACCGTCGCTCCCTTGGTGCGCACTGCCCAGCCGCGGTAGCAGCCGGCTCCCCCTGACGGTGGCTTCACACCAGATCCGGCAGGCTGGCTGCTATGACCGAGGACGATGACGCGTTCCGGCCGACCGCGGAGAACCTACGCGCCGCGCAGCAGCGTGGCGGTGGGGGTCCAGCGCCGGTCCGGCGTGGTCCGGCCGGTACGGACGTACCAGCGCCGGTAGCTGCCGCATTCGGCCGGCCGGCCGGGACCGCTGGGTCGTTCGAGCGCGCTGATTCATCGGTTGAGTCGGGCTCAGTGCAGTCAGGGCCGTCAGCCGGGCAACCACGGGCGATGGCGATGGGCCGCCCGCACCCACCGCCAGTGCTCGCCGAGGCGTTCGGCCGGCCGCATGGGGGTGGTGCGTTCGCCCCGCCGCCGGGTACCCGGCAGCAGCCGGGACCGTCCGTACCGCTGCCGTGGTGGAAGCCGGATGCGCCGCAGGATCCGTGGCGAGACCCAGCCGCCACGGCGTACCTCGCTGGCCCCCCAGACCTATCCGACCCACCGGCACCCGGTGCCGGACCGAGCGTGACCGATGCCGGCGACCGGCCGCCGGGCGGCGGCCGGGCCCGACGCTGGCTCCGTCTCCGGCAGCTTTCCCTCGGCGCCACCCTGGTGGTGTTGCTGTGCGCGCTGCTGGTGGGCACCGCGGGCGGCGTCACCGGCTACCTGCTGGCCCACCGGCTCGGCCTGCAAGACGTCCTCGACCCTGGTGCGACGCTCACCTCGGTCAGCCCGAACGTGCAGCGGCCACCCGGGTCGGTGGCCGACATCGCCCACCGGGTGCTGCCCGCGGTGGTCTCCATCGAGGTACGGTCGGCCAACGAGTCGGGTACCGGCTCGGGAGTGGTCGTCGACGGCAACGGTTACATCGTTACTAACAACCACGTGGTGTCGGTAGCCGCCGAGGATAAGGGCAGCCTGCGGGTGGTCTTCAACGACCTGTCCTCGGTACCGGCCGCAATCGTTGGACGGGACCCGAAGACCGATCTTGCGGTGATCAAAGTGGCCCGACCCAAGCTGGTGGTGGCGACCCTCGGTGACTCTTCCTCGCTGCAGGTCGGCGATGCAGTGATCGCGATCGGCTCGCCGCTCGGGCTGGCCAGTACGGTCACCGCCGGCATCGTCAGCGCGTTGAACCGGCCGGTGCCGCTGTCCGGCCAGGGCACCGACACGGACGCGGTGATCGACGCCATCCAGACCGACGCCGCCATTAACCCGGGCAACTCCGGGGGCGCGCTGGTAGACAGCAGCGGCGCGGTGGTCGGCATCAACTCCGCGATCGCCACCCTGGCCTCGGTCGGTGGCGGGCCGGGCGGCAGCATCGGGGTCGGCTTTGCCATCCCGATCAACGAAGCGCGCGACATCGCCCAGCAGCTCATCCGTACTGGTACGGTCCGGCACGCCTCACTCGGGGTGAATGCCAAGTCGGTGACCCAGCTCAACGGCAATCGGGACGGTGCGTTGCTGGAGGCGGTCCAGCCCGGCAGCGCCGGGGAGAAGGCCGGCCTGCGCGAGGGCGATGTGATTACCAAGGTGGATGACACGGTGATCACCGGATCGGACACCTTGATCGTGACGATCCGGGCGCACCGGGTCGGCGACGTGGTACGGGTCACATTTTACCGGGGTGCCCAGCAGCAGACCGTACCGGCCACCCTGCAGGCGGACTAGACCCGGACTAGACCGGTTACCGGGAGCCGGCCGAACTCGGCCCGGCTGGACAACGTACATTGGGTTTGTCGCGGTTGGTGCGGCGACAGTGAGGAGGCAGCGGTGTTCGGCAGCTTGGGCTGGAGCGAAATCCTGGTGCTGCTGGCGGTGGCGCTGTTCATCTTTGGGCCGGATAAGCTGCCCCAGGTGGCCAGGGACGCCGGCCGGATGCTACGCAATTTGCGCGAAATGGCACAAGGCGCCCGTACTCAGTTGAAGTCTGAGCTGGGGCCGGAGTTCGGCAACTTCGATTTCGACTCGCTGAACCCGAAGACGTTCGTCCGCAAGCACTTGTTCGAAGACGACGACTTCCTGGACGAACTGCGGCGCTTCCCCGAGCCCGCCACCGATCTGCGACCCCGCTCAGTGCCGCTGCAGGACGGCGAGCGACCGCCCTTCGACCCCGACGCGACCTAGCTCGCCGCGCTGCGGTGCAGGCTCACCGGACTGGGCTTACCGCATTCTTACCGCATTGGGGTGAGTCCGAGCGAGCGACCGGACAGCCCGCGCTGACGGGCGGCCAGCACGTCGGCGACCTTGGTCAGCGCCCGTGCCGCCGGCGAGTCCGGCTCGCTGAGCACCAGCGGAAGGCCAACGTCGCCGGCCACCCGCAGCCGGGTATCCAGTGGCACTTGGCCGAGCAACGGCACCGTGGTGCCCAGCGCGGTGGACAGCGCGTCGGCGACCGTTTGCCCGCCGCCGGCCCCGAAGATCTCCAGCCGGGAGCCGTCCGGCAGCTCCAGCCAGGACATGTTCTCCAGTACGCCGACCACCTGCTGGTGGGTCTGCAACGCGATCGCGCCGGCTCGCTCGGCCACTTCGGCGGCGGCCTGCTGCGGGGTGGTCACCACCAGCACCTCAGCGCTCGGCACCAGTTGGGCGACCGAGATGGCGATGTCGCCGGTGCCCGGCGGCAGGTCCATGAGCAGGACGTCCAAGTCTCCCCAGAACACATCGGCAAGGAACTGCTGCAGGGCCCGGTGCAGCATTGGCCCGCGCCACACCACCGGGGTGTTGCCCCGGGTGAACATGCCTATCGAGATCACCTTCACGCCGTGCGCGGCCGGCGGCATGATCATCTCTTCGACCTGGGTGGGCCGGCCGGTCGCGCCGAGCATCCGGGGTACCGAGTGACCGTAAATGTCGGCGTCAACGACCCCGACCGACCACCCGCGAGCGGCCAGCGCGACGGCCAGGTTGACGGTGACCGAGGACTTGCCGACCCCACCCTTGCCCGAGGCCACCGCGTACACCCGGGTCAGCGAGTTCGGCTGGGCGAACGGGATCTCCGGTGCTGCGCCGCCGCCCCGCAGCTTGGCCTGCAACTGCTTGCGCTGGGCGTCGGTCATCACGTCCAGCTCTACCGACACCTCGCGGACCCCATCCAGTACGGCCACCGCTGCGGTCACGTCCCGGATGATGGTCTCCCGCAGCGGGCAGCCGGACACGGTCAGCCACACCTGTACCCGTACCGTGCCGTCCGAGCCGATCTGAACGTCTTTGACCATGTCGAGTTCAGTGATCGGCCGGCGGATCTCGGGGTCGTTGACCCGGGCGAGCGCGGTGTAGACCTGCTCTTTGGTTGGCATGGGCATCCTTGTCCGGTTGGCCGGCTGCTCTCCATCCATGCTACGGCGCGCGCGGTGGCCACAACTCTTAGCATGGGTTCGTGACCACCGATACCGCCAGCCGAGGGGAGCTTGCCAGCACCGAGCCCGGGCTGAGCGCGCGAGAGCTGTCGGTGTGGCGCGCTTTCCTACGGTCGCACGCCACCCTCGTCCGGCGGCTGGAGCGGGATCTGGTCGCCGCCCATGACCTGCCGCTGGCCTGGTACGAGGTGCTGCTGCAGCTCGCTGAGCAACCCGGTCGGCGGATGCGGATGACCGATCTGGCTGACCGGGTGCTGCTGTCCCGGTCCGGGCTGACCCGGCTGGTGGATCGGCTGGTGACAGAGGGGCTGGTCGAGCGGACGGTCTGCCCGAGTGATGCACGCGGCACCTACACCGTGCTGACTGCCGACGGGCTCGGCCGGCTGCGGGCGGCTGCGCCGACCCATGTGCGTGGGCTCGCGGCGTACCTCACCCGAGCGCTGTCCGAGGCCGAACTGGACATCCTCAAGGAGCTGTTGGACAAGCTGCTGGCTGCGGCCGGTGACGACCTGCCGGCGGTGCCGACCGCCAGCGATGGTGACTGACCGTCCGGCCGAGCAGCGGGGATCCGGCTATTGCGGTCGGTGCGCGTCACCGCGCTGCTCATCGAACCGGCCGGCCAGCTCGGTCAGTCGGGTGATCTCCGAGCGGACAAAGTCCCGGGTGGTCACCTCACCGAGCGAGATCCGGATCGCGGCCATCTCCCGAGCCAGGTACTCCATGTCGGCCTTGGCCCGGGAGTTCTGCATACGGTCCTCGTCCAGCGCCACCCGGTCCCGGTCGGACTGCCGGTTTTGCGCCAGCAGGATCAGCGGCGCGGCGTACGACGCCTGCAGCGACAGGATCAAGGTGAGGAAGATGAAGGGGTACTGATCCCACCGCATGTGAACCGGGGCGAAGGCGTTCCAAAGGATCCACACCACGATGAACACCGTCATGTAGACCAGGAACCGGGCGGTACCAAGGAACCGGGCGAACCGCTCCGAGAGGATCCCGAATGCCTCCGGGTCCCAGCGCGGCAGCATCTGCCGGTGCGGGTCGCGCGGCTGGTCCAGCCGGACCCGAGCCGAACCCACCGCGGGCCGGCTGGCCGTGCTCGCGGACCTAGCCATGGGCGACCTCCCGCCAGTCTTCTGGCAGTAAAGCGTCCAGGATGTCGTCCACCGTGACCGCGCCGACCAGCCGGTCGGTGTCGTCGACCACCGGGCAGGCCACCAGGTTGTAGGTGGCCAGATGGCGGGTCACCTCGGTGATCGGGGTATCCGGGCTCAGCGGGTCGATGTCATCGTCGGTGACCCCGCTGACCAGGTCCGAGGGCGGCTCGCGCAGCAGCCGCTGGAAGAACGCCATGCCGAGGTACCGGCCGGTCGGGGTGTCTGACGGTGGCCGGCAGACGTAGACCTGGCTGGCCAGCGCCGGGGTGAGCTTGGGGTCCCGGATCCGGGCCAATGCCTCGGCAATGGTGGCGTCCGGGCTGAGGATCACCGGCTCGGAGGTCATCAGGCTGCCGGCAGTGCCCTCCGCATAGGTCATCAGCCGGCGGACCGGTGCCGCCTCAGCCGGTGTCATCAAGGCCAGCAGCCGCTCCTGCTCGGACAGCGGTAGCTCGGCCAGCAGGTCGGCGGCGTCGTCGGGGTCCATCTCCTCCAGCACGTCGGCCACCCGCTCCTCATCAAGCTGGGTGATGATCTCGACCTGCTCCTCCTCGGGCAGCTCCTGCAGTATGTCGGCCAGCCGGTCGTCGTCCAGGGCCCGGACCACCTCCTGCCGGCGCTGCGCTGGCAGGTCATGGATCACGGTGGCCAGATCAGCGGCGCGCATGGCGCCAAACGCCGCCAACAGGTGCTCGGCACCCTGCTCGGAGCTCGGTTGCGACAGCCCGGTCAGGTCCGACCAACCCACCTGCCGGACATGCCCGCGCCGACCGGGCAGCCGGCCGCGCGGATGCTCGCGCACTGCCAGCCGGCTGATCTCCCAGTCCCGGGTCCGGGTCCGGGTCATCGACACATCAACCACGGTCGCCGGGATCTCCTCCGATCCGACGCTGACCCGGCGGTCCAGCATCTCACCGAGTACGAGTTGCTCGCCGCTGCGCTGCTCGAACCGGCGCAGGTTGACCGCCCCTGTGGACAGCACGATGGCGTCTGGGTCCACCGACAACATCCGGCCGATCGGTACGAAGATCCGCCGCCGGTGTTGGATCTCCACTACCAGCCCGAGCACGATGGGCGGGTGGTGCGCCGGGCGCTGCCGGATGACCACGTCGCGGACCCGGCCGACTTGGTCGCCGTTCGGGTCGATGACCGGCAAGCCAGCCAGCCTAGCGATGAAGACCCTGCTCGCCGCAGTCACAGCCAAAAGGCTACCGGTGGCCGCGAGGATCGGGCGAAAGGGACCGGATCGTGCCAGCAACGCCCTGCCCGGCCCGTCCCCCGGCCCTGGCCGCCGTCTCCACCCGTTACCGCAAGAGGTGCCCACTCGTCGCTTCGTGGGGGCGACAGGTGCCCACTTGCTGGCGGGAGGGACGTTGGTGGCGGCAACTGGAACTGGTCACCTGTTGTTGCTTGGTGGGGGCAACAGGTGCCCACTTGCTGGCGGGAGAGACGTTGGTGGCGGCAACTGGTCACCTGTTGTTGCTTGGTAGGGGCGACAGGTGCCCACTTGCGGCGGCAGCGGGTGGGTGCGGGGCTCGTCATACGCATGAGGATGCGTACACCTACAAACTGGTGCCAAGCGTGTATCCCGGTCATTCTCGCTGTTCTCGGTCTCTGCTGAGATCGGATCTGGAGCTGGCGACAGCTCCAGCTTCGGCAGAGCATGAGGTGCCTCAGTCAGACCAGCAGACCATCCCCGCCGCTGAACTGTGGCTTCGCACCGAGTCCTATCGCGGTCTGGATGAATCTTCTTAGTGTCGTGCGGCTGGTCGGATACGGAACGGACCGTAGCCTTTCCGGTGTCCTCAATGATGTGGTAAGCGAGAGCCTTCACCAGCGGATCGACAAGGCCGGAAATGTGTTACCAGGCACCTGACAAAGCATCGCCAACTAGGCGGCACGCGAGTCGCCGTAGTTACAATACAGTACCCACCCTCCCCAGCCGAGCGCGTCTTCCACCAGCACGACCCGAATAACTGGGTCAAGCGGTTGCCAGCAGGGCTGCCGCATGCGGCAGTGAGGGAGCTCGGCGTGTCGGATTGCGGCGGTCGCTGGGTAGTGCAATTCTGCCTTTCCCACCACAGCCGGCCATGCTCGGCTATCCGGTACGAGCGGGGCCGCCATGAGCACTATCGCAGGACAACACCCGCCACTGTCAGTTTGGCGGGCTTGGTGTCTGATCGTCCTCGCCGTGATGGCTGTCGGCGGAGGTACGGCGTGGTACGCGCTGGTCGTGCCGCACGTACCCATCCTCACCCTGGAGCTCGCCGGCTCCCCGGCGCGGGCGCAACAGGTCATCGGCGCCCGGACCGCGGAATTCACCACCGCGATCAACGCCGGCTGGGGGGTCATCCTTGGATACCTCGTTGCACTGGTGACCGCGACCTGGCTGGGTTGGCGGGTCTTCTGGACCCGAAAGGCGGCCCTGGTAGCAGGGGTGGCGCTAGTTGCTTCTCTGGTCGCCGCCGGAGCTAATGCGGTCGAAAACGTCCTGCTGTACCTCGCGCTGCACCGACCAGCGGGCGGAGCTTGGCTGTGGGCGCAAGTTGCCGCGTTCAGCAAGTTTGGCTTGCTCACGCTCGCGGTCCCGATAGCCGTGCTCGCCTTGGCGGTCACGGTCGGCCGGCTGGTGGCAAGCCAGCGACAGCACCCAAACCTGCGGGCTGACCAGGTGCTGGCGGCACCGCCGCTAGAGCCGCCCGAGGGCGGCCCACTGCCCGACGATCCGCCGACCGGCAGCCAGCCAGTGACGGTGCGGTGGAAGACAGCGGCCGAGTTGCCGCCGGGGCGTGACCCGGGCCGAGTCGGGATCTGCGTGTCCGGCGGCGGCATCCGGTCGGCGTGCGTGACACTCGGTGCGCTGCAAGAGTTCCAGCAGGCCGGTGAGCTTGGCCGGGCCAGCTACCTCGTCTCGGTGTCCGGCGGCGGCTTCATGACCGGTGCGTACCAACTGGCGCTGCGGCCTCGTCCCAGGTCGACCGCCGACACCGGCACCGGCACCGTTGACGACCCCAATGCCGCGACGCCAGCCAACGTGTTCGCCGCTGGCTCGGTGGAGCAGGACCACGTCCGGCGGCACAGCAAGTACCTCGCCGACAGCGGCCGCGAGTGGGCGGTGGCCCTCGGTGTGCTGCTGCGTGGGGTGGCTGTCTCGCTTGCGCTGGTCACGCTCACCGTAATGGTGGCCGGATTCGCGTTCAGCGCCTTCTACCGCTTGGTGCCGGTGGCCGACATCGGCGCGCTGCAGCCCCGGTTCGCGTCCCGTCGGGCCGGCCTGGCCTACCCGCACCCACCGGATGGCGTGCTCATCGCGATCGGCGTATTCGCCGGTGCTGCCTTGCTCGGCTACCTCTGTGCTGTCTGCCTACCGGCGATGCTGCGGCTGCACGCTGGGTCGAGGAGCCTCGTGGTCAGGCTGATCCAGGTAGAGCCGGCGCTGTTGGGGCTGGCGCTCGTACTCGCGCTGCTCGGCGTAGGCCTCCCCACGCTGGTGTGGGTGAGCGCCGAGGTTGCGGGCTGGCTTGCAGAGGTGGGCGGCCCGACGTCGACCCCGGCGGGCGGAGCGGTCTCCAGCGTCCTCCTTGCCTATCTGGGCACCCTGATCGGTGTGCTCTGGCGGGACCGACAGGTCGCCGACACCATGGTCGGCAAGATTCGCGGACTGCTGTCCGGCCGGGGCACCGCAGGCATGGCGAGCGCGCTACCGAAGGGGGTTGTCCAGCAACTGGCGATGGGGCTGATCTTGGGTACGCTCGTGGCCGCGTTGCTGTTAATGCTCGGCTGGGCGGTCGGGTCCGCCGGCACTTGGCCGGCCGCGGTACCTATCGTCACCAGCGCCATCTTCGGGCTGGCCGTGCTGATGCTGGACCAGACCTGGCTCAGCCTGCATCCGTTCTACCGGCGCCGGCTGGCGAGCGCGTTCTCGGTACGCCGGGCGACCCGCGCAGACGACCAAGTGGTGGCCGCACCGTACGACTTCGACCACGAGCGGACGATCCTGAGCAGCTACGCCGAGCCGGTCCCCGGGTTCCCCAGGGTGATCTTCGCGGCGGCCGCGAACCTGAGCGGCTCTGACCGCACCCCACCGGGCCGGCGAGCGGTTTCCTTCACCCTCGCCAGTGACTGGGTCGGCGGTCCGGACGTCGGTTGGGTCGCCACCGCGGCCCTGGAGAAGCAAGTCCACGGTCATTTCCGCCGAGACCTCACGGTGCAGGCAGCGGTAGCAATTTCCGGAGCGGCCTTTGCCTCGGCGATGGGCCGGCAGGCCCGCGCGTACCAAACGTTTTTCGCGCTGTCCAACGCCCGGCTCGGAGCCTGGCTGCCGAACCCCGATTTCCTGCACCTGCGCCAGCAGCACGGCGACTGGCGGTTGCCGCAGTTGCCGCGGTTGCGCCGGCTCACATACTTGCTGCGCGAGATCGTGGGCAGCTTCCCGGTCGACGACCGGTTGCTCATGTGCACCGATGGCGGACACTACGAGAACCTCGGGTTGGTCGAGCTGCTTCGGCACCGCTGCCGGCTGGTCTACTGTGTAGACGCCAGCGGGGACAGCCCACCGTTTGCCACCACGCTCGCTGAGGCGATCAACCTGGCGTACCAGGAGCTGGGCATCGAAATCGTCCTGGAGGACCCCCGCCACCTGGTGCCGGGCAGCGCGACGCCGCTGGACCCGACCGACCCGCTGGCGACGTTGAACGCCCGGTTGTCCACCTCCGGCGTGGTGATGGGGCGCATCACTTACCCCGAGCCGGTCCCGTTTCCCGGCCTGGCGGCGCCCAGCCGGTACGGATCGATCATCGTCGCCAAGGCGACCCTCACCGCTGACCTCCCGTACGAGCTGCTGTGCTACGCAGCCGCCAATCCGGTCTTCCCGCGCGACAGCACCAGCGACCAGTGGTTCGACCAGGGTCAGTTCGACGCGTACCACGCGCTCGGCCGCTACCTCGGCGCCCGCGCCGCAACCCTCGGGCCGCAGGCGGAGGCCAACCTGCCCACGGGAGGCTAACGGACGACAAACCGGCGGTCCCTCGCTGCTGGATCGCACACTTTCCGGAGTCAAATGTTGACTCTGCGCCAGTCAGATGCGACCGTCGCGACGGGGGGAAGAACATGCGTAGGTTCATGGTCGCCATCGCGTTGCCGGTGATCGTTGCTGCGGTCCTGGCCACGCCGGGTACGGCAACCGCCAGCGCCGGGGGTATCGGCCTCGTTGGCATGACCGGTGCACAGGAGGTCCCCAGGGCCGGCGACCCAGCCGGGATCGGCCTGTTCGGCTACGTCACCGCTGGACATCTGTTGTGCTACGCCCTGCTGGTCCGTGGCATCGCACCCGCCACCGCCGCACACATCCATGTTGGTCGCCGCGGTATCGCCGGTCCGGTCGTCGTTGCACTGCAGACTCCAGCCGCTGGCCCGTCGGTCGCCTGCATCACCGCAGTCCCGGACAGTTGGCAGAACCCGACCAACGCAACCACCACCCTGACCGTCAGCGAGCTGCGGGCCATCACCAGTGATCCCGCTGGTTTCTATGCCAACGTGCACACCACCAACTACCCCGCCGGTGCCCTTCGCGGGCAGCTCCGCTGAGCCGCATTCACGCACCAAGCCACCACGTCGGTGGCTCCCAGCCGCAGATCGTGCCCGCTGCCTTGGCCGGCTATGAAGCCGGTGGGGCAGCCGAGGCCGAGATCGGTGCGTTCAACGGGAAGTGGCAGGCGGTCCGGTGACCGGCGGTCAGCTCGACCAGCGGTGGTTCCTCGGTGCGGCAGATGTCCTGGGCCTTCCAGCAGCGGGTGCGGAACCGGCAGCCCGAGGGCGGATTGAGCGGGCTCGGCACGTCGCCGGCCAGCCGGATCCGGTCCCGCTGGGTACGCTGGGCCGGATCCGGGATCGGCACCGCGGACAGCAGCGCCACGGTGTACGGATGCCGCGGCGCGGCGTACAGGCTGTCCCGGTCGGCTAGCTCGACGATCTTGCCGAGGTACATCACCGCGACCCGGTCGGCCAGGTGCCGGACCACCGACAGGTCGTGCGCGATCACCACGTAAGTCAGGTCCAACTCCTGCTGCAGATCTGCCAGCAGGTTGATCACCTGGGCCTGGATGGACACGTCCAGCGCGGAGACCGGCTCGTCGGCGACGATCAGCTTCGGCCGCAGCGCCAGGGTACGGGCGATGCCAATGCGCTGCCGTTGCCCGCCGGAGAACTCATACGGGTAGCGGTTGAAGTGCTCCGGGTTCAGCCCGACCAGCTCCAGCAGGTCCTGCACCGCCCGCTTGACGCCGTGCTCGGTCGACACCTTCTGCAGCCGGAACGGTGCGCCGACGATGGTGCCGACCGTGTGCCGCGGGTTCAGCGACGAGTACGGATCCTGGAAGATCATCTGGATGTCCCGGCGCAGCGGGCGCAGCCGCGACTCCGGCAGGTGGCTGATGTCCCGGCCATCGAAGACAATGCTGCCCGCGGTTGGCTCCAGCAGCCGGGTTAGCAGCCGGGCGGTAGTGGTCTTGCCGCAGCCGGACTCGCCGACCAGCGCCATTGTCTCGCCAGCCCGTACCGAGAAGTCCAACCCGTCGACCGCTTGTACCGCGGCCACCGTGTGCCGCAGGATGATCCCGCGGCGGACCGGGAAGTGCTTGTGCAACCCTGCCACCGCCAGCAGCGGCTCGACCGTGGTGCTCAACGATTCCCCCCGGCTCACAGCTTGGGTGCGATCACGTGCTGCCAAATGTCCTGCCGGTCCGCCTTGGCGAGGTGGCAGGCGATCCGGTGCCCGGCGGCGACCTCCCGCAGCTCCGGTACGTCTCGCCAGCACTCCGGTCCAGCCCGGTCGGCATAGTCGCAGCGCGGATGGAACGGGCAGCCGGACGGTACGTTGATCAGGCTGGGCGGAATGCCCTTGATTGGCAGCAGCCGCTCGGTACGGGCCCGGTCCAGCCGCGGCATCGAGCCGAGCAGACCCCAGGTGTATGGGTGCTGCGGCGCGCCGAAGATGTCCTCGGCGCTGCCGTACTCCGCCGCCTTGCCGGCGTACATCACCAGGATGTCGTCGGCCAGCTCGGCGACCACTCCGAGGTCGTGCGTGATGATGATCACCGCTGAGCCGAACTCCCCCTGCAGGTCCCGGATCAGGTCCAGGATCTGCGCCTGCACGGTGACATCCAGCGCGGTGGTCGGCTCATCGGCGATCAGCAACTCCGGGTTGCAGCACAGCGCCATCGCGATCATCGCGCGCTGCCGCATGCCGCCGGAGAAGTGGTGCGGATAGTCGTCGGCCCGGGAGTCCGGCTGCGGGATGCCAACCCGGTCCAGCATCTCGACCGCGTGCTTGCGGGCGACGCGCTTGCGGACGTCGTGGTGGATCCGGTACGCCTCGATGATCTGGTCGCCGACGGTGTAGTACGGGTGCATCGAGGACAGCGGGTCCTGGAAGATCATCGCCATCTTCCGGCCGCGCAACCGGCGGACCCGCTCCCGGCTGGCGGCCAGCAGCTCCTCGCCGTCCAGCCAGACCTGGCCGGAGATCGTCGCGGTAGTGGTCCGGTGCAGGCCCATGAGGGCCAGGCTGGTCACGCTCTTGCCGGAGCCGGACTCGCCGACGATGCCGAGCGTGCGGCCGCGATCCAGCCGGAACGACAGCCCGTCCACGCTGCGGACCATCCCGTCGTCGGTCCGGAAGTGCACCCGCAGGTCGCGGACCTGCAAGAACGCCTCCGGTAGGTACGGGTCGGGCAGCGTCATGACAGCCTCACCCGGGGGTCGATGACGGCGTACAGGATGTCCACCACCAAGTTGGCGATGATGATGAAGAACGCAGCAATCATGGTGACGCCCAGCACCTCGGGCAGGTCGCTGTTGCCGATCGCGTCGATAGCGAACTTACCGATCCCCGGCAGGCTGAACGCCGACTCGGTGAGCACCGCGCCGCCGAGCAGCAGCCCGAGGTCCAGCCCGAAGATGGTCAGGATCGGGGTCAGCGCGGCGCGTAGGCCGTGTTTGACGACCACCGTACGTTCCGGCAGCCCCTTGGCCCGGGCGGTCCGGATGAAATCTTCGGTCATCGTCTCCAGCATGCCGGCCCGGGTCAGCCGGGCGTACAGCGCGGCGTACAGCAGGGCCAGCGTGACCCACGGCAGCACCAGGTTGCGGGCCCACAGCAGCGGGTTGCTGGTCAGCGCAACATAGCTCGGCTCGGGGAAGATCTTCAGCTTGTATACGAAGATCAGCAGCGCAAGCTGGGCGGTGAAGTAGATCGGCAGCGACACGCCGGCCAGGGCCCCCGTCATCGCGGCCCGGTCGAACAGCGTGCCGCGGCGCAGCGCCGACAGCACGCCGACCGCTACCCCGGCCACCAGCCAGATCACCGCGGCCCCGGCGGCCAGCGACATCGTCACCGGCAGCCGGTCCAGCATCAGCGGCCAGACCGGTTGGTGGTTTTTGAACGAGTAGCCGAAGCACGGCGGCGGGCAGTACTCCCGGTCCGGGCCGAAGTCGTAATGCGCGCCGAGGACGATGCCCTTGGCGAACCGGCCGTACTGTACGACCAGCGGCTGGTCGAAGCCGAGCTTGTGCTGCACCGCAGCCACCGCCTGCGGGCTGGGGTCGCGGCCGACGTACTGGGTGGCGAGCTGGGTCGGCGTCTGGCCGGCCAGCCGCGGCACCAGGAAGAAGATGCCGAAGGTGATGATGCTGACCACGACCAGCAGCAGCACCGCGGCCAGCAGCCGGCGGATAATGAAGGCGATCACGTCAGGCACCTCACGGACTCGACCCCAGCCCCGCAGGGTGCGCGGCTACTGCTTGATCCCCAGCGTGGCGTAGTCGTACATCCCCCAGGCCCGGTGGACGAAGACGTTGGTCACCTCCGGGTTGCGGTAGAGCAGGACCTTCTCGTAGATGATCGGGATGATCGCCGCGTCGGCCATCATTTTCTGGTCGATCTGGGTGCCGATTTGGGTTCGCGCGGTGACGTCGGTCTCGGTCAGCGATTTGTCGAACAGGGCGTTGATCGCCGGGTCGTTCAGCTCCGAAAGGTTGGAGTTACCGGATGCCTTGATTGACCGGCCGTCGGCGATCTGCTGCAGGTAGCCGTACCATGACGGCCAGTCCGCACCCCAGCCCATGAACATCAGGCCGAGGTCGTGGGCGTGCGCGTAGTTGGTCGAGCCGGCGTAGTTGGCGAAGTACTGGCCGGACGGGAAGGTCTGGATGCTGGTGCTGATCCCCACCTTGGCCAGCGCTTGCTGCAGGGCCTGCGCGCCGTTGATCTCCTTCGGCCGGTTGGATCGGGCCGCGATGGTGGTGTGGAAGCCGTTCGGCTTGCCGCACTGGGCCAACTCGTCCTTGGCCTTGGTTACGTTGCCGTTCTTGTCCTGCAGCATGTTGTAGACGTCGGCCGGCTGGTAGCCAAGTATTGATGGTGGCAGCACGGTGGTCGCGATATCGCCGCTGACCGGGCCGCCGTAGGCGGTCTGCAGCGCCACGTGGTCGGCCGCGTAGATGACTGCCTTGCGGCAGTGAATGTTGTCAAACGGCGCGACTTTTGTGCTGATCGCAATGTAGCGTTCGAAACCGTTGAGCGGGTTGTCGGCATTTGCTTTCAGGGTCGGGGTGTTGAGAATTCTAGACTGCGCTGCGGCCGAGACCCCAGTGCCGTCCAAAGCGATGTCGGCGTTGCCGGCCAGTAGCCGGTTGTCCAGGTCGTTGGCGTCGACCTTCAAGGTGACCTGGATGGTATCCACGGTCTGCTTGTGGTTGGGGTCGGTGGCCGCGCTCCAGTACGGGTTCTTCGACAGCGTCATGGACTTGCCGGGCTGGTAGCTGTCGATCTTGTACGGGCCAGTGGCCACGATGTGGTTCTCGTACTGCGCGCCGTCGTCCTTGCTCGGCGGCACCGGTGTCGTCTGCGGCAGGGTGGCCAGGAAGTCGAAGTCCGGGAACGGCCGGGTCAGGTGGAAGATGATCGTGGTGTCGTTGGGCGTCTCAATCGGCGTCAGGCCGAGCTTGTCCGGGCTGGGGTCCTTGTATGGCCCGGGGTAGTTGGTGCCCAGCAGGTCATGGAAGTAGATCGGGCCGTTGGACAGCACGTCCGGCGCGTAGTTGCTGCGCTCGATCGCGTACTTGATGTCCTTGGTGGTTACCGGTGCGCCGTCGTCGTACTTGATCCCGGAGCGGATGTGGTAGGTCCAGGTCTTGCCACCGTTGCTGACCGCACCGGGGCCAGTGGCCAGGTCGGGCACCAGGGTTAGGCCGTCCTTACCCGGCGCGTTCTTGAAGGTCATCAAGGTCCGACCGTACAGCCGGCCGAAGTTCCACGAGAACGCGTAGTAGGTGTTGCCGGGGTCCGGCGAGTCCCAGTCGTCGGGGTGTACGTACCGTAATGTGCCGCCGGTCGCCTCGGAAGCGTTGACGACCGTGGTCAGCGCGTCGTTGTACGCGGCCCCGCTGGCGCCTCCGGTGCCGCTGATGCCGCCGCCACAGGCAGCCAGGCCCAGGCTGACGGCGGCGCCGAGGGCCACCACGACCACGGATGTGTTGCGTCGTCTCATCTGACTGACAGCCTCCCTTGTTGGTGGATCACACGTTTGGGATCAGCGCGTCCTCGGGTCGAGGGCGTCGCGTAGACCGTCGCCCAACAAGTTGAAGGCCAGCACTGTGATGAAGATGGCCAGCCCGGGCACGATCATGAACTCGGGGTCGATCTGGTAGTACGGCAGCGCATCGGCCAGCATGCCGCCCCACGACGGGGTCGGCCGCTGGATGCCAACGCCGAGGTAGGACAGCGCGGCCTCGAACAGGATATTGGTCGGGATGAGCAGGGTGGCGTACACCAGGATCGGCGCAACCAGGTTCGGTAGCAGCTCGCGGAACAGGACATACCGGCCCGTTGCGCCCATGCTGCGGGCGGCGTCGACGAACTCCCGCTCCCGTAACGACAAGGTCTGGCCGCGGATGATTCGGCCGATGTAGGGCCAGTTGAAAAAGCCGATGATGAACACTAGGACGGCCACATGCAGGGTGTTTCCGGTCAGCCCGAACGCCTGCTGCTGCACCACACCGGTCAGCGCGATCGCGAACAGCAGCAGCGGGAAGGACAAGAACACGTCCATACTGCGGCTGATCATGGTGTCTACCCAGCGGCCGTAGTAGCCGGCGATGATCCCGAGTACCACGCCGATCGTCACCGACAGCAGGGTCGCTAGGAAGGCGATCAGCAGTGAAATCCGCGCGCCGTAGATGATCCGGCTGAATATGTCGCGGCCGTTGACCGGCTCAACGCCGAGCAGGAAGTGGCTGCTGATCCCGCCGAACCGGCCGATCGGCCGGGCGAAGGTCGGGTCGATCAGGTCGGAGTGGAACTCATCCGGCGGGTGCCCGAACAGCCGTACCAGGACTGGGGCGAAAATCGCCATCAGGATCAGCAGCAGCACTACCACGGCCCCGGTGATCGCGATCTTGTCCCGCCGGAGCCGCAGCCAGGCGATCTGGCCGAGGGAGCGACCCTGGATCGGCTGCCCCAACCCGGCCAGGCCAGCTTCCGGCTGGGCATCGGTGGCTAAACCGGACGTATCCAGCGGCGCCGTCATGGCATCATCCTCGACCTCGGCAACGGGTGCGGGCGGCCCCCCACCGCACCAAGCGCACCAGCTCCGGCGAGCGGTGGTGACGCTCCCGGGCTAGCAGCCCAGCGACCCCTGACTGGACTGTCCATGCTCGGCCAGGGTGGCGCCAGCGGTTGACTCCCTCCGTGGCTCGATTGTGATTGAAGACCGCCCACCCCGCCCCCTCCTGCGCCGATCTTGACGAAGATGCTGGAATTTGGGCCTGGAGAGCGACAGGTTCGTCAAGATCGGCGGGGCGGCGGGGAGCGGCGGGCGGGAACGGAGCAGCGAGGGGTACGCGTATGGATGGGGTCTGTGTCATCGGGGCTGGGTCGTCAGGGATTGCCGCCTGCCAGGTGCTGGCAGCGCGCGGGATCCTCTTCGACTGCTTAGAGGCCGGCAGCGAGGTCGGTGGTAACTGGCGGTACCGCAACGACAATGAGATGTCCTCGGCCTACCGCTCGCTGCACATCAATACCTCCCGGGATCTAATGCAGTATGCCAGCTACCCGATGCCGGCCGACTTGCCCGCATACCCGAGTCACTTCCAGATCGCTCGCTACTTCGACGACTATGTGGACCATTTCGGGCTGCGCGAGCGGATCCGGTTCCGGACCGAGGTGCTGCGGGTCGCGCCGGCTCCGGGCGGCGGTTGGCAGGTCACGGTTCGCGACATTGGTACGGTGGTTGCTGGCGCGGAAACCGGCGGTACGGTGCGGACCAACTCCTACGGCGCGGTGCTGGTGGCCAACGGGCACCACTGGGATCCGCGCTACCCGCAGCCGCCCTTTCCCGGTGAGGACGGATTCGCTGGCGAGCGGTTACACTCCCACCACTACAAAACGCCGGAGTGGCTGGCCAACAAGCGGGTGCTGGTGCTTGGCTTCGGCAACTCCGCCTGCGACATTGCGGTGGAGAGTTCGCAGGTGGCGGCGCGGACCGTACTGGCGTTGCGGCACGGCGCGTACGTGTTCCCGAAATTCCTGTTTGGCCGGCCGACCGACCGGCTGGTCCACCCGCTGCTGACCCGGCTGACCCCGCTGCCGGTGCAGCGGGCGCTAATGGGCACGCTGCTGCGGCTGAAGTACGGCTCGGTGACGGCTTACGGGCTGCCCGCGCCGAACCACAAGCTGCTGGCCGCGCACCCGACCATCTCCGAGGACCTGCTGTCCCGGCTTGGCCACGGTGAGATCGCTATCCGGCCGAATATCGCCCGCTTCGACAAAGACACCGTGCACTTCACCGACGGCAGCGCCGAACCGTTCGACGTGGTCGTCTACTGCACTGGCTACCGGATCAGCTTCCCGTTCCTGGCCACCGACCTGATCAACCCGGCGGACAACGTCGTCGAGCTGTACCTGCGGGTGCTGCCGCCGGACCGACCAGGACTGTACTTCATCGGCTTGGTCCAGCCGCTCGGCGCGATCATGCCACTGGCCGAGGCGCAGGCGGAGTGGGTGGCCGACCTCCTGACCGGCCAGGCCACCCTGCCGCCGGTCCCGGTGATGCGTCGGGAGATCGCCCGGTACCACCGCCGGACCAGCCGCCGGTACATGCCCTCCGCCCGGCATACGATCCAAGTCGACTTCCATCCGTACCTTGCCGAGCTCCGGCGGGAACGGTCGGCCGGCCGCCGTCGCGGCGGGGTGTCCGGGTCGCTTCCCGGGGCGGTATCCGGGTCGCTGTCCGACGACCCTGGCCGGGCGCCAACCGCCCCCCGGCCGCCCCGTCCCCGGCCCCGCCGATCTTGACGTATCTGTCGTTATCTCGGGCGGAATACGACAACAACGTCAAGATCGGCGCTGCGCGGAGATCGGCGCTGTGGAGGTGCTTTGGTGGGCAGCGTGGAGACCGTCCTGATACTGGTGGTGCTGGCCACCGTGGTCGCCACCTCGGCCCGCCGGCTGCGGGTACCCGCGCCGTCCCTGCTCGTCGTCGCCGGCCTGATCGGCGGGCTGATCCCGGGCGTGCCGCCAGTCCAGGTCACCCCCCAGGTGGTCGGTCTGGTCGTACTGCCGCCGCTGTTGTACGCCGCCGGCGAGGAACTGTCCGGGCGGGACTTGCGCGCGGTATGGCGACCGGTGACGGTGCTGGCAGTCGGCTTGGTGCTGGCCTCGGCAGCGGCGGTAGCGCTGGTCGCCGTCGCGGTCACCCCGCTGCCGCCCGCAATGGCGTTCGTGCTCGGCGCGGTGCTGGCCAGCACCGATCCGGTCGCGGTCACCGCGCTGGGCCGCCGGCTGCCGCTGCCGCCCCGGGTGCATGCGCTGGTCGCGGCGGAGAGCCTGTTCAACGATGCCACCGGTCTGGTGCTGTTCCGCGTCGCGGTGGGGATCGCGGCGGCCGGCGGCGCCGTTGGCGGGGCGGCATCGTGGGGCCGGGCGGTCGGCCAGTTCATCCTGCTGGCTGGCGGCGGCGCGCTGGTCGGGGCGGCGGTCGCGGCCGGCGTGGCGCTGATCCGGCGGCGTACCGAGGACCCGGTGCTGGAGACGGTGATCGCGCTGGTCACCCCGTACGTGGCGTACGTCGCTGCCGAGACTGCGAGAGTCGCCGGGGTGACCGCCGTCGTGGTGGCCGCCGTGATCCTGTCCACCCAGGCGCGGCGGCTGACCAACGCCGGCATCCGGCTGCAGTTGCACGCCGTGTACGGCACCGTGGTCTTCCTACTGGAAAGCGTGGTGTTCAGCCTGATCGGGCTGGAGCTGCCGGCACTGATCGACAACCTGGCCGGCGCCGCCCGGGACTGGCCGGTCCAGGCACTGGCGGTCACCGGCACCCTGCTGGCGGTCCGGATCGGCTGGGTGTTCCCCCTGTCGGCGGTACTGCAGCGTCGCAGCGGCGGCCGGCCATCGTGGCGGGTGCCGGCGGTGGTGGTCTGGGCCGGTGCCCGCGGGGTGCTGCCGCTAGCCGCTGCGCTGTCCATCCCGCTACAGACCGACGCCGGTACGCCGATGCCGCAACGTGCCCTGGTCCTACTGCTCACCACCGCGGTGATCGTGACCACCCTGGTGGTGCAAGGCTTCACGCTGACCCCGCTGGTGCGCTGGTCTGGGATTGCGCTGGATCCCGCGCACACCCGTAACGAGGACGGCACCGCCCGGCTGCGGATGGCCGAGGCGGCACTTGCCCGGCTGGAGCAGCTCGCCGACGTGGAAGCAGCCCCGGAGGTGGAGTTGGACCGGCTGCGTCGCGGGCTGCAGGCTCGACTGCACCGTGCCGAGGAGCAGCTCGCCGCCGAACCGGCCGATGAACCCACCGCGCCGAGCCACCGCCAGCTCCGCCGGGACCTGATCGCGGTGGAGTCGGCCGAGCTCCGCCGGTTGTACGAGACAGGTGAGATCGGTCCCACCACCCAGCGGCGGCTGCAGCGCAGCCTGGACCTGGAGGAAGCCGGGCTCGGCGACTGAGCCGGTCCGCCGGTCCGGCAGGGCCGGGGTACGCTGACCGGCCGGCCATCCCTACTCTTTCCGGCATGCTTGTCCGGGTACGCGGCACTGGCGCCGCGGTGGCGTTAGGCGCGCTGCTGGTGGCCGGGTTCTTCGTCGCTCGGTTGGCCAGCCACGACTGGCGGCCCGGCGCATTCGTGGTGGCCGGGGACCGATTTGTTGACGCCGGCCAGCGGCCTGAGTTACCGGTGGCCACCAACAGCGGCGGGTACGACGGGCAGTTCGTCTACCGGCTGGCGCTCGACCCGCTGACCGACCAGGTGCGTGCGGACGGCATCGAACTGGACAACCCGCCGTACCGGCAGGGTCGGATCGGGCTGCCCGTGTTGGGCTGGCTGGTGGACCGGTTACCGGGCGTGCCGCTGACCGTTGCGCTGCTACTGATCGAGGCGGCGGCGCTGGTCGGCAGTTGCTGGCTCGGCAGCCGGTTCGCGGTGGCCTATGGGCGCTCTCCGCTGGTCGGCCTCGTGGTCGGGCTGTCGCCGGGACTGGTGATCGCTGCCGACCGCGACCTGACCGAGCCGGTGGCGATGTTCTTCCTGCTGGCCGGCCTGGACCTGTGGCGGCGGCGCCGGCTGGCTGGGGCCGCGGCGTTATTCGCGGCCAGCGTGCTGACCCGCGAGACGGGGCTGGTGGTGCTGGCCGGGATGGGCGGCTGGCACCTGGTCTGCTGGCTGCGGCGGTCCCACCGGTCGGCCGATCACCTGGCTCGGACGGCGGTCCTGCTGGTGCCGCTGGCTGCGGTGGTCGGCTGGCAGGCGTACGTCCGGTCGGTCTGGGGCGGCTGGCCAGCGATCGCCAAGGGCGGCGATACCTTTGGTACCCCGCTGCTCCGGCCGCTGCACGGGCTCCTGGTCGGCCTGACCCCGTTGTTCGCCACCGACCGCCAGCACTTGTTGCAGCACCTGTGGATCGCTGAGCGGCTGGCGCTTTTGATCCTGTTGCTGGTGGTGGCCGGCACGCTGGTCACGTCCCGTGCTGCGGTGAGCCTCGCACCAGATCTGCTGGTCGGCTGGCTGGCAGCCGCGCTGCTGGCGATCTCGATGATGTGGCGGGCGGACGTGCAGTTTGTACGGGCGGCGAACGAGGCGATCGTGGTCGGCTTGCTGGCGCTCGTTGCCAGCCGCGGCCGGTGGTCGGTCGCCGGGTTGTGGCTGGCCGCCGGCTGGTCGGCCGCAGTGGCGGTCGCGTACGCGGTCGCCCTGTAGCTTTTTAGCGCCGATCTTGACAAAGTTGTCGGAATTTTGGCCCCGGAAGCGACAACAACGTCAAGATCGGCGGGGAGGGGGTCGGATCAGCGGGGGAGCACCAGCAGCGACTGGGCGCCAGCGCCGATCCGGCCGTCGGTGTCGTACAGGGTGCTCGTGGCCAGCGCCACCCCGTCCTCGGCGAGTTGGGTGGCCGCGTCGACGCAGATCCACTCCCCGTGCGGCGGCCGGGCTAGGTGCACGGTCAGGTCCACGTTCGCAAACGACCAGCGATTCCAGTCGAGGACCGCGCTGATTCCGTTGCCTGAGTCGGCGGCGGCTACCACTCGCTGCATCGGCGACGGCGGTACGCCAGCGACGATCGCGGCCCGTAGCCGGGCCCACACAGTAGCCGGCCCGGGGCTGGTCGTCACCCCGCCGGCCACCAGCCACTCCAGCCCGCGGGCGTACCCGAAGTCGACCCCGATCGGGCTGCTGACCGCGACGCCGCCCAGCGCCGGGCCGGCCGGCTCGCTGACCGGCGCCAACCCCTCCAGCCGGGATCGGCGCAGCCGCCAGGCTTGAGCGCGCAGCACCGGTCGCCCCTCGGCCGACAAGGTCGCCGCCAGCAACTGGACCCGCCGGCCGCCCCGGACCACCTCGGCGGAGACCGTCAGGTCGGCGATCGGCACCGGCCCGAGGAACTCCGCGGTGACCCGGGCCAACTCCGCGCCGGAGACCGGCTCGCAGCGTTCCAGCGCGTGCACCAGCAGTGCGACCGGCGGCCCGCCGTGCTGGAAACGCGGATCCCACGGCCCCCCGGTGATCTCGGTTGACCGAAAGGTGGCGTCGCTCAGCGGCAGGTAGAACGCATCTGACACTCAGCGATGCTATCCGCGGACGCTAGTGGGGCGTGCCGTCCCCGCGGTCCGCTCGCCGTACCCCTCGACGGAACAAGACCCCTTCTGCCGGTATTTGCCGACAGGTCAGCCGGCGCCATAAAGCAGCAACGGCGCCGCCGCGGCCGGTCCGCGGGGCCAGCCCAGCAGCCGGAGCAGAGCGAGCATGCCGGTCTGCAGTGGCACCGGCGTGAGGCCCATCCGCCGAGCCTGCGGGACCGCCCCCGCCTGCTGGGCCATCCCGGCGCCGCTCCACAGCGACCACTGCGCCGCGACGGTGCCGCACTGCGGTAGCCCGCTGGCCGCCCGCAGCGTCGCTCGGCATAGCAGCTCGTTGGCCAGCGCGTAGCAGGCCATGCCGCGATGGGGCGTCTCCGCGGTGATCGAGCCAAAGGTGATCAGGTGCTGCAACTGGCCGGGGTCGAGGGCGGCCAGCACGTTGCGCAAACCATCGACCTTGACCCGCTGCGCACTCGCCAGGTCGTACCAGGTGAAACCGCTCAGCGGCCCGCTGTGCAGGATCCCGGCGCAGTGCAGCACCGCCCGAACGGCCAAACCGTCCACTGTGGACAGCGCGCCGCGGGTCGCGGCGGGGTCAGTGATGTCGGCGTGGAGTACGGTGACGCCGGCTGAGCAGTCCGTCAGCCGGCGCAGGTGGTGCGCGGCGCTTGGTGGCAACTGATCCGGCTGGGTGGTGTCGATCAGGACCGGGTACAGGCCGCGCAGCCGGGCGAGTACGGCAGCCGCCCGTAGGCCCAGCCCACCGAGCCCGCCGGTCACCACCACCGCGCCCGGCGACCGGCCGCAGCAATCATCGGCCGGCTCAGCGGGTGGCAGCTCGGCCGGCTGCCAGCGGATCGCGGTGACCGCGCCGTCGTTGCTGACCTGTAGGTCGCGCGGGCCGAGGCCATCGGAGTTGGCCAGGGTGACCGCCACCCGGCAGGCCCGCTCGGTGGGTTGCTCGGCCAGCTCGATAGTCAGGGCATCCAGCCGCGGCTCCTCCGTTGCCGCCACCCGCAGCAGGCTGCCACCGCCCGCGCCGAGATGGACCAGCACCAGCCGGCCGCTGTCCCGCAGCGCGGCGTGGACACCATCAAGTAACCGCGCGTTGTCCTCCCACTCGAACTCCCGGCCGGCCAGCACGGCCGTGCCGGGCGGGCCGGCAGACCGCCCGTACGCACCGACCTGGCTCGCGGACCGAGCCCGCAGCTCGGCCGCTACCGGATGCCGGGGGCACCCCATGACGTGCCAGCAACGCCGGACAAACCGGTTCGGTGACACTGGGTTGAGCACCGGCTGAGGCGTCGGCGCGAACGCCTTGACGGTGCTCATGTCGCTGCTCGGACCTGGCGTGCCATCGGGACGTCACGTACGCAATGCGCCCAGCAAGGTCGGGATGGCCTCGCCTTGGAAGTCCACGTCCACATCAAATTCGTTGATCATCCCCTCCAGGACCAACAGGGACACCAGCGGAAAGATAAACTCTGGCGCCGCGGCAATGCCCGTACGGCGTTGTAGGTCGAACAGGCGGGTGGCAAAGGGCGCCAGCCGGAACTGGCCCGCGGTCTGCCGGTGGGCCGTCTCGACTAGCTCCGTGATGCCGACCCGGAAAGACTCCAGGTCGGCGCTCGGCGGCACGTGTTCGGCGCTGCGCAGCACCACCTCGGCGCATTCATCGCCCCGGCCCAGTGACATGTTGAGGAAGAACTCTGCGAACAGCCGCTTAACCTCCGAGCTGAGCTGCACCACGAACCCCGCGTCCAGTAGCACGATCTCGGCGTCCCCGGTCAAATACAGGTTGCCCGGATGCATGTCGCAGTGCACGAGCCCATCAAGGAACAGCATCTGGAACACACCGTGCAGCACCCGCCGGACAACCATCCGGCACTGTTCCTTGGTCAGCTTGCCCGCACCGAATCGACTCAGACCGGGGATATATTCCATGACAAGTACGCCGTCACCGCTTACTTCGGGCAGCGGTTCCGGGATCCGGAAGTAGTCCAGCCCGGCCAGGTTTGCCCGTAGTCGGGCGAGTGCGGTGGCCTCAGCCACCAGGTCGAGTTGCCGCAGCACCGCGAATCCGAGCTGCCTGACCATCCGCTGTGCCGGCACCTTCCGCATGCCCGGCAACCACTGCATTGCCCGGGCACCCTTGCTGAGCAGTGCGAAGTCGGCCTGCATACGCTCGCGGATGTGGGGCCGCCGGACCTTCACCGCGACCGACCGGCCGTCGCGCAGGGTGGCCCGGTAGACGCAGGCGATGCTGCCGCTTGCGGCCGGTGCCCAGTCGAAGGCTACGAACGGCCACCGGGACCGGACGCGGTAGGCGGCCACGAGTGCGGTCTCGGCCTGGGCGCGGGTCATCGGGGTAACCCGGTCATGCAGTTGGCCGAGCGCCGCGCACCATTCCTGGGGGAGGAGGTCTTTGCGGGTGCTCAGCAACTGGGCGCCCTTGACGTAGGTCGGGCCGAGATCGACCAGCAGCCGGTTCACCCGCTGACGCGCTGTACTCGGACCAGCCCGCCGGACCAGCCGGTCGTGCGTGACATCGATGGCGCAGGCAATCCCATGCCGACCGGCTGCCGCTAAACAGTTGCTCAGTCGGCCGGCTAGCCGGGGCCAGCCAATGGTGGTCGTTTCGCTGTACGGCTGGACCAGTAGTACGCTCACCGTCGCCTCCGTCGCTCCGCGCCGACCGCTGGAGCCCTGAGCTGTGCCGGTCGTCACGCCGATGGTGCTGGATCTGCCCGAGTTGAGCCACCGCCGTACGGGTGACGAACAACAGCGATACGCCTGCTTTCGACGGTACGCCTTGGCGGTAATGCGCAGTCGAGCAATGTGGAAGTAGGGCGCCGGCCGCTTCCGTGGTATGCCTAGCGGCTTGCGGTAGCTAAAGACATGTACCGTACGCAATCGCATACGTCAAAACGGCAACCTATGAGAAGTGCCGGCTGTTTGCGGGCGACAAGCTGACCGATACGGATCCACGTGACCTGGGAAAGGACGCCGCGATGGCTATCGATCTTTGCAACAAGTCGCCCAGTTCGCTGGCGGAGCGTGACCCCGGATCGTGGAGCGACGCGATCCAGTCTAGCTCTGTGCTACTCGACGACCTCGGCACTGAACAGCGCGATGCGCTCAATTTTGCCTACCGGACCACCTTGAGCAACGTGGACCCTCGGTTCATTGCGGGTGATCCGGCGGCGTGGGCGAGCGATTTCGGCTACGCGCTGGACCGAGTGGCGATCCGGCTGGACAACCGGACCAATGACGAACTCCGGACCCAGGCGCTCGCCCATCCGGACCCGGTCATGCGCGAGCAGGCGTTGTTCGAGTACGCCGACCGGGACCACGCCGACGCGGTCGAGCTGCTCGAGCAAGCGGTCCGTACCGATGTGAACCGGGAGCTGCGTTGGGACGCGCTGTGGGCCATCGAGAAGCTGGGCGGCCCAGCAGCGGTTGGCGTACTACAGAAGTTCCGCACTGACGACGATCCGGAGCTCGCCGAGTGGGCGCAGTTGTATATCAGCGAGCTGCAGACCGGGGACCCCGCGTTCGACAACCGCGCCGGCAAGTTCACCCCGGGCCGGACGTTCGACGAGACGATCTACTTGCTGATCCACTGCGACCTTTATGTACGGTTGGACGACTCCAACACGCATTGGGGCAAGATCTCGCTGGCCCCGCAGGGCCTGGCTCGGATCTACGGGCAGGCGCACGCCTGCCCCAACGTGGCCACCCGGGAGCGCCAACTGGTAATCGCTAAGACCATTGCCGGCCTGCACAAGGACGGCTCGCCGCACTGTGACAACTACCTGTTCCGCGGGTTCACCGATCGCACCCGGCGCGACCGCGGTAACTTCTTCTTCGAGTCCCTGGTGCCCCGGATCTTCTTCAAGTCCGGTCGCGCAGATGACCCGAGCCTGGGTATTCGGCAGGCCAATATCGGCTTCGCCCGGTACGGCACGTGGCACGTCGAGCCGAGGTTCCAGGTCCGCCAGGAGGCGGCGATCCGCTATGTTCGAGGTCGATTCCAGGGCTGGGGTTATGTGAACCTGTCGAGGATCGCCGGTCGGTCGCTGGAGGATGTCCTGACTCCCGGCAACGGCGTGCTGTCTACCCTGCACGACCCAGAGGTCGGCCCGCTGACCAACGCGTTTATCCTCGGCACGTTCAAGGGCAAGCTGAATGACTGGGATGACGACGGCGTCATCGATCTCAACTCGCGTGACGTGTACTCGACCGTGGCCGGTGAAATCGATTCCGACCAGGACGGCATTGCCGACGAGACCGGTCAGACCTGCTGTGACTACACAAGCCAACTGCCCTGACTCGACAACACTCGAGCACTGAGAGGGAACAATGTCTACACCAACACGGCAGCCTTCCGTGGTCTACGGCCGTCCGGTCAGCACGGCTGGCGTGCCGAATATCTACTCGGGTGCGAAGGTGATCCCGTGGACTGCCCCGGATCCGGGAATCGACAACCTCGGGATCAACTCGATTGATACCTTCGCGGTGCCCGGCGTGGGTGAGTACACGGTGGCCTTCGACGGTTACGTGCGCGTGGTGCGTTCGCAGCCGACCTCGCGAGAATGGTTCAAGGCCGAGGTCTACACCAACTTGATCGAGATGAAGATGGTTGGTGAGTGCGAGGAACTGGGCCGGATCACGGTCACCCTGAACCCAGAATGCCTGTCCGCCGGGCAGATCCGGACTCCTTTCGACCCGTACGCGGGTGAGGGCCCCTCGGCCAAGGCCTGCCGCATGGCGGTCGGCGCGATCTTCGAGATGCCGAAGTTGGGCCTGCAGCTCGTCAACAAGGAGCCAATCATCCTGACCATCGACGATGTCCGGCAGATCCCGCCGGCCGGCGCGCCGGGCAAGGGCCAGATCTACCGGATGCTCCCACTCCACGACCGCCGCCGGCCGGACGACGAGCCAGTGGCGTACGTGACCAGCCTCCGGTTCAACATGGGTGGCTATCTCTCCCCGGAGGAACTTGCCGCAAAGTGACCCGGCAGTTGGGCGGGCGGTCGCTGACCGCTCGCCCGTGTCGGCACGTGACGGGGCGTAGGAGGGAGGAGACCAGCATGCCCGTGACACCCACGGCGACGCTACGGACGCCACGGATGGTCCGCGGGCTGCCGTTTCTGGGCAGCTTGCTCGAGTGGCGCCGCGATCACCTCGGGGTGTTCATGCGCGCCTATCAAGAGTACGGTCCGGTCTTCAGCATCCAGCTCGGCCCGATGAGGGGCACCGTGCTCATCGGGCCTGAGTACCACGAGTTCTTCTTCAAGGAGGTGGACCGCACCCTATCGGTGCCCGAGCTGTACCGCTTCGTAGTCCCGATGTTCGGCGATGTGATGATGGCGGCTACGGACAAGGACCGCCGGCGCCGGCACGTCACTTTGCTGCAGTCGGCGTTCCAGGGTGGCCGGCTCGCTCACTACACCGACCTGGTAACCCAGGAGGTCGATGCCTGGCTGGACCGGCTCGGGGACGGTGGCCAGTTCGAGCTGTGGGAGAGCGTCGAGCCGATGGTCATGCGTATCGCGGCCAGCGCACTGATGGGGCCGGAGATCCGGACCAGGGTCGATGAATTCCGGCCGCTGCTGGTCGACCTGGCTCGTGGCATGGAGTTCGTACTGCCGCCCAATCTGCCGCTGCCGAGGTTCTACCGGCGGGACCGGGCCCGCCGGCTGCTGACTGAGATGCTGCGTCCGGTGCTCACCGAACGCCGGCGCGCACCCGGCGCGCACGCCGATTTCCTGCAGACCCTCGTGGATGACGCCGAGCTGCGGGCCGAGGGCGACGACGTCCAGATCGGGATGGCGCTGTGCACGCTGTTCACCGGCTATATCACCACCGCTGCACAGGCGTGCTGGACCCTCGTGCAGCTACTGCGAAACCCGAGCTACCTGACAGCCCTGGTCGCCGAGTTGGATGCGGCCCAGTCCGGGGCAACTGGTTGCCAGCACGCCGGGTCGGCCGCTGCGTTCCGTACGCCGCGGCTGGAGTGGGCGGTCAAGGAGTCGGTGCGGCTGCGGCCGGTGATGGGCCACTATGCCAGGACCAACATGCAGGACTACGAACTCGACGGTTTCCTGCTACGGCGCGGCTGGCTGACGATGCTCTGCCCGAGTGTCGCGCACCGGTTGCCGGAGGTGTTTACCGATCCCGAGCGTTACGACCCGTACCGGTTCGCCCCGGCCCGGGCCGAGGACAAGCGACACCCGCACGCGCTGATCGGCTTCAGCGGTGGCTTCTACCGCTGCCCGGGGCAGGCGTTCGGCAGCAACGAGATCAAAGTGTTGCTGGCCGGGCTGCTGTCCCATTTCGACCTGACGCCCCTCGACGCCGAACCTGACTCGGATTTCGACTTGGGGGTGACCAGACCCCGGTCGCCCTGCATCATTCGCTACCAGCGCCGCCGCGCGGTCGGCTGACCGGCGGCGGCACAGCCAGTAAGCCCGGAAGGAGCGCACCATGCCTTTGCAAGAGACTCAACGCCGCGCGTACATGCAGCTCGCGGGCTTGAGCGAGCAGCAGATTGAAGAGACCATCGGCAGCCATGTGGTACCAGAACACCTCATCCGAGTTACCGATCTCAGCCAGAGCGCAGTCGACTCGGTCCGGGCCGCAATACGTCAGTTGTCGACCGACGTGGCGATCATCACGGCTAAATACAATACGCTCGCGCAGCGCACCAGCGGGGATCCGCGACAAACGCTCGATGAGGCAGAACAGGCCGCCGACCGGGCAGTCCTGGAAGAACTGATGACCGATGTATATATCTTTGTTACGCCGGTCGGCGAAACTCAGAACCGGAGCACCGTCATCGACGCGATCCTTGCCGGCAAGCTGCGGCTGCCTACTCTGGGCCGAGGCGGCTATCATGTCGTCAGCGACACGCTACAGGTGCACGGCAACACCGCGGTGCTGACCAGCACTATTGAGATGAACGCGGCCGGGCGGATCTCCGAGCTGACTTCTACGGCCATCACAGACCAAGCTGCCGGTACGTACCAGTTGAGCAACACCTATGTCCTGCAGAATGACCGGTGGCAACTCACCGCCGGCCACATGAGCCGGGTGCCGTCCGGCTGACCTAAATCCGTGGGTGGGAGCCGCGGCACGGAATGGAGATAGCGATAGGAGCCATTTACTGGTGCGCATCTTGGTTACCCTCCCAGCCGGCAGCCTATTCCCGCAACCACCCCAAGTGCTCATGTTCTTATTAGTACCGGTAGCTTTAACTTGGTGATATCGCCACCTGACTCGGGACAATGTCCCGTTTAACGGTAAGAGCCGAATATCGTCGGACCGACCACCCGTGGTACGCTGTATCCAGCTGGGTACATTATTATCCGCGTTGACGGGAGGACATCATGATTACCAACCTGAACACGGTCGCCCTGTATGTGACCGACCAGCAGCGGTCGACGCGTTTCTACGTCGACGACCTCGGGTTCGACCTGCGGACCGACGGCGATATGGGTGAAATGGGCCGGTGGATTGAGGTCGCCCCTAAGGGTGCGCAGACTGGCTTCGTGATTGCCGATGCCGCCAAGTTCGGCAAGGCCGACCAGGTTGGCAAGTCGGCCGACGTGACGATGAACTGCACCGACGTCGTCGGGCTGCATGCCGAGCTGGTCGCCAAGGGTGTGCAAGTGACTGAACCCGAAACCCAGCCCTTCGGCACCTTCATCAAGGTCACCGATCCGGACGGCCACGAGTTCGCTATTAGTCAAAGCTGACTCACTAACCGCCACCCGGCGCTGGGTATGTATTTCGGGTATGTATTTTGGAAGTCCCGGCGCACCGTGCCTAGCTGGCTATCCGACGTCAGGCGACATACGCCCGGCGGGCCAAGCACATCCGTTGGGGAGGACTCCCATGAAGCTCCTGCAGACTCCTTGAGAGCGAGATCATTCACTGCGGTCTCGCAGGTCAGTAACATGATCGTGGGTTCTGGCTCGCGTTTACCTAGGCTGTACGCCCAGCAGCACGGGGGTTGGAGAAGGGGCCTGCGGACGGGTACCTACGCTGCTCGCCCGGCCGGCCCGCCAGGGAGCTCCGGGGAGCCCGGTCCAGCTACTGGCCCAACTTGACCGGACACATGAGCAGCACGTGGGTCCTGTTGTGCTGACGAAGCAGCCCCAGGTGACCTGTTGCCCCGGTGGGGGCCTGACTCGGCGAGTGGGCACCTGTTGCGCTGACGAAGCAGCCCCAGGTGACCTGTTGCCCCGCGTGGGGCTGCCGGGTTGGGGTCGGGTCGGCTGCGACGAGCCGGGATACCGGTGAGATCCCAGCAGAGGTCAGCTCACGACATACTCGTGAAATGGCCGCATCCCACGAGGCCAACTCGAAAGAAGTTCCTTCCGCGCACCGGCCATAGATTTGGCTGGGCACGTACGCCGACGGAAGGGGCAAGACATGACCGGAGACATGCGACTCGCCGGTGGGTTCGCCGCAATCCCCGCTGCACCGGCGTTCGACCTCACGGCGGTCGCCGGGTCGTTCGCGCCACTTGGCGGTGTCGCTTTCCCTGCCGTACAGGATCGATGGGAACGCTTGGTCACGATGGCGAACGTGGCCGCCCCTGCCAGCCGGGTGTGGGAGGCGTTGGTCGAGCCCGCGCACCTACGCGAATGGCTGGGTGTCGGTCATGGCGGCTGGGCAGTGCGCGGTCGGGAGTCCACGTTGGACTTCGAGGACGGGGAGTTCTTCTACTGCTCCACCAGCAAGTCGACGCCACCGACCGCGGCCCGCCCGGGAACCCTCACCTACCTGTGGCGGTGGGTCGGGATCGGTCCGGCCACCGCTGTCACCTGGACGCTGACCCCTAGCCTGGACGGCACCGTGGTGACCGTCGTGGAGGAGGCGACCAATCCGCCGTCGGACTGGCGGTCCTGGAACGGTATGGGCTGGCCGGGCATCCTCGACCAACTCGCCGGCTACCTGCGCACCGGGACGAATACTCGGTGGCCATGGCGGCGGATGGGCCCGTATCTGCAAATTCCATTGCCGGCCATGCCATTCCAGGCATGGGAGGCGCTCACCAGCCCGGGGGCCGTCAAGCACTGGATGCAGCGTAGCGCCGGTTCGCTCGGGGTCGATGACCCGATGACCCTGGTGATGGGCGATGCCAGCGGGACGGTGCAGTTCATCGTCACCAAGTCGGTGGATGCCGGGCAAGAGTTCCCGTCTTACCTGCCGTACCTAGAGTTCCAGTTGCGCCGGCCGTCGTGGACTGCGGCGCTTGGCGGCCGGATGTGGATCGAGCCGGCCGGACTTGGCCAGAGCCTGCTGCAAATCTTCCACTTCGACTGGGAGCGGCTCGACGTCCGTGACCCGGTGACTGAGCGGAAACTGTTGACGAACTTCTGGGTCAACGCCGCCGCCCGGGCGCAAATGTTGCTCCAGCCCCCGGGCGCGCCGATTGGACCGCACGGCTGGTCGATGGGCGCTGGGTCGATGGGCGCTGGGTCGATGGGCGCTGGGTCGATGGCCAGCCAGTCGAACGGGCACGGCGCATTCGAGCCGAACGGGCACGGCGGCCCACCGTCGCTGGCTGGTCTCGATGTCCCGGCGGCGATGGGATTTGTCGGCAAGGTCATGAGCGATCTTGGCGGCGCGATGGCTGGCCTGCTGTCGGCGCTGGGTGTACGACTCGGGCTGTTCCGCGCGTTGGCCAGCGGCCCCGCCACCAGTACCGAGTTGGCCGAGCGCACTGAGCTGGCCGAGCGCTACGTCCGGGAATGGTTGTGGGGCCTGTACAGCGCAGACTACTTGCGCTTCGACCCGACCGGGCAGCGGTTCAGCCTGCCCATCGAGCGGGCTGCCGTGCTTGCCTTTGAGGGCTCGCCGCTGTGCGTGTCGGCGGGCTATGAGTTGCTGTCTCCACTGGCGGGCATGCTCGACGACGTGGCCGAGGCGTTCCGCACCGGGCAGGGCATCCCACCCGAGCGCTACCCGGCCGCTTTCTACACCGCGATGGAACGGATGAGCGCCACCTGGCTGGATACGGCTCTGATCGATCAGTGGCTGCCGGCAGTTGAGGGGCTGGTCGGTGCCCTCGAACGGGGCGCGAAGGTAGCCGACGTCGGCAGCGGCGGCGGTCGGGCGTTGATAACGATGGCCAGACAATTCCCGCGCAGCGAGTTCGTCGGGTACGACCTGCATAAGCCAAACGTGGAACGAGCCACCGCCGCAGCCGAATCCGCCGGAGTGAGTAACCGGGTGCGGTTCGTCAATGCTGACGCGCTCACCGGACTGATTAACCCGGTCGACCTTGTGACCATGTTCGACGTGCTCCACGACGCGCCCGATCCGGAGGCCCTACTGACCGCTGTACGCGCCGCCCTGATACCCAACCGGGGCGCCCTACTGGTGCTGGAGAGCAGCAGCGCCGCGGTGCCCGAGGACAACGCCGGTCCGGCCGGCGCGATTCTGTACGCGACCAGCGCGCTGTACTGCGTACCGACCGCGTTGGCCGACGGCGGGCCCGCCCTCGGCACGCTGGGGCTGCCGCTCGCCGAGTTGGACGCACTGGCCCGGCGCGCCGGCTTTGGCACTATCGGGGAAGTGGCGGTGCAGAACCCGCTGAACGCTCTCTATGTGCTGCGCCCCTAAGCGGACACAGCCAACGAGGCAGATCGGCCCGGCCGATCTGCCTCGTTGGATTCGTACAGGTGTTGGATTCGTACCGGTGATCAGGGTTGATGATTCGGGCGTTGATGATTCGGGCTCAGTTACGCCATGGCGGCTAGGTACTCCTCCGGTACCAGGCCGACCTGCTGCATGAGGTGCAGCTCGTCGGTGACGCCCCAGTGCTCGACCAGCTTGCCGTTGGTCACCCTGGCCACCCCGAAGACCGTGCAGCTCACTGACCGTCCAGTGGCCGGCATGCCCATGTATTCCCCGGTGTGGGTCGCGTAGGCAGTCATCCGGCTGGCCACCCGGTCACCGTCCGCTACCAGGTCTTCGATCTCGAATCGCAGATTCGGGAACGCCTGCATAAAGTTGGAGACGATCGACACCACCTCGTTGAAGCCGTGACTTCCGGTGCGGGTGTGGTGGATCATGTCCGGCGACCAGAACTGGGCCATTCCCTGCAGGTCACCGCTGTTCCAGGTCTCGATGTAGCGCCGGACCAGGGCCTTGTTCTCCTCCGTCGACATCGCAAGTCACCTTCCTCGTGTCATCGAGCGCCGGCCCGCCGCGGCGAGCGGTGAGGTCACCTTCGTCCCCAAAATTGTTCAGGACCGGGCGTACCAGGCACTTCTTCGGTCTTGCGGGGCTGGCGAACAACAGCAACGCCGAAGAAGCGCCGTTGAGATGAGCGGGACAACACTTGCCGATGACCGGACAAAAGGAAGCTGTGTAGGCCCGGGCAAGCGGGCTGACGCAGCGAGTAGCTATGGCAATACCTACGGCAAAAAGCGGGTGTCACCACGCACCATCGAAAGCCATCGGTGGGCTACCCGGGGTAATCGGTGGGCTGCCCGGTGTACAGGTCAGTGCCGCGGGTTCGAGACCGGCCCGAGTCGCTGCGGGTTTGCGGGCGACCCGGCAGTGGTCAAACCGACCGGGCGCGGACAGCTCGACGCGGGAGTACGGATGCGGGCGGGAGCACGGATGCGGTACATGCTGCTGGGCAGGAGCGGGCTACGGGTGTCCGGGCTGTGCCTAGGCACGATGACCTTCGACGGCAACGGGTCGGACTGGTGTGTGTCCAAAGAGGACGGTCGGCGAATTTTTGCCGCCTTCCTTGAGGTGGGCGGCAACTTCGTCGACACGCACACCTACGGGCCAACCGAGGACTACCTCGGGGAGTACCTGACCGGCGACCGGGATCGGGTCGTGGTGGCGACCAAGTACGGCGGCTCGCTAGCGCCCGCGGACGTCAACGCCTCCGGCGGTCACCGAAAAAGTCTGGTCCGTTCGGTCGAAAACAGCCTGCGGCGGTTGAAGACCGACTACATCGACCTGCTCTGGCTGCACGCCTGGGACCGGCTCACCCCGGTTGAGGAGGTGATGCGGGCAACAGACGACCTGATCCGCACCGGCAAGGTGCTTTACCTGGGGGTCGCCAACGCCCCAGCCTGGACGGTCGCGCAGGCCAACACGCTCGCGGAGCTGCGGGGCTGGACCCCGTTCACCGCGATCCAGGTTGAGTACAGCTTGGTGGAGCGGGACGCCGATCGCGAGCTCACCCCGATGGCCCGCAGCCTGGAGCTTGGAATCGCCGCCTGGACGCCGCTGGCCAGCGGCTGGCTGACCGGCAAATACCGGCTCGATCGCGATCCGGCACCCGACGGCTCAGTTCCGCGGCGGCTGGACGACCCGATCATGTCGCGGTTCCTACCTCGTACTGAGCGCAACATCGCAATCGCCGAAGAAGTATGCAAGGTTGCCGCCGAGATCGGCTGCGCCCCCGCCCAGGTGGCACTGAACTGGCTGCGGCAGCGTGGCGCTATCCCTATTTTCGGCGCGACGTCGCCAGCGCAGGTCGTGGAGAACGCCGCCTGCTTTGAATTTCCCCTGTCCGATGAACATGTCACCCGGCTGACCGAGGTCAGCAAGATCAAGCTCGGCTTCCCGCACGACTTCCTGAGCAGCGGCTTGGTGAAGCGACTGATGTACGGCACGAACGGTGACCGCATTGACGCTTCGCGCCGTTGAGCCAGGGCCGGTGCCGATGAACGTGCGGACCTGGTGGGAGCTGCCCCCGCTAGGGCGCGGGTGGCTCGGCGCAACGGCACCGGGCAGTAAATTGCTGGTGCCAACACAGTGGAGACGAGATGAGCAACCCAGTCTGGTGGGACCGGATTACCGAGGAAGTCAGCACGGTCCAGCGGGAGGATCCGGCCAACCTACCGGGCGCGGTCTTTGCCATCGACACCCCGGCGGATGGCCCGCTGATCTCAGTAGTCGGCGACGGCTGGTCCACCGGTACGATTTGTGCGATCGGCACGATGACGAAGCCGTTCACCGCCACCGCAGTCCTGCTCGCACTCGAAGAGCACGGGTTGCTCGACGTACAGACCGAAGTCTGGCGACTGCCGGGCATGCAGCCCTACGCCGAAAGCGCGCTGAAAAAGCACATCCAGGTCCGGCACCTGCTTCAGCACACTTCCGGCCTGCCCAGCATCCAGCATTACACCGCGAGCCCGAAGTCCCGGTGCAATGACCCGACCGGACCGCCGCCGTACTGCCCGCAAGCCAACCTCGAACTCGGGCCGACGGGGGAATGGACGTGCTACCCGGGCGGCGCGAACGAGTACATGTACGTCGACGGGCAGTGCCGGCCGGCGCGGACGCTGACGATCGAGCAAGTCAGCCGGTACATCATGGAAACCTACGACCCGGTGACCGCGCCGGGCGCCGAGTACTGCTACAGCACGATCGGTTACGTCGTTGCGGCCCGGATCGTGGAAGCCCTGTCCGGCCAGTCGATCAACCGATTTCTCAAGGATCGGCTCTTCGGGCCGCTTGGCATGTCCGACTCCTTCTTCATCGCGCAGCCGACCGGGGACGTGAGCCTCGACCTCAGGATCGACGACGGGGTGACCGAGGAGCAACGCGCCCGGATCGCCGACGTCGCCCTCATCACCCGAGATGGCGCGATGCCGCCCGAGGTCGCCCCTGGCCCGGATGGCCGGTGGGATAAGTACCGCCGAGGCTGGCGGTTCGTCTTCCCCGACGGCGGGATGTACACGACCGTCACCGACCTGCTCAGCTTCCTGCGCATGCTGCGAGACGGTGGCTGCCTCTGGCCGCGACGGATCCTGTCGCCGGAGATCGTGCAGTTGCTGGTCGGCGACCACGGCCACGGCCACACGATGGGATTCGGGTACCGCCGGCAGCCGACGCCATACGGGCAGGGGGCGGGCACCCTGGAGCAGCTCGGCGGCATGATGACCTACTGCTGGATGGAGCTGACCGGCGACTCGCCGCTGGCCGGGGTGTTCTTCAGCCAGCGGCTGCCCAACATCGTGGTGAACCCGAACATGGGCGCCGGCATGAAGATCATCTTCAGGGTGTTCGTACCGGCGGTCAACGGCGCCGTCAAAGGGGTGCACCCATGACGGTGCCGGCCAACGCCCTGCTCGGCGAGCCTGCTCCGCCCGGCCACCGGTGGGTGACCGACCTGAGTGTCGAGTCTTTCCCGTCCCTGGCCGACCATCGGCTGCAGGGGATGATCGTGCTGCCCGGTTCGGCCTACCTCCAGATGGCACTGTCCGCGGTGACCGCGATCACCGGCCGGACTCCGGCCACCGTGCACACCATGGCCTTCGAGCGGGCCTTCATCATTCCGCCCTCGGGGGTCCGGGGACTCCAGGTCGAACTCCGGTCGCTGGCCGACATACCAGAGGCCGACCAGTGGGAGTTCGTGGCCACTGGCGCTGCGACGGGGGTCCGGCACGCATCGGCCCGGATCCTGGCCGGCCCCCGCGAGCTGGCCGACCTCAGCGAGCCGGCCGGCTCGCTCGCCGGCCGGCTGCGCCCCGGGGAGCCGGGTTGGTGGCAGGGCACCGAGCTGCTTGGCACGGAGCTGTACCGGCGCCTGCACGCCGTCGGCAACGACTTCGGGCCGGCGTTTCGGGGCGTACAGCGGTGTGTCCGCAGCGACGGGCAGGCGGCTGGGATCATGCAGATCCCGGCCGGTGGTGACCCGGAGCTGGCCGGCTACCTGCTCCACCCGGCGGTCCTCGACACCGCAATGCAGGTGCTGGCCGCGGCGGCCGGCGTCACCGATCGTAGCGTCGCACTGGTCGGCGTCGACCGGCTGCGGCTGTTGGGCTCGCCGGGCGCTGCCGGTGAGGTATATGCCCGGCTACGGCCGCACCAGCCCGCCGCCGATCAGCCCGCCGCCGATCAGCGGGTCGGTGATGTCCTGCTGGTCGATGCCGCGGGCCGCCCGGCGGTCGAGTTCACCGGCGTGCGGCTGCGCTACCTGCCCATGCCGCGCCAGGTTGCGGGCGGGGCCGGCAGCCCGGCGCTGACGATCGCCGTCGCGGCCACCTTCACCGCCGAACCGCTCACCGACGCGTTGTCCTTTTGGTTCGACACCCTCGGCATGCCGGTCACGGTTGCGTACGCCAGCGTCAACCAGCCGTTCCAGCAACTGCTCGACCCGGCCAGCCTGCTGTCCACCAACACCAGCGGGGCGAACGTCATCCTGGTCCGGCCGGACGACCTCTGCCGGCGCGGCGAGGCCGGCCTGGAGTCGCCCGCCCCGTCGGCCTTGGCCGAGCTGTTCGCCGATCGGCCGCGGTTCGCGGTGCCCGGTATCGGCGAGATCGCGCACCTCATTGGCTACGAGACCGAGTCCTTGTACGAGGAGATCTTCGTACGGCAGGCGTACCTGCGGCACGGGATCGACCTGCGCGATGGGGACTGCGTCTTCGATGTCGGCGCGAACATCGGGCTGTTCACCTTGTTCGTCCACAGCCGGTGCGCGGATGCCCGCGTCTTCGCCTTCGAGCCGTCGCCACCGGCGTACGACGTACTCCGCCGGAACGTGGCCGCCTACTGCCCTAATACCACGGTGTTCGACTGCGGCCTGGCTGACTCCAACGGCGAGCGGCCCTTCACGTTCTACCGGAACTCGACGGTGTTCTCCGGCTTCGCCGCCGACCCGGCCCGGGATCGGGTGGCCGTCGAGGCCGTGGTCCGCAACGCGGTACGTACCACGCTGCCCGCGGACTCCCCCGACCTCGAACCGCTGGTCGACGAGCTCACCCGGGGCCGGCTCGACACCGAAAGCTATCTCCGGCCGACCAGGACCCTGTCCAGCGTGATCGAGTCCAGCATGAACGGGTACGGGCTGCCGCGCATCGACCTGCTGAAGATCGACGCGGAGGGCAGCGAGGCCGCCATCCTGGCCGGCATTGCCGATGAGCACTGGCCGCTCATCCGGCAGGTTGTCGCCGAGGTCCACGACGCCGCCTGCGGCCGGCAGCTCCAGGCCCTGCTGACCCAGCGGGGCTTCCAGGTCGTGCTGGACAGCACTGACGAGGCGCTGCGCGGCACCGGCTTCGCGCACGTCTTCGCCCGGCGGCCCGAGCGGATCGAGCCACCGGCGAGCCGCCGCACCTTGCTAGCGCAGGCCGAACGCAACGCCGAGGACCTGATCCAGGCGATCGCCGGTGCCCGGCGGTCCACCGGCGTGCCGTACCTCGTCGTCGTGTGCCCAGCTTCCACCGCGGGGCTCGACCAGGTGGCGCACCGCCTCGCCGACGGGATGGCCGGCCTGCCTGGGGTGGTGGTGCTCACGGCCGATGCGATCCAGCGGGCCTACCCGGTTGCTGAGCACGCGGACGTACCCGCGGAGCAGCTCGGCGGCATCCCGTACACCAGCCGGTTCTTTGCGGCGATCGGGACAATGATTGCCCGCACCTACCTGGCCTGCCGGCAGCCGCCGGTCATCGTCCTCGCCTTGGACTGCGACCAGACGCTATGGGCCGGCGTGTGCGGCGAGGACGGTCTGGCCGGGGTGCAGGTCGATGCGCCCAGGAGGGCCCTGCAGGAGTTCGCGGTCCGGCAGCACGATGCAGGTACGCTGCTCTGCCTGTGCAGTAAGAACAATCCGGCCGACGTGCTCGAGGTCTTCGCCCGGCGTACGGATATGCCGCTCGGGCTCGAGCACATCGTCGCCCGGCGGCTGAACTGGCGGGAGAAGTCGGCGAACCTCGCCGCCCTAGCCGAGGAGCTCGGCCAGAGCCTGGACGGCTTCGTCTTCCTCGACGATGACCCGGTCGAGTGCGCCGAGGTACGGTCCCGTTGTCCCGAGGTGTTGACCTTGCGGCTGCCCGCGGCCGAGGAGATCCCGCACTTCCTCCACCATATCTGGGCGTTTGATCGGGTTCGGGTGACCGAGGAGGATCGGGCCAGGACCGACCGGTACCGCCAGGAGGGTCAGCGGCGGGCCGCCCGGGATCGGGCCATGACGTTGGAGTCCTTCTTTGCCGGCCTCGATCTACGGGTGACGCTCGGCCCCGGTACCCGGGCGGATCTCCCGCGGGTGGCGCAGCTCACCCAGCGCACCAACCAGTTCACCGCGACAGCGATCCGGCGTACCGAGGCGGAGTTGGCCGGGTTGCTCGACTCCGGGGCGCTGGCCTGCCAGACGGTGCGGGTCGAGGACCGGTTTGGCGACTACGGCCTGGTCGGCGCGATGCTGTTCCGGCTGGGCGCCGGCGTGCTGCGGGTGGACACCTTCGTGCTCAGTTGTCGGGCCCTCGGCCGCGGCGTCGAGCACCGGATGCTGGCCGGACTCGGCGAGATCGCGTGCGCGGCCGGCCTGGACCGGATCGAGGTTCCGCTGGTACGGACTGGGCGCAACGAGCCGGCGCGGGAGTTCTTTAACGCGGTGACCGAGCGGTCGCCCGCTGCCGGTGCTGGTGCCGGCCTGCTGGGCACGGTGCCAGCCGAGACCGCGGCCCGGCTGATCTTCGATCCGGCCGGCCGCGCAGTACCCGCCGTACCCGCATCTGCCGCAACCGCCGCAGCCGCGCCGCGCAACCGGCTGCCGACCTCGATTTACCGGCGCATTGCCGAGGACCTGCGTGACCTCGACGCCATCGTCGAGGCCATCGAATCCAGCCGGGTGCGCCGGCGGCCCCAGCTACCCAACACCTTTGCCGGACCAGACGACGAGATCGAACGCTCCCTGGTGAGCCTGTGGCAGCGGGTGCTGGGGCTCGACCGGGTCGGCGTTGACGACAACTTCTTCGAGCTGGGTGGTACGTCGCTGCGCGCGGTCCAGGTGATGGCCGAGTTGAGCGACCGTACGGGTGCCGCGGTCCACACCGTCAGCCTGTTCGAGAAGCCGACGATCCGCGCGGTGGCCGCGATGCTGCGCACGGCGACCGGCAGCCCGGACCCGACCGGCGCAACCGGGCAGCGCCGCGGTCGCCAGCGACGGGAGATGCAGCGCGCGCGCCGCCGCCCGGCGCCGAGGGTGGGCGGGCCCGATGGCGCCTGACACCCCGGATATCGCGGTGATCGGCATGGCCTGCCGGTGTCCCGGTGCCGCGAACCTCGAGCAGTTCTGGGAGAATCTCGCCGCCGGAGTTGAGTCGATTACTGTGCTGTCCGACGACGACCTGCGGGCCGCCGGGATCGACCCGATCCATTGGGAGCAGCCCGGGTACGTCCGAGCCGCGCCGCTGCTCGACGGCTACGACACCTTCGACGCGCGGTTCTTCGGGTACTCGCCGCGGGAGGCGACCCTGCTCGACCCCCAGCAGCGGATCTTCCTGGAGTGCGCCTGGACGGCGGTGGAGCACGCCGGCTACAACTCCAGCAACTATGACGGCTCGATCGGGGTCTTCGCCGGCGCCGCGATGAACACCTACTTGCTGCACACCGGCCTGGCCCGGCTGCTGCGCGAGGACTACGTGCTGACCCTCACCGCGAACGACAAGGACTTCCTGACCTCCCGGGTGTCGTACAAACTCAACCTGACCGGCCCGAGCGTCGTGGTGCAGACCGCCTGCTCAACCTCGCTGGTCGCCGTACACCTTGGCTGCCAGAGCCTGCTGACCGGGGAGTGCGACCTAGCCCTCGCCGGCGGTGTCGCGGTGAAGGTACCGCAGCGGGCCGGTTACCGGTACGACCCGGACGGCCCGCTCTCGCCGGATGGGCACTGCCGGGCGTTCGACGCGCGGGCCGGGGGCACCCTGCTGGGCAGCGGGGTCGGCGTGGTGGTGCTCAAGCCGCTGGCGGGCGCGCTGGCTGACGGGGACCACGTGCACGCGGTCATCAAGGGCTCGGCGGTCAACAACGACGGCTCGACCAAGGTCGACTACGCGGCGCCCAGTGTGCTGGGCCAAGCCGAGGTCGTCGCCGAGGCACTGGCCCACGCCGGCATCAGCGCCGACACGGTGTCCTACGTGGAGGCCCACGGCACCGGGACGGTGCTCGGCGATCCGGTCGAGATCGCCGCGCTGACCAGGGCGTTCGACCGCACCACCCGGCGCCGCGGGTTCTGCGCGATCGGCTCGGTGAAGACCAACCTCGGCCATCTCGACGCGGCCGCCGGGGTCATCGGTCTGATCAAGACGATCCTGGCCCTGCGGCACGGCGTGCTCCCGCCGAGCCTGCATTTCGAGCAGCCGAACCCGCGCATCGACTTCCCGAGTACCCCGTTTTATGTCAACACCGCGCCCACAGCCTGGCCGGAGGGTGGCCAGCCCCGCCGGGCCGGGGTCAGCTCGCTGGGCATCGGCGGGACGAACGCGCACGTCGTGGTCGAGGAGGCGCCGCCGGCACCGCTGTCCAGTCCGGGCCGGCCGTACCAGCTCCTGGTGCTGTCGGCCCGGACGCCGGCGGCCCTCGACACGGCGAGCCGTACCCTCAGCGGCTGGCTGGCCCGGCATCCGGCCGCTGACCTCGCGGACGTTGCGTACACCCTGCAAATGGGCCGCAAGGCGTTCGAGCACCGCCAGGTGGTGGTCTGCCGGGACCTCCCCGATGCGGTGACCGCGCTCGACCAGCCGGTCCGGCGGGCCCGCAGCTCGGGCGCGGGGTCAACGACCCGGCCGGTCGTCTTCCTGCTTCCCGGCGGGGGGAGCCGGCGGCCGCCGGCGATCTCGGATGTGTACGCGGCCGAGCCGGTGTTCCGGGACCGCATCGACCACGGTCTCGCCGAGCTGCGGTCGCTGGCGGACCTCGACGCCGGCCGCCTGCTGCTGCCTGGCGGCGACGCGCTGCCCGGCGATGGGGAGCTCCGCGCGGCGTACGCCCGCCCGTCGGTGCAGCTTCCGGTGATCTTCCTGATCGAGGCGGCGTTGGCGGCGCTGTGGACGTCCTGGGGGGTCCGGCCGACCGCCCTGCTGGGGCACAGCATGGGCGAGATCACCGCGGCCCACTTGGCCGGCGTGCTGACCTTCTCCGACGCGCTCGCCCTGGTCGTCGCCCGGGGCCGGCTGGCCGAGTGCGCCCCGCCCGGCGGCATGCTCAGCATCAGTCTGCCGGCCGACCAGGTGGTCCCACTGCTGGCCGACGACCTCGACCTGGCCAGCGTGAACACGCCGGATACCTGCGTGGTGTCCGGGCAGGTTGCAGCGATCGAGGCGCTGACCAACCGGCTGGCCGAGCGCGGCGTCGAGACGGTCCGGGTGCCGGTCGACTCAGCCGGGCACTCGCGGTTGTTCGACCCGATCCTTGCGGCGTTCGAGCAACAGGTGGCCGGGTGTGACCGTACCCCGCCATCGATCCCCTTTCTGTCCAACGTGACCGGCACCTGGATCACCGACCGGCAGGCGACCGATCCGGCCTACTGGGCCCAGCAGCTACGATCCACCGTGCGGTTTTCCGCCGGGGTCCGCGAACTGCTCAGCCAGCCCGACCGGCTCTTTCTTGAGGTCGGTCCTGGGCAGACGCTGAGCACCCTGGTCCGGCAGCATCGGGACGGGGCGGCTGGCCGGCCGGTGATCTCGTCGCTGCGTACGACGCTGACGTCGGGGTCGAGTTTTTCGGCAGTGCTTGATGCCCTCGGGCGGCTGTGGCTGGCCGGGGCGGACGTCGACTGGGCTGGCGTCACCGGGGACCAACGGCGGCACCGGATCCCGCTGCCGACCTACCCGTTCGAGCGGCAGCGCTACTGGTTTGAGGGCGCTGCCGAGCCGACCCCGACCCCGCCCCAGCCCGGCCACGGTCCGGCGGTGTCCCCGGCACCTTCGCCGGCGGCACCGGCCGACCCGGCCGACCCGGCTGGGGTGCCACGTACCCCGGTGGAACGGGCGGTGGCCGAGATCTGGCAGGAGGCGCTCGGCATCCCCCGGGTCTCCATCCACGACGACTTCTTCGATCTCGGCGGCAGCTCGCTGCTGGTCACCCAGGTGATCGCGCGGGTCAACCAGGCGTACGATCTGGAGCTTTCCCTGCTCACCATGATCGAGTCACCGACCGTCGCCGGCTTGGCGGCATGCGTCGAGGCTGTCCGTGGCCAGCAACTGCAACTGAGTCCGAACCCGACGGCAAGGAGTCCGCAATGAGTGACGTGACCGGACCGTATCCGGTAGGGCAGCCCTGTTGGTACGACATGACGGTCACCGACCTGGTGGTCGCGAAGAGCTTCTATGCGGCGCTGTTCGGCTGGCAGTTCGAGCCGAACCAGTGGAAGTACGAGAAGGCTTCGGTCCGGGGCAAGGCGGTCACCGCGATCAGCGAGGGCCAGCCAACCGGGCAGTCGAGCTGGAACATCTACCTCGCCACCGACGACATTACTGCGACGGCCCGTGCGGTCACCAAGGCGGGCGGGACGGTGGTCAAGGAACCGCACGACGCACCGACCGGCAAGCTGGCGATCGTCGCGGACCCGACCGGCGGGATCTGCGGGGTGTGGCAGGGTGCGTCGTTCTACGGCAGCGAGGTCGTCAACGAGGCGGGTGCTCCCTGCTGGGCCGAGGCGTCTAGTGCAGACCCCCTGGCCGCCGCCGACTTCTACGCGACCGTGTTCGGCGTCGAGGCGCGCCGGCCGTTCCCCGGCTTCGACTACGTCCAGCTCCTGGTGGCCGGCCAGCCGGTCGCCGGCATCCTCGGCCCCACCCATGAACGGCGGCCGAACAAGGGGCACGCGGCGTGGCTGGTCTACTTCCAAGTCGCCGACACCGACGACGCCGTGCGCATTGCGGTCAAGAACGGCGGCACCGTGTTCGAAGAGCCACAAGACACCCCCTTCGGTCGGCTGGCCACCCTCGCCGACCCGGTCGGAGCACGCTGCGCGCTGATCGCGCGACCGCCCGGAGAGCAGACGTCCGGAGAGCAGGGATGACGCCGGCCACCCTGCCGGGTCCGCGGGCCATGCCGTTGGTCGGGTCGCGTGGCAACCTGGTGTCGTTCGTCTTCGACGCGGTCGGCCACTTACGGCGGTTGCACGAGCGGTACGGCGAGATCGCGTCGCTGGTGCGGGGCCAAAGCGACTACGTGTTCGTGTTCTCACCGCGCTACAACCAAATGGTGCTGAGCGACCCTGGCCTCTTCCACAACATTGATGCCGCCTCGACGCCGGTCCGGATGCGGGAGAACAGTTCGCTGAGTCGGCTGTACGCCGGGCTGACCAACATGAACGGGCCGCCACACAAGCGGCAACGTCGGCTGATGGGCTCGGCTTTGCACCGCCAGCAAGTCGAGGAGTACGGCGTTGACATCGCCGAGATCGCCGACCGCCAGATCAGTAGCTGGTCGGCCGGCAGCGAGATTGATATGCTCGCCGAGATGCAGGCGCTCACCATGGCAGTCGCGGTCAAGACGCTGCTGGGGCTGCAACCAGATGGCGAGGGCGCACCGATGAGCCGGCTCTTGCAGGCCTGGATGGCGGCGGTGTTCTCCGTACCGGCGCTGGCGTTTCCGCTGGACGTGCCAGGGCTGCCGTACCACCGCTTGCAAGTGCTCTCCGGGCAGCTAGAAGGTGCGGTGCGGAAGATCATCGCGCGCCGCCGGGCCGGTGCCGCCGGTGGCAACGACGTGCTGTCCCGCCTCACCAAGGCCAGCGACGAGGATGGCGGCCTGACCGACGATGAGCTAGTCGGCCAGACCACATTCCTGTTCATGGCCGGCCACGCCACCACCGCAAGCGCGCTGAGTTGGACGTTGTTTTTGTTAGGTACGAACCCGGCTGTGCTCAATGACCTGCTCGACGAACTGGCCGGTACCGGGTACGGCGTCGTACCGGAGGTGTCCGAGTTCGCCGCGCTTCCGTTGCTCGAGCGGGTGGTGAAGGAAAGCCTGCGCTTGCTGCCACCGGTGATGTGGTGGAGCAAGGTGAGCACCGCCCCGTGCGAACTCGGTCCCTACCGCCTTGCCGCAGGTACCCACGTGGTATTCAGCCCTTATATCACTCATCGGCGGCCAGAGCTGTACCCGCAGCCGAACAGCTTCCAGCCGGACCGTTGGCTGACCTGCCGGCCCGGACCGAATGAGTTCCTGCCGTTTTCGGCCGGACCACGCATGTGTCTGGGCGCCGGATTCGCGATGCTGGAAATGAAGGTAGTGCTAACTATCTTGTTGCAACGGTGGCGACCCGTACTGCGCCCGGGTTGCCGGGTTGACCTAGGCGGGCTCATGGTGTCCCAACCTAAACACGGACTGCCGATGACGTTGGTGCGACCGACCGGGCGGGCCCCGGGCGTTGCGGTGCGCGGAAACATCCGGGACTTGGTCAACTTGACCGGCGCCGGCTAATTCGACCGAGCTGCGCTGGGCCGGATACCGAGCTAGCTGTACCGGGCTAGCGTACCGAGCTACGGGTACCGAGCAACAAGGAAGAAGTCCGGCAACTGGGCCGGTGAGAGACTCGGTCGCAGCGGTTCGAGCTAAGCGATGAGGAAGGCTTTCGCCAGGTTGCTGGCACCGTCGGCAGTGCCGGTGTAATTGCCTGCCCGGCGTCGGCTTTGGGTACCTACCGGCAGTTCCGAGGAGGTAGTAGTGAGCGCGCCCAAAGACCCCAAGGAGAACGACCCGCGCCAGGAGGCTGTGGCGCTGAAGGAGCTGCAGGGCCGCTGGTTCGACCTGGGCGACGGTGCATCTGCGGCCAACGGCCAGCCCCACTTGGACACGAAAGCGCTGGACCTGGCCCTACGTAACAACCTGTCGTTGATCACCCGGCTGCCCCCGAACGCCCGTGAGCAGTTGTTTGATCAGTTCCTAGCCACCATCTCCGGGCAGATCAACGGTACGATCACGGTGGGTCAGGCCCCGGTCAGCGAGGACCGCCGGCAGCAGAACATCGCCGTCTTCTACCGGTACATCGAGTACGAGAACGCCCGCGACTACGAGAACATGGAAAAGCTGTTCCACCCCACCGAGTTCCGGAGCAAGACGTACTTCGGTAACGACCCGATCAGCCCGAAGGCGCACACCCGGATGCTGCGCGGCCTATTCCGGTCGTTCCCCGACTGGTTCATGGTGATCAATGAGATCATCTCGGCCGACAACGATGCGGTGGTCGGCCTGATCACTGGCCGTGGCACGCAGTACGAAGAATTCGCCGGCCGGCCACCGAAGGACCATCAGATCGCGATTCCAACGCTACACGCCATCAAGGTTGCCGACGGGCTGATCATCGAGCACCGGCACATTAACCCGTTCGAGGACATTTTCGCGAACCAAATCATGGCGCCGCTCACCGAGGACATCATGGCGGTTCGGGCTCAGCAAGGTTTCGACAGCGGCATGGCTCAGCGTGCCTACGATACGGCGCTCGCCGCCGGGGCCGCCGAGGAGGATCTCGGCGAACTGAAAGCGTTGATCGAGATGAAGCGGCGGCAGTGCCAGGTACTGCTCAAGGGCACGCTGCGGCGGTGCGCCATGATCGCCCCACCTGGTGAGCTGTACTGCGAGCACCACCAGTCGCATGGCTACGGCATTGACGGCTTGGAGTAACGAGCGCGCTGACCAGCCTGGCTGGGCCGGCCCAGACGAGGAGAGTGACGATGACTTCCGCCGAACACAGCGTCGCGCAGCAGGACTGGCAGCAGCTCCAAGTCAACGACGCGGCGAACCGGCTCCGTGAGCTGCTGGACGTGGACCTCAGCACCGAGGACGTCGTCCGGGTGGTGCGGGACCACCATCAGATCGCCGAGAACAAGAAGGTGCTGCTGCGGTTCCAGCAAGAGGTGTTCAACGCCAACGACTGGAGCATGGAGACGCTGACCCGCAACCTCACCGACGACTTTGTCGACCACGCCGCGATGGCCGGCGACCCGCCCGGGCTGGAGGGCGTCCAAATGCGCTTCTCGGCTTGGGCATCGGCCTTCGAGGACCCACTCGAAGACAACATCGCGATCATCGGCGAAGGGGACCTCCTCGGCGTCATGTATAACCTGCACGCCACCCACAACGGGAATTTCATGGGGATCCCACCGACTCACCGTGAGGTGGTCATCCCCGGCATGGAGGTGGTCCGGATCCGGGATGGCAAAATCGCCGAGCACTGGGGGATCTACGACTTCCTGCGGACCGCCGAGGAAATCGGCAGCAACCTGGCCTTCTTGCCGCGCGACGACTCCGGGCAGCCGCTCCGCCCCGAGGTGCCGTGGGCCGTCAAGATGAACGAGGCCGACGCCGAGCAGCTCGGCACCGCTGCCGAGGACTACTTGCGGCCGGATAGCGCGACTGAGTAAGTCCTGAACAGCCAGCGTCGTCAGCCGCAGCCGGTCCGGCTGCGGCCTGCGGCGCTCAGCGCTACCGCGATTGCAGGTCTCAGCGACCGAAACTCCCAGGAATCGAAAGTCCCAGGGAAGGGAAATCATGAGCGCATTGTCGGATGCGCTATTCGCTGGTGCATCTCCCGACGAGCTGGCCCGCACGCCGCTGCCCACCGACTACACGGCGGCCCACCTCCGGGTGGAAGACGTCGAGATGTTCCGCGGCGTGCGGGACAAGGACGTCCGCAAGTCGCTGCACGTTGGTCCGGTGGCAATGCCCAAATTGGCGCTCGATGAGGTCCTGGTCGCTGTGATGGCCAGTTCGATCAACTACAACACCGTGTGGTCGGCGACCTTCGAGCCGATCCCGACGTTCCGTTTCCTGCGGCAGTTCGGCCGGCAGGGCGGCTGGGCGGCCCGGCATGACCTGCCGTACCACGTGTTGGGCTCCGACGCCGCTGGCGTGATCGTCCGGATCGGTGCCGGGGTGCGGAGCTGGCAGGTGGGCGACCACGTCGTGGTGAGTTCCGCGATGGTGGATGACCAGGAGGCGGCCAGCCACACCGACGGCATGCTCGGCAGCGAGCAGCGCGCCTGGGGGTTCGAGACGAACTTCGGCGGCCTGGCTGAGTACGCGGTGGTCCGGGCCAGCCAGCTTGTGCCCAAGCCTGGTCACCTCACCTGGGAGGAAGCGGCCTGCAACACAGCCTGCGGCGGCACCGCCTACCGGATGCTGGTCGGCGAGCACGGCGCCCGGCTCAAGCAAGGAGACGTGGTGCTCATTTGGGGTGCGGCCGGCGGGCTCGGAGTGTACGCGGTCCAGTTCGTGAAGAATGGCGGCGGGATCCCCATCGGTGTGGTCGGCTCGGCGGCGAAGGCGGCGGCGGTCCGCCGGCTCGGCTGCGATGTGGTGATCACCCGCGACCAGATCGGGCTCGGTGACGACCCCAGCCAGCAGGACGCCAGCCAGGAGCAGGTGATCGGCAAACGCCTCGGAGCGATCATCCGCCAAGAGGTCGGCGAGGACCCGCACATCGTCTTCGAGCACGTCGGGCGTGCCACGTTCGGGATCTCGGTCTTCGTGGCCCGCCGTGGCGGTGTGGTGGTGACCTGCGGCTCCAGCAGCGGATACCGGCACGAGTTCGACAACCGCTACCTGTGGATGCGGTTGAAGCGAGTGATCGGCAGCCACGTCGCGAACCTCTACGAGCAGTGGGAATGCAACCGGCTGATCAGCCTGGGCCAGATCATGCCGGCGCTGTCCGTGCTTTATCCGCTGGCCGAGGTTGCCGACGCGGCCAGGTTGGTGCAGACCAACGGGCACATCGGCAAGGTCGGCGTCCGGTGCCTGGCGCCCGAGCCCGGGCTGGGGGTCACCAAGCCTGCGCTGCGGGCCAGGATCGGTCCGGACCGGCTGAACCCGTTGCGGCCCGGCGCGGTCGGTGGGGTCGGCGTGGTCGGTGGGGCCGGCGGATCAGCCGGCACGGAGGGCGGCGATGCGGGGAGCCCGGCTCTTCGGTGAGTCCAAAACAGACATCCGGACGTCGCCGAGTTGGTCACGGACGAAGCCTTCGGTGCGGGCTACGGCCTTCTTCAGGGCCGGGCCCGGGCTTCCGAACGCCTGGTAGACGATCTCGCTGGCATCGACGTCGTACTCCCAGAGGCCGACAATGCGGCCCCGGTCAACGATGATCGGGCACGGCGGGTCAGGGACGTCCGCGAGGGTCCGGCCCGCCTTGGCCCCTGGCGCTTGCCGGTTAGCGTCGGCTGGGTCAACCAGCCGGCCCAGCTCGCGGTGCAGCAGGTGGATCCCGTCGATGCCGGTCACCAGGGCGTACGACGGCTCACCAGGCACCGTAAAGTCGTCGAACTCCTTGACTTGTTCGGGCAGCAGCATCAGGTCAGTGCCGTCGACCGGCACCAGGTCGAGCCCGGCGACGGCCTTGTTAGCCAGCGCAGCCGACAGCCCAGAAAACCAGCGGAAGTGCTTTAGCGAGGCGGGCCCGGCCCAGGAGAAGTACCGGCTGGCCAGCTCGGTCCGGGCCGTGGCGATGTCCAGGGCGTGGTTCGACAGCGGCGACGGCGACCAGCGCACATAGCTGAACCGCTGCTGATCGAGCCGCCCGTTGACCGGGACCCGGCGGATCGCCCCTTGCGCTTGCAGCAGGCCTAGGGCCAGCGGCAGGGTGGTGGTCTGACCGCGCTTCTTGCCTTCTTCGCCGAGGCTGCGGACGGCATCGCCGACGAGATCCCGGAGTACGGCCGGATCCAGCGGCTCCGGCGTCGAGCTGAGTGCGTCGAGCACCGCGCTGCACAGCTTGTCGATCTCAGCGCGGGTGACGCCAAGATGCTTGCCGGCGACCGCGATGTCCCCCACCGGTATCTCGGTGCCGACGGTGAGGCCGATGGCGAAGTCCTGCGCTGGTAGGACGTAAGCGCAACCACGGGTCGACGGCAGTTCGTGGATCTCCAGCGCCACCACCGCCGCGTCGACCACCTCGCGGTCGAGGCCGGCGCGGGCGAACAGCCCAAGGTAGGGGGTGCTGCCGCCGCCAGATCGCGCCCAGCCGGTGCGGGCCAGCACCTCGGCCGACGACGCACCGGTCAACGTCGCGTCGAGGCCCTGGCGGTGAGCCCACCAAGCCCGCAACTTCTCAATGGTGACAGCAGCCACCCCCGCATTATGCCATTACCTGATCCAGCCAGCGGTGGCTGGTAGGCGGACGAGAACAGGCGCCTCGGTCCTCGTTGCTGACGGGCCCCAACGCAGCCTCCGACCGGACTGGATCCGCGCGCCGCCCCAGCTACCACGTTGGTCGATCATTAATCCGCCCAATCGGGTGATATTGGCGGCCATCGCTTGACCCGATGGGCTTCTCGGCTGTTACTTTTTATACGGTCAGGATGCAGCAGGGCCTAAGCTCCGTCAGAGTAAGATCGTCTATTGTGTCCTCCCTGGTAGTGCTTCTCGCCAGGCCGGGGCCGAGTTTGCATAAGCCGCATTTGGTAGGCCGGCGTAGAGTGCTCGACGATATATACTTTGTCTCGACATCTTGTTGATCTGGGCTCGAGCGAGGGACCCCAGATTATGTACCTGCAGCGGTTCGGCGTGGTCTGAGGGCTGGCAATGTAGGTCCTCCAGTTAAGATGATCCATAAACTGCGAACCCGCCGGCCGTCGCTGATGAGTGGGCGCTACCACAGTCGTACGTGCTGGTTAATCCCTCGTACGTGCTGAATATGAGCTCGGTAATTCTCTATTTTCGCATGTGTTTCAGCGTCAACCGACGAGTTGGCTGTCACGATCCCTGCGGGGCGCTCGCGGGTTCGTCGGCGCCACGGGTGAGTTGTGAGCTGCAGGCGGCCAGCCGGGCGCTAGTGAGGGGGAATCATGCGGCTGAACACCGTGGTAGATCGGTCTCGGCACCGGGTGGCGGTCTCCGCTCGACGGGTAGCCGCGGCTGCCTTGTGGCAGCCACCCAGCCAGGTCGACTTCGCCGCCCGCCGCTTCAGGCTCGGCACCGAGCCGGCCCGGCACACCCTTGAGTCGGCCGGCCGGTCCTTCCTGGACGGGTTCAACGCGACGGTCTCGACCGCCAGCCCGGACGAGCTTGCCGAGATCATCGAGCAACTTGAGCCCACAGCGCGGGGCTTTGCGTACGAGGGCGCCGGCATGGCGTGCGGTGTGTTAGACCTGCTTACCCTTTCCGGCGGGGACCGGCTGCGGACCTTGCTGGCCGGCCCGGCCCGGGACTATCCGCATCTGGTCCATGTCGGTGTCGGGTGGGCGTACGCCCGGTTGCGGCTGCGTCCGTGGTGGGGGATCCGGGCCGGAGATCCGCTGCTGCGCTGGCTCGGTTGGGACGGGTACGGCTTTCACCAGGGCTTCTTCCACACTCACCGGGTTATCGGGTTGCGCCGGGTGGAGACCGGTCTGACGGCCGTCCAGCGAGCGATCCGGGACCAGGGGCTCGGCCGTGCTTTGTGGTTCCACGAGTGCGCGGATGTTGACGCCGCCGCGCGGCAAATCGCGCAGTACCCGCCGGCCCGTCGGGGCGACCTGTGGAGTGGTGTCGGGCTGGCCGCCACCTACGCAGGCGCGGCCGGACCGGCTGAGTTGGAACGGCTGGTCGGGCACGCTGGTGCGCACCGGGCGGACTTGGCGCAAGGATCGGCTTTCGCCTGCGCGGCGCGGCACCGGTCCGGAATCCACCCGCCGCACACGGTGTTGGCTGCGCCGGTCCTCACCGGGGTCAGCCTGGCCACCGCCGCCGACTGGACCGACCAGGCACTAGCCGCCCTCGGGCCGCACCCCGGCACGGCCGAGGACTACCAACGGTGGCGCGCCGGCATCCGTGGGCTGTGGGCCCAGCAGCACGGTGGGGGTGTGTCATGCGGTCACTAGGTGGGTGGGGCCGGCTAGGTGGATTGAGCCGGCGCCATGCCGCGCGGGTGCTGGCGATCGGGTGTTGCGTGCTGGCGTGGAGCGCCACTCGGCTGCCGTCGGCCTCCTCGGCGGAGCGGGCGCAGCTCGCCGCACCGTTCCACTTCGTGCCCTACCCGGTCAGCCCGCCCGACACGCCTGGCGAGCGGCGGGTCCGCCCGGTGGCGCCGGCGTACGCGAACCTCCAGGCGTGGATTTCCTCCGTCGGGGCCGGGGCCGCGCTGTTCGCGGTCGATGGTGGCGCCGTCTCGCACGATATCTGCCTGGTGGACCCGCGGACAGACCGGGTCATTGTCGAACCGGCGCCAACCACCGGCCGGCGCTACTCGCCGTTTACGCTGTACCCGACTGGTCTTCCGTACCCGTCCTACGCCGCACCGATGGGCTGCCTGCCCGCCGATCTCAACGAGGACGGTTGGCAGGACGTGGTGGTGTACTACTGGGGCCGGTCCCCGGTGCTGTTCATGCGCATCCCCGGCGTACCGCCCTCGGCCGCCGCGTTCCACCCGCAGGAGCTGGTGTCGCCGTACCAGGTGTGGAACACCAACGCTGCGACGATCGGCGACTACGACGGCGACGGGCACCTCGACCTCGTCTTCGGCAACTACTTCCCCGACGGCGCCCGGGTGCTGGACCCGACCGCGCATCAGCCCAGCTTGATCATGAACGACTCGCTGTCGAACTCCTACAACGGCGGTACTAACCGGTTGTACCGGTTCGTCTCCGCGGTACGCGGCGCCCACCCGCAAGTGCGCTTCGTCGAGCAGCCCGACGCCTTCGACCCCCGGCAAGCGCGGCAGTGGACCCTCGCGCTCGGCACCCAGGACGTGACCGGCGACGGGCTGCCGGACCTGTACGTCGCCAACGACTTCGGTCCGGACCAGCTTCTGGTCAACATCTCCACGCCCGGGCACGTGCGGTTCCGCGCTGTACGCGGCGTCCGGCACCTTTCGACGCCGAAGTCGGAGGTGGTCGGCCGCGACTCGTTCAAGGGCATGGGGGTGGCCTTCTGGGACCTGAACGGCGACTCCATTCCGGACATCTTCGTCAGCAACATCACCGAGCCCTATGCCCTGCAGGAGAGCAACTTCGCCTTCCTGTCCACCGGTGACCGCACCGCGTTCGGGCGGGGGATCGCGCCGTACGACGACCACAGTGAGCAGCTCGGGCTGTCCCGGTCGGGCTGGTCCTGGGATGTGGTGGCCGCCGACTTCAACGACGACGGTACGCCCGAGATCATGAACGCTACCGGGTTCCTCGCCGGCAGCACCAACCGGTGGCCGCAGCTCCAGGAAGCGGCGATGTCCAACGACCTGATCCTCGGTCACCCCGGGCTGTGGCCGCAGATGCCGGTCGGCGCTGATTTGTCCGGCCACGACACCAACACCTTCTTCGTACGGGGACCCGACGGGCGGTTTGTCGATGTCGCGGATCTGGTCGGGGTCGGGACCGATGCGGTGAGCCGCGGGTTCGCCGTCGGCGACGTGGACAGCGATGGCCGCCTCGACTTCGTGGTAGCCAACCAGTGGGCGCAGTCGGTGCTCTACAAGAACGAGTCGCGCCCGGCGCCCTACCTCGGGCTGCGGCTGCGGCAGCCCGCTGGCGACGGTACCTGCGGGGTCGGGGCAGGCAACCGCCCAGCGATTGGTGCCGTCGCGACGGTTACCCGCCCGGATGGCACCCGGGTCGTCCAGCAGCTCTACCCAGGCAACGGTCACGGCGGCGTGGCGGCTCCGGAGCTGTTGTTCGGGCTGGCCGGGCAGCACCTTTCCGGCCCGCTGCCGGTCGAGCTGTGGTGGCGGGACGCCTGCGGGATCCCCCACACCGCCCGAGTGGCGCTGGCGCCCGGCTGGCACGAGGTGCTGCTGGAGCCGGACGGCACGACGAAGGGAGTCCAGCCGTGAGCACAGCGGTGAGCAAGGCCGGGAGCAAAAGGGTGAGCAAGCCCGTGGATCACCGCAGCGCAGCCCTGCGCCGGTTCGCTATGTCGATCACTTTGGCGACCGTACTCGGGCATACCGTGCTGGGCTTCGAGCAGGCCTATATCACGCCGGTCGCCGGCGTCCTGGCCGCTTTGTCCACCGAGCTGCTGCTGGAGACGGTGGAGGCCAAGGCAAACGGGCGCCGGCTGCGCTACCGGGCGCCGGCCCGAGCGGTGGTGGACTTCCTGCTGCCGCCATACATCACCGGCGTGGCCTGCGCGATGCTGCTGTTCGGCAATGCCCACCTGATGCCCACGGTGCTGGCTTCGGTGGTCGGGGTGGCCAGCAAGTACGTCTTCCGGGTCCGTGTTAACGGCCGTCCGCGACACGTATTGAACCCGTCCAACGCCGGGATCGTGGCGGTCCTCCTGCTGTTTAGCTGGGTGAGCATCGCACCGCCGTACGAGTTCACTGAGTGGACCTTCGGCTGGGTGGACGCGCTGGTCCCGGCCGTCGTGATCGTGCTGGGCACCATGCTCAATGTCAAGCTGACCCGCAAGGGTCCGCTCATCCTCGGCTGGGTGGGTGGATTCCTCGCGCAGGCGGTGCTTCGCGGGCTGCTCACCAACGTGTCGCTGATCAGCGCGGTGCTGCCGATCACCGGTACGGCGTTCGTACTGTTCACCAACTACATGATCACCGACCCGGGTACGACGCCGGTCCGGCCCCGTAACCAAGTCGTCTTCGGGCTGGCGACCGCGGCAGCGTACGGCGTCTTGGTCCAGCTACACATCGTGTTCGGCTTGTTCTTTGCGCTGGTCATCACCTGCGGGCTGCGCGCGGTCGGCCTGGCGGTCCTGACCCGCCGGCCGGTGCTTCGGCCGGCGGTCCCCCTCCAGCCGCGGGTCGAGCCAGCGGCCAGGGTTGTCAAGCAGGTCCCGGCCGCCAACTAGGGGGACGCCATGAGCGACACGATCGCGCTGATCGGGCTCGCCTGCCGATACCCCGACGCCGATGACCTCCCGTCGTTGTGGAATCTGGTCTGCCAGCAGCGCCGGGCGTTTCGGATGATCCCGCCTGAACGGCTCGATCTGGCCGACTACTTCGATCGCGACCGGTCGGCTCCGGACTGCACTTACAGCACCCGGGCGGCGCTGCTGGAGGGCTGGGAGTTCGACCGGTCGGCCTTTCATATCCCGGGTCCGGTGTTCCGCGCCGCCGACCCAGCGCACTGGCTGGCGCTGGAGACCGCCAGCCGGGCGCTGACCGATGCCGGTTTCCCGAACGGCGACGGCCTGGACCGGGACCGGGTCGCGGTGATCGTCGGTAACAGCCTGACCGGGGAGGTCACCCGGGCCGCCACCATGCGGTTGCGGTGGCCGTACGTACGCCGGGTGCTGGCGGCAGCGCTGGCGGCGGAGGGCATGCCGGTGGAGCGGCAGCGGCCGGTGCTGGCCCAGGCTGCCGAGCATTACCTGCGGTCGTTCGCACCGGTGACCGATGAGACGCTGGCCGGGGGGCTGTCGAACACGATTGCCGGCCGGATTTGCAACTACTTCGACTTTCACGGTGGCGGTTACACCGTGGACGGCGCCTGCGCCTCCTCGCTGCTGGCCGTCATCGACGGGTGTACGGCGCTGGCGACCGGCCGGGTGGATGCCGTGCTGGCCGGCGGGGTGGATATCAGCCTCGACCCGTTTGAGCTGATCGGTTTCGCCAAGATCGGGGCGTTGGCGGCGGACCGGATGCTGGTGTACGACGAGCAGTCTGCCGGGTTCTGGCCGGGCGAGGGCTGCGGGATGGTTGCGCTGATGCGGGCCGCGGACGCGCGCCGCGCCGGCGTCCGCTGCTACGCCGAGATCGTCGGGTGGGGCGTTTCCTCCGACGGCAAAGGGGGGCTGACCCGACCCGAGCGGGCCGGCCAGCTCCTTGCCCAGCGCCGGGCTTACCAGCAGGCCGGGCTCGACCCGGCGTCGGTGCTGCTCGTCGAAGGCCACGGCACCGGCACGGCAGTCGGTGACGCCACCGAGCTCGCCGCGCTGGCCGAGCTGCGCCGCGGCGCCCTTGTCCCGGCCGCACTGGGCTCCATCAAGGCGAACTTCGGCCACACCAAGGCCGCTGCGGGAGTGGCCGGGCTGCTCAAGGCCACCTTGAGCGTGGCGGCCGAGGTGCTCCCGCCGACGACCGGCTGCGAGCATCCGCTGCCGCTGCTGCGCGACCCTGACGTACCGCTGCGGGTGCTGGGACAAGCGCAGCCGTGGCCGCCAGGGCTGCCTCGTACGGCGGCGGTCAGCGCGATGGGCTTCGGCGGCATCAATACCCACCTCGTCCTCGCCGAAGCAGACCGCCCGACCGCGCGGCCAGTACGCACCGCGCCGCGGCAGCCCTACCGGCCGCCGCCGCAGGCCGACCTGATCGTACTGTCCGCACCGGACTCAGCCGCGCTGCGCCGCCAGCTCGACCGCCTTGCCGAGATCGGCCCCCGGCTGTCGGAGGCCGAGGTCGGCGACCTCGCCTGCCAGTCCGGTCGTGCTGTCCATAATGGACAGTTGCGGGCCGCGTTGGTCGCGGGCAGCCCGGAACAGCTCGGCGAACGGGCCCCCGCGGCCGCCCGGCGGCTGGCCGAGCTGGTCTCGGGTCGGCTGCTGGTGGGCCCGGGGCTGTTCCTGGGTGATGCGGTGCCTGGCCGGGTGACCGTCTTGTTTCCCGGCCAAGGCGCGCCGAGCTACCCGGATGCCGGCGCGCTTGGCCGGCACACCCCGTCGTTGGTTGCGTGGTTCGCCGCCCGAGCAGGCGCCGACTCGCCAGCCGGCACGGCGGTCGACACAGCGGTCGTGCAGCCGGCCATCTTCGCGGCCTCCCTCGCGGCGTACCACTGGCTCACCCGGCTTGGGATCACGCCGATGGCGGCGGTAGGTCACAGCCTCGGTGAGATCACCGGTCTGGTCTGGGCCGGCTGCGTGTCGGAACAGGACGGCCGGCAAGTGGTCACCGAACGCGGCCGGCTGATGAGCCAGCAGGGTACGACCGGCACCGGCATGCTCAGTGTGGCGGCCGATGCTGGCACGGCGACCAGGCTGGGCGAGGGCACCCGGCTGGTCGTGGCGGCGTACAACGGCCCGGCCGCACATGTCCTGGCCGGGGCGCTGCCCGACGTCCACCTGGTGGCCCGACGGGCCGCCGCCGCCGGCATCCCGGTGACCGTGCTGCCGGTCTCGCACGCGTTCCACTCGTCCGCGGTGGCTGGGTGTGGTGCGGCGTTCAAGGACTACCTCGACACCATTTCCTTCGGCCCGCCACTGCGCCGCCTGGTCTCGACAGTGACCGGCCGTACGGTGAACGGCCACGACGCGCCCGTTGACATGCTCGCCGCGCAGCTCACCAACCCGGTGCGGTTTTGGGACGCGCTACGCGAGGTACTGCCCGACACCGATTTGTTTGTCGAGGCCGGACCCGGTCGGGTGCTGACCGGTCTGGTGGCGGCTGCCGGTGACCCGCCAGCGGTCAGCCTGGACGCCGGGAACCCGGACGACCAAGCGCTGGCCGAGGTGGCCGGGGCGTTGTTCGCCGCGGGTGCGGTCGATGACCTCACCCGGTGGTACGACCGCCGGGCCGCCCGCCCGATCGACATCTGGCGCGATCGGGTGTTCCTGGCCAACCCCTGCTCGACCGCGCCGAGGACCGAGGCGGGGCATCTCGGCAGCGGGCATCTCGATAGCGGCCGGCCGCCGTCCCCGGCCCCGACCGATCCCGTGGTCACCTCGGCCGGCGACATCACCGGGATAGTGGTCGAGCTTGTCGTGGCGGCGACCGAGCTCGACCCGGCGGCGATCAGTCTGGACCAGCGGTTGCTGTCCGATCTGCACCTCACCTCACTGCGGGTCACCCAGCTCGTCACGGCCGCTGCCGCGGCCGCCGGACGGGACCGGCCGATCGCGCCGCTGGCCGCTGCGGACGCGTCACTGGCCGAGCTGGTCGCCGCGTTGGAAGGGCTGCCGGCGGCGCGTCCCGCCGATGAGGGTGGTGTGCTCGGGGTAGCGGTGTGGATCGGCGTCTTTGCCGATGAGCCAGTGCCGGCGGATATCGAGGTATCGCCGGTGTCCGGCAGTTCGGTACCGCCGGTGTCTGGCAGTTCGGTACCACCGGTCTCCGGCAATTCGGTACCGCCGGTGCCTGGCAATTCGGTACCGCCGGTCAGCGGGCCGTGGCGGTCCCATATTGCGCCGGGTCACCCGCTGAGCCCGGCCGCGCAACAGATCTTCGGTACGGCGGCCGGGATGGCTACCCCGCTGGCGTACCTCCCCGATCTGATCCATCCCGCCGCCGTGCCGACGTTGCTGGCTGCCGCGCGGGCCGGTGTCGATGCTGGCCGGCTCGTCGTGGTGACCCATGGCTGCGGCCTGTCCGGATTCCTGCGCAGCCTGCAGGCCGAGTACCCCGATCTCGGCATCACCCTGGTGCGGGTGCCGATGACCGAGGCCGGGCTGCGGCAGGCACTGCAGTACGCGGTCCCGGCGCCAGGCCGCTGGCAGGAGCTGCTGATCGGCACCGGCGACCGGCCACTCGTACCAGCATCAGCGCCACTGATTTTGGCACCGCTGACCCTGGCGCCAGCGAGCCCGGGCCCTGGCGCCGCCGCGCCGCTGGCTCCCAGTGACGTAGTGCTAGTCAGCGGCGGCGCCAAGGGCATCGGTGTGGAGTGCGCGCTGGCCATCGCCGTGGACAGCGGCGCCGCACTGGCGCTGGTGGGTCGGAGTAGCCCGGACGACGACGCCGTCGCGGGCAACCTCCGGCGGCTGCAGGAGGCCGGCGTCCGGGTGGCGTACCACCCGGCTGATGTGACCGACCCCACCCAGGCGCGGGCGGCGGTCGAGGCGTTGGCCGCCGAGCTGGGGCCGATCACCGCGCTGCTGCATGCCAGCGGGCTGAACGAGCCACGCCGGTTTGCCGACCTCACCGAGCAGGACCTGCGCACCCACCTGGGGCCAAAGCCGGTCGGGCTGGGAAATTTGCTGGCCGTGCTCGACCCGCAGCAGCTCCGGCTGCTCGTCACGTTCGGCTCGGTGATCGGCCGCTATGGCCTGGCCGGCGAATGCCATTACGCGCTAGCCAACGGCGTACTGCGCGAGCAGGCCGAACAGCTTGCCGGACAACTGCCATCTTGCCGGGTGCTGCACATTGATTGGTCGGTGTGGACCGGAGCTGGGATGGGTGAGCGGCTCGGCGTTCTGGAAGCTTTGCTGCGGGCCGATGTAACCCCCATCCCGGTCGTCGACGGCATCGCCTTGTTCCGGCACCTGCTCGCCACCCACGGGCTGCCGACCAGTGTCGCCGTCCACGGCCGGGTTGGTGGTCGGCACGAGCCTGCCGCGGCGACGCCGGTTGGCCGATTTTGCGAGGACGTACGGGTCCACGTGCCTGCCGTCGAACTGGTCACTGATAGCAGGCTCGACCTGACCCGGGACCCGTACCTCGCCGACCACCGGATCGATGGGGTGGCCGTCCTGCCCGGGGTGGTTGGGCTGGAGGCGATGGCCCAGGTTGCCGCGGCACTCGTCGGCCGCCCGCTCACCGAGCTGGCCGACATCGCCCTCAACCAGCCGGTCATCGTCCCGGATGACGATGTCCGGGTGCTGCGGGTGTGCGCGCTGCGGCGCGGCGACGCGATCGAGGTGGTCATACGTACCGACGAGACCGGGTTCCGGATCGACCACTTCAGTGCCCGGTTCCCGCTGGCTGCGTCGCCAGGCCGGGAACCCCTTGCACTGGTGCCGACCGGTCCGGAGCTGGCGGCGGCAGACCTGTACCGCACCGTGTGCTTCCATAGTGGACGGTTCCAGCGGGTGCGCCAGCTTACCGGGCTGCGGGCTCGCACCAGCCGGGCCAGCATCGGCGCCGACGCCATGCCTTGGTGTCCGGAGCTGCCCCTGCTGCTCGGCAGCCCAGCGATGAACGACGCGACCATCCACGTGCTGCAGGCATCTGTCCCGCACCGCCGGTTGCTGCCGGTCGGCTGCGCGCGGCTGGTCGTGCACCCTGGGCCGGTGGCTGGCTCGGTGGCCGACCTCGAAGTGTTCGGTGTCGAGCGGCAGTCCAGCGACCACGAGTACGTCTGGGATGTCGAGGCCCGCGACGAGTCGGGTCGGTCGGTCCTCCAGTGGCACCGGTTGGTGTTACGGGATGTCGGCCCGCTGCCGGTCCGCGGTCCGTGGCCGGCGGCGCTGCTCGCGGTGTACCTGGAACGTTCCGCGGCCGGACTCGGGCTCGATCCGTCGTTGCAGGTCGAGATCTCCAAGGTGCACCCGCCCGTCGAGGGTTGGAGCCGCAGCCACCTCGGCGATCTCGTCCTCGCCGTCCACAATGGACGATTGGCATGCTGCGACTGGGAGCCGGTCGCGGACCGGTCCGAGGAGGACTGGCGCGGTTTGCTCGGGGCCACCTTGTTCCCGTTACTGCAGCAAATCCAAGTCCGCACTCAGGAACCACTGTCCACTGTGGGCACCCGGGTCTGGACCGCGGTGGAGTGCTTGTCCAAGGCTGGGCATCCACCAGTTGCCCCGCTGGTGTTGGCCGGTACCTACCGCGGTGGCTGGGTGGTGCTTCGTGACGGCAGCCATCAGATCGCCTCGCTGGTCACCACCATGGACGGCCTACCCGGTCCGGTGGCCATCGCCCTACTCACCGGAGACCCCCATGCGTACCCCCGCACCGAGCTATGACTACCGGCACCTCATCACGCTGGAGGAAACCAACCTCGTCGGCAACGTGTACTTCACCCATTACCTACGCTGGCAAGGGCACTGCCGCGAACGCTTTCTGGCCGAACGCGCCCCCGGCGTGCTGCGCGCGCTGAACGATGACCTCGCCTTAGTCACGGTCACCTGCCGGTGCGACTTCTTTACCGAGCTGTACGCCTTGGATAGCGTCGAGATACAGATGGGGCTGGCCAGCAACGACGGTAACCGGATCGAGATGTCTTTTGAGTATTACCGAGTTACCACCGCAATGCCGCAACTAGTCGCTCGGGGCGCCCAGACCATCGCCTGCATGCGCCGGCGACCGTGGGGACTTGAGCCTATCCCGGTACCCGACGAGCTCCGCCACGCGCTGGTGCCCTACCGCGAACATGAGCCCGCGCCAAACCAAAACGTGGCCCGTTAGTGCGCACTTTCACCCTTGCTGTGCACTGCACCTACCCGTATCTTTACACCATGACGCTTCGTACTGAATCAATCGGCAGTATTCCACGCCCACCGGAGCTGCTGGCGGGTATTGCCCAGCACGCTGCGGGCACTATCGAGCGCGCGGCGCTCGATACGCTGTACGAGCAGGCGCTGCGGGCCACGATCGAGCTTTTTGAAGCCACTGGCTCGCCGGTGATTACCGACGGTGAGCAGACCAAGCCGAGTTTCGCGACCTATCCAATTGACGGCCTGGACCAGTTGGCGCCGGACGGGGTGACCATCCCGTTCGCAGACGGCCACCGTCGGCAGTTGCCGGTCCTCACCGCCGGGCCGTTCCGTTACCGGACCTATGCGGCTGCCTACCTGGCGGCCGCCCAGCAGTACGCGAACGTGCCGGTCAAGCAAGCGGTCATCGCACCGTCTGCGCTGAGCTTGCTCTACCCGGCGGGCGGGATTGACGGCTATCCCCGGGAGGTGTTTCTGGAGGACCTGGTAAACGAGGCCGAGGCCGACATCAGGCGCTGCCTGACGGCCGGCGCCCATGTGGTGCAGCTCGACTTCACCGAGGGCCGGCTGTCGCTCAAGTTGGATCCGTCGAAGCAGCTCTTGGAGGCGTTCATTGGGTTGAACAACCTTGTCTTGGATCGCTTCACCCCCACCGAGCGGGCCCGGATCGGGGTGCACACCTGCCCAGGCGGCGACCAGGACTCCACCCACAGCCTGGACGTTGACTACAACGAACTGTTGCCGGCCTTGTTTACCTTGTACGCGGGCAACTTCTACCTGCAACTTGCCAGCGAGCCAGACCCAGTCCCGGTGCTGCAGGTCATCGCCAAGTACGCGCCCCCCGAGGCCGGGATCTTCGTCGGGGTGATCGACCCAATCGACCCGCAGGTGGAAAGCGCGGAACAGGTGCGCGACCGGGTCCTGACCGCCGCTGACTACATCCCTGCGGAGCGACTCGGAACGTGCGATGACTGTGGGTTCGCCCCGTTTGGGGACGACATTTCCACCTCCCGGGACACCGCGTTCGCGAAAATCCGGGCGCGGGTCGAGGGCACCCGGTTGGCAGCTCAACAGCTCGGGCTTTGATGCTTTTGTCGAAAATCAGGTGACCGGGATAATCCTGGCTTCAACGACACGGCCATGCTGAATTCGAAGGAGGCCGATGCTACCGTGTGGTTGACGTCGCCGGTCGGTTGGTGAACCTGGATTGAAGATACGGATACCGTCACCGGTCTGATCCAATGGGATGTGCGAGTGCCCGAATACGACCAGGTCCGCGGCCGGAAACAGGCGCCGCAGCCGCGCCGTCCGGCCGCTGGCCGGTCCACTGTCGTGCACCATTGCCACCCGTAGCCCGGCCAGCTCCAGTTCCAACGTGTCCGGTGCGCCCCAGGCGACCACATCTGGACCGTCGTTGTTCCCGCGTACCACGCGGACCGGCGCATACTCAGCCAACTCCGCCAGCACCGCAGCCGTACACACATCGCCAGCGTGCAGGATCAGATCCACTCCGCGCAGGTGCTCAGCCACCCGCGGCGGGCAGGACCGCCACCGCCGGGGCGCGTGGGTATCCGCCAGCACCGCTACTCTCACGACCCGCAGCGTGCCCGGATGGCAGGTCGGCTACACCTTGTCCGCCTTTCAAACCACAACCACGAGGTGCAGCCCAGTGACCCGTACACCGAACAGCGGACCGGGCTCCGCCGAGATGACCGACCGGCTCATCGGGTACGCGGCCACCACTCTGCGAGACTGCGGGGCAACCACTGATTCGGCGATCGAACGCGCCTACGCCACTGTCGCCCGCCACCTGTGCATCCCCGGTTACTACCACCACGGCGACTACCACTTCGTCCTGACCCACCCGACCAGGACACCCTGGACGCCATCTACACCGACCGGGCAGTCACGACGCATCTGCCCATCGATACCGACCCGGCCGGTGAGTTGTCTTCCTCCGCCCAGCCCACCGTCGTCGCCATGTTGGCCGCTATCGACTTGGCCACCGGTCAACTCACCACCATCGACATCAACCCTGTCATCGCCGCCGAAGCCAGGCGCGCAGTAGCCCGTGCTGGCTTCACCGACCTGGTCACCGTCATCTGCGGCGACGGTTACCACGGCCACCCGCCCGCCGGCCCGTTTGACCGGATCCTTGCCACCTGCTCGGTACGCGGCGTCCTACCCACCTGGCTCGACCAGCTCACTCCGGACGGAGTAGTACTCGTCCCGCTCGCCCACGGCGGCATCCACCCGCTGACCATCATCGGCCATACCACAACCACACCGATGGCCCGTGGTGCCGGATCAGCCAACTTCATGAGCGCCGAAGGGCCGCTGTTCCAGCCCTATCCCGGTGCGCACCCCCAGCCGCCCGACCAGCCGCTGCCACGCCCACCCTGATCCGCCTCCCGCAATGGTCCACCGATCTTGACCTGACCACCTACGCCGACTGCTGGTTCGCCGCCGCCGTAGCCGACCCCCGCATCACCCGCATTCACCTGCACGATCTCCCCTGGCGTCGCGGCATGGCAGGCATTCTCCATCCAGGCCACCACTCCGCCGCCATCCTCGGCGTCGACGCCGCCATCTATGCCACCGGCCCGGCCGCCCACCTACTCGCCACCCAGGCCGCCGATCTCATCAACGTCTGGGACAGCACCGGTCGGCCGCACATTACCGACTGGACCACTGCTCTCCACATCCCCGCGTTGGTAGACCCGCCGCTGTACGTCCCAACCACGTGGCGCACCGGGCCGCCTGGCCCGCGTGCGCCGGGCTGGTAGCCGTACCTGGCTGGCCTAGCGGCCGGGCCTCCAGCGCAGGGAAGGTGGGGAGCCGTCACCGGCGGCTCGCGCCCGCCGGGCTGCTCGGCCCGCCAACTGGCGCACCCTGCGCTGCCTCGGCTCGGGCCGAGTCACCTTCGTCCACGATGACCTGCCGCCCCAGCGACTTCTGTCGTTGCCGCCAGGCATGGACAGCATCCCGGGAAGCGCGGTCGAAGTGCGCAAGCCGGGTGGCATCCAGGTGAACGGTGTCGTGCTGCGGCAGCGTCTCCAGCGCGTGATTGAGCCGCGGTACGCGCAGGAAGGTGGCATGCCCGCTGAGTTGCACGCGGAGCCGCCCCGATTCATGGGTCACGTGAATGTGCAGGTGGGACAGCTCCCACGCGCACTTGACGATCGCCGCGATGATGCCGATCAGGACCCCCTCGAACAAGGTGGTGACCGCGATCCCGATCACTGTGATAGTGAGTACGACGGCCTCCCCGCGGTCGTCCCGCCACATCCGCGCCACCGTGGCCGGGGCCAGCAGCTTCCAACCTGCGCGCAGCAGCAGCGCGGCCAGCGCAGCGACCGGTACCAGGGACAGCACCTGCGGGATCGCGACCACGAAAAGCAGCAGCCACCCGCCGTGCAGTACCCGGGACGCCCGGGTCCGGGCACCAGCCTCGACATTGGCCGCGCTGCGGACGATCACCGCGGTCATCGGCAGTGCGCCGAGCGCCCCGCACACGGTGTTGCCCGCGCCCTGTGCGAGGAGTTCAGCGTTGTAGCGGGTGGGCCGGCCGCCATGCAACCGGTCAACCGCAGTCGCGCTGAATAGGCTCTCCGCGGAGGCGATCAGCGCGAAGACCAGCGCGGCGCCGAGCAGCGTGCCGTCCAGCAGGGCACCGAACTCGGCGGCCCCGGGCGGGTGGAGCGTGTCGGTCAGGGTGCCGACCGAGAGCCGTTTCACCGGCAGGCCGGACAAGATGGTGAGGACGACGACGATCACGATCGCCACCAGCGATCCCGGGACTAGGCGGGCGGCTCGCGGGATCCGATCCCAGCCCACCATCACGAGCAGGGTCAGCCCGGCCACCGCGATCGCGGCGAGTGCGGCCGGCTGGCTGAGCAGGCTGCCGAGGAGCTCGGGCAGCCCGGCGAGGTTCTCCCGAGCACTGCCGGGCGGGGCGGAGTCGGTCGCCGAGTAGAGCTGGCTTGCGATCAGCACTAGTCCGATCCCGGCGAGCATGCCCTGCACCACGCTGGTGGATATGGCCTGAAACCACCGTCCGATCCGGGCCACCCCGAATCCGATCTGCAGCAGGCCGGCCGCCAGCACGACCGGACCCAGGCTGGCCAGACCATGCTGCTGGACCAGCTCCAGGGTGATCACAGTCAGGCCGGCTGCTGGACCGCTGACCTGCAGGCTGCTGCCGGGCAACAGCCCGGTAATCAGGCCACCGACGATGCCGGTGACGATCCCCAGTTCGGCCGGGACCCCCGATGCGACCGCGATCCCGACGCACAGCGGAAGGGCCACCAGGAAGACGACCAGGGAGGCGGGCAGGTCAGCGCGGAGGTTGGTCAGCAACTCGGCTGGTCGGGGGCGGCGGGCGGCGGGCGGGTGCATGGTTCGGGCCCGGCGGAAAGCGTTGTTCATCATCGACCTCGGGTCATTGGTGATCAGGGTGGGAACGATGCGCGAGTTTAGGGCCAGTGCTAAAAAGTGGGCAGCAGAAAAGAGACTACTGGCACTCATGTCGGCCCTCGGAATCGAAGCTCAAGAAAGCAAGGCTGAGCTGGCGGTCACAGCCGCGCAACACAGAGCATGGCTGTGGAATCAGCTTCGACACCGGCCCGGAAATGGCCAAAGGAGGCTACCGGCGCGATCGAGGATGGGGCCTGACTCGACCCAACTGAGGTGAGCAGCGGTGTTACCCCGCGACTCCCGCCGCTATTATCCGTGGCGGTACGGGCTTGGTGAAGCCGCCGGCACCCATCAGGCGCGGGTAGTTCATGATCTGTACGGGGGTCCGCTGCATCACACCACTCGGACGCCTGGGCTGAACCCTCGGCGGTCGAGAGCATTGCCAGTGGCCCGACCCCGGCGACTGCCGGAAACGCGGCGTACATGGCAAACAGGAAGCCGGTCAATGCCAAGAACACCGCCAGCACCCGCCTGCGCCAGGCCACTGAACTGATCACCTCGAAAGAGTCGGCACCAAAGTGGTGGTGTACTAGCTCACCGATAATCCCTGAAGATCAGCACCCATGATACCTCAGGCAGGTGGAGCCGCGACGGCAGTCACACGTTCGGGTGCTTACCGACCCATTACCGACTGCGGTTCATGCTGTTTTCAAAAACAATTTACATGGTACGGTGACCGCACCGGCTCGGCCCGTACCGCGATGTTGTCCGGCTCCCGCGGCCGGCTTTCCCCGGCTGGCTCTCCCCGCGGCCGGTTCCTGCGGCCGGTTGCCTGCTGGTCGGCGTCAGCCCGAGCGGCTTGATCCCGGCGGCCGGTAGCGGTACCCCACCCCGCGGACCGCCTCGATCGGCGAGGTGGACGGGTCGTCCCAGCCCAGCTTCCGGCGTAGCCGTAGCACGCCGAACTTCACCCGCTCCGGACCGATCCCGGACGGGTCGTCCCAAGCATGGGTGAGGAGCTGGGTGGGTGACAGCACCACTCCAGCGTGCCGGATCAGCACGTTCAGCAGCCGAAACTCGATCGGCGTCAGGTGCAGTTCGTCCGCACCGACCGTCACGTTACGCGAGCGCGGGTCCAGTCGGACCAGCCCGTCGTCGTACAGGTCATCCACCCACTCCCCGCCGCCGGAGCGGCGGAGCAGCGCTTCTACTCGGGCCAGTAGCTCGGAGTTGGTGAACGGCTTGGTCAGGTAGTCATCGGCGCCACCCCGCAGCCCGCGTACCTTATCCGCGTCCTGGCCGTGCGCGGTCAGCAACAGCACCGGTACGTCGCTGATGTCGCGGACCCGTTCTAGCACCTGCCAGCCGTCCATCGTGGGCAGGCCGATGTCCAGCACCAGCAGGTCCGGACGCAGCTCGTAGACCATCCGCAGCCCGGTCCGGCCGTCGGCCGCGTACTCCACCGCGTAACCGCTACGGGACAGCAGCAACCGCAGCGCAAGCGCGATGTCCTTGTCATCCTCCACCACCAGCAACCGGGTCATGAACTCTCCAGCAAGGCTTGGGTCTTGTTGAGGCCGGACGGGCCGGCATGGATCTTGATGGCGCAGGGTTGGCTGGCGCGGTGGGTCACCGGGGCCACGATGGATCGGCCGGTGCCTGGTACGGCAGCCAGACGGTCACCGTGGTACCGGCGCCGTCAGCGCTTTCCAGCGCGACCTGGCCGCCGTGCAGGTCGACGATGGCGCGCGCAATGGCCAGCCCGAGGCCGATTCCCGACATGCCCATCCGGGCCGCGTTCGAGCCGCGGGCGAAGCTCGCGAAGATCCGCTTGAGTTCCTCGGCCGCAATGCCGACCCCGGTATCCTGAACGGTCAGCCGCCAACCGGCGTCGTCGGCAACCGCGTTGATCGCCACCCGGCCGCCCGGCGGAGTGAAGCGCACCGCGTTGTCCACCAGGCTGTCCAGCGCCTGCCGGATCCGCAGGTGATCACCACGCAGCGCCGCACCAGGGGTCACGCTGCAGGCCAGCGTGATCCCGTCGGCCGCCGCGCTGCGGGCCCGTTCGGCCACGCAGCCGCGGACCAGCTCGGCAATGTCCAAGGTGGACATTTCTAGCGGCAGCGCGCCGGACTCTAGCCGGACCACCAGCAGCAGATCCTGGATCAGCCGCAGCAGCCGCTGGGCGTTGCGGTCGATGACTTCGACGAACTCGTGCTGGATCGGGTTCAGCGGGCCGTTGGCTGCGTCGCCGAGCAGGCGCGCGAAGCTGACCAGCGAGGTCAGCGGCGTACGCAGCTCGTGCGAGACGGTGGCCACGAACTCGGTGCCGATCCTGGCGGCCCGTTCGGTGACCTCCCGTCGCTTCAGCGCGACGTCGAGGGTGGCGGCTAGCGCGGTCAGCGCGGCGAGACCGGTCGGACTGGTCAGCGCTGGCTCGACCTGTACGCCGAAGATGCGCAGGTCCCGGGGATGACCGACCTCCCACTGGTACCGGTCGGCCAGCGATTGGTGGCCGGCCGGCACGATGGCCGGCGGCGACTGTTCGGCGGGGGTCAACCAGGCGGCGCGCACCTGCGGGATCTCCTGCAGCCGGTCGAGCAGTACGGTCGGTGGTCGGTCGCTCGGGTCCTCACCGAAGGACCGCAGGTCCTCGCTGACCAGGGCGAGTACCGCCACCACCGGCTCGGTTGCCTCCCGCTGGGCGGCTGGCTTGGCCGGAACCAGTTCTGCTGACCCCACCTCCGACTGGGCCAGCTCTGACGGACCGAACTCTGACGAACGCAGATCCGGCGAACCGAGATCTGACGAACCCAGATCCGGCGGACCGAGATCTGACGGACCCAGATCTGGCCGTCGAAAACCTGTTTGGCTCGGCTGAGCGGCTGTCTTGTCGTCCATCCCGTGTTGTCGTGATGTGCTGGCGCTAACGCCGTATTGTCCCCCGGTCATTCCCGCCCGTTTCCTCGTAAGTCGCCCACCTGCTGGGTGAACTCGAGCCGGGCATCCGGGCGTTGACCCGATTCCCGCTCTTACCTAAGAGTAGCTGACCGTTTACTTTAGGTGATAATAGTTGATGGGAGGCGGGATGGCCCGGCCCGGTGGAGTCCGGGCCGGGCCATCACGGTAGTAGCTGCCGTAGTCATATACCAATAATAGGTATATTTAGCGCAAACCGTACAATTTAACCAGGCCGAGGTAGTCGCCATAGCTGAGAGACCGCTTGCTGGTGTCACACGCCATCACCGCTGGGGTCATCACTGCTGCGGCGTGGGCGTGCTGGTCAACGTGGCCCAGCCCAAAGGTGTGACCGCGTTCGTGCACCATCACCGAGAGCACGTCGAAGGAGTACGTGCACCCCTGCGGCTTGGTGGTAAACCAGGAGTACGCCCGGTTGATCAGCGCATCCGAGGCCACCGCATGGTGCGAGCTGTCGAAGTAGGTGCAGGTTACCGCCAGGAACTTCTTGTCCATGGTGCCCCAGCCGGTCACGTTGTGGTTGTCGTTGCCGGTGCATGAGCCGTTCGCGCTCACCTGCGGCGGGCGGGTGGTGCCGCCGAGGTACCAGTTCGAGGCCCGCAGGGTCGCCTTCAGGCCGCACCGGTTGAGGCCAGTGCTGACCACCTTGGTGGCCTGACTGATCGCGGCCTGCGCGGTACGCGCCACTGAAGCGGGTGCCCCGACGGAGTTGTAGTACCAGTCGAAGCGGGTGGCCATCTGGTAGCCGGCCAGGTCATAGCCTGGGTCATGGCAGACGCCGCCGGCCACGGTCGCGGTCGATCGGGCCGCAGTCTGTTGGGTAGCGGTCTGCCGGGTCGCGGCACCGAACCGCACTGGCGCTGAGTTCGGGGTCTCCTGGGTGATGGTGATCGTGCCATCTGGGTTGGTGTGGACGGTCAACTCTTGGTGGCCGGCCGGCATCAGCGCATCGGCCTGGACCGACAGCCCGGGTGCGGGTACCGAGACGGAGAGCGCGCCGGCCCGCACGATCTTGCCCTGGGTATCGCAGACCGCCGGGCTGACGGTTCGCGGCGCACCAGCCGCCCGGATTTCGCCCGCGGTGCACCAGCCGCTCGCCGATCCGGCGGTGCTGGTGTGGGCGCCGGTGGTCGGGGTGGACCCGGTTTGGACCACAACCAGGCAGGCCATCCCGAGCGCCGCCAGCCCGGTCGCGGACAGCAACTTCGTCATCGTCGTACCTCACGGGCCTGGGGGTTCCCCGGCGGGTTGCCGGTGGTATGCCAGGCAGGGTTGGTTGCCCGGAGGTACGGCGCGGTCAGGCGCGCAGCGGGGTTCGGCGCAGGTGCAGTTGCGTTGCCGGCTGCTGGTGGCGGCGGCCCGTACCTAGCGACACCCGTGCCGCCGCGATGAGTCAGCGGGCTGGCTGGTAACGGCTACCGGGCCGCAACCCGGTGCGGACCGTGGGGACACCGCATCCGGTTGACCGTCCGGTGCGTCAACCGGGCGTACCCGCGGCCGGACCAGGATCGGGAAAGGCAGCCCACGATGAAAACTGCTGCGCGGCGCATCATGCTGTTACACCTGCCGGTGGCTGCCACGCTGGTGGCCGGTGCGCTGGTCGGCTCCGGGCTGACCCCGCTGGCTGGGACGGCGATGGCTAACACCAGTCAGGTGTCCGGACCGTCGGGGTCGGCCGCAACCGCTGCTACCCCCAGCGAGCCGGTCGGGTTGCCGGCGGAGATCGAGCCGCTGGCCGGATACCTGGGGCAGGTGGCCTGCGACCCGACCGCCAAGCCCGGTGCGGTGGCGCTCGGCAACTTGCTCACCGCCACCTACCCCGGCACCAGCTACGACATCTCACGTCCGTGCGGACCGGGCCAGAGCGAGCATTACGAGGGTCGGGCGGTGGACTGGACGGACTCTGTCCGCGACCCCGCCCAGGCCGCCCAGGCCAGTGCGTTGTTGAGCTGGCTGTTCGCCAGCGACGAGGCCGGCAACCCGGACGCCAACCTCCGCCGGCTGGGCATCATGTATCTCATCTGGAACAACCAGATCTGGGGCGCGTACGCGACCGGCGCTGGCTGGCAGCCGTACCTTGACTGCGCCAGCCATCCGGACCCGAGCTGGGACACCACCTGCCACCGCGACCACCTTCATGTATCACTGTCGTGGGCCGGCGCGATGGGTCGCACCTCGTTTTGGACCAAGCAGGTCGCGGCGGCCGACTACGGCCCGTGCCGGCCGGCCGACCTGAACTGGGCGGCTCCGTACGTTTCGATGAATCTCACACCTTGCCCGCGGTACCCGCGGGTGTCGGTACCACCGGGCGCGTCCGCCATCCTGGCCGGACTGACCTCCTACTCCGGCGTGGCGCTGCGCAACGGGGCCACCGGCCCAGCGGTGGTGGCAGTGCAGCGCGCGCTGAACGTGCCCGCGAATGGGCGATACAGCCGGCAGACCGGCCTGGCGGTCAACGACTTTGAGCGGGCGCACGGGCTGCCGGCAACCGGCATGGTCTACGCCAATGCCTGGCGGGCGCTGCTGCAGGTCTTTGGCCCGCTACCGGTTGAGCTGAGCGGCTGACCGCCGTGGTGGTAGGCGGTCAGCCGCTATGCAGGTCAGGCCATGGATCTTAGGCCCAACGGATAGTGAATCTAGGAATATCCAATTTGGCGGGGTCGTCGTCGGTGCTGGTCAGCCGCCCTGCTGCGGCTGGCTGGCCCACTCGACTTCGAGCTTCTGTACGGCAGAGGCAATGTCCTTGCCAGTAAACGGCTTGCACAGCGTCGCGTCGGCGCTGCTGTCGCCGAATGCCGGATCCAACCCGGACACCACGATAATCCGGCAGCATGCGGTACGCGGATCGTCCCGGAGCTGATCGATCACGCTGGTACCGAGCATGTCTGGCAGCATCGTGTCGACGAACGCCAGGTCAGGGCAGAACTCGACGGCGATCTCTATCGCCGCGGCGCCGGTCGCCGCGAACTTGACCTCACAGTCGAGCCGGGACAGGAACCGACCGTAGATCTTGGTGATGTCTTCGTCGTCCTCGATCACGAGGATTCGGTGCTTCTGTTCTGGCATGGTCGCCTCTCCGACTGAGATCTGGCAGGGACAAGGTCTGATCCGGCTGTTGGCCGGAGTCGACGGGTTATGGCGGGTGGTTCAACACCTCGCATGCCTTAACCGGCAGGGTGGACTCCGAAAACGGCTTTTCCAACAGCACCCTGCTGGATTCTAGCGTGCCCGGCGAGGTGAGTACGGACTGCGCATAGCCGGAGATGTACGGCGGGCGGGTGTCGGGTCGGAGCGCACGCATTGCTTCCGCCACCTCCTTTCCAAGGATCTTCGGCAGGACCACGTCGGTCAGCAGGTAGATCTCGCCGTGGTACGCGGTGGCGCCCTGTAGCGCCTCCGGACCGGCCCGTTCGGCAGCCCGCTGGATCTGCGTGGCTCTACCGCGCATCGAGCGGGTGACGAGGTGGTCGAAGTACCGGGCGCGGTGGCGGGAGTGGAGGACGCGGACAACATCGGAGACCAGGATCTTCATCGACCGGCCGAGCGACTCCTCGCGGGAGTAGGCGAACAGCAGCTCAGCATCGACGTTGACCAGGGTGATGTGGCCACTTGGGTCCACTCTGATGATCGCATCCATGGTGAGGTCTGGCGAACCGGCGCCCAGCAGCTCGGCGTTGCCCGTACTCGCGCCAACTCTCGGCTGTCGCCCTGTCTTTGATGCCCCCATCCCCGCTCCAGATCCAAATCCCCGCATCTTCCGGGCTCCATCTAGTATCACATGGTAGCCGAACGATCACTCTGTGTTTAAGTAGCATTATGATTGCTCGCCACCGCCGCCAGGCCGGTGGCGGTCGCGGACCAGCGCTCAGCGAGGTTGGCTGGCGATCGTCTGGACCTGCTCGGCCAGCGCGGGCGCGCCGTCACTGTTGTCGATCTCCAGGTACGGGACGGCCGGTGGCGTCTCCGGCCGGATCCGGGCCAGGAAGTCGTCGAATGCGGCGAGCTTGCCGGCGTCTCGGTCGTGTTGCCGGGCGGTCAGCCGGTGGCGCAGCGTGGGTCCGTCACACCGTACCCATACCAGCCGGACCGGCTCGCCGCCGAGGTCGGCCACCCAGCCCCGCCAGCTCGATTCGGCCCGGATCTGCCCGGTGAACGGCGCGACCAGCAGCACCGGGCAGCCGGCCCCCCGGATCTGCCGGGCCGCCGCCGTCATGCCGCCGTACTCGTGCCGCTTGACGTGCTGGTCGTACCAGCCGCCCTCCCGCTCGCCGTGCGGCCGGCCGTACCCGGCTAGCACCTCGGCGACCAAGCCGCTGAACAGGGTGTCCTTGTCCAGCACCGCGGGGACCGGGCGCAGCCGGGCCAGCAGCAGGTCGGCCACGGTGGACTTGCCAGCGCCCGGCGCGCCAGCAATGACCCAGACCGCAGCCAATCAGCTCACCCGCCTCGGCCGGTTGGCTCAGCCGGGCGCAGCGGCCGGGGCGACCGCGGAGCGCTCGGTGCCGAACTGTACGCCGCGGGCCTCCCGGCCGAGCAGGGTCAGCGCGGCCACCGCGATCAGCACCGGCACGATCGTGGCGGCCAGCGCGAACGGGTAGCCGTGCGAGCGGGCCAGCGACTCCTGGATCGGCAGGTTGAAGGCGGCCAGGCAGTTGCCGAGCTGGTAGGTCACTCCAGGGTAGAAGCCGCGGATCTCATCCGGCGACATTTCGGTGAGGTGCGCTGGGATCACCCCCCAGGCGCCCTGCACCATCACCTGCATCAAGAACGAGCCGAGGCAGAGCATTGCCGCGGTGTGCGAGTACGCGAACAGCGGCACGATCGGCAACCCGAGCAGCGCGCAGAACGCGATCGTGTACCGCCGGCCGTACCGCTGGGAGGCCGTACCGAAGACCAGCCCGCCGAGGATCGCGCCGATGTTATAGATCACCGTGATCCAGGTGGCCGTGCTGGCGGCTAGGCCGATGCCACCCTCCCCGCTGGCCTTCAGGAAGGTCGGGTAGACGTCTTGGGTGCCATGGCTCATCCAGTTGAACGCGGTCATCAGCAGCACCAGGTAGCCGAACCGCCGGATGATCACCGGGTTGACCAACACCGCACGGACGGAGGTGTGGGTCAGCCGCATCTTCCGCCGGGTGCCCTCCCAGACCTCCGACTCGCGGACCCTGGATCGGATGATCAGGCTGATCAGCGCGGGGACGATGGACAGCCCGAACAGCCAGCGCCAGGACAGCCCGAGCGCGGAGTGCACCAGCAGGTAGGCCAGCGCGGCGAGCAGGTAGCCGAAGGCGTACCCCTCCTGCAGTAGGCCGGAGAAGAAGCCGCGGCGGTTGGTCGGGATCTTCTCCATCGCCAGCGCGGCGCCCAACCCCCACTCGCCACCCATCCCGATGCCGTACAGCAGCCGCAGCGCCAGCAGCACGGCGAAGTTCGGCGCGAACGCGCAGGCGAAGCCGACCAGGGAGTAGAAACAGACGTCGACCATCAGCGGGACCCGCCGGCCGACCCGGTCCGCCCACAGCCCGAACAGCAGTGCTCCGACCGGCCGCATCAGCAGGGTCACGGTGGTCAGGAACGCCATCTCGGTGGTCGACTTGCCGAAGTCCCGGCCGATCTCGGCGTAAACCAGGACGACGATGAAGTAGTCGAAGGCGTCCATCGTCCAGCCAAGCTGGGCGGCGATGAAGGAGTTGCGCTGGTCCGCGGTCAGCGGGACGCGGGCGGAGCGGCCCGCTCGGGCTCGGGGCTGCGGCATGTCCCGACCTTTCATGTCCCGGCCTTTCGATCTCCGTGGCGGCTCGGCGGACCGACCCACCAGGGCAGCTTGAGGTCATGATCCCGCCGCCCAGGCGGCACCGCTACCTGAGACTGGCCAGCTTCGGCGGCTTTGCCGGTCGGGTCCCCAATCTCGGGTACGCAGATCCACGCCAAACCGACTACGGTGGGACGCACTGCGGGTGGCCACCCACAGCCACACTCACGGGGACGCTCATAGGGACACTCGATGGGGTGTGTTCGCGTTGCATGAGTTGGCACTGACCGAGAGCGTCGTGGCCGCGGTGTCGGAGCGGTTGCCCGGCACCAGGGTGGTCCGAGTCAGGTTGGAGATCGGTAAGCTAGCCGGCGTGGTCGCCGACTCGGTGCGGTTCTGCTTCGACGTGGTGGTGGCGGGCACCGAGCTAGCGGGCGCCCGGCTGGAGATCATGGAGCCGGCCGGGGAAGCCCGCTGCCGGCAATGCGCGGCGGTCTCCGAGTTCAATGACCTGATCCTGCTGTGCGGATGCGGCAGCGCCGACCTAGAGGTGCTGACCGGAAACCAGCTTCTCATCAAGGAAGTGGAGGTCGGCTGACATGTGCGCCACCTGCGGCTGCTCTGACCCGGCGGGTCGTACCCGAATCATCGACGTGGCGGCCGAACCACACTCGCATGATCACCCGCATGACCACGATCACCCGCATGACCACGATCACCCGCATAACCACGATCACCCGCATGACCATGAGCACCCGCATAACCACGATCACCCGCATGACCATGAGCACCCGCATGACCATGAGCACCCCCACGACCACGCCAACGACGACAGCGGTGCCGCCGCGAGCCGTACCATCTCCTTCGAGCAGCAGGTGCTGGCGAAGAACGACCAGATCGCTGGGCGCAACCGGCACTGGCTGTCGGCGCACGGCATCCTCGCGGTGAACCTGATGAGTTCACCCGGCGCGGGCAAGACCACGCTGCTGGAGCGCACCATCCGCGATCTCGGCAGCGAGCTGCCGATTTCGGTGATCGAGGGCGACCAGGAGACTGTGCTGGACGCCGAGCGGATCCGCTCCACCGGCTGCCAGGTGGTGCAAATCAACACCGGCGCCGGCTGCCACCTGGACGCCGAGATGCTGGCCGGTGGGCTGCGCACGCTGAACCCGCCGGACGGTTCGCTGCTACTGATCGAGAACGTCGGCAACTTGGTCTGCCCGGCCCTGTTTGACCTGGGCGAGCAGAGCAAGATCGTGATCATGTCGGTTACCGAGGGCGCGGACAAGCCGCTGAAGTACCCGCACATGTTCCGGGCCGCGGAGTTGATGGTGCTGAACAAGGTCGACCTGCTGCCTTACGTCAATTTCGACGTGCAGCAATGCATTGACTACGCTCGGCAGGTCAACCCCACTCTAGCCACCTTGCAGGTCTCGGCGACCCGCGGCGACGGGTTGGAGTCCTGGTACGGCTGGCTGCGCGGCCAAATCCCGCAGACCGTCGCCTCAGTGGGGGTCGACCAACCAGCCGGCTGACCCCGCTGATTCCCGGCTAACCTGTCGCTCGAGCGCCGTCTCAGCTCAGAGTGCCTTGGACCGCTCGGTGCGTTTGGTGTCTTACCGCGCGGGATACGTTTTGTACGGGCCGACGGGCACTACCGTTTGAAGATCACCTGATCGCCTGGTAGTGGGAGCTGAAGCATGAGTGTGACGGAGTCGCCGGCCGTATTGCGTACGTTGTTGCAGCGGGCGCAGCTTTCGCCGGAGCGGTTTGCTCGGT